>Ga0074193_1000057_pt1 | contig 205221 bp, 175 predicted proteins | sample EPASupsiteHSE605_FD_64523 | JGI IMG/M metagenome (GOLD analysis project Ga0074193, IMG submission 64523) | Bioremediated contaminated groundwater from EPA Superfund site, New Mexico - Sample HSE6-05 | ecosystem: Environmental > Aquatic > Deep subsurface > Groundwater > Contaminated ... | reverse complement strand
GTTTCATGTTTGCACCTGTCGAGTGAGTTTTTCGGACAGGTGGATATTGCAAATATTTGATAAAAATTTCAATTAATTAACTGTAAAACTAGATCTTTTTTATTGATGGTTTCTCACGGATTCAGGTCAAAGAGAGGATTGATTTTCTTTTTCATCATTCTTGGAGATTGGGGATGGTCTTGGGGATTATTAGCGGTGAAGGCAGGAACTGGTTGAGCAGTGACCGGTAATGATGTGAGGATTGGTGGAACAGTTTGGATTACCTCTGACACTCTCCCTGCTCCAGCACGATGAGCTTTGTGTTTGATCTTGATGCGTGAAAGAGAGTTGTTCAGGAAATCCTCTGCCACTTGAGAGGCTGTCAGCGGTTGGTTGAGTAACTGATCCACAACATCATCGAGTTGAACCTTAAACTCTCTGGCCATTCTGACGGCTATTGATTTTTCTTTAACCCCGAGGCTTCTGATAACCTCTTTTTTGCCAATCTGAGATTGAACTGACTTAGGCCATGCTTGTCGGAAATAATAAGTATCGTGCTTCTTGAGAAGGTAGGATGGATGCCCCATGACAAACCCCATTTGTACCATAGGTTTGTACCAACGGGGATTTTGTGTGCTGTAAAACAAAAAACCCGCTGATATTAACATGTAATATCAACGGGTTAAGTGTCACAGTGGTGACCCCAAGGGGACTCGAACCCCTGTTGCCGGCGTGAGAGGCCAGTGTCCTAGGCCACTAGACGATGGGGCCGTTTAGAGTGGACGATATCTAAAATATCTCAGAGGCTTTGTCAAGCGGCATTCTTCGATCCAGCTTTGAATCGAACCACCTTTTTTTGATCCGATCGGGCCAAAACGACCAAGGCTATCGATGTTGAGTTGTTTTGCATTACGATTTACTTCGAATCATAATACAAAATAACCCTATGTGTTTTCCAATTCAACCGGGCCAAGCCCCCCTTTTCCTTCACCCTCTTACAACCAATCCGATAACGACAGCCCAACGCCCAACCGGTTGACGTACTGATCATAGTCAATCAGGCTTTCGCCATATCCGCTGTAATACTGGACATAGCCGCGCAGAAAAGGCCAATCGCCAAGCGGAAAACTCCAACTGGCCTGGATCGCGCCGCGGTGAAAGTCGGATTCAAAACCGTTGCGAGTCATTAGGCTGAAGGTGTGCTCATCCCATTTGTAGACCGCCCCGATCTCATAGTGTCCCATGTACCGGGTAATATCCGGATTATCGTCGTCGCCCTCGCTTTCCGGAATCCGGTACCATGGAGTGAACGACAGGCCGAGATCGCCGTATTCAAAAACCAAGGTGGCGATCAGCCGATTCCAACTCCTCGACAACTCGCCACTCTGGCCATTGGATTTATGATTGATACCGAACGAATTGCTGGTATTGACAATGCCAAAAAGTTCCCAGCCGGGGTTGAACTGAACCCACGCCTCGGGTTCATGGTTGGTTTCACGAAATGGTGCCGAGATGTCGCTGTTATAGACCTGCCAGAAACTATGGTTGGTGTAGGCGGCATAGATATCCATGGAGTCGTCGAAAAGCCCGACCACCAGAGGTGACTTGATGCTGATCTGGAATTGGGCCTCAACCTTATCAAATTCGTAGGTACTGTCGCCGTTGGTTCGCTGGTGGTGGTCGGCGTTGTACCCGTGGGAATTGTACGCCCCTGGCAAAATATAGTTGGGCCGGTGCGGCATGATGCTGAAGGCTCTCGCCACGTTCTTTCGTTCCTGTTCCAGCCTTTTTTCAACAGCGCCCTGCTGTTTGGGCAGGTTGCCGCCTTCAACGCCGACCGCGAGCTGCAAACATTGCCGCCGCAGATCGCCGATCGTGACGCTGTCGGCAGCCGTGGCCAACTTTTCCCGCATGCATTGGTCAAGCCCGTTTGCCGCAAAGGTAGTTGAACAGAAAAAACAGACGCACAGAGCGGCGCCGGTGAACACAGCAGAACTGTACGGTATGGAACGACGGACAAAATATTTCATAACGGTCGAATACTGGTGATGGACAAAACCGGTCAGCGCCGGTTGACGTTGCAGGATTGTACCTGGGCCATGATCACGGCCAGATGTTGAAAAAAAGCGGCAACCGCCGGATCGTCGGGATGTTGCTCCCGGGATTGCTCATACCGGGCAAACAGCTGGGTCAGCACCTGAAAGGCCTGGTCGTCCTCGAGCGAGCCGAGCGCTTCCCAGAGGTCGTTGCTGTTCATGTCAGTCCCCTTCCTCTTGATTTTTCGATTCCGGTTCAAGGTTGGCTTGGTCCGGTTCCTTTTCCAGGATATACCCTAAGCCGAAACAGGCCGGGCACTCTTCCCGGGTGATGAAAAAACGGCTCTCACCCTGGAAATAACCGATCTCGCCACTGCCGCCACAGGTGTTGCACACTTGTTTGGATTCGTTCATGGGTCGGTATGGAACCAATCAATCAATCCCTGCGGTCTGCTTGGCTGCCTGCAGGGTGTTTTTCATCAGCATGGCGATGGTCATGGGACCGACGCCGCCTGGAACCGGGGTGATGGCCCCGGCCTTGTCGACCACATCGTCGAAATCGACATCACCGGCCAGGATGACCTTACCGTTCGGGGCCTGGCCGATGCGATTGACGCCGACATCGATGATGACCACTCCTTCCTTGATCTGATCCGCCTTGATCATCTTGGCTACTCCGGCGGCCACAATCAGAATGTCGGCCCGGCGGGTATGAAAGGCCATATCGCGGGTGCGGGTGTGGCAGACGGTGACGGTGGCGTTGCCGCCCGGCCGTTTCTGCAGCATCAGGTTGGCAATCGGTTTGCCGACGATGTTGGATCGCCCCACCACCACCACCTCGGCGCCGGCGGTCTCGACGCCCGCACGTTGCAGCAACTCGAGGATGCCGTGCGGGGTGCAGGGCAAAAAGCAGCGCTCACCCAGCATCATCTTGCCGGCGTTGACCGGGTGGAAGCCGTCGACGTCCTTGGCCGGGTCAATGGCGAACAGCACCTTGCCCTCGTCGATGTGGCGCGGCAGCGGCAGCTGCACCAGAATACCGTGGATTGCCGGATTGCGATTGCAGTCATCTACTATTCGCAGCAATTCCGCTTCGCTGGTTGTGGCCGGCAGGGTGATCTGCTCGGAATGGATCCCCAGGGCATGGGCCGTTTTATTTTTGGCGGCCACGTACGATTGGGAAGCCGGATCTTCCCCGACAAGGATGGTGACCAGGCCGGGAACCAGACCATGTTGTGCTTTGAGATCGGCCACCTCAATGGCGATCTCCTCACGGATGGCTTTTGCGGCTGCAACGCCGCTGATAATTGTTGCTGACATGATGTGCGCTATGGATACAAGAAAAAGGACGGTCGAAAAAGGACCATGGAAAACCAGGAAGTGTCTAACCTAGACATAACGGCTTTTTTTTTCAAGTTGAGACTGCTTAACGCTCCGGTAATTTTGTTGATTGGTTCTCTTTCCCGGATTCTCCGGCCACGGCGCCGCGATCCTCGCGGATCAGCAAGGAAAGCGCGGTTTGCCGCTTGGAGGTGTCCTGGTTGCGCACGGCCATGGCCAAGGCCTGACGGGAACCGACCAAAACCGCGAGCTTCTTGCCGCGGGTCAAACCAGTATAGATCAGGTTGCGGAAGAGCATGCGGAAATGCTGGCTGAGCACCGGGATGATGACCACGTCAAACTCCGACCCCTGGGATTTGTGAATGGTGATGGCGTAGGCGAGATCCAGTTCGGCGATCTGGTCGCGGTTGTACTCCACTCTTCGTTGATCCGGCAGAAACGTGACCTCGCACCTGAGCTCCGTGTTATCGATCCGGGTGATCTGGCCAATGTCCCCGTTGAATACGTTCAGTTCGTAATTATTGCGGCGGTGGATAACCCGGTCGCCGGTGCGGAACACCCGTTCGCCGATGGTCAGCTCCGGCTTGACCTGGTCAGGCGGATTGGCGCTCTGCTGCAGCAGGATATTGAGATTCGCCGCCCCCAGGGAACCACGGATCATCGGGGTCAGCACCTGGATTTCCGCACCCGGGAAGTATTTGGGAATCCACTCTCCATGGAGCTTGCGCACCACATCAAGTGCCGTCAGACCGTAGTAGAGCGAGGACCAGGGATGGGTTTTCCTGGCCAGGAGCAGCAATTCCGAGGCGGCCGAATCGGCGGTCGCCAGGGCGCCCAGGGCAACATGGCGAAACTGCTCCGGAACGCTGAACTCGTACATTGCCCCCTCTTCCGGCAGTTGGGGATCATAGGGTGTCTGGGCAAAGAGGGCCTCGCGGGCCTCGACACCGCCATACCGCGACTTAACCCGGTTGACGAACTGCACCTGCTGCCGGGTTACTTCGGCAGAATCAATGAAAAAACAGTCAGATATGGTCCATATCTCAGGCGATTTGAATGGCGAATCCAGGGCCGGCATCTCGCCGCGATTGATCTGGTGCGCGGTGTTGATGATCACCGACTGCCGCGCCTGGCGGAAAATGGTGGTCAGGCGGTAACAGGGCAGGCAGCCGCAGCCGATCAGGTCACGCAGGACATTGCCCGCCCCCACGGACGGCAGCTGATCGGCATCACCGATGAACAGCAGGGAGGTTTCCGGGCTCACCGCCTTGAGCAGGACTGCGGTGAGGGAGATGTCGAGCATCGAGGTTTCGTCGACGATCAAAAAATCGGTCTGCAGCGGGTTGTCCTCGCAGCGCTTAAAACCTGAGCCCTGAAATTCAAGCAACCGGTGGATGGTCTTGGCCTCCATGCCGATCACCTCACTCATGCGCTGGGCCGCCCGGCCGGTGGGCGCGGTCAGGGTCACCCGGAGGTGCATGGACTGGAGTAACGCCACAATCACCTTGGTGGTGGTGGTTTTGCCGCAGCCCGGCCCGCCGGTGAGGATTGAGCAACGCTGGTCCACCACCGCGCACACCGCCTGTTCCTGCTCATCACTGAGCGCCATGCCCTGGTTTTGGGCATACCGATGCATCCACTCCGACACCCTTTTGGCATCTACGCCCCTCCTGGCGGCTGCCCCAGCCAGACGGCGAGCCACGTATTCCTCCTCGTAATAGAGCGATTTGGCGTAATAGCAGGCCATGGGCTCTCCGGTTTTCGGCTTCGGCAACACCCGCAGCCGCAACTGATCCTCCTGATGCATCGCCGCCAGATGGTCCGGGATGGCCTCGGCCAGCTTCAGATTGAGCAATGCCTCGACTTGCGCGGTGATCTGCTCGAGGCTGAGATAGCAATGGCCCAGCTCGCGGGCAGCGGACAACACATGGCGGACAGCAGCCCGGACCCGCACCACCGAATCCGGCGCAAACCCGAGAGAGAGCGCCACCCGGTCTGCGGTAAAAAATCCGATGCCGTAAAAATCCTGCGCCAACCGATAGGGATTCTCCTGAACCAGGGCAATTGAGCGATCGCCGTACTGCTTGAAAATACGCACTGCAAACAGGGTGGAGATACCATGCGCCTGCAGAAAAATCATGACATCGCGGATGGCCCGGTGCTCAACCCAGGCCTCCTTGATCATTGCCAGTTTTTTTCCCGCAATGCCCGGCACGTCGGTCAATTGATCGATATCCTCTTCAAACACCGCCAGGGTTCGTGCGCCGAAATGACGAACGATGCGCTTTGCGATCTTGGGCCCAACCCCCTTGATCAACCCCGATCCGAGATATTTTTCCAAGGCCCCGGCCGAAGCCGGTTTCAGCTCGGCAGCAAAGAGGGCTTTGAACTGACGGCCGAATTTCGGATGCTGGGTCCAGTTGCCGCTGAACTCCATGGTCGCGCCGGCAAAGACCCTGGTCTGGTGGACGGTGACCGTCTCCAATTGCCCATATCCACGGAACGGAGCGACCTTAAGAACCGACCAGCCACTGGCCTCATTATGATAGGTGATCCGCTCGACAATACCACTTATTTTTTCTTGGATTTCCGGGAGTTGCGCCATTGATGACCGGATATTGAAATTGTTTTGTTGTCTGATTGATTCATTGATGCTATATTTGCCCCATTCATACTACGAAATTGCAGTACGGTAAAGGAGTCATTCATGGAACAATTGCAGGAAACTGTTAAAAAAGTGCTGGGGCAGATTCGCCCCACCTTACAGCGGGATGGCGGCGATGTCGAATTCGTCGAACTGGGCCCGGATCAGGTACTCAAAGTTCGGCTCACCGGAGCCTGCCAAGGGTGCCCGATGTCTCGCGTAACCTTGAAGGAGGGCATCGAGAAGTTCGTCAAAGGCGAACTCCCGACCATCCGGGCCGTAGAGGCGGTTGACTAGCGCTATGCCTATTGGTTTTGTCGAAAGCCTGCTCTGGCTCAGTCTCAATGTCTATCACGAATCACGCGGCGAACCGGAAATCGGTCAACTCGCCGTGGCCCATGTCACCCTCAATCGCGCCCTTGAAGACCAGAAAAGCATTGCCGATGTGATCATGGCGCCCAAGCAGTTCAGCTGGACCTTCCAAAAAAAGACCTACGTGCCGCTCGAAATCAATCCGCTCCAGGAAAGCCTGCGCGTTGCCCTCAAGGCCATGACCACTCCGGATTTCACCAAAGGCTCCACCTTTTATCACCGGGTGGATGTCGCTCCGGGATGGGCGATCGGCAAAGCATACATTGGCCGGTACGGTTCGCATAAATTTTATCGCCACAACGACTCGCCCATTTCGGCCGCCGCCTTTTAACACCCCCGCCTTGCGGTCTCTTTCCATGCCTCCCCTTTCCCGTCTATCCCGGAGTTGACAAACACCCCCATCTCTTTTATAGAAAGATAATCGCTAGGGGTGCAGTCTCGCTGAGAGGAAACCATCCAACCCTATGAACCTGATCCGGGTAATACCGGCGAAGGGAAGCGGACAAGACAACGACTATCCGGATATAATCCGGTATTCCGGCCATCAAGCCGCTTGCCCTTCCCTTTTAGGACAAGCGGCTTTTTTTATTGCGGGAGCGGGCATGGATATCATTGTGAACGGAGTGACGGAAACCGTTTCCCCCTGCACCATCGCCGAATTGGTGAGGTGCAAGGGATTGGCAACGGGGGCGCTGGTGGTCGAGTTGAACCAGCAAATTATCAAGCAGGAGCAGTGGCCGGCGCACCAACTTAAACCTGGCGACCGGTTGGAACTGCTCAGTTTTGTCGGCGGAGGCTGAACTATGACGGACGACGCACTGCGCATTGGTACCATGCGCTTTACCAATCGATTATTTACCGGAACCGGCAAGTTCGCGGCCAATGCCCAAATCCCGAAAATGCTGGCTGCCAGCGGTTCGCAGATGATCACCGTGGCCCTGCGGCGGATCGACACCACGGCCCAATCAGAGAACATTCTCGACTACATCCCTAAAGAGGTGACGCTCTTGCCCAACACCTCGGGGGCACGGACCGCGGAACAGGCGGTACGCATCGCCCGTATCGCCCGGGAGGCCGGATGCGGCGATTTTATCAAGATCGAGGTGATCACCGACATGAAATACCTGATGCCGGACAACTGGGAGACCCTGAAGGCCACCGAGATTCTGGCCAAGGAGGGCTTTGTTGTTTTGCCCTATGTCCTGCCCGATCTTCCCCTGGCCAAACGGCTGGAAAATGCGGGAGCTGCGGCGGTGATGCCGCTCGGCGCGCCCATCGGTACCAACCGGGGCCTGGAAACCAAGCCGCTGATCGAACTGCTGATCGAGAACTGCACCGTGCCGGTCGTGGTTGACGCCGGCATCGGCCGGCCTTCGCAGGCCGCTGCCGCCATGGAGATGGGCGCGGATGCCGTGCTGGTGAACACCGCCATTGCCACCGCCGCCGACCCGGAGGCCATGGGCCGGGCCTTTGACCTGGCGGTCAAGGCAGGACGGACCGCCTATCTGGCCGAATTGGCCGAAGCCTCCGGCATAGCCCGGGCCTCGTCGCCGCTTACCGGTTTTCTCGACGACTAACTCGTCAGTATTTCCTTTCCCGAGGATCAGGCCATGTCTTTTTTTACCGTTGTCGAACAATACCAAAAGTTTGATTTTGAACGTTTTTTTTCGGAAGTGACCGATTCGGCCATCGAGCGGAGCCTGGCCAGGGAAAAACCGGGCCCCATGGATTTTCTCACCCTGCTCAGCCCCAGAGCCGCCGCCTATCTTGAACCCATGGCGCACAAGGCCCACCAGCTGACCGTCCAGTACTTCGGGCGGACCATCCAGATGTTCATTCCGCTCTACATTTCCAACCACTGCAACAATCGCTGCGCCTATTGCGGATTCAACCACAATAACCCGATCCTCCGTCGCAAACTCGACCTGGATGAGATCGAACGCGAGGCCCAGGCCATTGCCCGCACCGGTATGCAGCACGTGCTCTTTCTCACCGGCGAGGCCCATCATATCACGCCCATGGAGTATTTGCTCGACGCAGCCCGCTGCCTGAAACGCCATTTCGCGTCCGTCTCCATCGAAATCTATCCACTGGAGGTGGATGAATATCGGCAATTGCGGGAAGCCGGCGTGGACGGCATGACCATGTTTCAGGAAACCTATAACCAGGAGGTGTACAAACGGGTGCACCTGGGCGGGAAAAAAATGAACTATCACTGGCGGCTCAATGCACCGGAACGGGCGGCCCAGGGCGGAATGCGGGCAGTCAATCTCGGTGCGCTGCTGGGGCTCGCCGAACCGCGGAGCGAAATGTTCCTGACCGGCCTCCATGCCCTGTATCTGGAAAACAACTATCTGGATACCGAAGTGGCGATTTCCCTGCCGCGCTTCAACGATGCTGAATGCGGTGATTTCCGGCCCGACTACCTGGTCGACGACAAAACCTTTGTCCAGTTTCTGACTGCCTTGCGCATCTTTTTGCCCCGGGCAGGCCTGACCATCTCCACCCGGGAGAGCGCCGCTTTTCGCGACCGTATCCTGCCGCTCGGCGCCACCCGCTATTCAGCCGGTTCCTGCACCGGCGTGGGCGGATACAGTGCGATCAAGGTGGAGCAGACGCCGCAGTTTGAGATCACCGACAACCGTAACGTCGACGAGGTGGCCGCGGCCATTGTCGCGCATGGCTATCAGCCGGTCTTTAAAGACTGGGATTGCATCGAATGAAGATCGGCATTGCAGGAGTAGGCGGTATCGGCTCCAACGTGGCGGTCAACCTGGTCCGCAGCGGCATTGAACACTTAACCATCGTCGATTTCGACCGGGTGGAGCTGTCCAATCTCAACCGCCAATTTTATTTCTTTGACCAGATCGGCCGCCTCAAGGTGGAAGCCCTGACCGAAAATCTGCAACGCATCCGGCCAGAATTGGTCCTTGAAGCCGTGCCCAGCCGGATCGATCACGCCAACTGCCGGACGATCCTTGCCGGCTGCGACTTGATCGTCGAGGGATTCGACCGCCAGACCGACAAAAAAATGCTGCTGGAATCGTTGGGGACGGACCGGATCGTGGTTTCGGCCTGCGGTATTGCCGGCAGCGATATCAGCACCATTTGCACCCGAAGGCTCGGCGCCTGTTACATCGTCGGCGATTTTGCCACCGACTGCGCCGATGCGCCGCTCTTTGCCCACAAGGTGGCGACGGTCGCCAATCACATGAGTGCCTGCATTCTGCAATTGAACCAACAAGGGGGCCGTCCATGACCAATCAACCCGCTAAACCCGCTTTCCCCGCCGGACTCTACGGCATCACCGCTGAAAAATTCTCCACTGGCCGTTCCAATATCGAAGTGGTGCGCCAGATGCTGGCCGGCGGCATCCGCCTGATCCAGTACCGGGAAAAACGACCGCACAAAAGCTTTGCCGAGATGCTGACCGAATGTCGGGCCATCCGCCAGTTGACCCGCGAGGCCGGCGCGCTGTTCATCGTCAACGACTACCCGGATATCGCCCAATTAGTCGATGCCGACGGCGTCCATGTCGGTCAGGACGATTTTCCGGTGCCTGACGTGCGCCGGCTGATCGGCCCGGACAAACTGATCGGGCTTTCCACCCACGGACCCGAGCAGGCGGCTGCCGCTGTCAGGGACGGTGCCGATTATATCGGGGTCGGTCCGATCTTCAGCACCCAGACCAAGGACGATGTCTGCGCTCCGGTGGGGCTTGGCTATCTCGACCATGTGGTGCGCACCTGTCCCCTGCCCTTTGTCGCCATCGGCGGCATCAAGGAGCATAACATCGGCGAGGTTTTGGCTCATGGCGCCACCACCGTTTGCCTGGTCACCGAAATCGTCGGCGCTGCCGATATTGCCGCCTCTGTGCGCAGACTGCAAGCGGCTTGCTGCTGATCGTACCATCCACTTCAATTTCACTCCAGGAGTCACCTCTCATGCCCCACGCAACCCAGATGGCTGCCGCTCGCAAAGGCACCCTTACCACCCAGATGCAACAGGTGTTGGCCGACGAAAAAATCCATGAGGCCGACCTATTGGAACGGGTCGCCAACGGCCGGATCGCTATCCCGGCCAATCGCAATCATCCCAACCTGATCGCCAAAGGCATTGGCGCGGGCCTCACCACCAAAATCAATGTCAATCTCGGCGTTTCCGAGGATTGCTGCAATGTCGAGAATGAGTTGAACAAGGTGCGGCGCTCGATTGAACTCAAGGCCGATGCCATCATGGACCTCAGCACCTTCGGCGACACCCGCGCCTTCCGCCGGCGCACCGTGGAAATCAGCCCGGTGATGATCGGCACGGTGCCGATCTACGATGCCGTGGCCCGGTACGGCAAGGAGGTCAGCTCCATCTCGGTGGACGATTTCTTTGATGTGGTCCGCATCCATGCCGAAGACGGGGTTGATTTCATGACCATCCACGCCGGCCTGACCCAGACCGCGGTGCAGCGGTTACGCACCAACCCCCGCCTCACCCATGTGGTCAGCCGGGGCGGCTCGCTGCTGCTGGACTGGATGGTCACCAATGGTCAGGAAAACCCCTTTTATGAACATTTTGACCGGCTGCTCGATCTCTGCCGCCAATACGACGTCACCCTAAGCCTCGGCGACGGCCTGCGGCCCGGCAGCCTCCACGACGCCACCGACGCAGCCCAGATCCAGGAGCTCATCATCTTGGGCGAACTGACCAAGCGCTGCTGGCAGGCCGATGTTCAGGTGATGATCGAAGGACCCGGTCATGTGCCGCTCAACGAGGTGGTGGCCAATATGCAGCTGGAAAAGAAGCTCTGTCACGGCGCCCCCTTTTATGTCCTGGGGCCGATCGTCACCGACGTGGCGCCCGGCTATGACCACATCACCTCGGCCATCGGCGGGGCGCTCGCCGCCACCTACGGCGCCGACTTCCTCTGCTATGTCACCCCGGCCGAACACCTCCGTTTGCCGGATGCGGACGACATGAAAGAGGGCATCATCGCCTCGCGCATCGCCGCCCATGCTGCCGATGTGGCCAAGGGTATCCCTGGGGCGATCGACTGGGACAATGCCATGAGCCAAGCGCGCAAGGAGCTGGATTGGACTAAAATGTTCGAGCTGGCCCTGGATCCGGAAAAAGCCAAGGCCTATCGCGCCTCCTCCCAGCCCATTGACCAGGAGGTCTGCACCATGTGCGGCGATCTCTGCGCGGTCAAACGCAGTCGAAAAATACTTGAAGGAAAATAGTAACTCTTCACTCCTTCTTCTTAAAAAAAGGCGATTGATGGCAACATCAATCGCCTTTTTTGTTCAGAGCTGACACTTTGAAAGAACTGAGATAGTACAGCGGCGCATTTTCTGAGCAGTGCGAGTCCATCAGAACTAGTCACAAAAAAAATGGAAAAACAGCCTTGCTGGCTATGGAATCACTCGGAATTTCGTGAAATTTTAGTGCTGTTCGTTCCATCCCACCCTTTCCTCCCCCCTCCTTATTCCCCAGACGCTGCCGCTGATAGTTGTCCGGACTAATCGGACAGGACAGCCTTTTCAGTCCGATTAGTCCGGACCAACCGGGATTCCAGAATCAGTTTTTCCCCTCTCCTTTCTTTAACAGACTGATAACAGATGTATTTTTATCCCGCTTCGCTTGGAATGATAATTGCTACTACAAGAACAGATGTCCCGTGGGGTGAATGCGCTATCCCAGCACGCCGCATTGCCACTCAAGCGGCGCACTATGCACACAGCCTCTTTTTCCTCTTGTTTTTTTGGAATACACCGTCTTTTTTCAAGGAGCAGCTATGGCTTTAACCACATTCAGTTCAATGAAGTTCACGACCAAACTTTTTGCCGCCGTTACCCTGCTCTGCATTGCCTCCATTCTTATTATTTCGGCCAATGCCATCCGGATGTCGCAAAATGGTCTCAACAGCCTCGGCAGGAGTGCCCTTGAGCATATCCACAAGGCGGTGTATGACTCTCTGCTCACCTATGACCAAACCATTAGCAGAAAGCTGGACAGCGACCTCAAGATCTTCGAGAAAGAGGTGCTCTCAAAGGGCGTCTTGACGCTCGACTCCGCCAATGCAACCCAGAGCACCATCGTCAACCAGGTCACCCAGCAATCCGAACAAGTGATCCTGCCCAAATTTATGGCGGGTGAAAGGTCGATAACCGGTGCCAATGACATCGTCGACAGTGTCACAGCCAGCACAGGCAGTACGGCAACCATATTTCAGCTGGTGGGTGATAAGCTCCTGCGGGCATCAACAACCGTCAAGAAACAGAACGGCGAGCGGGCGATCGGCACCTATATTCCTTCTGACAGTCCTGTATTTAAAGCCATTACCCAGGGGCAGATTTATAAAGGGAAAGCCTTTGTGGTCAACGACTGGTATCTCACGGCCTATGCACCGCTGCGCGGAGCCGGGGGAGAAATTGTCGGCGCCGTCTTTGTCGGCCAGCTCATGCTGGCGCCTGAAGTCCGCGCCTATCTTGCAAACACCAAATTAAACACCGGTTATTTCTTTGCGTATACCGATTCAGGTGAGGTGGTTATTCATCCTTCCCTTGGCACTGACGCGAACGTTTTCAAGGTGATTCCAGCGCTCAAGGACCACAAGGAGGGATTATTGGAATATACGCGCGATGGCGAACGTAATGTAGCGTATGTACAACACATTGAGAAATGGGGACTCTTTATCGCCTTCACTATTTCCCATGCGGGAATTGACAATGGTCTTGCGCAGAAAATGATGCGCACCAACTTCATGGTCGGTCTGGCGGTGGTCATCGCCGCCATCCTGATCACGCTTCTGCTGGTTCGCACGATCAACAAACCGCTTCAGGAACTTGCGGCCAAGAGCATCAAGGTTGGAGAAGGCGATTACACCATTGCCTTTGTGGCCAAAAGCGATGACGCCATCGGCCAATTGGCCCGATCTCTTGGCATCATGGTGGCAAAGTCCAGGGAAATGCTTGAAGATATCATTCAATCGTCCCAGGCTCTATCCGCCGCTTCGACGGAACTCGCTGCCATCTCGGAGCAAATGGTGACCAACGCCGATTCGACAACCCGGATCGCGGATTCCGCCTCTACCAACGCCCAAGATGTTTCCGACAACATGACCTCGATATCGGCGGCTATGGAGGAGTCGACAACCAACCTTGATATGATCGCCTCGGCTTCCGAGGAGATGGGAACGACGATCAAAGAGATCGCGGAAAACAGCGCCAGGGCAAGAGTGACAACGGAAGAAGCGGTTCTGAAGGCGCGGAAATCGCATGAAGGCGTGCTCGATCTTGGCGAGGCGGCAAAGGCCATCGGCATGGTCACCGAAACCATTACCGAGATTTCCGAACAGACCAATCTGCTGGCTCTCAATGCCACCATCGAGGCGGCGCGGGCGGGCGAAGCCGGCAAGGGGTTTGCGGTGGTTGCCAATGAAATCAAGGAGCTGGCCAGGGAAACGGCCAAAGCGACCGGCAAGATCAAGCAAGCGATTGACGAAATTCAAAACCAGACCGGTGTCACTGTGCGCGACATTGAATCCATCACCGCAGTCATTCAGGATGTCAATGACGTTGTCAACAGCATCGTCACCTCTGTCGAGGAACAATCGATCACCACCGCTGAAATTGTGACCAACGTCAGCCAGGCATCGCAGGGAATCACCGAGATCAACCACAATATAGCCAGCAGCAGCCAGATGACATCCCAAATGTCCGATGGGGTCGGGCAAGTGAAAGAGCGGTCCATTGAAGTGAAGAACAACAGCCAGTTTGTCCGCAATGCAGCCGATGAATTGTCCCGGTTGTCTGAAAAGCTCACCGCCCTGGTTTCACGATTCAAGATTTAACCCTACCTGAAGCGGTCCATTCCTTTTTTAAGGAAAATGGTCATTCTTCATGGTAGAGCTGCTGTCTAGCCGTTGCCCCGCACCCTCGCATGGGCTACCTACGAGGGTAATAAACAGGGCTTACACGCAGATCTCAGCAAGGAGAGGTTCGCAGGACAATATAATGCGATCAGAGGCAACTATAATGGAGGACTTGTCAACGCAGGCCCGTTCCCTTGGAGCGACAGCGGCGGTGATCATTCCGGCTCATGCCCTGGTGGTGGAGGATCGTTTCGCGGCCATGTGCGCCGCACCGCACCGCTGCCCCAGCTACGGCCTGGCTCCCGGATGCCCGCCCCATACCATGCATCCTTCGGCCTTCCGCCAGCAGGTCCAGACCTATCAGCAGATCCTGGTCTTCAAGATCGACGCGCCCGTTGCCGATCTGACGGGAGAAAAACGCGTAGCTCTTGCCCGCACCATCCACCGGATCGCCGCCACCCTGGAACAGGAGGCGCGCAGACGCGGATTGGCCCGTGCGCTCGGGCTGGCCGCCGGTTCCTGCAAGGAACTGTTTTGTGCGGCGGAAGAAGCGTGCGTGGTGCTGCACAAGCAGCAGCCCTGCCTGCACCCTGACCTCGCCCGGCCATCGATTTCGGGTCTGGGGGTGAACTTTGCGGCCCTGGCGCAGATTGCAGGCTGGCCATTCGACAAAATCGAACCGGACAAAGCCACAAACAGCGAATCGGCCATGGGGTTGATGGCCGGATTGATTTTGCTGACCTAAAAAGGAGGCCTTCGACCTCCGACGTTCATGAAAGGAAGAAGACGATGCACACCGACGAATACGAAATCTCCATTGCCCGTGAATTGAACCATCACCAGCAGGTGGTCAAAAAAATACGGGCCAAGCTGGATGAGCGGCGGCAAAAATTTGCCATGGCCTATCCGGAAGCAGCTCAAGCCGCAGCCGAGGGCCGCTTGACGATCACGGCAAAGGAGCTTGCCCAGTGGCAAGACGACATCGAGGCGCTGCCCGTGTGGGAACAGCGCCTCGAGGAATACCGTAAGGCCTTGGCCATGATGCGAATCTCGGCCTCACGTTTTTAATTCAGCTTATTTCCCTCAATGCCCTCCCGGGAAAAGCCACTGGCTCAAATAGTACAGGAAGAAAAGCGACCCTACGCCAATACCGATGCTCCATCGGACCAACGATAACTCGACCGGCAGTAACGGTTCGTATTCCATCTTTTTTATTTCTTCAGCCAATTTCGGCTGCTGTTGCTGTTCCATGTTCGAATCTCCTTGCTAAATGGTTGGTGGCTTGACGCCATGGAAAAAGAGCCATGAAATGAAAAGGCCGACCCAGATAATGAAGCCAAACAGACTGATGCAGTAGACGGCCGCCAGCTTGCCGAGCCCTTCTTCCATCAGTTTCTTGAAGTTGGACACCAGACCGATGGTAAAGAAGCAGAGGAGGAAGAAGAGTCCCCTGAATACGTCGCCCTGACTGCTGGAAGCTTTTGCCTTACCAAGGAAGCTCTTGGGTTCCTTCATGGTGTCGTTGACGGCCTTTTGTTTCCCCTTGACGCTTTCCAGTTCCGTCTTGAGACCGGCCAGGACCGTGGCATCGGTGGTGGCCTTCATCTTGGTTTCAATCGAAGTGACCGCGGCCTTCAGTTCAGCTGCCTCTTTTTCGGCCGGGCCCATGACTTTGGCGGATGGCCAGCACATCACCACAAGAATGACGAAGGTCAGCACATAGCCGATGACGAATTTGGGGAAACGATGCCAGATCTCGCCGGCATTGACCTTCTGGCCGGGGCAGACATCGATCTTGGCGCACCAGATATAGGCCAGGATAAACGCCCAGACGCCGATGAAAATATCGATAAACATCTTCACCGTGGTGGCGGTCATGGTCACCCAGCCCTCAGCGTAGTTGATGCCCGCTACGTCCAGAGCCTGGGCGCGGATCAGGGCGTCGGTGATGGCGCCGCTGGCGATGGCGCCGCCATCGGATTTAACCGCCAGCCCCATCCAGGCACCGGCTACCAGAGGTTCAGTCCACAGGAAATATTTGGCCATAATGGGCAGAATCACCATCTCCACGGCCACAAAGATAACGACCAGCGAAGAAACCATGATCGGGACAATCGGCCGGGCCCGGATGGCGCCTCCGGTGGCTATAGCTGCGGAAACACCGCAGATGGAAATACCGGAAGCCAGCGGTGCTGACCATTCCCGGCTGAATTTAAAATATTTGCGGGCGATATAATAGACTACCGCCCAATAAATGAGGTAGGCCTCGACAATGGCGCAAAAACCCCGGAACATGATATTCGAGGCCAGACCGAAGGACTCGGCCGCCTTGATGCCCAGGCCGGCGCCCATGATGACGATACCGGTCTTGATGTAGAGCTCGGGCCGGGCCGCCTCTTTCATCGTGTTGGCCAGGCCGGGGAAAAAGTTGCCGATGATCAGGCCGAGAATCAACGCAAAGATGAAGCCGAACTCACCACTCATGCTCATCGACCAGGGGATGCCGAACTTGGCGGCCTGCTCCTTGGTGGCGGCGATGTAGGCGAAGTGGCCCATGAACCAGCAGAGATAGCTGAGCCAGAAGGCCAGGGTAAAACCGAACATGAACTTCGGCACATTGGCCCCCAGGGCAACCGCGCCCAAGGTCATGATCGCCAGGGCGAAAAGGTAGGTGAGCGTGACCGACATGAGCGGCGACATTCCCTGCTTCTCAAACTTTTGCCCGACTTGCAATTTGGAGACATCGCCCTCTTCCGTAACGGTCGCCTCCTTGCCATCCTTCTTTTTCACCGTGATCTTTTGACCATCGATTTTAGTGATCTCGCCGGTAACCGTCTGGTACTTGGCGGAGATGGTGGTAATCGCCTTACCCGGCTCCATCCATACCCCTGTTTTCGCTCCCCATCCGAGGAGATCCACTCCCTGAAACGACCCCAGGCTGAACCCGAAAATGATGAGACCAAGGATCAACGCCAACCAATCCTCGCTGATCCAGCCTCCTCCCTCTCCCGATTTGTCGTGCGTGCCTTCTTGCGACATACAACCTCCTTTTTTTTGATGCAGTTACGTTATCGTGAAAACCGGCAATAATTTTCACGGATTCAACCCACACTTCCTGCCCTGCTGCACAATCAATGCTTCAGCACAGCGAAAACGTATGTTATGCGCTCCCCTGAGCACGGAAGGTGGCGGCATGCTCGCCCATCCGCGCCAGGATTTTTTGCAGGGCCACCCGCGACAGGCCCGATATCCGCGCCGCCTCAGAAACATTCCCTTTGGTCAGGGTCAGCAGGTCTCTGACATAGTCCAGGGTAAAGGCGTTGACCACGTCGGCCTTGGCCTCTTTGTAAGCGGCCGGGGGGACCTTCGGTCCATCGATTGGGCGCTGATTGTGCTCCGAATGGCTCCCTCTCTCCAGCACCGTGCGCACCAGCCCCATGTCCATCCGCTCTCCGGTGCAGAACACCATCATTCTGCGGATAAAACTCTGCAATTCCCGCACATTGCCCGGCCATCGGCAGGACGACAGCCATTGCAGGACCTCCACGTCAATCTCTTTTTCCGCTATTCCCATTTCGCTGGCGGTCTTGCGAAGAAAATGCCGGGCCAGCAGGGGAATGTCCTGGAGGCGATCCCGCAGCGGTGGCAGGGTCAAGGTCAGGACATTGAGGCGATAATAGAGATCCTCGCGGAAAGTTTTGTGATGCAGGCAAGCTTCCAGATCCTGATTCGTGGAAGCAATGACCCGAACATCCACGTTGCGGGTTTCGTTGGAACCGACTGGTCGAATCTCGCCATTTTGAAGGCAGCGCAGCAACTTGGTTTGAACGGCGGGACTGATGTCACCGATCTCATCCAGGTGGAGGGTGCCGGTGTGAGCCGCCGCAAAAAGTCCCTGGTGATCCTTGTCCGCCCCGGTGAACGCGCCTTTGACGTAGCCGAAGAGCTCACTCTCCAGCAGGTTCTCCGGAATCGAAGGACAGTTCACCGCCAGAAACGGCCGGGCGGATCGGGTTCCGGTCCGATGGATCAACCGGGCGACCAGTTCCTTGCCGGTCCCGGATTCACCCCGGATCAGCACCGTATAATCAGATTGGGCCACCGCGGCGATGGTCTGCCGCAGTTTGTGCATCGCGGGCCCTTCTCCCACCAGTTCCCCTTGGGTATCCTGGCGGGAAAGGATCTGCCGCAACCGATTGTTCTCCGCCAGCAGGCGGCTTCGTTCCAACCCCTTAGCCACCACCCGGAACAGCTGCTCCGGTTCAATGGGTTTGGTAAGAAAATCATAGGCCCCGGCATGCACGGCTTCCACTGCGGTTTCGATGGTACCGTAGGCACTGAGCACCACCATGCTCAGATCAGGATGCAGCTTGAGGGCCTCGGCCAACAACTGCATGCCGCTCATTTCCGGCATGCGCAGGTCGGTGATCATCAGGTGTACCGCACCTTCGGCGAGTATCCGCAAGGCCTCTCTGCCGCTGAGCGCGGCCACAACCTCGGCATCGGCGAAATGGCCGGACACCAGCCGGACCAGCCCACGGGCAAAATCCGGTTCGTCGTCAACGATGACAATTTTGATGCCGTTGTCCTGGCCATTGAAGGGCGATGCGGGCAAGGTGCTCATGCGTTTTCCCCCAGGATCGATCCATTGTCATCCGTCACTTCGTGAGCGCGAGGGAGGGAAACGACAAACCGGGCTCCGCCCAAATCGGCCGAGTGCTCGATCTCGACCGTGCCGCCGACATCGGTCACCATGCCGTAAACCACGGTCAGTCCCAGGCCCGTTCCGGCACCGATCTCCTTGGTGGAGAAAAAGGGATCAAAAATGTGCGGCACATCTTCGCTCCTCACACCCGGCCCGTTGTCTTCGACCTCGATGACCACCATGCCGCTTTCCGCACTGACGACCCTGACGAGAATGATGCCGGTCTGCTCGGCAACCGCATCGAGCGCGTTGATGACCAGATTGCTGATCACCTGCTCCAGCTCGCCAATGCCCATCCGCACCATCAGCGATTCTGCCGCGCATTCCAGGATCATTCGCGTTCCTTTTTTCATCGCCTGCACCAAAAAAACCTCGGTCATGGCAGCGGCAACGGCACAGGCGTTGGCCGTACCCGATCCAGCCGCCTTGGGTCGGGCAAAATTGAGCAGATCCTGCAAAACCCGCTGCGCCTGGCGGGTATGCCGCTCAATGACATCCAGATCCATGGTCTGTTCCGGGTTGGTGATCGACTGACGCAACAGGCCAGCATAACAGAGAATCACCCCCAAAGGATTGTTGATCTCGTGCGCCAGTCCCGCGGTCAGCTTGCCCACCGTGGCCATCCGCTCCGACTGCCAGACCTGCATCCGCATCCGTTTTTCCATGGTCGTCTCCCGCAGATAGACGACCACCTGATCGGTGCTGCCGTCATCACCGCATACAGGATACAGGGAAAGGGAAAAACTCCGGCCGCCAGGGAGAGTGACCTCGCGCAGGTCGGGAACACCGCGAGCGATCGTTTCTTGCATGGGGCATTGCGCCGATCGAAGATCAAAGAAGAGGGCCAAAATATTGCCGTCGGTCCGCTCGCCAGCGGTCAATTCCGCAGCCAGGGTCCGCGCCGCCTGATTAGCGGTCAGGACGGCGCTGCCGCTGTCCATGAGCACCAGGGGATCGGAGATGCCCTCGACAATGGTTTCCAGGATATTCATCTGCCGGAACAGGCTGTCGATGGCGGTCAGATTCTCGGCCGCGATGCCGAGCTGTCTGCCCAGAGCCTGCAGGACATTTTGGTCATGCCGCCCGGCCTCGGCCGCAGTCCGCCAGTGCAGGATCAGCAGTCCTTCGGCATTGCCGGTACTCGACTCCACCGGCACAAAGATACGGCTGCCCATGACAACACAGGCACTACCGGTCAGCACTTCGACGAAATTTCCGGGCAGATCGGGCATCGCCTCTGTTTCCGGCCACACAAACGAACTCTGCGACCCCATGGTGCAGACATAGGCAATCCGCTCGGCTGCAAACCGCTTACAGATCTGCGGCAGGGACAACCGCCAAAGTTCGACCCGGGTCTTGCTCTTGTACATATCCTCCAACAGCCGGACAAACAGGCGCACATCCGCGCGCCGCGCCTCCACCTCGTCGCTCAGGGCGTCGGTCCGTTCATCGACCATCAGGCGCAGATTTTCGGCATAGTTCTGCAACTGGCTCCTGGCCTCGAACAGATGCTCGCCCATCTGTTCCATGCCGTCCACGAGTTCCTCGATCTCGTCGCCCTGCTCGAGTTTACGCAACAGGGCCGACCCCTCGGCATCGGTCACATTCCGACGGAACACCGTGTTAAGACGCTTGAGGTTATTGACCACCAGCACCTTGAACAGGAAATTGGCACTGAAGAAAACCAGCAGCACCGCCAGGGCGAAAAAAGCGAAATAAGTGAGGATGGTCTGTTCCAAGCGGCCGACACTGCCATGCACTGAAATGCCAACAAAATCAACGCCGGCAACATCCCCCGGATGTTTCCCGAAACCGCGTTCGCCGTACAGTTGCAGCAACTCAGCGGGCGCATCCTGGGGGCGGCCATGGCAATACATGCATCCCTGTTCAAATCGGACCGGCCGGACCATGAGAAAATATTTCTCCCTGTTGATCATCTTATGTCCCTGCCACAGCTCTTGTTGACCATTGGCACGGAAGTACTCAATCAATTCACGCTCGTTGTCGTTCGCCTCATAATCCGGATTGCGTGCATCAATGGCAACCCGGCGAAAAATGGTGCCTTCATGCGGAGCGTTGACCGAGGCCATGATTTTGCGCGAGATATACGAAGACGACATGGCCTGGATGACAAAGGCGGCAGGCAGCCGCTCATACATCGTCGGACGCAGGACATCGCGCACATAGTGCTGCACGGCGTCGACATGGGTGAGGATAAGCTTGGCCTTGTCCCGCACCTCTTCCTCCAGGACGTTGCGCATATGGAGATAGAACCCCAGGGAAAATACGATCCCAAGGAACATGGAGGCCAGCATCAATCCTGAGATAAACTTGGCCTGAATCTTCTGCGGCTTCGGAAAATGCATGCGCTTCCTTCGATTTTCTCTTTTCCGGCCAGTCACCACACCGAAACCCTGATCAAGGTTGGCCGCTGTGCGTATGCCGACCAATAGGCTTCAATCAAAAGACGTGCCACTGCCAGATAAAAATAAAAATGATTTAAAACAAAATGTTACACTGTTACAGCAAACAGGAATTGTAGTGCACAGTTATCATATGATAACACAAGTTTCCATCAATAGAAAACTTGTGTTATCACTTGCAACCATGCCGGATCTCTCAGCGAGGAGGGAGGAGCGGAAAGGTGGGGAGGTGGTGTGTCAGCGGGACGGGTGGTGCAGCAATAGTTTCAGGTACGACAGCCAGGCGTCAAATCCGTCACCGGTAGTGGCGGAAAGCGCCAGGATTTCCAGATCGGGCTTGAGCAGAAGCGACTGGCTGGAGGCTTCCTCAACCGAGAAGTCGAAATAGGGCAAAAGGTCGGTCTTGGTGATCAGCACCAGGTCGGCACTCTTGAACGTAGCTGGATATTTGGCCGGCTTGTCCGAACCCTCAGGGGTCGAGAGCAGAACCACCCGGCGGTGCTCACCGAGATCAAAGGTGGCCGGACAGACCAGATTGCCCACGTTTTCAATAAAAATCAAATCATAGCCGCCGCCCTTGGCAAAATGCTCCAGCACGTGGAGTCCGCCATGGACCATGGGGGCATCGAGATGACAGGCTCCGCCCGTCGTCAACTGTACCGCCGGTATGCCCTTGGCGCGGATGCGGTCGGCGTCGCGCTCGGTCTCGATATCGCCTTCGATCACCCCGATCCGGACCGTCTCCTTCAGGGCCTCGATGGTCCGTTCGAGCAGCGTGGTCTTACCCGATCCGGGGCTCGATATCAGGTTGATGGCCACGGCCCCCATGTGTTCGATATGATGCCGGTTAGCTTCCGCCTGTTTTTGGTTGGCCTCCAAGAGACTCCGATTGACCTCGACCACCTTGGCATCGTGATGATGGTGGTCGTGCAGTTGACAGCCGCAGGTATCACACATGACATTACTCCATTTCTACATGGTTAAGGATAAGCTCGTTACCGCCCTTGGGAGAGAGCCGGCTGAGGCAACACCAGGGACATTTTTTCGGATAGGGTCGGGATGAGTGGATATCGAGAAGATCGCCGGGTTTAGTAAATGGAATAACCGACAATTTGCCGCAGTCAAGACAGATATACACGGGGTCCGGAGATTCCAATTCCAGCTCGGCATCACGAGTGAGCGCCTGTGATTCCTTGAGAATATTGAAGCCGAATTCGAACGAGTCGCGCACCACACCGGAAAACGGTCCCAAGGTGACCAGCACCTTGGTGATCCGGTTGGCGTGGTGTTCCTTGGCTAGGCCAAGCAACTGGTCGATCAGGCTTTGGGCCAGGGACAATTCATGCATGATTCAAGCTCCTTGCGTCAAAAGCCTGCCGCTCAACAGATTCTCGGCAGCGGCTGACCGGTCAGCGGTTCAAGCAGACGGGAGCCGCCGATGCGAGTGGTGAGACTGACCCGCCCGTCCTGCCCCTCGTGCACCCAGCCGATCAGGGCGGCATCCCGGCCCTCGGGCATGCGCCGGACGAGCTGGAGGATATCCTCGGCGCCATCCTGGTCGCAGATGATGATACATTTGCCTTCATTGGCCAGATAGAGGGGGTCAAGACCGATCATCTCGCAGGCGGTGCTGACTGACGGCCGGATCGGCAGCCGGTCCTCTTCGACCACGATATCAACGCCTGAGGACTGCGCTATCTCGCACAGCGTGGTGGCAAGGCCGCCCCGGGTCGGATCACGCAGAACATGGACCAGGCCGGCATCTTCTTCAAGCAGCGCCCCCACCAGCCGGTGCAGAGGTTGGGTGTCGCTTTCGATATCGCCGCCGAGATCGATTCCGGCCTGGCAGCTCATGATGGTGATCCCGTGATCCGCCAGGGTGCCGGAGATGATGACCGCATCCCCCGGCTGGGCCTTCTTAACGGAAATATCGTGGCGGTGCGAAGCGAGGCCAATGCCAGTGGTGTTCACGAACAGCCCGTCCGCCTTGCCCTTGGGCACCACCTTGGTGTCGCCGGTGACGATGGCCACCCCGGCCGCCTCGGAAGCTCTAGCTACCGAGGCGATGATCCGCTCCAGACTGGCAAAGGAAAAGCCCTCTTCGATAATCAGGGCCAGGCTGAGAGCCAGCGGCCGGGCGCCGCGCATGGCCAGATCGTTGATGGTGCCGTGCACTGCCAGGGAGCCAATGTCGCCGCCTGGAAAAAAGAGCGGATCCACCACATAGCTGTCGGTGGAAAAGGCGATGCGGCCGGCATATTCGCCGAGCATGGCGCAGTCTTCCAAATCCCGCAACTGGGGGCAGGTCAGGTATTTGAGGAAGAGGCCGCTGATCAGATTTTGGCTGGCTAATCCGCCGCTGCCATGGTCAAGGCTGATAATCGAGTCCGTTTTCATGAAGGATCTCTTTATGATACAGAAAGTGGTTTTGGTTCTTGACGAGCGGTGCTCGTTTTCCGGCCGCTGTAGCGAAAATAGGCGGCGCAAGTGCCCTCGTTGGAAACCATGCAGGGGCCAATCGGCTGCAGGGGCGTGCAGGCCGTGCCGTAGAGCGGGCAATCCGGCGGCAGCAACCGGCCCTTGAGAATCTCGCCGCAACGGCAGCCTTTGAGTTCCCGCACCGGCTGCACCGGAATGGCCAGTTGCTCCATGCCGTCAAAGCGGCGGTACTGCTCCCGCAGCACCAACCCGCTACCAGGGATGGTGCCCAGTCCCCGCCATTCACTGTCGGCTGGCGCGAAGACCTCGCTGATCAGGTGCTGCGCCCTGCTATTGCCCTCGGCGGTCACCACCCGGGTGTAGCAGTTGTCTACTCCGGGCCGGCCCTCGTTGATCTGGCGAATCAAGCTGAGCAGCCCGGAAAGGATATCGGCGGGTTCAAACCCCGCCACGGCGCAGGCGAGGTGATGCCGGTCGGCCAAGGGCCGGTAGGCCTCGCTGCCGATGATGGCGCTGACATGACCGGGGCAGAGCAGACCGTCGACCCGTAATTCCGGATCGGCCATCAGGGCCTCCAGGGCATGGGGCATGGTCTTGCCGGCAGCGATGATCAAAAAATTGGTGAGCCCCAACCGTTCAGCCGCCAGGATGGTGGCCGCAATGGTCGGGGCCGTGGTCTCGAAGCCGATGGCCGGGAAAAGCACGGTCCGTTCCGGTTCCAGTTGCGCCAGCGTCAAGGCGTCCATGGGTGAGTAGACAATTTCCACCCGGGCGCCGCTGGCCCGCGCCCCGGCCAGCGACCGCTCGGCACCGGGCACCCGGATCAGGTCGCCAAAGGTGGCAATGGTGACCTGCGGCAGGTCAGCCGCCGCCAGAAAAGCGTCGATGTGGCTGGCCGGGGTGACGCAGACCGGGCAGCCAGGCCCGGAAAGCAGGGTAATACCTTCGGGCAGGAGTGAGCGGATGCCATGGCGGAAGATCGACATGGTGTGCGTGCCGCAGACCTCCATGATCCGCACCGGCCGCCTCAGGCTATTGGCGATCTCCTCGACCAGGGGCGCGGTGATCTCCCGGCTGCGAAATTCATCGGCACATTTCACGGCACCGCTCCTGGCAGACGGCCTTCGCTTTCCAGCACCTCGGCCATTCGCCGCATCAGGCTGAGGTTGTACTCCGCATCTTCCACGGTCAGGGTGCGGATGGCAAAGCCGGCATGAATGATCACATATTCGCCGACGGCCGGAATCCGGTCAGCCATTTCCAGGCGGATCTCCTTGCGCACCCCATCGCTTTCGACCAGCGCGACCTGGGGATCAAGCAGCGGATCGCCGCCGCCTTTGAGCTCGACCACCTGCATGGGGATGGCTAAACACATACATGACCTCCGATAAAGGCTTGACCCAGGGCAATGCCGCCGTCGTTCATCGGCGCCAGCTCACCGGCATGCACCGAAAAACCAGCGGCACGCACCCGTTTGGCCAAGGTTTCAAAAAGTAATTTATTCTGCATGCAGCCGCCGGAAAGGACCACATCGGTCAACCCGGTCTGTGTGTGCAGAACGTTGAGAACCGCACCCAGCGACTCCACCAGCCAGAGGTGAAAACGGCGGGCGATGACCGGGATGGCCACGCTCGCCGCCAGGTCACGGCAGATCAGGGCGGCCAGGGGTGCGCTCTCGATGATCTGCACCCCCTCCTCCTCACGCAGGGACAACGGATAAACAGAAACCGCATCCGCAGCCGCGGCCAAGGCGGCCTGATGCTCAAGCAGCATCGCGGCTTGTCCCTCGTAATCGCTCATTAAACAAAGCCCCAGCAAAGCGGAAACCGCGTCGAACAGGCGGCCGCAGCTTGAGGTTCGGGGACAATGCCAGCTTTTGACCATCATCTGGCCGAGCAGGTGCTTGTTCTCTGGCGCAATGGTCAACAGGGCTGGCGGCTGCAGGGCCTCGACCAGCCCATCTGCTCCCATGCCCTGATACAACAGGGCCAGCGCCATGCGCCAGGGCTGCTCCGCCGCCCGGTCGCCCCCTGGCAGCGGCAGATGCGCCAAGCGGGCCAGCCGGGTAAAACCGTTGCGGTCGGCCCGGTAGACCTCGCCGCCAAAGATGGTCCCATCGCCGCCGTAACCGGCACCGTCGAGCACCACTCCCAGCACCGGCCCCGCCAACCCCTGTTCGGCCATCACCGCCCCGATATGCGCATGATGGTGCTGAATCTCCCGGCATAACGCGTTGCGGCCATGGGCATAGCGGGAACTGAGGTAGTCGGGATGACGGTCGCAGGCAACCCGTTCCGGCGCAACCTCGAGCACTGTTTGCAGATGCTCGATGCTTTCACGGTAAAAATCATAGTTTTTCGCCTCGGTCAGCTCGCCGATGTGCTGACTGATATAGGCCTCGTTGTTGCGGACGATGCAGAAGCTGTTTTTCATTTCCGCTCCGCAGGCAAGGATATCCTCCGTGGGCTGGCGCAGCAGGATGGGAACCGGGGAGTACCCCCGCGCCCTCCGCAGCAGCCGGATCTTGCCATCCATGATCCGGGCCACCGAGTCATCGACCCGGGTGACAATATCGCGGTTATGGAGGAGAAAAAAATCAGCCAGACCATGCAACCGGTGCAGGGCCTCTTCGTTGCCGGTGCAGATCGGCTCGTCGCTGCGGTTACCGCTGGTCAGCACCAGGGCCGGGGGAATGTCCGGCTGGTTGAGCAGCAGATAATGCAGAGGCGTGTAGGGCAGCATCAGGCCGATGTGGGCCAGGCCGGGTGCAACATCCTGGGCCAGGCCGGAATGTTCTCTGCGCTCCACCAGGACGATCGGGCGTTCCAATGAGGTGAGCAACGCCGCTTCCTCGTCGCGCAAACGGCAGAACCGGGCGGCTGCCGCCAGATCCCTGACCATGATGGCCAGCGGCTTGGACGGCCGGTTTTTGCGCATCCGCAGCGTAGCCACCGCTGCATCAGCGCAGGCATCAACCGCCAGATGAAAGCCGCCCAGACCCTTTATCGCCACCACCCGCCCCTCGCCGAGCGCCTGGGCGGCCAAGGCCAGCTCGTCACCGGGCAGAAGCTTTCCCTTGCTGTCGTGCCAGCTTAATCGCGGTCCACAGACCGGACAGGCATTGGGTTGGGCGTGGAAGCGACGATCGAACGGATCGTGGTATTCACGGCTGCAGGCCTCACACATGGGAAAGACACGCATCGAGGTATGGGGCCGGTCATAGGGAATACGCTCGACAATGGAAAAGCGGGGGCCGCAGTTGGTGCAGTTGGTGAAGGGGTAGCGATAGCGGCGATTATCCGGGTCCATGATCTCGCGCCGACAATCGGCGCAAAGGGCAATGTCCGGGGCAATCTGGGTACTCGGCCGCATGCCCGCCTGGCTGGGCAGGATGCGAAAGGCAGGTTCCGCGGGCACCGAGTCAGCGGCTTGCCTCTCGATGCGGCTGATGCGGGCAAGGGGTGGCGCCTCGATCTCCAGGGCAGCAACAAAGGCATCGAGGGCGGCGCTCGGACCGCCCACATGGATCAACACCCCGTCCCCGTTGTTGCTCACGGTGCCGGCCAGGCCATGCCGGTGCGCCAGCCGGAAGACAAAAGGCCGAAACCCGACTCCCTGCACCATCCCGTGAACGGATATCCGCAGAGCTTTGGTCAAATGGGAGGCTGGTTGCGTGGCCGAGGTCATGATTTTTTACTGGGGATAAGGGTGGGCTGCCGCATGCGGCACCCAGTGGAGCGCACAATTTTCACCTTAGCAGGTGGCATCCATTTGCACCATATTTTTCAGCAAACGAACAGTACGCCCAATTGGCATAATCAGCCAGGTCAATGTTTTGCCAATCCGCCTCAGCTCTCAGCCTCGGCCTGGCGCTGAATCTCCCGGTAGCGCTTGGAATAGACCACCTTCTGCTTCTCCAGATCCTCGATCTCCTCGCGGCTGAGGTGGATCAGGCCGCACAGGGGGCAACTGAGATCCATGTCGTCGTGCGCGGCCCGCTGCTTAAGCTCATCGGCGGTCATGTGGCCGACACAGCCGCAGGCACAGTTGGGGGCTTCTATGCGGACAATGGTTCTCTGCTTGCGTTCGTTTTTCTCGTTCATGGGCAGCCTCGAAGAGGGGCGTTGGGGCGTTCAGCGCCGCAGGACGCGGTTCACTGTGCCGTGATGATCAATAAGGGTCACTGTGATGGGAAGCCCGCCATCCAGGCGGTGCGTGGCGCAGGAAATTCAGGGGTCATAGGCGCGGACCGCCATCTCAATCCGGTTGAGCATCTCATCGTCCACCGCACCGGCACTGATCAGGCTGGCGGCGGCCTGGCGCACGCTCAGGTTCATCGGCGCGATATTGTGGGTAGTGCCGACGATCAGGTTGGCCCGGGTAATGCAACCATTATCGTCGGTACTATAGTCGTGGATCAGGGTGCCGCGCGGGGCCTCAACATGGCCGATCCCCCTGCCCGCCCGCGGCGTGGCCGGAACACGCACCGCAGGATCAGTGATGCGCTCATCCGCCAGCAGCTCCAGGGTGCGCTCGCAGGCATAGACCAATTCGATCAAGCGCGCCCAATGATAGAGCAGGGTTCCCTGGGCCGGTCGACCGAACCGGCCACGAAATTCCTCCAGTTCAGCCTGGGCCCTGGGTGTGGCGATCCGGTCGCAGACATTGATCCGGGCCAGGGTGTTGACCCGGTACACGCCCCTCGGGGCATCGGGGTCCAGGGAGAATCCCTCGCCCCAGGAACGGGCATAGACCATCTTGGCGGACGACCAGGGCTCGACCTGTTCGGCCAGATACCGTTCATATTCATTCGCCGGAAAATCGACGGTGGTTCCGTCGGGGTGCATCAACCGCAATGAGCCGTCGTACAGCCGCAGAGCCCCCTGGTGGCCGACCGTGCCGAGAAAACCGGTGGTGATTGTCCCCAGAGACTGCAACGCATCGCAGAAGCGGCTGAACACTTTGTTCTTAGCGTAATCCAGGGCATAAGAGGCAAAATCGAGCAGGACCCGGCTGTCCGCCAACAACCCTTGTCGCTCCTCCTCGCGCATCGGTTTGGCAAAGCCGCCCGCCACCCCGGCCACGGGATGGATAGCCTTGCCGGCAAAACGCTCCAGCATCATCTGGGCCAACTGGCGCATTCGCACCACTTGGGCCGCCAGTTCGGGTTCCTGGCGCACCAGACCCATGATATTGCGCACCGCGTAATCACCGCCCGGACCAAGGACAAAATCCGGAGCCGCCAAAAAGAAGAAGTGGAGGATTTTATCGTGAATATGGGCCAATACCTGGCAGAGTTCACGCAGCAGATGACCAGCCGGGGCCGGCCTGACCCCAAAACAGCCGTCAATGGCCTTGACCGCGGCCAGGTGGTGCATCCACGGGCAGATGCCGCAGATCCGGTTGACAATCCGGGGAATTTCCTCGGCGGGCCGGCCGACGACAAACTGCTCGAAACCGCGCAGAGCGGCAATACCCACGCGGGCGTCACACACCTGTCCGGATTCATCCAGATGAATGTCGATGCGGGCATGTCCCTCAATGCGGGTAACCGGATGAATGCTGATAACCTGGTTCATATCGGGCTCCTTGCACCGATCAGGCGGACCATCGCCTTCACTTTCTTTCCCGGAGCGGCTTGAGCAGACCGTGGGCGCCGCTGAAGCGCAGCAACGATCTGCGGTCGACAATATCCCGGTGGCCCATGCCGTTGCTGGCCAGGGCGTTGAGCATGTCGAGCAACTGGTTGCCGCCCTGGCGCACCGGACCAAAACAGCCCCGGCAAGGAACCCGGGCCCGGATGCACAGCGGCGCGTCCTTGCCGCCGCAGCCGCCGGCGGTCACCGGCCCCATGCACAGCAGACCCTGTTCGAGCAGGCAGCGCATCTCTGCAACTGTTTTTTCAGGGTCATACTCGGCATTGGCGAGAAAACGGCGCACCTTTTGCTGTCCCTTGCCGGTGCGAATCGTGGGACAGGTCTCGCACACGCTTTTGCACGGCAGATGGAAAGGCTCACCCGCAAGCAGGGCCGCAATCATCTCAATGATCGATTCCGACCGGGGCGGACAGCCGGGCAGGCTGACATCGACAGCTACCTGCTCGTCGATACTGTAGACCCGGTCCAGGGGAGCCAGAATTGTATCCGGAATTGCAGTGCCGCCTTCAGAGCCGGCAAAAACAGTCTTGAGCGCGGCGGCGATCGGCCATTGATTGCGCAGGGCCGGAATGCCGCCGTGGGTGGCGCAGGTGCCCAAGCTGACCAGGGTCCGGCAACTGGCCCGCATGGCCCGCAGCACCGCCTGATGCTCCTCGCTGGCTACGCCGCCCGATACCAGGCCGATTTCCGCCTCAGGCAGGTGCACCTCCCCTTCCCCGCCTGCCCTGCTGGTATATTTGTGGTCCATAAGCAAGGGAAAATGAACGATTTCCACCCGGTCCAGCAGGTCAAGCAGCAGCTCTCCGCTGTTCAACAGGGCAATCTCGCAGCCGGAACAGGCGTGCAGCCATTCGAAACTAAGCCGGGGCCGCATCAGTTGGCTCAGTCGCCGGCAATGGTTTCGACCTGAGGCGCCCCTCGCAGGGCGGCAAGGCGGCCGCTCATCTCCCGGAAAATCTCGGCCAGCCGTTCCGGTTCGGCCGACGAAACCCAGGCCACCTGAAACCGTTCGGACTCAAAACCCTGATCTTCCAGGGTGTCGGCGATCACCTCGCTCCGGGCCAGAGCCATCTCGTTCCCCTTAATGTAATGGCACTCGCCAAGCGGACAGCCAATAATCATCACCCCGTCCGCACCCCTGTTCAAAGCATGGAGCACCATTTCCGGATGAACCATGCCCGAGCACATCACCCGGATGATCCGGATCGATCCGGGGTACTGGAGACGGGATATGCCGGCCAGATCAGCAGCGGCATACGAGCACCAGTTGCAGCAGAAAGCGATTATTTTCGGTTGCGGGTTCATACGCCCTCCTCAAGCGGAGCGGTTGCATCCAGGGCCGCGTCGACCTGGGCCTCGATCTGGGCATAGGTGAAACCAGCCACATCCACGCCCCGTTTCGGACAGGTCCCCTGACAGATACCGCAGCCCTTGCACAGCACCTGGTCGATATGCACCGTTTTCAAGGGATTGCCCTCCCCGTCCTTGTATTCCACCAGGGTGATCGCCTGGTAGGGACAGACCTCGACGCACAGGCCGCAGCCATCGCAGTGCACCGGATCCACCAGGGCGATGTTGGGCTCCAGATTGATCTCCTTGCGGGCCAGGAGCCGGCCGGCTTTGGCGGCAGCGGCCAGGGCCTGGGAGATCGACTCCTCCAGCGGCTTGGGATAATGGGCGAGACCGGCGACAAAGACGCCGTCAACGTGGAACTCAACCGGCCGCAGCTTGGCATGGGCCTCCTGGAAAAAACCGTCGCTATTGAGCGGCAGCTTGAACAGGTTGGCCAAGGCTCCGGCCTCGGGACTGGCCAGGGTGGCGGCGGCAAGGATGACCACATCGGCCCGGATCTCCAGGGGCCGGTGGAGCACATGATCCCAGACCTCGACCAGCACGCCGCCTTCCGCCTTCTTGATTCGGGGCGGACCGTGCAGCTCGTAATTGATGAAGACGATGCCCAGCTCCCGGGCCTGGTTGTAGATTCGCTCGCGCTGGCCATAGGTGCGGATTTCCCGGTAAAGGATATAGATCTGCCGCGACGGGGCCTCCTTTTTCAGCTTGATGGCGCTCTGGATCGAATGGGTGCAGCAGGATTTCGAACAGTAGGGCCGCTCCTGGTTGCGCGAGCCGACACATTGGATGAAGACAAAGGATTTGCCGTTGGCCACCCTGGTCTCGTTGTGCATGTGCAGTTTGTCGAATTCAATCGAGGCCACCACATTGGGAATTTTGCCGTATTCAAACTCCTCGGGAATATAGCGCTTGGCCCCGGTGGTGATGATCACCGCGCCATGCTCGATGGTCCGCTTGCGGCTCGAACCGATGCGCAGCGTCGTGGTAAAATTGCCGACATGGCCGCTGACCGCAAGCACCGTGCTGGTGTAGGTCACCTCGATCAGGGGATGCTCTTGCACCGCTTCCTTGACCTCTTTGAGATACCGCGGCACATGTTCACCGTTCCAGGTCTGGAAAAGATGGAGGGCATTGCCCCCCAGCTGGGTGGTCTTTTCGACCAGATGAATGCGGAATCCCTGCTCCGCCAGATTCAGTGCTGCAGTCATGCCGGCAACGCCGCCGCCGATGATCAGCACCGAGGGGGCAATCGGGATGCGCAGCGGTTTACGCGCCGTCTGCCCGCTGACCTTGGCCACCGCCATGCGGATCAGGTCCTTGGCCTTGGCCGTGGCCACCTCCGGTTCCTGGCTGTGCACCCAGGCGTTCTGGTTGCGGATATTGGCCATCTCGATCAGATATTCGTTGATCCCGGCCGACTTGAGGGTTTTGCGAAACAGCGGTTCATGGGTGCGCGGCGTACAGGCAGCGACCACAATCCGGTTTAGCCCCTCTTCCCTGATCTGCTGCACCATCAGATCCTGGGTATCCTGGGCGCAGGTAAAGAGGTTGCGGGTCACATGCACCACCTGCGGCAGGGTGGCGGCATAGGCGGCCACCTCCTCGACATCGACCACGCCGGCGATATTGGTGCCGCAGTGGCAGACAAAAACACCGATGCGCGGCTCCTGTAAACGCACATCCTGCTCCGTTGGGGGCTGCAGACTGCGGGTCTGGGTGTGCCGGGCCGGGGCGAGCAGCGCCGAGACACTGGCCGCCGCCGCCGAACCGCCGATCACCGACTGGGGAATGTCGCGCGGGCCATTGAAGGCGCCGCAGGTAAAGATGCCCCTTTGGGAGGTATGCACCGGCATGAAGGCCGAGATCGAGGCAAAGCGGTCGGGGGTCATGTGGATGCCGATCTTCTCGGCCAGCCGGACCATGGCGTCCGGGGTTTCCAGCCCCACCGACAGCACCACCAGGTCAACGATCTCCTCCACCTGCTTGCCCTGGGGGCTGATATAGTGCAGGCGCAGATCGCCCTTGTGCCCATGGGGCTCAACCCCATGGATGCGGGAACGGACAAACCGGACGCCGTATTCCTGCCTGGCCCGCTCGAAATAGCGGTCGAACTCCTTGCCCGGGGTGCGCATGTCCATGTAGAAAATGGTCACCTCCAGCTCCGGATGCGCCTCCTTGACCGTCATTGCTTCCTTGATCGCGTACATGCAGCAGACCGCGGAACAGTATTCATTGTTGCAGCGATTCTTGTCGCGGCTGCCGATACACTGGAGAAAGGCCATCCGCTTGACCGGCTTGTGATCCGAGGGCCGGGTGAGGACGCCGTCGGTGGGGCCGCCCGGGGAGAGGTAGCGCTCGAATTGCAGCGAGGTGATCACATTGGGATAGACACCGTAGCCCCAAATCTTGGACTTGCCGGGATCGAAGGTCTGGAACCCAAGCGCCATGACCACCGCGCCCACCCGAATATCGTGTTCCTGTTCGCGGTCATCGAACGTGATCGCGCCGGGAGGGCAGATTTCGGCGCAGATGCCGCATTTTCCCGGCTCCCTGAGCCGGATGCAGGCCTTGGGGTCGATCTGATACTTGAGCGGCACCGCCTGCGGGTACTTGATGTAAATGGCCTTGCGCTTGGCAATAAAAGAGTTGAACGAATCGTCGACGCTCTTGGGGCAGCGGCCGCTGCACTGACCGCAGGCAATGCATTTTGCAGGATCAACATACCGGGGATGTTCCAGCACCCGGACCGTGAAATTTCCGGCCTTGCCGCTGATGTCGATCACGGTCGACAGGGTCATGATGCGGATATTGGGATGACGGCCGCATTCGACCAGCTTGGGGGCGATGATGCACATCGAGCAGTCGTTGGTGGGAAAAACTTTGTGGTACTGCGGCATGGCGCCGCCGATGGCGCCGGTTTTCTCCACCAGATAGACAAAATAGCCGGAGTCGGCAAGATCGAGCGCCGCCTGCATCCCAGAGATGCCGCCGCCCAATACCAGGACTGCCCCGGTCATGACCTGTTCAGACATGGCGAGCCTCTTCGGCGCTTCGCGGCGCCGTAATCAGGGAATTAGCCACCAGTTCCCACAGAAACTGGACCTCGACATTGAGATTGAATTCGCGATTGAGCGAACTCTGGATCTGGTCCCGGCAGTTCTGGCAGGAGGTGACCACCAGTTTGGTCCCGGATTCGCTGATCTGCCGCGCCTTGATCCGGCCGTGAAAAACCCGCTCGGCGCCATAGGGTCCGGCCCAGGCCACGCCGCCCGCTCCGCAGCAGTAATTTTCCTCCCGGTCCGGAACCAGGTCAACGTAGCGTTTGCAGCAGGCGCGGGTCAAAATCCGGGCCTCCTCAAAATACCCTTGCCCGAAGGTTTTGAGTGAGTTGCGGCCGTAGTTGCAGGAATCGTGAAAGGTGGTCAGCTTGGTGTGGATGTTGGGATCAAGCCGGATCCGTCCTTCGTTGAGATACTCAAGCAGCAGATCGAACACGGTGTAGATCTTGAACTGCTGCAAGGATTCGGGAAACCAGCGCTCCAGCGCGTAGCGGGTGGCGTAGTAGGCGTGACCGCATTCGGGCAGGAGCAAGGCCGTACAGTTGAGCCGCTCGATATTGTCGATAATCCGTTTGACAATGGTGCGCATGGCGCTGTAATCGCCGGAATGCAGCCCCCAGTTGGTTCCTTCCCAGTTTTCGGAGGAGATGGTCCAGGATTCGCCGGCGGCATGAAAAATTTTCCACCACCAGGTCATGCTGTCCGGCTCGGCAAAGGGCTGCTTCGAATTCACGGTCACCAGCAGACGGGCGCCGCGAACATCGACGGGGGTGACAAAACCGGGGCAGGAGGTCTGGGACAGCTCCTCGCCCAAATCCTTGAGCAAGGCTAGAAAATCATCCTTGGGTATCCCAAGATTGTTGCCCTTTTCCAGGCAGGTAACGACCCCTTTCCGGATCGCCACCGGCACCTTGTCGCGATCGCGGCGGGCCCGGATGCGTCGCATCAACTGGAGAATTTCGACGTTCATCGGACAGACCACCTCGCACTTGCCGCACATGGTGCACTTCCACGGCCAGTCGCTCTCCACCAGTTCCTCATCCAGACCAAGGAAGGCCATGCGGATGATCTTGCGCGGGTCAAGGTCGTCGATCCCGGAGATCGGACAGGCGCCGGCGCACGAACCACAGGTGAGGCAGATATCGGCCAGGGCCGGCAAGGTATACAGCGGGTTGGTTTTCGCTTCCAGACGGACCGGAACGGGGACGGTTCCATTGGTCCGCGGTGCAGGCGCTGCCTCTCCGGCAACGGTTGGATCGGGCGTTATCCGCGGCTCCCGGCCGAACTTGTCGCACAGCCGCTTGTAGTCCTCCCATTGGATCAGATAGCGGCGGCCCGGCCCTTCCTGGGCGGGCAGCACCCCGGAGTTGATCCAATTGCGAATGGTGTTGCGATGAACCCCGAACTCCTCGGCCAAATCATTGACCTTGGTCTCATAGATCATGGCGCGGCGGCCTCCAAGGTGGTAAAGGGAGCTACAATGTCATTAATCCGCCTGCAGGCTTCATCAACAGCGGTCCGCATGGACGGCGACAGTCCCGGTGCAAGCACAGCGGCAGGAGCGGCAGTCTGTGCCAGGAGCAGCACAACCTTGATCCCGGTTTCCGCTTGCAACTCCCGCAGCAGGTTGACGGTGGGAAACTGATGCAGGGAAAAATCGTGGATCTTCCGTGCGGGCAAATCCGCCGGATCGCAGACCCGCACCTGGCCGGGAACGCCCCCCTCAACACCAGCGGCATCGACCACGATGAGCAAGGCGGGCCGCAGGGCCGGAAGCATAAGGTAATCGAGCAGATATTCGCGGATGGCAGTGCCGGCATCAATAACCTGGATTGTCTCCGCCAGACCGGACTGGAGCAGTTGTTCGATCACGGCCGGCCCGAAGCCATCGTCACCAAGCAGGATGTTGCCGCAGCCGAAAATAACCACGGCCGGCGCAGCAAAACAGGATTGCGTGTTGTGCGAGATGTGCATAATGTTAGCAATATGCCACTTTTTCCTCAGTTTTGGCAAGGGCAAAATACAACAATGCCGCCCTCCCTGGGGATAAAGCCGACCTGAATAGAGCACAGCTCAAAAGGACAACAACCGAACAGTTTGCGCGAGGAGGATCATGGCGGCGGCACAAATGTACCAGGTGATTGTCGATTCGCTGTCCACCCATGTGGCGGTACTGGACGAAAACGGCCTTATCGTGGAAACCAATCGGGCTTGGCAGCAGTTCGCCCGGGATAACGGCATGCGCGAGCCGGTGGATTGCGTCGGCCTCAATTATCTGGCGATCTGTGAGTCGGGATCAAGGGAGAGCGTTGACAGCTGCGCGATCGCCCGGGCTATCCGCAAGGTGCTTGCTGGCGAAAGCGAGGAATTTCTTACCCAATATTCCTGTCATTCTCCCAACGAGCAGCGCTGGTTCAGCCTGCGGGTGCTTCCCTATCGCGACCGCCAGACCCGGCGGGTCATCGTTACCCACGAGAACATCACCCCCATTATGCTGGCCCAGGAACAGCTCAGGGTCCAGGAAAAGGAGCTGCAGCGAAAAACCGAAAAGCTGGAGGAGACGAACACCGCCCTCAAGGTGTTGCTGGAGCATCGCCAGCGGGACCGGGAGCAGTTGGAGGAACGGATTGTGGCCAATATCCGGGAACTGGCGCTGCCCTATCTGGAAAAAGTGCGGGACAGCTCCCTGGCGCAACGGCAGCGCACCCTGGTGGACATTGCCATCAATCACCTCGGCGACATCGTCTCCCCCTTTCTCAACCGGCTCTCGACCGTCAACCTGCTGCTGACGCCCCAGGAGATCGAAGTGGCCGCGCTGGTTCGCCAGGGTAAAAGCAGCCAGGAAATCGCCGATGCCCTCGGGGTGTCGGTGGCTACGGTCAGTTTTCATCGCAAAAAACTGCGGCGCAAACTGGGCCTGAGCCGAAACGGCGCCAACCTGCGTACCTACCTGCTGAGCCTGCAATAAGGCTAGATTGCGACTGAGGATTCACTCGCCCTGCGCCCGCATTTGATCGAACACCCGAACCTTTGCCCCATGCCCTGTATTGTCCGGCGAACCCGCTGACTGCTGCGAGAAATGCCATGTCCCGACCAACAACCGTTACCCTGTTTATTCAATGCCTGGTGGACGCGCTCTTTCCCGAGGTGGGTGAAGCCATGGTCCGGATTTTTGACCGGCTCGCCATTCCGCTGACCTATCCCGAAAACCAGACCTGCTGCGGACAACCGGCCTATACCTGCGGTTATCGGCACGAAGCCGCCAGCGCGGCGCGACGGTTTATCGACCTGTTCGAACAGGCCGAGGTTATTGTCTGCCCTTCGGGTTCCTGCGTGGCCATGGTGCGCCATCACTATCCCGAACTGCTGAAACATGATCCGGTGATGCACCAGCGCGCCTTGGCCGTGGGCAGCAAAACCTTTGAACTGAGCGAATACCTGGCGGATGTGCTGGGACTGACCGATCTGGGCGCAACCTTCCCTGGCGCTGCCACTTATCACGATTCCTGTCATCTCGCCCGCACCCTGGGCATCCGCGAGCAGCCCCGGCGCCTGCTCCGTCATGTCCGGCAACTCCAGCTGGTGGAGATGGCGAACAGCGATACCTGCTGCGGCTTCGGCGGTGCCTTCAGCACCAACTACCCGGAAATCTCCGTGGCCCTGGTTGACGACAAGATCGACCATATTGTGGAGAGCGGCGCGGAGACCGTGGTCGGCTGCGATGCCGGCTGCCTGATGAACATTCGCGGCCGCATGACCAGGCGCGGCATCGATATCCGGGTGATGCACCTGGCGCAGGTGCTGGCCGGCGGAGAGAGGGTATGATCCACAGATCTTCTCCGTATAGCGAAGCGGCCCGGGACGGCATGCACAATGCCTGTCTCCAGAAGAGTCTGCGCAATCTCCAGGCCCGCTACGGCAAGGGAGCGCTCGACATCTGGCAATCCCTGCCCGATCCTGGTCTGCGCCACCGGGTCAAGGCCAGGCGGATGCAGACCCTGGCCCATCTCGACCAATTGCTGGCCCTTTTAGCTGAAGGTGTCGAGGCTCAAGGCGGCCAGGTGTATTTCGCGGCCACCGCCGAGGACGCCAACCGGTACGTCCGCGACCTTGCCCGCAAGCATGGGGTCCGGCGGGTAGTCAAGGGTAAGTCGATGCTGTCGGCCGAGATCGGCATTGATGCCGTGCTGGCGGCAGACGGCATTGAAGTGATAGAGACCGACCTGGGAGAATTCATCGTCCAGATTGCCGGCAGTTCGGCATCGCACATCATTGCCCCCTGCATCCACATGGACCGGCAGCAGATCGGCCGTCTCTTTGCCGACCGGCTAGGTATTCCCTACAGTGATGATCCGCCGACCCTGACCAGGGCTGCGCGCAAGGCCCTCCGGGAAAAGATGCTCACCGCCGACATGGGCCTGACCGGCTGCAACCTCGCCTGCGCCGAAACCGGCCAGATCAGCCTGGTTTCCAATGAAGGCAATATCCGCATGGCCACCACCATGCCGAAACTGCATGTGGCCCTGATGGGCATGGAGCGGATCGCCGCCACCCTGGATGACCAGCGCCAACTGCTGCAACTGTTGACCCGGGGAGCGGCGCTGCAAAAACTCTCCACCTATGTCAGTTTCCTGGGTGGACCACGTCGCGAGGGCGATCCCGACGGCCCCGAAGCATTCCACCTGGTGATCATCGACAACGGCCGCTCCCGTATTCTGGCCGACCCGGATTTCCGTGAAGTGCTGGCCTGCATCCGCTGCGGCGCTTGTCTCAATATCTGCCCGGTCTATGGCCGGATCGGCGGGCACGCCTATCATTCCCCCTATAGCGGCCCCATCGGCGCGGTGATCACCCCGCTTTTGCAGGGCATCAACCGTCATGCCGACCTGTGCAGGGGCGAGACCCTGTACGGAGCCTGCCGCGATATTTGCCCGGTGGACAACGACCTGCCCCGCATGCTGGCCGCCCTGCGCCATAAACTGGCCTACGGCGATCCTGCCTGGCAGGTGCGGCCGCACAACCGGCTTGAAGCCCTGGGCTTTGCGCTCTGGCAACGGAGTATCAGCAACAGTTGGATTTACGAGATGCTGCTCCGCGTTGTTCGTGCCTTGCAGCGTCCCTTTGTCAACCCGCAGGGTGTACTCGACCCACTGCCCGGCTTGAAGGGCGGCTGGACCGAGGGCCGCGACCTGCCGCCTCTGGCCGCCGTATCCTTCCGGGAACGATGGCGGACAACCTTGGGCAGAGGGCGCGCCCAGGTTCCGGCCAGGTCACACAAGGAGCAGCATCATGACGCCTGAGCGTATTGCCTTCCTCTACCGCATCCGTGCCGCTGTTGCCGATACGACCGCTGAGCGCCTCCCCCTGGAGGCCCTGCTTGCCCCGGCCGACGACGGGCCCCTGCTGACCGCTCTGGCCGGCCGCACCCGGAACCAGCGGATGGAGCTGCTGCTGCAGCTGATCGCCCATGCCGCGCCCCTCAACCTGCAGGTCACCACCTGCGCGACCTTGACGGTGGCCGCCGGCCGCATCGCCGCCATAACCCTTGCCAGCGAACCTGAATTCTCTGGACAAAAAGCGCTCATTCTCCATGAGCACCCCTTGCTGCAGGCGCTGGCACTGGATACCTTGGCCGAGTTGGAAAATATTCCAAAGCAGTGGACGTCGGGTGCCACCCCCCGGGTTCGAGCACAAACCCTGGCCGCCTCCATTGGCATCACCGTGGCGGACTGGGGCATTGCCGAGTCAGCGACCATCGTCCAATTGACCCGGCCCGGCCGGCCGCGCTCCACTTCGCTTGTCCCGTCGATCCACATCGCCCTGCTGCCGCTCTCGCACCTGGTGGCCGATCTGGCCGAAGCCTTCGCCCTGGTGCGGCGTGAGCCGGAACCTGCCTCCATGGTGCTGATCTCCGGCCCCTCGAAAACCGCGGACATTGAGGGCTGCATGGTCTTGGGCGCCCACGGACCGCGAGCCCTGCATCTGCTCGTGCTCACCGGTGCGGCGGATGCTGCCGCGCCCGGCTTCCCTGTTGCCAGTTGCAGCCAATGCTGCTAAAAAATAAAGGAACACCTCCCAACTCAACCCGTCCGGTGCCGCTATGAACATCAGGGAACAACTGGCCATCCCCAGGCAACAACCGCGTGAACTCAACCCCGAGGAGCGGCTCGATAACTTCGACGAAGTGTCAAAAGGCTTTGACGAACAGACCGCCATCATCGAGGCGCAGCGCTGCTTGCAATGCCGCAAACCGCTGTGTGTCATGGGTTGCCCGATCGGCAACGACATCCCCCGCTTCATTGCTCTGCTGCGTGAGCGCAAATTCGAACAGGCCTACTGGACCATCCGTGAAACCAGTTCCATGCCCTCGGTGTGCGGACGAGTCTGCCCCCAGGAGTTTCAGTGCGAGGGGGCCTGCATCCGGGGCAAAAAGGATGCGCCGGTGGCCATCGGTCTGTTGGAACGGTTCCTCGCCGACTGGATGATCATCAACGGCAAGAACCTGTCGCCGCGCTGCGCCGCGAAAAACGGCATCAAGGTAGCGGTCATCGGCTCGGGACCGGCGGGTATTACCGTGGCCCACTCGCTTGCCCACAAGGGCTACAGCTGCACCGTCTTTGAATCCCTGCCGGTCTTTGGCGGCATGCTCAGCGTCGGCATTCCCAACTACCGCCTGCCGCGCAACATTATCGGCGCCGAACTCTATGCCCTGCAGCAGTGCGGCGTCAACGTCAAAACCGGGATCACCGTGGGCCGGGATCTGACCCTCTCCGAGCTGCGGGATCAGGGATATGCCTCGGTTTTTCTCGGTATCGGCGCGTACGAGAGCCGCAGATTAGGCATTGAGGGGGAGTTGGAGACCAAGGGGGTGATGTCCGGCATCGATTACCTGGGGCAGGTCCTGACCGGTCGCGAAATTGCTCTCGGCGACAAGGTGGTGGTGGTGGGAGGCGGCAACGTGGCCATCGATGTGGCCCGGGTGGCACTGCGCTCCGGCTGGAAGGAGGTGACGATCCTCTACCGCCGCACCCGCGAGGAAATGCCGGCCTCGGTCGTAGAAATTAACCATGTTGAGGAAGAAGGCGTACGCCTGATCTTCCTGGCCGCACCCGTGCGGATATTGAGCGAGGGCGGCCGCTTGACCGGGGTTGAGTGCATCCGGATGCAGCCCGGCGAACCGGACCATTCAGGCCGTCGCAGCCCGGTACCGGTGGAAGGTTCGGAGTATATCCTGGAAGCGGATGCCCTGATTGCCGCGGTTGGCCAGAAAGTTATTCCGGTTCACGACGAGACCGTGCCGGTGGCGATCACCTCACGGGGCACCTATGTGGTCGATCCGGTCACTCTCCAGACCAGCGTCGAATGGATCTTTGCCGGCGGCGATACTGTGCTCGGCCCGCAGACCGTGGCCAAAGCTGTCTGCCAGGGTCTGGACGCCGCCGAATCGATGCATCGCTACATGCAGGGATTGTTCTGAGGAAGGCCGCTTTCAGAGTTGCTGCCTTTCAGGTGTAGGCCTCGCTGAAGATCCGGGCCTGGGGAGAGTGCTGATCGAGAAGCAGGGTCATATCGGTAATCATTGCCCTGGAACCGCACAGATAGAAATCATAGAGCCCGGGTGAAAGAAACCGCTCGACGTATCCGGTAACATACCCCCGATACAGATCAGGCAATTCCGTTGCGGGATCATTCGCTCCGGAAAGGCAGGGAATATAGCGGCTGGCGACCGTGCGCAGTTCCTGCCGGAACACGAGTCCGGAAGCTGTCCGGGCGCCTTGGATCAGGGTAAAACCGGTGACGCCGGCCGCCGCCATAGCTACAAACGGCGCGATACCCACCCCGGTGGCCACGAAAACAACCGGGCGGTCCGTTGGCCGGTAGGTCAGGTAGCCCTTTGCCCTGCTCATGCCAAGGACCGCGCCTGGCGCCAGAACGGCCAGCGTGCTACTCAACCGGCCGCCCTCGACCCGCTTGACAAGAAATCGCAACTCCGGAGCCTGCGGAGCCGACAGGAGGGTATACTCCCGCTCCTCTCCACCGTGGACAAGGGAGACATGCTGACCCGCTGTGAAGGTAAAATTGGGAGGCCGGCTGCAGGTCAGGACAAAAATATCCTCATGCAGCCATTCCCTGCCGGCAACCGTTACCAGGGAAGCGGGCGGTACTATAGCGGTCATTTTTTCCAGGTCTTGTCAGCGGTTCCCAGCACATGATTGAGATAGCGGGCAAGGACAAAAAGATAATCGGACAGGCGGTTCAAATAGACCTGAATAACCGCCAATTCGCCGGTACCGCCATTGGCGGCCTCAATCAATTCGGTCAATCGCCGCTCGCATCGCCGGCACACGGTTCTGGCCACATGCGACCAGGCCGCAACCGGCTGCCCCCCGGGCAGGATAAATTCTTTCAAGACAGGCAGTACCTCGGAAAGGGCGTCAATGCGTTGTTCCAGATCCTTGGAGACGGTTGCGGGCAAAGCGGTGAGATAGCCGGTTGCGGAAGAGTCGGGGGTCGTCGCCAGCCAAGCACCGGCCAGGAACAGATTGGACTGAATACCTTCAACATCGTCGCGGACCGCCTGTTCGCCCACCGGAAGATACGAAGCCACCGCGCCCAGGATCGAATTGAGCTCATCAAGATCGCCATACGCTTCGATACGGATATGATGCTTGGGGACGCGCTCTCCTGAAAACAGACTTGTTTTCCCCTTGTCGCCACCACCAGTATACACTTTCATCCGACTACTCCTGTGATTGTATTGATGATCAGGCAACCGCCCCGTTCATGTACACGGAATACAACAGATTACCGGAAAAATGCAACAACCCCGACGAACAGGCTCTTGCCAGCGCAACGAGGCAGATACACTACGCGATCCGAGCGGGGCAGGCCGCAAGGTTACTTGCGGAATCAGAGCAAAACGCCGGTCTCGATTCGCAACAGAAAGGTGTTCTACCCGAAAACAGTTTGTATCACAAGATTGTTCGCGGGAGGCTCCACCTCCTCCTTTTTCACCGGCAAGGCGAATGGAGCGCCGCCGAGGTGGATCCTGGTCGCCAAATGAGGATCCCTCTCAAACCGGACACCAAGGAAAAAGCATCGCCTGTTAACTGGCTATTATAACGTGCTCTCCGCAATCACTCCTCTACGCCCTCTCCTCTTATGGTATTTTTTGCTGTTGACAAAAAGTCCATTCTCAAATAGTAGAAGCTAGCTTTAGTTAATTAGTTCTAACCTGTTATTCGTTTTTCTCGTTGAGTTCATAGTCCGGATTTATCGGAAATGCTTTTTTATTATCAAGCCCTGCCCCTTTGCACTACCGTGCAGGGTTAAAAGAAAAAGAGGTTGCGCCAAAGATCAAGACAGCTCATTGCTTTTCCGGAAAAACAACAAGAAATCTGCTCTCTCCTTGCAGAGAAATCGTGGCCCGATACTGACACGGGCACACCCCGGATTGGTGACGCAACGTATTTAAATATCACGAACTTTTCGGAATAGAACCATTTGAGGAAAATTGGCTCAACGTATGACAGAAAGGTTATCCAAAAAGGCAGCACATCGTTACCAAACGAGTCAAAAAAAGGCCGGCAAAATAACAGCTCTTGAGGTTGTTATTTTCCGGTCTTTTTTTGTATAGGGGGATCCGGACGCCACAGGGTGGCTAACGGGTAGAATAAAAACGCTTACAGACAGGAAGAGGTTCACATTGGAAACTAGCGCTAAAATGTTCTGGACAGGTTTATCACCCGACGAAGCAAGGGAAGCACTTGTCAACAAAGACAAGTCGAAGAAAGACAAACGGATGACGCTGAAAGAGGCTGTTTCCCGTTTTGTTAAGCCTGGCGACAATGTAGGTATAGGCGGCTTTGTCAACATCCGGCAGCCCGTCGCAATTTGCCACGAGATGGTCCGGCAAGGATTCAAGGACCTGACGCTCTCCTTTCAATCAGCAGCCATGGGCCCGGAAATCCTGGCCGGCGCGATGATGATCAAGCCTGATCATTGTTCGATCAAAAGAGTTGAGCTGGCCTACTGGGGCCACGAGGCCTTTGGTCTGTCTCCGGCATGGCGCTACCTGGCTGAGCGGGGCATGATCGAGTTCGAGGACTGGAGCAACTACAACATGTCCGCCCGCTTCAAGGCAGGCGCCATGGGCTTACCCTTTATCCCTTCCCGCGGCCCGCTTGGCGGCAACATCAAGGATACCAGCCGCACCAAGATCATCGACTGCCCTTTCACCGGACGGCCCATCGGCCTTCTGCCGGCCAGCCACCCCAATGTTGCCCTGATCCATGTGCAGGCAGCCGATATGTACGGCAACTGCATCATCCGTGGAACCGATGCCACCTGCGCGGAAATCGCCATGGCTTCAGCCCACACCATCGTCACCTGCGAGCAACTCGTCTCCCACGAATTGATCGTCAGCAATCCGAAGGACGTCATGATCCCCTTCCCTGCTGTCGACGCGGTCATCAAGGTACCGTTCGGCGCTTACCCGGGCGCATGCCGTCGGCACTATTACTTCAATGGCGATCACATCCGCGAATTTCTCGGATGCATCGCTCCCATGGTCAAGGGTGGATCACCCGATGCATTGAAGGCCTGGTATGATAAGCACATCTTCGGTGTCGAGCACTTCGAGGATTATATTGAGATGTTCCCGACCAAGAAGCTGATCGAAGATCAGGCCGCAGAAAGTTACAACTGCGAACGTTTAGCCTGATTCTCAAATACGTCATCACTATTGCATCGGAATCCCATAGATAAGGAGTCATCATGACAGTTTCAACAGATTATACCGCCCAAGAGATCATTGTTGTGGCGGGCGCAAAAGTTCTCGAAGACAATAAAATCGTCTTTGTCGGGACAGGCCTCCCCATGGTTGCCTCGCTCCTGGCTATCCTTACCCACGCCCCGGGACTGATTCCGGTTTTCGAGGCTGGTGCTGTTGGTCCGCCCCTCAAGCACGGTCTGCCCATTTCGGTCGGTGATTCGAAGACTTTCACCGGCGCTTCCTATGTCAAAGGCCTGAACGGTGCCTTTGAGTTGACCCAGCGCGGTTTCGCCGACTTCGGATTTATCGGCGGCGCCGAAGTGGATATGTATGGCAACCTCAACTCCACCATGATGGGTGATTTCCCTGAAGGGTATGGCAAACCGAAAGTCCGGCTTCCCGGCAGCGGCGGTGCCAGCGACATGGCCGCCTCCTGCGAGCGAACCATTCTTATCGTCCCCCACGACAAGAAGAAATTCAACGAGAAGCTGTCCTATATCACCAGCCCCGGTCATCTCGACGGCACCCCTGGCGCCCGCCAGAAAGCAGGTATGCAGGGCAAGGGACCGTATCGCTTGATCACCACCAAGGGTATCTTCGATTTTGAGGAGAAGACCAAGAGAATGCGCATTCTCCATACCTTCCCCGGTGAAACCATTGAGAGCATCCAGGCTGCAACCGGCTTTGAACTGCTGGTCGCCCCTGATGTCACCCAATTCGCTGCACCGACGGTCGAAGAAGTTCGCCTGATCCGTGAAGCAGTCGATCCGGGTGGAGTTTTTGTCAAACGCGCAGCAAAATAAAGAGCAACACCGGGCAGTGCCGTTCATCCGGCGGCACTGCCTTCTTTCTCCAATTCTTTCTTTGCCCAGAGGAATACAACCTTTTTTCCAAAAAAATTCTTTTAACATGCAGCATTATCAAAAGTAAAAAAAAAGGCCGGTTTTATTGACAATTTACGATGAATAGTAAACGACTGTCTGTTGGTTCGGAACCGACTGGCACATTTACGGTTGAGTACGCCCCGGCATGTACGGTATCTTCACTCAACATAATCCTGTACCTCTCACAATTAAAATCCACCAAAAACATTTCACAAAAAAGGAGCTGACAGTATGAAAATTCTCAAAATCGACCATCTTGGCATCGCAGTCAACAGCCTTGAGGAAGGAAGCAAATTTTGGACAGATGTCATGGGCCTCAAACTGCACGGCTCCGAGACCGTTGAGGAGCAGAAGGTCACCACCGCTTTTTATCCGGTCGGCGAGAGTGAAGTGGAACTGTTGATCTCGACCTCCCCCGATGGCCCAATCGCCAAATTTATCGAGAAAAATGGTGGCAAGGGTGGTTTCCAGCATGTTGCCTTCCAGGTGGAAAACATCGAAGAGGCTTTGGCCGAGTTGCAGGCAAAAGGAGTGGCCCTGATTGACAAGACCCCTCGGATCGGCGCCGGCGGATGCAAGATCGCCTTCCTCCACCCCAAAGCTACTGGCGGAATCTTGGTTGAAATCTCTCAGCGTGGCTGAAATAAAATAGATCCCTTCAGGTTTTCGCGGCAACGAAGACCTGAAAGGTTGCACCATCTGGTTTTAGCCGCATACAACTCCATTGCGGGCGGTATGCGGCAGAATCAGTTTCTTAAATTTTCACTTGGGAATAATCCCCAAAGATAACAACAAGGAGCAAGTGACATGGCAACTGGTTATGAGCAATGGTTTGAAATGGCTTCCAAGCAGATGAAGGGCAAAACCCCGGACAGTCTGAATTGGAAATCCCCTGAAGGTATCGTTGTTAAACCGCTGTATTGCGAAGACGACATCAAGGGCCTGCCCACTGTCGGCAGCTTCCCCGGTATGGCGCCTTACACCCGTGGACCGATGGCCACCATGTATGCCGGCCGCCCCTGGACCATTCGTCAGTATGCCGGCTTCTCCACCGCCAAGGCATCCAATGAGTTCTACCGCAAGAACCTGGCCGCCGGTCAGAAAGGCCTGTCGGTTGCTTTCAGCCTTTCCACCCATCGCGGATACGATTCCGACAATCCTCGTGTCGCCGGTGATATCGGTAAAGCCGGTGTTGCCATTGACTCCATCGAGGATATGAAGATCCTCTTTGACGGCATCCCGCTGGACAAAATGTCCGTTTCCATGACCATGAACGGCGCGGTTATCCCGATTCTGGCCATGTGGATCGGTGCTGCCGAGGAGCAGGGCGTTAAGCAGGAGCAGTTGGACGGTACCATCCAGAACGACATCCTCAAAGAGTACCTGACCCGGAATACCTACATCTATCCGCCGGAGCCCTCCATGCGGATTGTCTCCGACATCATGGCATACGCTTCCAAGAATATGCCGAAATACAACACGATCAGCATCAGCGGCTACCACATCATGGAAGCTGGTGCCGACTCGGTTCTCCAGTGCGCCTTTACCCTGGCCGATGGTGTGGAATATGTTCGCGCCGCCATCCGTTCAGGTATGGATATCGACACCTTCGCCCCGCGGCTGTCCTTCTTCTTCGGCGTGGGCATGAACTTCTTCATGGAAATCGCCATGCTGCGAGCCGCTCGTTTTCTGTGGCACCGCTTGATGCAGCAGTTCAATCCGAAGAACCCCAAATCCTCGATGCTGCGCACCCATGTCCAGACCTCCGGCTGGTCGCTGACCGAGCAGGATCCGTACAACAACGTTATCCGCACCACCATCGAGGCCATGTCCGCGGTTCTCGGCGGCACCCAGTCCCTGCACACCAACTCCTTTGACGAGGCGGTGTGTCTGCCCACCGAACTGTCCGCCCGTATCGCCCGCAACACCCAGATCATCATCCAGGAAGAGTCCCAGATCTGTAAAGTTGCCGATCCGTTGGGCGGTTCCTACTATGTGGAATGGCTGACCAACCAAATCGTCGAGGAAGCACAGAAGATCATCGACGAGATCGAAGAGATCGGCGGTATGGCCAAGGCCATCGAGTCCGGCATGCCGAAAATGCGTATCGAAGAGTCTGCCGCCCGTCGTCAGGCCCGTATCGATCAGGGCAAAGACGTCATCGTTGGTGTCAACAAATATCGTCTTGCTGACGAGAAAATGGACTTCGACATTCTCGAAGTACCGGATTCCGTTCGTCTTGAGCAGATCGCCCGTATCAACGAGACCAAGAAAAACCGTGACAACGCCAAATGTCAGGCTTGTCTCGAGGCCGTCACCAAAGCTGCTGCCGGTAATGGCAACCTCCTGGAAGTTGCCATTGCTGCGGCCAAGGCAAGAGCAACCGTAGGAGAAATATCTGACGCCATGGAAAAAGTGTTCGGCCGTTATGTGGCTACCACCCAGTGTGTATCCGGTGCCTACTCTTCGGAGTACAGCGAAGCCAGCAGTGACAGCGCCCAGGTTATCGAAGCCCTGCGCAAGCGGACCGGCGATTTCCTGGCCAAAACCGGCCGTCGTCCGCGTATCCTCGTCACCAAAATGGGACAGGATGGTCATGACCGCGGCATCAAGGTTGTTGCCTCCTCCTATGCTGACCTCGGCTTCGACGTTGACATCAGCCCGATGTTCCAGACCCCGGAAGAGGCCGCCAAAATGGCTATCGAGAACGACGTCCACATCGTCGGTGCTTCCAGTCTGGCCGCCGGCCACAAGACGCTTGTCCCCGAACTGATCGGCAAACTGAAAGAGAAAGGCGCAGGCGAAATCATGGTCGTTGCCGGCGGCGTTATTCCGCCGAACGATTATCAATTCCTCTATGACGCTGGCTGCAAGGGTATTTTCGGACCTGGTACCCCGATCACCGAATCAGCCGGTAAAGTAATGGATATGCTGGAAGCGCAATACTGTAAATAACTAGTTCAGCATATTGGGAAAACTGCGAACGGACGGGCGAAAATCCGTCCGTTTGCATGTTCTCAGGACAAAACCTTAACCAAAGGCCATATATGCATAAAGATCCCAGTTATTATATCCAGGGCGTCTTGGACAACAATCGCCTGATGCTCGCCCGCACCATTACCTTGGTCGAAAGCATCCTTTCCACGCATCAGGAAATTGCCAAACACGTTATCAATGAACTTCTCCCGCATACGGGGAGAGCGGTTCGCCTGGGCATCACCGGCGTTCCGGGCGCCGGCAAGAGCACCTTTATTGAGAGTTTTGGCACCATGTTGACCAAACTGGGGCATCGCGTCGCTGTTCTGGCCATCGATCCGAGCAGTACCCGCAGCGGTGGTTCCATTCTGGGCGACAAAACCCGGATGGAAAAATTGGCGGTCAACGACATGGCCTTTATCCGGCCTTCACCATCAGGCGGAAGCTTAGGCGGTGTCGCCCGCAAAACTCGTGAAACCATGCTGGTCTGCGAAGCAGCTGGATTTGATGTCATTATTGTTGAGACCGTGGGCGTCGGCCAGTCAGAAACCACCGTTGCCTCGATGGTGGATTTCTTTCTCGTTCTGCAGATTTCCGGCGCTGGTGATGAACTCCAGGGCATCAAAAAAGGCGTACTCGAAGTAGCAGACGCCATTGTGGTCAACAAGGCTGATGGGGACAATGTCAACCGGGCAAAACTGGCCAAGCGCCAGTACGAAACCGCCTTGCATCTTGTCACCCCTTCCTCTCCTAATTGGTCGGTGCCGGTCATGACCTGCAGCGCTCTTGAGGAAAAAGGACTCACTGAAGTATGGGATACCATCATGAGTCATAAAAAAATTATGACCGCCACCGGTGAGCTGGATAAAAAACGTCAGGATCAGTCTATGTCATGGATGTGGTTTTTGGTCAACGAAGGACTGGAGCGCTGGTTCTATCAGCACCCCGAGATCCAAAAACTGCTGCCCAACATCAAAAAAAGTGTCGAAGAGGGCAAGGTCGCCCCGACCAGAGCCGCCGACGAATTGGTGTCCATTCTCGGTAAGGATCTGCTGTTGTAAAGACACCTTTTTTACCCCTGCCTCCTGCTCTCACCGCACCTTCCCCGCCAGTTTCGGCTCGGAAGGTGTTTTTTGTCTGTTTCTCCCCTCTCTTACCCCTCTGTTTTTTCCCCTCTCACCACTTTGGCCAAGAAAACAGACCACGGCCTGGGTACCTTGCCCTGCCTTCCGACCCGACCAGCAGGGATGTTTGACAGCACCTTGTTCCGCGTGCAGTGCGCCGAATTCCCCTTCAACCATTTCACGGACAATCGAACCCCTCAAAAGCTATTATTAATGCCAATGGTTGCGGATATTGTCTGGCTGGCTGCGAAATATGTTCAGCTCACAAGGTGCCACCCAAAAAAGTTGGAAACTCTTGCATCATCTGGTGAAAACAATACAACAGATCGCCTGCGGCCTGAAAGGAAACCAGGTAGAGGTACGAGCCTTTCGCCATGAAGACGGTGAATTTTCTTGACGCTCATCGTGGAGGAGGGTATATACGGCTGACCGAAGAAAGGGTTAATCCTCTGTACTCCCGAGCGCTGGCACCACCTCCACACAGACAACGCCTTGCCAGCACCCTTTTCGAGTATCCGAATGATCATCAGTGTGATAGCCGGGTCCTGTGCAATAAAGAATCACAAACCCCGTCAGGTCCGGAAGGAAGCAGCGGTCGTGACACTCTTTATGTGTGCAGGGGTGCCCGGCTATCCTTTTTTCAGCGAGTCGTCGCCAGTTTTTCAAATAGCCGACGCATCTTTCATCCCCTTGATCATAGACCTCCGGTATCCGTCTTGTCCTACCTTGTTCTCGCCAGAAAGTCCCGCCCCCAGACCTTTGCCGAGGTAGTCGGCCAGAAACCGGTTGTCCGCACCCTGCAGAACGCACTGACCCAGAATCGCGTTCCCCATGCCCTGATTTTCAGCGGTGTCCGCGGCACCGGCAAAACGACCTTGGCCCGAATCATGGCCAAAGCCCTGAATTGCGAGCAGGGCCCGGCGGCCGAACCCTGCAATATCTGCCGTTCCTGCCAGGAAATCACCAAGGGAGCGAGCATCGATCTTCAGGAAGTAGACGGCGCCTCCAACCGCGGGATCCAGGAAATACGTGAGTTGAAGGAAAAGATTCGCTTCATGCCCACCAGCTCGCGCTTCAAAATCATTATCATCGATGAGGTGCACATGCTCACCACCGAGGCCTTCAACGCCCTGTTGAAGACTTTGGAGGAACCGCCCAGCCATGTGTATTTCATGTTCGCCACCACCGAATTGCACAAGGTGCCGGTCACCATTCTTTCCCGCTGCCAGCGCTACGAACTCAAACGCCTCGGACACCGGGAATTGGCCGATCACTTCACTCGGCTGGCGGAGATGGAAGGCGTCCGGATGGAGCCGGAGGCCGTGGAGATGATCGTTCGCGAGGCCGGCGGCAGCGTCCGTGACGGGCTCAGCCTTCTCGACCAGATCTTCTCCTATTGCGGCCAGGAGGTGCATACCTCCGAGGTGATCGAGGTGCTCGGGCTGGTCAGTCATCAGCTGGTCGCCAACTTGGGCACCGCCCTGCTGAACGGTGATCTGGCGGCAGTTTATACCCTGCTCGACGAAATGTACCTGCACGGCTCGGATAGCAAACGGTTCAGCAACGATCTGCTGGCCTGGTTCCGCGCTCTCGTGGTCTGCAAGGTCAGCCAAAAGCCCGGCCAATTGCTCGAGGTGACCGAGGATGAGCTGGCGCTGTTGATGAAAACCGCTGGCACCCATTCCCTGGAAACCCTGTCGGCGATGTTCAACCTGCTGCTCGAGGGCCTGGAAAAGGCTTCGTTTTCGCAGCAGCCGCGCCTGGCCATGGAGATGGCTTTCATCCGCGCGGTCCAATTCCGCGATGTGGTGCCGGTTACCGAACTGATCGCTCGCTTTGACCGCATGCTGGCCGGAACCCCCATCGACACCTTGCCGGTCGCAGGCTTCGTTCCTCCCCAGACCTGGCAGCAGGCCGCTGCGGTTCCTGCGCCCCAACCGGAGCGATCGCCCATTGCATTAGCGATTGAGCCTGAGCCGCCACCCGATACTGCCAGCAGCCAACCGGAACCACCACCTTCACCAGAACAGATCGCCGTATTGACACCGGTGGAGCCACCAAGCGATACGCCGGTCCAAAGAACCAGCTCCCCGCACCCGAAGCCACCGGAACAATCTGAGCAGCGGGAATCGATTCCCCAACCATTACCTGCCACTGCAGCCACGGAGCCGTCCGAAGCGCCTACACTCATCCCAACCCCTCCGGAGGTCACCAAAAAGCGCATCCGCCAAAACTGGGACGCCTTTCTCAAGTATGTGCGGGAACGGCAGCCCTGGGTGTCGGCAGCCCTGCAGATGGCAAACTCGGTGGATCGTAAAGGCGATGATCTGATTATCCATTTTACCGACAGCGCCGACTGCACCCTGCTCAAACAACGGAACACCATCAATGCTCTGACCGAGTTTGTGCTCGATTTTTTTCAGGAAAATCTACGCATCCAGTTTGAGGTTCCGGGTTCCACGGCCTGCTCCATCGATCCGGCCAACGGGCTGGCACCACTGCAGGAACGCCGGGCCTTGTCCAACGATCCGCTGGTACTGACCGCGCTCGATGTTTTCACCGGTCAGGTTGGAGAAATCCGTGTCGGCCAGCGATACCGCACCAGTACCTCTACGCCGGTTGGATCGACCGGCAAAGAAGAACTGCCCGCGATCGAGGAATAACGTGTTTCTTCGCCACCATTTCGGCAAGCAGATCGCATGCACCAACCTTTTTCGAGGCATCTCCCCATGAACATGAACGAGTTGATGAAACAAGCGCAGCAATTTCAGGAAAAACTGGCCGCTGTGCAAAACGATTTGGGCGCCAAACAGGTTACCGGTTCTGCCGGAGCTGGCATGGTCACTGCCACCCTCAACGGCAAAGGTGAACTGCTCGATCTTACCATCGAACAGGCATTGATTCAGCCGGACAACAGGCAAATGCTCCAGGACCTTATCGTTGCCGCCATCAACGATGGCCTGGGGAAGGCCAAGGCCCTGGGCAAAGCCGAAATGGCCGGTCTGACCGGCGGTTTGACCATCCCGGGACTTTTTTAAATGCAGGTTATCCCCCCGGCTCTGGAGCGGTTGATAGCCGACCTGACCAGACTGCCCGGCATCGGCCGTAAAACCGCCACCCGCCTGGCCCTCTATATCCTGCGCCGGCCCGCTGTCGAGGCCAGAAATCTGGCCGACGACCTGAGAACGCTGCACGAAACCATTCATCTCTGCCACCAATGTTTCACTTTTTCCGAAACCGATCCTTGCGTTATCTGCGGCAATCCCAGCCGTGATCCCCGCTTGGTCTGCGTGGTCGAGGAGCCGGGCGACCAGATCGCCATCGAAAAAACCGGAGCTTTTCGCGGCACCTATCACATCCTCCACGGCGTAATCGCGCCGATGGACGGCATTGGCCCCGACGAGTTAAAAATCCGTGAACTGTGGCAACGGGTTGCCTCCGGCGGCGTCGACGAGGTGCTGATCGCCACCAGCTCCACGGTTCCGGGTGAAGCCACCGCCTCTTATCTCTTCGAAATCCTCAAGGAGGCGCAAATCCGGCTGAGCCGTCTCGCCTGCGGCATCCCCATGGGCATGGACATCAAATATGCCGACGAACACACTCTGGCCAAGGCCATTGAATCCCGCCAGGCACTGAACAACCTGTCCTGAAGACCTCTCCGTTCATTGCAGATGACCTGCTTTGCTTGTTTGAAATCTGTGAGCACATCATGTGTTGACAGTCACCTGAAATCGTTGTTATTTATTCGATTGTCGCGTACATTTTCCCGGGTATTTTCCGCTCGCTTCGACTACGGGCTTTCTCCGCAAGCGAGGTGAAGCTGCATTTTCGCCTACCGCTCGTACGCCTATGTGCTACAATACCGAAGTCAGCGGCTGCTCGTACGGTGGCCCCTCCGCATCCAGGCCGGCCATTCACCGGCTGATGTTGCCTGAACCTCAGCAGACAAGGAGATCGCGATGATCAATCTCATTGAAACCGATATCACCACCCTGAAAGTCGACGCCATCGTCAATGCCGCCAACGAAACCCTGCTTGGCGGCGGCGGGGTCGACGGAGCCATTCACCGGGCCGCCGGACCTGAACTGCTGGAAGAGTGCCGCAAAATCGGCGGCTGCAAGACCGGCCAGGCCGTGCTCACCAAGGGCTACAATCTACCGGCCAAATTCATTATCCACACCGTCGGCCCAATCTGGCGAGGTGGCAACAGCAACGAACCGGCACTTCTGGCCAGTTGCTACCGCAACTGCCTGGAACTGGCTGTCAAAAACAATATTCAGTCCATCGCCTTTCCAGCAATCAGTTGCGGCGCTTACGGTTTTCCCCTGGACGAGGCTGCGGATATCGCCGTCGATACCATCCAGTCCTTTCTCGATCGCAACGGCAAACCCAAGGATGTCTATGTCGTCTGCTTTCAACCGCGGTCTAAATTTGCCTACACCCAAGCCATTCGGGGACTGGAGGAATGAACCTCTCCCGGAATCACCTGCACCTCCCTTGATCAGCACACCATGCCTTCTCAGTTCCCCCTTGCCCAGGATCTCTTCACCTACGGCTCGCTGATGTGCGAGGATATCATGACCGAAGTGGCAGGCATGCGGTTGTCGTTCACCGCGGCCACCTTAAGGGGATACCAGCGGTTTTTAGTAAAAGACGAGCACTATCCCGGGGTGATTCCCCGTGAAAACGGCCTGGTTCCTGGCATTGTGTATCACCGGATCACGCAAGAGTGCTGGTCGCGGCTTGATCGCTTCGAAGGGGCGATGTATAACCGACGCCCGGTGACCGTTCGCTATGAAAACGGTGTCGAGGCGCTGGCCGATTGTTATCTGTTCCGGCCCGAATGTGCCCACCGGCTCACCACGACCGCGTGGGATTATGCCGCCTTTCTCGAAAACGGCAAAACGCTCTTTCAACAGCAATATTGCGGTTTCAAGGCGATTGACTGAACAACTGGCTCTGCACCAGAGGCCTCAACAGCCCCGCAATTGTCCCCCTTATCCAGGCAAGGAGTTGTCATGCGCATAGGAATCGATATTGGCGGCACCCACACCGACGGAGTGCTCATTGACGGAACCCGGCTGATTGCTCTGGCCAAAGTTCCCACCAACCACGACAATCTGCTGGAATCGATCAACCAGGTGTTGCATGGAGTCCTTGCCGGCCAGGATCCGGTCCGGGTGCGAACCCTGAACCTGAGCACCACCCTGACGACCAACGCCATCGTCACGGGCCGGATTGATCCGGTCGGCATGCTCGTGTCGGGCGGTCCAGGCATTGCTCCAAAAAATTACCGCATTGGCGACCACTTCCACCTCGTCTACGGCAGCCTCGATCATCTCGGCACCGAAACCTCAGCCCTCGATGAACTGGATCTGGAGGAAGCCATTGCCGCTTGCCGCGCCCAGGGGGTGAAATGTTTTGGTGTGGCCTCCAAGTTCTCACCGCGCAACCCGTCCCATGAAAACCTGATGGTAGCCGCCTTGGGCGATCAGGCCGATTTCGTTTCCTGCGGCCACCTGGTCTCCGGCCAGCTCAATTTTGGCCGCCGCATCCATACCATCTATTATAATTCCGCCGTCTGGCGTACCTTTCGCGGTTTTTCCGGGGCATTGAGCGCCAGTCTCAAAGGGTTTGATCTCCAGGCCGAGATCAATATCCTCAAGGCCGATGGCGGCACCATGCCGCTGGCCAGGGCGCTCGACGCTCCGGTGCAGTCGATCTTTTCTGGGCCGGCCGCCTCGGTCATGGGCATTCTCGCCACCAGCCCGTTGGACGAAGATCTGCTGATGCTCGATATCGGCGGCACCACCTCGGACATCGCCCTCTTTGCCGCCGGCGAACCGCTCCTGGAACGGGAAGGAATTGCCATTGAAGGCCGTCCCACGCTGGTGCGGGCCATTCATGTCGAATCCATCGGTATCGGCGGCGATTCATTGATTCAAGTCGAGGACGGCGAGGTCAGAACCGGACCGCAGCGGCTCGGTCCCTGCATGGCCGCCGGCGGGTCCGCACCCAGTCTGATGGATGCCCTCAACGTGTTGGGCCTGGCCGCCTTCGGCGAGGTCCAGTCTTCCCGCGAAGGGTTGACGGCCCTGGCAGCCGCCCATCAACGAACGCCCCAGCAATTGGCCCAGGAAGCGGTGGATGCGGCAGTCAACATCCTTGCCGGCACCATCGAGACCCTGATCCGGACGGTCAATACAAAACCAGTGTACACCATCCACGAAATCCTTGAGGATCGGGAAATAACGCCAAAAAAACTGATCGTCATCGGCGGGCCGGCCGCCGTATTCAGGACCCTGCTCGCCTCTCGTCTGGGACTCACGGTGATTGTTCCGCCCCTGCACGGCGTGGCCAACGCCATTGGCGCGGCCCTGACCCGCACCACCAGCCATCTCGCCCTGACCGCCAACACTGCCCAGGGCAGGCTCTCGGTGCCGATGCTCGGCATTTTCCGCCCGATCCCGAGGGGATTCAGTCTGCAGGATGCCATCAACGAGGCCAAAAACCTGCTGGCAACCGATCTGGAACAAGCGGGTGTGCCTATCGTCTCAGACGACATCCAGATCACCCAGGCCGACACCTTCAACATGGTCGATGGCGGCTACACCAGCGGCAAGAATATCCGGGTAGTGGCCCAGGTGCGGCCTGCGGTCGTTGCCCGCCTGGACAGCGACGCCAGCGCCATCCGCCTTGCCGGCCAGCCATGATGACCGGCGCGGACTCCACCTTTCTCCAACCTTCAGCCCTACAGGTCACCCCATGCTGAAAGCCGACACATCCCTTGGCGTTATTTTTTTCCCCGCCTTTGACTGGGCCATCTCCCCCACGCATCCTGAACGGGAGGAGAGGCTCCTGTACACCCAGGACCAGTTCCGCGAGGAGGGGCTGTTCGATATCGAAGGCATCAGCGAGCACCGGCCACTGTTCGCCACCGACCAGGACATCATGCGGGCCCATTTCTGTTTTCCCTCGGTGGACGCCATCTGCACCGAATCCCATCGCATCTCGGCAGGGGGCGCCATCCAGGCTGCCCGGCTGGTGCTGGAACAGGAGACTCGCCGGGCCTTTGCCCTGGTCCGTCCGCCCGGCCACCACGCGATGAAGGTGGTGCACGGCAACCGCGGCTTCTGCAACATCAACATCGAGGCGGTGATGGTCGAGTGGATTCGCGAGCACTACGGCCGCAAACGTATTGCCATCGTCGACACTGACTGCCATCACGGCGACGGCACCCAGGATGTGTACTGGCATGACCCGGACGTGCTGTTCATCTCGCTGCACCAGGACGGCCGCACCCTCTACCCTGGCTCCGGTTTCCCCCATGAGAACGGCGGCCCCCGCGCCCTGGGCAAAACGATCAATATTCCCCTGCCGCCGCGCACCTCGGACGAAGGGTACCTCTACGCCCTGGAAAACGTGGTCCTGCCAATCCTGGCCGACTTCAAGCCGGACCTGGTGATCAACTCCGCCGGCCAGGACAATCATTACTCCGACCCGATCACCAACATGCAGTTCTCGGCCCAGGGCTATGCCCGGCTCAACCATCTGCTCAAGCCCGATATTGCGGTGCTGGAAGGCGGCTATTCGATCAAGGGCGCCCTGCCCTACGTCAACCTCGGCATCTGCCTGGCCATGGCCGGTTGTGACTACTCGGCGGTGCGTGAACCCGATTTCAACGCCGCCGCCCTGCGCGAATCACCAGAAACCATGGAAACCATCAAACAGACGTGCGCCTATGTCCTGGAAAGCTACGTTCACCCCCCCATGGGCGATTTCGAGAAGCAGGGAGAATTTTTCATCCGCGAACGCAAAATCTATTACGATACCGACGGCATCCTGGAGAAGCAGCGGGAAGAGCTGAAGGACTGCGACCAGTGCCGGGGCCTGCGGCTGATCAAGACCAGCAGCAGTCAGATCCAGCCCTGTCTGGGCGTTGAGCTGCCCATCGATTGCTGCTCAGCCTGCGAGCGTGAGGGGTATGAGGCCTTCAACCGCAGGTCCGGCGAATTTCTCGTCACCCAGCTGCTCGATCAGAAAAACAAGCAGTTTCGCTACCTGTCCAAGGGATGAAAACTAAATTGTTCTCCGAACAAGAATGGTTCTTGTCTTTCACTTTCACAACCTGATACAATTGCTCAACATTATCCATTATTCAACAGAATCCGGTCATGTCAAAACCCCTGGACGCAGCCCTCAACAACATCCTGACTTCGGCACAGCTGCCGACCCTGCCGGTTGTCGCTGCCCAGCTGCTGGAGCTGACCGCGAAGGAAGAAACCACACTCACCGATATCGTCAACTGCATTGTCCAGGACATGGCCCTCTCGGCCAAAATCCTCAAAGTCACCAACTCCTCCTTTTACAGCTTCCCCCAGCAAATCACCTCGCTCAATCAGGCCGTATCACTGCTCGGCATCAATGCCGTGCGCAACCTGGTGTTGAGTTTCACCTTTCTGTCCATGGGGGCGCAGCGCAACAACAGCCTGTTCAACTTCGAACTCTTCTGGGAAAGATCGCTGGTTGCGGCCATAGCAGCCAAACTGATCGCCGGTCTCGTGCCCCGGATCGATGCTGATGAGCTGTTCACCATCAGCCTGCTGCAGAATATCGGGCAACTCATTTTCGCCCTGACCGTCCCCTCGAGATACGACCACATCCTCGAACTGCTGGCGGTCAGCGACCAGGACGTCAGCGAAATTTCGCTGGAAGAAGAATTTCTCGCCATCGCGCACACCACCTCTGGCTATGAGGTTGCCCGGGTGTGGGGTCTGCCGTCGGCCATTCGGGCAGCCATCCGCTATCACCACGCTCCCCTTTCCCATCCAGGGGACGACCAACAGGAATTGCGGATCGTCAAAATTGTCTATCTGGCCGACTTGGTAACAAAAATCTTCTATTCCTGCGCTCCGGAACACCACTACAAGCAGTTGCACCATGATGCCCAGCAATTACTCGGTCTTGACGGCCTGGCCATCAAGAATTTGCTCGCCATCATCCACCGTGAAATCGACAAAGCGGCACGGTTTTTCGACCTATCGATCAATCCGGCGCGTCCGGTGGCCGAAATTATCCAGGAGGCCAACATCAGGCTCAGCCTCTTGCACCTCAGCTACGAGGAAATGCACCAGGAACTGACCCTAACCAAAAAAGAGCTGGAAACACGGCGGCAACAACTGGCCGAGAGGCATCTGCTCCTCGAAAAGCTCGCCAATATCGATGGCCTGACCGAGATCCACAACCATCGTTTTTTTCAGAATTTTCTTCATTCCGAGATTAACCGGGCCATTCGCAACCAGGGTGCGCTTTCCCTGCTCCTGGCCGATATAGATCATTTCAAGCAGTTTAACGACACCTACGGCCACCAGATCGGCGATTTCATTCTCAAAGAGTTGTGCCTGATCGCCAAGACTGTTCTCCGGGCATACGATCTGATCGCACGGTACGGCGGCGAGGAATTTGCCTTTGTCCTGCCGGAATCCAACGCCGAGGCTGCCCTGACCGTGGCGAACCGGCTGCGTCAAGCCATTGCCGGCCATGACTTTTTCGACGGGCAGCAGCACTACCGGGTGAGCGTCAGTATCGGTGTGGCCAGCGCCTTGCCCGCCTCCACCGATTTCAACCAAAACGATTTCATCGACCAAGCCGACCAGGCCCTCTACACCGCGAAAAACCGGGGAAGGAACCAGGTTGTCCTCTTCACTCCCCCAAAGCAGAACAGGCGGCTTGCGGCCTGAAACAGGCTCCGCGGTGTTTTGGGCTGTAGATAAGGGACCGGAAGAAGTGATGGGATGGTCCCCGTTGAGGCGCACCCTGCCCACCCTTTGCCTCTGCAAGGAATTTAAAAATCATGCGTACAGCTCTTGCCATCCTGGTGGTGATCCTGGCGGTTGTTGCCGGAATGAGCCCCTACCCGCACAGCGGGATCAACGGTATTCTGGCCGGCGCGGTCGCCTATCTCCTGTTCGAGGTAGTAACCCTGCGCCGCCGGATCGTTAAGCTCGAAGAGGTGGCATTCGGAGAATGCATGCAGGCGCGGCAACCGGCCCAACCCGGAAGGGTTCACGCCGATGACCAGGAGCTGGCCGCCTTAACCCAGGGCACCCCGGCCCAGACCATGCCGCCCGTGCCGCAACCTGCGGAAGGGAATACCTCACCAGCCCCCCAATCGCCGCTGCCAGAGACTAGCCAGGAACCGGGGAGGATGGCTGCCCTGCTCGCCCCGGTGCTTCAATTTTTTACCGGCGGCAATCCGGTGCTCAAGGTCGGCATTGTGGTCCTGTTTTTCGGTGTTGCCTTTCTCCTTAAATATGCCGCGCAACGCAACCTGATTCCGCTCGAACTGCGCCTGACCGGTGTGGCGTTGGCGGGTCTGGCCTTGCTGACCACCGGCTGGGTGCTGCGGCGCACCCACACCGTATACGGTTTGGGCCTGGAGGGGGCGGGCATCGGCGTGCTCTATCTGGTGGTTTTCGCCGCGGCCAAGCTCTATCTGCTTCTGCCCCTGCCGCTGGCGCTGGCGCTCATGATTGGCCTGGTCGGCCTGTCCTGTGCCCTGGCGGTTGCGCAAGACTCCAGGGGATTGGCTGTTTCCGGTTCCATCGGCGGCTTTCTCGCTCCGGTGCTGATGTCCACCGGTGGCGGCAGCCATGTGCTGCTCTTTTCCTATTACGCCTTGCTCGGCAGCGGCATCCTCGGCATTGCCTGGTTCAAGGCCTGGCGCGAGTTGAACCTGGTTGGTTTTGTCTTTACCTTCGGTATTGCCACACTCTGGGGGGCCTCGGCCTATGTTCCGGCCCATTTTGCCACCACGGAGCCCTTTCTGGTGCTCTTTTTCCTGATGTACTGCCTGATTTCGGTACTGTTCGCCCATCGCCAGCCGCTGCAATTGCGCGGCTTCATCGACGGGCCGCTGGTATTCGGCCTGCCGATCGTTACCAGCGGCCTCCAAGCCTACCTGGTGAGTGATTTCCGCTTTGGCATGGCCCTGAGCGCCCTGGCCTTCGGTTTCTGGTACATCGGCCTGGCCCGGCTGCTGTGGCGACGGCTGGCGGGACCAATGCGGATGCTGACCGAGGCCTTTCTCGCTCTGGGTGTGGTGTTTGCCAGTCTGGCCATACCCTTGGGACTGGACCCGCACTGGACCACCGCCGCCTGGGCCCTGGAGGGCGCAGCCATGGTTTGGGTGGGGGTGCGACAGAATCGGCTCCTGGCCCGAATCTTCGGCCTGCTGCTGCAGGCCGGCGCCGCATTGACCTTTATTGATCAGGCGGTGGTGCCACCGGAAAGCCTGCTCTTTGCCAATCGGGCCTTCCTCGGCAGCAGCCTGATCGCTGTTGCCGCTCTGTTCTCCGCGTTCTGGCTGGACCGAAACCGACTCCTGATGGCGCGGCGCTGGGAAACGCTCCTACCCCAATTACTGCTCGCCTGGGGACTGATCTGGTGGTACAGCGGCGGATACCGGGATCTGGCCCGTCACCTCGATTGGCACGCACAGCCAGCCGCCTTCCTGCTGTTTACCTGCATCACCACGGCCGTTCTCGGGCTCCTGGTTCATCGCTTCGCCTGGCAGCGGCTCATCAGCGGACTGCTGCTCCTTTTGCCGGCCATACTCCTCACCCTGGCCGCGCATGCTGTGGGCTGGGGTGGCGGGCCACTGCTGAGTGGCTATGGCTGGCTGGCCTGGCCGCTCGCCTTTGCCGTTCAATACGGACTCCTTGCTTTCTTTGAAGAAGCACTGCCCCGACGTTTGCTCCCTATCGGCCACAGCGTCAGTCTCTGGCTGCTGCTTCTGGCAATCACCGTAGAGGTCTTCTGGCGCATCGACCGCATTCCTGGGCTTGCTGCAGCCTGGTCCCTGGCCTGCTGGGGAGGTATCCCATCGATGCTCCTCTATGCCCTGGAATTCAAGGGTGACTGGTTGACCTGGCCAGTGGCGCGCTTTGCCTCGACCTACCACGGCATCGGCACCGATGTGCCCCTCCTCGGCCTGCTGCTCTGGAATCTGGCCTCTTTTGCCTACAGCGGTGACCCAGCGCCCTTACCTTACCTACCCTTGCTGAATCCCTTGGAACTGATCGAGGCAAGCATCCTGCTGCTGGCCGCCATCCGCGCCATCCGCTGGCAATCAGCCGGACCAGCCAAGGACGGACGAATCGTCCTGGTGGCGGTCCTGCTCTTTTTCTGGGTCAACGTGATCACCGGCCGCAGTGTCCATTTCTTTGCCGGAATTCCTTACCAATTCGACCCTCTCTTTGCTGCACCGGTCTTGCAGACAGCCATCGCCGCCCTTTGGTCGGTGCTGGCCCTGACCCTGACCATCTGGGGGGCAAAAAAAGAACAACGAAAAATCTGGCTCGCCGGAGCGGGGCTGCTGAGCCTGGTGGTGCTCAAACTTTTTCTGATCGATCTCTCGGGAACCGGCACCATTGGCCGCATTGTCTCTTTCCTTGTCGCTGGCCTGCTGATGCTGGTTATCGGTTTTTTTGCGCCCTTGCCTCCCAAAACCAAGGAGATCGGCCGATGAAAGGTATTCTTCTCGCGGTTCTCTGCCTTCTGACGACAGGTCAACCATTGCTGGCGGCCTCGCTGGTCCCCGGCGACTTTGCCTACGGCTGCTCCCTGCCGGTCACCGACGGCAATGCCGTCCATGCCCTCGATCTGCCGCTGGCGGTTTATGAAAAAGCGGTGCGGTCCGATCTTGGCGACCTGCGTATTTTCAACGGGGCCGGAGAGACCGTGCCCCATGCCGTGCGCCGACTCCCGGAGGAGACAGAGCAATACCGGCAGTCCGTGCCTTTTTTTCCCCTGCCCGGCAATCAACAGCCATTGGCGTCCGACCTTTCCCTGCGAGTCACCCGCAATGCGGCAGGCACCATCCTTACCGTGGACAGCGGCTCCACAGCCACAGCGCAATCCCATACCGCATCGTATCTGTTCGACACCACCAAACTTGAAAGGCGACCAACCGAACTTGAGGTGCAATGGAGCGGCCCGACCGGCATTCTGACCGTTTCGCTTGCCCAGAGCAGCGACCTGACCCATTGGTCGCCACTGGTCGACCGGGCGGTGCTGGCCGACCTTACCTACAACGGGGGCAACATCGCGGCCCGCCGCATCCTGTTGCCGGGAAAAACCCTGCCCTATCTTCGCCTGGACTGCATCGATTGCCGTGAGCCGCTCCACCTACGGGAAGTAACGGCCCTTTCAGGAACGCCGGTTACTGCCGATCAGTGGCAGTGGGTGCGGCTTGCGGGGACACGGTTTACAGAAGAAAACAAAATGCGAATCATTGAATACCGTCTGGGGGCCAATATCATGGTCACAGCAGTGCAACTGGGATTTCCAGCGGCCAACTCCCTGTTGCGGGCCACGGTCGAGTCACGGCCGAAAACCGGCGGCCCATGGCGTCATGTCGCCCAGGCCGATTTTTACCGCCTCGACCTCGAGGGCAAATCCCTGGCCAACCCGCTGGTGCACTGTCCGCCGACCTCCAGCTCGGATTGGCGAATCAAGGTTATTGCCGAAAATGCCGGTCTGGGCAGCAACGCCCGGATGCCGCGTCTCGAACTGGGCTGGCGGCAGGAACAGGTGGTTTTCCTTGGCCGGGGCGATGGCCCCTACACCCTGGCCTTCGGCAGCGCCAAGGCTGCCGAGGACGATGGTCTCCTCCAGAATAATCTGGTGCTGGCCGCCCTGCGGGAAACCAAGAGTGAAACGTCCATCCGGCGGGTCGAACCCGGCCCCGTGCAGACCCTTGCCGGAGACCAGGCTTTAAAACCCCGCCTCTCTACCGCTTCATGGAAAAAAATCCTCCTCTGGGCGGTGCTGGTCGCTGGCGTTGCCCTGCTCGGCCTCATGACCCGGACCATCCTTCGAGAGATGCGGGCAAATAAAACATGAGCAGCAAGGTGAAGAATCCAAGAAATAATGGGCCGGAGGGCGTTGAAAGGTTTCCGGTCAGTGCTTCGTACCCATGGGGCAGACACCAACTTCTCAATTTTCCGGTGACCTCATTAAGGACGTGGACGAAGAGAAGAATTATGCTATTTACAAGTGTCTTGATTACAAGGCAGATGGCGACCAAATCGGTTTAACCCAATCGGACGAAAACGCAGTGAATCGCCATTTTTTTGGGACACAAAAAAATAACGAGAAGAATTGGAAACATGAGCTTCAATAAATCCAAATTGAGAAGAGAAAACAAGGTGGTATACGGACCTGAACCACCCCCAAAACTTCTCACCACAAAAGGCTTGATCATTCGGGGGATCATTTTCGCCGCTGCATTGGCCGGCATTGGCTATCTCCTTTGGCAAGAATTCAGCGGGAAATAAGCAGAGGGCTTATGGGTGTGAATAAAGCGAAATCAAGAAGGGAAAGGAAACAGGCGGAGAGACCTCAACAACAAGCGCCGGCACCTGACCAGGGACGCAAAATAAAGGCCTGGGAAATGCGACTGCTTATGATGATACCGCCAATATTGTATGCTTGCTATCTCATCTGGGACATGTACCAGCAGCAATAAGCAGAGCGCTGCCGTTCTCCTGCACGTCCAAGACACCACCTCGGAATAGCTGAAAATTCATCAAAAGCGCAACAACCGGCCCCTCATAGGCGGCCGGTTGTTGCGCATGCGAATATCTTACGGCTTCCACTCTTGTGGACCCGCCTCTTTCTCCCGCCCTGATCCAAATCCAGGACGCCTATCTCCTCCCGCAGCCAATGCATGGCACTGATCGAAGAGTTCATTGATGCCGGTAAACACAGCCACTACATCCTGAGAAAGATCCGTCCCTGTACAGCGCCGCATGGTGTCCCCGTTGCGGTGCGCGATGATGACAGCATGGATCTCCTCCAGAGGCTTGACCACTCTCCCGGTCAGGTTTCTGATAAAAATGACACCGGCCAGGAACACTGAAAGTGCCATAAAGACAACGCCCCAGGCTCCGGCACGGCCAAGCTGCTGCGCGCGGTGGTCCGCTATGGTCATGGCATCGCGATTGATTTTGCCCAATTGAACAGCCGCTTCGACAACATCCTTGCGGACCGTGGCGGCACCTTGAAACAACGGCGGCAGGTTTGGCTCCATCCGCCTCAGGATTTCCGGCTCCTGCGGTTCGGTCACATTGGCCTTGGCCCGGTCATAGGCTGCTTGAAAAAGCCGGGCCTGCTCGTGCGAAAAAACCGATCCACTGCCGGTAACCGCCATAAGGGCCAGCATATCCTCGCAGGCCTTGAGCGAACGTTCATTGCGCTCGATGATCACCGCAATCGCCGGCGCCATCCTGGAGAAAATGGCTATGGTGCCGACTGCCATCAGCAGATTGAGGCCGACCAGGAACCAGGAACCAACCCGTACCGCCTGTGCAAGCCGCATTTCAGGCCCCCTTGGTGAGCTTGGTCACCGCCGCCTCGCTGGAAACGATGATAAGCCGGTCATCCGCCTCCAGGGGATCGTGCGGCGAAGGCTGGAGCACTTTGCTGGGAGAACCCCGGCGGATCGCCACCACCATGATGCCGAAATGCTTGGGCAGCGAGAGCTCGACCAGGTTTTTGCCGATCATCGAGGGAAGAATGGAGAGTTCGGTGAGATGGAGATCTTCACCCAGGGGCATATCGGAAATGACATGCCGGTTGATCAGGCGATTGGCAAACCGCCTGCCGAACTCCTCTTCCGGATTGACCACCAGATGCGCCCCAACCAGTTGCAGGATGCGGCGGTGCATGGCATCGTTGGCCCTGCCGATGACCCAGGGCGAACCCATTTGCCGGAGCAGCGACGTGCAGATGATCGAAGCCTCCTTGGAGTCGTCGCCAATGGCGCAGACCGAACAATCCCGCTGTGCCGGCTGGAGACGGGCCAGTTCCGTTTCGTCGGTGGCGTCAATCATGATCGCCTCGGTCACAAAGGCCGAGGCCACATCTACCAGATTTTTCCGCCGATCGACAGCCAGCACTTCAGCTCCTTTCTCGGATAAGGTACGGGCAAGCGACATGCCAAACTGCCCAAGGCCGATGATGAGTACTTGCTGGGGCATAATGCGTCTCTCAGTTTAAGGAAATACGAGCGTCGGGACAGCGCGAATCGGCAGGAGCGACATCCCAGCTCAAGAGGGTAAACAGGGTCATCGGCCCGATGCGGCCGATGAACATGGTCAGCATGATTATGATCTTGCCTATCCCGTCCAGGTACGGGGTTGATCCCAATGACAATCCCACCGTGCCCAGGGCCGAAGTCACTTCGAATACCAGTTCCCTGGCGGGAAGATGTTGGGTTATCTGCAAGGCCAGCACGGCGACGAACCAGACCATCGCCCCGGAACCCACCACGGTAATGGCTCGATTAATGGTGTTTTGCGGTATGCGCCTGTTCTGGGCGATGACCTCGTTGCGGCCAGTGATGCTCGACCAGAAAGTCATGGCCAGGATGCCGATGGTTGTGGTTTTGACCCCGCCGGCGGTACCGCCGGGACTCCCGCCGATAAACATGAAACTGAGCATGATCAGGAACGTCGATCCGAGCACCCCGCTGATGTCGACCGAATTAAAACCGGCGGTCCGCAAGGTAGCGGATTGGAACCAGGCATTATGGAGCTTGTCCGCAATGGATAACGCGGCAAAAGCATTATTCCATTCAAAGACAAGGAAGCACACGGTTCCGGCAAGGAGAAGCGCCGCGGTGGTGACAATCGCGATACGCGGAGCCAGCGGGATGGCGCGCCCCCTGATCCATGGCGGGAGCAACAAACAGGTGGCCGGGGCCAGGCCGCCAAGGATGATCAAGGCCGCGACAGCATGCAGGACCAGAGGGCTGGTTTGATAGGAAACCAGATTATCGCTCTGCAAGGCAAAGCCGGCGTTGCAGAAAGCGGAGATGGAGGTAAAAAGCCCTCTCCACACGGCACGCGACAAAGAATCGCCGGCACTCAGGAAGCATCCTGTCAGGAGGGCTGCACCCGCGAGTTCCGTCAGCAGGGTGAAGCGGACAATCATCACCAGCGAGCCGATCAGGTCACGGTGGCTGGTTTCGGTCAAGGTGGTCAGCAAACGCTCCTGGCGAAGGCTCAGCCGTTTTCCCATGACATGCAGCGCGACCGTGGAAATGGTCATGATGCCGAGACCGCCCAACTGGATAAGGATCAGGATGAACCATTGTCCCAGCAGCGTGAAATCGTTGGGAGTATCCAGGACCGTCAATCCGGTGACGCACACCGCGCTCACCGCAGTGAACGCAGCGTCCACAGGAGCAATGCTTCCCTTGGCCGATGCCCAGGGAAGCTGCAGCAGCAGGGTGCCCAGTACGCATAACCCGAGAAAGGTGCTGATGAGCACCCGAGCCGGGTGATTGAGAAAAGGTTCCCACCAGTGTTCATGATACTCCAGGGGTGCGCGTGGCCGGGGGAGGAGCACGAGGGTCAACAGGCTCAGAGAAAGAGTCGCGAGCTTGGCCTGACCGATCACCAGGGCGGAGAGTACTCCACCTGCGGCAAAAAGGAGCAGGCCCCCCAGGGCAATTCGCCATAGACCCTTGTGGCGCCTCCATATCCAATGCGCAACCATGCCCTGGCTGATCAGCATCGACGCCACAAGGGCATACTCCCCCATGATCTGTCCTGCGGAATCAAGAAAAAAGCTCGCGAGTGCGATCGGCGGCACGGTCCACAAACCTCCTCTTGCCCGCTGCAGGCTCCTGTCGACGGGAGAGTTGACAAAGGTCGGATGCTGGCGGATGCCGAATTCCCTGAGGAAATAACCGGATTGAATCAGGGCGACCCCACCGAACAGGGCAACCAGCGGTGCAGTGGCAAAATAAGGAAATCCCGCGATACCGCAGCCAATAATCGCCAGGTGACCGAATATTTTTCCCGGCAGGGGTCTTCTCAAAAGGAGTATCGAAGCCATCAGGCAAAAAAAGGAAGCACTTGAGGAGGCGAGGACTCTCCAGGCAACTGGTTCTTCACCCAATGTCCCGGCACTGGCTAACAAAAAAGGCAAGGGCACGAGTGTCATCAGGACGCCTTCGATGCCCACATTGGCTAGCGATGATCGTGATGCAGTTGAGGGAATCACTGATACAGGTCTCTCAGAACAGGCGACCAGACGGCAGGGTTACACATCCAACCATCGCAGATGGATGAAGCAATTTCGACGACGGAGGCATGGCAGCCCTTGGGGATAATGTATTTTTCGAATCAACAAGCAAGGCAGCCATCATACTCCCGTGAACGCCTTTTCCGCAAGATCGTTTACAGATCGCTCTGGGGATGGACACGGGAGATTACGTTACATTGCACCAATTGTCCAGTCCCACTCAATGCATCAACCATCAGATTGATGGCCGGTGATTGATGGATCCAACCGGGAACGGCTGCTTGGCAATGGCCAATGGCTCTTGATAAAAAATTGATATCAATCCCTGATGTCTTGATCCTTTCTTGATGCACAATGGATTACCTTTGTCACCAAGAGAAGGCCGGCCTGTCCTCCTCCAAGGTAATTATCCGTATGCAATCCGATTCTACCCTCTGCCGGGAGTCTCTCCATGAACGCTTATGATTGGCAGCAAACACTGCTCCTGTGCGCGGCCCTGCTTGTCCTCATCAAACCGCTTGGCCTGTATATGGCCAAGGTCTATCGGGGCGACCGAACCCTTTTGACCCCGCTATTACTTCCGTGTGAACATCTGCTCTACACTCTTGGGGGAATCCGCGAAATCGACGAAATGGACTGGAAACAATACGCCGGGTGTCTCCTGCTCTTTAACCTGGTCTGCTTTGCGGTACTGTTTGCCCTGCTGCTCACGCAGCACCTGCTGCCCCTGAATCCACAGCACTTTCCAGCCTTTCCCTGGCAACTGGCACTGAACACCGCCGTCAGTTTTGTGACCAACACCAACTGGCAGAATTACGGCGGCGAATGGACGGCCAGCCACTTGACCCAGATGGCAGGGATGACGGTGCACAATTTTGTTTCCGCCGCCACCGGCATGACGGTTGCCATCGCCTTAATCAGAGGCTTTGCTCGACACAAGACCGGCATGGTCGGCAACTTCTGGGTTGATCTGGTCAGGACCACGCTGTACATCCTCCTGCCGATTTCCTGTGTTGCCGCCATTCTCCTTGCTTCCCAGGGCGTGATCCAGAATTTCGCGGCCTACAGGCCGGTATCCTCCCTTCAGGCAACCGGCCAGGAGGTGTTGATTCCTACAGGGCCGGTCGCTTCCCAGGAGGCCATCAAGGAATTGGGCACCAACGGCGGCGGGTTTTTTAGTGCGAACTCATCCCATCCCTTCGAAAACCCGACCCCATTTTCCAATTTTCTCCAAATTTTTCTCATTCTCCTCCTTCCCGCCGCATTGACCTCCACCTTCGGGGTAATGGTGGAGAATACCCGCCAGGGTTGGGGGCTCCTGCTGGCTATGCTGTTCCTGTTCATGCTCGCTTTTGCCGCCCTGCAGTGGGCGGAATCCAGCGGCAATCCATCCATCGCCGCGCTCGGCGTTCAAGGGGGCAACATGGAAGGAAAGGAGGTCCGTTTCGGCCTGGCAGGCAGCACCCTGTATTCGGTGGCAACCACGGCCACTTCCTGTGGCGCCGTCAATGCGATGCATGATTCCCTGACGCCGCTGGGCGGATTGGTGCCTCTGGGCCTGATCCTCACCGGCGAAGTGGTTTTCGGCGGGGTCGGCTCCGGATTGTACACCATGCTGGCCTTTGCGATCATCGCGGTTTTTGTGTCCGGGCTGATGATTGGCCGGACACCGGAATATCTGGGGAAAAAAATCGAGGCCCGCGAAATCTGGCTGTCGATGCTCACTATCCTGACCTCCGGGATTGTGGTGCTGATCTTTTCCGGAGTGGCCATGGTGACGCCATCAGCAGTGGCCTCGATATCCAATCCCGGCGCTCATGGCTTATCCGAGGTCCTGTACGCCTTTGCCTCCATGGCGAACAACAACGGCAGCGCCTTTGCCGGGTTGAATGGCAACATCCCCTTTTACAACCTGCTCGGCGCAGTGGCCATGCTCACTGGCCGCTATGTCCCGATAGTCGCCGTCCTGGCCATGGCGGGTTCACTGGCGGGGAAAAAAAACATCCCTCCCAGCCTCGGCACCCTGCCCACCGACCGGGCACCTTTTGTGGTTTGGCTGATTCTGGTGATCATCCTCGTGGGCTCCCTGACCTTCTTTCCGGCTTTGGCCCTCGGACCGGTTGCGGAACACCTGTTGATGATAGGAGGCAAATGACCCATGTCAAAACACCCCTTCCCATCGCCATCGGCTTTTGACGCCCAATTGCTACGGCAAGCACTGAAGGAAGCAAGCAAAAAGCTTGACCCGCGGTCATTATGGCGCAATCCGGTCATGTTCGCCGTGGAAATCGCCAGCGCCATAACGCTGTTTACCTTTCTTCTGTCGCTTACCGGTAGATCCGCCGACTCGACCTGGTTTACCGGTTCCGTCTCACTCAGCCTGTGGGCCACCGTGCTTTTTGCTACCTTTGCCGAGGCCTTGGCCGAGGGCCGGGGCAAGGCCCGGGCCGCTTCACTGCGGCAATCAAGGACCAACATCATGGCGAAACGCCTCGACACCCCGCAATTCGGCGGTGGCTACACGCTGGTCGAAGCCAGCCGGCTGAGAAAGGGTGAGCACATCCTGGTGGAAATCAACGAGCTTATTGCCGGTGACGGCGAGGTCGTTGCCGGCGCCGCCCTGGTGAACGAATCGGCGGTCACCGGTGAATCGGCGCCAGTTGTCCGGGAATCGGGAGGCGATCGCAGCGCGGTCACTGGCGGCACGACTGTGATTGCCAATGCCATCATCGTCAGGATTACCGCCGATCCCGGGGAAACCTTCCTTGACCGGATGATCGCCCTGATCGAAGGCGCGAAACGGCGTAAAACCCCCAACGAGGTCGCTCTGGAGGCGTTGTTGATCGCCCTCACCCTGGTTTTCTTGCTGGTCTGCGTCAATATCAGCCCCCTCTCGATCTACAGCATCAAGGCAACAGGCCAAGGTGAAGCGGTTTCCCTGACCATCCTGGTGGCTCTCTTCGTCTGCCTGGCACCCACGACCATAGCCGCCCTGCTCCCCGCGATCGGCATTGCCGGTATGAACCGTCTGTTCCAGAAAAATGTGATTGCCCTTTCCGGAAGAGCCATTGAGGCAGCCGGTGACATCAACGTCATGCTCTTGGACAAGACCGGCACCATCACCCTGGGCAACAGAGAAGCCGTGGAAATTATTGCTGTTGGCCGCCATACGAAACGTGAATTAGGCGAGGCGGCCCTGCTGGCATCTATCGCGGATGAGACGCCCGAAGGGCGATCCGTTGTTGTGCTGGTTGAGCATCTCCATGGCAGGCAGGCGCAGCCGCTTCCCCCGGATGCCCAAATCATCGGTTTCAATGCTGACACCCGCCTTTCGGGGGTTGATCTGGCAGGCAGCCGGTACCGCAAGGGTGCGGCTGACAGCGTGGTCGCCTTTGTCAAACAGCAGAACGGGATCATTCCCAAGGATCTCGACCAGTTGGTCAACACCATCGCCCATGCGGGTTCGACGCCGCTGGTTGTTTGCCGCGATGCGGATATCCTGGGGGTAATCAATCTGAAGGATATCGTCAAACAGGGCATCCAGGAACGCTTTGCCCGCCTGCGGAGCATCGGCATCAAGACCGTGATGATCACCGGCGACAACCCGCTGACCGCGGCGGCGATCGCGGCGGAGGCCCAAGTGGATGATTTTCTCGCCCACGCCCGACCGGAAGACAAGCTGCAAATGATCCGGGATTATCAAGAGCAAGGGTTCATGGTGGCCATGACCGGTGACGGCACCAACGATGCCCCAGCCCTGGCGCAGGCGGATGTGGCCGTCGCCATGAACACCGGCACCCAGCCGGCACGTGAAGCGGCCAACATCATCGACCTGGACAGCAACCCCACCAAATTGCTCGATATCGTCGAAATTGGTAAACAGATCCTGATGACGCGCGGCAACCTGACCACTTTCAGCATTGCCAACGATGTGGCCAAGTATTTTGCCATTATTCCGGCGGCCCTCGTTTCCATGTATCCCCAGCTGGAGGTGCTGAACATCATGCACCTGGCAAGTCCGCAGAGCGCCATTCTTTCAGCGGTGCTGTTCAATGCCCTTATCATCCCCCTGCTGATTCCCCTGGCACTCAAGGGGACCAAATACCGGCCGATGCCGGCTGAACGGCTCCTGCTCTTCAATTTATTGCTCTACGGCATGGGGGGAATGATCGTGCCTTTTATCGGTATCAAGGCCATCGATATTGTTGTAGGATTATTTGTCTGAAAGAGAAGGAGATGCGACCATGAACAATGTAAAATCGGCAGTGCTCCTTTGCATCTGGTTGACCATCCTGCTGGGAGGGATCTATCCGGCGGTGATCACCCTGGCCGCGCACTTGCTGTTTCCGGAAAAGTCGCAGGGCAGTCTTCTCGTGGACCGCAACGGCAAAGTTACCGGCTCGCTTCTGCTCGGCCAACCATTTACCGAGGACCGATTCTTTTGGCCTCGGCCCTCCTCCACTGCCGGATTCGAGTACAATCCATTGGCTTCAGGTGGTTCCAATTTCGGAGCTACTCATCCTAAGCTGATCCGAGCGGCCGAAAAACGGACCAGACAATGGCGGGAGGCCGGCGCTCCAGGGAAAATTCCGGCTGATCTCGTCACCGCTTCCGCCAGTGGACTTGACCCGCATATTTCCCCAGCAGCGGCGCTCCTCCAGGTAGACCGTGTCGCCAAGGCAAGAAATATGACCAGGGAAAGCATGGAGCAGCTGGTTGGAACCATGACTGAAGACCGGCAATTCGGCCTCTTGGGCGAGCCAAGAATCAACGTCCTGGCGCTGAATATGGCGCTGGAGCGACTATCGCCATGACCACGGCGCAGGAAGAGAGGCGTCCGTCGCCGGAAGCCATGCTCCGAGCGGCGCAAGCGGAGGAATCGGGGAACCGGCGTGGACGGTTGCACATCTTTTTAGGCTATGCCGCCGGTGTTGGCAAAACCTACACCATGCTGGAGGCTGCCCGTCGGCTCAAGGCGGAAGACCGCGATGTGGTTGCCGCCTATGTCGAATCCCACGGCCGAGCGGAAACCGATGCCCTGCTCCAAGATCTGGAAGTGCTGCCCAAGGCCCGCCGCGAATACCAGGGGGTGGCGCTCACCGAGCTGGACCTGGATGCCACCCTGGCCAGGAAACCGGAACTGGCCCTGGTCGACGAACTGGCCCATACCAATGCGCCCGGTTGCCGCCATGAGAAGCGCTGGCAGGATATCGAGGAGCTGCTGGCCGCCGGCATCGACATTTACACCACAGTCAATGTCCAGCATTTCGAAAGTGTCAACGATATCGTTGCCCAGATCACCGGTGTTCCGGTACGGGAGACCGTGCCCGACAGCCTCCTCGATCTGGCGGCGGAAATCATGCTGGTTGATATTCCGCCCGAGGCCCTGCTGCAACGATTGCGTCAAGGCAAGGTCTACATTCCGGAACAGGCCTCCCTGGCGGCCAAACAGTTTTTCCGGCCCGGCAACCTGATCGCCCTGCGGGAACTGGCATTGCGCCGAGCGGCCGCCCGGGTTGACGACGAGATGCGGACCTACATGGAGACCCGAGCCATCGACGGACCCTGGCCCGTGACCGAGCGTTTGCTGGTTTGCGCCAGCGGCAGCCCGTTCAGCGAGCAACTGATCCGTACCACCCGGCGTCTCGCCGATGAACTCAAGGCCCAATGGTTCACCGTCTACATCGAAACGCCCCGCCTGGCCAGGGAACAGCAGGAGAACCGGGAACGGGTCTGGCATGATCTCCGCCTGGCTGAAAGCCTGGGCGCCGAGGTCGCGACTATCACCGCCTCGTCGGTGCCGCAGGCGGTTATCGAGTACGCTATCCGCCATAACGTCACCCGTATCGTGGTTGGCAAGCCCACCAAGCCCCGCTGGCGGGAATTGCTCCGCCCCCCCATCGTCGACCAGATTATCCGCCTCAGCGGTTCGATCCACATCCATGTCGTCAGTTTCAGACAAATTGCGGCGCGGGAAAAACCTCCAGCCTGGCAACCGCCGCGGATCGGCCCCTGGTCGGATTATCTGGTGAGTCTGGTCCTGGTTGCCGCGACCACGCTGCTCTCCTTCCTGGTGCGCCCCTATGTGTCGCCGATCAACCTGGTCATGGTCTACCTGCTGGCGGTGGTGCTGGCCGCTGGCCGTTTCGGCTTGAAACCGGCTATTCTCACCGCCGCGCTCGGGGTGCTGGCCTTTGATTTCTTTTTTATCATGCCCCGATGGAGTTTTACCGTTGCCGACACCGAATACCTGTTCACCTTTTTCGGCTTGTTTATTGTCGGCGTGGTCATCAGCACCCTGGTGGCCAAGGCCAAGGAACGGGCCGAGGCCCTGCGGGACCGCGAACTGCAAACCGAGAGTCTCTATTACCTGAGCCGCGATCTGGCCGCAGCCATCGATCTGCCCTCCATCCTGGCGGCAGTGATCAAAAATATTGGCGAATCCCTATCTGCCCGGTTGGCGGTACTGCTCCCGCAGGATGGGCATATTCATATTGCCGCCGTCAGCGAGGGCTTGACGCTCGACGAAAAGGAACTGGCCGTGGCGGATTGGGCCTTTCGCAACCGGCGGCCGGCAGGCAATGGCACGGAAACGCTCAGTTCGGCCAAACTCCTCTACCTGCCCCTGCTTACAGCAAGCCATACCTTTGGGACGCTGGGGGTGTCGCTGCAAGGCGCCTCGGAGTATTTCTCTCCTCACCATCGCCGCCTTCTGGATGCCTTTGTCGCCCAGATTTCCCTGGCCATGGAACGGGTGCATCTTGCCCGGCAGGCGGAACAGGCCCAGATTCTGGAAGCGCGGGAGTCGCTGGAGCGGGCGCTGCTCAATTCCATTTCCCATGATCTGCGGACCCCCCTGGTCACTATCATCGGGGCACTGAGCAGTCTTCGCGGGGATACGCTTCCGTTCTCCGACCGGAAAAAACAGGCGTTGTTGAATGGCGCCTGGGACGAGGCCGAGCGGCTGAACCGGTTTGTCGGCAATCTGCTGGACATGACCCGGCTCGAGGCGGGAGAACTGCGTATCAACAAGGAACCGTGTGATGTCCAGGATCTGATCGGCAGCGCCCTGACCATCCTTGATCAGAAATTGGCCGGACGCGACGTGAGTGTGCAGCTTGCCGAAGGATTGCCCTCGGTCAGCATGGATATGGTCCTGATGACCCAGGTGCTGGTCAATCTGCTGGACAACGGGTTGAAATATTCGCCGCCGGACAGCACCCTGGTCATTACCGCCCGCATCGATCCCGGCCAGCTGGTCCTGGAAGTGCTCGACCGTGGCCCAGGGGTGCCTGAGAACGATCTGCAGCGGGTTTTTGATAAATTCTACCGTCTCCCGGTTCCGGAAGGGGTCAGTGGAACAGGCCTGGGATTGTCCATTTGCAAGGGCATTGTTGAGGCGCATCAGGGAAGCATTAGTGCGGAAAATCGGGCGGGCGGCGGCTTGTGCGTCACCTGCCGGCTCCCTTTGTAACGAGGAAGGAAATGGCAGCGGAAGCACATCCACAACGGATATTGATTGTCGATGACGAACCGGCGATACGCCGTTTTTTGCAAACAGCGCTGATGGATGGGGAATTCGCCCTCGTTCTGGCGGACAGTGGTCATGCGGCCCTCTCTGCCGCGGTGACCGCAAAACCGGACGTCATTTTGCTGGATCTGGGCCTGCCGGACATGGATGGCGTTGAGGTGATCAAAAGAATCCGGCAATGGTCGCAGGTGCCCATCATCGTTCTTTCGGTCCGCGACCGCGAGGCTGACAAGGTCAAGGCCCTTGATTCGGGCGCTGACGACTATCTCACCAAACCCTTCGGCGTCGGCGAATTGCTCGCCCGCATCCGGGTCATGTTACGCCGTTCCCTGCACCAGACACCGGAACCGGTGATCAGCATCGGCGAGCTGGAGGTCGATCTTGCCCGTCGACTGGTACTGCTGCGCGGCGATGCCGTTGCCCTGACGCCGACGGAATACGAACTGCTCCGTCTGCTGGTCACCAATGCCGGCAAGGTGCTCACCCATCGTCAGATTCTCAAGCAGATATGGGGTGCCGCTTATCTGGAACAACCGCACGTTCTGCGGGTCAACATCAGCAATCTTCGCCATAAACTCGAAAACAATGCCTCGCGACCGCGTTATATTCTCACCGAATCGGGAGTAGGTTACCGGTTCAAATGTGAAGATTGATCATCCCACAACATGTTTACGTTCAGCCCCCCGTCATTTCCGTCTGCTTCCTTCCATGGCAGCTTTCTACGCTGCCTTTGTTCTTCGAGAATCGGTTACCTTCTGAGCCTTTTGCAAAATGCAAAAAATTGTTTGTTTTGACCCGATTATCTGGAAATGATCGAACTATTATTTCTAGTTATTTCAATCGGTAGCGAGAAATATCGTCCGTTGGTCGAAATGACACGGCATGCGGACGGTCATTTTGTAAGAAGCTCTTCTTGCACGCAGTTTGTCTGCAGGGCTACGGAGTCAATGGCTTGCCGGCTTCATGGTCAACTGGCCTCATGCCTGCCTCATGCGTATTGTTCGGCGGTTTACGGACTGCTTCATATCTGCTAATAAGGGCTTGGTCACGAATACCCTGGACAAAATTGCACGCAGCGTTGAGGCAGATCAGGCCGCTGAGCATTACAATTGGCTGCACCCCCTGCAGAACCTGACACATTTTTCAAATCCCTTACAGGGAAGGACAACAAGATGAAACTCTGGGTAACCCCAAATGGCGACCGTTGGCTATGCGACGAATGCCAATCTGAATTCGAAGTACAGATACGCAGTCAACAATGGCGGGTGGCTTTCGAAGAATTGGATCAAATGCTCCGCTGTTCCAATTGCAAACACAGTGATGTGGAAATTCCTGATTGAGGACTATGGATATTCTGCACAAACGCTTCGTTTCCTGAAAAGAACAGTGAAGAGGGATCACTGCCTCTCGTTCCGCCCAGCACAAAAAAGAAGGGTTCCGGTACGGCCGCAACCCTTCTTTTGTTTAAAATTTTAATTGGTTACCGCAAGCAGGCTGCGTCAACCACGTTTTTTCGGTTTGTCGAGGTAATCGACCCCCTCGTCGTACAGTTCCTTAAGCTTCGCTTCTATCATTTCGCAGAGCGTTTTCAGCACCTTGAGACGAGCGAAATTCTTGTCGTTGGCCTCCACCAGCGTCCATGGCGCCAGATGGGTACTGGTCCGATCCACCATGTCGCACACGGCCTGTTCATATTGTTCCCATTTCTCGCGGTTACGCCAGTCTTCCTCGGTAATCTTAAAACGCTTGAATCCAATTTTCTGCCTCTCCTCGAATCGGCGCAGCTGCTCCTCCTTGGTGATCGCCAGCCAGAATTTGACCACCAGAAGACGGTGCCTGACCATCTGCGCCTCGAACTCGTTGATTTCGCTATAGGCCCGCATCCAGTCAGCCTCATCGCAGAATCCCTCGACCCGTTCCACCAGCACCCGGCCATACCAGGAACGATCGAAAATCGTGACCCGCCCCTTGCGCGGAAGATGCCGCCAGAATCGCCACAGATAGGGCTGGGCCCGTTCTTCCTCAGCGGGGGCCGCAATGGGGATGACCTGGTAATAGCGCGCATCCAATGCGCCGGTAATGCGGCGGATGCTGCCGCCCTTGCCGGCGGCGTCGTTCCCCTCGAACACCGCGATCACTGACATGTACTTGAACTTGGGATCGCGGGTCAGCTCGTTCAGCTTACCCTGGTATTTTTCCAGTTTAACCTTGAACTTGTCTTTGTTGACGACCTGCCCCATGTTCAGGGTTTTCAACAGGTGCAGGTTGTCGATGGAGGGCATCAACGGCGGTGCCAGAACTCTGGACAGCGGCGCTTTTTCTTGTTCCAGCCGCTCCTGGATGGCCTTGAGGATGATCTTGCCCACGGTGAGGTTACGGTAATTCGCATCCTCGCCCTCCACGATCAGCCAGGGAGCCTCGGCGGTACTGGTTTGTCGAATGACGTTTTCATGGACCTCCTGGAATTTGTCATAGGACTTGAAGTGTTTCCAGTCGCGGTCGGTGACTTTCCAGCGGGTCAAGGGGTTCTTTTCCAAGGCCTTGAACCGTTTTTCCTGTTTCTCCCTGGAGAGGTGCAGCCAGAATTTAATGATGAGGGCGCCTTCGTCCACCAGCATTTTTTCCAGTTGCTTGGCGCGCTCCATGCTCTGTTCGAGGTCAGCATCCTTGGTAACGCCCTTGACCCGGTTGAGGATCGGCCAGGTGTACCAGGAGCCAAGAAAGACCCCAATCTTTCCTTTTGGCGGCAGGGCTCGCCAGAAACGCCACATCATGGGGCGATCGAGTTCCTCGTCAGAGGGTTCGCCCATGCCATGGGTTTGGATATAGCGGGGGTCCATCCATTCGTTGAGCAGGTTGACCGTTGCGCCGCGTCCCGCGCCGTCCAATCCGCCAACCAGGATAATCACCGGGAACCTGGCGGATTCCGCCAGATCCATCTGCACATCGAGCAGGGCCTCGCGCAGGGGAGGGACTTCCTGCTCATAGACAGACTTCTTAATTTTGTGCCCTAATTCCGCGGATTCAAACATCCCTTTCCTCCTCTCTTTATTGGGCGTTGCTTGAGTCGAACACGGGCCCATGCAGTGACTTCAGGCTCCCCGATGTCCCGGCGCAATATCTATCCCCAGCCGATGGGTTCCTCCGCCTTCGCCGGAATCGAAATGCCCATGCGAGTGGAAAAATTCCTTGACCGTGAAGCAGGGGTCAAGACGCAATCAGATCCATGCTCAGGCGCGATCCTGGTCCAGCGCTTCCCTGATTTTGACGGCCAGATTTTTTATGCTGAACGGTTTCTGAATAAAAAGGACATGCTCCTCCAGTACGCCGTTGTGAACGATGACGTTGGCGGTGTACCCGGACATGAACAACCTTTTGAGGCGGGGACGAAGTGAACGCACATTTCTGGCCAGATCACGGCCATTCATGTCGGGCATGACCACATCGGTCATCAGCAGATGGATTTCTCCCGCATGTTCTCGAGCCAGTCGCAAGGCCTCGCCCGCGGTGCCAGCTGGCAAGACGGCGTATCCCAAATTTTGGAGCATGGCCTGAGTCATCTCAAGAATCATGGGCTCGTCTTCCACCAAAAGAATTGTTTCGTGACCTGTTGAGGCTGGCTCTTGTGTGGCCGTCTTTGCTATCTGAGCCGCCCCGGCCGTGTAACGAGGCAGATAAACCCGAAAGGTTGTTCCCATCTTCGGTTCGCTGTAGACATTAATGAAGCCTTCATTCTGCTTCACGATGCCATAGATGGTCGCTAACCCCATGCCGGTTCCATGTCCCAAGCCCTTGGTGGTGAAAAAGGGCTCAAAGATATGCTTGAGGGTTTCCTTGTCCATGCCGCAGCCATTGTCGCTGACAGAAAGAAGCACATAGTCGCCGGGCACAAACCCGACATGGGCCGCGCAATACGCCTCGTCAAAAACAACCCGGCCGGTTTCGATGGTGATCCTGCCAACATTTTCGATGGCATCCCTGGCATTGACGCAAAGATTGACCAGGATCTGGTCGAGTTGCGAAGGATCTATTCTGATTGTGCAGGGATCAGGCCCCGGCATCCAGATCAACGCAATGTTTTCCCCGATGAGCCGTTGAATCATTGTACGTATGGATGCCACCGATGCATTGAGATTAACGGCAACCGGTGCGATCGTCTGCTTGCGGGCAAACGCCAGGAGTTGGCGGGTGATGTCAGCAGAACGTTTGGCCGCGTCGAGAATCCGCTCAATATTCTTGCGAAACCGGTTTGCGGGTTCCATGGCCGCCAACGTCAGATCGGCATAGCCAATAATAGCTCCCAGCATGTTGTTGAAATCGTGGGCAATGCCGCCGGCGAGGATACCAACGGCTTCCATCTTTTGGGACTGAAGCAGCTGCTCGTGCAGTTTCTTTCGTTCTTCTTCCGCCTGTTTGCGTTCCGAAATATCCCGAAAATCCCATACCCGCCCGATTTCGTTTCCGTCCATGATCATCGGCGCGGAATAGCACTCAACCACCCGTCCACTCTTCAGAGGGATCTCGAACATATGCTGATTGCGGCTGTGATAGAGCGTATTGACCATGCTCTGAAAGCCGGCCGGGTCCTCCAATTGCTCCATTATCCATCCCCGCAACACAACATCGTCGTCGGTTTGCTGCAGATCAGCGGGCATCTGCCACATCTTGTAGAACTGCTGATTGGCCTGCGTTACTTTTAAATCCCTGTTAACAACGACGATACCGTCGGTTGTGGCATTGAACGTAGCCCGCAAAAGTTCCATGCTTTTCTGCAGGGCAGCCTCCTTCTCCCTGCGTTCGGTTATATCGAAAAATCCTATAATAATTGTGTCCTTGACCAACGCAGAGACGAAAACCATGGTCCGCGAGGTCCCATCCTTGCACCGTACGGGACCCTCGAACGGTTCCATGTCGGCATTGCTGTTTTTGGCACGCTCCAAGTCCATTCGCCATGCTGAAGTCACCTGGTCCCTCAGGTCAGGGTCAGGGAAGGCAAGCATCCATACTTTGTCCAAGGTCGGCAGGTCGTCAAGTGTATACCCCATCGTCTGGGTCAGACTATTATTGACATCGAGAACTCTCCCATCCAGCAAAATATTGACCAGGGGCATGGGCGCCATTTTGAAGAGCGTGCGAAAACGCGCTTCACTTTCTTTCAAAGCCTCTTCCGCCCGCTTCCTTTCTGTCACATCCACGGTCATCGAAAGAATCTGTTTGACTCCCTTATATTCCAAGAGAACGGAGGAGTAGATGAGATGCCCTTGGCTCCCATCTTTTTGGATTATGGTGGTTTCACGGTCTCTTACGGCACCTGTTGCCATTAAAGCTGCAACAGCTTTCGTCTTTTCTTCGCGAGGAGCAAGCATAAATGACTCGGGCTTCAAAAGCCGCAGCTCTTCGCTGCCGATCCCCCGGCTCTCAAGAAATGCTTTATTTGCTTCTAAATATTGCCCATTGTCGAGGTTGGATATGACAATCCCGTAGGGCGCATGTTCAAAGATCGCCCGAAACCTTTCTTCGCTCCGCCGCAGCTCAAGCGTCCGCTCGGCGACCAGCCGCTCCAGTTCCTCCCGTCGCCGGAGAGTCGCCCGGACAATGAAAGCACACGCACCGGTGAGCGCCGAACCAACCAGCAAGGTCACCCAGCGTGCTCGCATCGGGTGCATGTTCATGAACACCGGCCCGGCATGGGCGGTCACGCCAAAAACCTTTCCGAAAGCCAGGACAGGCCGGGTTACAGTAAGCCCGGTGGTTGGCGGACTTTCAGCATCCCAGGATACAGCAAGCGTTTCGCGAGCAGTATCCTTTCGCAGAAGCACGAGTTCCAAAAGCACCGGTTCATCCTGGCCCGTAGAACCGAGAAGGTTTCTCATCCGCAGCACGGCCGCAACCAAACCCCGCAGACGCGTTGCACCCTCATCGGCGAATACAGGCCGGTAGACAACCATCCCTGTCTGATTATTCGTTTCCTGCACCAGCAAGAGAGGATCGGTGGCGGTGGCCAAGCCGGTCTGTTTCGCCTCCGTCAGCGCCGCGAGGGGGAGCGGAGCCGAACCGATGTCATAGCCGAGTGCAAGTTCATTGCTGGCCAGGGGCGCTGCTTGGGAAATGGGATAGTAGACCTCTCGGTTGGCGGCGGACACGCGCTTCCCTTGTGCATCCTTTTGCCACATCTTGAGCCCGGCAGAGGATGCCGATTCAAACCGGTCCTTATCCGTTGCCGCCACTGCCGGAATCCATTCCCAGGCAGAGACCGCGGAATTCTTGGTTAAGTAGCCAGAAAACGCCTGAAATTCACCTGTAGTAACATCTTCACTGCCTTCGTAGAAGTGCGCCAGGCCTTCCAGTTCCTTGTCGCGGAGGGTTCTCAGTGTAGAGGCGATCAGTTCTGTTCGGCTTGCCGCCAGTTGATGAAACGCCTCGTTCCGGTTATAGATTCCCCGTTCATGGGCCGTCCAGGCAGCAAACAACGTCAGGGTCGACCCCACCGCGATGACCAGACCGGTTTCGAAATGCTGCATCCAAGATGGATGCGCATGCGCAGACCGGGAACGTCGAATAAACAGCACCGCACCTGCCAGGGTGATGCCTGCCAGCGTCAACACGAACAAGAGGGCAGGCAGCATGGCGGCGAGGTGATGCTGCCGCCAGGAACGGGCATCAATATCCATGCCGAGCACGGCAAGGGGGACGCCGGTTCCCTTGTAGGCTCCGGCGCAGATAATCAAATCATCCACCCGTTCAACATAGGTGGTCTTGGGATCCCGCAGCTTGCTGACTGGATTTTCGTACTCGTAATCCACCCAGCCCGTTCCTTTCGATTGAGCTATTTTCTTGATTTCTTGCCGAAAAAACTTGCCTCCCTCCCAATCTTTTTTGTCGATCAGGTTCCGGCCGATCAATTCCGGTTTAAACGGATGGGCCACGACGGTCATATTGCGGTCGTAAACGAACGCATACAGGTCGCCCTTGCGAAAGGATCCTTGCGGATTGTTTATTTCCCGCAGGATACCCTCGCGTCCATGTATTCGATAGTAATCGACAGCATTGCGCACCATTGCCCGGGCATCATCCGGCGTGGCAAGCCCGGACATAACTGTCTGCGGGTCATGAATCGGCACGAGTCCGGTAACCCATGTTCCCCAGCGGTCGGTTGTTGGTCCTTCGACCGTTTCGGCATGGCGGGCAAAGACGGCGTGAAAATTTTCCGGGGCTTCCGTGTAGACCTGACCGGGTGGAGAATAGTCTTTTGAGTCCACCGGCTCGTTATCCACAAAAACGATAATCGTGCCGTCGTTCTTACGTCCAAGGAGGTAAAGGAACCGGCATTGCGGGTTGGCCGACCGGAGAACAGCCAACTGATTTTTTAACCGGAGGTAGGAGGGGTTCATTAAATCGGACGCCGTGCCGGTAAATTCCTTGATGGGCTCAATATTGATCGTCTGGGCAATGAGCCGTGTCCGCTGAAGCAGATCGGCGCGCATTTCACGATCGGTTTGTTCCGCTGTCCACCAGACAAACAGCGCCCCAATGAACAGCACCAATCCGGCCGCACCAATCATCCATTGGCCCCGTCCTTTCTTCAGATCCTGCATCTGATGCTTGATCTTCTCAACATTCATGAGGAGAGCGTATCCCGATTAGCATGGTGGAGAGAGCCTAATTTTTGGAACAGGGGTAGCGTGCTCATGCTGCTGGTCCGGAAATCCTGTATGCAAATATGCTGTTCGCAAGGCATCCGAATCAGCACCGACCTGGTGCAGTGCCATTACAGCCATTTCTTTTTCCTGAACCAGATCAGGAGCGCCGCGGGAATCAGGAAAAAGAACCCCCAGAGAATCGGATACGACCATTTCCACCTGAGTTCCGGCATGTAATCAAAATTCATGCCATAAATTCCAACGATAAAGGTCAGGGGGATGAAGATGGTGGCAAACACGGTCAGCACTTTCATAATCTCGTTCATCCGGTTGCTGACGCTCGAGAGATAAATGTCGAGCATGCCGTTGATCAGGTCCCGGTAGGAATCCATGGTGTCAATCACCCGCAGGGTATGGTCAAAAATATCGCGGAAATAAGGCAGGGTCTTTTCCTGAATCAACGCGGTTTCACTGCGTTGCATGGCCAACAACACCTCGCGCAAGGGAGTGATCGCCTTGCGGATGAACACCAGTTCCCGTTTGAGCAGCTGAATCGTGGAAAAGATTTGGGTTCGAGGTCTGCCCAGCAGTTTGATCTCAATCGCCTCGATCGCTTCTTCCAGGGTGTCCGTGAGGTTGAAATATCGATCCACCACCGTATCCATGATGGCATAGGTGAGGTAATCCGTGCCCAGGGTGCGGGTGCGTCCCTTGGGGTTGGCCAGTCGCAGCTTGAGACCGTTGAACAGGTCGTCCTTCTTTTCGCGAAAGGTGAAGAGGACGGTGTCTAACAGGAGAATGCTGATCTGTTCGTGATGCACCTTCAAGTTTTGGTCACTGGTTAAGGTTTTCAGGACCAGAAAAAGATACTGCTCATATTCTTCAAACTTCGGCCGCTGGTGCGTGTTGAGTATATCTTCAAGCACCAACGGATGAACGCTGAAATGAAGGCCGATGGCCTCGATCAGAGGTGCGATATCGAGCCCCTCGCAGTGCACCCAGAGCGTTGCACCACTCCCATGAAAGCGGAGAATTTCGTCAATGGTCGCGACCGGAAGCTCCTCGTAATGATCCAGGCTGTAGCGGGTCAAGGTGATGCAGCTAGCCGCAGCTGGCTTCTTGCCGACATGCACCAGCGTGCCCGGCGGCAGACCAGCCTTTTCGGAAGGGTAATTTAAAGATTCGGCCATGGGCTATTTCTCGGGCGGCGATGCGCAGAGGGATGCGGCGCTCGTCAAGGCCGTGCCAACGAGAAAGCGGGATTCAATCATATCGGCGATCTCCCGGCTCTGGTCGAGCTTGAAGCGCAAACCGCCATCCGCTATCGCTAAATCGGTGACCACAGCAATCACTCCGGCCACCTGATCCCGCAACACAGGGGCGTCGCTGTCCCGTCTGACCTCAATTTTCGGCACATCGGCGGCATGCTTGAACCCCTCGGCAAGAACCAGATCCGCTTCAGGAAAAAGGCGCTGGGCCAACGCCAGCAGGTCGAGTCCGGGCGGTTTACTTTGCACCACCAACTGGTCCGGAGCCAGGAGGGCCACGCCGTCGGCTCCGGCAGCCTTGTACAGCCCGGTATCGGTGTGCGGTTGATCAAAGGCGATGCCTCTTTCCTTGGTCGATTTGATCACCCCCACAGTGTGGCCCCTCTCCTTGAGGTGCGCCAAAACCTGGCGGGCCAGAGTGGTTTTCCCGGAATTATGCCAGCCAATAAAACTGATGACCGGAGGCATGGAATTTCTCCTTAACAGATGCGCCGAGGTTTATTTTTCACCAAAAAAATCTTTCAAGATTATGGCATTGTTATTATAAATTTATTTGAAAACAACAAGTTAAAAGTGAAGCCCCGTGCCTTTTAACGAAACGCTGGAGAATTGAGCCGACCCCCTGCATGCACCGCCAGACGATGCAAAAGGCGTCATCCGGTTTCCATACCGTGGAGGATGAACTATGCGTTTCCAATCATTGGTAAAATTTGGCGTAGTCTTGGCAGCCATCCTGACCCTGCTGCTGGGAATGGGGGTGCTCATTGCCGTTCAATTCCTGGATCTGAATCAGGCTAAGGAGATATTGACCGCCCAGGTGAAAAAGGCCACCGGCCGAACCCTGACCATTGCCGGCCCCCTGGAGCTGCAAGTGGGTCTGGTGCCCGTTGTGGGCGCCAAGGGAGTGACCTTGTCCAACCCTGAAGGATCGAGCCGTCCCGACCTGGTCAAGATCGAACATTTCGAGATGGAAATCGCCCTGATGCCACTGCTCAAGCGGGAGATTGTGGTCAATCGGCTTATCCTCTCCGCACCCGACATCTTGGTCGAGACCGACGCCAACGGACCGGTAAATCTCGATTTCAGCCGCTCAACCGAACAAAGCGAGCTCAAACCAGGCGAACCCGTGCCGCAGACAGCAGCAGGCGGCGACGCAGCCTACCGGTTTACCCTCAACGAGCTGAAAATTACCCACGGGCTGGTAACCTGGCATGACCGCACCTCGCAAAAAACCGAATCCCTGGAAATTCAGGAATTGACGGTGCAAGCAGACCGTGACGTCGCCGGGATGCTGGCGGTGCACCTGCTGACCAGGGTTCGAGAGCAGCAAGTTGAACTGAGCGGTACTGTGGGCAGGGCCGAAGCCCTGCTTGGCGGCAAACCCTTTCCGCTCAACCTCAAGGCTCAACTGCAGGGGATCACCTTGACGGCAGAGGGAAGCATTGCTGATCTGGCGGCATTCAGCGGCCTGCAAATCAAAGTGGCGGCTCAGGGCCCCGAACTGACCGACGTGATTCGTCTTGCCGGGGTGACCAAGCCCGAACTGCCGCACAACCTCGGGCCTTTCAACCTCTCGGCCCATTTGAGCGATGCTGGTAAGCACCTAAATCTTAGCGATGTGGTTGCCGAGGCAGGTACGGCTGACCTGATGCTGCTCAATGCCAAGGGGAGCATTGCTGATATCGCGGCCTTAAGCGGCCTTCAAATTAAAGTGACGGCCCACGGCCCCGAACTAGTCAACGTACTTCGTCTTGCCGGGATCACCAAGCCCGAACTGCCGCCAAACCTTGGGCCTTTCAACCTTTCAGCCCACTTGAGCGATGCCGGCAAACAGTTGAACCTTAGCGATGTGGCTGCTGAGGCAGGTACGACTGAACTGATCTTGCTCAATGCCAAAGGGACAATCAAGGACCTGGCGGCATTCAAGGGCCTTCAAATCAAGATTGCAGCCCGGGGCCCCGAACTGAGCAATGTGCTTCGTCTTGCGGGGGTCACCAAGCCCGAACTGCCGCCAAGCCTCGGTCCCTTCAACCTCTCGGCCCATTTGAGCGATGCCGGCAAGCAGTTGGACCTTACCGATGTGGTTGCCGAGGCAGGTAAGGCTGACCTGATGCTGATCAATGCCAAGGGGACAATCAAGGATCTGGCGGGCGCGGCGGCGGTGAACCTGCACTTGAATATGGCAAGCGACAATCCGATTGCCGTGGCCAAACTGGCGGGTGCGAGGTTTTCAGGCAAGGGACCGATGAAACTCACAGGGCAACTGCAAGGCAGGGACAAGGCCTGGACAATGACAGATCTTAAAACCTCTGCCGGCAGCAGTGATCTGAACGGTGAGCTGACTGTAACTCTTGCCGAAAGAACAAAAATTTCCGGCAATCTGGCAAGTACCACCTTGCATCTTGCCGATTTCACCGCGCCGGTGACCCCAGCGGCAGCGGGGCAACTGGCGGCGGAAAAATCGGCGCCACAGCCAGTCAACGTCCAGAGGGGCGATGGCCGCGTGTTCTCGAACAAACCCCTGCCCTTTACGGCTTTGCCTTCCGCGGATGCGGACCTGACCGTGCAGGTTGGCACGCTGGTCCTCGCCAACGAACAGTTGACCAATGTTGCGGTTAGCCTGCATCTGAACAATGGCCGGTTGATACTCAAGCCTTTTCGGTTTGGCCTGGCAGACGGCGTTCTCGAGGGTGAAGCCAGTCTGGACACCTCTAAAAAAACGCCTGCCGCTGCCTTGCGGATGCAGGGCCGCCAGATTGAACTGGGCAAGCTCGACAGCAAGGGGCCTATCATTGGCGGCAAAAGTGACCTGGAAATCGACCTCAAAGGCAGCGGTGAATCGGTGCGCGCCCTGATGGCCTCGGCCACGGGAGAGACACGCATAAGCGTGGGCCAGGGAAGGCTGCGGAGCAAGGCTGTTGAACTAGCTGGCGGCGATATCCTGTTTCAGATATTGGGGGCGATTAATCCCTTTGCAAAAAACGAGGAAACCACGCAAATGACCTGCGCCGCCGCCCGTTTTAGCATCCGCGATGGTGTTGCCGCCGCCGACAAAGGATTAGCGATGCGCACCAGCCAAGTGGATATGCTGGGCTCGGGCACTGTCGACCTGCGTTCAGAACGGCTTGATCTGGACATCAAGCCCCGCGCTCGCGGCGGGGTCGGCGTGTCATTCACTACGCCCCTGGCCGGATTGGTGAAGGTAGGGGGAACGATAGCCAAGCCATCCGTCGGGATCGACACGGCGGGCACCCTGCGCACCGCCGCTTCGGTCGGCGCGGGCATCGCTACCGGAGGCCTCTCGACCATAGGCGAGATGCTGCTCGACAAGGTGACTGCCGATGAGGATCCCTGCCGGACAGCCCTCGGTCAGCCCCAGCAGGGGCAGACCAGACAGAAGGCTGAACCGCAAAAACAAAGTCCGGGCAGTATTCTGAAAGGGTTGTTCGGCCGTTAGGGGCCGGAGTTGGTTTATCAACCTTCGCTCGTCAACAACGAGTCCCCTCTTGCGGGTCGACCGTGTTTCATTTGCACGGGAAGGGTTAAATCGTATACGATACTGCCCATCCAAGCGACCGGATTGACAGCGCCAACGTGCAGCCTGCTGGCGCCGTAATGACTATTGGAGTCATGGAACCGTTGAAGCCGTCGCAAAAATCATTTTATTGAGTTACCTTAAGCGGTATTGACAAGGGTGCGAGCCTCCCGGCAGCATCCGATAGATCTTTTGCACCGCAGACAATCTCATTCTCAACAAGGAGCATTATGAAGAACGCGCGTATTTTCCTCGGCCTCTGCTTTTTCCTCATTTCGACCGTCGCCAGTGCCCATGCCGATCTGAACATTTTCCTCGGTGATCTCAACCATCGTTCCTATGCCGCTCCCAATGATTACAACTACCAATTAAGTACCCAGTTCGGCGTTCCGCAGTCCCTGGTCTCCTCCCTGATCAGATCGGTGGCCGCGCCTTCCGATGCCTTCATGGTTTTGCAGCTCGCGCATATGCTCGGCCTCCCCCATGACCGGGTCCTGCAAACGTACAATAGCAATCGAGGCAAAGGCTGGGGCGTCATTGCCAAGGAACTGGGCATCAAACCCGGTTCAGCCGAATTTCATGCCCTCAAACAGGGCGATTTTGCCTTGACCGGCACGCCCGGCAACGGCAGAGGCCATGGCAAGAAAAACGAACAGGGCTACGATTTTGGACAGAACCAGGACAAGGGCCAAGGCCAGGACAAGGGCCAGGGCCAGGGCAAAGATAAAGGCAAGGGCAAAGGGCACAACAAGTAAGCAAGCACCCTTTTCATGACCGCCACACCAGCGCCAGCGCTGTCCGGCGAAGATCGATCGACCCTTGAACGGCCGGCTCTCTTTGTTGCTACTCTGACCTCGTTCATGGGACCGTTCATGATCTCCTCGGTCAATGTCGCCTTGCCGGCCATTCAGACCGATCTGGGGATGAATGCGGTGCAGTTGAGCTGGATTGCCACCGCCTACCTGCTGGCAGTGGCGGTCATCTTGCTGCCGGCAGGCAAGGTCGCCGATATCCATGGCCGCAAAAAAGTCTTTACCGCCGGCCTGGTCGCGTACACCCTGGCCTCAACGGCCGCGGCCTTTGCACCCAATGCGGCCTGGCTCCTTGTTTTTCGAGCGGTTCAGGGCCTGGGCGCCGGGATGTTCATCACCACCGGCATGGCTATTCTCACTTCAATCTTTCCGCCGCACAAGCGCGGCCGGGCCATTGGCATATATGTGGCCGCCGTCTATGTGGGACTGTCGGTCGGTCCCTTTGCCGGCGGTATTCTGGTCCAGCAGTTCGGCTGGCGTTCCATTTTTTTGCTCATGCTGCCGCTCGGGGCCGGCTCCACCGCCATCACCCTCGTCTTCCTCAAAGGAGAATGGGCCGACAGCCGTCACCAACAGTTCGACAAGACGGGCAGTTTGATTTACGCCGGCGCCATCCTTTCGCTGATTTACGGCGCCACCACCCTGCCCGCCCTGACCGGCTTTGTCCTGATGCTCATCGGTCTGACCGGTTTGGTTCTTTTTTTCCGGCAGCAGCAAGGTGCCGCTCATCCGATCTTTGAGGTCTCCCTTTTTGCTGAAAACCGAACCTTTACCTTTTCCAGCCTGGCTGCCCTGCTTAATTATTCAGCCACCTTTGCGGTCACCTTTCTGATCAGCCTGTATCTGCAATATCTCAAGGGCATGCCGCCTCGAAGCGCCGGGATGCTGCTCATGGCCCAGCCGGTGGTAATGGCGATTTTTTCCCCCATTGCCGGCCGCTTTTCCGACCGCATCGAACCGCGCCTCCTGGCTTCATCAGGCATGGCCATCACCGTGGCGGGCATGCTGGTGTTCACACAATTGCAGGCTAGCTCCGGCCTGACCGGCATTGTCTGCAACCTGGTGCTGCTCGGTTTCGGTTTCGCCCTGTTCTCCTCGCCGAACATGAGCGCCATCATGGGCTCCGTCTCCAAGGAGCAGTATGGCATTGCCTCGGGCGCCGTCGCCACCATGCGCTTGATGGGCCAGATGGTGAGCATGGCCATTGCCACCGTGGTCCTGGCCTTGCTGGTCGGGCATGAGGCGATCGGGCCGGATACTTTCGACCGTTTTCTTCTCAGCATCCGCATCGTGTTCACTCTTTCGGCCCTGCTCTGCGCCATCGGGGTCTCCTTTTCCCTCTTCCGCGGCCGGTTGCGGCAGTAATTGATTGCGCCGCGCCGCCAGCCCGTTGATACCGACATGAACAAAATTGATTGGAAACCGGGAACCATGATCTACCCCCTGCCGGCGGTCATGGTCAGCCTGGGAGAAACCCCAGAAGAATACAACATTATCACCATTGCCTGGACCGGCACCCTCTGCTCCGACCCGCCGCTCTGCTACATCTCGGTGCGGCCGGAACGCCATTCCCATGCCATCCTGACGCGAACCAGGGAATTCGTCATCAATCTGACCACCCGGTCACTGGCGCGCGCCACCGATTGGTGCGGTGTCCGTTCGGGACGGCAGTACAAAAAATTTGAGGAGATGCGCCTGACGCCGGGACCGGCGACAAAAGTCAAGGCGCCGATTATCGTCGAGGCGCCGATTAATATCGAATGCCGGGTGTTGGAAATACGAACTCTGGGAACCCACGACCTGTTCATGGCCGAGGTGGTTAACGTCAAGGCCGACGAACAGTATATCGCCCCCCGCACCGGAGCCTTTGATCTGGCCAAGGCGGAACCGCTGGCCTTTGCCCATGGCCACTATTTTACCCTCGGCCGCAAAATCGGAAAATTCGGCTTCTCGGTGGAGAAGAAACGGAAAAAACGAAAAAATTCCCCGCCCAGCACCCCGCAAAAATGAACAAGGGATCGCCGTTGCCGGGGCCCCTTGCTGCATTCCGCATGATCGCCTGCCATGAGGGGAGGCGGCCTCTACTGATTGCCTACTTGTTACACACCAGTTTTTTCGGTTCGCTGCTCGTGGTCAGACAGGTGACCACCGCATCTTGCACGTCCTGGCTCAAATTCCCTCTATGTCCCATGGTCGTGACAATCGTTTTCCAGTTGGCATCTGCCTGGTCCAGTTTGTTGCAGATTTTTTTCAGACCATTGCATTTGGTACAGGTGGTTTGCAGGGTCTGCTGACAGGCTTGGGGATTGACCTCCTGACTTGTGCCGAGCGATGCGATACCGAGGGTACAGAGAGTTATTAAACCTAGAATGCAGCATGTTCTCATAAGGCCTTCTCCTTGTAAACGGATGGCTTCTTGTCCTCCGCCGAAACAGCGTTGTTCAAACGGAAGATCGATTCAGGGGAACGCTTTGGTTGCAGCCAGTGCATAGTACGGGGTTGTCCCACTGAAGTCCACAATGAGTCAACCAATCGAACGGTATCCGTGAAAAATGCGGCCAGGTGACTCAGCCGCCTGCCGCCTGGTGCGGTTATGCGACCACCAGCCACCGCATCATCTCTTGGCTTCAGCGATACCCCTCAATCGCCCTTCCCTGCTCGACCTGCTCGCCCAACCCCTGCACACTTCCTCTCAATTGCGCCAAGACCAGCGCCAATTGCCTGGAGGCGGGGTCTTCCGCACCGAGCATCTGTTGCGTCTTCGCCAGCAGTTCAAGTCCTTGCTGGAGATACCCTTCCATTTCGCCAAGCACCTGTTTTCTGTTTTGCTGTTTTTCCTGCTCGGAACTGATCACCGGCAATAACCGCTGGATAGAGAGTTCCACCAGCAGATCGCGCGGCAGCCGGTGGATTTTGGCCACATAATCGAGAGCACCCAAAGAATTGCGGCTCACCACATAGGTTTTCTGTTGCCGGCGCTCCTGCGCGGGACGATACCTCTCCGCGGCACTGGCGACCTGTTCCAGGATCTCCCGGTCTTCCACCAGTTGATCAAAGAGCGATTTTTGTTTCAACCCCAACTGATTGGCTGCCAGACTGAGCAATTCGATCACCTGAGACGGCAGCTTGAAGGTCGCCCGAACCGATTGCCTCCCCTTAAGGGTATCCGCTGACAATGCAAGCACAGCCTCCTTCACGTCTGCTCTCTCCTCTCCCTTCACCATGCCGCCTCCGTGGTTACGACTCAAGCCGATACATTACTTTTACTTAGTTTAACACATTAAGTAATGCAATAAAAAAGTAATTCAAGTTATTGACTCGGCTTTTATGATTATTATTATTTAGCCACAAGGGCGGCAACCCAAAGTGGAATCTCATAATTTTCATTAAAAAACAGCCATTCAGGGAGGAGACAACATGATCACACGTTTGCAGGACATCAACCAGATACTCGGCGCCATGGATCTTTTCCGCAACCAGATGAACAGCATGTTCAACACTTTTGACCGCACCTACAGCGGTGGCCGCGATTGGAGCATGGCGGAAACCTATCCGCGGACCAACCTCAGTGACACGGGCGATAACCTGGAACTCATCGCCGAGGTGCCTGGGGTGAACAAGGAAGATCTGCAGGTAAAAATCCAGGGCAATTACCTCGAAATCAGCGGGACGCGCAAACCGGACAATCCGGAAGGGTATACAGTGCATCGAACCGAGCGGGAGAGCGCTTCCTTTTCGCGGAGCTTCACCCTGCCCTACGAGGTGGATGCCGGAAAGGTCGAAGCGACCCTGAAAGACGGCCTGCTCAAACTGTGCTTGCCGAAGTCGGAGGCCGCCAAACCCCGCCAAATAAGCATTCAATGAACCGTTATCATCCATGAAGACGAACAAAAGGAGCAAGCCATGAGTGAAAACGAAATTGTTGCCCGTACCGAACAGTCGGGAGAACTTGTCCATCAGTTACCGGTCGCCGCGCCCGCGGTCGATGTGTATGAAAACGACGCGGAAATTTTACTGCACGCCGATATGCCCGGGGTGCTCAAAGACGACATTTCGGTCAACATTGACAACGGTAAAATGATCCTTTCCGGCATGCGCCGTCTCCAGTCCACTGGTTCAGCCAACTGGCGCGAGTTCACCGATATCGAATTCCGCAGGACCTTTGCCGTGCCGCAGAGCATTGATGTCAACAAGGTCCACGCTGAACTCAAGGATGGTGTATTGCGCCTGCATCTTCCCAAGTCCGAGGCCGCCAAACCCCGGCGGATTGAAATCAAGGCGGGATGATCCTCGCACCGTGAACGTTTATCCTGCCCCGGACCAACATCGAGAAAGGAGGAAAAAAGATGGATCTGAAAAAACTTGCCCCTTGGAATTGGTTCAAAAAAGAAGATGAGATGGACCACACCGTTCCGGTCAAACACAGTGCAAGAGGCGGATACTTTCCTGAACGTCCGTATGACCCCACGCTGCCCATCCATCGCGATATCGATCGACTGTTTGATTCTTTCTGGCGGGGACTCAGCCCTCTGACCATGGGCAGTTCCGGTTTCTTTCCCTCTCTCGGCGAGACCGGCATCCTCAAGCCCAAGGTTGATCTGAGCGCCACTGAACAGGAATACCTGCTCACCGTCGAGATTCCGGGCGTCAGTGAAAAGGATGTTGCGGTGGATGTCAGCGGCAACACCATGACCATCAAAGGAGAAAAAAAACAGGAAAAGGAAGAAAAGGACAAGAACTATTACCGGATCGAGCGCAGTTACGGCTCGTTCCAGCGGGTGTTATCCCTTCCGGAAGACGTGAATCAGGAGGGCATCAAGGCCACTTTCAAAAACGGCGTCCTGTCGATCACCATGCCGCGCATGGCCCTGCCCAAGGGGGAGGTCAAGCAGATTCAAATCACCGCCGATACGTGAAAAAATTCCTCATGCTGGTCCCTTCCCTGGGCTCGATGGTTGCAGACCATCGAGCCCTTTTTTTGGCCCGTTCCCTTTTCCTGGTTCGAGTGCTGCAGTGGCAACGAATCGTCACAAAGGCATCCGTTCGACCCCTCCGAGCAAAGAAACAACAACGGACATGACGGTATCTCCTAATAATACAGCAATGTAACGGCGACAAACAGGCATGGGCCCCCTATCCCTTGCTGCAAACGGAAAACCCATGCAAGCAAGGTGAGCTGTCGGTCACATTCTCCACCCGCAACGGCACTTTCCTTTTTACCGATCAAGGCTGAACAGTGCACCTGCGTCTTCCTTGATCGCCATGACCAAGTGCCACGAAATCAGGGTGATTTGGAACAATAATGTCCTTCTCATCTGAAAAAAGCAGGGTACACTGACAAGTACTAGTGCAGGCAGGGGACTGTGTTTAATCCGCAGCCCTCATCAATCCGGAGTTCAACACGGCAGGTATGGAAGATGAACCAACAGACAGGTAAACAAAGAGGCTGCATCCGCCGGACAGCAGGTATTGTTTTTTTCTGCCTCAGCTTGACGGTGGTGGGGATCGCGGCCAAGGCCAGCGCCGCTGACCTGGCGGGATCAAAGGACCATCCGCTGCTCAAGCGGTTCGGCGGCTCGGAAATTGTCGGCTACGATACCAAGCGGTTTGTCGAATACGAAGTTCAGACATCCACCTTCACACGTTATGATCTGGAAGCGCGGAAGCGGGAGTACACCGCCCCACCCCTGAAAATCGAGGGGTCGCTGACTCGCATCTGGTACGAAGCCGCCGGCGACGCCAGCGGTGTGGAGTTACTGCGCAACTATGAGCAGGAATTGACCGCCCAGGGGTTTGAGATCCTTTACGATTCACAAAAAGACAGCGCCGCGACCAAGTGGAACAACTTCCTGACCCCGTTCAGCACCATGAACATCAAGATCAGCCGCAGTCACTATATTTTTTATGCCGCCGATGCCCGGAACGCCAAGCTCCTCAGTGCCAAAAAACAACGGCCCGAAGGCGACATCTACGTCTCGCTGATCGCGGTGGAGTGGGATAAGGATGATGCCATCTATAAGGCAAAACGCGGTGCCTACATTGCGGTGGACATCATCGAGGTCAAACCTATGACCCAGAACATGGTCACCGTCAAGGCTGATGAAATGGCCAAAACCATTGCCGCCTCCGGTCGTGTCGCCCTTTACGGCATTCTCTTTGATTTCAACAAGGCGGACATCAAGCCCGAATCGAAACCGGCCCTGGAGGAAATCGCCAAGCTGCTGAAAACCGATCCCCAGCTTGCGCTCCACGTCGTCGGCCACACCGACAATGTCGGCAGCTATGAGGCTAATCTCACCCTCTCCAAGCGGCGGGCCGAGGCGGTGGTTGCCGCCCTGACCGGCGAATACGGCATCGGCGCCACCCGTCTGACCGCCAACGGTGTGGCCAACCTGGCCCCGGTGGCCGTTAACACCACAGACGAAGGCCGCGCCAAAAACCGCCGGGTTGAGCTTGTGCCGCGTTAGTTTTCCTGGTTAACGGACCCCAAAAGGGGACATCGGTACCTTGGCTGATGTCCTTTTTTGGGGTGTGGCCCAACTGAGGGTCGAACGCACGCTTTCCCGGTTCGTCACCCTATTCCTCTGCCCCGGTCTTTTCCCCCTACTTCGTGGCCGCTTTTCTCAAGATCGTATGCACGGCCTGTTCCAGCGCCTGATTGAAGGCATAGGGGCGATCAAGCATGAGGAAATGATCGGCATCTTTAAGCGTAATAACGTCGAATGAGCGCATGTGGCGGCGGTTCGCCTCAACATCGACCGGCCAGAGGTCGCCATTGACGCAGATCACCGGGGCCTGGATACCTTCAAAAATGCGCGCCGCCTCACCGGTAATATACTGATGCAACATCTCTTCCATGGCACTGAGCGCAACAAAGGGCGGGGCCGAGGAGATGTCGGCCAGGATCCATTCACGAATGTGCTGGTCTGTTCCGGGAAGGAGCATGCCGGCAACGAAATTCCGGCTTGCCCCACGGAAATCTTTCACCATTGGTGCGAGCATCAGGTCCAGTTCCGCACGGGTCATCGAGTATTCGACGTTGTCCAAAGTATCCACGCCGATCAGTCCAATCACCCGCTCCGGCATCAACCGGGCCGCCTCGGCAATCACCGCGCCACCCATGGAATGCCCGATCAGAATCGCGGAGGTACTGTTCGTGGCCTCGGCCACGGCCTTGACATCCTCGCCGAAGGCGCGCATGCTGTATCTGCCCCGGGTCAGGCCTGAATGACCATGTCCCGCCAGATCCAGCACCACCACCCGGTACTTTTTGGCAAATTGCTCAATCTGCATCCGCCAGTACCGCGAATCACCGCTCCAGCCATGGATGAACAGCAGCGTCGGTTCACCCGCCCCGTACACTTCATACGAAATGGGTGTGCTGTCCCTGGAGAACGTAACCTGCGGCCAGCCGTCCTTGAGCGGATTGGCCTGAACCACGGCGGCCGCTAATATAATGGTCAGGAACAGACTGATCAGGACAGGTAGCCTTCTGATCACCGGCGGGAAGGCATCTCTTTGTCGTGTGCTTGTAGCCATAGAAACCTCTTTAGTTCAATTGTTGAGAGAAACCGGGGATATGCCCCAACACTATCGCCGGCTGTTTCTTGCGTCGGCAACACTGCGGTAATAATCACGTCCCCGTCAATTCCTTTATTGCTGAACGACCTTCACATACGAGCTGCTCGGAGGGCAGGATCGGGTTGTACTCGCCCATGCGCTGCCCGGCGCGTTGCCCCGTTCTCCCTATTGCACCAGAAACCGTTGCAGCGCTGCGGAGATGTCGCCGATCTGCTGCGGACAGACCGAATGATCCATCGGATAGGTGCGGAAGGCAACGCTATAGCCGCGTTCCTTGAGAAATTCGGCGGCGCGGATGCCCAGCGCCGGGGGCACCACCGGGTCATAAGAGCCGTGCTGGATCTCGATCGGCAGGGTGCGGTTGGCATCGCTTAACACAATGGTGTCGCTGGTCGCGAAATAGGTGGACATGGCGATCAGGCCACCCAGCGGCAGGGAATGGCTGAGGCTCACCTGATAGGCCACGGCCCCGCCCTGGGAAAATCCGGCCAGGATGATGCGGCGGCTGTTAATGCCGCGTTCCAGTTCACGATCAACGAGACGGTTGATCGCTGCAGCCGACACCAGCAACTGGGTGCTGTCGACCTTGCGGTCGATATCCATTTCCAGGATATCGAACCAGGCGGGCATGACGTACCCGTTGTTGACCGTTACCGGAATGGCCGGAGCGTGGGGAAAAATAAACCGGATGCCCAGCTCTTTGGGCAGGTTCAGTTCGGGAACAATGGGGGCGAAATCGTGGCCGTCGGCACCGAGGCCGTGCAGCCAGATAACGCTGGCATCGGGATTGCTGCGAGTTTCCTGCTCAATGGCCGGCAAAAAGGACATACAAAAAACCTCCTTTGCAATGAATGGATAAAGAATGGGCCGGGGCGTTTGTGAACGCACCACTATAGCATAATTGCCGCCAAAGGCTCAATAATGCAGCAGGAAAAACGGCGAGTTGCGTTGACCGGGGATACAAAGTCGTTCAATCCATGCCCGGCTCAAACTTGTAGCCGACGCCATAGACCGAGCGGATCAGATCGCAGCCGGGCCGCACCTGCTCCATCTTGCGGCGCAGTTTCTTGATATGACTGTCGATGGTGCGGTCGTTGACGATCCGCTGATCCGCATACATACGCTCCATCAACTGATCGCGGCTGTAGATCTGACCCGGCCGGGCGAGGAGAAAAGCAAGGAGGTTGAATTCGACCGCGGTGAGATCCAGGTTGCGGCCGTCGAGGCTGGCCCGCATGGTAGGCGGGTCCAGCAGCAGCCCCAGGTCCAGCGGGGATTGCCCGGCAGTGCGGCGGAGCACAGCCTTGACTCGGGCTACTACCTCGCGCGGGCTGAAGGGCTTGCAGATATAATCGTCCGCGCCCAGTTCCAGGCCAAGCAGCCGGTCAATCTCCTCGACCCGGGCGGTGACCATGATGATCGGCACGGCGGAAAACGTGCGGATATCCTTGCAGATCTCCATGCCATCGCGGCCGGGCAGCATCAGGTCCAAAAGGATCAGGCCCGGCCGCTCCTCCCGCACCCAGGAGGCCGCCCCGCTGCCTTCGCCCAGCCAGTGGGTGGCGAAACCGGCGGCGTGGAGATAATCGGCCAGAATCGAAGCCAGGCGCGCCTCATCTTCAACAATTAAAATCTGGTGCATGGTTTCAGCCGTTTGCGGGGAAGGTGAGCGTGATTTCCAGGCCACCCGGGGCGGAAGCAGCGACGGTAATGGTCCCGCCATGGGCCTCGACAATCGATTGGCATAAGGCCAGCCCCAGACCCGCGCCGCCATGAGCCCGGCTGCGCGATCCCTCGACTCGATAGAGGCGCTCAAACAGATGCGCCAGCGCCTCCTCGGGCACGCCGGGAGCGGAATCGCTGAACCGGAGCAAAAAATAATCCGTTCCTTCGGTCAGGCACACCTGCAATCCACCGCCGGCATCGGTATAGCGCAGCGAGTTATGGAGCAGGTTGGTCAGCAACTGGCGCAACCGTTCCGGGTCGCCCGACAGGATCGATGGCCGATCCGGTCCTTCAAAGGAGAGGCCAAGGCCGTGCGCCGCGAATTGTTTTTGATACGACTGCACTGTCTGGGCAACCAAAGCCCCCAGGTCCAGATCTTCCTTGCGATAGGTGAGCGCCCCGATGTCAGCCAGGGCCAGTTCGTAGAGATCGTCGACCAAATGGCTGAGATGGAGGATCTCTCCATGAAGCACATTCATGGTCTGGGGCGTCAGTTGACGGATGCCGTCCTGGACCGCCTCAACCTCGCCGCGCAGCACCGCCAGGGGGGTGCGCAGTTCATGGGAAATATCCGCCACCCAGCGGCGGCGCAACTGTTCATTGCTCTCCAGAACTTTGGCTAATTGATTGAAATCACGAGCCAGTTGCCCCAGCTCATCACTGGTGTCCACTGGCACCCGGATATCGTACTTTCCGGAGGCCAGACGGTTGGTGGCGGCAGCCAATGCCGTGATTCGCCGCACCATTCGACCGGCAAGAGGGATGGACAGCAGGGCTGCTCCAGCGGCGATACCGAGGGCAATAATGATCAGATCCTGGTGCTGTTCCCGTACCAATTGCTGCACCCGGATATCGGCCAGAATGCGCGGCGGAATCAGACCGAGATAGCCGATGGTTTTCCCCCCCACCTTGAGCGGCAGAAAATGGGGCGATTGCGGCCAGGGTTCGTTCGGCCCGTACAGCACCTTCCGTTCGGTATCGAGCAACAACACCCGCAGTTCAAAGATCTGCTCGCCCTTGGGCAGGGGCGGTGGTGGCGGCTGCAATCGCAGGGTGGGTCCGTGTCCTTCGCCCAGACCGTCCATCCGTTGGTGGAGCTTCAGTAGAGGGTGACGCAGCGGTCTGCTGCCCGCAACCAGTTCCATCCAGGTGGTTGGCGTCTCCTGGAGAAAGGTCCACTGCCCCTTGTCCGCATAGTACCGTTCCAGGGTCCGAGCCAGAACTTCCAGCTGTTCCTTTTCAACTGAATGGACATAGCGAAACGCCCCGCGTTCAAAGCTCATTCTGGTAATCACAAACATGCTGACAATGACGCAGCAGGCGGCAGCAAGAAAGGCAAAAAACAGGCGGTAGCGGATGCCGATAGTCAGTTTTTTCTTCATCAACAGTGTTCCTCCTTTCATTTTCCTACCACGACCGCGCCAACCGCTTCCACCCTCTTTTCATCAGGATAAACATTTCCTTTTTTCCTCCACATTGCTTGCAAATTTACCGGGTACCGTGCAACTGTCGCCATCAATCACACAGAGTTGCCGGACAAGACCATTCCTAACCGGAGGAATAGCATGGAAACCCAAAGCCGCCACGGCCGGACGGCAAAGGAAAAGGTCAACCTCTCTCCCGCACGCCGGCGCTATCAGGATCAGGAAAAAAATACCGAGCCCCCTCGCCGGTGGGCGCCATACTAACGGCAGGGGATTGTGACCGCGTGCAGCATGCACGCCGAAAGAATTTCTCAACACACCATCTTTCCATTATGGAAGGGATACCAAAGGAACCTGCAATGAACACTTTTCTCACAACGGACAAAACGGTTGTCTCCAGAAAAAACCGCATGCGCGAATGGGCGCCCCCCTTCACCATCGGTGCCTTTGCCCTGACCGCCTTGACCGGGGTCCTGCTCTTTTTCAAGGTCAACCTCGGGCTGGTCAAACCGGCGCATGAATGGTTAAGCTGGCTCCTGGTGATCGGGACGATATTCCACCTGCTTGCCAATTGGCGCCCCTCGGGGCGCTACTTTTCCCGGCCTGCCGGCAAGATCATTTTCTTTGTATTTTTTCTGCTTATCTGTGCCTCATTGCTGCCCTTGGGCCAAGAAGGGAAACGCAACCATCCCGCCGGTTCGATAGCGGAAGCCCTGGCCCTGGCACCACTCTCGACAGTTGCCCAGATCGCCAACCATAGTCCGGATGAAACCATTGCCTTGCTCAAAACGCAGGGGATCAGCCTGGTCAGCAGGGATCAAACCATCCAGGAGATAGCGGAGGAAAACGACCGCCGGGCCATGGATGTGCTGGCGGTGATTTTCTAACGCGAATCACCGTTTTTACAAAAATAACAGCAAAAAGACCGCGCCGGGCCTAGGCTTTCCGTCCCGCATGCGATATTGTTTTGCGGCAATGACGTGGTATTCCCCCGGTTGCGCGGGAAACTCCAGACCACCAGAGCACACTGCGGGTGGTCTTTCTATTCGGTACCAGGTGAATCTTTGAGTATGAAGAGTGCAAACAAAAAATCCCGTTGGCTTTTCTGGCTGTTAGTGACGGGTTTCCTGACCCTAGGAGCGGCCGCCGCTTTTTTATATTTTCGTGGTGATAAGAATCCGGGCACCATGACCGCGCAGGTCTCCCGCGGAGCCATCGAAACCACCGTGCTGGCCAGCGGTACCGTGGAATCGGACAACCTGGTCAGCGTCGGCGCGCAGGTTTCCGGACAGCTCAAATCGTTGAAGGTGGAATTGGGCGACACGGTCAAGGCGGGGCAGCTGGTCGCGGAGATCGACAGTTTGCCGCAGCAGAACACCTTGCGCACCAAAACAGCTGCGCTGGCGGCGGTTCGCGCGCAAAAACAGGCCAAGGAGGCTTCGCTGGCCCTGGCCGAACTGAACTTCAAACGGCAGACACAAATGCTCAAGGGCGATGCCGCCGCCCGGGAGGATGTCGAAACCGCCGAGGCCAATCTCAAGGTGCTGCGGGCTGAAATCGCCGCCCTGGAGGCCCAGATCGAACAGGCCAAGATTGCGGTCGACACCGCCCAACTGGATCTGGGCTACACCAAGATCAGCTCACCCATTGATGGCGTGGTCGTAGCCATCGTCACCAAGGAAGGACAGACCGTCAACGCCAACCAGTCGGCCCCGACCATCATCAAGGTGGCCCGGCTCGACCGGATGACCATCAAAGTTGAGATCTCCGAGGCGGACGTGGTCCGGGTCAAACCGGGACAGAACGTCTATTTCACGATTCTCGGCGAGCCGGACAACCGCTACCCGGCGGTACTGAAATCCATAGAACCAGCTCCGGAATCCATCGCCAGCGAAAGCTCATCGGGCAGTTCCGCCAGCGCCTCCTCCAGCTCCTCGAGCACCGCCATCTTCTACATGGGCATCCTCGATGTGCCCAATCCGGACGGCAAGCTGCGCATTTCCATGACCACCCAGGTCAACATCATCCTCGCTGAAGCCAAGGATGTGCTGGTCATCCCCTCGGCCGCCCTCGGCGACAAAGGCAAGGACGGCCTCTATGCGGTCCGGGTTGAAACGGCGCCAGGAGAACTTGCGGAACAACGGGTGAAGATTGGCATGAACAACAACGTGCAAGCCGAAGTTCTGGAAGGGCTACGCGAGGGGCAACGGGTGGTGATCGGCGAACAGATGGCCGGGGGTGCGGCAGCTTCCTCCTCGCAGCGACCAGCCCGGATGCCGCGGATGTTCTGATGGAAACGCCTCTGATCGAACTGCGGGGCGTCTGCCGCGACTATCCTGCCGGCGACCAACTGCTGACGGTTCTCAACACCATCGACCTGACCATCGTCGCCGGCGAGATGGTGGCTATTGTCGGCGCCTCCGGTTCAGGTAAGTCGACGCTGATGAATATCATCGGCTGCCTCGACCGGCCAAGCCGGGGCACCTACCGGGTCAATGGCCAGGAAACGGGACAATTGGCGCCGGATGAACTGGCCTTTCTCCGTCGCGAGCATTTCGGTTTTATCTTCCAGCGGTACCACCTGCTGGCCAGCCTCACCACTCTGGCCAATGTCGAGATGCCGGCCATCTACGCCGGTGTCGACGCCAGGGCCCGTCAGGAACGCGCCCGGCATCTTCTGACCCGCCTGGGCATGGCGGACCGGCTTGGGCATGCCCCCGGTCAACTCTCCGGCGGTCAGCAGCAGCGGGTTTCCATTGCCCGGGCCCTGATGAACGGCGGATCGGTTATCCTGGCCGACGAGCCCACCGGTGCCCTCGACACAGTCAGCGGCAATGAAGTGATGAAGATTCTGAAGGAACTCAATGACGACGGCCACACCCTCATTCTCGTAACCCACAACATGCAGGTCGCTGAACATGCCGACCGGATCATTGAGTTGAGCGACGGCAAAATTATTTCCGACCGCCGCACCAGGGAAACCGTCCGAACCGGCGCCCACGCCCCGGCAGTGCCCACCTCCGCTCATCCCTGGCGGGCCCACTGGGACCGGTTCACCGAGGCCTTCCGCATGGCCAAGGCGGCCATGGCCGCACACCGGCTGCGCACCCTGCTGACCATGCTCGGCATTATCATCGGCATAGCCTCGGTGGTCTCGGTGGTGGCGCTCGGCGAAGGTTCCCGGCAACGCATCCTAAAAGATATCAGCGCCATGGGAACCAATACCATTTCCATTTACCCGGGCAAGGATTTCGGCGACATGCGCTCTGGCCGGGTGCGCACCCTCGTTCCCCGAGACGCCGACGCCCTGGCGCAGCAGCCCTATGTCGATACGGTCACCCCCATGGTCACCAAATCGGTAACCCTGCTCTATCGTAGCATCAGCGTCACCGCCCAGGTCAACGGCGTGGGTGAGCACTATTTCCGGGTACGCGGGATGGAACTGGCCGAGGGCCAACTGTTTGACCGCGACAGCGTACGCAGCAGCGCCCAAGACGTGGTCATCGACCAGAACACACGCCGTTCCCTCTTCGGTGATCATCCCGACAAAGTGCTGGGCGAGGTGATCATGCTGGGCAAGGTGCCCTGCCGGATAATCGGAATAACCAAAAAGGCGGACACCAGTTTCGGCGACACCGACAGTCTCAACATCTGGGTGCCGTACACCACGGCCATGAACCGGCTGACCGGGCAGCAATACCTGCGCAGTATCACCGTGCGGGTGGCGGACAGCGTGACAACGGCGGTTGCGGAACAAAGCATCGTCAAGCTCCTCACCCAGCGCCACGGCACCAAGGATTTCTTTGTCTCCAACCTGGATGCCATCCGCCAGACCATTGAAAAGACAACCCAGACCATGACCCTGCTTATTTCCTCCATTGCCCTGATCTCGCTCCTGGTCGGCGGCATCGGGGTCATGAACATCATGCTGGTCTCGGTGACCGAACGCACCCAGGAAATCGGCGTGCGCATGGCTGTGGGAGCACGTCACAGTGACATCATGCAGCAATTCCTGATCGAAGCGGTGCTGGTCTGCCTCTTGGGAGGGCTGCTGGGGGTGGGGCTGGCCCTTGGCATCGGCTTGGCCGTTTCCCTCTCCGGGGCCGATTTCAAGATGATCTACTCCACCACCGCCATTGCCAGCGCCTTTCTCTGTTCCACCTGCATCGGCATCCTGTTCGGTTTTCTGCCCGCCCGCAGTGCCGCCCGGCTCGACCCGGTGGTTGCCCTGACAAGGGAGTAAGACAATGAGAGCATCCAGTTCCACCTCTATCTGTCTCCTGCTCGCAGCCTTTTCCCTGAGCGGCTGTGCTCCCCTGATGCATACACCCTACGAAACGCCCCGGGTCACACTGCCGAGCTCCTGGACCCACCAGGGCGAAGCGGAGGATCCAGTTCAGGACCGCTGGTGGGAAGGGTTCGGGGATCCGGTATTGAACCGTCTGATTACCGAGGCCTTGCAGCGCAACAACGATCTGGCCGCCGCAACCATTCTGGTGCGCAAGGCGCAACTGCAGGCGGAACTGGTGGGCAGCGAGCGGCTGCCAAGTCTCTCGGTGCAGGGAAGCGGCGAGCTCAGCCGCTATCTTGGGTCGGGAAACAGGGAAATTCGCAATGTTGCCGCCTCGGCTGCGGTCAGCTATGAACTCGATCTGTGGGGTAAACTCGGCAGTGCCCATGACGCTGCCCGCTGGGAGGCCATGGCCACCGAAGAAGACCGTGCCGGTACGGCGCTGGTCCTGATCGGCACGACCTCTTCGCTCTACTGGCAAATCGGCTATCTCAATCAGCGGATCGGTCAATCCGAGGCCAGCATCGCGTACGCCCGGAAGACCCTGGAACTGGTGCGGGTGCAGAAGGCCGCCGGGGCGGCTTCAAACCTTGAGATTCTTGAAGCCGAACGCAACCTTGCCAGCCAGGAGGCCAGTCACACCACCCTGATGCAGCAACGGGTGGAGGCTCGCAATAGTCTGGCGATTCTCTTTGACGGGCCGCCACAGAGCCTGAAAACTGCGGAACCGCAGGATCTCTCCAAAGCAACAGTCCCGGAAGTGGGTGCGGGACTTCCCGCGCACCTCCTCGGCCGACGACCCGATCTGCGCGCCGCCGAAGCCCGGTTGCGCGCAGCCCTGGCCAACACCGATGCCACCAGAGCTTCCTTTTACCCAGCCATCAATCTGAGCGGCCAATTAGGCGGCAGCAGCGACGATCTGGCGCGATTCCTGAGCAACCCCCTTGCCACCTTGGGGGCTGATCTGATCCTGCCCTTTGTTCAATGGCGGGATATGCAGCGCAATATAAAAATCTCCGAAGCCGAATATGAACAAGCTGTGATCAATTTCCGCCAAACCCTCTACCGTGCCTTGGCCGATGTGGAAAACAGTTTATCTGCCCGGAACCAATACCAGGATCAGGAGAAAAAACTGGCCTTGACCCTGCAAGCCGCGCGGCAGACCGAGGAGTTGTACCGGATCCGGTACCAGGCAGGCGGCAGTCCGCTTAAATTCTGGCTGGATGCCCAGGAAAACAGGCGCCAGGCTGAAATAAATCTAGCGGAAAACCGGCTCAACCAATTGGACAATCACATCACCCTGGCCAAAGCCTTGGGCGGAAACAGCAAGAATACGGTCACCGGCCTGGAGGAATTTACCGCACCGAAGTGATTGGTTCTAAAAAGAAAACGAGCAGGCGAACCGTACCGGCACACTGCCCGCCAGTTTAAAAAATTGATGGAACAAAAAACAAAGTACAACCGGGACTACCGCCACAAAGGCGGTGAAAAGAAGGGAAAGAAAACAACCAGGTTGTTGAAAACCACCAAGGCCGGTATCAGACAGCCGTGCTTGTCTTTATTGCAGCAACTTATTGATCCGCTGTTCGATTTCCAGCCGAGGCACAGCGCCGACCAGTTGATCAACCTGTCGCCCGTTCTTGAAAAACAGCAATGTCGGCACCCCCCTGATCTGAAACCGCGCCGCACTCCTTTGTTGGCTGGAAGTGTCGAGTTTAAAAACCAACAGGCGGCCGGCATACTCTTGGGCCAGGTTTTCAATGATAGGGGCAATCATATGGCAGGGGCTGCAGGTGGGAGAGTAGAAATCCACCAGGACCGGCAAAGATGACTGTTCGACCCTCCCCTGAAATTGGGCGTCAGTCAAGGGATTGACAATGCCTGAACGCGGCGCGCCGGCAAGCGAAAGCCCGCACCGGCCGCACTTGGGAACAAGATGCCCTTTCTCGGGCGGAATTCTGTTTTTGGCCCCGCATCCGGGGCAGACGATCAATGTATTCATGGTGCCTCCGTTTTATGCCAAGGTGGCGAGCGTATCAAAAAAAAGGCCAGAGCGATAGCCCTGGCCTTGATAAGCATTTTTTACCGCGATGCGCTCTAAGTGGTCGGGAAGAGAGGATTCGAACCTCCGACCCCAGCGTCCCGAACGCTGTGCTCTACCAGGCTGAGCCACTTCCCGAACCGTGTACCTTGTACAAAAAACCGCATCTACGCGATACGGCTACCCATTTAGCATGGTTTTCCCTTTGTGTCCAGCCCTTTTCCACCGGTTTAACAAAACTTCTTTACAGGTTTTTTCAAGGCCAATAACCGACAATGGGCACCTGGCCGCATTGCATTCGGGAGGCTTATCTCCAAACAAAAAAAGCTGGCCAATGGCCAGCTTTTTTTCATGTGACGGAAGCCCGTTTCAGTTGACAGCGTCCGACAATTTGCTGCCCGGTTTGAACTTGGCGATTGTCTTAGCGGGGATTTCGATCATAGCACCAGTACGCGGGTTTTTCGCCTTGCGCGCGGTACGCTTGACTATAGAGAATGTTCCGAAACCAATCAGGGTAACTTTGTCCCCCTTGCCCAATGCGTCAGATACGGCCATCAGCATTCCATTCAACGCCTTTTCAGCAGCGGCCTTGCTGATATCTGCCGCCTCCGCCATGGACTCTACCAGTTCTTTTTTGTTCATTCTTCCCTCCCAGAGTTTTAGCATTGCCACAACAGCCAGGTTCTCACACCCGACGCGGCATTTGTCGACAACGACGAAACTAAAATAAAAAATGAAATCTTTGTCAAAGGAAAAAAAACCTTTATCGCCTCTACTGCCCCGTCAGGCAAGGCGTTTACGCTTCCTTGGCCATTTATTATCCCAAGATTGCCTATGGCCTGCCCTCAAGATTCAGCAGTACTTTGCCGACACCGTGATTTTGGAATAATCGCAGTATTGTCAGACGAATACCAGCGTCGGCCATCACTTCAAAATCCTGGTCGCGCAGCTCCACTTGCACAACATCCTGTCCCTCCCCGCTCAATCGCACCCGGCAGCCAGTCATGCCGAATCGTTCCAGTTCTTTTTCTAATAATTCAATTCGCCGGAGCCGCTGACGGGTAATCGGCATTCCAGTAGGGATTCTCGTCGCTAAGCAGGAGGCAGAGGGGCTTTTCCAGGTGGCAAGGCCAAACTGTTGACTCAATGCCCGAACTTCGGCCTTGTCAAGACCTGCTTCCACCAGCGGCATCCGCACTCCCAACTCATGGATGGCGCGAAGACCGGCGCGATCTCCCTTGAGATCATCAACATTGGTCCCGTCAATCAGGCAGGAAAACCCACAGCTTTCCATGCGTTCTCGAAACATGGAATACATCCGGTACTTGCAGCAATAGCAGCGATCTGCCGCATTCCTGACAAATTCTTTCCAACCCAGGGGGTACGGTTCCATTATCTCCATGACAACCCCCTGAACATAGCCATTTTCCATCGGCCATTGGATCGCCCGCTCAATTTCAGCGGCTGTCAACAACTCGGATCGGGCAAACAGTACCAACACATTACCGGTTCCCAGGGTATCGAGGGCGCATTTCAACAAGAGTGAACTGTCAACACCACCCGAAAAAGCCAGCGCTACCCGGCCACAGGTCTGCAGGATGGCCCTCAGCCGTTCAACACTGGCTTCACCTTGCAACCCGCACCCCCTCCTCGTCGTTCTGATACAGCGAGTTGCCCGAGCACCTGATAGCCACGAAAAAACTCCCGCTTTTCCTTTGTTCCCGCAACGACGGCAGGGTCAGAGCGCTCAGGTAATTTTTTAACGGCACATCCATTCCTTCAACGGCTCGCTCATTGAAAAAACTTAAAAATTCTTAATACTGACCGCCCCATACAGCTCCACGAGGAATTTTTCCGTTGCCGGGGACAGATTGATGAATTTAACACCGTGAAAATTATCTGCCACATTCACAACTTGCGCTTTCTCCTTCAGCTTGAAACTCTTGCCAACATTGCAGTTCACAACCAAGAGATCGCCGATATTGCACATCTCAGACGACCTGATCCCCATGCCGCCAAGACTTACATCGACAATAACAGCATGATAGTTTTTTAAGGTTGAAGTGTTATAGCACTGGGCAACAATTTCGTTATTGGTAATCGTTTTTTGCTTGATGCGTTTATGACGCCGCCGATCCTTGGTTTCAAAGGGGTATTCTTCAATTAAAACCGCTTTTTTCTCTTCTTCGTACCCATTTGCAATGGTATTGAAAAAAGGGATGTCATGCTTTTTGATATGTGAGAGAAACCATTGTTCAAGAAAAACAGACACGTTGTTTTCAGGATTATTTTTATTGCGAAAACTCAAGCGAAACTTACGGAACTCCTTGATCATGCCGTAATGTTCCAAACAATGGCTCATTGCATTCTTATGCTTGCGAATGAGTTCCTCTTCCGCTTCAAAATGGCGAAACACATAATTTTCGATGACATCAAAGAGGGTGTCGAGAACTCTCCGGTCGGCCACTGCTTCCGTGGCTGTGCGGAGATCGCTGATGAGATCAAAAATAATTTTATGCTGGTTATCGATAATACCGACCCCAACATTAAGTTCCTGATCCCATTTCCTCACTGTTTTCATAGGGTACCTAAAGGGCGCAGTTGAAGGAGCATTCATTTCCAGTTGCCCAATCATCTAGCACACCAGGTGACAAGATGCCAAGCAACAACAGACTGTCAGAACAAAAAAGCTGCTTTTGACAATCAACACCCTGATTCTCCGGCCTCCAGCCTGGGACGTCCGGCGCAGCATGAAAAATTCTGCGGCAACCGGGTATGGTCCGGCAGCGAACAGGGTCTGGCCCGCTCTTTGCAACAAAGATCATCTATTCTTGGGCTCCTCACACAATATTTTGCCTGCATTCCAGGCCTTGCCGACACAATCGCCCACCGCCCAATAGCGGTTATCAGGCATGGTCAGGAGAAAAGGCTTAATCTTCTCCACATCGGGCTTGTTGCCGGTCAGGTAGCGGTCTTCCGAATAAAGCGCGACAATTTCGGCGATAAAGAAACAATTGGTGGGCAGGTCAACATGCTGGGTCACCCGGCATTCCATGGTCAGCGGACACTGACGAATCATCGGCGCGGCGGCCAACTGGCCGTAAAACACATCGAAAAGGTTCGATTTATCGACCTTCCTTCCGGAAACAAGGCCGGTGTAATCGGTCACCGTAACCATCTCGACCGAAGGCACATTGACGCTGAATTCCCCTTTTTCGAGAATTGCATCATAGGAGGCGTTCAGCCTGTTGACACAGATGCCCAGCATCGCCGGATTAAAATTAACCCTGGTCAGCCAGTCCAAGGCCATAAAGTTGACCTTCTCCTGAAAATGGGTGCCAAGGATGGTCTGCGTCCAGGGCAGACAAAAACTGTTTGTCTGTTCGATACGTTTTTTCATGGGAGCTCCCTTGTTCTTCGTTACCTAAAGAGACCGGTTTCAGGTCAACGCACCAAAATGCGGACCAGTTCCTGTCTGAGTTGATGCACCTGAAAAGGTTTGACCAACCGCCCCTTGAAACCATATTCCCCATACTCAGAAAGAACCGGGTCAGTGGAATAGCCGCTGGCAACAATGGCGACGGCCTCGGGATAGATGGCCTGCAAGGCGGCAACCGCCTCTTTGCCGCCCATGCCGCCGGGAATGGTCAGATCCATGATCACGCAATCAAAAGGTCTGCCGGCGGAGACTGCCCCGGCATATCGTTCCAGGGCCTCCTCGCCGTCGGCGGCCTCTTCCACCTCATATCCCAGCAAAGCGAGCATCTCCACGGCGATGCCCCGGACCATGACATCGTCGTCCATGACCAACACCCGACCGCGCTTTTGCGGATTACTGACAACCGCGGCATACCAGGGATCCTTGGTCCCGGAACGGCCCTTGTCCGCCGGAAGATACAGCGTGAAGGTCGAGCCGACGTCGGGAGTTGAATCGACGTGAATGAAGCCGTTATGCTTGCTGACTATGGCATGGACAATGGCCAGGCCCAGTCCGCTGCCGCTCTGTTTAGTGCTGAAATAGGGATCAAAAATCCGCTCCCTGATTTTCTCCGAAAAACCGATACCCTCGTCGCGAATGCTGATTTTCACAAAATCGCCGGATGGTTGCGGCAATGATCTTGCCTGAACGCCACCAACATTACCGGCACCGATGAACAGGTTGCCGCCGCCGGGCATGGCCTGTTTGGCGTTGATGATCAGATTGGCCAGCACATGGCTGATCTGTCCCTTGTCGGCAAGGACTGGCCACAGATCGGCCGGCAGGTCGAGATGGGCCTTGACATTGGCCCCGCTGAGATTGAACTGAACAGACTCCTTAATGATCAAAGGCAGGTTGATCCATTCCAGCAGGGGCTCGCCGCCTTTGGCAAAGGTCAGCAGTTGCTTGGTGAGATGGGTCGCCCGGTCCAAGGCTTGATGGGCCGTCTCAATATATTTGTAGGATTCGTGTTCCTTGGGAAGCGTCATCATCGCCAGTTCGATTCCACCGAAGACTCCCATGAGGATATTATTGAAATCATGGGCAATACCACCCGCCAAGGTACCAATGCTTTCCAATTTCTGTAATTTTTTCCGTGCTTCCTCCATGTGCTTTTGTTCTGTGATATCGTGCAGGAATAACAGTCCGGCAATAACGCTTCCTTCGACGTCACGGACTGGCACCCCCTCAGCAATGGTGTGGCGGATCTTGCCGTTCTTATCCTCGACTTGCAATTCCAGGCCATGGGTCACCTCGCCACGCAAGGCCTTGGCCAGGGGATTCATTTCAGGCGGCAGACGGACGCCGTCGGAGGTGTAACTTTTCCAGCTGGGACTGATCGTCTGCAACTGTTCATTGAGATACCCATCACCGGTCTCCCCAAAAATATCAAGACAAGCCTGGTTGACCAAGCGGATACGCCCCTCCTCGACGGTAGCTAACACCATGGGAACATGCGATTGTTCGACCACCGCCTTGAGCAGGGTATTGGCATGCTCCATTTCTTTGCGCATCCAGTATTCCACCGTCACATCGCGGAACACCAGGACCACCCCCACGGTGACGCCGTCATTGTCACGAATAGGGGCCGCCGAATCGGCAATCTGGTGTTCCTCGCCGTTCTTGGCGACCAGGATGGTGTCGTTGGCCAAACCGACGATCTGCCCGGTTTGCAGTACGTGTTCAACCGGATTGAAGGCGATTTCACGGGTGCGGGCGTTGACGATATGAAACACTGCAGTCAGGGGGCGGTGCAGAGCCTCCGCTACAGCCCAGCCGGTGAGCGCCTCGGCTACTGGATTTATGCGGTTGATGCGGCCATCGATATCGGTGACGATCACTGCGTCGCCGATCGAATCAAGGGTTATCCGAAGGTTTTCAGCCATCTTTGCTGTTTTCTTCTGATGCGCCGCCAAACGCTGCATCATACGCCCCACCACAATGCCGGCCAGGATAAGCACACTGCAATAGATACCGCGCATCAACAGTTCGTGGGGATCGTCCAGGGTCCAGACAGTGTGCAGAAAAGAACCTTGCCCGTTACGCAGCCAGAGAAAAACAAACAAGGAATCGATCAACCAGAGGAAGGCTGCCAGCAACACGCTGGCCACGATAACCGTCTTCTGCAGATTGATGGCGGCGGACTGTTGCGATTTTTTGTCCTGATTCATTCCCAAGGCTCCTTGAGGGCCATCCAGGCAAAAACAGGGGTTGCAAAAAGCAGGGCGCCCAGCGAGTGGGCGATGGTCCACTTGAGCCAGCCCGCCACAATGGCAGATGCCGGAATCATCCCGAAAAAGAATTTGAATCCGATGCCGCCGGTAGCCGTCAGCATGGGCGGTACAATCACAATCGCACAAAAACAGATGAGCAGGTCAGCAAGGCCGCCGATGGCAAGGCGCGGCGACACCTGTCGGCGCATGATCGATGCGCCGAGAAGCGGGCCGGCAGTATTCATCAACGCGAGGCAAAAGGCATATCCCAAGGGGCTGCTCAAGCAAAAATAATTGGCCAGAATTGTGCCGGCGGCAATGCCGGGTGCGATTTTCCAGCCCCGGTAAAAAGCCATGACAATAGCCACGGCGGCGGAAGGCCAGACCGGCATCGGCAAGACGCCTAAATGACGGAAGACGAGAAAGGTGAGATGGGCGAGAACCCAGTAAGCCAAGAGGGTAAGTACATTCTCCAGGCACAGCCGCTGCCATGAACCTGACCCGCTCCATATTGCATACTCCGGCTGCATGTTCCTCCCCCAAAGTCAAGGGCGACGAATTGGTTTCTTCCTGAGACTAGCTAGTTCTTTCTACCATTCACAAGAACAATTAACAACGTATGAGCCTGGTGGTGCGGGGCAGTTTTTCAGCAGCGAAACAGATCCACGCCCCGCGTGGGGGGCGATAAACGGCTGGCACGGCACGATTGCGGCGCCGGTGCTGCAGGGAATGCTGACGAGCCCGGTCTTTAGCGAATGGTACAAAAAACCGGCCGGGTTGTTCCCGGTGGTGCTGCTGGGCCAGGCCCACGCCGACGAGCTCGAGGCCACGACCCTGGCGGTCAACCTCTCGGCCGAGACTGCCGTCAAACAGCAGCGCAGCCATCCCGATATCGCTGCCAGCGATTACCGCCACGTCCAGGAGACCATCGACCGGGGCACGGCGATCAAGGACGGCGACAGGGCGATGCTCTTCGTGCTGGAGGATGGCGGCTTTGTCCCGGTGATCAAGTCGACCCGGACCGGCAAGGGGGGTTCGTGACCAGTTTCCGGAGGCTGTCGCGGGAGACGGCAAAGAGGGATGCGGAGATGCAGCGGCGGCGGCGCAAGGAACAATGAGACGGCATGCGGCGGGGCCTCCCTTTCCCGGTGTTCCGGGCAACCACGCATGACGCTCCGTACCGGCTGGGCCGGCCCGTGCTACGGCCGGGAGAGTATCACCGTGTCGCGCATGCCTGGTAAAAATATAGCCACCTGGCGGGCAAAAGTCAAAAAACGAGCGAGAAGGCCCTGGATTGCATCTTCCCGGTGCAAGGTCGCAAACGCACCAGGCACCGTGCGTCCGATACAGAAGATATTAAAGACAGTTTAAACGGGGTTGCGATGATTAGGCCAGGAATGCGAATCGACGACCGGGGGAGCCGGGAGCGTTTTCTTCCGGAACGAGTTTCAATCCACGCCCCCGCGTGGGGGGCGACCTGCCGGGGCTTTTGGAACATGCCCGTTTAATGGCGGTTTCAATCCACGCCCCCGCGTGGGGGGCGACCATAATTACCATGCACCTGATACCGGCATTAAAGGTTTCAATCCACGCCCCCGCGTGGGGGGCGACCTCCTTTGTCACACTATGTGCGTCACGGTATAGAGGTTTCAATCCACGCCCCCGCGTGGGGGGCGACCCGCCCTTGCTTTCGATGCTTCCGCAGCCGATTGCGTTTCAATCCACGCCCCCGCGTGGGGGGCGACACTGGTACGCCACCACGCCCGCTGTAACCGCGCTGTTTCAATCCACGCCCCCGCGTGGGGGGCGACGTGGCAGCATGAACATAATTGATCAAGAACACGGTGTTTCAATCCACGCCCCCGCGTGGGGGGCGACACTACATTTTGTAATAATGATTGTGTTTTTTATGTTTCAATCCACGCCCCCGCGTGGGGGGCGACCCATTGTCAAAGACGAGATCAGCCGACCAGGTAGGTTTCAATCCACGCCCCCGCGTGGGGGGCGACGAGGGCGGGCAAATGGAGCCATTCGGTCATGTCAGTTTCAATCCACGCCCCCGCGTGGGGGGCGACCAATCCGGACAAACTGGAAACCATTACCACCGGGTTTCAATCCACGCCCCCGCGTGGGGGGCGACCCAATGACCAGATCAGAAAACTTGACAACATCGAGTTTCAATCCACGCCCCCGCGTGGGGGGCGACCAAACCCGACCATTTTATTTTATATGCCCATCAAGTTTCAATCCACGCCCCCGCGTGGGGGGCGACTTGCGCAGCCCGGCCAATGGGGTTTCGTCGGTGAGGTTTCAATCCACGCCCCCGCGTGGGGGGCGACCTGCCCGCGCATCGGGAGGAGAGCAGGCGACCATGTTTCAATCCACGCCCCCGCGTGGGGGGCGACCCATGTTCACCGATGCGCCGGTGGTGCTATGAGCGTTTCAATCCACGCCCCCGCGTGGGGGGCGACAAGAAATGGATGCGCTTTGCATTAGTAGGCGAGAGGTTTCAATCCACGCCCCCGCGTGGGGGGCGACCAAACCCGGCCATTTTATTTTATATGCCCATCAAGTTTCAATCCACGCCCCCGCGTGGGGGGCGACCGGAGCAAAAAGACCATGCACCCTCCAATCCAGGAGTTTCAATCCACGCCCCCGCGTGGGGGGCGACCAAGCCATGGTCAGCCTCCTGCTACGGTATCAAGGTTTCAATCCACGCCCCCTCGTGGGGGGCGACTTCTACCTGCAACAATGTCTGCATGATAGATTGGCGTTTCAATCCACGCCCCCGCGTGGGGGGCGACCTATCCCTGTCCATAGGGCAACTCCCATTGCGATGTTTCAATCCACGCCCCCGCGTGGGGGGCGCCCCCCGGACCCCGTGATAATAGGCCGCACGATATTAGTTTCAATCCACGCCCCCGCGTGGGGGGCGACCGCTTGCCCCTAATTGCCCAGGCAAGACGGCGGAGTTTCAATCCACGCCCCCGCGTGGGGGGCGACTCGATTTGCTTGGCTAAAATCTGCTGCTGATCGAGTTTCAATCCACGCCCCCGCGTGGGGGGCGACCTCGGGAAAAACGCCGGTATGCTCACCATCACCAGTTTCAATCCACGCCCCCGCGTGGGGGGCGACCAGCCCTGTAAGACTAGCCCATGCTCCATTCCTGGTTTCAATCCACGCCCCCGCGTGGGGGGCGACGCAGGCCGCCTGCAAGCGGAGCATCTCGTTGTCGGTTTCAATCCACGCCCCCGCGTGGGGGGCGACCTTCTTCTTCCTCAACTCCCTCTATGGGTTGGTTGTTTCAATCCACGCCCCCGCGTGGGGGGCGACCACGTCAAGCGCCCCATTAGAATCGGCATCACCTTGTTTCAATCCACGCCCCCGCGTGGGGGGCGACCCACAATTGATTTTGCGCCGCTTCTATATCCTCGTGTTTCAATCCACGCCCCCGCGTGGGGGGCGACGACTGCCCAAAGTTACCGTCTCCTAATGTCGTGTGTTTCAATCCACGCCCCCGCGTGGGGGGCGACTTACATTCAACAGTAAGGGGTAAAAATGAAACTCGTTTCAATCCACGCCCCCGCGTGGGGGGCGACGTGCGCCCTTCTGTGCCGCCTGTCGCTCTGCGGTGTTTCAATCCACGCCCCCGCGTGGGGGGCGACTGCTGCCAGCGGTCGAGACATAGGCCGCATTGTCGTTTCAATCCACGCCCCCGCGTGGGGGGCGACGGGCAGGCGTCCAGCCGGGCTGGACGTGTAGTAGGTTTCAATCCACGCCCCCGCGTGGGGGGCGACGCAACCGGCCCAGCGTAACTAAGCAGTCGAGGAAGTTTCAATCCACGCCCCCGCGTGGGGGGCGACGTCAGGCCCCAGCCGACCGCATCGATCCAATAGGTTTCAATCCACGCCCCCGCGTGGGGGGCGACGATATTAAGATAAGCTTCGCCAACCGCAGTTTGGGTTTCAATCCACGCCCCCGCGTGGGGGGCGACTGCACAATTTCTATCATTTCATCCCTCCCTTATCGGTTTCAATCCACGCCCCCGCGTGGGGGGCGACTTCAACAGCGTTGTCTAACTCAGTAGCGAGAGCCTGTTTCAATCCACGCCCCCGCGTGGGGGGCGACGCAACCGGCCCAGCGTAACTAAGCAGTCGAGGAAGTTTCAATCCACGCCCCCGCGTGGGGGGCGACATCCCCTATCCCTTTTCCCACCCCACAGCAGGATGGGTTTCAATCCACGCCCCCGCGTGGGGGGCGACGCCACAACTTCCTGAATGGGCCAAACCCATATCTGTGTTTCAATCCACGCCCCCGCGTGGGGGGCGACCCATCGGCCAAGCTCAGGCCGGCAGGGGGATCGGTTTCAATCCACGCCCCCGCGTGGGGGGCGACCGGCGCAGATTTCCTACCATTATGCTGAAAAAACGTTTCAATCCACGCCCCCGCGTGGGGGGCGACGTATATCGGGCTGATCAGCATTTGTGCTCCTGGTGTTTCAATCCACGCCCCCGCGTGGGGGGCGACCATATCGTCACCAAATAAAAAAAGGCAATCCCAAGGTTTCAATCCACGCCCCCGCGTGGGGGGCGACCGCCATTGCTTCGCCTTCCTTGTCCGTAATTTCAAGTTTCAATCCACGCCCCCGCGTGGGGGGCGACCTTGGGCGAAGTAATACCCTCTTTTGAGGCAACGGTTTCAATCCACGCCCCCGCGTGGGGGGCGACGCGAATCGCCAAGGCGGTGTCATCTGCTACCGTAAATTGGTTTCAATCCACGCCCCCGCGTGGGGGGCGACCGGTTTTACTTAACGCTATTTCGGGGGTGACTGCGTTTCAATCCACGCCCCCGCGTGGGGGGCGACGAAGCGTCAAAAGCAAGGGCGGGGTATGCGAGTCAGTTTCAATCCACGCCCCCGCGTGGGGGGCGACCAGTTGAAACGCAAGTCTCCGGGCCTTGCCCATAAGGTTTCAATCCACGCCCCCGCGTGGGGGGCGACCCGACGCCCGCAAGTGGGCAACCAGCAACAAAAAGTTTCAATCCACGCCCCCGCGTGGGGGGCGACGTCATGCACCTTATCCAGTATGCCGCGCCAATATCAGTTTCAATCCACGCCCCCGCGTGGGGGGCGACTTTATACGCCTGCGGATTCTTGGTTTTATGTAGCAGGTTTCAATCCACGCCCCCGCGTGGGGGGCGACTTGCCCATCCTTGCAACCTCCTTCATTCCATGATGGTTTCAATCCACGCCCCCGCGTGGGGGGCGACCGACGACGAAGACCCGGACCACGCCGGGGCGACTGTTTCAATCCACGCCCCCGCGTGGGGGGCGACACCGGCGGCCGGAGGTGTTGATCCGGGCGATCAAGTTTCAATCCACGCCCCCGCGTGGGGGGCGACGTTGATGAATTCCTCCAGCTTTATTGCCTGGATGTTTCAATCCACGCCCCCGCGTGGGGGGCGACACATCCAATCCATTGAGACGGTGTTGCGGCGGGTTTCAATCCACGCCCCCGCGTGGGGGGCGACCCAATCTGGTCAAGATCGGCAGCTATGCCGAGCTGGTTTCAATCCACGCCCCCGCGTGGGGGGCGACACCGGCGGCCGGAGGTGTTGATCCGGGCGATCAAGTTTCAATCCACGCCCCCGCGTGGGGGGCGACAGGCTGCCGGGCGCGGGCGCGGGCGCGCTATACTGGTTTCAATCCACGCCCCCGCGTGGGGGGCGACTGTCCAGGCCCAGGGCTATCGCCCGGTCAATGGAGTTTCAATCCACGCCCCCGCGTGGGGGGCGACGTTCTGGAGATGCGCCTTGAGCGGTTGGTAGGAAGTTTCAATCCACGCCCCCGCGTGGGGGGCGACGTGCGAAACAGGAGAGCCCTTCGGATGTTTGTTTTGTTTCAATCCACGCCCCCGCGTGGGGGGCGACTCGAGGTGGTCCAGAAGTCCCGCTGGTAATCGACGTTTCAATCCACGCCCCCGCGTGGGGGGCGACCCGCTGAAACTCTGGAACGCTTTGACTTTGACGGTTTCAATCCACGCCCCCGCGTGGGGGGCGACACGGCCAAGGCTGGAACCGTAGCAGTTGGTGTGCAGTTTCAATCCACGCCCCCGCGTGGGGGGCGACCATCCCACAACTTCTTGCCGTCCAGACTGTTCTTGTTTCAATCCACGCCCCCGCGTGGGGGGCGACGGCATTGGAGATGCTGCTTACCTTTGAGATCCCGGTTTCAATCCACGCCCCCGCGTGGGGGGCGACTTGTAACGCTCCGTCTGATGCGTCGGGTCCATCTTGTTTCAATCCACGCCCCCGCGTGGGGGGCGACGGGCGGCGTCAGGTGCAGGTGCTAGGGGCGAACTGCGTTTCAATCCACGCCCCCGCGTGGGGGGCGACATAAAGAGATTGCGGGGTGGCTGCTTGATGTCTCTGTTTCAATCCACGCCCCCGCGTGGGGGGCGACCTCATTATGTTCAAGATCGTCATACTTTTAAAGGGGTTTCAATCCACGCCCCCGCGTGGGGGGCGACTGGAGGGTTGCCACAACTTTACCCTTTCAAGTGAAGTTTCAATCCACGCCCCCGCGTGGGGGGCGACTTCCAACGCAACCGTTTTCCCGGCGTTCGTTTGCAGTTTCAATCCACGCCCCCGCGTGGGGGGCGACGTAATAGTCGGCAAAATTCCCCCCGTTCAGGGGGGTTTCAATCCACGCCCCCGCGTGGGGGGCGACCGGCGCGTTCGTGCCGGGGTTCTTTTTTGTCAAGCGTTTCAATCCACGCCCCCGCGTGGGGGGCGACTCGACGAGTTATAGCGGGGGGCTTATAAAACCCGTTTCAATCCACGCCCCCGCGTGGGGGGCGACATGGAATCCAAAGTGAACCGGGAACGACTTTTAATGTTTCAATCCACGCCCCCGCGTGGGGGGCGACTTGTAGGCCGCCGGGGTGATCCGCTCGCCCTGATGTTTCAATCCACGCCCCCGCGTGGGGGGCGACCCATCGAAAGCGATACGGTAAAAGACCTATCAACGTTTCAATCCACGCCCCCGCGTGGGGGGCGACGCGGGGCGACCGGCGATCTTGCCGGAAGTAAAAAAGTTTCAATCCACGCCCCCGCGTGGGGGGCGACCCGATGATAAAGGGGCAATGTTCGATTTGATACGTTTCAATCCACGCCCCCGCGTGGGGGGCGACAATAGGAGTGGGGTGTTTATATGGGAAAATTTTGGTTTCAATCCACGCCCCCGCGTGGGGGGCGACGATACAAACCAGGAAATCAAACCCGCTCTTATAAGTTTCAATCCACGCCCCCGCGTGGGGGGCGACTTGTCCCTGTGCAACTCAAAATAGGTGCCTTTGCGTTTCAATCCACGCCCCCGCGTGGGGGGCGACTCTGTTTTCGTGAGGGGGGGTAGGATATGGACAAGTTTCAATCCACGCCCCCGCGTGGGGGGCGACGGGGGTTTGTCTATTACGGGTACAGGAGTTTAACGTTTCAATCCACGCCCCCGCGTGGGGGGCGACTGACTCATTTCCATTATTTGCTGGTTCAAGGTTTGTTTCAATCCACGCCCCCGCGTGGGGGGCGACTCGACGGCGAAAAGTACAGTTTGCATGACTGGGAGGTTTCAATCCACGCCCCCGCGTGGGGGGCGACAGCTGGGGCGCATCATGGGGATGTATGTTACCGAAGTTTCAATCCACGCCCCCGCGTGGGGGGCGACCCTGGCCATCTCCTGTTCAATGACCATATAATTGGTTTCAATCCACGCCCCCGCGTGGGGGGCGACTTGGCAATGTAGCCAAGGTTGGTGTAAGCCACGTTTCAATCCACGCCCCCGCGTGGGGGGCGACGCCAATAATGATATTGACCAAGCCGGTGATGCCCAGTTTCAATCCACGCCCCCGCGTGGGGGGCGACAGCTGGGGCGCATCATGGGGATGTATGTTACCGAAGTTTCAATCCACGCCCCCGCGTGGGGGGCGACCCTGGCCATCTCCTGTTCAATGACCATATAATTGGTTTCAATCCACGCCCCCGCGTGGGGGGCGACTTGGCAATGTAGCCAAGGTTGGTGTAAGCCACGTTTCAATCCACGCCCCCGCGTGGGGGGCGACGCCAATAATGATATTGACCAAGCCGGTGATGCCCAGTTTCAATCCACGCCCCCGCGTGGGGGGCGACTTGATGACCCGGAAGAACGCAGCCGGTGAATGGGTTTCAATCCACGCCCCCGCGTGGGGGGCGACCGGTGATCACCGTTGATGCCGTTGACCCGCAAGGCGTTTCAATCCACGCCCCCGCGTGGGGGGCGACAACCGGTGTTGCCGGCGTGAAAGGCCGGTACATGCGTTTCAATCCACGCCCCCGCGTGGGGGGCGACCCATTGGGAAGGTGTCAGGTGGCTCCTACAAGACGTTTCAATCCACGCCCCCGCGTGGGGGGCGACTTAAGTTGCGTTAATTGATCGACTAGGGCTGGCCGTTTCAATCCACGCCCCCGCGTGGGGGGCGACGGCCCTGTTCTGCTGCGCCGTTACCGTCCCGGTGGTTTCAATCCACGCCCCCGCGTGGGGGGCGACGTGTCGCAGCTCTATCCCCTTCAAGCCCTCCACAAGTTTCAATCCACGCCCCCGCGTGGGGGGCGACCCCAGGTGCCGCCGAACCCGGCAAAGGGGAGGGTGTTTCAATCCACGCCCCCGCGTGGGGGGCGACCCGAATAATGTATTACTATGTAATTATTGTTTAGCGTTTCAATCCACGCCCCCGCGTGGGGGGCGACCCGGACAATGGGCCGATCATGCCGCCAAATTCGCCGTTTCAATCCACGCCCCCGCGTGGGGGGCGACGCCGAGGTCGCCCGGCTGCGGATCCGCCGGGTTGTTTCAATCCACGCCCCCGCGTGGGGGGCGACCAGGCAATGCGCCTTGGTCTCACGCATCTTGCCGGTTTCAATCCACGCCCCCGCGTGGGGGGCGACGCGCCGTTGCGTGGTTGACAGGATGAACGGCAGCGTTTCAATCCACGCCCCCGCGTGGGGGGCGACCTCTATACCCCTCACAAATCAAATCCCTATCCGAGTTTCAATCCACGCCCCCGCGTGGGGGGCGACAAATCGAGGCCGTGCGTTTGGCGGTCGATGCCAAAGTTTCAATCCACGCCCCCGCGTGGGGGGCGACCGCCGGGGCGAGGTGGTGGCGTGAGTAACAACATGTTTCAATCCACGCCCCCGCGTGGGGGGCGACTGTCGCAGCTCTATCCCCTTCAAGCCCTCCACAAGTTTCAATCCACGCCCCCGCGTGGGGGGCGACGAGGTTGTGGCCGGAGGGACAATCGCCACAATCCAGGTTTCAATCCACGCCCCCGCGTGGGGGGCGACCGGTGAGGTAAGCTGCTGGCAGAGGGGGAAACCATGTTTCAATCCACGCCCCCGCGTGGGGGGCGACCGCTGATTCGTAACCATTGGCAACGAATCAGGTTATTCAAGATATTCCGCGAACCCTTTTGGCGGAACCTGTCAGCACCTCCCTTTTTCATTGATATTTCCTGCACCATCAGCGCAGGCAACCATCGCGACCCTCCCGGCATCCGCTGGGTGCGGGCGGTTCGCGGAACCATTTTTACACTATAAGCGGACCTTCCTGATCCACACTTTCTTTGGCACCGACATGTTCCACCCGGTTGCGCCAATTGGCCCCGAGAAAATAGAATCGGAGGCTGTCGGCCTCGAGATCAACTTCGTCGATTAGTTGCTGGCGAAGCCTGGTCCACTGCGCCGGGTCCACCACGCACTCAAACACCGAAAACTGCACCCGCTGGCCGAAATTGCGGCAGACCTTCGCCACCCGCCTGAGCCGCTTTGCACCACCGGGCTCGCTTGTACGCACATCGTAACTCACCAGCACCATCATGGCCGCCCCCTTCCGTTATTTCCAGATGACCGGCGGATAACCATCAAGTTCTCCTCTGAGGAACCGGGCAAACAACAAGGCTTGTACATAAAAAAACAGCCCCAATGACATCTTTTCCTCCAAGAAAGGATGCGTCATTTCCTCCTGTTTTCGTTTTTGATAGGTCACCAGCAAGGTTTTCCGGGCAGCGTCGCTCATCCGGACCGCACCGCCGTCGCTCAAGGTAAAGTCACCCTGCTGCAATTGCCCGAGATTGACCAGCGACAGGGCCAACCGATCCGCCATTGGACGAAATTCCTCCATCAGATCAAGCGCCAATCCTGCCCGCCCCGGACGGTCGCGATGCAGATAGCCCACCGCCGGATCAAGCCCCACCGATTCGAGCGCCGAGCGGATATCATTGACCACCAGGGTGTAGAGAAAAGAAAGCAGGCAGTTGATGCGGTCGAGCGGTGGCCGGCGGCTGCGCTGTCGCATGAAAAAGTTCTCTTTGTCGCGAACGATGAGATGATCGAAAGCGTTAAAATAGACGCGGGCCGCATCGCCTTCGACACCCCGAACCTCATCAACGGTCAATGGACTCTGCAAGCGCCTGAGCGCGGCAGCGAGCCGGTCGATCGCCTCTTGCAGGGCCGGCGCATCCACTTTGTCGCCATGATCGCGCAGGGCTCGCAACAACACGGTCCGGCAGTTGGCAACCTTGCCAAGGACACAAGCAGCCGCCACCCCGGAGGAGAAGGTCAAATCGTCCGCCCGCCGGTATTGTTCGCGCCGCAGAAGCACATTCCCTGAAACAGGCCCCTGCACTCGTGCTAGAAACCGACCGTTTTCACTGAGAAAACTCAATCCCACGCTGCGCTCCCCGCAAAATCCCATGAGATACGGGCTGCAGCCGACATTGCCGAAACAGACTATGGAATCCAAGGTGTGCAACGGAACCCGGAGCGCCACATTCCCGTCAATGCGGACCGCCACGGTCTCGCCATCCTTGGCCAGGTAAGCGCCCTGGGTGGTGACGAACAGGGTGTTGAGATGTTTTTTCATGCCTCCACCATTGCGCGCAGATAGCGCGCCACCTTCTTCTTTGTTGCCACCTTGGGAAGACACAGCGGCAAGAACGAACAGCTCTCGCAACGGGAATCGTAGCGTGGCGGCGGCGTAACGCCTGCGGCAAGCAGACCATGCACAGACTCCGCCGTTTCCATAACCGTCTGCCGCAATGCGCTATCAAAGACGACAATTGTTCGCCGCTTTTTCTCGCCGTAATACAAAGCTCCCTCCGGAACAGTGCAACCCAGCATCTCCTCCAGACACATGGCCTGGGCGCAGAGCTGCACCCGGTCGGAATCATCCTTCTTCGGACGGCCGCGCTTGTACTCCACCGGCAGGGGCAGCCATGAACCGCCTTCCTGGAGATGAAACTCGACAATATCCGCCCGGCCCGCTATGCCCAGCCGTAGAGAACGGAGGGGCACATCGTATTCGACCCGCAACGTGCGCCGCGACTCCCGGCCGCTGGTATGCACCCGCTCATGGAGAATGCGGCCCTCGGCGGTCAGCCGGTTTTCCAGCCACTGCTGCTCGATGTGGATCAGGGCGCACTGGCGCGGGCAGAACAAAAAATGCTGCAAGGCCGAGATCATCACCAGATCGTCCTCGTCATAGAGCGCGGTTCCATGGGGATGGGGTGGGACGCCGTTCAAGCCGAGCGAGGGGTTATCCATGCACATGCCCTTGTGGTTTTGGCGATGCGCTCTCGCCAAGCAGATTGACAATCAGCCGGATCATCAACTCCTTCTGCGCCGGATCGGAGGCGGCGATGAGCAGGGCCAACGCCACCAGGGCTTTGTTGTCGAAACGGATCGCGTCGAGCAGGCCAGTGGTTTGCAAATAGAGCAGGAAAAGCAGCGAGCCGATCCGCTTGTTGCCGTCGCTGAAGGGATGATCCTTGATGACGAAATAGAGGAGATGGGCCGCCTTTTCCTCGATGCTCGGATAGAGGTCCTGGCCGCCAAAGGTCTGATGGATGGCGCCGAGCAGGGCTGCCAGACTTTCCCCGCGCTCCCGTCCGAACAGATTGGTGGCTTCGCCCTTAGCCGCCAGTTCAGACCGCAGGGATTCGATGGCTTGCCGCACAACCGCCAGATCGAAGGCCACGCCCGCGTCCTGGTGCTTAACGGCGGGCAGCGAGAGCCGGTCTTCATCGTATTGCAGCAACAGGCTCCAAGTCAGGCCATAGCGGCGGACCAGATCGAGCACCGCCAGCCCGGTATCGTTGACCAGTCGATGCTGTTCCAGGGTGCCGGCCAGCAGGTCCAGAACCCCACGCAACTCGGCCACCCCTTGTTCCGCCAACCGCCGCTGATTGAGGGCATAGCCCTTGATCAGATATTCCTTCAAAACTGATGTGGCCCAGATGCGGAACTGGGTGCCGCGCTGCGATTTCACCCGATAACCGACGGAGATAACGACGTCGAGATTGTAGGCGGCGGTGCAATAGCTCTTGCCGTCCGCCGCAGTTGTCCGGGATTTCCGGACAACTGCCTCCTCGTTCAACTCGCCTTCCTTGAAAATATTACGGATGTGCTCGGAAACCGTGCGCTTATCCCGCTGAAACAGCTCCACCATCTGCGCCTGGGTCAACCAGACGGTTTCATCCCTGAGCTGCACATCCAAGGTGGTTTGACCGTCTTTGGTTTGATAGAGGACGATGGGATCAACCATCGGTGGTGTTTTATGAGTTTCATGTACCTGAGACATAAGAAAATTTTCAATATCCCCGAATGGCTTTTAATGGTGGGTTATTGCATGTCAATAATCGTCACTCCCTGTGGCATATCAGCCTGACATGGTGCGGTGAATTCGTATTGACTGAAATCGCGGATCACTTCCGTGTCCTGTTTCGGTCTCACCTGCACCATATCAAACAGTTTATTGCTCGGTGCATTCCCCATGACCGACTCGTGTTTGAAGATGATAAGCCTACGGACAGCCATTTGGCCACGAGCGGCAGAATGGTCATGCTCAAACATGTTCATGATGGCCTGCCACAATAATTCCAGGTCATCTTCGCCAAATCCGGTTTGGGCAGCAAACGGCGCTGAGATAAATCCGTGACTCCGATAAAGAGCATACGGGACTGTATATTTTCGCCCCATAGTACGGTTATCGCCCTGCTGTTTTTCCGACTCAGCCTCGGTCGCTACGGCCATACGGGTAATACTGTGTTCCAACGGCACTATCTGACCGACACTCCGGGCGAAAGTAAACTGTACCGGCCCGCGAACTTGACCGGCATTTTTGCCGGTAGACATAACAGCACCGAATGTACGCACATCATAATATTTGCCACACATGAACTGGCGAGCAGCTTCGGTCTTCTCCCCTTTTTCCTTATTTTTCACAGCCTCCTGCTCATGCACCTCATCAATGAGGTTGTTCAGAATGGCCTTTTCTTTCACAAAAATATCGAATGGCACAGCACATCCTTTTGCCAATTGTACATAGTTGCGTACCTTACGCTTGAGGCAGACATCGGTAACCAAGCCGTGGCCAGTTTCCGGATCGATACGGGGTAGGTTGCCGGCGTCCGGGTCTCCGTTGGGATTGCCGTCTTTTACATCGAAAAAAAGCACAAAGTCATAACGATTCTGGATGGAATTGTTCATAAAGGTATCCTCCTGGAGGGTGAAATCAGTTGGTTTCGTTTTTGGTGAAAAAGGCCTGACGCTGGTGGTAGTAGCCCACTGCAAAACGTCCTTGATCCTGGAGCGCAAGATGCGTCGGAAAATCGACGATACCATCCATAATTTCCCCGATTACCTTTTCCAGGTTGACGGCTCGACCTCGGTTATCCAATTTGGCGAGGTGATGATTCTTCAATTTCATCAAATGAGGGAAGGCTGCCACCGGGGTACCGGAAGCGGCACCGTAGAAACGGTCACGGATGGTGGCGTTAATGCCGGGGCTGGCTTCTTCCTGAATCTTTTCCAACGTGGCGAAAAGTCGTCCGAGCCGGTAGCCGATATTACTGTTACCTGTGTCCAGGGCCATGCCTATCTCCTTTTCTGGTTGTTGATAGAATCTTGCCGTCCGTGCCAGGACCGCTTTGAGAATCACGGCACGGGGGTACGTTATTTCTCGTTCCGCACGACAACGACGAACGGCCGCTGCCAGGATCGTTTGTGGATATGGGGTTCCAGTAATAATTGCCTTCATGAAGTCACCGGCGATATTGGGGGGAATATTCTCTGATTTTCCCTGTAAAGCCGTGGAGACGAGCAGGCGGAACAAAGAAAGATGCTCAGGCTGTTTCGGGCCATGCACCATGGCACAGTCATCAAAATGCTGGCGAATATGCCGGGTCATCTCGCCCACCGTGCCAGCATGCCAGAAACGCACGGCAATCCGAGCGGCGTTAGGCGCAAGACCCAAAACAAAGAAAGGTGTGTAATCTTCAGTGATCGGCGGCGCCCCAGCCTTGGGGGCCTCATACAAAATGCGGATTGCCTTGTTGGCTTGCTCTGGATTTTCCTTAGCTGGTTCACCAAAGATGTCGGCAAAAACATCTTCCAGGTCGTTTTTCTTCTCTGCCCAGAAGACTGCTGTAGCATCGCCGACAAATAATTTTTGACGAGAGTTTTTGGCGAGCATTTCGTTCAGAGCTGTGGTGTAGGCAAATACAGCTTTTTTACTAACAGGCGCATTGTAGCTTTGCGATTTGCCATATGAGTCAAAACCCATACCTTTTTGAAACGAAACTATTTTCGCATTACTTTTTGCTCCAGGAACAGGTGTTCGAGGGTGCAAACGGGCAAGAAGACCAATTTGGCCGGTAATAAGACAAATACCTTCAATGTCCGGGAGGGAACCGTCCTCTTCTTCCTCATTCCCCGATGATGCTTGTGATCCTTTGATGATGTAGCCTTTAAGGCTTTCACCTTGGCAAACCAGTTGTCCGTCAATTTGAAAGGTCAGATTGCATCCAGGTATTTTGGCACAGTCCTTCCAAGACGGGTGGTTAAACACCTCATTAAAATTTTCACCTTCCAGGAAATTGTAGACAGCCTTAATATCCTTATCCTCCGGGAATGCTGCGAATAGGTTCCTCACCTCATCTATGAATGTTTTGTGCTGGTTAACAGCCATTTCCTTGTCTTTCTCGCTCTCAGATTTCGCCCAACCAAGAACATAGCCATAATGATCCCAAAGAAGGTTTGTTTTCTGCCAAGCCTTAGAGCCAGAACGTTCTCGTTCTTCCGGTACAATGAAAGATCTCGCTACCAATTTTCTGCCGGAGAGTGTTCTTGTGTCCTGTAATCCGACAAATGTTCCCTGATGGTTCAAACTGATAAGAAAGGGAATCTCCGCACGCTTAAAACCCTCGGGAGCTACGTTATTCTCAGCAGCAAGGCGTTCATAGTAAGAAATTAATGCCTGCAGAATCATTGCCGCACCTCCATACCGTTCGATGTTGGCACCAACACAACACCATTGTTGAGTTCCGCGCGAAAAAAGGAGGGGCGGCAGAATTCGGTACAAAAATGCACATGGTCCTTGTCGGCCCGGTTGTCGTGCTGGATGTCGTGCAGCATCCAGCCAAGATCACGGGATTCGGCGATCGGTTCCGGCAATGCCTCTTCCAGACGGATCAAAGCGAAGTCGGCGGCGAATTCCCGGCAACCAAAGTAGGGTCGATGAAAGCATTGCCCTTTCTCCGCCCGACGCAAAAACATCTCCTGGAACTTGGTGAGGGTGTCTTCCTTGCCAGCGTTGCCGGTCATCTCAAGGCGGGCATGGATGGTGTAAGCCACATCCCGCAGGAAGAGTCCGGCACGTTGCTGCCGTTGCTCTTCAATAAAAAGCCCGTTTGAACGTGGCGACATGACGCTACCCACCTCGTTGCGCCGCACCGACTCCCAACGAATCGGGGCCAGTACATCAATGCGTTCCACCACCCAGCGAATGGCCGGTTTCCACAGGATTGCCTCAAGCACACCCCGTGCCGCCGAGGGCGTGATTACGTCATACGAAACCCGCTCCACCTTCATTTCCGGCCTGGTGAAGCAGGCATTCCGCCCCCAGACCTTAAGGCGGAACGGGCCGCTTCGCTTTCCGTTTCCGTTCATGCTTCCTCCTTCAGATCATCAGTTCATCCGGTTCGTAGATCAAAGAACGATCCGCACAAAAACCGAGATTCTTGTCATAAAGATTGCCGTGCCCCTGAACGAAGATACCGGGATGAATCTCCTCGATGGCGCTTTCGGCCAACAATCGGCCGTGGACGTGACGCGGCAGGTTGACCACATAGCGTTGCGCTTGTCGGAGAATCCAGCGTTCCGGCCCTTGGCGCCGCAACAATTCAATCAGTTTACTTCCTTTTTCGCCGTAATGGACAAGCACCGGTGCATAGGCTCCCTCATCGATGAGCCTAAATCGCTCCGCTGCAGTACGAAAACTGATCCGCAACTCCGGGTCATTGCCCAGCAGTTCCATAATGTTTTCCTTATCCAGCCTGTTTCCACGCATCCAATACAACATCCGGAAAAACTGCTCGAACCGCTCCGGGGCAAGGGGGTCATCTCGTTGGTCCATCAGAAGTTGACGTCCAATTTCAGCGGTTTGGCTAAGATGGCCTGCCGGTATCCGGCTCTCCGGCATAAAAACATACACTATGCCCTGGTTTAGCAAACCTTCCCGGTTGCAGCGTCCAGCTGCCTGTGCCACGGAATCAAGACCGGCAAGCGCTCGATAAACTACAGGGAAATCAAGATCAACGCCTGCTTCGACTAGCTGGGTGCTGACCACCCTGGTCGGTTCTTTTGCCAAAAGGCTCTTTTTGATTTCGGCGATCCGATCCGATCGATGCGCCCCGCACATGAGGGCTGAGAGATGGAAGGCGCCTGGCAGCAACTTTTCCCAGAGAATGCGGGCATCGTCGCGACGATTGACGATACAGAGCGTCGATTCATGACCAGCCAGACGTGGGGCGAGATCATCCCAGGTAACGGGGCCAGCAAGTTCTTCTAAAAACGCAACTTTTGTACGTTGCAACCGCACATGAAGATTCAATGATGGAGGAATGATTTCCTGAAGCCCTGGAAGACCTGCGAAGTCGAAATCCATGCTCTTATGCGGCCCAAGGGCTGGCTGGGTGGCAGTGGAGAGTAAAAAGGTCACTCCATAATTCAGCTGCAACTCCCGCATGAGTTCTAAGACGGGTTTCAAGAAATCCGTGGGCAGAAGCTGCGCTTCGTCCAGAATAATCACACTCTGGGCAATATTGTGGAGTTTGCGGCAACGGCTCGTGCGGCTGGCAAACAACGACTCGAAGAACTGCACCGTGGTAGTGACTATGAGTGGAGCGTCCCAGTTCTCACAGGCCAACCGACTCCGCGCATCTTCCCGTGAGACGTCGGCCACATCCAGATTACTGTGATGTTCCAGGACGGTGTCGCCAAAAATGGTGCGGAACTGATCGGCCGTCTGTTCGATGATGCTGGTGTAGGGGATCACGTAAATGATTCGCCGTTTGCCATGGATGTTGGCATGCCGCAGGGCGAAGGCCATCGAAGAAAGCGTTTTACCGCCCCCAGTGGGAACGGTGAGGGTGAAAAGTCCTGGAGGATCGAGTGCCCTGTTCCGGCATGCCTGTAAAACCTCGGACCGGATGCAGTTCACTGTTGTCTCGGGAGCCCCCGCTGTTTTCACCGTCATGTAATGCTCAAACAACGGGACCAAGGCATTAAGAGTTGGGTAGCCTGCACGTTGATCGGCTTTTTCCGGGTCCATGAAAAACTCGGTATCAAGGAAATCAGCATCGACAAGACAGGAAAAAAGCATCCGAAGCCAAATCGAACGTGAGAGCACCGTACCGCTTTTGGCCTTATCGGTGGGCGGTGCTTGATCGGTTATGTCAGCAGGGATGCCACCAGCGGCTGCAACCGACAGCAATTCTTCCTGATTCAGCCGCCATGCAAGAGAAGATTGAGGCGAGTTTTCGCTCTGCCAGTCCGGTAATCCAGCATGGTGCCCGGCGATACAATAGGCGAGGATACGGCCGAGTTTTCCAAACCGGTCAATGGCATGTAAGGCTCCAGCGGTAGAGTGGTTGACTTTTCCGGGTTTCACCTCCATGCTTGCTTCGTTGGATTCTCGGATATAGCGCTGAAAATCGGGGGAAAATTTTCCTAGGTCGTGCCAGAGTCCGGCAAGACGGCCCCAGGACGAGGCTCCGAATGCGGAAGAAAACTCACCAGCCAGTTTTGCGACCTCATTGAGATGGCAGTCCAAAGGTTGCCACTTGGATTGTGGCTGCCCTTCTTTTGAATGGGCAAATGAAGTTATGCTCTCTACCTTTGCCATATAACAACCCTCCTCTTTAATTCAGCAACCTACCAAACTTTCAAGAAAAATCTTTAAATACTTCATCGTGATTTCACTCACGTCCCACAATGTCGGCATGCCATTTTTTTTGGGGACGAGAGGCATGTCCTCGGTTGCAAGAGTGCGAAGGCCTTCACGCTTACACTCAATCAAGCGGAGCGGTGAACAACTGCGGTCAAAATCAGCCATGCGCCTTGCATATCCTGGCAAACCATGGCCTGCACTTTTGCCGTGGTTCCCTGCTTTGGATCTGTGTATTCCGTGCTGGTTGGCGGACGCTGTTACCCTCCACCGAAAACACCTTGGTTCGGCAATCGAAATGCGTGTCGCTCCACAAACGGCGATGGATGGCCGCGGAGTTGTAGTGGTCGCCCTCCGGATTGAAGAGTTCGCGGATCAGGTCTATTGCCAGGGCCAGCAGCAGATAGGCGATGAGGTATCCCATGGTAGTTCCTCCTGTTGAAAAAAGGGATTGGTGTTTCTCTCGCCTCCACGGTACTCTAGGTGGTGGGACAAATAGCGTCCCACCAAATTATTTTTTTTGCGGATCGGTTGTTTTTTGTCATTCCGAACGCAGGTGAGGAATCTGGAGATTTCTCCCTGCGGTCGAAATGACGAGCAGGGAAGCGGGTTGGCTGAATGAAGCCGAAGTGTAATCTGGGGAAATCGAGAGGGCGGGCAAAGGATAACCCCGGATTTCGTTACCCTTCATCCAGGCTACGGCTGAGTAATTCCCGTTTGCTTGGGATGACGGCAATAGCGCGCAGTTGATTTTTCGCAAAACGGGCACCGATGGCAAAATACAAACCCCAGCATACGCGTTTGCTGTTCATCGACAGGAAGATACGGGAAAAACGGTTTCCTAACCGCAACTCGCTTGCCGAAGAGTGGGAGACCAGCTACAAGACCATCCAGCGCGACCTCGACTATATGCGCTATGAGCTGGATGCGCCCCTGGCCTATTCGGCTAAACAGCGCGGCTACTACTACACCGAGGAGCAGTATCAGCTGCCGGCGATCAACATCCGGGAGAGCGATCTGTTCGCCATCTACCTGGCCGACAAGCTGCTGGTCCAATACGAGGGTACGCCGGTCTTCGAAAGCCTCCGTTCGGTGTTCCGCAAAATTGAGGGTAGCCTGCCGGACAAGGTGGCGACCAAACCGGGCAACGATCAGTCGCTGTTCACCGTGCTGCCGCCCTTTGCCACGGTGATCCTGCCCGAGGTGCTGGCCACGGTGTTCGACTGCCTGCGGACCTCGACCCGGCTGGAGATCGAGTACCGCAGTCCCGGCGGCGAGCCCAAATGGCGGCAGGTCGATCCCTATCACGGGGTGCGTTTCGAAGGCGACTGGTATGTGGTCGGCCACTGCCACCTGCGCGGTGCGCTCCGCACCTTCAGCCTGGCCCGCATGGTCACGGCGCGCAAAGGGAAGGAACGCTTTACCCTGCCCCTCCATTTTGATTTCCGCAAACTGTTCGGCAGCCATTTCGGCATTCATTGGGGTGAGGATGAGGTGGAGGTGCGGATTTACTTTGCCAAACGTGCCGCCTCTTATATCCGGGAGCGGCAATGGCACCCTTCCCAGGCTGTTGTGGAAGGAGCTGACGGCTCGCTGACCCTGACCCTGACGGTCAATCATCTCCTGGAATTGAAACGGTGGATTCTCTCCTGGGGCGACGCAGCCCAGGTACTCGCGCCGCTGGAACTGGCGGAAGATCTGCGGCAGACCGCGCTGCGGATGGCGGCCAGGTCGCCGGAGGCCCCATTTTGAACGGGCCGCCATGCAGGCAGAGCCGATTTTAGTTGCCCTTCCCGCCCTACCCTTGCTACTTTGTGGGTTTTGAAAAGAGGGGCGGACGCAATCGCCCTTGGCCATAATGGAAACAATGCAAAAGGAAAACAGTATGATGACGCAGGATAGTCAGCGCCTCTACTTGGACGATCTGTGCAAGCGATGGCGCAAAAACGCTGATGAGATAGTGGAGATGGCCATCGCTGGAAAGGTGGAACTGTGGATGGGCTTTTCCAATGTCCTTTTGTGGAAGACGGGCGGGAGCAAAGGAAAAAAGCCGCCGAAGCCGCAAATGCATGATCAGGTTGAGGTGAAACCGCAACTTGAGGTATTGGCGCAGATACAGGGACGATGCGACCGGATGATGATTGGGGCTGAGTTTTCCTGCCTGGACGACAAAAACAAGGCTGTTGTCATCAGCAACTCCGTGGGCGATGAGTGGGGAGAAACCAGCATGATCGGCCTCAAACCCGCCATGCTCTTTGCCCGGCTGGACGATGTGCGCCAGTTTGAGACCAAAAACAACATGCTGCCGCACACGGTCAATCATAAAAACCACGAGCAACCGCAACCGGCTCCTGATGTCATGGCACCCGGCATGTCCAAGGACCATCCCTGCTTTTCCCCGGAGCTCCATGCTGCCGGTAATTGCTGGAATGCTCTTTTTGCGCTGACCGGAACGACTGCAATCAAGATCACAAAGGCCGACATCGTGGCCTGGTTGCGGGAACAGCACCCCGAACTTTCCAAGGCGGCGATGGAACGGATTGCCCTGGTCGTCACCCCGGCCAAGAACGGACGTCCTTAGGCGGTCCAGGATACACTCATGATGAAGGTCTTTGCGTCCGCCAGCTTCTGGCTTTTCCTCCTGCTCATTCTTCTGCCAACGCCACTGCTTGTTGCCAAGGCCGACATCGACGGATTTAAAGGCATGCGCTGGGGCAGTTACCTTACCGACCTGCAACAGACCAAGAAACTGGTGCTGACCAAGGAAGGCGGTAAGAGCGGCTCCGCCCTCTACGCCCTTGAAAACGAGGAGTTACGCTTTGGCAAGGCTACGCTCACCGGCATCCACTGCTCGTTCACCAAGGAGCGGCTCCACGGTGTCATCCTGCTGTTCAATGGCTCCAAGAATTTTACCGCCATGAAGGCCGAGGCCTTGGCCAAGTTCGGCCAAAGCACGAAAGTGGAGCTGAGCGGCGAGGAGATGTACAACTGGGCCGGACCAATCACCAATACGGTGCTTTCCTACAACCAAAAAAGCCAGTCCGGTTTTTTGTTCATGAAGCCCAAAAAAATGCCGCCGCCGCCCAAGGGTGCGGAGAAACGAAAAACAGCCGGTCCAGTCAATCAGGAAACGGCCTTGGACAAAGCACCGGTTCCCAAAACCCCGGAGACTCGGCCAGCAACCAGTCCTGCCGATTTCGAAACAGCCCTGGACAAAGCGCCCCAGCTCTCCCAGCCGGCGGTTGCCGAAACATTCACTCCTGAGATACAGGGCCTGATCGACCGGGACCAGGCGTTGACCCAACTTTGTTGGGAAACGGTAGGTCCGGCGGCCGATGCCGCCTGCGTGCAGATGCGCGAAAATATCGAACGGCTCCAAGCCATGGGATTGTGCGTGGCACCGGGGGATTCGGGGCAATCGGGGATCGAGGTCGTCTGGCGCCGGTGCGGGCCGGGGGTTGCTGCGGCCCCGCAGGCCGCTCCGCAGATGACACCACAGACTGTGCCGCAGACGACCCCGCAGATGGCCGGGGGGACGGCAGCACCAGCTCTCCCTCCAGCGGTCCCCCAGTTGAGCGATGAAAAATATCAGCGCTGCCGTCGTATCGGTGAATTGTTTGCTACCGCGGCCCAATTACGGGACAACGGTGTCGAACCTCTGGGTGCCGAAGAAGAGTTGGTCTGGCGTGTGACCAGCGATACTCCAGAGATCACTATCGAACGCATCCGGGAAACCATCGAACTGGTTTATTTCGATCGGGAGTATACCCAAATGTCCGGCGAGCCGCTCATTCAGCGGGTGAGTGATCTTTGCCTGAGCGGACGCGGCCCCTACGGCCAGCCGCTACCCTGATCAGCCTGACAGGTCGGAGCGCGGTAGCGGTTGACTCGTTCCAGTGTGAGTTTATTTTGGTTTACTTGCCAATGACCCTTTTCTGGGTATCTTTTCGACCGTGAGAAGAAAAACCTGGGACTTCTCACATCCGTTCGGAATGACAAAGAAAATAGCGGTTACGCGCTGGCCATCACAACCAAATCCGACCCGAATCCGAGCGTAATGTTGGCCAAGGTATTCGTGACCAGGCCCTGAACAAAAGGGGTCAGGCCTCCAGCTTGGCGAGCCGGAGAATCCACAGGTCGCCGGTAATCCAAGTCTCGCGTTCCTTGCGCAAGCGGGCTGGTTCTTGTGCCAGAACGACCCAACCGGTGGCGGCGGCGATCCGGCGGATATATTCGGGGGCATAGGCAAATCGACCGGTTGGGAGCAGTTGAAAGCCTTCTGTGTCCAGATGTTCGGTGGAAAAGCAGAACAGGGCTTCCGGCCGGGCAATGGCTTGGGCAGCGGTGAATATCGCCAGCAGGTCGCCGACATAGATAAATACGTCGGTGGCCAGATAGAAATCGTAGGTCTCCAGGGTCGATTCCAGGTGGTGGATGATGCTGTCCGGATGGGTCTGGTCGTAGCAGCCCTTTTGCGCCGCCTGGGCCAGCATGTTGCGCGAGAGATCGACCCCGTCGAGCACCGCGACCATCCCCTTGAAGGACAGACCGCTCAGGCCGGTGCCGCAGCCGAGATCAAGACCGTGGGCGCAGGCGGTACCCTGGGCGGAACTGTGGCAGAGGCAGGCGTAGAGCTGTTGCGGATTGTCATAGCCCAGCTCTTCCACCAGATTATGCTCAAAATCTTCCGCATAGGTATCAAAAAATCCGCAGACATAGGAATCCGGAGGGTGGTCAAGCGGAATGCCGAGAAGCGCGGACAACAGGTAGCGCACCGATTCATCCTCGGGACGCTGTTCCAGGACCTGGGTATAATACAAAATCGCCTGGTCGGTCTCGCCAGCCCGGTGGTGCAGGTAGGCGAGATTATTGGCTGCGGGCACGTAGGCAGGTTTTAAGGTCAGGACGCGCTGGTAGCAGGCGATGGCCTGTTCGTCTTCGTAGAGATCGCGATAGCAGCCGCCGAGATTGTAGAGACAATCGGCATGGTCCGGGGCAGTGGTCAGGATGCGCCGATAGGTGGCGATAGCGGCTGGCCGGTCACCTGTTTTTTTCTGGCAGAGGGCAAGGTTGAAGAGGGTGTCTTCATCCCCTGGCTTGTGGAAGTCGGCTCGGGAAAAGGCATCCAGGGCCAGGAAAAAATCGCCGAGATCGAAATAGACCAGGCCGATATTATAGCGCAGAAAGGAGGAGTGAGGCAGCGAATCCAGCAACAGGAGATACTGTTGTTTGGCCTCTTCGAGGCGGCCCTCGGTTTGCGCGGCGCAGGCTGAGGTAATGGCTCGACGCAGTGCATCGGCGTTCGGGTTCGGCGGGTTGTCGGTCATGGGCGTTCCGGTAGAGGGGAGTGCAAAGGCAGGGCTGGTAGAAGATGGACCTGTCGCTTGGAAAGAAGTCAAGCATACCTCTTTTCCCGGTCTCCAGGTTGCAAAATATCACACCTTCCGTTTTTGCACCTCAGCCTGCCCCTGGCAGCTTACTACTCGGTAGATTCGGCGCAGAGAATTCGTTCTTCCTTCAAGCTGTCGCTTCTTTTTGTTGGGTATAGTGACCGTGAAGGACAAACACCGCAAAAAGAATATCTTGCATGAACATACCAAGTCATCCAAACCCTAAGCCTGTGCCTCTGCCGCAACTCCCCATCCAGCCCATCCTCCCGGCGCTGAAAACAGCGCTCGCCCAAGGTTCGGCGGTGCTGTCCGCTCCACCCGGTTCGGGCAAGACCACCATTGTGCCCCTGGCGCTCTTGGACCAGCCCTGGCTGACCAACAAGAAAATTCTCATCCTCGAACCGCGGCGACTGGCGGCCAGGACAGCGGCAGCCCGCATGGCCGCGCTGCTCGGTGAACAGATCGGCGAGACCGTGGGCTACCAGATTCGTTTCGACCGGCGCATTGGTCCGGGGACCCGCATCGAGGTGCTGACCGAAGGGGTCTTGACCCGGCGGCTGCAAACCGATGCCGCCCTGGCCGATGTGGGGCTGATCATCTTTGACGAGTTCCATGAGCGTTCCATCCACGCCGACCTGGGCCTGGCCCTTTGTCTCGATCTCTGCCAACTGAAGGACGACCTGCGCCTGCTGGTGATGTCGGCCACCCTTGATGCCCAACCCCTGGCCAAGCTGCTGGGCAATGCACCGGTCCTGACCGGCCAAGGAAGTCAGTTTGAAGTCCGCATCGAGTATCTGCAGCGGGAGCCACGGGGCCGGATCGCCGGAATCACGGCGGCCGGTGTGCGGCAGGTAGTGCGGGAGCAGCACGGTGACATCCTCGTCTTTCTTCCCGGTGCCGGAGAAATCCGCGAGGTGCACAACCTGCTGCGCGACGATCCGGTGTGCAGTGCGCTCGTGATTGCACCCCTGTTCGGCGATCTGGCGCAAAAGGAGCAGGACCGGGCACTCCTGCCTGATCCGGATGGGCGGCGGCGGATCATCCTGGCCACCTCGATTGCCGAAACCAGCCTGACCATCGAGGGGGTCGGCTGCGTGGTCGATAGCGGCTGGTCACGGCTGCCCTCCTTTAATCCCGCCAGCGGACTGAGCACCCTGACCACGGTTCGGGTATCCAAGGCAGCGGCCGACCAGCGCGCGGGCCGGGCCGGACGGCTCGGGCCGGGCTTCTGCCTCCGCCTCTGGACCAGGGGCGAGCACCACAGCCTCCCCTCTTTTCATCCCCCGGAGATTCTCAACGTCGATCTGGCCCATCTTGCCCTGGAACTGGCCCTGTGGGGCGTTGCCGATCCCGGTGAGCTTCGTTGGCTCGACCCGCCCCGGTCCGGCCCCTGGCAGCAGGCGCGGGAACTGCTGCGGTCTCTGGGCGCCCTCGATGCAACCGGGCGCATTACCGCCGCCGGACGGCAGCTGGCCGAACTGCCGCTCCATCCCCGCCTTGGTCACATGCTGCTCACGGGGCGCGCCATGGGCCACGCCGCCCTGTCCTGCGACCTTGCTGCTCTCCTGTCCGAACGCGATCTCATGCGGCACAACGGCGCCATTGCCACCGCCAGCCTGGAAACACGGCTGCACCTGCTTGAAACCTGGCGGCGCAAGGGGGGTGCATGGGTCAGCCGGGAAGACGGCGACCCGGTGCTTTGCCGCCGGATCGATCAGGCTGCCCGCCAATGGCTGCGCCTGCTGGGGAACGGCCCAGGAACCCGCGATCTTGCGGCCATCGGCTCCCTGCTGGTTGCCGCCTACCCCGACCGCATCGCCCGCCAGAGGCCGGGTCAGCGGGAGCGGTATCTCCTGGCCTCGGGTCGGGGGGCCTTTCTCGCGCCAACCGATACCCTGGCAGCCAGCGAGTATCTGGTGGTGCCCCATCTTGATGCCGGCCAGCGGGAAGGCCGCATTTTCCTCGCCGAATCGGTGGATATCGAGGAACTGCGGCGGCAGCACAGCCATTTGCTGACCACCACGGAACAGGTGGACTGGGACGATGCGCAGGCTAAGGTCGTAGCCGTGCGGCGGGTCTGTCTGGGGGAAATCGTGGTCGCGGAAACGCCGCTTGCGGACGTTGATCCCGAGGCGGCTCGCCAGGCCCTTCTGACCGGTATCCGGAGGATGGGACTTGTCTGTCTGCCGTGGAACCGGGAAGCGCGTCAGATGCAGGCCCGAGTCCAATGCCTGCGCACCTGGCGGCCGGAAGCAGACTGGCCGGACCTGCGAGATGAAGTACTGGTAGAGGATTTGGGCTGGCTGGAACCGTATCTCGCTGGCATCGGCAAGGCGGCACAACTGAGCAGAATCAATCTGGTGGCGATCTTCACCGCCATGCTGGGGTGGGATCGGCGACAGCGGATGGAGCGCGAGGCACCGGTTGCGATCACCGTTCCCAGCGGCTCAACCATCCGCATCGAGTACCGGATCGATGAGCCGCCGCTGCTCGCGGTCCGCATCCAGGAGATGTTCGGACTGGCCGCAACACCGGCCATCTGCGGCGGCACGGTGCCGTTGCTGCTCTACCTGCTTTCCCCAGCCCGCCGGCCCATCCAGGTCACCACCGACCTGGCCGGGTTCTGGCAGCGCGGCTACCCGGAGGTCAAAAAGGAACTCAAGGGCCGGTACCCAAAACACTACTGGCCGGACGACCCGCTGATCGCCGAACCCACCAGGGGCGTACGCCGCGCCAACCGGTCGCCCACACGTCCACAGTGATAACAGGCGGCTTGCCGCCGCTTTGCCGCCACTCAATTGAGGACCACCAGGGCATACCCCTTATTCTGGTAGCCGATCGCGGAATTGAGTACATTGGCGACCAGCTTGATCTCGGCGACAAGGTCCGCCGGGTCGGCCTTGGCGACCTGCATGGCATAGGCGCAGGCTTCGAACCGGACCCCTTTCTTTTTCAAGGTCCGGATCAGATCAAGCGCCTCTTCGTCGAGTTCGCCGGCTGCCAGCATTCCGATCCCTGGACCACGAAAGGCAACCACCATCCGCGGTTTCACTCCCTGCGCAACCATCCCCTCGTATGTTTCCCGCAAGAGTTGCAGATTGAACACCAGTTTATCCGGGTCTGCCACCCGGATATCGACAATGACTCGCGCCGTTTTCAGCCCGGCCAAGGCCTCGCGATCGTCCGGTTTTTGCGCGGCATGCAGCGCAGGGAAGGAAAACAATAGCAACAGTGCCGGGAGAAGCAATCGGGCCAACATAGTGTTTCCTCCTCATTCAAACATCAGGCTCTGACCCACCGACCTACTTGATCATATACCTGAACTGAAACTGACGTTTGGTGCCGTCCGCCAGCTTTGTTCCCACCTGGAACTGGTACTCGCCCTTGGCCGGGAGGGCCACGTCGGCCCCAAAATGATTGCCCATGCCCATCAGCGGAATAGCCTCTCCGGCCTGGTTGGTCTGCGGATCAATGATCTTCACCGCCACCGTGCCCTGTTCGATGGCGGCACCGGTTGCGGCGTCACTGAACATGACCATGAAATGATAATTTTCTTTTTTGCCCATTTGGGCCATCACGGCACCGACATCGTTCAAAAGGCCCTTTGCCTTGACGCCCTCGACCGTTTGATCGCCGAGCGCGATGGTCTTGGTGCGCGTCTTCTCCATGGCACCATGCTCTCCCTGCGGCGGCATCGCGTGCTGACTGTGATCGCTTTGGGCCTGAACAAGGGCGGTTGCGGGCAGGGTCAAAAAGGAAAGGACGGCAAAGGCAACAAGTATGCGTTTCATGGTTGGTTCTCCTTGGGTGAATCCTCGCTGCGAGGAGGGTTGGGGTGAAGTTCGTCTTCGTGCAACGGTTCCTCCGTACTGGCCGCCAGGCTCGAATCGAGCCGCCGGGCGCGCCAGAGATAGAAGATAACCGGATAGACCAGCAGTTCCATCAGGCCCGAGGTGACCACACCGCCGACCATGGGTGCGGCGATGCGTTTCATCACATCGGCACCGGCCCCGTGGCTCCACATGATGGGCAGCAGGCCGGCAATAATCACCGCGATGGTCATGACCTTGGGCCGGATGCGCTTGACCGCGCCATGATGGATGGCCTGGACCAGATCGCCACAGGTGCGCATCCGCCCCTGATCGCCCCATTGCTTATGAGCCAGATCGAGGTAGAGAAGCATGACCACCCCGGTTTCCGCGTCCAGCCCGGCCAGGGCGATGATCCCCACCCAGACGGCGATCGAGAGGTGGTAGTCGAGCAGATAGAGCAGCCAGAAAGCGCCGACCAGGGAAAAGGGTACCGCCAGAAAGACGATGCCGGTCTTGATCAGGCTTTTGGTGCTCAGGTAGATGATGACGAAGATAATCAAGATGGTCAGGGGAATGATGACCAGCAGTCGCGCCCGCGCCTTCTCCATGTACTCGAACTGGCCGCTCCAGACGATATTGTAGCCGGGCGGCAGCTTGATGTGCGCCTCCACCACCTTGCGGGCGTTGGCCACATAGGTGCCGATGTCGATCCCCTTGATGTCGACATAGACCCAGGCGGTGCGGCGGCCGTTCTCGCTCTTGATCGAATCGGGACCGTGGCTGATTCCGATTTCGGCCAACTGGGCCAGGGGAATCTGCCGACCGCCCGGACCCGGCACCAACACCCGTTGCAGGGCATCGGGATCGCTGCGGAAATCGCGGTCATAACGGACATTGACCGAATTGCGCTCCAGCCCCTCGACCGTTTCCGCAACCGCCATGCCACCCACCGCCGTCCGGATGACCTCCTGAATAGCGCCGACATTGATGCCGTAGCGAGCCGCCTTGGCGCGGTCAATCCGGATATCGAGGTAGTTGCCGCCCACGGCCCGCTCGGAGATGGCGCTGAGCGTTCCCGGCAGGGAACCGACCAGGGCCTCGATCTCGGCCCCGATCCGGCTGAGTGTTGCCAGATCGTTGCCCATGACCTTAATCCCGACCGGAGTCTTGATGCCGGTGGACAACATGTCGATCCGGGTCTTGATCGGCATGGTCCAGGCATTGGTGAGGCCGGGAAACTGGATAGCGCTGTTGAGCCGGTCGATCAACTGGTCGACGGTGATCGTCTGCTCTTCCGGCCAGAGGCGGCGCAGGGGGCTTTTCAGCCACTCCAGCGCACCCGGCCAGGCGGAGTAGAAGCGCATGGTTGGCACCTGCCGCCACTCGCTTTCCGGTTTGAGCATGATCGTGGTTTCGAGCATCATCATCGGCGCCGGATCAGTCGCGGTCTCGGCCCGTCCAACCTTGCCAAAGACATGTTCCACTTCGGGAAACTGACGGATGATGCGGTCGGTCTGCTGGAGGATTTCCTTGGCCTTAGTCACTGACAGCCCCGGAAAGGTGGTGGGCATGTAGAGGAGATCGCCCTCGTAGAGCGGTGGCATGAACTCGGAACCCACTTTGGACAGCGGCCAGGCGATGGAGAACATGGCGGCGAGCGTCAGCAGCAGGGTCAGCATACGCCACTTGAGCACCCAGTCGACCACCGGATGGTAGAGGCGGATCAGGATGCGATTGAGGGGGTTGGCCGCCTCCGCCTTGATTTTACCGCGGATGAACCAGCCCATCAGCACCGGCACCAGGGTGATGGACAACAACGCCGCCGCGCCCATGGCATAGGTCTTGGTGAAGGCCAGCGGCTTGAACATGCGGCCGCTCTGCTCGGTGAGGGTGAACACCGGCGCAAAGGAAACGGTGATCACCAGGAGCGAATAAAACAGGGTCGGTCCGACTTCGCTGGCGGCGTCCAGGATGATCTGCCAGTGGGGCTTGCGGCCGCGATCGCGCTCCAGATGCTTGTGGGCATTCTCAATCATGATGATGGCCGCGTCGATCATCGCCCCGATGGCAATGGCGATGCCGCCCAGGCTCATGATGTTGGCGTTGATGCCCTGGGCGTGCATGATCACAAAAGCCAGGAGAATGGCCACCGGCAGGGTGCAGATCGCCACCAGGGCGCTGGGCAGGTGGGCCAGGAAGAGGAGGGTCACCAAGGCGACAACGATGGATTCCTCCAGCAATTTCTCTTTCAGAGTGGCCACGGCCCGCTCGATCAGCCCGGCCCGGTCATAGACGGTTTTGATCGTCACCCCATCCGGCAGGCCGGCTTTCAAGGTTTCCAGCTTGGCCTTGACCCGCTCGATGGTGGCCAGGGCGTTGTCGCCAAAGCGCATGACGATGATGCCGCCGACCGTCTCGCCCTGCCCGTCCGATTCGGCGACGCCGCGCCGCATCTCGGGCCCGAGCCGCACCTCGGCCAGATCGCGGACCAGCACCGGTGTGCCCTCGCTGGTCGCCATGACCACGATACTGCCTAAATCGGCCAGGCTGCGGATATAGCCCTGGCTGCGGACCATGAACTCGGTCTCGCCCATCTCGATGGACCCGCCGCCAACATCGAGGTTGGCCCGCTGGATGGCCATCATCACCTCGGTGATCGGAATCCGGTAGGCGGCCAGTTTGTTGGGATCGACCGCCACCTGGTACTGCTTGACAAAACCGCCCAGGCTCGCCACTTCCGAGACGCCCTCGACCGAGGTCAGCTCGTAGCGCAGATACCAGTCCTGGATGGAGCGCAGCTCCTGGAGATTGTGCCGGTTGCTCTCCAGGGTGTATTGAAAAATCCAGCCGACACCGGTGGCATCGGGGCCAAGCGTCGGGGTCACCCCCTGCGGCAGGGTGGCCGAGGTGGTGCTCAGATATTCGAGTACCCGGCTACGGGCCCAGTAGATATCGGTGCCGTCCTCAAAGATGATATAGACAAAGGAAGAGCCGAAAAACGAATAGCCCCGTACCACCTTGGCACCCGGTACCGACAGCATGCGGGTGGTCAGGGGATAGGTCACCTGGTCCTCCACCACCTGAGGTGCCTGACCGGGGTATTCGGTAAAGACGATCACCTGGACATCGGAGAGGTCGGGAATGGCATCCACCGGGGTTTGCCGCAGCGAATAGATCCCCGAAATCACCACAAAGAGCGTCGCCAGGATCACCAGAAATTTGTTGCGGATCGACCAGGCGATAATGGTTTCAAGCATGGCGGCTCCCCGAACTGATACTGGCTGTCGCGCTCATTTGAACAGATCGTCCAGGGCCTTGGCATCGGCCTTGCCCGGATGATTGGGTTTGACCGCGGGACTGGGCTCGGCAGGGGAAGCGGCTTCCTCCGGCTTCGGGGCCAGCATCTTGTCCAGGGCCTCGCGCAGCCTGCTTTCCGAATCGAGCATGAACTGGGCGGAAACCACCACCGCATCATCCTCGCTGAGCCCGGAGACGACCTGGACAAAACCGTCATCACCGCGCACTCCCGTCTGTACGGGCTTCGGTTCGAACCGGCCTTCACCCAGGGCGACAAAGACCGTCTGCCCTTTGCCGGAATTGAGCAGCGCGGTCATGGGGATGGCCAGGGTCTCCGCCGCCACCTCGGCGGCGACGGCGACATTGGCGTACATGGCCGGTTTCAACTCGAAACCGGGATTGGCCACCTCGATGCGCGCCTTGACCGTCCGAGTTTCATTCTCCATGGTGGGGTAGATGTAGGCGATGGTGCCGTCGATCACCTTGCCGCTCGTAAAGGGCAACGCCACCTGCACAGTCTGCCCGGTCTTGACCCAGGGAAGATCGTATTCATAGATTTCGGCGATGATCCAGACCGTGGAGAGATCGGCGATCTGGAGGAGTTCCTCGCCGGCCATGACCCGCGCCCCGGCCAACACCTTTTTACTGGTGACAATCCCGCCGTGTTCGCTGGTCAGGGTCAGGGTTTTGCGCACCTGGCCGGTCCGTTCCAGGTTACGGAGCTGGTCAGGGCCGATATCCCAGTAGCGCAGCCGGGTGCGAGCCGCCTCCAACAACCGGTCGGCGCCGGCGGCGATCTCGGGATAGGGGCTGCTGCTCAATCGCCGTCTATTTTCCATGGCGAGCAGGTATTCCTGCTGGGCGGCCACCAGTTCGGGGCTGTAGATCTCCAAAAGAGGCTGCCCTTTTTTCACCGGCTGCCCCTGCTGGTTGACATAAAGCCGTTCCACCCACCCCTCAACCTTGGTGTTGACCGAGAACTGACGGTCATCGGCAGCCGTTACCAGACCGACGGTGCGAATGGTTCGCCGCAGAGAACGTTTGGCCACCTTCTCGGTCCGCACGCCCATATTCTGCAGGGTAACCGGGTCGATCCGGATGCCCTCCGAAGCACCCCCTGCCTCTTGCCCGGCCTCGTTCTTACCGCCGCTGCCTGCCGCCTTGACCGGGGTCAGGGCCATGCCGCAGATCGGACAGGCGCCGGGAGCGTCGCGGATGATGAACGGATGCATGGAGCAGGTGTACTGGACCTTGGCCGCCTCCTGCCCGGTCTCTGAACCCGCTGGCCCGTGGTCATGACGGCTGAGACCGAGAAAGTAGCCGCCACCGAGGGCCAGGGTCAGGCCGACAAACACCGCCAGTACTTTTACCGCTGCTGTCACTCTCATCAATGCTCCTCAATAATCCGCGAAATCATCATCCATTCTGACTCCGGAACGGTTCACGGGGCTGGCGGCAACGGCATGCCAACCACGTTTTCGAGCACCGCCAGCTGCATCTGGTGCTCGGCCATGGCGCCATGATATTCCCGTTCGAAGTTGAACTGGGCCATGCGGCTGCCGAGCACCTCGGCAAATTTCACGGTATCGGCCCGGTAGCCGGCCATGGCCGACTGCACCGCGCCGCCGGCCTGGGCAAGCATCCCCTGATCGTAGAGCCGGGTGAGCTTGCGGCTGCGTTCCATCTGGGCCAGGCCGTCACTGACGGCCAAACGGATCTGGTTTTGCAGGGCCGCCAATTCGTGGACCGCCATCCGCCGTGACGCCTGCATTTCGGCAACCTTGGCCTGACGCCAATCAGTCTGAACCGGCAGGTTAAAGGACAATTGCGCGCCGTACATATCATCGCCCCCCATATCCATGACCTCATCCCGCTGCATGTATTCCAGTGAAACAGTGAAATCGGGATAGAACTCTTTCTCCGCCAATTTGGCGCCAGCCTCGCTTTTATCGATTTTAGCCTGCAAGGATTTCAGCGCCGGCCGATGGGCAAAGGCCAGACGCTCCAGTTCGGCGGCCGAAAGGGACAAGGACGGCAGGGTCATCTTGGGAATCAATGGGATGGCCGTTACCGGTGGACGGTAGGCCAGGGTGTTGAGGGTGGCGGCCAGGGATTTTCTTTTCTGTTCCAGACCGATGCGCATCTCCTCCATCTTCGAGCGCTCCAGCTGCGCCTGGAAGACCTCCTGCTGACCTGCTTTGCCGACGCTGTACATGGATTCGGCCTGGCGAACGAGATCATCCAGGAGTTTGATCGTGGAGACCACCGTTTCCAGCGAACGGTCCACCAGATAAATCTGATACCAGGTTTCCTTGATCATCCGCCGCAATTCAAGACGCCGCTCTTCGACCACCCAGCGTTCGGCTTCCGCCTCGAATCCGGCCTCCTCCCGCATCAGATCGCGCTTACCGAAAAAGGGCAGTTTCTGGCTGATGCCGATCACCTTGGCGGTCATTTCATCGCGTTTGAAATTCAGGGGATCGCGAATCAGGGCATTCTGCACCCGCAGCATCATCATCGGATCCTCAAGCGCCCCCGCCTGCCGGGCCCGCTCGACGCTCATCCGCCACCGTTCCTCCGAGGCCTTGACCTCGGGGTTTTCGGCCACCGCCTGGGCCACCAGGGTTTCGAGCGTATCGTGCTTCCGGCCCTGTTTATCCTCGGCCCGCAAAGTGGCACCATCAGCAACCAGGAGGAGCAACACCAGAATCACTGGCACAAACCGGGTAGGCTGCATCACATTGAGACCCCCTTAGTCTACATAGATCATTTTCTTGCTCATGCCGCCGTCCACGACAAACGACTGGCCGGTGATGAACCCGGCTTCCTCCGCAAGCAGATACGCCACCAGGGCGGCCACGTCGTTGGGCACGCCCACGCGGCCCGCAGGGTGCTGGCGATGATCCTCTTCCGTCAAGTGCGGATCGAATTGCTGGCTCGTTTTCCGCAGGCCGCTGACGTCAATCCAGCCGGGCAGCACGGCATTGACCCGGATGCGATGGGAAAAGCTGATTGCCAGCGCGTGCGTCAGGGCCACCAGACCGCCCTTCGACGCGGCATAGGCCTCGGTGTGCGGTTCCGACTGCAGCGCCCGGGTAGAGGCAATGTTGACGATCGCGCCCCTGCGCCGTTCCAGATGGGAAGCGGCGTGTTTCACCATGAGAAAGGCCCCGGTCAAATTGATCCGGATCATCCTTTCCCAGTCTTCAAGCCGCACCTCGGTGACCGGAATCCGCCCGGAGTTGGCAATGCCGGCATTGTTGACCAGCCCGTCCAGCCAGCCGTACCGGGAAAGGGCGTGTTCGATGCAGGCCCGGACCTCCGCCTCCGACCCGATATCGGTGGGGATGAAAGAGAGCCGTTCCGGGACCTTGAGAGAGGCCGCCAGCTCTTCTCCCGCCTCCACATCGCAATCGGCGATCACCACAGAGGCATTCCGGCGCAGCAGATATTCCACCACCCCCCGGCCGATTCCTTGCGCCCCTCCGGTCACCACGATGGTTTTGCTGGTGAAATCAGGCATCATCGCCATTGGCATGGGCTATCACGGGTGTTGGGCACCATAGAAAATGGTGCCACATTGTATCCTCAAGCAATAGTGCAACTCATTGTAATCATCGAAGAGTAGCGCCGCCATATCTAAATCAACCTACCGCTGCCGAACTGGCAGGCTGAATAGGGCCTGCCTCCACCTCCATTGGTGAAAAAAAACGCAAGATGCGGCACCATCGGGTTGTGGCTCAAGCGTGCAGCATCGGGTTCAGCCTCCGCTCCTCGCCAATGGTGGTCGAAGAGCCGTGTCCCGGGTAGACAATGGTCTCGTCGGGAAGGGACAGCAATTTATGCTGGATGCTGTCCCGCAACTGCCGGTGATCATGGCCGGAAAACAGTCCGGGCAGGGCCGCGCCGATTGTGCGCCGCAACAGGGTATCGCCACTGAACACCACGCCATGCCCCCAAAAACACAGACTGTCGCTGCTATGCCCCGGGGTGTGCAGCACAACGAGCTGAAGGTCGTCAACGGTGAGGACATCACCGTCTTTGAGCACTCTGTCGGGAGGAAAAGGGAGCTGGTAGGGGGTAAAGGTTAATCCGGGGATGATCAGGCGGGGCGCGGGAGTGGTCTGGGGGGTATCGCCGCCGCAAGCGGCAAAGGGCGCGTTGTAGGTCTTCCGGATCATATCGAGCGCGCTGAAATGGTCGATATGCGCATGGGTCAGCGCTATGCAGGAGATCGACAGATTTAACTCCGCCACGGTCTCCATGATGCGTTCCGCCTGCACCCCCGGATCGATAATGAGGCCTTGACGGGTCGCTTCCGAGGCGACGATGTAGCAGTTGGCGGCAAAGGAATCACCTGCAAGCATTCTGACGAACATCGCATCCCCCCGTGGTGAGAAAGAACTTTTCTTTTCTCCGATATTCCAGTGCAGGTCAAGAAAAAGAAGCGCCGTGAATCAACCTGCAAGGGACAAAGTTTATCAACAACCGCCTTGCGTCCAGCCGGCTGCGGTTAGCCGGCCAGGGTAAAAACACTCCAGCCACTCAAACCCTTTTAATAACGAACACTTCCATTGTCCCCATTGTGCCTTGGTTTGATTTCATTTCCCATTTTGCCCGAAAGTGCATTATAATTTTAATTGTTTTAAACTGCAGTGGTACATTTGCAGTGCTGAGGCCTCAACTGATGGTTACCTGTCCAGGTCCACATTAACACCAAACCAATGTAAGGAGCTTTTATGAATCAAATGATGCGAATGACCACTTGTATCGCGCTTGCCGCCATGCTGACCGGCTGCGCAGGCGCCACCAAACAACAAACGGGAACCGGTGTCGGGGCCGCCGCCGGAGCCGGCATTGGCGCGATTCTCGGGCAGGCGATCGGCCACAACACCACCAGCACCCTGATTGGCGCGGGTATCGGTGCGGCTCTGGGCGGCATCGCCGGCAACCAGATCGGGGCGTACATGGACAACCAGGAACAAGATCTGCGGCAAGTTGAATCCGCCAGCATTCAGCGCGATCAGGATGTACTGACCGCCACCTTCAAGAGTGACATGTTCTTTGACTACGACTCCGCCCAAATCAAACCCGGCGCGTACAGCGAACTGGATCGCATCTCGAACGTGCTCAACAAATATCCACAGACCACAATCCGGGTCGAAGGCCATACCGACTCGCGCGGCAGCGAGCAATACAACCAGCAGCTGTCCCAACAGCGGGCCAATTCGGTCAGGAACGCCCTCGGACAGCGCGGTGTTGACACCCGGCGCATCGAGGCCATCGGTTATGGCGAGTCTCAACCAATCTCCTCCAGCGATGCGATGAACCGGCGCGTCAATATTGTCATCAATCCGATCCGCCAGAACTAAACAGAACACCCGCTCAAGGATGGACGCCTCCAGTCAAATCGCCAGCATCGTTGCCCTAACCATGGGCGTAGCCTGGGCCAGCGGCATCAATCTGTATGCCGCCATGCTGATGCTGGGCCTGATGGCACTCAATGGAGCAATTCATTTACCCCCGGATCTGCAGGTGCTGGCCCATCCTTCGGTGATTGGCGCGGCTGGCCTGATGTATGCGATCGAGTTTTTTGCGGATAAAGTTCCGGGCGTCGACACGGCTTGGGACACCCTGCATTCCTTCATTCGCATACCGGCCGGCGCGATCCTGGCCGCCGGAGCGGTGGGGCAGGTGGATCCGGCCGTGATGGTTGCGGCCGGCATCGTGGGTGGAACCGTTTCCGCGGGCGCCCATGCAGTCAAGGCAGGCACCAGGGTCCTGGTCAACACCTCGCCCGAACCCTTCACCAACTGGGCGCTTTCGATCAGCGAGGATGTGGCGGTGGTCGGCGGGATATGGGCCGCTGTCAAGCACCCCTGGGTTTTTCTCGTTTTCCTCGGCCTCTTCCTCCTGGTGTCCATCTGGATGATTCCCCGTCTCTGGCGGGGAATCACCTCCCTTTTCCGACGACTGGCGGACCTGTTCAACCACACCCCGAAAATCGACGCCTGCAGGTAAGCAGAAGACCGTCCCCTCCCAACAGCTGCCCCTGAGAGCAGCATCTCGCCATATCCTTGGCAATAATGACGCGCAACAATCCCGAAGGCAGCTCTCGTTACCCCCTCAGGAGGATCTGACCGCACTGGCAGCAGCGGCATCCCCGCCAAACTGATGGAAATAATTCTTTCTCTACCCTTTAAGGGTAGGATATACTCAGCCTGTACACTTTAAACCCCTCGACATCAGTGGCGCCTCGTCTTCCTTTTCCATTCAATCGTCATCAAGGACCGCGCAGCATGCACCCTTTCCGCACCTTCAAGAGCAGTATTGTCACCAAAACGGCCACTTCTGTTTTGGTGGTCGTTATCATGCTGGTCATCGCCCTGGTCTTGACCTCACGAAACCTGGTGCTGAACCAATTTGCATCTCTTGAACAGGATGACGCCAAGATCCAGATCCATCGGGTGGTCAATGAAATCGACTCGACCCTGGACAAGCTGCAAGCCTTTAGCTCGGACTGGGCATTCTGGGACGACACCTTCCAATTCGTGACCGACCGTAACGCCAGATACATTGAGAATAATCTCATGGATGCGACCTTTGTCGACCAGCGCATCAATTTGATGATGTATTTCAATGCCCAGGGCGAATTGGTGCATCAGCAGTTTTTTAATCTTGTCAACGCTCAACCGGCTGAGCCAGATCTCTCGACGGTCAAGGCGATCCAAGCCCTTCCCCGGCTTCTGCAAGACTCTCCTGATTCCCTGGAGATTGCAAGAGGCGTTATCATCACGCCCGTGGCACCATTGCTGATCATCTCCGCCCCTATTGTCCCGAGCCTGAGGAATGAGCCGAGCCGTGGAAGGTTGCTCGTCGGCCGGTATCTCGACAAAGCCGAAATCGAACGGATCAGCACCCTGACGCAGTTGCAGCTGACCTTTCATCCCCTGCAAACCCCAGCTCCCGCGACGATACCGCACGACGCCGGACACTTTCGGTATGAACAGGTCAATGACAACACCCTGCTCGCCTCGACCGTGCTTGCCGACATTTCCGGACAACCCAAGCTGGAAGCGACGATCACGCTGCCGCGCACCATATTCCGCCAAGGCTATGCGATTTGGAAACAGCATGCTGTTTCCGCGGCGCTTCTCGGTTTTGTCTTTGTGGTTGTTCTCATCCTTCTTTTGAACCGGATTGTGCTCCGCAAACTGGTGCGCATGGCCCATGAAATTGACCGGATCAGGGAAAAAGGGGTTCCGGAACAGCGCGTCACGGTGCAGGGACAGGATGAAATCGGCTCGCTGGCCGAAACCATCAACTCCATGCTCGGAACCCTGCAGAAGCTCCATGAAAGCCAGGAAGAAAAAGAACGCTATCTTCAGCGGGTGCTCGACACCATCAACTGCGGCGTCATGGTTGTGGCTGCCGATGACCGCCATATCGTGGCCATCAACAAGGCTGGAGCGGCCATGCTCGGGCGTTCTCCGGAGGAGATGATCGGCCGGATCTGCCATGCTTTTGTCTGTCCCAAGGAACAGAACGATTGCCCCGTCCTCGACCACAACGAACAGATTGACCTGAGCGAGCGAGCGATACTGCGGGCTGACCACAGCGAATTGGCGGTGCTGAAAAGTGTTACCGGCCTTGAAAGCGGAGGAGCCCGCTACCTGATCGAGAGCTTTGTCGACATCAGTCCCCTGAAAAAGGCGGAAGCTGAACTGCGGGCCAGCGAAGCGCGGTACCGCCAGTTTTTCAACGATGACCTCACCGGCGACTTCATCGTCTCGACGGAGGGGGATATTATTGACTGCAATCTCGCCTATGCCCGCATGTTTGGCTACGAAACCATTGCCGACATCAAACGGACCAACGTGGTCGACCAATATGCGGCCGCTGAAGATCGGGACGTTTTTCTCGAGAAGATTCGCCGGGAAGGCAGACTGGAGGGGCATGAGTCCACGTTCCGGCGGCAGGACGGCAGCCCGCTCTACTGCATTGGCAATATCATCGGTGAATTCGACAGCAACGGCACACTGGTCCGCACCCGCGGCTATCTCTTCGACGACACCAAACGGGTTCTTTTGGAGCGGGAAATCCGCCAAAATCAAAAAATGGAGGCCATCGGCACCCTGGCGGGCGGCATTGCCCATGATTTCAACAATATTCTTGCGGGGATTATCGGATATGCGGAAATCCTTCTGATGAAGGAAAGCGCCGACAGCCGGATGCGGGAATACCTGCGAAAGATCCTTGCCGCCGGTGAAAAAGCGCGGGAACTGATTTATCAGATTCTTGCCTTCAGCCGCAAAACCGAGACCTCGTTGCAGCCGGTGCAACTGCGGCCGGTGATCCAGGAGGTGATGCATCTGCTGCGGGCGACCCTGCCCTCCACGATCGTCATCGAGGACGGTCTCCATACAGAGGCAACGGTATTGGCCGATCCGGTGCAAATCCACCAGATTGTGCTCAATCTCTGCACCAATGCCGGCCATGCCATGCGGGAACAGGGCGGTACCCTGTCGATTGCTTTGGATGAAGCCGGTTCAGACCAGGATTTGGTCAACCTGCACACCAAACTTGGACCAGGCAGGTATGTCCGGATCCGGATCAGCGATACCGGTCATGGCATCCCCGAATCGATCAGCGGCCGAATTTTTGACCCGTTCTTTACCACCAAAAACAAAGATGAAGGCACCGGCCTTGGCCTTTCCGTGGTGCACGGCATCGTGCAAAGTCTCAAGGGGCTGATCACCGTTGAGTCCACTCCTGGGCAGGGGACAATGTTTGACGTTTGGCTGCCCTTGACAGAAAAGGCCGTGGACCTCGCTCCACCCTGCGAAGAAAACCTGGTTCCGGGCAACGAACACATTGTGTATGTGGATGACGATCCCTTCCTGGTTGAAATCGGAAGAGAAATCCTCCAGGACTTGGGGTATCGAGTGACGGAATTTACCGACAGCGCTCTTGCCCTGGCTTTCCTCAATGAGCAGCGCGGTGAAGTCGGCCTGGTGGTCAGCGACCTGACCATGCCCGGGTTGACCGGGATTGCCCTGGCCCGCGGCCTCCGCGAGGCAGGGATCGCGACGCCGATGATCATCTACACGGGATATCAGGATGAGCTTGCCGGAGAGAGCCTCGATCTGCTGGGCATCCGGGAGGTACTCCTCAAGCCGATCACGCCGCAGGTCCTGGCAAGCAAGGTGCGCGAGGTGCTCGACCGGGTACGGCGGGAGGCCGGTGCCGTCTGACCATTTCCTTCTTTTTCCGCCTCGGTCAAGCGGATTATATCGTTTCTCTTGTTTTGACTGAAAACGGAGATAAAGAAAAAGCGAGAGGGGCAACAAAAAAAGCCGGGTCAACGGTGACCCGGCTTTTTTTGTTTATGCAGCGGTCGATCAGACCGGCAGAATACGGTACAAAATGGCGGCAATCACCATGCAGACCGGGATGGTGAGCACCCAGGCCATGACGATGTTGCCGACGATCCCCCACTTGAGAGCATGAATCCCCCTGGTGCTGCCCACGCCCATGATCGAGGTGGAGATGATATGGGTGGTGCTGACCGGGATACCGAAATGAGAGGCGGTGAGGATAACAGCGGCAGCCGAGGTTTCGGCGGCAAAGCCGTGTACCGGCTTGAGCTTGATCATCTTGCTGCCCATGGTGCGGATAATCCGCCAGCCGCCGGCCATGGTCCCCAAGCCCATGGTCACCGCACAGCCAAGGATGACCCAGTAGGGCACCTCGAAGGTCGGCAGCGTGTGATAACTGACCAGAGCCAGGGTGATGATGCCCATGGTCTTCTGGGCGTCGTTGCTGCCGTGGCTCAGCGCCATGATCCCGGCAGAAACCAGCTGCAATTTCTTGAAATATTTATTGACGGTGTTCGGTTTCGCTTTGGAGCACACCCACAGGATGGTCACCATGCAGAGAAATCCGATGGCAAATCCGAGCAGCGGCGAGGTAATCATGGGAATCAGCACCTTTTTGGTGACGCCGTCGAATAAGACCACATGATACCCGGCCTTGGAGATTGCCGCTCCTATCAGGCCGCCGATCAGGGCGTGGGAGGAGCTGGAAGGGATGCCATAGTACCAGGTGATCAGGTTCCAAATGATGGCCGACAACAGCGCGCAGAGAATAACTCCCTGGGTGACGCTGTCGGTGGCGACAATGCCCTTGCCGATGGTACTGGCCACATGCGTGCCCATGAAGGCGCCAAATATATTGAGCACTCCGGCATAGAGAATGGCAGCGCGGGCAGACAGAACCTTGGTCGAAACCACCGTGGCGATGGCGTTGGCGGAATCGTGAAACCCGTTGATGTATTCAAAAATCAGAGCGGTGATGACAACAAAAATAAGCAGGGTCAGAACCATTTAGTCTCTTCCTTTTTTCCGTGACGCACTCGTGAACGGCAACACAAACTTCCGCTCGCGATAAAAAGATAGGGGTTGCTCAGCTGTGTTTGAGGGCGACATTGACAATCAGATCGGAGATCACCGAACACATATCCAGCGCATTCTCAATTCCCTTGTAGATGTCTCGCAATTTAAGCACATACAGGGCATCGTACTTGCCGGAAAAGATCTCTTCGGTGGCCGTGAACAGAATCTCATCACCGCGATTTTCAATATCCTTGATCCGGTAGTTGCAAGCAGTGATGTCTTTCAGCGGTGCGCTGTTCTTCAGCATGGAGATGATGGTTCGTTGTTCCTCCGCCGATTTGATCAGAATCTCCGCCTGTTTCTTGACGATATCGTTGTAAGAGTCGATTTTGTAAATGCGCAGATTGACGCAGGCCTTGAGAATGACCTTGGTGCTTTTGTAGAGATAGGTTGAAATCAACTGAATATCTTCACGGTCAATCGGGGTAATAAAGGAGGCGTTGAGCAGGGCGAGACTGCCTTCCAAGGCCTCCACCGCCCTACGCTTATAGGTTTTGGCATGAACCAGATATTCTTCCCGCTCTTTCAAATCGGAATGGACAATCTGGTAAAAGAGCTGGGAAGACAGTTCGCAGACCTCTGCTCCGTTCTCAAAATGTTGATAAAATTTGTTCTCCGGCGGTGGCAATAATTTAGCGAGAAAACCAAGGCTCATAATCGTTTTTTTTTCCTCTCATAATTCAATGCAATGAAGACGGCCCGGTCTGCACAGCAGTGGTCCGGATTGTTTCCCAAACGCACCGTCACCACGTCCAAAACAGCAACCGACCGCGCCGGCAGACACAAATGGTTAATGGCCGCCTGAAGCCGTCCCGACTTTACCTTCCTCACGCGATTATGACATCAAAAAAACGGTGCGCTTACCGTTTTGCGACAAAACCGTCCCCACCCTTGGCGACCCTTTTTTCAGCAACATTACCGGCCGATAAAAACCCGCCAGTTTTACCGGGAATTTGCCGCTCAGGAAACTATTGTGCAACCATCGTCTTTTTTATATGGTTCATGCTGGCGTGCAAAAAAGGTGGCCTGGAAAAAAAACCTGCACTCACGACAACGAAAGGCTCAGCCGCCCTCCACCACTGAACCGTACAGGTAAACGAAAACGCGCCGATGCACTTCATGAAGCACCACAAAACCGGTTCGATCCTCCTGTTGGCGGCCTGGGGATTGACGTTGATGACCGCCTGCTCCCCGGCCGGTCCTGATTACCGCGAACCCAAGCATGTCATGCCCGCCCAGTGGAGCGAAGCCTCGGCAGCAGCCACCAGTGGCCCGGCAACAACGCTCAAGCAGTGGTGGACCCTCTTTAAAGATCCGCCACTGAACGCACTGATCAGCAGAGCCATTACCGCCAGCCCCGATCTCAAGATTGCCGCAACACGTATCCGCGAAGCCAGGGCTCAGCGACAATTGGCCGTCGCGGGCGGACTCCCCTCCGTTGATGTCGGCGGCAGCTTCACCAACAGCCGCCGCAGCGAGCACGCTTCCTCCGGTGACCGAACCCAGGACCTGTTCCAGGCTCATTTCGACGCCGGCTGGGAAATTGATGTCTTCGGCGGTATTCGGCGGCAGATGGAAGTTGCCGAGGCCAACCTGGAAGCCTCCGTGGAAGACCAGCGGGACGCATACGTCACCCTGACCGCCGAAGTGGCGCGAAGCTATCTGGAGCTGCGCGCCAGCCAACAGCGTCTGGCCATTGCCAGGGAAAACAGCCGCAGCCAAGAGCAGACGGTGGAATTGGTCCGCAATAAACTCGAGATAGGTCTGGGCAGTGAGCTGGAAGTCGCCCAGGCCGAAACCCTGCTGGCCCAGACCACTGCCCAAATTCCGGGATTGGAGAGCAGCGCTGCCCAGGCGATGCACCAGCTGGCCCTCCTTCTTGGCCAGCAGCCGCACACTTTGAAAACGGAACTGGCCGATCCTGGACCGACCCCGCTGGTGCCGCCGCAGCTCCCCGCCATCCTGCCGTCGGAACTTCTTCGCCAGCGGCCCGATATTCGCAGTGCCGAACGTCAGTTGGCCGCAGCTACCGCCTTCGTAGGCGTGGCCACCGCCGAACTGTTTCCCCGCTTTTCCCTGTCCGCTCTGATCGGCCTGCAAAGCCTTTCCCTCAATGATCTCATCACGACAGGAAGCCGCTTCTGGACAGCTGGCCCGGCGGTACAATGGCCGTTGTTCGATGGCGGCAGGGCAAGAGCCGTCATCGAAATCAGCGAGGCCCGGCGCGAGCGCGCCATGCTCTTGTACGAAAAAACAGTGCTCATGGCGCTGACCGAGGCGGAGAACGCCCTGATCGCCCTTGACCGGGAGCGGGCAACGCAGCAATCATTCAAAGAAGCCGTGGATGCCAGCCAGCGGGCGGTGTTCATTGCCCGCGGCCAGTACAAGGCCGGAATCACCACCTTTCTCAATGTCCTGCAAGGCGAAAACGCCCTCTATCAGACCCAGGATAAACTCGCCCAAAGCGATCAGCGCCTGGCCCTTGCCATGATCGCCCTCTACAAAGCCCTGGGTGGGGGCTGGCCGGATGCCCCAACGCCCGCCGCTGTTTCCAGCATCGATTTGATGCCCACCCAACAAGCAAGGAACACCCTTTAATGTGCTCGTTTAACACGCTCCCTCCGGCCCGCCTGCGGCCTTTTTTTGCTCATCCCCCCCATCTGGTTCTCCTGGTGCTGCTATGCCTGCTTCTGCTGCTGACCGGAGCAGGCTGCTCGACCGGCAAGGAGGGGGAAGGGAAAAACGGCCAGAAAAAAAGAGCCGCCGTTGCGGTGACGGTCGCGGCGAGCACTAAAAAAACAGTGCCGGTTGTCATCGATGCCATTGGCCATGTCGAGGCTTCCGCTACGGTGGAGATCCGCTCACAGGTGATGGGCACACTCAAAACCGTGCATTTCAGGGAAGGGGACGAAGTCAAGGCGGGTGAGCTGCTGTTCACCATCGACCCCCGCCCTTTTGCCGCCAACCTGGCCAAAGCCGAGGCCGGACTCGCCAAAGATAAGGCCGAATTGGAGAATGCCCGTCGCGAGGCTGACCGTTATGCCCTGGCGGCCCAGAAAGGGTATGTCTCCATGGAGCAGTCCGATCAGGCGGCCACCAGGGTGACCACCCTCGCGGCCACGGTAAAAGCGGATCAGGCGGCTGTCGACGCCGCCCGGCTTGAACTGGAATACTGCTCCATCCGGGCGCCGTTCACCGGACGCACCGGAGAAATCCGGAGTGACCAGGGCAACCTGATCAAGGCCAATGCCGACACCCCCATGCTCAGCATCAACCAGACCCGTCCGATTCTGGCCGCCTTCACCGTACCCGGGCACCATCTCCAGGATATTGTGCGCTATCGTGCAGCCGGAACCCTTGCCGTGAGGGCGACTGAAGCCAATGCCAGCAAGGAGCCCCTGACCGGCACGCTCGCCTTCATCGACAATGCCGTGGACCCGGCCACCGGCGTGATCCGGCTCAAAGCCAGCTTTATTGACAGCCAGCAGCGGCTGTGGCCCGGGCAACTGATTGATGTCCGCCTGCACCTGACCGACAGGGCCGACTGCATCGTTGTCCCCTCCCAGGCGGTTCAGGCTGGCCAGGGCGGCATGTATGTTTATGTGGTCAAGGAAGATCAGACCGTGAGCTACCGCCCGGTGACCTCCGGCATGCTGTTTGAGGGAGAAACGGTGATCGAGGCTGGTCTGCAAGAGGGCGAACGCGTGGTCATCGACGGCCAGTTGCAGTTGGCTGACGGCTCGAAAATAGAGGAGCGCGGCCGGACGCACGACAAGGAGAAAGAGGCTGCGGCCGGAACCGGCAGCACGCAGGGCAAACAATGACCGGCATTTCCGATCTCTTTATCCGCCGGCCGGTCATGACCGTGCTGGTCATGGTGAGCATTCTGCTCTTCGGCCTGATCGCCTACCGGCAACTGGCGGTCAGCGATTTGCCGAATGTCGATTACCCGACGATCCTGGTCAACGCCAACCTGCCCGGCGCCAGCCCTGACACTGTGGCCTCGACCGTAGCCACGGTCCTGGAAAAACAGTTTGCCACTATCCCGGGCATTGATTCCATGAGTTCGGTCAGCACCACCGGCGGCACCCAGATCACCCTCCAGTTTTCCCTGGAGCGCGATATCGACGCCGCGGCTCAGGATGTGCAGACCGCCATTTCGCTGGCGGCCCGCAACCTGCCTGACTCCATGCCGACGCCGCCCTCATTCCGCAAAACCAATCCCGCCGTTGACCCGATCCTGTTCATCTCGCTCAGCAGCCCGACCCTGCCGCTCTCCCTGCTTGATCAATACGGGCAGACCATGAGCCAGCGGTTGTCGATGATCAACGGCGTATCCCAGGTCACCCTTCGCGGCACCCAAAAATATGCGGTCCGCGTCCAGCTCGACCCGCGGGCGCTCAAAGGCTATGATCTCGATGCCGACGAAGTCGCCAAGGCCGTCAGCACCCAGAACACGACCCAGCCGATGGGCCAGTTGATCGGTCCCCATCGCAACCTGACCCTGCAGGCGAACGGCGAACTCAAAGTAGCCGAGCAGTACAAGAATGTGGTAGTGGCGGTCCGCGACAACCGGCCTGTTCGCTTGTCGGAAGTGGCCTCGGTGATCGACAGCGTTGAAAACGACCAGTCCGGCGCCTGGTTTTACACCCCCACGACCACGGCCCGATCAATCTTTCTTGCCATCGAAAAACAACCGGGCATGAACACCATCGAGGTGGCCGACGCCGTCAATAATCTCCTGCCCAAACTGGCCGAGGGGTTGCCCGCTTCCATCCAGCTCAACCTGCTGCGGGACGGCAGCAAGGCCATCAAGGAGTCGGTCACGGACATTCAGTTCACCCTGCTGCTGACCCTGGCCCTGGTGGTGCTGGTGATCTTTCTCTTCATCCGCAACCTCAGCGCCACGGTGATTCCCAGCCTGTCGTTGCCGATGTCGGTGATCGGCACCTTTGCCGTCATGTATCTGCTCGGCTACAGTCTCAACAACATGTCGCTGATGGCCCTGACCCTGGCGGTGGGTTTTGTGGTCGATGACTCCATCGTGGTGCTCGAAAACATCGTCCGCCACCTGGAGATGGGCAAAACCCGGATGCAGGCGGCCATGGACGGCGCTCGCGAGGTTGGCTTCACCATCATCTCCATGACCCTGTCCCTGGTGGCGATTTTCATCCCCCTGCTCTTCCTCGGCGGAGTTATGGGACGGCTGTTCCGGGAATTCTCGGTAACCATCGGCGTGGCGGTCCTGGTCAGCGGTGTCATCAGTCTGACCCTGGTGCCCATGCTGTGCAGCCGGTTCCTCCACGAGGGAGGCAACCGCCAGCAGGGACGGATGTACCAGCTGACCGAAGCCGGCTATCAATGGATGGTGCGGCTGTACGACCGCAGCCTGCTCACCGTGCTCCATTACAAACGGACCACCATGCTGGTTTCCCTGGCCGTCCTAACTGCGACCGGCTACCTTTTCGTCGTGGTGCCCAAGGGGTTCATCCCTTCGGAAGACCGAGGCTTCATCATGGTTTCCACCCAGACCGACCAGGGAATTTCCTGGACGAACCTGGTTGCCCATCTGATGCAGCTGGGCACCATTGCCCAGCAAGACCCCAATATTGACCGGTTCATGATCAGTGCCAACACCACCGGGTTCATGATGTTCATCCTCAAGCCCCGGTCAGAACGAGACCTCAATGCTGATGAAGTCATCCAGCAACTGCGTCCCAAACTGAACGCCATCCCGGGCATCCGCGCCATGCTGGTTAACCCGCTGCCGATCACTATCGGCGGCCGGAGATCCCGCAGCCTGTACCAGCTGACCCTGCAAGGCATCGACACGCCGCAACTCTACGCCGTGTCCCGCAAACTCGAACGGGTGATGCTCGATCTGCCTGGCCTAGTCGACGTGTCCAGCGACCTGCAAATGGATAATCCGGAACTCAATCTGATCATCGACCGCAACCGGGCCCTGCTGCTCGGCGTTTCACCGGAGCGGATCGAAAACACCCTGTACAGCGCCTATGGCGACCGCGACGTTTCCACCATCTTCGGGGCCAACGATCAGTACAGCGTTATTGTCGAATTCGAAAAACGGTTTCAGACCGACGCTTCAGCCCTGACGCTGCTCCATGTCCGTTCCGACCAGGGACAGCTGGTGCCCCTCTCCACCGTGGCGAGCGTCCGCGAAGGCCTCGGACCGCTCTCGATCAACCATTCGGGGCAGCTGCCTTCGGTTACCCTCTCCTTCAACATCAAGCCCGGTTTTGCCCTGGGCAAGGTTCTGGCCGATCTGCAACAACAGGCTGACGCGCTCATGCCTTCCGGAATTCAGGCCTCTTTCCAGGGAAACGCCCAACAGTTTCAGGCATCGCAGCAAAGCATGGGCTGGCTCCTGGGCCTGGCGATCATCGTCATTTATATCGTGCTCGGCATCCTGTACGAGAGCTTTATCCATCCGCTGACCATTCTCACCGCCCTGCCCTTTGCCGGCTTCGGCGCCCTGATCACCTTGCTGCTGTTCAAGGTCGAACTATCGATCTACGCTTTTGTCGGCATTATCATGCTGATCGGTCTGGTCAAGAAGAACGGCATCATGATGATCGACTTTGCCGTAGCTGCCCGGCAGGAGGGCAAGAACGCCCATGATGCCATCCACGAGGCCTGCGTCATCCGTTTCCGGCCGATCATGATGACCACCATGGCGGCCCTGATGGCCGGCATTCCGATTGCCCTCGGCTATGGCGCCGGCGCGGAATCAAGGCAGCCCCTGGGCCTGGCCGTGGTTGGCGGCCTGCTCTTTTCCCAGGCCCTGACCCTGTATGTCACGCCGGTTTTTTATGTGTATATGGAGCAGCTGCAGCAACGGCTGACCCGGCACAGGAAAAACAGACAGCCATGATCACTGTTGGGGAAAGCGGTCGAATCGAGCCAAGAAACGCCCATTGGTCCGAATAGAGGGCACAATTCTCAGCAACAAACACGCCTTATCCCTGCTCGCGGGGTTGGAAAGCTCCTTTCAAGAGAAAAGGCCTATGAACTGAGATGGTAGACTCTTGTCCAAACAGATCATCGGTCAGGAAAATATTAAATTAGCAGGGTTTAATATCCAGCTTCTCCTCCTCATTTCCTCTCTCCATTTGAACATCACCCCCTCTCTTTGCCGTTTGCACGTTAGAGCATCATTTCTTTGAAAAAAGGTCATATTTGGCCATCGGTTAAATGCGACCTTTTTTTGTCTCAATATTCATTCTCACACTGCCAGGTAACAATTAAAAAATATTGTTGAATACTAGAGCATTAGACATCAAACCAAGCTGGCAGTAGAAAACGGGATCCAAGATTGCTTTGATCATGGTGGAGAACACTGGCTTTTTTCCATAGATGGAAAATCTTAAACCCAGCGGAATCTCGGACAGAATGAAAACAGAAATGGCGCACCGATTCGCTTTGTAATTTTCCGGCAGGTCGCCGGCGGCAGAATAGTACCAAAGAAAGACTCTTCTCCTTTATTCTCGAGAATAAAATCATGCCCAACAATCAGCAATCAGCCACAAAACCACCCTCGATTTATTTGTATGTAGTTCTGGGGGCGTCGTTATTTGCCTTCATCCAAACCTTCACGCTGCTATCCCCTATTCTCCTGTCGTTTCTGCTCATTTTTCTGATTTCACTCGCCTTTAATCCCGTGATTTCACGATTGCGGGCTTTAACGGGTGGAAGAAGAGGGGCGACGGGGCTGATTGTGGCGGCATTGCTGATGGTCATTGCCTTGACCGGATGGTCTTTCTTTGGGCCGTTGCAGAACTCGGTCACCAAACTCTCGGAACAGCTTCCCGCTTATTGGGAACGTCTGCAAAAGCCGCTGATCAAAATGGAGCAACAGGCCGTCCTTTCCGAGGAAAAACTCCAGGCGGAAGTCACCACGGAAATTGCCCAGACCGCGGCAGTGGAAGAGAAAGGGAAACCAGAAACCGTGAAGCCCGTCATAAAACGGGTTCCGGTCAAAACGACGAAAGAGCCGGTCTCTTTCCGCTCCAGCTTAAGCCAGATGCTGCAAGGTGTGGTTGGCCGCTTCACGGAGGTGGCGTTCAACGCGGCCCAGATTCTGATTGTGTTGGTGACGGTCTTCTTTGGCGTGACCTTTACCCTGACCAACCCTCGCCCCATCTTTGGCACGCTGTTTGCTTTCGTACCCGAGCGTCACCATGACCAGACCCTGGTCATCATACAACGGATCGTGAAATTTGTGCCCGGCTGGGCCGGGGCAACACTGCTGGGCATGATAACGATCGGTTTCCTGGTTTTTGTGCTCATGTGGCCGATTTTCGGATTCATGGACGCCTTGGTTCTCGGCCTGATTGCGTGCATCCTGGAAGTTATTCCTTTTTTGGGACCGCTCCTCAGCGCCGTCGCGGCGCTGTTGCTCGCCGCCGGCAAGGGAGGCATGACCCCTCTCTGGGTCGTGTTCGCCTATATAGCAATCCAAGCCTTGGAAAATAATATTATTCTCCCTTTTATCCTGGCGCGCAGCATGAAATTGCATCCGGTGGCGGTGATCTTTTCCATGCTCTTATGCGTGGCGGCCTTCGGGGTGCTGGGTGTTCTGGTGGCGGCTCCACTGGTCGCCATTGTCGGTATTGTGCATGAGGAACTGTATCGAAAGCGGTTTCTTCCTACGACTACAGACGCGGACCTCGATCGTCTGGCACGATCCGCCTTGGACGAAAACCGTCTTTGAGCAAGCGACGCCGGTATCCCCTATAAAGCTCAGACCGGTTTAACCAACTACGAACTGTTGAGCGGACACCTCTTTCATTTTTCCATCCTGACACACAGCTTGTCTGCCAGAGCAGGAAGCTGTCCAACCACACAATTCCACTGCCCAGAAAAATCCCATCCACATGTTCCAATCGGCTTCAATCATTCATTTGTACCTCATGAAACCGGAGAGATCGAAATAGGGTTACATATAGCCGCCGGTTAAATGTGACCATTTTTTTGCTCACCAACAACAACCAAATAAACGATTATACAAATATTTATCTTGTTAAATCAAAATGATGCGCAGTGTCACGCAGAGTGCCGAGGGGCTGGATCAAAGATTGCAGTCAAGGTACTAACGACGCTGTCGCGTGCATAGTCGCACATTCTGCCAGGATTCTTTGCCGGACAATCTATTCTCGAAAAAATCAGGATAGATTCCACGTCGCAATAAGAGGAGACGCCATGTAAAAGAAGAACAGCGAAAGCGATTTATTAAGTGCATTGACGATCCGGACAAAAATTGGAAAATTTGCAAGAGGGGGAATACTATCCGGCCTCCATGGAAGACTACGAGGCTTGCCTCAACGCGACAAACCCCCTGCATGCGCCTTGGTATGTTGTTCCCGCCGACGACAAAGAGAATGCGCGGCTGATTATTTTCCAGGTCATTGTCGAAACTTTTGAAGATTTGAAGATGCAATATCCGGGAGCGGATAAGGCGGCGCGACAAAATGCAAATCCGTAAGCTTCTTAGCTCCTTATATGCCTTTTCTCATTGTATGCGCTGTGTGAGCAACACAATTAAAGAACCAATATGACAGACAACACCAGTTCTGCCAACCTCGGGACGGTGATTCAGATCCGGGGCAGTGTCGTTGATGTCTACTTTGCAACGCATTTGCCGCCCATTCACTCATTGTTGCACGCGCAAGAGGGGAATATCGCCATTGAAGTGCTTGCCCAACTCGATGCCCATTGCATTCGCGGCATCGCCTTAACGGCCACCCAGGGGCTCGCCCGTGGCATGGTGGTGCAGGACACCGGCGGGCCGCTTATGGCTCCGGTCGGCAAGGGAACCCTTTCCCGCATGTTCGACGTGTTCGGCAATACCATCGATCGCCTGGACAAACCCAGTGATGTCGAGTGGCGCTCAGTCCATCGAACCCCGCCGGCTTTGGCACGGCGTTCCACCAAATCGGAAATTTTTGCAACCGGGATCAAGGCCATCGATGTGCTGGTGCCCCTTGAACGAGGCGGCAAAGCCGGCCTGTTTGGTGGAGCAGGAGTGGGCAAAACGGTCTTGCTCACCGAAATGATTCACAATATGATCGGACGCCAGAAAGGAATCAGTATTTTTTGCGGCATTGGTGAACGATGTCGTGAAGGCGAAGAGTTGTACCGTGAAATGAAGGAAGCCGGCGTGCTGCCGAACATGGTGATGCTGTTCGGCCAGATGAATGAGCCGCCCGGCAGCCGGTTTCGCATCGGCCATGCGGCGTTGACCATGGCCGAATATTTCCGGGATGACGAGCATCGCGACGTGCTGTTGCTGATCGACAATATTTTTCGCTTCATCCAGGCCGGCATGGAGGTGTCGGGGTTGATGGGGCAGATGCCGTCGCGCTTGGGCTATCAGCCCACCATGGGCACCGAGCTTTCCGGGTTGGAGGAACGCATCGCCAACACCGACGCCGGCGCCATTACCTCCATCCAGGCGGTGTATGTGCCGGCGGACGACCTGACCGACCCGGCCGCGGTCCACACCTTTTCCCACCTTTCAGCATCGATTGTGCTTTCCCGCAAACGGGCAAGCGAAGGGTTGTTTCCAGCTATCGATCTGCTCCAGTCCAGTTCCAAGATGGCCACGCCGGGCATTGTCGGTCAGCGGCATTACGGTCTGGCGCAGGAAATTCGCCGAACCCTTGCCCAGTACGCCGAACTCAAGGACATCATCGCCATGCTTGGCCTTGAGCAGCTCTCGCCCGAGGATCGCAACGTGGTCGCCCGCGCCCGCCGCCTGGAGCGTTTTCTCACCCAACCTTTTTTTGCAACCGAACAGTTCACCGGTCTCAAAGGAAAGCTCGTTAGCCTCGATGACGCTCTCGACGGCTGCGAACGCATCCTTAATGATGAATACAAGGACTTTCCGGAACGGGCGCTCTACATGATCGGAGCAATTGCCGAGGCGAAGAAAAAAGCCCAACCGGCTACACCTGCCGATAACGCCAAACCTGAATCGCAGCCGACCAATCCGCAACCGAAACAAGAACCAGAGGTCGAACATGCAGCCGACACGCATGCATCTTAAGGTGCTTCTGCCGTTCCAGATCTTTGCTGAAAAAAATGACATCTCTCGAATTGTTGCGGAGACCCGTGAAGGCTCGTTTGGCCTCTTGCCGCACCGACTGGACTGCGTCGCCGCTCTGGTCCCCGGGATTCTGATGTTCGAAACCGATGCGGACGGTGAAGTGTGCGTGGCTGTGGACGAAGGAGTACTGGTCAAGACCGGATTGAATGTGCTTGTCTCGGTGCGCAATGCCGTCGGTGGCGCGGATCTCGGGCAATTGCGGGAAAAGGTGGAGGCGGAGTTTTTGACCCTGGACGAACGGGAGCGGAGCGTTCGCTCGGTGACGGCGAAACTGGAAAGCGGTCTCATTCGTCGTTTGGCGGAGTTTCAGCATGAGTGAACCGGAACACAAGGACACGAAAGACCGGACTCCGTTCAGTGAGGAGGTCGGCGTCAAGGCGGCGCGCAAACTCAAGGCGCGGCGGAATCCCACGCCAGGGGTCTGGTTTGGCCTCGGCATGATGGGCCTTGTCGGCTGGTCTGTGGTTGTCCCGACATTGCTCGGCGCGGCCCTTGGGCTCTGGTTGGACAAACACCATCCGGGCAAGCATGCCTGGACCTTGGCCTTATTGGTGGCCGGCCTCATAGTTGGCTGTTTCAATGCCTGGCATTGGGTGGCCAAGGAAGAGAAGGCGATGCGGGAAGAACAGGAGAAGGCTGATGAATGAAACGATGATGTTGACCCTGGCGCTAGCTGCAACCGCAGGATGTGCCTTGGGGGCGCTGTTTTTTGGCGGCCTGTGGTGGACGGTTCGCAAGACGGTTTCGTCCCAACGGCCGGCGTTCTGGTTGCTCGGCAGTCTGTTGCTGCGAACGAGCGCTACCCTGGCCGGATTTTACTTTGTCGGCGATGGACAGTGGCAGCGGTTGCTGGCCTGTTGTCTTGGCTTTGTTCTCGCACGTTGCATCGTTGTGCGGCTTACCGCGGCGCCGGTTGCCGCCCTGAGCGTTTCCGGCAAAGAGGTCGACCATGCGCCTCAGTCCTGACGAAATCATTTTCTGGCAGCACGGTTTTTTCAAGCTCAATGCCACCATCGTCTACACTTGGGGCCTGATGCTGGTGCTGGCAGTCAGTTCGTATCTGATCACCCGCCGGCTTTCCAGAGGGCTGCAGCGTTCCCATTGGCAAAATCTTATGGAAATCGTCATCACCGGCATTGAGCAACAAATCGAAGAGGTGGGGCTCAATCAACCTCGAAAATATCTCGGTTTTTTGGGAACCCTTTTTCTGTTTGTTGCGGCCGCCAATCTCTGCACCATCATCCCCGGTTACGAGCCGCCAACCGGCTCGCTTTCGACGACAACTGCGCTGGCGGTGTGCGTCTTTGTCGCTGTCCCGTACTTCGGCGTCGTGGAGCAAGGGATAGGCGGCTATCTCAAATCCTACGCTGAACCCACGGTTATCATGCTGCCGTTTAACATTATCAGCGAACTTTCACGCACCCTGGCTCTGGCAATCCGACTCTTTGGCAATATGATGAGCGGGGCGATGATTATCGCTATTCTGCTGACGATCACGCCCTTTCTCTTTCCCATTGTCATGACCGTGTTGGGCCTGCTGACCGGCATGGTGCAGGCCTATATCTTCAGCATTCTGGCCGCGGTGTACATTGCCGCCGCCACGCGAGTTCGTCAGCCTTCGCCTGAACCCGAGGCGCAAGAAAAAGAGTAAAGAACAACGACTACACAAGGAGCTCATATGTACGACAACATGACGATTATTGCGGTGGCGTCCATTGTCATCGCCGGCATCACCACCAGTTTTGGCTGTTTGGGCCCGGCGCTGGCGGAAGGCAGGGCGGTTGCGACGGCGCTGACGTCCCTGGCTCAGCAACCCGACGCCTCCGCCACGATAACCCGGACCTTGTTCGTGGGACTGGCTATGATCGAGTCCACAGCCATCTATTGTTTCGTGGTCTTGATGATTCTCCTTTTTGCCAACCCCTTTTGGAACCACGTCATCGCCCAAACCACAGGGAAGTAAACCTATGCTTATCGATTGGTTCACTGTCGGCGCCCAGACGCTCAACTTTCTCGTTCTGGTATGGCTGTTGAAGCGCTTTTTGTATAAGCCCATCCTCCATGCCATTGATGCGCGGGAGCAACGGATCGCCGCAGAGCTGGCGGATGCCGACGCGAAAAAGGCCGAAGCCCAAAAGGAGCGCGACGCCTTCCAGCAGAAAAATGAGGCAATTGATCAGCAACGCGATGATCTGTTGCGCAAAGCGACCGTCGAGGCCCAGGCTGAACGTCAGCGTCTGCTTGACGAGGCGCGACAGGCGGCCGAGGCCTTGAGTTCAAAACGGCAGGAGACGTTGAGAACCGAAGCCCGTGATCTGCAGCAAGCCATTCGCCGCCGGACTCGTGAGGAGGTTTTTGCCATCACCCGAAAGGCGCTGGCGGATCTTGCTGCAACCAGTTTGGAAGAACGTCTGGTGGCGGTGCTCCTGCAACGATTGCAAGGGATGGACGGCAAGAGCAAAGAAGGTTTTGCCAAGGCGCTTGAGAAAAACGCCGACGCCTTGATCATCCGCAGCGCCTTTGACCTGCCGGCGGAGCAACAGGAAACGATGCACCAAGCGATCAATGCAATTTTTTCGGCGGAAACGCGTGTCCAATTCGAAACCGCGCCTGACCTGATCTGCGGCATTGAACTCGCAACCAATGGACACAAGGTGGCGTGGAACATTGCGGATTATCTGCTTTCGCTGGAACAAGGCGTTGACGAATTGCTGCGAGACAAGGCCGGGCCCGAAACCAAAGAGCAACCCCAGCATGAACACTCCCAGGTTGAGGCACAGCGCCCATGAGCAGGGAACCTGAAAGCCTCGAAAATGTACTCGACAGCGCCTTTGCCGTGATAGGCCAAGCGCGGGCGGCATTTACACCGCAACTGGCGCCAAGGGAGGTGGGAACAATCACCAGTGTGGCCACCGGTATCGCCAAGGTGTCAGGCCTCAACGGGGTGGGCTTCGATGAATTGGTGGTGTTTCCCGGCGATGTTCTAGGGATTGCGTTCAACGTGGACGCAGATGAAATCGGCGTGGTCCTGCTTGGCGAGTATTGGCGCCTGCAGGCTGGTGATGAAGTACAGCGGACTGGCCGGGTTATGGACGTTGGCGTGGGCGAAGGGCTGCTGGGCCGCATTATCGACCCCCTTGGACGCCCACTTGACGGCAAGGAGCCAGTGATCGCAAGCCATCGCCTGCCTGTGGAACGGCCTGCTGCGGCCGTCATGGATCGTGCGCCCGTTACCACACCCCTCCAGACCGGCCTCAAAGTTATCGATGCGCTCATTCCCGTGGGCCGCGGTCAGCGCGAGCTGATTCTCGGCGACCGCCAGACCGGTAAAACCGCCATTGCCATTGACGCCATTCTTAATCAGCGCGACCAGCAGGTACGCTGTGTGTATTGCGCCATTGGCCAGCGTGCATCCACCGTGGCCAAGACCGTGGCGACTTTGCAGGAAAGGGGCGCCATGGAGTACACCGTCGTGGTCGTCACCGAGGGCAACGATCCGCCGGGTCTTGCCTATATTGCCCCCTACGCCGCCACCAGCATCGCTGAGTATTTCATGGAAGCGGGCCAGGATGTGCTGATCGTGTATGACGACCTCACCCACCACGCTCGCGCCTACCGTGAACTCTCTTTGTTGCTGCACCGTCCGCCTGGGCGGGAAGCCTTTCCGGGCGACATTTTTTATATTCACTCGCGGCTGCTCGAGCGGGCCACCCATTTGAGTCCGGAACGCGGCGGCGGCTCCCTCACGGCTTTGCCCATCATAGAAACCGAGGCGCAAGACATCTCCGCCTATATCCCGACCAACTTGATTTCCATCACCGATGGCCAGATTTACCTCTCTCCGGCGCTGTTTGAATTGGGCGTGTTGCCGGCGGTCGATGTCGGCAAATCCGTTTCGCGCGTTGGCGGTAAAGCGCAACGGGCCGCCTACCGTGCGGTGGCGGGCGATCTCAAGCTGGCCTATGCACAGTTTGAGGAGCTGGAAACCTTTTCACGGTTCGGGGCCCGCCTCGATGCTGACACTCGTAAAATTATTGAACACGGATGGAGAATTCGCGCCTGTCTGAAGCAGCCGGAAGCAACTCCCGTCTCCGTGCCTGCGCAACTCGCCGTATTGCTTGCCTTAATTGCCGAACTCTTCGATGATGTGCCGCTTGAGCGGATGCGAGAGGCCGAGTACGCCGTGCAGGAGTCGGCAGCGGATATCCCGGTGGAGGTTCGTACGCGCTTGGATACCACCGAGAAACTGAAAGAAGAGGATCGATCAATAATCCTCGACCTCGCCCGGCAGGCACTCAAAGAGATCACGCCCGAATCAAGCTCCCCGGCCAAGGCCGCGCCACTCAAGGAGGGGGCATGAGCGATGCCTCTACCGCGTCTGCCTCTGAGAATAAGGAACGAACTAAAGTCATAAGGGAGGAGAATGCAAGAATGCTCACGAGACTACGCCACTGGTGGCAAGAAATACGGTCGAGCTATTGGTTCATCCCCGCCATGATGGTGTTGGATGCTGTTTTACTCGCTACCGTGCTGATAACCATTGATGCGACCGTCGACCTGCATATGGTCGAGCGGTGGCCGTTGCTCTTCGGCGCCGGTGCGGCCGGAGCGCGCAGCCTGCTCACCGCTGTCGCCAGTTCGATGATTACGGTGGCCGGAGTGGTGTTCTCCATCACTCTCGTCGCTCTTTCCCTGACGTCCAGCCAATACACGTCACGGGTCATCCGCATTTTTATGCGTGACCGCGTCAACCAGGCGGTGCTCGGGGTGTTTGTCGGCATATTCGCGTACTGCCTGGTAGTGCTCCGGTCCATCCGGGGAGGCGGTGAACAAACGTTCGTCCCCGCGCTGGCGGTCTCGGTCGGCTTGATCCTTGCCTTCGTCGGGATAGCTTTTTTGATCTACTTCATTCACCATATCTCGACGTCGATCCAGGCATCGAGCATTATTGCCGGAGCCGCGCAGGAGACAATCGAGGCTGTGGATCACCTGTATTCCGAAGAACTGACTGCAGAGGAGGACGAATATGGGGACAGCGACCTGTGGGCGTCTCTCGCCCATCAGCCTTGGATTGCCATCCCGGCTCGGAAGATTGGTTACCTTGAAAGTTTCGACGCCGACGCACTTTTGCGTGTGGCTCGGGAATACGGCACGATCCTGCGGATGGAATGCGGCACTGGGGAGTTTGTCGTCGCGGGCAGGCCGCTTGTCTCGGTGGCCAACCCGGAAGTTTTGGACGATGAAATGACGGTAAAGGTGAACGCTCTTTATGTCATCAGTCGTCAACGCACAGTGGAGTACGATGTTGCCTTCGGGATTCGGCAGATCGTGGACGTCGCCATGAAAGCGTTGTCTCCAGGTATCAACGACACGACTACCGCGGTGATGTGTGTGGATTATCTGACCGCGATTCTGGTCCGGCTTGCGAACCGCCGGATTGTGACCACCCACCGGCTGGACCATGGAACGCTGCGCGTGATAGCGAAGGGCCCGAGCTTCGAGAGCTTTTTCGCTGAGGCCTTCGACCAGATTCGGCAGAATGCCAGAGGCAATGTCGCCATCATGTCCCGACAGCTCGGCGGGTTGCTCACCATCGCCAGTCAGACAACCAACCCAAGGCGGCGAAGAATAGTCCATGAAAAAGTACAATGGATCGCCGAGCTCGCCGAACGCACCATCGAGTCTCCGTACGACAGGGAAAGATTTGCGAGCCGCCTGAGGCGTGTGCGGGAAATGATGGTGTCAGGTTGAAATGAAAAAAGGAGCACGTGTGTACCTGAACGCCGGAGTGAGGTTCCAGGAGAAGGAATGAGCGACACCACCGCAAGCTTGCGCCGAAAGATCGAGAGCGCCGGAGATCTCCAATCGGTTGTTCGCACCATGAAGGCTATGGCTGCTTCAAGCATTGGACAATACGAAAAATCGGTACGCGCCTTGACCGACTACTCATGCACGGTGGAACTCGGCTTAGGCGTGTGCTTGCGGCAAAACGGGATAATGCCCTTGCCTGTTCAAGGGAAACGATCCCCAAGTCCAAAGACGGTCACCGCGGTCGTTTTCGGTTCGGATCAGGGACTGGTAGGGCAATTCAATGATGTGGTGGCCGATTATGCAGTGGAAACATTGGTGCGACTGCAGACCAAAGCCGAGGTTTGGGCGGTCGGCGAGCGTGTCCACGCCCGTTTGGAGGATGCAGGTCTGCAACTGAGGGGACTTTTCAATGTGCTGAATTCAGTCAAAGCCATTACACCACTCGTTGGAAAAATTCTCCTGGAGAGCGGAACACGCTCGAGTCAGGATGAAAGTGCCGAATTGTACATCTTCCATAACCGGCCTCATGCAGAGGCCGTCTATATGCCGGTCAGCCAGCGACTACTGCCATTGGACGAAGAGTGGCGATATAGCCTGGCCAAACGTCCCTGGCCAACGCGATGTTTGCCCGAGATCATGGGGAGCGACATCGCGACCTTGCGGGTGCTCATTGGCGAATATCTGTTTGTCTCGCTCTTCCGGGCCTGCGCAGAATCGCTGGCGACTGAGAACGCAAGCCGTCTGGCAGCAATGCAGCGTGCCGACAAAAATATTAACGAATTGCTTGCGGAGCTTAAAGGAACATTCCACCGTTTGCGCCAGAGCGGTATCGACGAGGAACTGTTCGACGTTATCTTCGGTTTTGAAGCGTTGCATGCTGAGGGGAAATGATACGCGTGGCAACAGGCTGCACCCCTTCATCAAGGATCGGACTTGTCGTCAAGGCAAAATAAGAAAGTGCGATTTTGTTTATTTTTCAGTTAGGTTGGATGGCTACCAAGGGGAGAGAGTACCATGAATATAGTAGACTGGCTGGATGAAAAAGAAGCAGAGGGCGTGGATGTATCTCAAATCGTCTTGCCAAAAAATCCATCGTACGATGAAGCCCAAGATGAAACGCTCTATTTTTGAAATAATCAATCCAAGTGGTCTTTTCTGCGTAGAAAATCATCCGTTTTCTACAGTCGAACGTTTTGAACACTGGTATTACTGTCGAGGCCAAGACAAGGAAGCCGGGATTCATTCCTCGGCAATGAAATGGATGGTATACAAAGGATAAAGAGATCGCCCTCCAAACGGCTCGAGCGCACATAGAATAACACATTCCATAACAGGCCAATCCGATGCTTTCCTTTTTGGGAGGCCCTGCCAGACGGAGACCTTGCATCTCAAGATTTCAGCGTATTGTCGGAAGCAAGAATGGCTTGCGGTTTCAAATTCCTTCCGGTCAGCCAACTACGAGATGTTGAGCTCGGACCCCTCGTTTATTCTCTATTCCGACCCGCAGCTTGTCTGCTACAGCGGGCAGCTGACCAATCACGCAATTCCACCACCAAAAAAATCCGATTCGCAGGTTCCAATCGGCTGGCTGCAATCAATTGGACCTCACGAAACCGGAAAGATCGAAAAAGGGTCATATTTAGCCACCGGTTAAATGTAACCTTTTTTTCATGGTCATCAACGACAACCCAGCAAACAATTGCCCAGATATTTATTGTATTAAATCAAAATGATGAGCAATGGAGCGCCGGGCATTGAGGAGCTGGATCAAAGATTGCAACCAAGGTGGGAACGACGCTGTCGTTTGCATAGCCGCACATTCTGCCAGGATTCTTTGCCAGACAGGCTGTTATCGAAAAAATCAGGATAGCTTGCACGTCGCAAAAAGAGGGGACGCCATGTTGAACAATGAAAAGGGGAAAATAGGATGGATTTTACTGTGGGCCTTGGGAGTCCCGATCCCGATCTTATTGCTGCTCTATTTCCTGCGCGGATGCACCTAAATCGCTGCGCAAACTCCTGGCGTCCGGGCGCGGATTTCCGGAATTGTGACGTATTTTTTCGGAAATCGACTTGTTCGAATGGGTCGTGGCGGAAAATGGGGGTTTGCTCTACCAGCCCTTCTTGGGCTCAGAATTTGATGCTCTTCCTGCAAATCGGAGACGGGGTCGATGACGAGACTTGGCAGTACCATTTGCGTCAGGGCGACTTCTCTCGCTGGTTTCGCGAGGCCATCAAGGACGAGAATCTCGCCTCCGCCGCGGAGCAGGTGGAATCATCGACCAAGGCCCACACCACAGGGAAGCCGCGCCTTGATCCGGGCTGCGGTTGAGCAGGATTATACGGTTCCGGCGTCTTTACCCCTGCCGGTGCCGGGTTCCAGTTAATTTTCCCCAGGAGGAAATATGAAAGCTTTGATTGTAAGCGCGGACAATTTTGAGGACTCTGAGTTGCTGGTTCCCTACTACCGCCTCCAGGAAGCGGGCGTTACGGTGACCGTAGCCTCCCTGAATCGCGGAGCTATCACGGGCAAACATGGCTACGAGGTGACCGTGGACATGACCCTTGATGAGGTCAATCCCGACGATTATGCGATCCTGATCCTGCCTGGGGGGAAGGCGCCGGCCGCGCTGAGAAAAGAGCCCAAAGCCCTGGAAATCGCCCGGAGTTTCTTTGCGCACGTCAAACCGGTAGCCGCCATCTGTCACGGACCGCAGATTTTGATCAGTGCCGGTTTGTTAATGGGTCGGCGGGCTACCTGTTACCTGTCGGTGGCGGATGAACTTAAAGAGGCCGGGACACTGTATGAAGACCGCGAGGTGGTGGTTGACGGCAATCTGGTCACATCCCGGCAACCGGCCGATCTCCCCGCATTCATGCGCGAAACCATGAAAGTGCTGGGACGGTAGCTCGGGCACCAAGATGCCCCCTAATCATTCAATGAATCGCAGAGAGAAGCTGATTCTCTACGGTTCTGGAAATTCGAAAATGTCCATTTGGAGCGCGATGAGCGTTTACAAGTGGCCCCCTCTAACCTTGTAAGGAGACAGAACATGAACCGAAAAATGCATCAAGTTGCTTCCCCGGTTACCCGCGTTGTTGTGATGATGGCGTTTGTAGCCGCCCTCTTTTTGGTACCTGCACATCCTTCTTTGGCGGCATCAGACACAAAAAAAGCGCCGGCAGTTACTCGGACTACTGTGGTCGAACATACCGAGGCCCGCATCAAAGAGCTGCAAAGTGTGCTCAAGATCACCCCTGCCCAGGAAAAATTATGGGAGAATCTGCAACAGGTGATGCGGGAAGATGCCATAGAAATGGACGCCCTGATTGCAGACAGGGATGAAAAACCCAAGGCGATGAACGCGGTCGAGCGGATGAAATTTCACAGTCAAATGACCGAAATCCGTTTAAATCAGCTGAAAAAATTCATCCCGCCTTTCGAGGAGCTCTATGCCAGCATGTCGGATGAACAGAAGAAAAGTGCCGATGCCGTCTTTGAGAAAGGGATCATGAGAAAACAGAAGAGTAAGAGGAAATAAGCGGTGCGGTTCTCCCAAGAAAGATTGCAGCCAAACAGGCATTGGAATCCATCCAAGAATGGAGTGATTGTATGAATACATCGAGTAGATGGAGTTTGAGATCCATAGCAGGCAAGGTATTGTTTTGCCTTGCCTTAACCGCAATAATCGGCAGCTTAAACGTGGCGCCGTCCTACGCTGATAATGACCGTAACCGTGGAAGACGACAACAGTATGACAACCGTCGTTACGAGCACAGGGCACCTGGGTATGACCGCTACCGCCAAGGTGGACACGGCCGCTGGCATGACAGACGCGGATACCGGTATTACGAAGACGGCTACCGTCACCGGGTTTACGCACCGCCGCCAGGCTTCTATACACCGCCTCCAGAACCGGGCGTCAGGATTTTTTTCCCCCCGGTCTATATTAATCCCTGAGGAGCGATTCGCTGCCCTGGTACAAGGAAATGAACAACAAAAGAAAAGGAGCAAGAACTCTTTTCCATTGAGTGGGTGAACAAAGGAGGCCGCCTGCTGGGGGGCCGGATCAGCGGCATGGAAGGTTCAGCCAGGCTGATGGACACCCTAGCAGGCGGCCGTTCTCCCCGCGTTCATGCACGAGACCATAAAATTGCTGGGACGGTAGCTTGATGCGATGTGCAATCTCCAAGGTGACAACCCTGACGTTGCTTCTGTTCTGTGCCTGCGCAACGGGAATGTTAGGCTGCCGGTCCGATAAGGGCGAGGCCGGATCAGAGGGGTCACCTGATGGCCTTGCTGCCATCCCACATGGGTACATGGCCCGACTGGAGCAGGTGCACGACGGCCAGTTGATCGGCTTCGGACCCTTTGTCGGCTATTATTTTCGGCCGGATACCCCCAAGGATCTGAGCCGGTTGCGATTTGTCTGTTTCAACGAAAACCGGTTCTACAGTTCGGACATGCCCGCCGGTGCCATGCTCTACGAAGGAACGGCGCTCCTGGTAAACCTGCCCGCTGCCGAGATCGTCATCCCCATCCAGGAAAGGATCAATCCGGTATTTTTTCAAGAAGCACCCGAGAGTTGGCGGAACACCCGGCCGGAGCCCCAGGATGAATTTGTCCATTTTCATTCCGGCTACAGCGGTATCGGGCCGGTGCTGACCGGATACTGGATTCGCCATGTGGCGGTCTCCTCATTCACCTATGACATGGGGGGGCGCGTCGGCAAGGAGAGTCCGCTGTATCACAAGGTTAGCAGAGGGCCGGATCGGGACTTTGCCCGGATCATAGAATTTGACAGGGGACCGGAAGTGAAGAATTGAACACCATCTTTCCGGACCGGCGCAAACGCATTGCATGCACTCTAGAAGAGGACGGAAAAAGGCATGGAAAAGAGCAAACTGATTCGATACGTGATGATTGCCGCGATGCTGCTGCTCGGCGTCTACTGGTCAGCGGTTTCGGCAAGCAGCAACGAAGAGTTTCCCAACGCTGGTTTCCTGGCTACCGGCGAGTGGCTGAAATCCCACCAGGGAGACGCGGCCCTTGTGATCGTCGATGTCCTAACGGACAAAGACTTTGATGGCAAACTGATCCCCGGCGCCATCCGCATGCCCTGGTCGCAGTTCCAGTACAGTGATCCCGTCAGCAACATGGGCGAGGTGTTCGTGGGCATCGTCCGTGCCCAGCAACTGCTCGGCAAGCATGGCATCGCCCGCAACGACACCGTCGTGCTCTACGATTCGGTGAAACAGGATGGGGGCGCCACCAGTTCCTATCTCTTCTGGGTGCTCGACCTGCTGGGTCACCAGAACATCAAGGTGCTGGAGCGGGGTATCGACGGCTGGATCGATGCCGGTGGCGAAACGGCATCGACAGCCCGCAAGGCCGAGGCGGTCCTCTACCAGGCCCCGTCGGCAGAGATCAGCCTGCGTAAATGGGTGAAGGCCGACTACATAATGCCGCGACTCGGTGATCCCTATTATCAGATCCTTGATGTCCGGTCCCGGGAAGAATACCTGGGCGAAAAACCCAATGTCGCGCTGGACGGCATGGTGCTCAAGTTGGGACATATCCCGACCGCATTCAACATCGACTACACCCCGCAACTGGGCCACTCCCGGCAGCAAGAAATTCAAGCCGTACGCAGAGTTGCAGGAACTGTACAAAGGCCTCGATCCCGGCAAGGCGGTCATTGCCTACTGTCATTCGGGCCGACGCGGTTCGTTCGGCTATTTTGTCCTTCGGCTGATGGGTTTTACGGATGTGCGACTCTATGAACTCTCCTGGATGGAATGGGGCAACAAGCGTCTGTTCTACCCTGTGGAGACCGCGGAACAGGTCTTCAAAGACAATGCCTCGTCGGCAACGACAGCCACCCCCGCCACCTCCGGCAGTGGAGGAAAGACTCTTCAAAAAAGCGGTGCAGCCGCTCAATCCGGAGGCGACCGCGGCGCCAAAAGCGGCTACGTCTCATGCGGAGGATGAGAGCCCCATGGAACGGACGAACAAGCAGCATAGTCCTTATTGGCATTGGATTCCGGCGGCCTTTGCCCTATCGGGCATCATCGTCTTTATCTTCGCCACCTACGGGCCGCCGGCATCGTCCAGCGGATTTGTCAGCACCCTCAAAGGCTTACTTGCGTGGGCAGCGCCGGACTACGTCGCGGCCAAGGCCCACTACAAGGCCATTCCCGGCCCCGGGTCGTGGCTTTTCGCCTTTGCGCTGGGCATGGCCATCGGCGGCTTTATCGCCGGACGGACATCGAAAGATATCCCGGTGCGCGATATGCCGCCGATCTGGAAGCGGCGGTTTGGCGACAGCCGGGCAAAACGATACGGAGCCACTTTTCTGGGCGGATTCCTGATTCTCTTCGGATCGCGGCTGGCCGGCGGCTGTACTCTGGGGCTTTTCATCTCCGGGTCGACCCAACTGGCGATCAGCGGCTTGTATTTCGGTGTCATCATTTTTGCCGTGGCCATGCTCACCGCCCGGCTGCTCTTCGGTAAGGTCGTGCAACAGGAGGAGAGCCAATGACAATGATCTGGTTGGGACTCTTTTCGGGTATTGCCTTCGGGTTTGTCGTGCAGCGCGTCGGCGCCACCGATGCCCATAAAATGGCCCGATCGCACCTGATGCTGGATGCCGATATTCCCCGATTTATGCTCCTGGCGGTCGCCTTATCCGCCGTGGGCCTCTTCGGGCTTCAGTCAGCCGGCGTGGGGCGGGTTCTGCCGCTGCCCACCAGCATTGTGGCCACCGGGTTGGCGGCAGTGATCTTCGGCATAGGTTGGGGACTGACCGGCTACTGCCCCGGCACCACCTGGGCCGCCGCCGGTGAGGGACGCATGGATGCGGTCTTCGCCCTGCTTGGCGGACTGGCCGGCGCCGCTCTTTTCGCCCATTTGCACGAGACGCTGGTCCCCCTCTTCTACGATCCCACCAACGTGGGCCAGATCACCCTGACGGATCTGTTCGGCAATCAGGCCATCGCCGTTACGATGCTGGTCGTGGTTTTCGGCCTGTGCATCTGGGGCATTGGTACATTATGGAAAAACAGCTGAGAAAATTCCTCAACACGGCGGACGAAGATCGCTGTTCTTGCAGTCGGACGCAATCCTTTTTATGTTTTTATCAGGCCGGACGGACAATACGTCTCTGTCGCGAGCTCCCATGCGGCTCCGGTGGAGACTGGGGTTGGGCAGGCTAATACGGCCGCAGCCCTTGGGTGATATGAATCGGGGAGACAATGTACTGCAAGCCTGCATGAGCTGGAATGAATGGAGCGACAGGAAACCAATCAACCTTGCATGAGAAAACAGAAGGGAGAGCAATGGCCAAGGATCCTATTTGCGGCATGACGGTGGACGAAACGACAGCGCTGTCTGTCGAACGTGACGGCGAAACCTTCTATTTCTGCAGCGACCACTGCCGGCAAAAATTTCTAACCACGCCCGCCGCCAAGCCCGATGAGAAGCCGCAGAGCAAAGCCGTCTACACCTGCCCGATGCACCCGGAGATCGAGCAGGATCATCCCGGCGATTGCCCCAAGTGCGGTATGGCCCTGGAACCGAAAACGGTAACAGCGGATACGGACGATGAGGAAAACGCCGAACTGCTCGACATGACCAGGCGCTTCTGGATGGGCGCCGCGCTGACGGTGCCGGTGGTTATCCTGGCGATGGCGCACATGATCCCGGCCCTTGCTGTTGCGTCCTGGGCGAATAGCCCCACCTCCCGCTGGCTGCAATTTGCGCTCACCGTGCCCGTGGTCATGTGGGCGGGATGGCCGTTCTTTCGTCGCGGCTGGCGCTCGGTGGCCACCCGTCATTTGAACATGTTCACGCTGATCGCCATTGGCGTCGGCGCAGCCTTCGTCTTCAGCGCCGTGGCGATGCTCTTGCCCGACGTCTTCCCCCACACCATGCGGCACGAAGGCAAGGTCGCCATCTACTTTGAGGCGGCAGCGGTAATTATTGTGCTGGTGCTCCTCGGCCAGGTGCTCGAACTCCGGGCCCGCAGCCGCACCGGCAGCGCCATCAAAGCCTTGCTCAACCTCGCACCGCCCATGGCGCGACACGTCGTTGAGGGAGGCGATCGGGAAATCCCGCTCGACCAGGTCAAAGTCGGTGACCGGTTGCGCGTGGTTCCGGGAGACAAGGTGCCCGTGGATGGTGTGGTGGTCGAAGGGCACTCCAGCGTGGAAGAATCCATGCTCACCGGTGAACCGTTGCCGGTGGAAAAAACCATCGGTGACCAGGTGACGGGCGGCACCGTCAATGGCACCGGCAGTTTCGTCATGCAGGCCGAACGGGTCGGGAGCGACACCCTGCTCGGGCAGATCGTCAACATGGTTGCCGAGGCCCAGCGCAGCCGCGCCCCGATTCAGGGACTCGCCGACAAAGTCGCGGGTATCTTCGTGCCGGCGGTGCTGGCGATTTCGATCCTCACCTGCATCGTCTGGCTGTGGCTTGGCCCGGAACCAAAGCTCGCACACGCCATCGTCAACGCCGTCGCGGTCCTCATCATTGCCTGCCCCTGCGCCCTCGGGCTGGCGACGCCCATGTCGATCATGGTCGGGGTTGGACGCGGGGCACAGGAAGGGGTGCTGGTAAAAAATGCCGAGGCGCTCGAACGGCTGGAAAAACTCACCACGCTCGTTGTCGATAAGACGGGGACGCTCACCGAGGGTAAACCCAAACTCATCGATGTCCTGCCCAACCACGGTTTTGCGGCCAAGGAACTGCTGGGGCTGGCCGCCTCGCTGGAACAGAGCAGCGAACACCCGCTTGCGGCTGCGATTGTCCGGGGTGCCACAGAACAGGACATCGTTTTTCAAGAGGTCAAGGATTTTCGCTCGGTGACTGCCGGTGGTGTTGCCGGCACTGTCGCCGGTCATGCGGTGATGATCGGCAAACCGGATTTCCTGCGGGCCGAAAAGATGACCGGTTTGGAGCCGCTGGTGGCCTCGGCCGCAAACCTTCAGGAAGAGGGCAAGACCGCGATGTTTGTCGCCATTGACGGCCAACCGGCTGGAATCCTCACCGTCGCTGACCCGATCAAATCCACCACTGCCGAAGCCATCCGCGAACTCCATGCGCTCGGTCTGGAAATCGTCATGCTCACCGGTGACAATCGCCGCACCGCTGCGGCGGTGGCCGGCAAACTCGGCATTGATGCGGTGGAAGCGGAGATCGAACCCGCCGGCAAGGTCGAGCAGATCAAAAAACTGCGCGCGCAAGGCAAACATGTGGCGATGGCCGGCGACGGGATCAACGACGCACCCGCCCTCAGTGAAGCGGAAGTCGGCATTGCCATGGGCACCGGCACCGACGTGGCCATGCAAAGCGCCGGCATCACCCTGGTAAAAGGTGACCTCCGCGGCATTGCCAAGGCCATCCGCCTCAGTCGAGCCACCATGCGCAATATCCGGCAGAACCTGTTTTTCGCCTTTTTCTACAATGCACTCGGAATTCCGGTGGCAGCCGGGGTGCTGTACCCGTTTTTCGGTGTACTGCTCAGCCCGATCATCGCCGGTGCCGCCATGAGCCTGAGTTCCGTCACGGTTATCGGCAACGCCTTGCGGCTGAGGAAAGTAAGGATGTAATTTGTTCATTGGCAACAAAACAGTTCATCGGGCTCTCAGCCTTAGCTGAACACAGGAGAATCAAAGCATGAAGACGAAGACACAGGCTCTTGCCCCGGATCTGCTTGATCGGATGGACGCCTACTGGCGCGCCGCCAACTATCTGTCGGTCGGTCAGATTTACCTCTATGACAATCCACTGCTGAAGAAACCGCTGGCGCTAACACACATCAAACCGCGTCTGCTCGGTCACTGGGGGACAACGCCGGGACTGAACTTCATCTACGTGCACCTCAACCGCATCATCAAGGAATACGATCTCAACATCATCAATATCACCGGGCCGGGGCATGGCGGGCCGGGGCTGGTGGCGAATGCCTACCTCGAAGGAACCTACAGCGAGGTCTATCCCAACATCTCGCAAGACGAGGACGGGTTGAAGCGGCTGTTTACCCAGTTCTCCTTTCCCGGCGGTATCCCGAGCCATGTAGCACCGGAGACGCCGGGTTCGATTCATGAGGGGGGCGAGCTGGGCTATTCGCTTTCGCATGCATTCGGCGCGGCCTTTGACAATCCCGGCCTGTTGGTCGCCTGCGTCGTCGGCGATGGCGAAGCGGAGACCGGCCCGCTGGCCACGAGCTGGCACTCGAACAAATTCCTCAACCCGGTGCACGACGGCGCAGTGTTGCCCATCCTCCACTTGAACGGTTACAAGATCGCCGGCCCCACGGTGTTGGCGCGCATTTCCCATGACGAACTGGACGCGCTCTTCCGTGGTTATGGCTACACGCCCTATTTCGTCGAGGGTGATGACCCCATGGTGATGCACGCCCTCATGGCCGCGACGCTGGACAAGGTGATCGGCGAGATTCAGCGCATCCAGCATGAAGCCCGCAGTCAGGGGTTCAAGGAGCGGCCCCGGTGGCCGATGATCATCCTGCGCTCACCCAAGGGCTGGACCGGCCCGAAAGTTGTGGACGGGAAGCCAACCGAGGGGACCTGGCGTTCGCACCAGGTGCCGATGGGCGACATGAGTCAGCCGGGACATGTGCAGATTCTGGAAACCTGGCTGCAGAGCTACCGGCCCCACGAGTTGTTCGATCAGGCCGGCAAGCTCCGCGCCGAACTGGCCGATCTGGCCCCGAAGGGCGAGCGCCGGATGAGCGCCAATCCCCATGCCAACGGCGGTTTATTGCTGCGGGATTTGCGTCTGCCCGATTTCCGCGACTTTGCGGTGCAGGTGCCGCAACCCGGTGGCGTGGACGCCGAAGCCACCCGCATTCAGGGCGAGTTCATGCGCGATGTGATCACGCTCAATCCCGCCACCTTTCGCATCTTCAGCCCGGACGAAACGTCCTCGAACCGCTGGGGTGCAGTGTTTGAGGTCACGAGCCGCTGCTCGACAGCGGAAATCGTTGCCGGCGACGACCACGTCGCCCCCGATGGCCGCGTTATGGAAATGCTGAGCGAGCATCAATGCGAGGGCTGGCTCGAAGGGTATCTGCTGACCGGCCGGCACGGCTTTTTCTCCTGTTACGAAGCCTTTATCCACATCATCGACTCGATGTTCAACCAGCACGCCAAGTGGCTGGACGTCACCGGCGAAATTCCGTGGCGCCGGCCGATTGCTTCGCTGAACTACCTGCTGTCGTCGCATGTGTGGCGGCAGGACCATAACGGTTTTAGTCACCAGGACCCCGGATTCATCGATGTCGCGGCCAACAAAAAATCGGCGGTCATTCGCGTCTATTTACCGCCCGACGCCAACACGCTGCTCTCGGTGACCGACCACTGCCTGAAAAGCCGCAACTACGTCAATGTGATCGTCGCCGGCAAACAACCCGGACCCCAGTGGCTCGACATGGACGCCGCTGTCAAGCACTGCAGCGCTGGTATCGGCATCTGGCCGTGGGCCAGCAACGACCTGGGCGGCGAGCCGGATGTGGTCATGGCCTGCTGCGGTGACGTGCCCACCCTCGAGACCCTGGCCGCCGTGCAATTGCTGCGCGGGTATTTTCCGGCCCTGAAGATCCGGGTGGTGAACGTGGTCAACCTGATGAAACTGCAGCCGCAGAGTGAACATCCCCATGGCCTGAGTGACCGTGATTTCGACACGCTGTTCACCACCGACAAGCCGATCGTCTTCGCCTACCACGGCTATCCGTGGCTGATTCACCGGCTCACCTATCGCCGCACCAACCATAAAAACCTGCATGTGCGAGGCTTCAAAGAGGAAGGATCCACCACGACACCGTTCGACATGGTGGTGCTGAATGATCTCGACCGCTTTCACCTCGCGGCCGACGTCATCGATCGCGTTCCCGCCCTCAACCCCATGGCCGCGTACACTAAGCAAACCCTTCGCGACAAACTCATCGAGCACAAACAGTACATCGCGGTGCACGGCGAAGACCTGCCGGAGATCCGGAATTGGCGGTGGGGGGAAAAGCCATGCATAATCAAATAATGCTATTGTCCGGAGGGAAGTATGCCTGATCAACTCATCCTCCCGCCCGGGACGCCGAAATGCGTCGGCATCGCCGCCGATCACGGCGGATATGCGCTCAAGGAATATCTGGTCAGGATGTTGCGCCAGGCCGGCGCTGAAGTGATCGATTTCGGCGACCGGCAACTGGTTCCGGACGACGATTATCCGGATTTTGTCGTGCCGCTGGCCCGTGCAGTCGCCGCCGGAAGAGTGGAGCGCGGTGTCGCCATCTGTGGCAGCGGCGTCGGCGCCTCGGTCGTTGCCAACAAGGTGGCGGGCGTCCGCGCCTGCCTGATCCATGACTCCTTTTCGGCGCACCAAGGGGTTGAGGATGACGACCTCAACCTCATCTGCTTGGGTGGTCTCGTCGTTGGGTATGCCCTTGCGTGGGAGCTGGTCAAGACATTTCTCGTGGCCCGTTTCAGCGGCGCGGAACGCCATCGACGCCGTCTGGCGAAAGTGGCGGAACTCGACCTCCGGCAACCCGGATCGGAGGTTATCCGCACGATACCAAAGGCTGAAATAAACTCAAGCCAGACCAAGCCTCTGCGCCTTTATCTCATCCGGCACGGTGAAACCGAGTGGTCTCGCACCGGCCAATACACCGGCAGCACCGACATCGCCCTGACCGCGCAGGGCGAAGAGGAAGCGCGTAATGTGGGACAGCGCCTCCGCGGTATCCCGTTCACCCATTTATTGACCAGCCCGCTGCAACGGGCGCGACAAACCTGTGCGCTGGCGGCGTTAGCAGGGGCACCCGAGCTCGAGCCGGACCTCGCGGAGTGGGACAATGGTGATGACGAGGGCCGTACTCCTGCGGATATTCTCGCTTCGCGACCGGATTGGAATCTCTTCCGGGACGGCTCTCCGAACGGGGAAACACCCGCTCAGATTGGCGCCCGTGCGGATCGCCTCATCGTCCGCCTCCGCGCACTCGATGGCAACATCGCGCTCTTCTCCCATGGCCACTTTGGCCGCGTCCTTGCCGCCCGCTGGATTGGGCTGCACGTCGGGCAGGCGCAGCCGTTCCTGCTCAACACCGCCTCAATCAGCATCCTTTGTTACGCCCATGGTCGCCCAGATCAGCCCGCCATCGAATTATGGAATGCTTCTCCTCCCCATGCCCCCTCCGGTCCGGCACCTGAACCACACATACCGGCAATACGAAACAGATGAAAGAGCAAGGACTTGAACAGTGGGATAACGAAGATGAAGAGATGGACCGGAAGTGGATCAAAGATCAGGAAAAAGAAGAACGCCGGCACGAACAACAGGGTCGACTATTCTGACAAAGGCAGGAGGGCAAGTTCCTTTTAAACAGAATGGCTGCCGCCAGCGGAAAACAAGCCCTGATCGTGGCCACCAACCGCGCCTGGGGCAGCGCGGTGTACAATTGGTGGCGTTTGCCGCTGAAAAGCCTGGTGGTACTCGGCAGCACCGCAGGAGCGGTCCTTCTGGGGATGGCAGTGCCGGTGCTGATGCAAATGACGAGGGGTTGGCTGTTTCCTCTGTATGATTACCGCACCTGGGTTTATGACCTGGTAAGCCTTTTTATTCCCTCGGCAGTGATCTTTTCCGGTCTGATCCTGTTTTATCGGTTCGCACCGAGCCGGCCGACGCGGTTTGTCGAAGTCTGGGCAGCTGCTTTGTGCGCCACGGTTTTATTACGAGCGGGTGAAAACCTGTTCATCATCTACCTGAAAGACTTCGCCACATTGAACGCGGTTTACGGAACGTTTGGCGGAATCATGGCCTTGCTACTGTGGATCTATGTTTCCGGAGCTGTTTTCATTTTTGGCGCCTGCCTGTGCGCAGGCCAAGCAGAAATACATACGCTGCCGTCAAAAACGATTAAAAAGCAGGCAGAGTAATGGGGCACCGCAGAAGGTTACATATGGCCATTGGTTAAATATAACCTTTTACTTGCGTGCGTTATACCATTCCACCGGCACATATCTGCAGATATAACATTTAAAAATCAGAACGATACAAAACTGTTAACGATTTAAAAAAACCAGGAGCAAAGATTGCATGTTTACAAGGTATTATCGGATGAACCGATCCTATCGGACGGTTCCGTGTGTTCCGATAACCCCGGAATGGGGTCAAGAGTCCAACTGTGCGGCACGATCACACAACGAAAAAAGGAGTAGTTGCAATGGCTGAAGGAACTGTGAAATGGTTTAATGATTCCAAGGGATTTGGCTTTATTGAGCAGGATGGCGGCAAAGATGTGTTTGTGCATCATTCCGCTATTCAGGCTGAGGGATTCAAATCTCTCAAGGAGGGAGATCGCGTGAAATTTGATGTGGAAAATGGGGCCAAAGGTCCGTCGGCAATAAATGTTGTGAAGTGCTGACACCTGCGTTTACCGGGAGACAATAAACCCTCTTCCTGCGGGTTTATTGTCAACTCCTCTGCGTTGGTTTATTTCCTGTGCCCCTTTCTTTTTACGCCTTAACCTCGCACTGCGGACAGATAATCAGGATTCCTGACCTCACGCCACGTTGCATCGTGGTGTCTTGCAACATGATCACTGCAGGGTTTCTTGTACCAGCAGAAAGACACGATTCATTCTCGTGTTTCTCTTTTATTTTAATAAGTTAAGTGGATCACAGAGCCAGGACGATGGGATATTTTTATATTTCCCCAGGCGCTCATTCGAATTTACCAAGGAGAATCGACATGAAACATCTCAATATTGTTGCCTTGCTTTTCCTGCTGCTGCTTTCCTCCTGCGCGACCAAAGGCCAGACCGGAGCGGTTGGAGGTGCTGCAGGCGGCGCCCTTATCGGCCAGGCCATCGGCCATAATACGGGGGCGACATTGATTGGCGCCGCGGTGGGCGGATTGCTTGGTTATATCGTCGGCAATGAAATGGATAAATATGATCGTGACAGGCTCAATAACACGTATGAGCAGGGTGCATCCAACCAACGCTCGTCCTGGGTAAATCCGGATAGCGGCAACCGGTACGCGGTTACTCCGGAACCAGCTTATCAGGATAACTCTTCCAGGCGGGTCTGCAGACGGGCTGAAATCGAAGCCGTTATCGACGGCAGATCGGAAAGAACCTACAGCACCGCTTGCCGGAATCAGCATGGGCAATGGGAGTTGCAACAATAAATTAGCCGCAGTCTACCTTTTATGCACAAAAACAATGTTGACTGTAAACTGCCTGATACGCAACCCGATCTATTCACTCGTATAATCAAGACACCATTTTTTTACTTATAATCAACCAAAAGAGTTAAAAATTTAATGTATCACCAGAGCATTGTGCAAAATGAACGGCTGCAGGTTAGGGTATTTCGACCGGAGAAATATCATTGTCTTGATGGCTGAGATTTCTCGCTCGGAATGACGAGATACATTTCCTCAGCCTCCCGAAATATGAGTGGAACACGCGGGATGATGTATCATTTCGCAGGCGACTCGCCAGTGTCGATAAAACATAATATTCCTTGGGCCAGGCTAAAACCTCGATATGCCATGGCCAGCCCCCTCCTCCGTGCCCCATGGGCCGTGGAGGCTCTCTCGCCCCCTGCCCCTTTCGCCGAGGAACCTAGAAAGCAGGTTATATTTAACCGGTGGTTAAATATAACCGCTTAACCATGGGGAACGATGGGAAGAGCGGAATCCGTTTTACAATTAACTCATTACGATAAAACAGCCTGATACATAGTTATGCATCTGCCGGTTACATTCTGGATCAATGATTGCTTTCCTTATACCAGGCCAAGGAGAATGCAGGCATTTGGGGGCATCCGGGCTTCTAGAAAAGAGGACTTGGTACATGTCGGTCAATCAGAACAACAAACAACCAGAAAATTTTACCGAAAAAATCCGGTCGCTGTTTGGTTATGGAGTTTCTCGGGATAAAAAGAATGCTTTGCCGCCTAAAAGCCAATTCAACACCTGGTTTTTTTTATTAATTTTTCTCTTCTTTGCCTTCCTGCAACCCTATTTCTTTTCTGCAAAGGTAGAAACAATTCCCTACAGTCAGTTTAAACAGGACCTTGCCGAAGGAAAGGTGGCCCAATTGACCATCGATCCTGAAAATATCACTGGAACGCTGACAGGGCCTCCAAGTCAGGAGTTCACGACGGTGCGTGTCAACGATCCCGGCCTGGTGCAAGAGCTGGATGAACGAAAGGTCAGTTATTCCGGACGGTATCAAAACAAATTTTTGAGCAGCCTGCTCTCATGGATCCTCCCTCTTGGCATCATGTTCCTGATCTGGCGTTATGCCATGAAAAAAATGGGGCCAGGGATGGGCGTTATGTCTTTTGGTAAAAGCAAAGCCAAGATTTTTGCCGAGAGTGAGATTCAGGTCAGTTTCAAGGATGTGGCCGGTATTGACGAGGCCAAGGGAGAGCTCGAGGAAGTGGTCGATTTTTTGAGTACTCCTGAAAAAGCCCAGAAACTTGGGGGGAGGATACCCAAGGGGGTGCTGCTCGTCGGCCCGCCAGGCACGGGCAAAACACTGTTGGCCAAGGCGGTCGCCGGTGAGGCCAAGGTGCCATTTTTCAGCATCAGCGGCTCCGAATTTGTCGAAATGTTTGTCGGCGTCGGAGCTGCCCGCGTTCGCGATCTCTTTTCCCAAGCTGCGGCGCAGGCACCCTGCATCATCTTCATCGATGAGCTGGACGCCCTCGGCAAAGCCCGGGGGGTGAATGCGATGGGAGGCAATGATGAACGGGAACAGACACTGAATCAATTGCTGGTCGAGATGGATGGGTTCGATACGAACAAAGGGGTCATCATCATGGCGGCCACTAACCGCCCGGAAATTTTGGACCCTGCGTTGCTCCGGCCAGGACGGTTCGATCGGCAGGTTTTAGTCGACCGGCCGGATATCAACGGCCGCGAAGCCATCTTGAAAATTCACTCCAAAAACGTGGTCTTGGGTCCCGAGATCGATTTACGCAAAATCGCCGGCCGCACTCCTGGTTTTGTGGGAGCGGATCTGGCCAACATCATCAATGAAGCCGCGCTGCTGGCTGCCAGAAATAATAAAGAAAACGTGGAGATGGTAGACTTCGACGAGGCTATCGACCGGGTGGTTGCCGGTCTGCAGAAAAAGAACCGGGTGATGAATGCCCAGGAAAAAGAAATTGTCGCCTTTCATGAATCCGGGCACGCGATTGTCGCCGAATCTGTGGAACATGCTGATCCTGTGCATAAAATATCCATTATTCCTCGGGGCATAGCGGCGCTCGGGTATACCCAGCAACAACCAACGGAAGATCGGTATCTCATGACCCGTTCGGAATTGGTGGACCGGTTGGCTGTTCTTTTAGGCGGCAGGGTTGCGGAGGAACTGGTTTTTCAGGAAATATCAACCGGCGCCCAGAACGATCTGCAGCGCGCCTCGGATATTGCCCGGGCCATGGTCACGGAATATGGCATGAGTGACCGCCTGGGGCTGGTGAGCTATGAACGGCCTCGTCAGGCGATGTTTCTTCCGGACAACTTTTCTTCCGGGAAAAATTACAGTGAAGCGAAGGCTGCGCAAATCGACGAAGAAGTCACACGATTTATCGATGAAGCCCATCAACGTGTCCGTGGAATCCTTTCGGAGCGGCGTGCCGTCCTTGATGATCTGGCCCGGCTCCTTTCTGAAAAGGAAAGTGTGCAGGGGGATGAATTAAGAGAAATGCTGGCAACAGCAACGGCCGGTGCAGCAACGGCATCATCCGATGTTTCCGCCCCTCCGCAGGTCGAGATTGCACATCAGGGGTGAATCATGGTCAGGCTGAAGGATGAAGGATGAAGGCCCAATCTCTTTTTTCAGAAAAAAACTAAATCGAAAAATTCCATGGTGATGATCGGCTCTTGCGAAGCACGCAAGACTCGAAATTTAACAGAAAGGGCTACAGCAATGATCATAGTCAGAACTATCATGACCGCTCTTCCGGAAAAGCAGAAAGAGGTGTTGCAAACCCTACTTTCATTGATTGAGCCGCCAGAAAAAGAAAAAGGCTGCTTGAGCTATGCCATCTTCAGCGACATCGAAGATGCAAACGTTTTCAACCTCTTTTCGGAATGGGAAACCCGCCAACATCTCGACCAGCACATGAAGTCCGACAGGTTCAGTGTTTTGCTTGGAACAAAATGCCTCTTAAGTGAACCCTTGCAGATCAAAATTGCCACGGTTGCAGCGTTTGAGGGCATGGAGGCGGTATGTTCGGTCAGGAAAAAAAGGTTGTCTGATCCCGCTGTTCGTACTGCCCAGAACACGTCGACCTGAACGTTAAGAGTCAAATCAGCTCATCAATGAACAGAGGCTGCGTTCGCGACATTTCCCCTGGGTGAGTTGCCACGCTCCTTTGTCGTTCAGCCAGGGCACAAGGATAACCATGCCGAATACCTCTCCCGAAAACCAACTCGACACAGCCAACACCGACCTCCACGGGCAACTCGCTGTTCTGCAAAAAAAACTGCTCGAAGAGCAGAACATCAGGCAGGCACTGCAAAATTCCGAGAAACGCTACCGACGGCTCTTTGAATCAGCCCGAGACGGCATTTTAATACTCGATGCCGAGACGGGCAAGGTGGTGGACGTCAATCCTTTCCTGCTGCAGTTGCTTGGGTATTCCTACGCCGCGCTGTGCGGCCAATATATCTGGGAACTCGGCGTGTTCAAAGACATCGCCGCATCAAAGGTGGCATTCAAGAACCTTCAGGATAACGAATACATCCGTTACGAAGATTTGCCGCTGGAAACCCGTCATGGACACCCCATTGCCGTGGAATTCGTCAGTAACGTCTACCTTGTGGACCTCAGCAAGGTCATTCAATGCAACATCCGGGATATCACCGCACGCAAGCGGGACGACGCCGAACGCAAGCGGTTGCTGGCAGCCATCGAGCAGACTGGAGAGGGCATTGTCATGACCGATGCGCAAGGGAACATCGAGTTTGTCAATCCAGCCTTCGAGCAGATAACGGGCTACAGCCATACTGAGGTTCTCGGCCGCAATCCGTGCATCCTGAAAAGCGGCAAACATGACGAATTTTTTTACCGCGATCTTTGGGAGACTATCTCCAGCGGTCGAACCTGGGCCGGGCGCCTGGTCAATAAACGCAAGGACGACACGCTCTACACCGAGGAGACAACAATTTCTCCGGTGCGCGACCCTTCGGGTCGGATTGTCAACTATGTGGCTATCAAACGCGACATCACCGAGCATCTCCACCTGTCAGCCCAGTTTCAGCAGGCCCAGAAGATGGAAGCGGTGGGCTTGCTGGCCGGGGGCGTGGCCCACGATTACAACAATATGCTCGGCGTTATCCTCGGGTATGCCGAGATGGCCCTGGAAAAGGTGGGGCCATCCGAGCCCCTGCATGCTGATCTTGAAATCATCATCACCGCCGCAAAGCGTTCCGTAGACATAACCCGGCAATTGCTGACCTTTGCCCGCAAACAGACAATTATCCCGGTGGTGCTTGACCTGAACCAGACCGTGGAGACCATGCTCGCCATGATCCGCCGCTTGATCGGCGAGGACATCGACCTGGCCTGGCTGCCCAAGGCGAACCTGCGGCCGATCAAAATGGACCCCACGCAGGTCGATCAGATTCTGGCAAATCTCTGCGTCAACGCGAGGGACTCCTTCGCCGGCGCTGGGAAAATCACCATTGAAACCGGAAACGTTGATTTTGATGCGGCCTACTGCGCCGATCATTTCGGGTTTGTCGAAGGAGCGTATGTCCTGCTGGCTGTGAGTGACGATGGTTGCGGTATGACCAAGGAGGTCATGGAGCACATCTTCGATCCGTTTTTCACCACCAAAGAGGAGGGACATGGAACAGGTCTGGGGCTTTCCACGGTGCATGGCATCGTCAAACAGAACAATGGATTCATCAACGTCTACAGTGAACCGGGAAATGGTACCACTTTCCGCACCTACCTGCCCCAGCATGTGGAACAGGCCGTCGTTTCCGCACAAACCAAGGCGGCGGATATACCTGTAAACCATGGGGAGACCGTGCTGGTGGTTGAGGATGAACCGGTCCTCTTGATGATGGCCCAAACGATGCTGCGAAAATTAGGGTATCGGGTGTTGGCTGCTGGGACGCCCAGCAAAGCCATCGAGCTGGCCGAGCAACACGAAGGCCAGATCCACCTAGCGATCACCGATGTGGTTATGCCGGAAATGAACGGTCGGGATTTGGCGGAATGCTTGCAAGCCGCCTCTCCCGGTTTGAAAATTTTGTTCATGTCCGGCTACACCGCCGACGTCATCGCCCGCCGGGGCGTACTGGAGGCAGGTATAAATTTCCTGCAAAAGCCCTTCTCCGTTCATGATCTGGCAACCAAAGTACGGGAGGTGCTGCAGCGAAATTAACCAGGCGACTGGCACTGTTAGATGTTGAGCAGTGTCAGCTTAGCTCTTGAGAGCCGCAACCTTGCGCTGAAATGGTCAAAAAAACAAAAAAATTGGTTTCAACACGTTCTACTTGCGCCAAGGAGTACCCTGCCATGAATATTCTCCTGATATATCAGCAATTTCCGGATACCTTCTGGTCCTTCACCTATGCCTTGCCTTTTATCGGTAAAAAAGCGGCTTTTCCGCCGCTTGGCTGGCCTGATAACCGTGGCGGCCCTGTTGCCTGAGCAATGGAATAAACGCCTCGTGGACCTAAACATAGAGAGCCTCACCGGCGAGGATCTTGCCTGGGCGGATATGGTGTTTATTGGCGGCATGGCCATTCAGCGCTCATCAGCTCAACAGGTTATCGCCCGCTGCCGCGCCGCGGATAAAAAAATCGTGGCAGGAGGGCCTCTTTTTACCATTGAACCCGATGCCTTCAACGAGGTGGACCATTTTGTTCTCGACGAAGCGGAACTCACCCTGCCCGTTTTCTTGGCGGACTTGTACCGCGGGCAACCGAAAAAGATCTACAGGGCTGAACGGTTCTGCGATCTTGGCGCTACCCCTGCACCATTATGGGATTTGGTGAAGATGAAGAAATACGCCTCGATGAACCTGCAGTTTTCCAGGGGTTGTCCGTTCAACTGCGAATTTTGCAATGTGACGACCCTTTTCGGTCATCGCCCGAGGATCAAGACATCGCAGCAAGTGATCGCGGGACTGGATCGTCTGTATGCCTCCGGTTGGCGGAGCAGCATCTTTTTTGTCGACGACAACTTTATCGGCAACAAGGAATATCTGAAGAATCATCTATTGCCCGCCCTGATCGAGTGGCGGCAAAACAAAAAAGGGTGCGTCTTTTTCACCGAAGCTTCGATCAATCTCGCCGATGACCTTGAACTTCTAGCGCTGATGGTGAAAGCAGGATTTGATTCCGTATTTATCGGCATTGAATCACCGGACGAGGACAGCCTCACAGAATGTCATAAAACGCAGAACAAAAATCGCGATCTTCTTGAAAGTGTTAAAAAAATTCATCGCGCAGGGCTCCAGGTGATGGGAGGGTTTATTGTGGGATTTGACAGTGACCTGCCGTCAATTTTTCAGCGGCAGATCGATTTCATCCAGCGCAGCGGCATCGTCATCGCCATGGTGGGCATGCTCCAAGCGCCTCCGGGGACGCGTCTTTTTGATCGTCTTCAGCGGGAGAGCCGGGTCGCCGACACCTTTTCCGGCGACAATGTTGATGGCACAACCAACATCATCCCGCAAATGGGGATCGAAACGCTATCGCGCGGCTATCAAACGATTATGGAGTATATTTATTCGCCGAGAAATTACTACCGGCGGGTGCGAACATTGCTGCAGGAACTCAAGACGCCTGCAATCAACCAACCCATGAGCGGGCAACGCTTCCTTTCCTTTTTTCGAGCCGCAATCCGCCTGGGCATCTTGGGGCAAGAGCGTTTTCAATACTGGCAACTGATGTTCTGGACGCTTATCCGCAGACCCAGGCTGATACCGGTGGCAATTACGCTCTCCATTTACGGCTATCATTACCGCAAAATATGCGAGCTCTATATTCTTTAAGTCAGATGAGAGGAAGGGTAGCGTGAGAGAAGGGAGCTGTTGTATCCGAAGATTGCTGCTCTAGAAGTACATAAACAAGAGGGATTCCGCGAGGAATCCCTACAAGCAAGCAACTCAAATTTTTTACCTTTTAATATCCGCTACCTACAATAATATTGTTATTTGTCCTCTTGATGTAGGTATTTTTCTCTTTTTCTTTCCATACGTATTTAACCCATTCTCCTTGAGGAGTTGCAGCCTTTATTGCCTCATAGATTGGCATGCCTTCGACTTTCAGATCCTTCCCGGCCAAAGTTGGATGCACTATGAGTTTCCCCTCTGCTTCCATGATAAAAACATAGGGCGTGTACGCATCGGCGGCAAAGCTTGCGGCCCCCTTGCCACCATTAATGGCAGCAACAACTGCATCCACATTTTTACTGATAGCCTCTTTGTCCGCAGAAAAAGCCTGCGTACCAAAGAGAACAACGGCGACCATGTACAGCATAACCATTAATTGTTTCATTGTTCATCCTCCACGTTGGTTGAATATCGAAATCTTGCCCTATGCAAGTTTCGAAAACCCTAAAGGTTAATAGATTGATTAAATTAAGATTTCTCAATATTGAGCTTGCTCATCCGCGCACGCAGGGTGCTGCGGTCAAGGCCAAGGATTTCAGCGGCACTGTTTTTCCCGCTGACTTTCCATCTGGTTTGCTCAAGCACTTGAAGAATGTAGTCTCGCTCAACCGCGGCCAAGGTTTTGGGAATTGAACATACATCCCGGGATGGTTTTTTTAGTTCATCAGCCAGACGCAGTTTGGGACCTGAAGAGTTGATCACCGCACGTTCGAGGACGTTTTCGAGTTCCCGGATATTGCCGGGCCAATGATATTGCTGCAACGCATTCATAACCCCTGCAGGAATAACCTCAATCGTTTTACCCATTCGCTTGGCAATCTTTCCCACGTAAAACTCTACCAGAAGCGGGATGTCGTCCTGGCGATCGCGGAGCGGTGGCATGGTGATCGGGAAAATGTTTAACCGGTACCAGAGGTCTTCCCGGAAACGCCCCTTACGCACTTCCTCTTCCAAATTGCGGTTTGTCGCGGCAATAATTCGTGTATCAACTTTGATTGTACGGGTGCTGCCCAATCGTTCAAATTCGCCATCCTGGAGCACCCTGAGCAGTTTCCCCTGGAGTTCGAGGGGTAACTCTCCGATTTCATCCAGAAAAAAAGTTCCGCCGTTTGCCACCTCGAAACGGCCGATGTGTTTGGCATGCGAACCGGTGAAGGCCCCTTTCTCATGGCCGAACAATTCGCTCTCGATAAGGTTGGCCGGCAGTGCGGCGCAATTCACCTTGACCAGCGCCCTGTTTTTGCGCAGACTCAAGTCGTGAATGGCCCGGGCAACCAACTCCTTGCCGGTTCCCGTTTCGCCTAAGATGAGGACCGTGGTATCGCTGCTGGCGATTTGCTCGACCTTATACAGTACATATTTAAGGCCATCGCTCTGGCCGACAATTCGCTCGTGGTTGTTTTCGAGTTTTATCTCTTCCTGGAGATACGCTCTTTCCGCTTCTAACTGTTCCTTGAGCGATTGTATCTCTGCAAGGGCATCTTCAGCTGCCGCTCTCCTTTTATCCGCCTCTTCCTGTGCGGCAACACACTCAACTGTTCGTTTAGTAACAAGTTCCTCAAGATTTCTTTTATGCAGTTCACTGTCTGTGACATCCTCAATAGACAAGAGAATGAGTTGGGATACAGACGATTTTCTATATAAAATCCGGCTGGCATTAAGGTGCATGACCCTCCGGCCAATAAACTCGAAGTCCTGTTCGACTTCGAAGTCATTAATCACCGCATTTTCGCGAAGGACGGCTTCAAGCAATTTTTTCAATCCCGGTATGTTCCATGAGCGGTTTCCAAGATCAAAAAATGATTGTCCTTCGGTCCGAGCGGGTTCACTGACAAACTTCATGTAATAGTGACGATTGGCCTTCACGACATTCAAATCGTAATCAAGCACGAGGAAAGGCTGACGAATCGAACCAAGGATATTGAAAAAGACTTCAACAAAGACCGGCCGTCTTGGTTTATCAACTATCAACTGATGCGCACTGTTTTCATAAATGTTTAAAATATTCACAACTCGCCTGGGTGGTTGAGGTGGCGGACGTCATTCATACAACAGAAGAGAGTCGGCCGGGGCGATCAGTTACGAACAGTATAATTTCATCCAGTAGGCCACTCAATTAGTCTTCAGCAAACTTTGCGCCTGATTGACCAGCGATCTTTAAATTGAATTATTTTTATATTATTTAATAATACTAGTATTTTGCCTTTGCTGGTTGAATGAGATAACGGCGAACAATACTGTGACATCGCAACAAAACCGTTGCGTTGAAACACTTCCATTACGCCTGTTATCCTTTGAACGCAGCTGCGCTTTTGTGAATGTCCATTCGATTAGATTCCCATCGTATAAAGGCGGACTGGAAGGTATCGCGAACGGGCTGCACGAGGTTGATTGTTGCGTAAATTCAGAAAGTTAAGCAAAAATATGCCAGCGGCGAAAGTTGACGAAGGAACCTGTTTATGCAAATTCTCGTGGATTAACCAAAAGAGTCTGTCCGGCAATTCAGTGCCATGACGGCCAGGTGGCTTAAATTTAAAATCATCCTGCTTCAGACCAACGTATTCTTCCCATTGCACTCAACTGGGTGTTGATGGTCAAGGAACAAGCCCGCAACACATTCAATAAAAGGTCACATATAACCACCGGTTATATATGACCCTTGCCTGCAGCTATTGCCACCTGTCAGCAAATATTTTCCATCTCATTATTCCTATAAAAATCGGAGTGATACAGACAATATTCGGATCATTCTCATCTTGGCGTAAAAATTGAAACGTAAGATGCTGAACAAGAAGTAGCTCGCCAGCGAGAGTTGGCCTTCTCCACAATCATCTCAAGAGGAAAACCGTTATGAACAAGAAAAATTTCTTTGCCCCGTTGTATCTCGTCATTGTTGTCCTGTTCGCCACCATGGTCGGTTGCTCATCCAAAGACGACAGGTCAGAGCAGGTAATTGAACGAAGGTCGAGCACAAGCACGAGCACGACCATTGAAACCCCGGTGATACAAGAGAAGAAAACCACCACTACGACTACTGAAAGTCGATAAACAGTTGAGAAAGGATGATTCAGGGTCATGTAGAGGGGAGAGCCCTGCCGGCTATTTATCGAGGAAGAAAGAGGAACATTCTTTACGCACAGCACACAAACTGAGGCCTTCCTGCCATTCCGACCCCAGGAATGAAGAACTGCACGGAGCATCACAGCGTTACATCGAATGCCATACATTTTTAAACGGAGAATATCATGAACACATTGAAATCGTGCATCATTGCCCTGACCGTACTGGTTTTGCCCTGTGGGGCATTTGCCCAACAGCAATCCATGACCACTGTCGACACGAGAACCTCGACTGAAACCGCCGGCACAATCAGTGAGATGAGTCCTGATACCATCGTGGTTCGGACGGAAACCAGCTCGTCCCCCATGAACTACAGCTCTACCAAAAGCACAACCTATGTGGACGAAACCGGTGCTCCCGTCTCCGTGGAGACTGTTAAATCCGGCCTGCCGGTAACGGTGTACTACACCCGCGAAGGTGATCGCATGGTCGCTGAAAAAGTAGTCGTTCGGAAAACCACTACAACGACGACGGAACAACCTGGTCTGCAAGAGAAACGGACCCGCACCTCAACAACCACCGAAACGAAATATTAATCCGGCCAGTACCAAAATTAGAATCCTACGGGGAATACCCAGCAGGTTGTCGCCTTTGGGGAGGAGGAGAATATCGCTCAAAAAAAACCGCAACGTTCTTGGAGGCGGAGAAATTATGATCAGGGCTGTAACACTGAACAATAACGATGGCCATGGGGAAACAACCCCTGACCTGCATGAACGTGTGGCGCAATTAGGTCCAAGGCAAATTGATATCCTGTGCTGCCAAGGTGGCTGGCCCGCGATAGGCGACAGCGAGGACGAAACGCAAATGATGGCGAAATCGTTGCGGATGGACTCCAGCTTTTTCGCCGCAAGCCATACCTGGAAAAGAAAAACAGAACGAAAAGTGAAGGGGGTCAGCGGACTTGCCATTCTGACCGGCTCCGGAATTTGGCCACTCAACAGTGGTAGTTTTCAGGGAGTTTATGAGCCGGATGGATCGAGGGGGGTTGTCCAGTTTGCACTTGTCCGTACGAACGGGGCTTCGATATTAGTCCTTAATCTGCAACTCTGCGGATCAAGGCAATTGCAACTACTGCAATTTGACGCTCTTTTCTCGCACCCGATGCTCAAGGAACGATATGGGGCCGTGATATTGTGCGGTGATCGACAGACCAGGCTATCAGCCAACGAGTTACAGACCCTCACGAAAAGATCTCACTATATCTCTCACAGTCCGCCACCTTCCGCCTCCTCGGTCGGAGATGGACTGCTCTGGATTCTGGTTGCCGGCAGGCAGCCGGTAGCCTCTGTGACCATCCACAACCAGCAGCCGAGCTCATCCCTCGAATTCGAGATTGATCGAATTGCACGGAATAAAAACTACAAGCCCTATTATTTGCCTCTGTCCTTCGAGGAACAGTGGTCCGGATACAAGACAAATGCCAAGCCTTCGCCACCTGAATCAATCGTCGGTGCTAACCTCCAGGAGTGACGAACTGAAACGGAAGCATTTGAAAAAGAAAAAATATCTTTATTTTTTAAACAGTTATCGCACATAAAGTTGGCAGATCGTGAGAGGAGATTTGGGTTGTTCCTTCTTGCTGCCTGCACGTACGCAAAACAACACGAACAAGGAGACATGCTATGCCATTATTACAATTAGTCATTGTTTTGGTTGCCGTTGGAGTAGTCCTCTGGGTGATTAACAGCTACATTCCGATGCAGGCCACTATCAAAAAAATTCTCAACGTCGTCGTTATAATTGCCGTGATTATTTGGCTCTTGAATGTTTTCGGACTCATAGGAGACCTTTCCTCGATTCGTATTGGGAAGTGATAGGCATGAGCAACTCTTCAATGGCGGATGAATGAGCAACTGCTTCTGAAAAGGGAAAGACGTCAACGATCTGAATATTCACCTTGTCAGTCCGGCCTGCCTGTTCTCGAGGATCGGGGTTGCGGCCGAGCCTGTTGTATCCGGAGTGATTTTTTTTTATTATGAAAGGTATCGTTTCGAGCTTAACGGAACAGCCTGCTTTTGCAGTATATATCCATCGTCTTTGTACATAGAGAGTCACACGGCGTGATATCGCAAAATGGAGTCAACATGAAGAACCGATTCATTTGCATCCACGGACACTTCTATCAACCGCCCAGGGAAAGCCCCTGGCTGGAGACCATCGAGATCCAGGATTCCGCCTTTCCGTACCACGACTGGAACGAACGGATTTCAGCCGAATGCTACGCAGCCAACGCCGTGTCGAGAATCTGGGACACCAAAGGGCGAATAGCCCGGCTGGTCAACAATTACGCCAGCATAAGCTTCAATTTCGGCCCGACGGTTTTGCTCTGGATGGAGAAGTTTGCCGTCGACGTCTACGAGGCCATCCGTGAGGCGGACAGGCAGAGCATGGAAAAATTCTCGGGGCACGGATCGGCATTGGCCCAGGCCTACAATCACATGATCCTGCCGCTGGCTAACACCCGTGACAAGCAAACCCAGATTATCTGGGGAATACATGATTTCGAATATCGCTTTGGACGCAAGCCCGAAGGGTTGTGGCTTCCGGAGACAGCGGTTGATCTCGCCACTCTGGAGGTTCTGGCCCAGCACGAAATCGCCTTTGCGATCCTTTCCCCCAGTCAGGCGCAGCAGGTTCGTCCCCTGGACGGAAAAGAATGGCATGATGTGCGTGGTGGAAAAATCGACCCCGGCATGGCCTATCGGATCTCGCTGCCATCAGGCCGGACAATGAACCTGTTTTTTTACGACGGCCCTATTTCGCAGGCTCTGGCCTTTGAAGGATTGCTCGACAATGGCGAAGCTTTCGCCGACAGGCTGCTGTCCGCGTTCCCGGCAGACCAATCTGCCCCTCGCCTGGTCCACATCGCAACGGATGGCGAAAGTTATGGGCATCACCATCGCGGCGGCGACATGGCCCTGGCGCATGCCCTTCATTACATCGAATCCAATGCGCTGGCGCAGCTGACCAATTATGGCCAGTACCTGGAGCATCATCCACCGACGCACGAAGTGGCGATCTTTGAAAACAGCTCGTGGAGCTGCATGCACGGGGTGGAGCGCTGGCAGTCGGATTGCGGGTGTAACAGCGGCGGCAATCCGGGCTGGAATCAAGCCTGGCGCGCCCCCTTGCGCGCAGCGCTGGATTGGCTCAGAGATGCCGTGAACCCGGCGTATGAACAATTGGCCGGAAAACTTCTGAACGATCCCTGGGCGGCTCGGGACGCTTACATCGACATCATATTGAACCGCTCACCCGAACGCATTGAAGCGTTTCTGAACTGCCACGCGGCCCGTCCTTTGAGCTATGAGGACGAGATCACTGTCCTGAAGCTCATGGAGCTCCAACGCCACGCCATGCTCATGTACACCAGCTGTGGCTGGTTTTTTGACGAGCTTTCCGGAATTGAGACGGTTCAGGTTATCCAATATGCAGGCAGAGTACTGCAGTTAGCCGACCAGCTTTTCACCGAGGCCTTCGAACCAGGTTTTCTCGAACGTCTTGAACGTGCCAGGAGCAACCTTCCTGAACACGGGAACGGCCGGGCAATTTACGAGAAATTCGTCAGGCCGGCCATGCTCGGCCTGACTGCCGTGGGGGCGCACTATGCCATAAGTTCGCTGTTTCAAGGCGACGATGAACGAAAATCGATCTATGCGTATTCTGCCGATATGGAGGATTGCCGCAATTTTCAGGCAGGGGGGACCAAACTTGCCATTGGGCGGGCTAAGGTCACTTCACAGATTACGCGGATATCCACCAGTTTGTGCTTTGGCGTCCTCCACCTCGGGGATCACAACATCGCCTGCGGCACCGGTGAATATCAAGGTGCAAAGAAATATGAAGCCTTTGTCAAAGAGATTTCAGACGCCTTCGCCGGAGCAGATTTTCCCAAGACCATACTGTTGCTGGGGAAGCACTTCGGCACGTCCACCTACTCTCTGAACTCGCTTTTTGCCGATGAACGCCGAAAAGTTTTGAACATGATCATGGCGCCGACCCTGAGAGAGGCGGAAGCTGCCTATAGCTCAATCTACGAGCACCATGCGCCGTTGATTCGTTTTTTGGACAGGTCCGGCACACCGCAACCCAAAGTCCTGTCAGTCGCAGCGACCTTCTGCCTCAATGCCAAGCTGCGCAGAGCCCTGCAAGGGGACGGGCTTGATTCCCAGGTCATTCAACCCCTTTTGGAGGAGGCTCGTTTGGCCGGCGCAGCTCTGGATGCGACCGCTCTGGGATTGTTGCTGGCAGCCAACATCGAACACCTGGCCGAAGAACTTCTCGCCCAACCCGACGACGTTACTCTCATGGAGCGGTTGAACAAGGCAACCAGCCTCGTCCAGGCACTCCCCTTCGAGGTGAACCTCTGGAAAACCCAAAACATCTGCTATAAGATCCTGCACACCTGTTGCTCCGACTTCAAGGAAAAGGCCGGTTCGGGTGACGAGCATGCTCGCGCCTGGATCCACAATGCCACAGTGTTGGCGGAGAACCTTCGCATTCAGCTGCCCTCTTGGCTGTTATAGGTTTCCACTTTGGCAGGGAAGCCGCCATGAAGCTCCCGACAGCAACCTATCGCATCCGGTTCAGTCCATCGTTTGGTTTTCAAGACGCGAAACATGGTATTTCCGAGCCTGTTGCACAATGAAAAGATTGTTTGTTTTGACCCGATTATCTGGAAAAGAGCGAAACGTTTTTTCGTGTCAATTTCGAGCGGTAGCTAGAAATCCCGTCCGGTGAGACACGAGATTTCTCCACTTGGTCGATGACACAGCCTGCGAACTTCATTTTGCAAGAAGCTCTTCCTGCTTAACAGCTCGCGCCGTTTCTCGGCAGGTTCTACGGGGAATGCTATGACGAGGGCGAAATTGCCCTTCAATATGGACCTAACGGCTTTAGCATCACTTATTCCTGGACGCTCATGCCGTATTCACCCAGCAGCGCAGCACCTCGGCCACACTCCACGCCTGCGCCACGCAACCCCGCGGCGTATAGGGCGCTTCGGCATCGAAAACCTCGCTGATCGAGCCGACGCAGGCTTCGTCAAGATGGGCCACAAAGCCCGCTAAAAACTCCCTCCCCTCCGCCTCCTTGCCTGGATTGAGTTTGAGCCACGCATCGACATAGGGACCGATGAGCCATGCCCACACCGTGCCCTGATGGTAGGCGGCATCGCGGGCGCGCAGGTCGCCATAGTATTTCGCCTTGTACTCCGGATGGCCAGGCGCGAGTGAACGCAAACCAACTGGGGTGAGCAGGCGATCCGTCACCACCTTCATCACCGGTTCCCACCTGGCCTCGTCGAGGACCGGGTGATCGAGCGAAATCGCGAAAACCTGGTTCGGGCGGCAGGCATCGTCGTTGCCACCGTTTTCCGCGTCCACCACATCAAAGAGATAACCTCCCGGTTCATACCAGAATCGCCGGTTGAACGACTCCCGCACCCGGTCGGCCGTTGCGTTCATACGGTGCATGTCGTCCTCCTGGCCCTCTTCCTGCAGCCACCCCGCCAGCAACCGCAGCGCGTTGTACCAGAGTGCGTTGATCTCCACGGCTTTACCCCGCCGGGGCGTCACCACCCAGTCCCCCACCTTGGCATCCATCCAGGTGAGCTGATACCCCTCTTGCCCCTGCCGCAGCAACCCGTCCTCCGGGTCCATGCCGATGCCGAACCGCGTCCCGTTCCGGTGCTGTTCGATACTATCCAGCAACTTGGGCAGCAGCAGTTGCAGGGTCATGCGGTCGTTCGTTATCCGCAGGTAGCGGTGGATGGCGTGGAAAAACCACAGGGTGGCGTCAGCGGTATGATACAGACCGTCCCTCTCACCCTCGGGGAACATATTGGGGATCAAGCCATCGCGCAGGTAATGGGCGAACGTCCGCAGTATCCAGCCCGCCTCTTTGTGACGGCCGGTCATCAGCGTGAGTCCTTCCAGGCTGATCATAGTATCGCGACCCCAGTCCGTGAACCAGGGGAACCCCGCGATAACGGTCCGGATTTCATCGCCTGAGGCGCGCATGCGGGCGACGTCCTCCACCCGGCCAACCGGCGTGATGAGGAATTGATCGGCGGCGAGCACCAGTTCTGCGGCCGCGCCCCTCTGTGCTTGCGGCGGAGCGGCAACCAGCAGCCGCTTGCGGCGATCCAGCTCTGCCCGATACGCCACATCCGGTGAAAGTGCCCGGATCGTGTCCCATTCCTCAGTTGACGCCACGAACGTCGTCCGGTCGCCCTCGGCCAGATCAACACGGAAATACCCTGGGCTCCACAAGGCCCCCTGCCACTCGTAGCCGCGGTTGCGCTCAGTATGGTATGGGATCAAGGAGGTTTCTTTGCGATCGAAGGTAAAGGCAATCGATGGACCATGCACGATGAGCCGCAGTACGGGCAAACCGTCAGCGCCGGTGATCTCGAACTGGTCTTCAGACACGGTCAATTTATAGTGTGCCGGGCGCACCTGGCTGACGGTCGCATCGTGCGAACGAAACTGCATCGCCGGCCGAAGCCCCAACCGCAGCTTGCCTTTGCCGGCGAGCAGAAGATAGGTCACGTGGACGGTGTTCTGCCGGTAGGGAAGAATAAGGCGTTTTTCGAGGACAAACCCGTCCACCTCATAGCGCCACACCGGCAACCCGGCTTCCAGCCGAAACTCGCTGATGGGCAGGGTCGACTCCGGCGAGATGCCCGCCAACTCCTCCGCGCCCGTGAACAGGACGCGGTGGTCCGGCAGGCGTAGACGTTCGGAGAGTCCGCTCAACATCATCATCCGGCCCAGCGGATTGGGTAAAGCGGCGATCAATAATCCGTGATAGCGGCGGGTGATGGCACCGGTCACTGTTCCCGACGCGTATCCGCCGATCCCATTGGTAACCAGCCACTCTTCCATCATGTGGGGGTCCGCTTCCAGCTTGCTGCATAAATCGCCGGTGCACAGCACTCGAAACAGGTCAGCCATGCCGTTCTTGCTCCGTTAATATTGGCCGCAAAGCAACCGCGGCATGCCCCGGGATGCGCCAGTTGTCCTCGGAATCGAGCCGTGGCGTCCCGGAGCCGCCGTAGCGGGGATCTTCGCTCGACCATACTGTCTGCCATATCCTTCCTTCCGGAGGTGCCAGCAACGGCTCCGGGGCGGGGTTCAGATGCAGATCCATGCCAAAATTTACCAGCAAGAGGCGGTCGTCGTCCCCGGTCTCGCTGAAAAAACGCAGCACCAGGCACTCTTCAGCGAGCACGGCTCCATCAACACCGTGCGGAGTTTGGGCGCTGAAGGCAAGATCTTCGCGGCGCAAACGCAGCAGGTCTTTATGCAGATCATAGATGTGCCGGTTGCGTTCGCGTTCGCTGAAATCAAGCTTGCACCGCGCGAAAGTAGTAGGATTCGCCGGATCAATCAGGCAGGGCTGCATCTCGCTCGTCGCCAGGCTCCGGAACTGGGCCAGAAACTGCGCTCGGCCCTGGCTCACCAGAAGGGCAAGCTCAGGCTTCTGGTCCGCAAAATAATAAAACGGCTTTGATGAGCTGAACTCCTGCCCTTGAAAGAGCATGGGGGTTCCCGGTGCGAGCAAGAGGAGCGCGGTCATTGCCCGCAACCGCCCGGGGCTGGTCATGAGCTGCACCCGTTCACCACGGCCGGAATTGGCGATCTGATCATGATTCTGCATATAGGTGACGAATTTCGCCGGCGCGAGCTTGAGGCCGGGCGTGCCGCGACGTTGTTTCTGCCACTTGTAGCGCTGTCCCTGATAGAGGTAGCCGTACTTCACCATCGAGATGAACTCCTGCGGCTTGCCCAGGTAATCGGTGTAATAGGCTTCGTTGCGTCCGGTCATCGCAACCATGGCGCTGTGATGAAAATCGTCATTCCACAGCCCGTCCAACCCATAACCGCCTTTGTCAATCGGACGCACCAGTCTGGTGAGCTGCGGCTCGTTCTCCGCCACGATGATCGTCTGCCTCCCGTGCGCCGCTTCCCGCACGCGTTTCCCAATAGCTGTCATAATATTTTCCGGCGAGGCGTCGAACATCTGCTGGGTAGCATCCAGCCGGAGGCCGTCGAGGTGAAACTCCTCAATCCAGTACGCCGCATTGGTGAGGAAAAATTCTCGCACCGGGCCCGCTTGCTCGCCATCAAAGTTAATGGGTTCCCCCCACTCGCTCTCGTACTTGCCGGTAAAATAGTCAGGTGAAAACTCGGCCAGATAATTGCCGTCCGGGCCAAAATGGTTGTAGACTACATCGAGAAGCACCCCCAAGCCGAGACGATGGGCCTCATTGACGAAACGGCGGAAATCATCCGGCTCGCCATACAGCCGAACCGGAGCGAACTGGCCAACCCCGTCGTACCCCCAACCAAAACGCCCGGAGAAATCGGCCACGGGCATCAATTCGACGACAGTGATGCCGCAGTCAGCCAGTTCCTCGAGTTCCCGCTGAGCAGCCTGCCATGTCCCTTCCTGGGTGAAGGTCCCAATATGCATTTCATACAGAACCTGACCCTTCAAGCCAACCCCCTGCCACTCGCTGTCGGTCCATCCGAAACCGGAAGGATCCACTACTTGAGACACTCCATGCGGTCCATCCGGCTGGTAGCGCGACACCGGGTCAGGAAAGCACCCAGCCTCATCCAGCCGGAAGCGATAGCGAGTATCTTCCGCCGCCTGCGAAACCAGGCCTGCAAAGTATCCGCCGGCCTGCTGTTCGAGTTGGACGGTCGCCGGAGCACCTGGACCTGACTCCAGCACCACCGCCACCTTCTTCGGTCGAGGGGCCCAGACACGAAAATGGGTGCCGCCGTCTGGCTGCACTTCGGCACCGATGGGATATCGTCGTGGTGGAGGCATATCATTCCTTGTTGAAGTTATCGATTGCAGCATTTCTCGACACAGCCACGCGTCGTCCTGGCGGCATCGTTCGAATAAAGAAGGGTTGATCAAATGTAGATGATGGATGCATCCTCCCGGGAACCCAGAATATGAAACAACGTGAGATACTCTCTGAGGTGCCGGGTGAGGAGAAAATGTTCCCGTATAAACTCCCGCGCCCTGCCCCCCATCTTGGCCCGCAGGGCTTCGTGGTGGAGCAGAAAGCGGATACGGTGCGCCGCCCCTTCGGGCGAGTTGACGAGAAAGCCGGTATGATAATTGACCACCTGAAGCCGAATACCGCCGGTGTCGCCGCCGATAACCGGCTTCCCCTTCCAAAGACCTTCGGTAACGGTGAGACCGAACCCTTCCCGGGTGGATTTCTGAATAACGATGTCGGCAAGCCGTTGCAGCGCATTGATCGTCCGGTGGGCATCAGACGGCAACAGCAGGACGTGAATATCGGGATCTCCCGCAGCCGCCTCTAAAACTTCATCGAGCACCTCTTGCCCTTCGGGGTCGTCAGTGGCCCCGCCCCCGGCAAGGACCAGCTGCACCGGCTGCACCTTCCGGACGAGCCGATAGGCGGCCAGGACACCCAGCGGGTCTTTGAACCGATCGAATCGGGAGACTTGAACCAGCAGCGGCTTGTCCGGGTCAAGGTTGTACTGATGACGAACTCTGGTCAATTCTTCCGGGCCGAGATCCATATTTTTCGGGCTCAGGGGGTCGATACTCGGCGAGATGAGAAACTGCGGATGCGGCAATGGCTGCGCAAACTGGCACATGGAAAAAATACTCGCATCGTAGCCGGCCACAAAAGGTCGCAGGTCCCGCCAGACCGAACGGGTCGGACGGCTAATGTCGATATGGCCCCGCCAGATCCATTTCCCCTTCCGGTTCGGGCAGAGTTCCAGCAGCGCCGCCGGTTGAGGATCATGGATGACCACAAAATCGGCTGCTTCAAGAATTGGCCGCAGCCGGACGGCATTCTCCTCGTTCACCTCCCGGTAGGTCTGCCACTCCTGGCGATTGATGGTAACCGGGAACCCTTGGAGGCCGTTATGGAACTTTTTGGTCACCGCATAATAATCACTGTTTCCCGTTATCACCTCCCATTGGGCCTCAAGCCCGACATCCTGCATCAGCGGGATCATCCAGTCGAGGATTTCCGCCACCCCGCCGCCTTCCCGGGTTGAGTTGACATGCACGACCCGCTTGCCGGCCAGCCGGTTGCCCAACTGACGGAGTTCGCCAAGGACCGTTGCACTCACCAGACCTTCGTACGACGAGAGAAATTTCGTCATGCCACACCTCCTTTTTCGAGAACCCGCACCAGCTCACCCCGGAGTTCAGGCAGGGTAAAGAAAACAAAATCCACCGTCTGTAAGGCCCGGCACCAGGCCTCCTGGCCAGGAAAACCGCCAAGCCAGGCGGAGAAATCGTCGACACCCACGGGTTCACGCCGCCGGGCTTCAAAAAAATGATAGTAGGGTTTCTTGAAAATTAGATGCAATCATTCGCTGCTAAATTTCATTTAACTTGTTGATTTATAGTTTTTAAATTATAATCTCTCCATTTAAAGAGTGCCCGACAACC
>Ga0074193_1000056_pt1 | contig 206294 bp, 114 predicted proteins | sample EPASupsiteHSE605_FD_64523 | JGI IMG/M metagenome (GOLD analysis project Ga0074193, IMG submission 64523) | Bioremediated contaminated groundwater from EPA Superfund site, New Mexico - Sample HSE6-05 | ecosystem: Environmental > Aquatic > Deep subsurface > Groundwater > Contaminated ... | reverse complement strand
GTTTTCAATTTTGTAAAAGTGTTAAAACTGAAATTCATAAACCCAACATTTATTTTTTTATCCAACATCAATAAGTGATACTCATGAGTTTTATTTTTGAAGATCTTTTTTATCTCTAGTCTGGTAATGTTTAATACTATCTAAATGGATGATACTATTAGAGAAATAGAAGAATACATAAATGAAATGGTAGCCGATCCTGACATTGTTGATTTTGAACCTTTTGCCAGAATTATGAAGGCAATGTTTAGAGTTAGAAATGTTAAGGAATTATATGATAATTACATAAGTAGACACAGAATTGAGCATGACCCAAGGAATAAAAAACCAGATAAGAAAAAATTTATGGATACTTTACAGGAAAAACAATTACAAGATCAAAAGAATATGTTAATATTACATGAAAGAATACAGAAAAATGAACCATTAGAAGAGTACCAACAGTATTTACACTTATATAATCCTCTTAACTTTATTAAAATTACAGGTCCAGTGAAAAAAGAATTAAAGGAATTAGCAGAACCTTACAGAGATTTAATAAGTGAAGTTATAACAGATAATTTACAAAAATTAAATTATATTACTTTATTAAATAAATTTACAAAGCATACTAATAACACCAATGAATTAAAGGGTATTTATGGTTTATATCTTGATATGTTAGCTGAAAAAACAAATATGGAAAAGGTTAATATATATCTTGAACATGATTTAAATTATTTTAAAGATAGAGACATAACATTTAATAAGGAAGAATTAGATAACTTATTACCAAATGTATTAATACAAGGAATACCAAGACCTACCAATGATTTTATAATTGATGGTAAAAGATATTCTTACTCAGCATACTTATTAAAATTATTGAAACCTAAAAAAGAACTCAAGGAACAGAAACCAGTATCAAAATCAAAATTAGAAAATCCTTTTGGTAATAAAATTAAAGATGGTAAATTAAAGATATATAGTAAAGGTTTGAAGAAACCTACATTTTGGAGAGAACCAGGATATTATGAAGTTGACTTAATGCAATTAAAATATGATTTGACAGAGACAAATACACTTTCTAACTCTGTTAGAAATGTTAACAAGAAATCAACAGGTTACATTTTATTTATGATAGGTATTAACACTAAATATGTTTTCATATTCAATTTGGAAACTAAAAGTCAAGAGGAATTATTACAAGCTATAGAAAATATAATGAAAAAGATAAAGACACCTATTAAGGGTATTAAATTTGATGGTGAATCAGGGTTGAAAGCATTAAACTTACCAATAGAAAAATATTCTAATTCTTCACCATATTCCAACCATAATAGAATTGTAGACAGAGTGATTAAAACATTTAGGGATGCTTTAGGTGTTGATGTCAATAATGATTTGTTTAATGATTTTGATAAAGTGAGACAATTGAGAAAGTTTTATAATAATAAAGTTAACAGAAGTACAGGATATACACCTAAGGAGATGCATAATAATCCAGCATTGGAGTGGGAATATATTGGTAAGAAAGAACAAGAATTATTACAAGTAAAAAGAAATTTAAAAAATAAGGGATTATTAAATTTGAAACCAAACCAATTATTGCAAGTATCAGTTACTGATAAGAATAATAGATTAAAGAAAAAACAGAGAACTTTTGACCGATTAGCAAGATTTATAAAATATACTGGAGGTAATGCAGAAGTTAAATTTATTCATCCTGAAATTGAAAAACCACAATTAATACCATTATATCAGTGTATGCCTATAGTTGAGGATAAAGAGAAAGTTTTACAAACATTTAATTATTTTATCAGTACTTAAATGTATAAATACATACATCAGATAGCTAAAGAGTTACCACAAAATACAGAAGTAGTATTAAAGTGTGAAAACACATTTGAAACACCTTATTGTTACTGTTCTGTTTTAACAAATTTAAAGGATAAGTTCCCAAGTAAAATATTTATTCAAGTTGACAAATCTAAATTAGCAAAGAAGCAATTTACAAGTAATAAGCATCATGACATAATTTTAAATACAACTCCAAAATCTTTTACATCCAAAGATAATAAATTTGTTACATATTATGATTATGAAATTATACCACAATAAAAAAATCTATTTTTAATACTACTTAAAATATGCTAAGTTTAGAAATTGATGCTGACATAATTACAAGTCTCTCAGAGAAAACTGATAAGGGAGATCAGACAGAAATTAAAGAAATACACCCAGAATCTCTAATATTTTATAATTCAGTTAATATTGCAGTGGGAAAACAGGGTACAGGTAAAACTTTATTATTCATGAGAGAGATTTTAAAACTTGACAGATTAAAATTACCACATTTAATTTTGTATATTACTGGTGATGGTAAGATTACTGATGATACTTTTATTTATCTCTCTCAAACTTTAACTACTCCATATATTACAATAGCACATAATGAAGCAAAGGAAATAATTAATGGTCTATTGTATTATAAAAATATGTACAATGAATTATTTAACACAAGAAAATTACACAAGTTAAAACAAAAAGATGTTTTATTGAATGCTTTGTATTTGGAAAAATTCCCAGATTATAACCAAAAGAATACAAGATTACACACAATATTAATATTTGATGATATAGCTTACTCTAAATTATTTAAGGATCCTTATTTTGAAAGTCTCATTACTAAAAATAGACACAATAATATTATAACTTTCTTTGGCACACAAAAATTTACTGGTGATGCTATTAGTTCAGCAATTAGGAGTCAGGCAACTAGTATTTGTATTTATAATGGTTTCTCTCCTAGAGAGTTAGCCACTATATATAATAACTCTTCAATTAAAGGATTAGATTATCAAGAATTAAAAAGATTATATAGCACAGTTAAAAATGATCAGTGTTTATATGCAAATAGTAAAAGTAGTGAAGTAAAAATTATTGATTTGTCACATATTAGACAAGCCCTCAACACCCTTTAAAATATTTATCTCTTTTATCATTTTCTTTATTGTTACTTTCATTAATCTGATTTCTTCATTAGCATTATCAAGTTGAAGTCTTAAATCTTCTATTGGGTTAGTTGTTTCTGTAACACATTTAGCTTTTAACTCACCTTTTATTTTTGTCAGATGCATGCCAGGTATCTTATAGTATTTGTTTATTGCTTGAGTTGTCATACCATCAATTTCCTCCTTATGTAAACTATAATATGTATTAAAATCTTCTATGTTATCAAAATTTCTTGGTTCTACACTGTTTAATCTTTTTAGTACCTTTACACTCATTTAACACAGTTAAAAAAAGAGCTTTCAAACTTGTTGAATCTCATTTAACTTAAATTAAAAATATAAATTCAAAATTATACTCATTCAAAATCATCATCTTCATCATCTGTGAATTCTGGCTGCATTAATTTACTACTATTATACTGAGTTTTTCCTCTTGTAGTAAACAAGCCAGTTTTATCAATTTTCTTCTTGACATCTTCACCATATGTTAAAATATCATCTGATTTTTCTATTACTTTACCAAATTTGGTATCTTTTAATAAAGGTTTTGCAATTTCAATTATTTTTCTAGCTGTAGGCATTACTGTATTGCCTACAAAATCAACACCCTTTTTAATACCTGATCCTATTTTCTTAAATACTCCCCAAGCCATTTACTAAGAGATAAAAATAATAAATATTACTTATTAAACTTTTAATTTATACTCTGAAGGTAAACCCATTTTTTCATTTAACTTTTCAATTTGAGGATCATATACATTTTCATAAAATTTATTCACTAAATTCATACCAGGTAAGTGTTTTAGTATTTTATTTTTACTTATAATCTGTGGTGCTTTAAATAATTTATTAACAGTTGCAGGAACAAAAGCAATTAATTTTGCAAATCTCCCAAATGCCATTTTTATAATAATTAAATAAAATTTTTTATCTCTTATGAAATGAACAGATCAAATAATGCAAATAGTAAAAATTTGCCAAAGTCTGGCAACATATTAGATGGGTTTAAAGCTCTTAATGATATTATACCTCATAATGATGGTACAAGAAGTTTCATACAATTAGCAAGTGATGCATATGATATTTCTTTACCTCTCAGTGGAGAAACTAGTGAAACAACAATTAAATTAACTCATAAGGATCATATGATATCTCAAATAAATGACTCCTTCTTACAAGTAACTCAAAATATTACTATACAGATACCACAATTAACAACATATTTACCAGTTACACAAGATGATACTACTATTCCTTATTTCTTCTTTGGATATAAGGGAAGTAATCAAATATTCAGACAATTAAAGGTATTACATGAAGGCAGGGAAAATACTGGTTATATGTCACAAGAATGTATAAGAGAAGGTTTTGCTTACTCTAATTTGAAACCAATTACTGAAAAGAGAGGTAAGAGAGGTATACATTCAACTTATGAAGCAGTAAGTGTTATGGGAACTGATGTGTGTGGTGTATATGTCCCATTAACATCTTTTAAGAATGGTAGCAATTCAGCAACAATACAAATTAAATCATTAATTCCTATTAGTGATTTATTACCATTTCAAGCATTTTCAATTTATCCAAGTAAATTATGTGGTGAATTAGCTGCAAAAGTACAATTTTCAACTGCTGGATTAGTATGGTGTATGGTTCCACCACAAGCATCACTTGATATTACTAACTTTATGAATAATACAATTGCAACATTAGATACTAATTTTGATGCTATTAAGGGATATGACAGATTCTTCCACCAAATTGGTGACAGTGGTAATATTATTGATTATATGGATAACATGGTAACTATATCACCTGGACAATTCCAAGTTACACCAATAGTTACAGGTTTTACAGTAACACAATTCAGGTGTCAACATATGGGATTTGGTGTAAGTAGTGAAACATATAATGCTATACAAGAATATTTAAGGAGTAACCCAGTTTTATTACCAGCACAACAATTACAATACTTTTCTTATACTGCTCCTGATGCAAGTGGTCTTAATGCAAGCATTCAAATACCTTTTGAAAATGTTGAAACTCTTTCTCTAATGTTCCCCACAACTACAAACCAAAGGACAGTATTTACAAATCCATGTGTTAGAAATTTACAAATGAATATTGATGATAAATTATTCCCACCTACAGCAGTAAGTACAGTTACTGAAATAGACCCTGAATTTTTAGTATACCAATTAAATGCAAGTGACTTAGATGGTTGTATTGAACCTACTAAATCTTTTATCCAATCCATTGTTATGCCAAGACATAACAGTTCTGGAGTGAGATTTGCCAATACATCATTTGATAATACTGATTTCATGTGTAATTTTGCTTTGGAGAGATCACAAGGAGGTTCTGTATTTGATGGTTTCAATACAACAACTGCAGTTAATGTTAAGTTACAATTCAATCCTGTATATAGTGGTGCTAATGATGTTTATTACTTACCAGACAGTACAAATACAGCTTTACATCCACCAGGTGTACAAGTTTGGTTATGTAGAGATACTTTTTGGGTGCTAGGTTTAGGAGAAGTTCACTATATGAATAAAGGAACCCCAAGATAGATTAGTAACCAAAGGTTATAATAAAATTATTTTTATACTGTATTAAATGGTTAAAAGATATTTCAATGTTAACACAAAACAATTTGAATTACCTTATGAATTTAGAATGAGTAATAACAAAAAATACATTCACTTTATTCATTGCAGAGTTGTAGTAAATAATATTTTGGTTGGTAATGCTTCTATACATACAGATTTTATTACAAGTTTACCCACATTAGATGGTTTTATGTCATGGTGTAATGTTGATATTAGTAAAAGATTTAAATGGGAACTCCTACATGAACCACAATATATAAATGTATGGTTTAAGGAACATGCAAATAATAATATTACTGTAAATGATGGTGATTTTGTTTTACAATTGTTATTAGAGTATTGAGAATCAAAAACTCAATTAAATTATTTTTAATTTCACTTAAATATTATGTTTCAACCAACTATATACCAAGCAAATAATCCAGAAACTTTACCTGTAAGTTTGTCAGAACCTGAAATAGTAACTGAAACAGAATTACCTGATAGATTACAAACAATAAATAGTAGTATTACTACTTTGGAAAATAAAACACAGGCTATTACTTATGATATGGATAATAATAAGACTATCATAACTGACACTACTGAGACTGGTAACCTGAAAGTAACTTATGATATAGACACTTATACACTTTCAGTAGGTGATAGTTCTGTATTTACAGGGTCTGTTACATTCCAGAGCACTGTTAATGGTTACAATATTGAAAATGAATTTAGTAAGTTACAATATTTATCTACAATGGATGATGTCACAGAGGTAAGTGGTATATTTAGAGCTAGTAACTTAGTTGGGATTACTTATGATGCAGACCTCAACACAACTTTCTTCAGTGGTAATCTTTCTAGTCCTAACATATCAGCTATGAGTAATAATTTGTCAGGAATAATTTATAATCCTGATGATGGAACAGGAAGCCCTTTAACAGAATTCACACATAGTGTGACTATAGATGGTAACATTACAGCTGATAATCTCACAGGAATCTCTTACAATAGTAATCTTTTATTACAATCCACTGATTACACAACAGCAACAGTATTAAATAATCACCTTCATGTTGATTTAACAAATCTTACATACAAACCATATTTAGGAATTAGAGCACATAAGGATAATTTAGCATCAGGGCAGGAAATGATGATACAAGTAGGTAAAAGTCATTCAAGAGCAATAAGTTTTGTCTATAAAGCTAATGATATAATAGACAATTCACAGTACAGACTTGACTTTGCTGGTAGAAATGCTTATGTATGTACATTTGGAGCTACAAAAACAGAACATGAAATTAAAGGTAACTTAACAGTATTTGGAACTGTTACAGACAATGCAAGCAAAACAATTACCCATTATACTAAATATGAAGGTGAAATGAAACCTGGTTGCTTTGTGGAATCAACAGGTAAGATATACAGAGATCCAGCAAGTAAATTATCACCATATGAAGATTGTATAAGTATAGTTAAATTATCTACAGAGTATAACAATAATATAATAGGAGTATGCACAGAAATCATTAATGAAGAAATTAAAGATGACTATGGTAATATAATACAACCAGCAGGTAATTATTGTAAATATGCAACTCATGGAGATGTTTTAATAAAATGTGTCTCTGCTACTTACTCATTAGGTGATATACTGATTCCTACTACTGGAGGGTATGCAAAGAAAGCTAATAATATGGAAATCATAGATGCAATGACTCATATGATACCAAGATTAAAAGTAACTTCAGTTGAAACAGAAACTTTAGATTCAGAAACTGTGTGTGCATTCATTACTCTTTAAATCACTTTAATTTTAATTCACCTTTTAATTTTTTTATTTCTAATTAAACAATGAGTATACAAGATGATATTAATGCTAAATCACAAGCTGAGCTCAAGAAATTAATTAAAGAGATATATGATGGTGAGGTTCAGGTGACAGATCTTAAGGATTTAAGAAGAACTGCAAATGATAGATTAAGACATATAGACCCATCTGCTTTTAGTAAGAGAGACATTAAAACTCTTAATGCAATGGCTGCTCTTAAAGAAATAAAGAAACAAGGAAAGGACTTAAAACAAGTTCAATGGGGAAATAGTAAAGAATCTGCTAATTATGTATTAGAAAAAGATAAGACATTACCAATAGAAAAACAAAAATATAAGAATTGGAGAGTAACAGAAGAAGATTTGGATGGAGACCAGTATATGGATACCATAGTAAAAGATGGTGCAGGTAACTCAAGAATTATTAATGGGTGGACTGTTACAAAGACAAAATATCCAGAAAGAAATATTTATACAAGTACTAACCCAAGAAGTCAAGACAGGAGAGCAGTAAGAGATTCAAAGACTGGTAAACCTGTTAACTTTGATGTTGATGAAAATGATAATAAGATTCATGGAAGTGAAAGATATTTGACAAAGAATAAGTTCAAGAAAGATATTTTATATAATATTGATGTTGATTGGAATAATGGTAATGCAGAATATTCACATGAATATAAAAACAATAAACCATTAACACCATTTAAGAAATTCAGTAATATCATTATGAAACATTATTGGTCTGCTTTAATTGATAATGGATATCTTAATGATATACCTAAACACCTTAAATCTTTGTTCTACATCAAATTAAAGGCAAATGCCTGGGAATTTATGAAATATTGGGTAATTGTTAAAATCATGAATTTAGAATATCCAGAAGACAAAATTAAAAGACAAACTTTAGAAAAACAACCATTATTTAAACAAGGATTAGAACAATTAGTAGCTGAAATTATATCAACTGACTTAAATAAAACATTTAATGAATTAAGTATTGCTTATGATAATACCAGAAAAGAAATTTTAAGTGAAGAAAGAGATGCAAATAATCCTATTAAAGGATATGATGGAGGTGAAAGAGATGCATTAGCTTCATTTGCTTAATAAAAATAATTCACTTTGTGAAATAAAATATTTTTATATTGTGTTGATTTAACAAAGTTAAATACACTTTTCAGCTTTGCTGAAAATGAAAATTTGATTCTCTGAATCACTTTTAGATTACATTTAAAACCTTGTCTAAGCATACATGGTAATCATCCTTAAGTGTGTTATATGCAGTGTTATACATCAATTTCATATCTCTACTTTTAATTTTAATATTCTCAATGTCTAAATACATTGATTCTTTAATTTTACATACACAACCACCATTAATTTGGGGTGGTAAAACATTAATAGTTACTTGATCACAACCCAAGAATTTGGAAATAATTAATTGTAAATCATTAGTGGTAAATATAATTCTCTTGGTTTGGTCAATAATATTTGCTAATAAAGCATAATCATTAACAGTTAATAGATTTATACATAACTTATTAAATAAGTCAATAAATTCAGGGTTAATACTAACTTTTTCAATTTCATTATATGGGTTAGGTTCTATAAATGTGGAATCTTTAGAGTCTGTATTATTAATAGTTATATTATTGTTTACAACTGGGTTATTAGTTGTGTGGTTACCTAATGGAGATAAAGCACCTAGTGCTATACTGCTTACAGTTCTTGCAATACTCATTTAAAAGAAGTAAAAATATAATTTTAACAATAATTAAATGGAAGAATTGCAAGTTGAGAAAGTAATAAGTAATTTACATGAAGCAAATGAAAAATTAGAAAAAGATATTACTGATTCAGTTAATAGATGGATAGCAAATTATATTATTATACATGACAATACTTATCCAAATGAAAAATATTGTATATCTATTGATTACACAAGAGATTTATTATATGATTTAATTAATTATTTTAAATTTTTAGAAGAAGGGTAAATCAAAGATTTAACCTTTTCACTTAGTGAAATGGTAAGCATGCACCATTTGGTTGTACTCTCATTTTTGTATGTACTCCACTTAATGCAGTTTTAAAGGTTTGTAATTTATAATAGCCACTACCTTTACATTGCAAAGTTGTATTAATACCTGTTACACTACCACCATTATTAACAATATTTAAATAATCTTGTTGAGTTATATTTTTATTTTGTTTCAAGCTTACACCTTTTGCCTTTAATTGTGGTTTGTTTATTGCTTCATCATTATCCCACACAGTATAACATTTTGGACATAATGCAACCATGTTATCACCACCTTTTTCCAAACAGTATCCCAATAATTTTTTCTCATTTAATTTTCTTTCTTTTGTATCTTCAATGCTTTCATCTGGTAAGAAATAATTTTTGTACTTATAATAAAATTCAGGATCCTTTAAACAATATTCAAAACCTTGTTTATAATCTTTATCAGGGTTACCACTCACAGCCCAATACATGGAATCAGTATCTCCTTCTATGAAATGTATTTTCTCAGTGTCAACACATTTATAAATAAAATCATAAATGAAAGTTAAATACCACACTTTAGCAACATCCAAAGTTGCAAATCCAACATGTAAAGGAGTCTCACACTTATAAGAATCACTTTCAATATTTACCTGGTATAAATCATCTGCTAATTTTCTTTCTGATCTGAAATTTTCCATTTGGTGATTTGTTAAAGTTTGGTTAGCTGTACATAATTTAATTTTGTTATAATGTGATTCATTTAAAATATTGTATCCATAACTTCCATTTAATGAAATTTTCCTCATCATTTCAACACCTTTATTTTTATTTAACATTGCTTCAACTCTTTCAGACATTAAAGTTTTAGCAAATCCATTAAATTGGTCATGTCCTGTAAATATCATTACACTTTCTATATCTGTAATCTGAAAATCAAAGTGATCAATAAGAAACCATAAGTAGTAACAATAAAAGCAACTGAATTCAGTAATTTTACTTAGATTAGTTAGCTTATATTCTTCCTGATCTGTCTTACTATTTATTGAAGTCATATAATCATACATAAATTTTCCTATTGTAGTTTTATTTGTTTTAATCTGTACATTTCTTATTATTGGTGGAAAATCTGCTATTTCATTTAATCTATGTTCTGGAATTGAACCTTTAACAACTGCAAAGAATATTTTACTTCTATCATTAATTATATCTAAACCTTGTGTTCCTTGTATAATATCTGTGCAACTACCAGGCATTAAGAATTTACCATAAGGATTAAACTTATGTGGTTCTGAGGAATATGAACTTGGATATAATGAATTAGCATCATAACCAAAGCAATGAGTTACTATATTATTAGTATCTCTATTCTGGAACTTCTTACCATCATAAAAGAATTTATTAATCTTAGTTTCTCCTTTAATGTTAACTCTATGCAATACATTACTAAGACCACCAGTAATATGCTTTCTTAAAGTATCATGAACATACTTATGTGACTTGTCAATTGTAAATGTTAGATTATTATAAATAGCATATCTCCTCAATTGTATCATCAATTTTCTTTCTTCTTTTTCTAAGTTACTAATATAACAATTACAATATTCACAACATGGTTTACAGTTAGATAAACTGTGACCCTTACTATTATCAATTCTATCTAATGTAGGTTTATGACTAGTGTTATTAAATTTACTTTGGCATATGTAACATTGTGTTTTGAATAAGTTATAAACTGTTTTATAATCATTAACAGTAATGTTATCTTTGGTATCTCTTCCTTTAACTTCATCTTGCTTTTTATATGAAAATACTTTTCTCCTGTGATCATCTAGGGTATAAGTTAAATCAGTATTATTATCAATTGGATAATTAGCATTAATATCAAAATTATCATAGCATGAAATATACATATTAGCACTAGCAAAAGCAGATAAAGACATATAATTTAATGTGTCAATTCCAAACTTCTTATTATCATTAATGATAAAATCTATACTAGGTATCATAATTTGAGTATCTTGAATATTATATTTCTCTAAATATTGCCAGTGATTCATTGTTTTCATATCTTCCAAATAACCATTATATTTTTCTTCACTGATATTTGAGTTTGTTAAAGATGAATAGAAACATGTTTTAGGTAATGGTAATTTGGAATTTAATACTGTTAAATATTCTTTCTTACCTGTGTCAATCATGGATTCATATGGATAACAACCCTTTAAATTCTTAACACCTCCAAATTCCTCAGCAAACTTTTCCAAAGTTGAACCAGCAGTATAGTTTAATGCATCAACTAATTGAATATAATAATCCTTTGTTTCTCTCTTATATACATTAATAGCCTTATACTTTGTGGAACCTCCTATTATCTTTGCAATTCTATATTCTTTATTGTGTAAATTGTTAAATAAGAAATTATCATCAAATTTACCAGAGTTAAAACCAAACACTTTAACACCATCATATACTTTCATTATCTTTTTGTAATCAGGTATAGGCTTTAATTGTATTAAATGTCTGTGTTGTTCAATATTATATTCTTTAACAATCTTAGCTTGGTTAAATAATTCTTTCATGAATAAAGTAATAAAATCAGGTTGTCTAATATCATAATAGAAAGATTTAATTGTATCTGTCTTTACTGACATAGCAACAGATAGAGGATGTAACTTACTAATTAGTATAGTGCTATCAGTTATATTTTCATTTAATACTTCTTCATAAGTTTCAAAATCAAATGCAATATATCCTTGTATTGGTGTATATAAATCATTACCTCTGATATCAATCAATCCATGAGCTAATAAGTGTTTAAATAATGGTTGTCTATCTAATTGTTTTAAGAATGGTTTAGTTGCTGTTAATTTTACTTCTTTTTGTTTTTCTTGTTGACAAGTCTTTATATGTTTTTGCATTTCTCTAGTTGTATGTATCCTGTCTCTTGTCCTGTTAGATAAACAGAAAGAATTACAATTTGGACAAAATATAATTCCCATAGCTTTTTCTACATTATGAACATACATAACATGACTTGTTGGTTTATTACTCTTATTTAATCCTGTATAGAATAAAACATTAATGAATCTATTATTCTTACTAGTAATTATATCTTCTTGATGTTGGAAAGTTTCATTTTCATAAATGTATTTTCTTAAATTTACTTGGTAATGATTTAAGAAATCATTTAATTCATGAATGTTAAAGCCTGGATAATTCTTAATAAAATTGGTTGGGTGATCTGTAACATTATAATATTCATATATCATTTGTTTAATATTACTTATATGATCTTTAACATGTGGTTTAATATTGTTAATACCACAATAAAAGCAAATCCACCAGCATAAATTATTTTCATATGGATAAGTTACAATATATTTATTATTTTTAATTTCATCAGGTAATTCAATATCTCCTTGTATGTGTTCTACTTTCATACAAGCAACAACCATATTAGTAATACAAATATACCTTGTTGAACTATCTTCATGTAACTTTTCAAAAGTACTCCTTATTAAGCTTTCAACATATTCTAAGTAATGTAATAATGTTTCTGGTACTTGTGTAATGACTTGTGATTTCATACTCTTTTGTGTATAATCTTTATTAGCTCTTTGATGTGAGTAAGTATATATGTTGTTGGTGAATTTCTCTACAGTATGACCAAAAGCAATTTGAATCTTAAACATGTTATGGAATCTTAAATTCTCTTTAACAATCTTTTTAATATCTTCCTTTACTTGTTCTAAACTGTAAACTCTTCTCCAGTAATAATTTGTAGGTTCATTAATTGATTTTGGTTCATTATCAAATTTAATTGGTTTTCTTAATAGTTTATCATGAGCTTTTAAGTCATGTGGTGGAGTTATCATTAAAGCTTTTTCATATTCATGTTCTTCTATTTCTTGGTTAGATTTAATATAACTGGGTGCTTCTATTTGGTATACATCTGGTATAAATTCTTCTCTCTCTGGTTGGTAGTAAATTTCTTCTTGTGGTTCTTCTTGCTTGTAACTGAAGTAATCAATAAATGATTGTTTAATTTTCTTTGGTTGGTTAATTTTTGGTATATATTCAGTATTTAATATTGTTTGTGCTCTATCTTCAATTACTTTTATTCTTTCTCTGTCTAATTTATTTACTGGTATTTGTTTAACATATTGTTTATTTATTACCTGTTCAAAGTTCTTAATTCTTTCTTTATTTAATTTATTAGGTATTATTTGTTCTTTCTTGTATGGTTTATTTAAAATATTCTTAATTTCATTTTCAATTTCTTCCTTCTTAATATCAACAATTAGGAAGAAATCATTATTCTTTTTATCATTGTTAGCATTAAAATATTCCTTTAATGCATCTCTTTTTATTTTATCATCAACATCTTTAACTAATTCATGATTGTATAATATTGATGCATCACCTAAATAAGGAGAATCTATATATGGTATTAAGTAAGTGTTATTACTCATATATTCACTTACATAATCATGGTATTGTTGTTTTGTTTTACCTTTAAAAGGTAAATTCAGTGCACTTATTATTCCTTTATATTCTCTCACTGTTCTCATTTATTACCTGATAAAAAATTATATTGTTAAATTAAAATAGTGAGTTTTACCGGACTAGAGATAAAAAAGATCTTTAAAAATAAAACTCATGAGTATCACTTATTGACTATGGATAAAAAATAAAATGTTGGGTTTATGAAAATCAGTTTTAACACTTTTACAAAATTGAAAACTCATGACTTTCATTTTTAATCTGATTTTTTTTTTTGCCCTCCTCTGTGACAACTCTATACTACTCCTGTGTATTAACAAATATTACTCCCCCATCACCAATAAACTGATCAAATCTCACAAAAAAACAGAAAGATACATTGATACAATCGTTTTCGTATGATCTTCCAACATCTAGACTCTGATTAATGCATTCAACAATGGATTCGCTCAAAACAACAAAACACAGAATTGACATTGATTTTTCTAAGAAAAATCCAACGAAACCCTTTGTGATAAAACATTTTTTTTCCTCTTGCAACATGATTTGGCATCATGAATATGGAGAGATACTGTGTTTTTGTTTTTGGATCGGAAGAATCTGGGAAGGGCGAGTTTCTTGTTGAAAACGGGAGATATCTGTTAGAAAACAAGCGTAGATTTTATATTATTAATTTAGATCCTTTCTCACAGTTATTTAATGATTATGATTGTAATATAAATGATTTTCTTCATAAAGAGGGAAATGTGAAGGAATTTGATAATATTTTGTATGATATAATTTCAATTGTATGTGATGAAGAATGGTTTGATCGAGAAGTCCTTGGGCGCGATTCTTCATATATTATTTTGAATTTTCCTGGAGCAATTTCCATGTTTTATTATAATTCATTTGTTAAATCCATTTTCAACATGTTTAAGAGGAAAAAATTCATGGTTTGCGGGCTTTGTTTATACAATGCAGCTATTATCAACTATCCAAAGGATTACTTTTCTCTAGCTTTACAAGATATCGCTGCGTATCCATCAATATACTTCCCTAAAGTTTCTGCTCTTATCAATACTAGCAGTTGCTCTCACAAACAAATGGAAATGCTAACTGATGTTGCTTTAATAGAACCAAGAGATCTCATTAACTCATTAACTCCCCTTGATTCGATCCAAAATATCTCATCAAGTGCAGTGGATCTCATCATAAACTCACCCTTTCAGCCTTTCTACCTTATAAGTCCAATTACCAAAATGTCCCTATATCTCCTGAATGAAGAAATTGACTCCAAGCTGAATTATGCAGAAGTACCTAACGAAGATGAGTTCTCAGTATGCGAATGTTTAAAGGATTCGAGTTCTTCAACAGAAGAATTCGAATTTTACACTTAATGGTCCAATAAGATTTTATATGGCACAAACCTTTAATAAGATGGGCCTGGCCGAAACCGTTGTATCATCGTGCAAAACACTGGGATTAAATTCCCCGACATCAGTTCAAACAGCTTGTATTCCATATATATTGAACGGATATAACGTGATCGCACAAAGTCCTACAGGAAGTGGAAAAACAGCGGCTTTTGCACTCCCAATTATTTCTGATCTATCCAAAGATCCGTATGGTGTTTTTTGTCTCGTTATTAGCCCAACCAGGGAGCTCGCAGAGCAGATTGCTCAACAGTTTAGGGTTTTTGGTAAGGGACTGAGAATTGATGTATGTCCTGTTTTAGGAGGCATGGACTATAACTCACAAGCCCGAGCTCTTGAGAATAATCCCCATATTGTCGTCACCACCCCAGGAAGAATCCTTCATCATTTGAAAATGATTACGCGTGTTACCTTCGAAAATATGAAATATTTAGTTCTTGATGAAGTTGACAGGCTTTTCAAAGATGGTTTTTGGCCAGAGATTGAACAAATTCTCACTTTTTTGCCTGCAAATAGGCAAAATCTTCTCTTCAGTGCTACCCTTAAAGAAGATATCCCATTTGATGCAGTTCTAACCAAGCCATTAGCATATAAAAAGATCATTGATGGGACTCAAGATGGTGTTCATTTCTTTTCCAATGAATACACCTACAACTGGAGGCCGGCAGAAGAGAATGTTCCAAAGATTAAGCATTTGAAAGTACGTGTTTCAAATGATATTAGGGAAATTTATTTGATTATTCTTATAGAGAGATTAATGAGGAAGAATGACTATAACCAAGTTGTGGTTTTTGCAAACACATGTGAGATAACTGAAACAATTACCTTAATTCTGAGACATTTTTCATTTAAAACAGCTGTTCTCCACTCAAAAATGGAACAATCTGATCGATTATCATCCATACACGATTTTAAAGCAGGGACTCAAAGGATTTTGGTAGCCACAGATGTTGCTGCAAGGGGTCTTGATATACCATTTGTTGACACAGTTGTTCATTTCAATCCACCAACAACATCTACCACATATGTTCATAGAGCTGGTAGAACAGGAAGAGCAGGAAGGGAAGGAGAATCAATAATATTCTATTCTTCATCTGATAAAGATATTATGCAAGCAATCGAATTGCAAATAGAAACACAAATGGAAGAAATGGAAATTGAAAAGAAAGAAACCATTGTGAAGCTTAAAGAGGTTTTATGGGCGAAAAGAGATGCCAAGGTGACAATGAAGAAGAATATGTTTGGTGAACGTGATGAATTCTTGAAGAAACTTGATCTCATTCAAAATGCAGGGAAAAACTAGTTTTGAATATCATTTGTTGAAATATGAAAATAAAATATCATTGATTCCTGTTTAATTAAATGGTATCATAGCTTGCGGCTCCTGATGTCTTCTTTCCACATGAAATAACATAATAGAATCCCGTAGAAAGATTGAGCAAAAAGTCGGCCCAGAAACTCTCATTAGGTAAATCAAATGAACCAGTAAATATGAAAGTTAAGAATACACCTCCAACAATATAAACAAGACCTGCCGTTATTACCAAAAACAAGAAACTACTACCAAAGGTAGATGGAATCCGAGCATCTGGAACAATGGGTGTTGGTGTTGGTTCTGGGGTAGATGTTGGAACTGGTTCGGGAGCAATAGTTGGTAATGGGGTGGGGCCCTTCTTCTTTGGACAAACCATGTTTGTATGAGCATAAATATGAATTGTGTACATATTTGTTTCATATGCAATATCATCAAAATCAACTTCATCATCAGGAATAGTACTGTTACATAAGAAGTGAAGAGTTGTTTGATATCCAGAATATCCACCACCATAAGTAACTGCAACACCATCATTCAGTGACTCACCAGCCATTTGAAAATGAAGGAGATGTCTAGCATCACCAATACCATAACAGTATGATCGCCCGACTTCAGGGTGACGACATTTCCAAATATATGATGTACCCCCACCTAAACACTCAAAACCAGCAGGGCAAGGCCTTGCCATATCAGGATCAACACTTATTATAGCTCTTTCAAAGGAGTTTCCGGATCCAATCACAATAGGTTCAAGATGTGGCCTTATTTGAATAAGATCAAGCTCAACGAAAACATTACCAATATGTAAATCTGATCTGAAATAATAATTAATTGGTTTTGAAGGCGGTATTGGAGTTGGATCAGGAGTTGGAGGTGGGTTAGGAACTGTAAATGGTACTGGACAAACCCCAGCACTTTGTCCCACAACAGAGATCTCTTCACCAGTAAGACCGCCAAAACCATAAGAAAATGGCGTACCAGGAACAATAGTTATAACATCTTTGAATGTGCCAGGCATGCATGATATCCTCATCTCGAGATCTGTATCTGTTTGGGCATTATAGCGCAAAATTGAACCAAGGTCAAGATTATTCTTACTAATTGGATATAATACAGCATCAAAATCTCTATGAGCATATGAGTAGCACTTGCGCTGTAAATTAGCATCTTGCCAGCACAAATAAAAATTGGAATACATATTTTCAGGATCACATTTCCAACCTTCTGGGCAATTTAGTAATTCCCAAGGGCTAAATTCATAATGAACTGCCATTGTACCCAATCTTGATACAACATTGGTCTCGCCTTTATGTACAACTTGAGCAAGATTGTGGAGGTTAAGCATTGTATAATGTGTATCATTATGATAAACATTTAATGGATTGGGGGATGGCAAGGGGGTTGGGATTGGTGGTGGGTAAGGTTTAGGGGTTGGTAAAAACCAGGGTGCTGGTGTTGGTGCAGGAGTGTTACCTTGATCATCAACACATGCACTTTCGGATGTAACATTGAAGTACAAATCTAATCCCCTCAATTTAATACTGGTGGGTAGTCCAAGATCATGAGCTCCAAGATTTCTGTCACATCTCATTTGTACGTGAGAGCGATACTTGTTGTCACCAATATAATTGATTGCTAAACCTTCTTGAAGAATCATTGATTCGATTAAAGAGATACTAACATTATGTTCAAGTAAACCATATCCATCGCATTCGATTCTCCCAGAAATATTTCGACATAGCCATACTGTTGCTCCATCATCTCCATCACAAAATGCTCCGGGTGGGCATCGTAGTCCTCCACATGGCTGATAGTAAAGGGTACCTCTTCCACCTCCCATTAAACCATCAATATCAACTTCTTTAACCCAACCAGTATTTTCTACATTATATGATTGGAGATTAATTGACAAGATTTGTCCAGACCGTTCCTTCTTGAATGAACACTGTCCTCCGACAGGAGGAGATGGATCTGGAATATTCACAATACATACTTCTTGGGATGTTCCATATAGTTCAAGCATTGTTCCTTGAATATTAGTTTCTCTGGTAAAGTTGATGTGTTCATCAGGATATGTATTCGAACATGTTAAATGAAGCTTGGTTTCCATTTGACCATGGAAGTGTGCAATCATAAGACCGTCTCTTTCATCAATACCATTCAATTCAACATCAAAATCATGACCAACTACACCAAAGCTTTGACAGAGATCTCCTGATGATGGATTCTTGGGACAAAGCCAAGCAGATGAATAAGTTTCATGATCTGGGCATGTGTAAGTAATAGGACATTTCATTCTCCCACAAGGTTGATAAAATACTATTGCATCGTTTCCATTCACTGTCATTGGTACTCTTATACCATAAGGCCCTCCATTAACATCATCTAAGCGAGCATCAATTCCCGTAGAATTCATTGGCTTCCACCTAGAAACAAAATGACAGTCAGGTGAAAACTCTGGTGTTGGGGTTGGGGGTGGAACTACTTTCTTACAACCAGATTTATGATAAACAACAGCTCTGAACATATAAAAGTTAGAAGAATTATAGTTCTTGAAATTAAGGACAGGAGTTTCGGCAATAGTCTCATCACAAGCAACGGTAACACGAATGTCAAAAGTATACCACTTACCTTGTTGAATGACCGGTTCTCCATCAGCTTGATAAATAACACCAAGGGACAAATCTTTTGCAGAGAGTGGCTTAAACTCGAAATCGGTCAACCATGCCATATCTTGATAGCCACGATACATAGTATGGACTCTCATTAGGTTAGCACCTGAAAGGACTTTTGGCGCATCAGCCGGTAAATCTTCAGCTGTTAAAGGGCCACATGGTTTGAAGAAATATGTATACTCACCTTCATTAAACATTCCTTTAACATTCTTAAAGGATTCTGATATATCAAACTTACTGCCGTTAAAATTGACATTACAAAGGCCAAGTTCAGTGGGACCAAAGTCCATATAACATAGAGATAAGAAGAAAAAGAGCATAAAACAAATGGCTCAACTGACACGCTCTCAAAATTTGTTAACGTTATTTTTGTAAAGTTAATAGTTTATTTATCGTTATTGGATTCTTACAGTTGCTCACAAATGATATTAAGGTTGATCTGCACCTTGTTTGATTAGATATTCACTAATGGTTGTGTGATTGTTCTGAACCGCATACTGAAATGGAGTCATATTTTCACTAGATTTTGCATTGATATCAGCACCATGATTAATTAAATACTCGACTATACCAAGATGGCCACCCAAAACTGCATAATGTAGTGGAGTTTTCTTTTCATTATTATGAGCAGTTTTTCTTATTAATGATAAACCTATGCGAATGAATATTTCTTCAACATTGATATTTCTCAAGGCTGATGTTTCGATGTAATCAAGACCATTCTCCCTCGCAAACTTTTCAGCTTCTTCTTTAGAGACTGATCTTTCATCTTCTAATTCACTCTTATTGCCAACAAGAATTGCTGAAAAATTTGGATCTGCTTCGATTTTCGCATCTCTGAGCCATTTAGGAAGTTGATCAAAGCTCTTGCGGTCAGTGATACTGAACACAAGAATAACACCCATTGCATTTCTGAAATAAGTCCTAACAAGAGTATAAAACATCTCATGGCCTGCTGTGTCCAAAATGATCATTTTAACCCTCTTTCCTTCAATAGTTGTGATGTAGGCAGAATAATCTACTCCAATAGTTGATTCTGTCTCTTCTGTGAATTTGTTGTCAACAAGACGATGACAAATGGATGTTTTACCTGCACCACTAGACCCAATAACGATATAATTAAACGATACTTGTACCTCTGGAGGATTGATTATTGCACCATTGTTGATAAGATACTCAACAACTCCTAGATGGCCATATCTGGATGAGAAGTCTAATGGGGTTGCATTCTTCATTTCCAATCCATCATATGTTTCATTTTGATAATAAATGTCAGCAGTAGTTCCATTTGATAATAGATACATAATACTAGAGAGTTTTCCAGTAGCTGCTGCTATAAATACATTCCCTTCGAAATTTGGTGGAATTGTGGTTTTCCATTTGCCACTTTTAATACCTTCAACTTCTTCATTCATCTGATCTTCAGCATTCAGAATTCTCTGTTCTTGTTTTATTATCTTCCTTTGCTCCTCTTCTTGAATGATTTTTTCTTCCAGTTCTTTGATCTTAATGTCTTGTTTTTGGCGAAAAACCTCCATTTCATTGATTTTTTCCATTTGGAAATCATATTGTTTCATATCATCAGCTTGTTTCTTTTCCAAATCAATTATTTTGCACTTCATTTCATTGTTATTCTGGAACAGCAAATCAAATTGTTTTTTGTACTCACAAAAATAGACATTACCCATTGAAAAAACATCATCTTTGTGATTCATTGAAAAAACACTTAACAATTTGAACAATTCCTCAATGTTAATTTCTTGTGTGAAACGGATAATTGATAATAGAATAAATGCTTTTGTTCCATGAAATGAAACGCAATGCTCAAAAAATGACTGAAGGAGAGAGAATGACGAAAACATTTTAGTTTTCTGGAAAACCCGAAAAAGAAATGGAAGACAAACCTGGCCAAAATCCACCAGTGATAAAAATAAATCAATATCATCTATTATTGTTTTTTCATAGATCGAAAAATCAAAAGAATCTTCGTGTTGTTTTCGGAGAATCAAAGACAAAACCGACTCTGGGGATTTCTCATTGATCAAAGCACTTAAAGAAGAGCAACCAAGAAATCTACAAATTTCAATAACTTCATCAAGGTATTCGATTTCTGGTTGTTTAATCCGATAATCAAAGAGGTTTAAAAACAATTCCACAGATTTTGGAGAAAAACCTTTGTCAATTTCAAAAACTTCATGTGGATTAGTAATACAAAACTCTCGAAATAGATCGCTTTGAAAACAAAAACACCCGATATTAACAGGATACATTTGATTTTGGTGAGAAATAACACCATTCTTGTTATGATTTTGGATTAGGTATCTAAATGAATGGATAACTGCAAAATGACAATCCCATTCTTTCAAAAGCTGAAAAACCTGAATTTGATCTTCGAAACTATTAGGAATCTCTCCTTTTTGGAGATAAGAAAAAAACTGGGTCACATGTTTATGATCCGATTTGGTTTTAAATTCAATATTCTTTTCCCCTCCAAACTCTCTATGATATCTATTTAAAACTATTTGCTCATTTTGAAGAATAAATTCTTCATTTTCATGATTGAATACCACAAATGAATCCATAAAAATGACAATTTACACTAGTATCAATTAGTATCAAAAAGTCAAATAACAAAAGGAATATCAGAATGGTGGTTAAATAGGGTATGTCCTTATGTATATGATTGGTGATGAACTACCATTAAATGATGAATTCAAAATAGTTTTCATTGGTACATTTTATGAAGATGAAAGGTTGCCACAAAGTATTCTCGTTCAATAGCTGGGAAAAAGCGAATAACATTTTCATATCACATTCCCCAAATCCATTCTTGAGAATTCCCCAAATCCCAAATTAATTCCCCAAGTGACATACCTATCTAAAGACTCTGTTTTGTCCATCAAGCTCAAGGAAGTGAAAACTTTGCTGCCCTGAGGAAAGAACTGTAATCAATGTGTGAAAATACCGAGCCAATCCATTAAGTTATTGGATAGAAAGAATCTAAATCCAACACTTATTCTTCCACCTTCAAATTAATACCATAATCTATTGGCTTGTTTATTAAAAAAATGATTTTTGTGTTTTTTGCTACAACTTTCCAAGCTTGTGTTGGAGAAAGTTTGGATTCCGGAAGGTCATATAATCAGGTTATTGGATTAGTTTTTATACAAAGTTGCTATTTTTCCAGAAAGGGAGTTACAATTGGACATGGCGGGGTCGTTTATTTGGATAACACAAACTCTCAAATGGAAATATATGATTCTGGCTTCTATAATTGCTCTTCTTCGTTAAGGGGAGGTGCTGTTTTGTGCTATATTACTTCGTATGCCAAAGTTGCGAGATGCTGTGGGTATATGTGTAAATCAGGGGATTTAGAGATTTGCAATTTCATTGAAATAATGACCAACAATAATATTTTTATGAATATGACATCCTGCCTTAAATCATCGTACAGCTATTCATCATGGATGTCAATTTATTTTTCTCTTGGGAACCAGGTCCTTAAAAATACCAATATTTCCAAGTCCAAAAACTTGTTTGCCTCCACAATCAGTTCTTGGAGACCAATTTCACTCGATTTATCACACTGCTTATTTGAAAATAATGAGGCTTATGAAGACACATCATTATTTCTGATTGGAGGAAGTGGCTCACGTGTACTATCATACAACAATTTTATTAATAATACTCAAAGAAAATCGGCGAATGGGTTCATTTTTGTGAATGAGAATGGGGCATTTTCATTAGAAAACACAATTTTGGATAGAAACTCTGGATGTCTGTTTTATGTGCTTGCTGGAAGTCTATCTGTATCGAATTGTCATATTAACAACTATCAAATTCTAAGTAGTGGTCAGGTTACTACCAATAATATAGGCTTTGGACATACTAACACCATTCACTTAATTCTGCACCGTCACCAATTCTGCGAAGAAAAGAATCTCATTACACATATAGTATCCCGCAATAGAAATATCATCTTCTTTTTATTACATACTCTTGGATTCCTATATCTTCAGTAGAAGGTTTTCTAAATAACAGCGGTTTGAGTTTTTTTTCATATTTTCTTCAATGAGCAATGAATATGATGATTATTTAGTGATTTATAATATATCTCTTGATGCAAATATATTAGATATTGTGAATATTTTCGAAAGATTTGGTGCTATTGAACATATACAGTTAATTGGGAGATGTTCACATGTTGGCAGATGTTTTATCAAATTTGTCAATAAAAATTGTACAGAATCGTGTTATAATGCATTTAATGGTCCGAATCCTTGCATCATCCAATTAAATGGACAAGATTTATATGTATGTTATGTTCATGAGAAAGAGTCCAGGGTTTATAAATCAAACATTACCGATCCTAGGAATAGATCCTTGCTATATATTGGCCAAAATGAAAACTCGGAATTCTCTATTGATGAAACTAAGATCCGTAACGCTATTATTGAAGAAAGAAAAAGGACTTTTTTCAGTGACAACAATGTGTATGTATCCAAAAAGTGTTTAGTCATATATAATTGTCCTCGCAGGCTTAACTATTCTATGCTCAAAAAATTAGTTAGAGAATCCGTATTAAAGTATGCAAGAATGAAAGAGAGCAATATCGATGAATCGAAAGTGCGGATTTTATCGATCGAGGGTAAGTTTGATGAGAGAAGGGTGATTAAATTCTCAAAACATATATATGCATCTTATGCTCTCCTCCATCTCAATGGAAATTTTGATTATATGGATCGAAATATAACTCCCATTGTGATGTTTGATATTCGGAAGAAACACAAAGAATCTGAAGAATCTGTTCATCCTCTTTTTTCTTATATCAAGAGCAAATCCGAAGCCCTTAATGATAGGTTTTTAGATTAGTATAGAATAAATAGATATGTTACTTTTTACCATTCAAAGCCCTTCTGCTTAAGCTGTCTCTTAACCTCATTCTTGGATTCCTTATTAAAAACTTGTTTGCTTTCTGTAGCAGTGTCAACTTTTCTCTTATGAACAGTGGTTGGTTTCTTCTTTGGAGCAGAAGCAACCGCAGGTGCAGGTGCCTTTGATGGGTCTTTCTTACTAGCAGCAGCTAGAAGGAACTCCATTTCTTCATCTTCGTTGATTGTTTCCTTCTTTTCCTTAATTGGTTTTACAGGAGCTGGTGGTGGAGGAGCGATTATAACTGGGGGAGGTGGAGGTGGTGCATCTTCTTCCTCATCATCTCCAAGAAGTTGGGCGAATCTAGATACAGCTTTGACAAGTACTGGTAAATGAGACTTGACATCATCAGGATTTGCAGCATAGATACTACGTGGCATAGTTTCAAAGAATGAGAATAAATCGGCTGGGAAGGGGAAGAGGATAGCTTCCATAAATGGAGTAAGAATCTTTGAATCCCTGATAGGAAGCTCCTCAAAGGAACTGAAGTATGGAGCGAATAAATCTGATTTAATGTCTCCGTTGGCATCATAAAGTGCAGCAAATAGTTGACCATCGAAAAATCTGTGGGGCTTCAAGAGATCACTCTTTTGATTGAAGAATTGTTGCAACCAGATAAAATGCTGAAGGATTGATTGATACAAAGCAATTACTTTGATACGGCGAAGTTTAGGCTTGAATTCGGGCGCCTGAAAATCTGCCATTTTCATGGAATTAAGTAAAACAACCATTCCAGCAAGAGCCCTAAGTTCATGAAGATCAATAGGAGGAGCGGAAAGTACTTTTGCATCTTTCAATGATTGAGGTGCTTCTGATGGAATCTTAGTGTGAGCTGGACAATTCTCAGTAAAACACTGAGCTACCATGTTACGAAGAACAAGTCCTATTGTGAAGAATGGTTCTTCAAGCTTTGCCAATGGATCTTTATCTACCTGAGGTGGTACTGGGAAGTTAGCATGAGCAATATTATAGAAAGTCATCTTGAGTTTTGTAGCTTTCATTTTGACAATGGTTAAAAGATCTGGGATCCCTTCTTCTGAAACAATCTCGTTTGTTGTCAATGTTTCATTTTCTGGAATGTGTTCAATAACAGATTTCCTTCCTAAAATTGAGTAAAGAATCTTTCTAATCTGAAGAGTGGCTTGAGATGTCTTGCAATCATGCATATAGTCATCAACAATGGGCTCGTACCAAAAATCTCCTCCCTCAGATACTGCAACAGACCAAGATGGTAACTTATTACTATCAACGAGTTTACGAATATCAGATTCGCCTTCAGGTTCCATTTTGATGCCAAGATCAAAGAAATCAATTGATTCTTGAATTGCTGCGGCAAAAAGAGGATCTGATTCAGCAATCTCTTTAATTGGAGATGATGTAGTTAGGGATTCGTATTTTTCGCTATTTAAGTATTCAACAACTCCTTCAGCAAGAGCGGCTGGATACTTTGGATTCAATTTGATGTGAAGAGCAGTTGCCATATTGTACTTTTGTAAAAATGGTTCAGTAAAGGCATTCCCTAATAAAACAGATAATGGAGTAAGCTTTGCAGGATCTACTAACCCAATGAGTTCGCAAACAAGATCGGATGTGAGGCAATCACACATCCTGATGTCTTGTTCATTTGTGAAGAAACTATCGATTGGAATGTACTGAACGCCAGGGAAAATGATGTAATCAGAATTTAGAGCAACAACAGCATCAGCATTACCAGAAACAATAAAGTTGGCAATGAACTTGGTAATTGGATTTCTTGTATAAATCACATCGATTTTGGCCTTTTTGGCAACTTCAGCAACTTCTTGAACAATGAATGGTGGCAATACATCAAGAAGAAGACGAGAGGTGCTTCCAGACTTATCAAGAAGCTGTCTAACACGAGAAATTCTGCGAATCTTCTCTTCTGTTTTAGCAGTCCATCTGGCAACAGCTTGTTCAGATGCTGGAGGTGTTCCTTCTGGTAATGGAAATGCAATGGTAATCTTCGCCTTAAATGGAATAAAGGTCTTTAAAAAGGTGGTCATTTTTTCAGCATACTTTTCGTAATCACCACCATTAGCAAATTCCCAAGAGTGTTCCTTGTCCTTTGCTTCAAGAATATAATACGCTAATGAGACACCATCAATAATGAGTGAAATATTTTCTCCTCTCTTTTTAACGTCAGTAAAACTAATTGTTGGCTTCTTTTCGGAAGTGGAATTGTTAATTGCGACAGTAAGACCACGGACCATTTCAGAGTAATAGAACCAAAACCGCAAAAAGCTAAGAAATCTCAGATTGTTTGATGAAAAAGAAAAATTTAGTGCTTTGGATGGGAATCGAACCCACGACCTTAGGATTATGAGACCTACGCTCTACCGATTGAGCTACCAAAGCTTGTTGAAAAAAACACATTGAAGGTAATGCGATTATAAAATGGGTAACAAGAAATATCTGAAGCAAAAATAGTAAATAAATGGCTTTTATGAATACCGAAAGTACTTCTGATCGAGATGGATGGGGAGGATTTTCATACGAAAAGGAATCATTATCCTTAAGATCAAATTTTGAGGATCGTTTTGATAACAAGAGATGCAAATTTAAGAATTTTGGAATTTCTCAAGGTTTTTATATAAGTGTGTGCAAAAACATTGTGAACTCTGAAGTAGTATTTGAATTTATATTGACAAATAGTGAGAAAGAGCATCATTTTGAAGTGAAGTGTTGTTTATGTAATGTTGACAAAGCCAAAAACTTGGAAGCATCAACTAAAGTCGTTCTTTCTCCAAACCAAAATCGGCACAAACTTAATACAGGTTGGCTATTGGATCAAATAGAAAAAAAAGATGGGTTTGTTTTGAACAATATGTTGTATTTTCATTTCTCTTTTGTATCCAGATTTATTAATCCGTGTACAAGCCCACAAATTATAGCAAATGTATCAAAAATTGGATACCAGTTTAATGGATTGAGAAATCAAGGATCAACATGCTACCTCAATTCATATATACAGTGTCTTTATCATATATCTTTTTTTCGAAAATGCATATACAACATGAAAGTTGACATTGAGGGATCAACAGCAAATTCCATCCCATTCAATTTTCAGAAGCTATTTACCATGATGCAATTATCAAATGTTCCTGTTAGTACTCGGGAATTGACACATTCTTTTGGATGGACAGATATTGATACAATTATTCAACATGATATACAAGAATTTTCCAGAATATTGATTGATAATTTAGCAGAAAAGTTTAAAAAGAACAATAATGAGAATTATATGAGTACACTATTTATGGGAAAAATTCGCAACACAATCCAATGTATTGATAATGATTATCGAAGCGAAAGGATTGAAGAGTTTTATGATCTTTCTTTAGGTGTAAAAGATATCGATTCAATTGATCAATCATTTCAGCAATATATGGAAACCGAAAAACTTGAAGGATCAAATCAATATCATGTGCCTCATGTCGGTAAGTTTAATGCAATTAAAATGATTAAATTCATATCGTTGCCAAAAATACTCCAAATTCACCTTCGCCGTTTTGAATATGATATAGCTTTAAAGAAAATGGTAAAAGTTTCCTCACATTTTGCCTTTTCCGAAAACATTGATTTATCTCCATATGTTGAAGATGGAATTTTCGGTCAATATGTTCTTTTTGGAGTTATTGTTCATTCAGGGACTCCTTCATCAGGACACTATTATTCTTTTTTGAAGATCCCATATATTCAAGAATGGTATAAATTCAATGATAGTAATGTATCAGTATCAAATGCCAGAAATGCAATTAATGATAATTTTGGAGGCCAATCTTTGGCAAAAGGTCAAGAAATATATCAAAATAAAGTGATTTCCGAAAAAAATTATAGTGCATATATGCTATTTTATGTTAGAAAAGATTGTTTGACCGACCTTTTTTTCCCTATTGATAACAATGATATTCCAGAATATTTAAAACGGACTTTAGCTATGTCAGATAATAGTTTTAACAGCGATAATAATTCAGAGAATATTATATCCATTCGAATTTATGAAAAAAAAGAACTTAGCGATAATGGTTCAGTTTTTATTATTGGTTTGAAGTCATATAATAATCATAAAACTTTAACTTTAAGTTCGAAATCTACAACGAAAGAGCTATACGATCAAGTGGGTGCGCTTTTAAAAACTAACAAGCAATTCAGGTTGTGGGAATGTTCCGAAGATATGTGTATTAATAAGTATATACTCCCCACATCAAGGGTTAGCATAGATTCATTGAAGAACCATAGTTTATATATTGAGTATTATTCAAAAGATCCACCAGCATTAATTCAGAGTTTGATCTTAGTATACTTGTTTATCAATGATTCCTGTGATCCACTTGTATTTTTTCGGACTTATTTACCAGAGATTTCTGAATCCTTATCAAAATTCGAATCAAAGATTTCTCGCTATTTTAATATCCAATCTGACGTTATTGAATCATATTATTTTATTTCTCCTTGTGTTGTAAGAAGGTTATCTAATAATATGCTTTTATCTGATATTTATGATAAATTTAAATCTAATGTATTAATTGTTTCTATTCCAAATTTACATATACCAAACGAAGGATTTCATCCGCCGATTGAGAGCAATCACGAAGATGGTTCTTCATTTTTAGATTTTTATTTTGCTTCGCGGCCAAAAAAGATTATTGACTACTTTAGGATAAGGCTTAGTTTGGTAAATATTAAAGTTTTCATTGAAAACAAGGGAAATTGTTTTGATAGTTATGATGTTTTATTCCCAACAAAGAGGCCAGTTGATGATATGGTCAATTATATCAATTATTTATACGCGAAAAATTATCAAACGAGGGACTATTCCTTTTTTTGTTCAAGAACATCATCAAAATTGTATCCCATTACCAAATTTAGTAACTTTGAAGAGATTTTACCAAAATCTCCTATATTATATACGTTTGTTTTAATTGGAAATAATCAAACAAACACAGAATGCATTTTTATAAGCTACACTAAAAGCTTTTGTGAGGAGATGTTTAGTATTCCTTATCTGATCAACAAGGACTCAAGTTTACAAGGGATTATAAAAGAAATTACGCATAGATTTGGTATCCCATTTAACTCAAAGTTTGTTATTGTGGGATATAATTCTAAATCCAATTCAATAATAGAAATGAATATGTCTCTCAATAGAGAATATAATAATTACCGACTATACGAAATGATTGAAGGCATAGATATTTATCGATTTTTAAGGATTGATTTGTTAGAAACAGATTTTGGAAAACAAGATGATTCTAATCCATGTTTTCTCCCAATAATTAAAGGAGAGTTTTTTAGAGACACAAAACACCGTCTCTCAGATATACTTTCTATCCAATCTGAATCTCTCCAAGCTTTCGTCTTTATCCTTGAGAACGAGAATGAAAAGAATACACTAAATGATAATGTTGTACTATCTTCATTTGTGCTTGATGGGATGCGCCTTCGCTTAATCTCAAATAATAAATCGAACAATGAAAGACACAAAGAACTGAAAATTTTTAATTAAACATGTTTGTATTTTCTACTAACTGGTATTTCTATTGATTCATCATCATTATCACTTTCAAAGTATAGAGAAGGATTGGCGCTAATGATTGAAACCCTTTCATCCTTGGGTTTTGCTAAAAGTTCTCTGATTCGAATAATCCTCATTGGTTGATCATTTGGTGATTCATCGCTAGATGAAGATGAATTGCTTTCAAACCCATTCTCTATTGTTTTCTTTTTGTTATGGAAAGATTTCTTGTGGGATTTCTTTCGATGTGAATGATTTTTGTGGTGTCTATGTTTATGCTTTGGCTTCATAGTATTCTCATCATTTGATTCTGAAGAAACAGGAACGTCTGATGATTCTTCTTCGCATGAGAATTCGTCGCTGGAATGATATACAAAGCTGGGCTCGGGAATTGTCTCTTTGGTTGAAGACACTCCAAGAGAGCTATTGGGAAACATGGGCAAAATTCGAGGCGCATCCTTGTTCGGCGAACCAAATAAATTACTTGTATTTGTTGATTTGTGGCTAGAACTCTTTTCGGGAAGATTCTTAACCTGCTTAATACTCTGAACTATTGAAGATAGATGTGGTGCATATCTTATTGCCTTTTGTATGATCTGATGCGTTGATTTACCCGATATCGGCATCAAAGCGATTGATAATTTCGGAACATCAACAATTCCATTAACTATCGAATTTTGAATAGGTTTGAGATCATCAATCGATTTATTACACATACTCACTACCTGAACACGAATCCAATCAACAAATTCTGCAGGAGAAACACCTATAAGAGTAATTCGATTGAAATTGTTCTCAGACATTAATAATTTGTTTCCCTTCTATTTGTTCTCATTGTGGAGTGAAGGAATGATAATGATGGTTTGTTCTTTTTTTTAGCATTGCTTATATGAGTTACTATAATGGACTTTCTTTTGATGAGATGGAAGCGAAAATAAGCATAATACACGAAAGAAATGATGATGAGATTATGGAAAATACTAATTTTTTTCAAGAAATGCGAGAAAATAATCTAAAAGAGTATTTACAGTTTTTAGTTAAAGTAATCAACGAAATGAATGATGAAAACGCAGCTAATGTATCTGCTACACAATTAATGAGATTTTTTCAACCAACAACACAGTATCCAAAAGAGTTGATTGAAAATAGTTGGTTTTCTGAAGATTTATTGGATGTACGTCAAGATGTTAGAAATTGTGTGTTATTTGGATTATCAAACAAGAGTCAAATCATACGTAACTGTTGTTCATATGCAATTAGTTCATTATGTCACCTAGAATCCAATGGTTTAGATGTGGTAACATTATATTTAGAGAAATTAATCAATAATGATGATATTTTTTCACTTCATGGTTATTTGCGTTGTTATTACGAAATTTTTTCAAATGGGGCTATTCAAGCCAATGAAAATACTGAAACAATAATGAATGGTATAGAACTCTTATCACGAGTTTTGCCTGATACAATTCTTTGTTGTGATAATGAAATGATCACTATGACCTCTCTTCAATGTGCTATAGAGTTCATTAGATCTTATGGTTCACAATTATATAATGAAAGCTGTGTTTCAATGATTATTAATAATGTTTCCATATTACTTTCACAATCAATTAAAATTATAATTATAAGACTATCTTATGATTTACTCTTTGCTATTGTTACTACATACTACGAGATATCAGGGGTATTTTGGGATGATATTGGAAGAATTATAGATAATAGATCATCAAATAATTTAAATATGGAGTTATTTTGCGTTCAAGCATATTTTTGGGCGAAATTAGCAGATTTTGAGTATCAATTAATGGGAGATAATAAATCTTTGCAGTATTCTGAAAATAACTCCGCATTATTATGTTCATTGTTTCTTGATGTAATGACCAAGATAGATGAAACTGACATGGATGTTGAAGATTTAAATGCTAATTCCCCAAGCTATTATGCTTTTGTGGCTCTTCAGTCATTGTTTCGAGTATCACCTAGAACAGTTTTTGACCATGTTTCATCATTTTTTTCCTCGAATGTTGAGAGTCAAAAATGGTTTCTTTTTCATGCTGCTGTTTTATCCGTAGCTGCTATTTGCAATTGTCACCAAAGTCAAGAAATCAATGATTTTTTATATTATCAAGCTATTCCAGTATTAGTTCAAGCTTCAACTACAAATGTACCAAGAATTAGAGAAACTTCTTTGTATTCAATTTATGAGATTCTTAATTCTTATAATATGATAAATGATCAATCATTTTTTGATGAAATATTATCAATTGTTGAAAGTAATATCAACGAAGGTTCTGTTCTTTTGAAAAGATGTTCCAGCATTGTCCTATTGGCTTGTAAGTCTGTGCCTTCAGAAATTGTTGATATCAATTTTCAAAGGATATTCCAAATATTGACAAGTTATAATTCTTCAAATAAAACATCTGAAGACATTCTTCTTCCATATCATACTTTGTATTCGATTGTACTTTATCTTTCTAACACTGATGAAAACCGAGATAGTCTATTGTATATTCTAGATCAAGCCATTAATCGAATTCCCAGAGAACCTAACCAAGATTATCAAATTGGATATATAATTTTCTTGACAGCGATTGTTAAAAAAATTGGTCCTTCAATTCAGGATGTTTCCTCCCAGGTGCTAAGTGTTTTATTACCGTTTTTATCAATTGATAGACATCAAATGATTGAAGAGACAATGCTCGCTATTGTTTATGTACTTGAAAATGGAGGAATTGACCCTATTTTTTCTGATCAGCTTATTGGTTTTCTTTCCGTTGTTTTCGAAACTCCAAATTACCGGTTATATATTTTGGCTCTTAGAATCTTGGCTTCATTGTTTGTCTCAAGTCAGTATCATTCGGATTCAAATATTAGTTTTGCTATTTCTATACTGCAGAAATCTGTTGATTCGGAATGCAAAGTGTCATTATTTGAAACAGCTCCATTTCTAATGTATTGTATTCATGATTTAATCGTGAATATTAATTCTTCAATGACAATAGAACAAATGGAGGACTTGTTTTCGGTGATTAATAATGTAATGTCATTTGCTATAAATTCAAATGGAAAACTTAGTTTTGAAGATATATGTTCATTATTAAAATCTGTTTTAATCGCTTACTCCGCGCCTTTTAAAGCCTTTGACGACTATATTGTTCTTCAGAATCCGATGAATATTGCATGTAGGGAAATGGAAACCATATATATTAAGAACTTTGTGAATGACTCGGTTCTCACAGGAGCCTTCATTCTTGTAAATGAAATCGCTAAAACAATGAATAAAAGAGCCAATACAAAACTATACAGAAGAAATATTAGAAGGCTTATTGAAGCTGGACTAGACTCTACTGATGAAAGAATTAGCCGTGAGGCAAATATAATCTTAACAAAAATTTCTAAGCTCTAACGATCAATAACGTTAAGAAAAGAAATACTTAACGTAAATGTATGAAATAGACCTAACATCTCCCCAACAGAAGTTACAATATCTTGGACTATCATCTCCTGAGAATGCCCGTGATGTGATAGGATTTTTTCATCATAATATCAGTCAACATACAAAAGAAATTGCTGTAATTAATACTGCATTAGCCGACTTAATTAAAGCTAAAGTCGATGATGAGTTCAAAGATACTGTTAAAACATTTATGCAAACATCAGAAACGAGATTTGAACGTCTATCTACATCGTTTAAGTTACTAACCAAGCAAGTATTTCATAACGACTCGACATTACAAGCTATTCTTGATCGACATAATTCTAACAATGAAGCATCTGTTCCAAAGATTTCAATTGACGATAATTCGAAACCCAAACCTGATGCGATTAGTGAATTGCTAAAAGCTCAAACAGTTCTCCAAAAGAGACTTGATGATATTGAAATTAGAATTGGATCACAAAACCTCCAAAAGAGCCAAAATATGGTTGTTTTTGATTGTTCTCCTTCTACAGTTACTGTTGGCAAATCAGAGCCCCAAAAAAGTATCATTCAGCAACTTGAAGAAATCGAAACTCTTAAAAAGACACAACAAGAGAACTTTAAGCAAACAATAACAATGTTTAAGGACTTGAGCAATCGAGCAAATGAATCCTTGGATTTCTACACACAAGAAGTTCAAGGATTATATCAGAAAATGGAAAAATTGGCTACAAAAGAAGAGGTAAGGAGCCTTTACAAGGATGTTTATTCTCCTGGGAATAGAGATCTTATTACAAATAGAAAACAGAGGCCTAGTACAGCCACAAATGCTAATCAAAACCAGACACAAGTTTCAATAGATCAACCTCCTCCTGTTTATTATACCATGATTTCAGGTGAGAACCTAACAAGACCATCCACACAACAAATGGGTAGACCTGTTACCAATATTACTAGAAGACCAAAAGTCAGAACATCCCATAAATAAAATGTTTAATCATTCAAGTATTGGTGTTTTCTTAACGTTGTTAAAGATGATCTTTTGCTCGGATCAGGATTCAACATTGAAGATAAGAAGTCATAAAAAACAGGTGTATCTATCAACTGATCTTTAAGACTTTCATATCTCGCAAATTTCTTTTGATTCTCATCAAAAACTGCTCTGGATGATATATATCCTTTCCTTAGATATGGAATGAATGATTCTCTTTTGCAATCATCCAGCATCCACTTGGGAAATGGACTAATCAGCTCTTGGATGAGATACAAATGCTCTAAATTATCTTTTGAGTCAAATACAATACTACCATATGCTAACTCTAGTAAAATACAACCTATACTCCAAACATCACATTCATAGCCCCATTTCAACCCTAAGAGGATCTCTGGAGCTCGGTAATGTCTTGTTGTGGCAAGATATGAATGCCATTTATTTCCTGTATCAAGGGAACCGAAATCTATAATTCGAATATCAAGCTCAGGTTTTCTGGTTTCTACACTGAGACCCTCAAGATTTATCAATGATTTTTTCATTAAAATATTCTCCAATTTCAAATCAGTATGAATTTTTTCGTTTTGATGAAGGAGATCAACAGATTCTATAATCTGTTTTGCAAAAGATTTAATAACCGAATGTGAAAATGGTTTAAAGTGATTGTATTTCATCACTTCAAACAGAGAAGGGCCCAGCAACTCGCACATTATGCAGATATTCCCTTCTCCATGAAAAAAATACCCAAAGTATTTCACAAAATATTGACCCATTGGATCAATTTTTTTCAAAAATTCCATAGTTTTAATCTCATCGGATGCTGCTTGTGCATATGTACTGTTTGAACGGCATACTTTGATCACAATTATCTCTGATGTCTTCTTGTCAAGACATTTGTATACATTGGAATATGTTCCTTCTCCACAAAACCCAATTATGGTGTACTGATTGTTAAGAACATCGCCTTCCCGCAAAATGAGGCGCCCTTCTTCATCACTGTCCCTTCTATGTCTCCTCATTTTAGTTTACAAAAAAATCGGTTAGAAAATGGTGTCCATCATGAAAGACTGGGGAGGGAGCGTAGAAAACCTTGTAAGCTTAGAGTTCCTTACGATTTCGACAAAATCTTCCCGGGAACTGCTTGATGATGATGATTTATTTTTCTGAGGTTTATCAACATTTTCAATAGAGACAGGGAGAACTGAAGGTTTCTTGCTTACATTTTTGAAATATATTATTCTCATATCGAATTTGATTTTTGCGACAGGATTCTGATAAACGATATCTTTAAACACAGATGTTGCCCTTGCTAATGGACTCGAACCACGCCTTGCCAAACTATCACATGCAAGAGCATGTATATCATAAGTTATTGAGCCAAGTGGAGCTGGATCTGTTGCTGTTAATAGATCTAGGCTCATTTTCCATTCTTTAACTTTATCAAAAGCATTTATAGTAATAAATATCTGAGAAACTTGATCAAGTTGCCAACATGATCCTTTATACGCTTCCAAATTATATGGAATAATCGTAAAAATACTATTTTCATCGAATGTAGCTGTTACACACGGGTAGCAGCGATCGATATCGATAAAATTCATTCGATGAACAAGAAATTCAACGCCTAAAACAACTTCTTCCATTTTTGTGCGTTTAAATATTCATAAATCAAACAGAGTTAGTCAATTCATAATGGCACTAAACTCATCTCCACACTTTGTTTCTTTCACGATCCAACCAGATGAGCATATTAAAATAACCACACCAGAGACAACTTTAAATATCACATCTATTTCGCTTGGGATTGTTAATCCAATGCCTGAATCCGGAAGAATTGTTGTATATATGAATCAATTTGATGAAAACGGGAAAAAGGTTAATTCAGTGGCTGTAGCACCACTTACAGTTGGCACTTACGAAGTTGCTAATGTTGATTTCCTTTTAGGACCATTCGAATCATTAGGTTTTTACACCACTGGACTGAAAACCCCTGTTAGTGTAAATGGATATCTTGGCACTGTAGATGAATTGGGAATTGAAAAAATAAACTAAAACATTGCCAGTATTGGTTAATCGCTTGTCGATTCACTGTTAACCTGTTTTTTTTATCACAAAAGATTAGCTATTTGAATGGATTGATTGTGAAACAATTTTGTTATAAAACATTTTTGGATAATGTTTCCATTGATTGTTGCACTCAGTTGTTCTGTTATATATGACATTATCATTGAAGGAAGCACTATTATTGATGGCACAGGTGGTCCTAGGTATGAATCCGATGTTGTGATTAAGGATGGAATCATAATTGGGATTGTTAATGCTTCAGGTTTTGAAGCGATAAGGAGAATCAATGGTAAAGGATATCTTTTGACTCCTGGTTTTATTGATGTGCATGCGCATTTAGATATTGCACCATTTTTCGATCCTCGATTCCTTCCTCAGGTGCACCAGGGAATTACATCAGTTGCTGTTGGTATGTGTGGCCTAAGTCCAGCTCCTTCAGATCAGAAAACCGATGTGCAATTATACAAGTATTTTAAGTTAGGTGATATTCCCCAATATAAGGAAAAACCTTTTGTAAATTTTGGTACCTATATCAATGCAATTGAAAAAATACCAATTCCAATTAATATGATTCCATTGGTTGGGCATGGGGCTATAAGAAATATGGTACTTGGAAATAAAGATCAAGTAGCAACGGAGGAAAATATCAAGGCAATGAAAGTTCATGCCGAAGAGGCAATGGAAGCTGGTGCTTTTGGAATGACAACAGGATTGATTTACCCACCAGGTCTTTTCTCCAATCTTCATGAATTGGTAGAAATCTCAAAAGTTATTGCCAAGCATGGGGGAATTTATATGTCACATATGCGATCTGAGAGTGATGACATTCTTGAGTCAGTTCAAGAAGTTATTGAAATTGGTAAACAGGCAAAAATACCTGCTCAAGTGTCTCATTTCAAAGTATGTGGAGCTAAAAACCTTGGAAAAGGAGTCAGTGCGGTTAAACTCATTGAAAATGCAAGAAATGAAGGAATTGATGTTATGGCTGATCAGTACCCATATTCAATGAGTGCTACAGGTTTTTCTTCAATTTTACCTCCATGGGCCCTTGTAGGAACAACTGCTGAAATTGTGAATAGATTAAAGAATGAAGAATCAAGGAATAAGATTAAAAAGGATATCTTAAATGGGCTTGATGGATTTGATAATGTTTGGCTAAATGTTGGAAATCCACAAGGAATTGTTATTCTTTCTGCTCCTGGGCACGCTGAATATGCTGGAAAATCTGTAAAAGAGCTTGCAGGAAACAAAGATCCATTAGATTGGTCATTGGATTACTTAATTAATAGTAATATGGAATACACAAAAGCATTGTTTTATGAAATCCAAGAGCCGGACCTCAGAACAATCATGCAGAAGGACTTTGTTATGGTTGGATCCGACACCCAGTTTGTGAATATGTCTTCTTCTGATAAAGTACATCCAAGAAGCATGGCATCTCATGCAAGATATCTCAGGCAGTTCGTTAGAGAGGAAAGGTTTGTTTCATTAGAAGAAGGTATCCGAAAAATGACTGGGCTTCCTGCTCAAAGGTTTAAGCTATCAAATCTTGGAACCATTAAACATGGTAACTTCGCTGATATTGTAATGTTCAAACTAGATAATGTAGTTGATACTGCTGGAGATTCTGGTTCATTAGACTTATGTTCTGGTTTTGATTATGTGATTGTTCATGGTAAACTAGTTGTAGACAATAAGCAAATAACATCAGCTAAACCAGGAAGAATTCTGAAGAGGAATCATTATCCTGTACCAATTCCAATTGATCCAGCAAGTACCCCTATTCCTACAGCCGCAACACCAAACTCAGAGAAAATCGTTTATAAAGTTGGAATTGCATACAAAGCTACAATAGGAGTTCTAGTATTTGTAGTTGTTGTTCTCATTGTTATGGTGGTGAAAATCCACAATAAAAAAGTGATGCAATCAGCTTTGACAGACAATATTCTCTAAAATAAACACTTCATTTTACTTTGGATAATTGAGCTTCAATTCTCTAAATCTATCTTTGACAAACTTAATTAGTACTTCAACTGCAATACTTGGAAGCGTGCTTAAATCGACAAGACACTCTGATTTCTTATTGATAGCTTGTCCACCAAATAATGCAACAATTTGGTGCATCCTCAACAGGTCGCTCTTTGATGATAGCTGAGAAGCAGCATGTGCAAAATCAAGAAGGTCGTCTTCCTTGAATGGCGCGTTAAACTTCTTATTGCGAAAGTTCTTTTCGATAACGGAAGGAGAATTCTGCATTACTGTGTCTATCCTTATTAAAAGTTCTGATGCTCTGTCCAAAAACCCATTTGTTGTCTTGATTTTGAGCGGTCTAGAGTACTTATTATAAACCTTTTCCAATTGCTGAGTAACGCTCCCCAATAAAGATTCCTTCCCATTATATTCCAAAGAATTCTTAAATATTAGTTTAATATCCGAATCCCATGCTAAAAAATTATTATATGAATTTGAATTAAGCTTATTCATTATTTTAGAAAAATCCATTGGATTTTTAATAATCTCATAATAATCAAGAGCCTCATCATTAACAGGATCAACAGGATCGGTAAATAAAAACCCAAATCGATGTTTCATTAATTTTTCAGTGGTGCTAATACACAGTTGCAATTCACCTGGATCCATTTTAGCAATGTCGACAAAAACAATTCAAAAGTTACTCTCACCAGTCTTCTTTCCTGCTGACTTTCTGGAGAAAAGCCTGAAGAGAAAAGAGTGTGTTGGGCCTCAACAGCTTTATATCAAATACTATATCATCTCCATTCACTACAACATTGTCCTCAAGTGTTTTTATTAGATTCACAGCAACTTTTTTTTGGTTTTCATTGAGTAAATTCTCTATTTTGTATTTTATGTTGAATATTTCTTGATTTGAAAGTTGTGTGTTTGTGTCTACAACACTTATTGGCAATACTTTATGTCTATATGAATTTTTTTGTAATAATGTATTTAGATGCTGCAAATTTTGTCTCCATTCCAAACTCCACGCATCCAAACCCACATTTTTTACCTTTTTGGACTTTGAATCAATAAATGATGATAATTCATCAATTGCTTTTTTCTCATAACTATTAATACTATTGCTCCTCAAAAGCGCAAAATATTTCGTAATATCATTAAAAAAATCATCTGGCGTCGAATAATTATCACATGCAAGCTTGTTTCGAATACCATATACATCTAGCCCAGACCCTCCTACACTAAACTTCCCACAAAAGTACTGTATAATAGGCCGCGCAATTAGTTTCTCAATGATTCCCATGCATTTTACCTGTGTGGAGCTGTCCATAGCAGGTAATTCTCGATTGTGATGTGAACGGGTAAACAGATACAATGACAGCTCCTAAAAAGTATTTATTTAGTGCATCTCTTTTCGAGCAAATTCTTCATATAGCGAATGATTTCCCTAAAGAACTGCCTAGTGTTGATAATAGCATTGATGTTATTGTTCAAGCGATTGAGATTCCTAGATTTCAGAAGTCCAAGATTGAAAAAATGAAAAAGATGCTTGAAAAGGGTGATAGTATCTCTAATGTTTTGGCATCGCACAAATTTCATTTCCCTTGCAATGAACAATTTTTAGAAAAACTGAATTCGGCAAATGTGAAAACAATTGAGGCATTAGATCTGATTTCATTATTTTCAATGCTTTCTACTATTAGTTGGTATCATTGTTATGATCATTCTTTCGATATTGATTTGATATCTCCAATTATCAATGTTTTATCTAAAGGTTTTGATAGCAATTATTCAAAACAATGCATTGAATGCGTTGAAACTATACTTTTTGTATACTCTTATGGTGAAAGTGTTGAAGAAATTGCTACTTTGTCTTCTTTTGTTGTGTCCTTTATTGCAACATATAAGCGAACAGCCCTTGCATTATCGATACTGAGTCTCTTATGTAAATATGCTCAAGGAAACAAAATGGTTTTGCTTGATTCTTTTATTGAAAGCCTAACATTTGTTTATTTAAAGGATTCCTCATTTTTCCCTGTTACAACACACCAAGAGATAATTTCAATGTTCAATGCCCATTCTTTTGAGTCATCTTGCAATTCATGTTTTCGTTTTTTGTCAAACCTTTTAGACCCTTGTGATGATAGCATATTACTTGAGCTTACTGAATTAATAGGAAATAATCTTTTTCAAGAGTCTCTAAAGAAAAACATTATTATTTCTTATGAAAAATCTGAGATGCTTCATCATCCATTTGTTCGTGTTATGGATAGTATTTATGCTTTTAATGAATCATCATTTATTGATGGCTATGATGATGGATTATCTCCAATCTTGCCTGATTGTATTGACTTACAGAATATAATTGGAGAAGATTTGTCACAATTAGTCTTATATATTTCCAAGATCGTTCGAAATAATATGAAATCTTTTGATGCTTTTGTGGAATATTTTATAAATGAGATTTCTTTATTGAATAATATGAGTAGATCTGTTTTTATTTCGTGTGTATTTGTATATTTTTTATCTCAGTTTGATGATATTAACCCATCACAATCATTACTCAACTTTTTGTTTTCAGGTTTTGTTTTTTCTAGAGATTATTCGATTTTAAATAGTTCTAGTTTTTGCAAGGAAATTGAATCGATGAGAAGAAAAGCAATTGAAATTTTACTTAGCGATACTAAAGGAATAATAATGAGTATATTCGTTGATTTTTCCTCGTATCCATTGCTGTTTGGAGAATTAGTGCTTCGTCTTTCGATTTATAGGAATCAATTATCATCGATTTTTGAAAAAAATCCAAAATTAATACCAATGATATCATCTATTTCCTTATTCTATCAGAGGCTAAATTACGACAAAAACAATAATATTAAATCCATTGAATTATCCAGAAGAGCTTTGTTCATATTTTTCCAGTTTATTCTTGCAGATTTTCAAATATCTAAATTGTTTTTTATTGAGCCTCTCTTTATAAATACCTTTGTTTCCTTTTTGTTTGAAGTCCCACTACAACAGTATGTTATTTCTGTTGTGAAACAGTTCTTATCTTTTCAAAGTTTTGAAGGAATTTCTCAATTGTCCAAAACTATCACAAATCTGTTTTTGTTGATAAAAAATGAGCTTCCCTCCAACAATCATTTCATATTATTTAAAAAGATGTGTTTAATGCTGACCGATTCATTTTTGTTTAATAGGAATTATATCAGCGAATTTGCTGGCATTTCTGAAGACATTATTGACTCATTAATTACAATATATCCTGAAATGTTAAAAACCGAAGTAATAGAGCAATCAATTAATTTATTGGTTTATATATCTTCATTTATATCATTTAAACAAAAGAAAGTCATGTTATTATCAAAAAAATTTGAAACATTGGCTTCTGATGGCATGTATGTTGGCATTTATCCAAAACTAGTACAGTTAATGGCAGGAGAACATTTATCAACATTTCGTCCTAGTTTTCTGGTACGCCATTCATCTATTGTTTTTCTTCTCTTTGCTATAGCGCAAGCAAGAGAAAAAAAAATTGAGGTTATAAGATTTGTTTTTCAACTATGTAAATATTCCAAAATTAATACCAATTTGTTTTCATCAATAGGGCTTGAAGAACTTTTATTGAAAATATTGGATTGGGGAAAAAATTTTAATGGGGATTCATTGGTGCCTGATTTGCTTAACCTCTTTTCTATTATAATACCAAAATGCTCATCACCAAGTGTAGTTATGAGATATCTTTCCCTAATGTCTCCGATTAATGATAACCAAGTTTCATGGATTCATCCAATATGTTTTGAAACACTCAATCAAATTGTTGCAAGTTCGTTGATTGAACCAAAATCCTTTATGCCACTAGATGGAAGACAGCTAATGTTTCCTCTCACAAAATTGTCTAGAATTGAAGAAGGATTCTCATTTTTGTTTTGGATCTATATTGAACCAAATATCCCAGACTATAGACCGACAATTTTTTCAATGAGCTTCATGGGAGATGTCACAATCAAGGTGTTTATCTCTGGGCAGTCATTATTTTTTCATCAAAATGATGGAACTTTTGAAACGATTGGGAAAATTATTGATGAAATTTCTCTTAATGAATGGCACTTCGTTGGAGTAACATATAGCCGCAAACCCAACAAAACAATGATATATTTCAGTACAGATAGCGATGACTCATCTCAAATCAGTGTATCTTCGATTTCATTTTCGATGGGATTTGATGGTGTTAAGTTATCAATTGGCGGTGATTGTGCATTTAATGTAATAATTCCGAGTAGGATTTGTAATTGCGGTTTGTATCCTCCTCTGTTTTCTCATGAGCAAATGAGAGTATTTGAAATGCGCTTTAATTCAAATCCTGATCTACCTTTTACGCCACATAAATTTATTGATCATTTTGATGGTGATGATTGTTCTCGGAAAAATGGATTTGTTGATGTGCTCATCAAACACTGTGGAGTATCTGTCCTTCTCCCACTTTTTTCAATGAATGATTTGAGATTCCCTGATAATAGCCCTTATCATCTCCAATTTGATTCCGCCCTAATTCTTCTTACAAATGTTCTACTTTATAACCATAATGCTCAACAATCATTCTTTCATTCAAGGGGTTTTATGATTCTATCATACTTGTTGGTAAAAAAATGGATCCAACAGTTTTCTTTGAAATCATATCAGAATTTGTGTTCATTGTTTCATTCTTTAACGTTTCATATGCTTCAACAACAACTTTTCGAGTTTATATTAGTTAATATTAGTTTTATTTCCTTACTTCCTCCTTTAATTCACTTGAGAATATTCAAACAATGGGCGAGCTCATTATTTCCAATCTATCTTAATATATCACGACATTTTTGCTCATTTGAAGATATTCTTTTCATGTTAAGAAAATACTTTTGGTATCAAAAAGTGGATGAGTTTGCTGTTGAGTCGCAAATTACTAAAGAATCAAAATATCACATAAAAAAGTGTAGAGAATATCTTTTTCAGATACTATATTTGTATGCTGACCAGGGGTTATCCAATCATCAAGTTACATATATGATATCTTGTATTAAAGACTGTTTGGATTTACAGCAAGTTATTGAGCTATTGATGTTTCTGAATAAATTGGTGTTTGAAATGCCATTAAAAATTATGTTTCGATTTGAGGATGACAAGTTTTTGCAAACAATATATTACCTAATATTTATCCAAAATACTGAGATTGTTTTTTTGGGCCTCCTATTATTAGCTCAGCTTTTTAGGAGTGAACTACTTTCTATAAGTGTGTTTATTTCCATTTTATGGAGTGTATTCAGTATTTTTCCGAAACATAACATAACTCTTGAATTATTGGAAAAACTCTTGATTGTTATTGAGGATCAACCTTTCTTAGTTCCCATTATCTGCTTTATTTCATCCTCTCTTGAAAATGAGTCATATAAATATGTTATTCTCAAACTAATACCTAATTCTGAATATTTAAGAATACCTTTTTGGGCTGTATATCCATTATTATTATTTGAAGGATGTTCAATTGAAGAAAAAGCTGTGCTGTGTTCTTTTATAATTCTATCATCTCCCGGGAAGCTTTTGGAAGTTTTATCACAAGTTGAAATAGTTTTTCAGAAATTTCCTAAAACAATATATACTATTACCCAATCAATTTTGGATACATATATTGACTTATATAAACAGAATGAAATCGAATCCTCGAACAAATCTCAGTTTTTTGAGGCCTTGGCGAGATTTGTGTTTTTTTATAAAAAGGTCTCATGTAGTTTTTTCTCAATCAACAATTGTCCATTCAACAGAACTGAACCACATGAATCAAATGTTTTATATTCTCAGAATGATTTTTTTAAATCTTTTTTGGATAGCAACAATCAAAGCCCAATTTTGTATAACTTTGGGATTCGTTTTGATGGAAATGGGAATTGGATTGATATTGATTTGGTTTCCAAATCTTTATCGATTGTTGATAAAGTTATACTCGAAAATTTTGGCACATTAATTGTATTATCATGCTCGTATCTCATTAGAAGCAAAAGGGAGCATTTTCCCGATATTATTCATGAGTTTCTATCATCAATGGAGCCAAATTGTTTATTATTTGATGTTTTTGAGTATCACGTTGATCCTGAATTTATAAAGAAGACAAATTATGGATCCATAATAACTTTGAATGGGAAACTTAATATCATTGTTGAATCAATGTTTCCTCAGTCTTACTATGATTTATGCTGTAGTGCATTATCTAACTTTTTTACATATTCAATGGAAGCTTCTGATTTCCGTCTTCTCCATTCAAATCCATCAAATAGCTTTGTCAATGTGCGATCGAGTCAAACTTTTGAAATGAACTTGAGTCATTTGGTTGAACTATGCGAAAAGTCATGGGAAAAACTGTGGTACGATCTGACAATTGATCTTGCACCTTGGCACTCAGCTAAAACTCAGATAATTTATCCAAATGAAAAGGATTATACATTATGTTTTTCTTTTGTTCCCGCGAAGTTTACATATATTATGGGCTATTCAGATATTGATGAGAACTTTTTTAATAGAAACACTGAGAATCTTAAAATAATGACAGATTGTACATTCTATCACAAATCACAATCAATAAGGGCAACAGTTGAATTCTACATGAATATGTTATTTATTATGGATGGTAGCAGTTATCTTGCTTCAATATACTTGGATAAGATTGAATGTTTTGTTTCATCTCGAGTAGCATCAGGTTCATCTCGTTGTTGTTTATACACAATTTATGGGGAGTGCTACTGCATAGAACTTCATGGTATTGGAGCAAATTACTTAAATGAAATGTTCAATTCCACATGCATGCCATTGTTAAAACTAAAATTTAGTTTAGGTATATCCGTATTCTCTGCTCTTCCCTATACAAAAATGTGGGTGCAGTATAGTTTGTCAACGTTCGAATACTTAATGATGCTAAATATTTGTCATGGAAAATGCTTTCATGATAAGGATCAGTATCCATTTTTCCCTTATGTTCTTGATAGATATGACTCTGATAAGCTTCATGATGATGACATAAGGTTATTTAGAAACAGCACCAAAGTAATTAATCAAACAAAATCTGATTTTTATCCCGAGTTTTTGCTAGCAATGATGGACAATAGAGTCCAAAATAGTTTGTTGTCTATGGAAGATGTCATGGAATTTGCCAAGAAAAATAACCTTGAACTCACTCCTGAGTTTTATTATATGCCTGAACTTTTCGAGAATCATCCATTTGTTTTACCCAAATGGTCAGAATCATCAATCGATTTTGTATATAATCATAGAAAAGTTTTAGAATCCGATTTAATATCATCGCAGTTGCATATTTGGATTACTACTCAATGGGGAATTCCTCATGCACCTCGTTCCATTTCCAAATCTAAGGATTGTTTGGATAGCTTGATACAGTATCAGGGTATTTCTTGTTCATTTTTTGGTGTTTCAGTGTATTCATCAACAAAATCTTCTTTTAAGCTTGCTTACCTTCTTCAAGATAGCGTGGTTGTTTATGAGCATGACATTATTGATGGTATAAGTTGTGGAAATTCCAAAATAATGGGACAATCAAAAATTATTCAGACCTTCAGTGCACTCAACACCACAAAAGATATTATCGTTTCAAACTGCGATGATGGATTTATAGTTTTTAATCCCAACACCTATTCTCTTAATTATATAATCATCAATCAAGCTAAAGTGTCCATGATTGAAACCAACGAGACAGAAATTACTCAAGTTGTTTCATGTAATGAATGGATGGCAATATCTTCAAAATCTTCAACCATAGAAACCTTTCTATGCTATACACATAATAACACAATAAAACTATACCAAGAGTCATCAATTGATATAGCAATATCCAAAGAGTTTAAATCACTCGTTTGCATTTTAAACGAGGAAAAGATGGCAATTTTTTCATTGGTAAATGGATGTTTATCTGGAATCATACATCTAGATGGGCTTCAGCCAATGAATGTATTAATTACACCAAGTTGGGGGTTCATTGTATCATATTGTGTGAAAACCATCTCAACAACAACACACCATTATTTATGCATTCACACAATCAACGGAAAACACATTCGGACCACAGAAATACCTAACTCCATCCATAAGTGGTGTTCTTGGTCATCCAAAGATGGATTTGATTTTCTGGCATTTTCCAATAATCATGGGAAAATCTACATCACAGAAGCTTACTATCTTAGCCCCGACAAGCCTTCTTTGTATATTCCTTCCGGGATCCATTATATCCAGCCCATCACTGCATATGGTGCTCTCTGTATTGTTTCTTCGAATAGTGATGTCTATCTACTACCCTATAACTAATAAATTGTATTATATGATATTCTTTTTCTCCCTGCACATAATTCAGAATGGATTTCTAAAATCATCATTGTTATCTTTAAAATATGAAGTTCGAAATTCCAAATTCAAAAATATTCTTATGAGTCCCATTATTATTAATTGTGACGAGATTCATGAATTAGTATTCAAAGAACATAATGAATATGATAAAAAGGAGCTTAAAATCGATAAATGTGAGTTTTATGATTGTTTTGCGGATAATGGAGGAGCTATTCTGATGAAATTTTGCAGATTTGATCTGAAAACCTGTCAGTTCTCTAATTGTCGGGCTAAAAACCTGGGAGGATCTATTTATTCTCTATATTCATCAAATACCGATATTATTTCATCTTCATTTGATTCATGTTTATCAAATTATTCTTGTGGAGGATGCAATCTTTATTCGGCTTTGGAAATCACTATGTCATCCAATAATTTCTCTCAGAATATTGCTAGAAAAAGATCAGCACATTGTGGAATTCATTCATGCTCAAATTCAATGATTAAGTATTGTGTATATTTTAATGGATACTCGGACTTACTTAGTGCGTTTTCGTGTGATTTTGGGCAAAATAGTATAGAAAACTGCGTTTTTGCTCATAATAGAATGAATAAGGCTCTCTTTTTTTATGGTGTTGCAGACCTGGCAATTCACTTTTGCTCTTTTATTAATAATCAAAATGTTTCTATTTATTGGATGTCATCAAACTCTATTATTATGACCAGATGTAGATTTTCTAAGAGAATAGAACAAGAGATAGAATCGTTTAAAATGTCCACATTCCACTTCCAAAATATTGAATATAACTCAATTGTAACATACATGTTTAATGGTTTAGAGCCTTCTCCAATTGAAACAGCCCTAGCAACAGATAATCTTCCAACATTGTCAGGCACAATTGCCCAGAAAACAATAATTATTGATGATTCTATTGAAAAAACACCTCCGCTCCAGACGCCTCGTCAATCTATCATTGTTTATATTAAACCTCAAAAAAAACAGCAAGCACTAGAAACAAGCCTGATTTCTATAAGAATCATGTTTTCATCAGTTGTATTGTTACTCATTATTATTCTTTCAATAATTTTTTGGAAATTTCGGTCTCGAAAATATGAGAAAACCATTAAGATTGGGCTAAAACATGAGTATAATGACCTTGAAAAGCTCTTTAATGACTAATTTACTCTACCATCATAACATTCATTTTTTTCTTGAAAACTGGGAATATAACAGATCAATAGTAATATGCAACCTCTGAGAAACACACTTTTTAATTCTATAGAAGCAACAATTAATGATTCAAAACAGAATTATCATCAAATAATATATTATGAGCAGTTATTCCATTAATTTAATCATTCCTGTGTACAGCGTTTGAAAAATCGAAAATTAAGATGTTACAGAGTTTGTGCTATTTATTTCTCACTTTGAGCTGAGAAATCAAGAATCTAATAGAATTAATTATTTTTTTTATATAACAAAGATGAGTAGTATTATGCTCAAATTCGATACCACAGTATTCACAAACAGTTTTGAGATGTGAATCTAAAAACAGATATTCTCTCCCATAAATCAGAAATGGTATTCATATCCCTTCCCTCTCAGTCGATTCGAGTTCATTGATACAACCTGGTTCTAAGTTAAAAAATGGTAATTTTTATTTTAGAATAAACTAGTCAAATAAATTTAAAATATGTCACTTATCTGTCCCTTCCTTGGTTTCATGAAGAGTGTTATTAAAAGAAGCACAAAAAAATGTTTTTTCCTGATTCCATTATTGTTTGTTTTTTTAACAAATACTCAATATTCTTCAATAATACCTCAACATAATGGAAATAGATTTGTTTGTGGGACCGTATTCGAGTGCGAAATGGAAAAAATATCTGAAGGTAGGTCATATTCTCAAAACAATATTACAATTTCTGACTGTTTTTTCATAAGATCTTCTGAATATTATTATGATGGTGGTGTAATATATGTTTCTGCTAGTTCTTGCTCAATGAATGTCAATTACTCAATGTTCTATAACTGTGTTAGTTCTAAAGATGGTGGAGCAATATACTTCTCTTCTTCTAATTCATATCTCAGAATGATATGTGCAAATAGTTGCTCTTGTGGAGATTATTCTAATTTTCATTTTGCTTATCTTTCTGCTTCTCAGGTGAATCAAGTGGAGTATCTATCAGTATCAAAATGCTCTCATACTACATATGGATATTATTCTATTTGCTTAGACACAGGTAATCAGAGAGTTGACAACACAAACAGTTCAATGAACAATGCTAATCATGTTTCTGGTATTGATATCATTTCTAAATCCTCATTCACAAGCTCACACTGTACTTTCTCAAACAACAAGGTATCTGATAGCAGATGTATAAGGTTCTATGACTCAGGAACAATATCAATGTCATATGCTAACATTGTTCATAACAACAGTCCATCTCATTATGGAGTTGTATATGTCTCTGGATCACACCCAAAGATGATGTATTGCATATTCAAGAATAATCAAAACACTCTATTCTGTGTATATGGAGGCTCTCTTGAAGTGTCTCATTCCTTCATAGATCACTCTGCACCATCATTCTCTACTTATATAGCAGTATCAACATCAAATAATAACTCATTCATTATAACACAAACATATATGATTAATTACTCAGGGGAACTGATATGTAAGATTCCCGAACCATCATATCTAATTTGGATAATACTCTCTATTGCTTTTATATTGATTCTATCCCTACTTGTTCTTTTATACTTTTATAGAATGAATGTTTCAATTCTTCTATCAAATTTGGTTGATGATAGTGATATTGCCTCTCCAGGATCCATTACCTTATCCATTGTTTAGTTTTTTCCTTCTAAAGTGCTTTTGTAAACTTCATTTTTTTCCCTTTTTTGGTAAATTTCTTATGACCCAAAACAGTGAGGACGACCCTAAATTGTATTTATTTAATGCTATAAAAAACGGAGAAGAATTAACATCTAAACACCTGGATTTATCTATTAGACAGAGATTTTTTGATTATGCTTCAATGATATTATTAAAAGGGGTCAGATTGGAGAATATGGACTCTTTGATTGAAGGAATTCTCGAAAGCGATCTGATATTGAAGCAAGATTTTTATTTTTTTGCAATATCTTGTTGCATTGAGGGAATAAGGATAAATACTTTGAGCAATTTTATTGGTTCAATGAATGAGAATAATATTAGTTATGTATTGCCACTTATTATTTATCAATCAATGGTTTTCGGTATTGAACAATATGAAAATGATGAGAATGGAATTATTGATTATTCCAAACTGATCAATTCTATCAATGATCAAAACTCCTGTGTACTCTATGAAGTTCTTTATGTTTACCTAAATAAAAGTGCGATTAGAAACGTACTTACCAATTCTGAAGCATTTGATAAAGCATATTCTACCATAACTAAACCTGAGAACATCTCAAGAATACTTGAGTTGAGTAACTCGCTGTTATCTAAAATCAAATCTCTTCCTAAAATTGCTAAAAAGGCATTTGCTATGGATTTTACAATTGCCTTAAAGCATTTAACACAGTTTTTGATTGAGAATTATGTACCGAATAATAAAGCAATCACTGCTATAGACAGTACATGTGTATTATTCCAAATGTCTCTGTCAAATATGTATTCAAACATCACTAAAATCAAGAATAGATTTAGTCTAAAAGATATTGGAAATAGCTTTGATGAGATAAAAGAATCTATTACCAAAACCCTGAAAACTAGTTTATCAAACAATAGAGCCTTTTCATTTTCAGAAGAGTATTCGTCTTCTACTATCGCTTATATATTGGCTATTATTGATTTGATCAAGAAAAATGGTATTGATAGTGTATCAAAATATATTCGTGTGTTCGAAAGTTTAACTTCTGATATAGAAACAAGGGTTTCAAATGACTTCAAATCTGTGAATCAGCTTTGCGAAAGAATTAGTCAACAGAAACGATGCTTATATAACCCGGATTCCGAAGTATTCAAAGCTTTAAGATACTCGAGTGATATATGTCTATTTACAGTTTATTTTTCATCCTGTTCATTGCTTGAAGCTCGAGTTTTATTGGAATCAGCTAATTATGCTTCATCAACAAGATTTTTCCATCCCTCATATAAAGATGTATTGAACCAGCTTGTCACACCAGCTTCTATCAATTTATTGAGTTCATCTCTTCAAGAAAATGAAGAATTATATGAAACAATGCTTAATACAATTTCGTCAACATTTGACACTATTGATGGATTGCCCGGATTCAGAGTAGATTTATCCTTTGATGATTTTACTCCGCCAATCCAATGGAGCTGGCCAAAAGTCCCTAATTATGAATGGCCTTCGGATCCAGCTACTATATCAAACATATTGTTCTTGCAAGAATCCATTAACAATCTTGTTGTGAAAAATTCCAAATTAAAACCAATAACAAAATGCATGCATAAGTATAATGATGGAAATCAATGTAATGCCAATGCTAACAATGTGTGCCCTCATTGTAAAAAGTTGGTTTTATGCAATATGCATATAAAAACAGATAAATGTCCATTATGCAATGCCCAAATCATCAGACTAAACTAATTCATTGATTTTTATGCTTTAATGGATGGAGTCTTTCAAAATTTCTTGAAAATAATCAAAATTCTCTTAAATTTGAGATGATTTCAATTTTTGGAGAAAGAAATTTTATGTGATTTCAAACTTTGAATGGTTGTCAAATCTGAGTCAAATCACAGTTGAATGAATTGGATGAATAGACCGAGCAGTAGCATGCATGAAGGAATTCTAGCAAGTGTCATTGATGTTTGTGCTGATAATTTGCCACAAAAACCAAGAGATATGAAAAGGCATAATTCAATGACGTTACCACCAAAGAGACCTGATAAAAAAATAGATTACAGGAGTCCACAAGCAAATAGGAGCTCTTTACCATCATCACCGTTGAAGTTAATGGGAATGGTTAAATTGTCTAAAACAATTGATGAAAATCTCACAATTGATAAAAGGATTCAGTTACCCAAAGAAAAAAGAATACCTCTTCCATCAGATGGCTTCAAAATTCCGGGAATCAAGGATGAAGTACATCAAATAAACTGTTTGCTTGATGAAGTTAGCAAAACAGAGACTGATGTTTTTGGGCAAAGGCTGATGGATGTTCATAACTATGCTCTAAACGAAATAGTACTTCAAGAAAGAACAATATGTTCTGACCGAGCTATTCTTTTAAGAAGAATCCAACAATATTTCAATCAAATATCGAAGTCAATACCTCAGATCAGCGAATCATATACAGTCCAGTTAGAGTATTTAAGAAGCGCAATTAATGATCATCAAGAAAATCTAGAACAAAAAAACAAGGAACTTGTTGAAAAATCGAAAAATATCCAAGAACTTACCCAAGAAAACGAAATGTTACAAAAAGAAATAACAAGATTACATGATAGTATCTCTCAAAAAGATTCCAAAAATCACGATCTTAAATATGAGACTGACTATCTAAAAGGCAAACAACTCAATATGGAGATGATTATTCATAAGAAAAAAGAAAAAACCACATTCCTGCAAGACTGCATTAAGAGTAGAGACGAGCAAATAGAGTCGCTTAATAAAACAATCGATCAACTCAAATCGAAAATATCTGAGCTTCAAGCATTGGGACATATAAATGAAGACACATATGAAAAAATGCAAAAGCTACTTATTGATAACACTAGGCTGACAAAAGAAATCACGGAGATCAGAGACATTGAAAAAACAGATATTGGAATAGAGCCTGTATTTTATCATATTGCGTCAAAAAGATCTGGAGAGAAAAAGGCTAAATCAAATGCAGGAAGGCTTAAAACTGGAGAAATAACAATGAGTGGAATACTACCACATCTATACACTAACAAAGAAACTCAGTCAGAGCATTATCAAGAAAAGTATTTATCAATATCAGAATCTATTATTTTTAACCTAATTAATGAAAGTCAAGAAGATAAACATATAGATGTGCAAATTATTAAAAAGAAGAGACATCTCTCGGATGAAACTGATGTGCAAATGCCAAATCTTTTAACATTTATAATATCTTCCTTAGTCATTCCTCCTAACTTTGAGGAACCAGTTCTACAACAATCAAAACTAATGAATGATAATTTATCATATGTTGTTAAGAGCAAGAAGAATTGCTCATGGGGGCTTCAATTAATTCATGAGTTCTTTTCTGATCCGTTTCTAAGAACAATGGTACATTCTAGTGAAAAATCTTTTGAAGATGTTTTCACAGACTGGCTTGAGAATAAGTATAAGCTCAAACACCTTATTACACAAGTTCTTGCAGATTTTTCATTCTTCTTGATACAATATTCGGAATTAGATGATTATATAAAGCTATTCATAGAAATTCTAGATGGAAAATACTCTACAACCCAGGTAATGATATTCTCAACTATATATACTTTTGCAGCTTCTGGAACAACGCCTCTTCTTCTCGATACTATATCAAACAATAGAGTTACACCCGGTGAGACGAGTGTAATAAATGTATCAGCAGATGTTGTTCACCGGATCATTTCAAAGTGCTTCTCCAGCGATATTGCTGATTCTTTCATGAAAAAGTACTCTGATACTAATACTTTGTTTGATCAATTCATCAGAAATGCACTTGAGTTTTGTGGAGAAAAACACAAAATGCTCCATTCGCAGTTGAAAAACCTTCTCAGATTGTGTGGATGCCCTGAGATTCGAAGTATTTCCTTTGCTGCGTTTTCAAATCTATGTCATATCATTGGATTTAAAGAAAACCTCAAAAATTCATGGAAATCAATGTTAGTTAGGAATGAAGACCAGCATGGAAACTGTATATCTTATTCATCACTATTGGTGTTCTTTTCGGAAAGAAGGAAGCCATTAATGGATATACTTGAGCTTCCTCCGTTAAGTAGGTCAATGGAATTGATGTCATCAATGTCAGAGACAGTGTTAGACCTATTCCATGATATCAGAAGAAGGTATTCGGTTTTTCAATCAGTACTCGAAAAAATCAACCAAAGGATTAAATCCCAAGTTAAGCCAATCCTGAATGAACTGAGATATGCAATATTACGTGCAGATCTCCCCAGGATGCTCTGGCTCTATCGGAAGGCTTTGTCTTTAATAGATTCATCAACACTAGATGATTTTGGTTTCATGCCGTTCCCTGCTTGTAATAACCAGGAGATCATAGAGATTATAATGAATTATTATAATAAGCTTGAAGCCATTTCATTTGCATTCATCGAATAAAAATGTGTTATTTATTGAAAAATGTCTTAATCAACTCCGTCGAATCCCTTAAGGTCGGTTGAGTCAGCAGTTTCGCCTTCCTTGACCTCTTCAATCTTCTTGACTTCTGGTTCAACAATTGGTGGGAGCTCTTCAAGTTGTCCAACGACATCTAAAGCAACAGCAACCATTCTGTTGATGCGGGCACTGAATCCAGCTGGGTTAGAGAGGCTGAAGCCGGAGGAGAGGAGAGCTGTATCCCAAAGCATGCTGAGCATTTCACGAGCATCCTTGCTGTTTTCGTCGGCCTTGAGCATGTCAGTGATCTTGGTGACAACTGGGTGCTTAGCATTGAGTTCAAGTGTCTTCTTTGGTTGCATGTAGGATGACATGGTGCTATCACGAAGAGCTTGAGCATTCATCAAACGTTGGAAGTTAGCAGTCCAGCCAAATTCGCCTGTAACAATGACACATGGTGTGATGACAAGGCGCTTGGAGAGAACAACCTTTTCGCAGTCTTTGCCAACAATGTCCTTGATCTTATTGCCAATTGCTTCGAAGTCCTTCTTGAGTTCTTCGAACTTAGCCTTTTCTTCTTCGGTCTCAGTGATTTCGCAGTTCTCCTTTGTGATGCACATAAGTTTGTGATCAGAATACTCGTTGAGTTGTTGGAAGCAGTATTCATCGATTGGGTCGGTAAGGAAGAGAACTTCAAGTCCCTTTTGGCGGAATGATTCAAGCATTGGGGAGTTCATGACGATTTCCTTAGATTCACCAGAGATCCAATAGATGTTCTTTTGGCCTTCCTTCATTCTTTCGATGTATTCATCAAGGGATGTCAACTCTTCTGGGGATTGGGTGGAGTTGAAGCGAAGAAGCTTAGCAAGCTTTGGACGGTTTTGAGAATCTTCATGGATACCGAGCTTGATGTTCTTGCTGAATTGTTCGTAGAAAATCTTGAAGTCATCCTTCTTTTCGGCAATTTCTTGGAAGAGTTCAAGTGTCCTCTTGATAATGTTCTTCTTGATGAGCTTGATGATCCTGTTTTGTTGGAGGGTTTCACGAGAAATGTTAAGTGGAAGATCATCAGAATCAACAATACCTTTCATGAAGTTAAGCCATTCTGGGATGAGGTCTTCGCAGTTATCCATAACGAAAACACGGCGAACATAGAGCTTGATGTTGTTCAACTTCTTCTTTGGCTCGAAGAGATCATATGGAGCACGGCGTGGAGCGAATAAGCAAACAGTGAAGCCGATATCACCTTCAACACGGAAGTGCTTGACAGCGAGGTGCTTTTCCCAATCATTGGAAATTTGCTTGTAGAATTCAGCGTATTCTTCTTCCTTGATATCGGATGGGTTACGGAGCCAGAGTGGCTTGTTCTTGTTAACAAGTTCCCATTCGTGTTCAACACGGGTGATCTTCTTCTTCTTCTTATCCTTCTTGGCGGACTCATCTTCAACTTCTTCGATCTTGTCATCCTCCTTCTTCTCGGTTTCTTCATCATCAGAAACTTCTTCTTCCTTGGTCTTTTCACAGTAGAGCTTGATTTCATAACCAATGAATTCTGAGTGCTTCTTGATGAGTTCCTTCAACTTCTTCTCTTCAAGGAATTCGGACATATCCTCCTTAAGATAAAGGTCAATGCGGGTACCACGAATAAGGTCTTCACCAGTAAGGTCTCTGCGGATTGTGAAGTTCTTTCCGGCTTCGGATTCCCAAATGTATTGGTCATCATCTGTGTGCTTTGATGTAACAATGACGCGATCAGCAACAAGGAAAGCAGAGAAGAAACCAACACCGAACTGACCAATGAGGGAAAGATCAGCTCCTTCTTCGATAGCTTGCATGAATTGGCGTGTGCCTGAGCGAGCGATGGTACCAAGGTTGTTGATGAGGTGGGACTTGGTCATACCAACACCAGAGTCAATAAGAGTAAGGCATTTGTTTTCCTTGTCTGGGAGGATCTTGATCCAGAATTCCTTTTGGTTACCAAGGCGCTCTGGGTGCTTCAAGGATTCATAGCGCATCTTGTCACAAGCATCGGAAGCATTGCTAATCAACTCACGAAGGAAAATCTCTTTGTTGGTGTAGAAAGCATTGATGATGAGGCTCATTAGCTGGTTAATCTCGGCCTGGAATTCGAGTGTCTCAACTTCAGAAGACATTAAAAAAAGTAATGGACATGTTCGGCCACTTATCAGACAATTATTTCTGAGGGGCCCAAAGTGGTCACTTCACATTGTCTGGGCACTTTTCGAAGTAAACGGGATATTTTTGACAATGTAATTTGTCTAGGTTGATTATGATTGGCGAAATTTCTCAGAAATTGCCACCATGGGATAATTATTGGCAATGTTATGGAATCCATCATGATAATAAATTATAAAATCAATTATATTGTTTTCTTTTATGGTTTGTCATTAATTGGTTTGAAAGGCAAATTTCACTTGATCAGAATACGCCAAATGGATAGGAGTATTCCCATCTTGGTTGAGAATGTTCATATTAGCATTGTGCCTGATTAAACTCTGTATAACATCTTTACATCCAAAATATGAAGCAAAGTGAAGAGGAGTCCAACCATTTGGATTAACTATACACAATTATTAATTGCATTTATTTCAGCCCCGTGTTCAATTAAATATTCAACTGTATCTATATGTCCTTTGCTAGCAGCAAAATGAAGCGGTGTAGTTTCACAATAAATTTGAAAAAATCTGAAGCCTTTGAGCAAATATCGACATTCTGATTCACCAAATATTCAACAATATCAAGGTACCCATTTTCTGAGGCTATATGAAGAGCTGTACAATTATCATTAAATCTAAAAAATTAAACGTTCTGGAATGAATATCGGCTCCTTTTCTTACTAAAAACTCTACTACACAAAAATATCCATTCTCGGCTGCACAGAGAAGAGGAGTCCTCCCAAAAAACAAATTTTGTCTTGAGAATTCTTTGATTCCAAATCTGATTCATAAGTAATAAGGAATTCAACAACATTAAGATGACCATTTCTTGAAGCAAGATGAAGAGGAGTAAATAAATCATTAATAACACAATGCTCTTGCTTTTGGCATAAAGATTGGCCCCATTTGATGATAGAAACTCGACAACATTCAGATGTCCTTGATCTGAGGCACAATGAAGAGGCGTCCAGTTGAATTATTGGGGAGATTATCCATATCTTTGGTATCAACATCAACTCCTATAGTTAAAAAATAATTTACAACATTCAAATGACCTTCAGTTGCAGCACAATGAAGCGCTGTACCTGCTGGATAACTGTGTGCTTTTAAATCTATGTCGCTTTTAGATTTTACTAAATAATCAACAATACTAATATGACCATTCATTGATGATAGGTGAAGAGGGGTATGACCAAATTAATTTAAAAAGTTTCAGAATTCTTTGAATTCAAAATAGCACCATTATTTATTAACAACTGAACAACATTTAGGTGACCATTTAAGGAGGCAAAATGTAGAGGTGTCCATCCGTCATTATTTTTCGCATTAACATTAACTTCATTAGAAATAAGATACTTAACAATATTGTAATTACCATTATCAGATGCGAAATGAAGTAGAGTATCACCAAAATTGATTCATATGTATCTTCATCTACCAAGAAAAGATTTGCTTTTTGAGAAATTAAAAACATAACAATATTAATATAATTATTATTCAGAGCTAAATGAAGAGGTGATCCAGAAGGACAACCTTTAGCAATTGAATTAATATTGGCACCTTGTGAAACCAGAATCTGAACAATATTAAGATGTCCTTTATCAGATGAGCAATGCAAAGGAGTCCATAGGTAAACCAAAGCTCACAATCATTAGTGCATGAATTAAGATTTGCGTGCATTTGGAGCAGAAACAAAACAACCTTATCATGCCCATTAATTGAAGCAAGGTGAAGCGGTGTCATTCCATAAATAAATGAGCTAATCGTGTTGTACAAGAGTTGACATCGCAGTTTTTACTAATTAGAAACTCAACAATCCTAATGTGGCCATTGCTTGCTGCATAATGAAGAGGGGTCATTTTATAACAACAAAAAAAACTTGATTAGTAACTGCTTCTATTTCAGATTTATTTGATTCAAAAATTTGAACAATCTCAATATGTCCATGAGAAGAGGCTAAATGAAGAGGCGTTAACATATATTGTTCATATGAAAATCGGTATTTCTCGAATTGATATTTGCTTTGGATTTTATTAAATACTCAACAACATCGATGTGACCATTTGATGAAGCAATATGAAGGGGAGTAAAACAATAATAAATAAAAAACCCATGGAATCTTTGGGATCAACATCAGATTTATTCCTGATTAGATAATCAACAACATTTAAATGTCCATTTTCACATGCTTTGTGTAAGGGCGTCCAATGATGATGATTAGTTATGAATTCATCCCTTTTGAGTTAATATCAGCATGATTCTCTAGTAAAATCTTAACAATATGCACATGACCGTTCAAAGATGCCTCATGTAGTGGCGTATTATTATGAAAAAGTAATTTAGGCACATATTTCTGGAATTTATATCATATTTTTGATTTAATAGATACTCAACAACCCCAAGATTTCCATTGAAAGCAGCATGGTGAAGAGCTGAATCTGTTTCATTCAAGCCATCGTTCAAATTGAGTAGATATTGGATTACTCTGGAGCTTCTATTTTGCAATGCAATATCAAGAGGAGTTAAACCAAAAGAAGAAATAGCAAATTGGATTCTTTGGCAAATTCATTTGCTTTGTTTTCGATTAAATATTTCACAATATTGATATTATCATTCTTGCAGGCATAGTGAAGAGGAGTATTTTTATCTTCAGTTTGAGAATTTACAAAAGCCATGTTATCAACTAAATATACCACCATACCCAAATGTCCATTCAAAGCAGCATAGTGAAGAGGAGAAAACCCATTTTCATCCTTTTCATCAATTAATAGGCCTTCTTCTAAAAATAATTTAGCAAAACTCACCCAAAAATACTCAGCAGCTTTATGAAATAGCCCTTTTGCAATTTTGAAAGGCTCACAAAGGTAAAAAATATTAAAATTACCAGAACAAACAGCGTTTGAGGGAACAAAATCATTTAATTGGTATCCCATTAGCAACAAAAAACGGAAGCATTGAATTGATCCAAAAAAACTAGAAAATGATAAAAAATCCATGTGACTTGGTTTGTTTGACCATTCGAATGGGTTCCACATACAGACATTTTGTTTGGAAACCCTGTTACTAAGACTTTTGAGTCGTTCTATATCATCATATTTTAAACAGTATTCTATTGATGAAGGAAGAAAACCATAATCTATTAATAATTGTAATTCTGGATATTCATCATATTTCCACATATCTTCCTCTTTTGAATCAATTACTATATCAAATTCTGGTATAAATGGACTACAATCAACAATATATTTTTTGAAAAACAAATAATGATACTTTTTTTGGCTTAACAAAATCGCTTCTTCAACCTCTGAAATGGCAAAAACACCTTTCAGAAAAAGTCTATATATCAAAGAAGGGCAAGAATCTATTCCTTTTTCGAGTATTTTAATCCTAAGCTCTTCAATACTCATATAATTTAGTGAAAATGCAACAAATTGCGAATAATTCAATGGTCGGATTTTTGGATATTGAACAAAGATTCTAGTCATAAAATCGATATCATCGCATTCCATGTAATTAAAATCTGGCTTTTCTCTAAAAATCATGGATTCAAAAGCAATTTGATCTTTCATTGTAAATAAGTCAAAAATGATAATTCAAAACCTAAAAAAAAATTGATGCATCCAAAGTTTGAAAAATAGGTAGAGATCTTTTGAAGAATTGTTATATTGTATCTCTATGATTTTTCATATATGTTTTTTTCGATTTTTTTACAATAATGTGGTTTCTTCAGGTTGCATTTATCACCTTTAGATTTCTGTGTTCAAGCTATAATATGATACAAATGGGGATTTAATTATGAAAACAAACATGAAAAGGACTTCTAACACAAAAAAGCCGATTTTACAAAACCGATATTAAAAAAATGAGTCTTAGTATGTTTCCCACTCATCATTCCAATGATTATGATAAAGAAATAGTTAATGAAGTGGATAGTATATTGTTGAAACCGATTTCCCAAATTCCCTCCTGTTTGATTGCTTTATTGAATAATAAAAGGAAGGCTGTCCTGATCTGCATTCTTCGAGCGATATTAGAGAACCCTTTTGCTGAAAATCATGTTTTTATTTTAGGTTGGTTTATTGTGAATTCATTTGTGCCAAATCTGACCCTCTTTGTTTTCTTCACAAGGCTACAAGCTGAAATTGCCAAAAAGTGTTTTATTGATTATTCCATTCAGCTAGCTGAGTGTATTCTTCCTCAGATTCATAAGTATCCCCTTTTCTGCAAGTCTCTTCTAGGAATTGAGAATTTGGAGCTCCTTAAGCCCGAACTCTATATTGTGATTGAACAAATTAGCAATATGGAATCTGTGCATTTTGATGTCCAAGATATGAAAAATCACTTTTTATTGCCCAAAGAAAGGCCTTCATATCCACCTGTGGAGCCCTCTCCACCAACCCCTGAGTTTGTTCCCCTTTCGGCCGAAAATGGAGTCCGGAACAATCTCTATATTTCGATTCAACACGCCATTACACTTAAGCCAGAAGAGCAAAGAACAATGTGTGCCACAATTTGTCTCAGGTTTTCTCCTCCATCTCAAGTAATATCACTTCCCCAACTTCTTCCTGCGGCTTGTGACTATGTCAAATGGCTTCTAAATAATACAAAAAATGCTGGTTGGCCATTATTCGATTATCATAGTAATTTATCTACTATGGGTTCCTGGATTGCCTTTTTGTCTATTTCTACAGGAAGACCGCCACCGGTTTATATGTTAGATGTTCCAAGACTATTAAGGGAATCTGTAGTTAATGGAGTTTTTGGCCATGCAATGGTTTTTCTGTTTTTTTATTTCCAGAAAATATTAATTCAATATGCTCCTCCTTGTCCGTACACTGTATCTGTTTTAGAAATCGTTTCTGCTGTTTCAAAAGTGCCTGGGATTCGAACAGATGTTCTTGGGTATATTGACTCCTTTATGCAAATGTTGAAAACAAATAAAGATTTTTATTATCGTAGGAGTATTGATGTTCCAATTGGATCTTTTGACCGACATGCAGTTTTCATATCTGAGCCCTCTACTGGTAATTGTGTGTTTTCAACCCAATTACCTGATTCCATAGTTTTAGAGACGAAATCTGTTTTGCCTGGTTATTTCAATTATTCTCCAATAATTGATCTGTTTGTTCCAATTGTAAAAGAAATCGCTAACAAATCAAGTTATTATGAGAAATACTTCTTAGTTGGTTCCCCGGTAAAATATTGTTTCTCTAATAAGAGGAGTTCATCGGATGATCTTATTAGGTGTTTAGTATCCCTTGCATTATCTTCTTCATTAGTTTTATCATCTGTTGCAACCAAATTATTTTTAAAAGTAACAAAATTTGGTGAGCAGCATAAACTGTGTAGGCTTTTTAGGTATATTTTTCCAAATCCAGTAATATTTTTTGCGTGCATTAAAAGGAATTTATTTTTCCCAGAATCTCTCAATGCCTTGTTTTTTGACTTACTTACCAATCCTGAAACACAAATTGTTTCTAAAGAAAAAATTTTGAGATATGCGGCAATGCTTCCAAGGGATAATAGGGCTTTCATCCCTTTGTTTAAGATTCTCGATTTTCCTTTTATTTCTAAGCAAAAAGATCCGATTTTTAATGATATTGATAATAATGATGATGTAGTTAAGAGTATTATAGGAATATGTCATAAATATAATGCTGAAACAATTAAAGGGTTTAATTATTCGTTCGGCAATTGTTTGCCTGAGAAAATGTTTACAATAATATCAATTATGTGCAAATCGGCCAATTCTCAACACATTGCTGATTCTAATATGTATAGAACTGACTATTCAGTTATTGATTTTATTGTTTGGGTATTTACCCATATACCCGATCGGCCCTTTTCTGATGATACACTACTTACTTCTCTTCGTGAAGCAATATTAATGATAGATCCGTTCTCTTTTTCCACAAAGAAACTATCTCGGACTGTTTTTAGGTTCATTTTTGTTTTGTTTAATGATGTTAATCCACAAAATAAGCAGTTAATTGCAAATCTTCTTTCTTCTCTTTCACCCATTAATTATCCATGTTTTACATGTTGTTGGATTAATTTATGTTTACATCAAAAAGTTTTTCCTGTTTTTTCTCAATCAAATGACCCGGTTTTACTACAGTTTTGTCTTAATTATGTGTTAATTTGTTTGCATATTGCTCAAAAAGAACCACATTTGTATTACCGAATTGTATGCAGAGTTTTGTACTTAATACAATCATCTAACTCAAGTTTCTTCTCTACCTATTTTCCGCTGTTGATTGAGTCACTTCCGCTTTGTTTTATCCAGTTTAGGAATATTATTCTTAATTCATTCCAGAATACCTCTGATATTCCACAAATAGGATTTAATTTCTCAGATATACTGGAATCAAAAGCTCTCACAGCAAATCTAAGAAGCCTTTTAAATAGTTCCAATACTGATTCTGCTTCTGGTATTAACTTTGTGATTGCAACATTAACAAGAGAATGCACTGAAAACATCACAAAGAACAAAATAATGTGGAGGGTTGTTTATTATTGTTTGAACACTTTTATAGAAGCCAATCGTAACAACACCAAAGCTTTGGAGATGACATCAAAGAACCCATGCTTTTTGCTTTTCAATACCTTATTGAATGCCTTTGACACTGAGATTTCCGCCCTATTGATCAGATTCCTTATAGATCATCTCAGATTTCCATCATATTTTACAACTCTTGCCTCTTCTCTACTGTATGAACTCTTCTCTCAGTTTTCTGGAAAGATGCATGAGATAATATTTGTTGAACTCGCAAGAAGGTTACTTTGTGTCGAAAGACCACCCGAATCGGTCCATAATCTGTTCACCAAAATTCTGAATAACCACGGCCAGAAACTGCATGAATACATGGAATCCCATCACCAATTAGATGTTTTCCTTGAAGTCACCAAAGCAATCTAATCCATTCAATTGTTTATTGATTAGTAAGTTCGAGAATCATTCTTAGCCTAATGTCGCGGGCATCAACTCCTGGGACTGGAGTCATTGGGAACCAATGGAGAACTGGTTGGCCAATATTTAATGGAGCCAATGGGATTTCAAGCTTTGAAATTTCATCATCAGCACTTAAACTGTCGTGGTCCTTCATAAGGATGTGTAGAACATCATGTTGTTTGTTCGCAACTCTGAATTGGAATCTTTCATCCCAAATTGGATGTTTGGTATTATTAATCGTTTTGGATCTCATGATTTCCTTTTGACCAGCCATCTGAAGGAAGCAAAATGGATCGGCCCAGCCACCAACATCCATCTTAGGAACGTTTTCGGCTTCGAGTAGGATAACTTTCAACACAGACATGTGAAGTGAATTGAGTTAAAACCGGTTTTTATCAATTTTAGTTGAAAAAGTTGAAAAAGAGATTTTTGAGAGCTGGACGTTATGTTCGTATCGTACAAAAGTGCCAAATAGGTTTTTAAAAGGACCGGAATAGGAGGGGTGGCAGCCTTTGTCAGATTTGTGTCATTGATAGTAAGGATCTATTGAATATCAGATATGTATCATTGATTGTAAGAAAAATTTGTGAGCTTCTGTTTCAGTTTCAATTTTGAATTCTAACTTCAAATTTTGAATAAAAATCATGATGGCAGATAATAGTTGGGCAAGTTTTGAAAGGATCAAAGAGAGTAAAGGATTTGTGTTTTGGTTGATTAGTGTAGAGGATGATCTGTAAATATCTGATATTCCTTTAAATACGATTTGGAAGTCTTTTTCTGGTGTTGTTTTTGCTTTTGAGTTAAAGTGCGCAAAGATGAATGAGAGTGAAGTGGCGAATGATTTCATAACGGAAATTGATTGGGTAAAACTCTTGTAAGTTGTGGAAAACTCATTTAAGCAATCCCTTGGGTTGGAATTTGATGCTGTCAATCCGATTATTCCTTCGAATTTTTCATTGATTTCCCATATTGGAATGGTTTCATTGATAAGTGTCTCTATTAAAAACACTAATGAAAACTGATCACTAGTTTGGAAATCAGGATGGTGCCTTTGTAATGCAGATTTGATAAGAAGTCGTGCATTTCGGGTTTCATTATTGGCTTTTTCTTGTGTATTAATCATATGATTGATAGCCTTGTGAATTAAGGTAATAATCTCGGAATTGTTTTGATTCTGATCGAATAAGTACTCTGGTAGAATCTTTTCTAAAATATGAATAAGTTCTATTGTGATATTCAAATCAGATTCTTTCATATGATGCTCAAAATATATTGGAGAAATTGAGAGTTTGGAAATTGGAGTGAGATTCTTAGAAGTTTCGAGAAATTGTATCTTTTTAATCATTGATTCTTTTTCGTGTTCTATGTTTTCGATAATAACAGACATATCAGAGTTGCTTTCAGGTTTATTTGATAAAATATTTAATAACTTGGCTATTAAACTATTATTACTTGCTTTATCATCCAAAACCAGAGTCTGGATTCTGGATTCATAGGCTTGTATCATATTATTCAATGCATTTATAATCTCGGAATTGTTGTTACAATTACCAATAATTAATCGAATGTTGTCAATTATTAAGATATTTGTATTTAAGTTTTCTTTAAGCGTATAATAATCTCGTTTTAGAGAGTCAAAATCTTGCTTAATTTGTGTATAGCTGCCTACTGCCAATTTTATTGATGGAACTAATGAGTTTTCTTGGATATTAAAACCTTGATTGAGTAATTCAACTGCAGTTGAAATATTATTGGTAAATAATGTACACTTCTCACACTTAATATTCTCTGGAGTGCTATAAGTTATAATAGAATCAATAATTTTGGATTCTTCTAACCCTATTGGATATGATCCGTACATATTAAAATAGATGGATTTCAGAATCTCTTCGTACTCAACACAGTCTGGGCACTCAAAATCATTAGATTGATTGTGGTACTCAAAACCAGACTCCTCAATCTGAAGGATTTTATTATAATGATTCGTATTTCTCTCTTCCTCGATTAAATCCTTGCAATGTTGTAGATAATTCAATAGCGTTTGCTCAGATGATAATAGATATGATGTTGACTGGAGACCAAAATTGATTAGAGATATCGTGTCAATTACAGAATCAAAACTGCTATTAGGTTTTGATTCTTCTTGCAAAGAAATACCAAACCTTTTAAAGATCAATTCAAGAACTAAATCTATTTTATCTATATTCTGGGTAATAGAATGAATACCTGAACTATTCTTACAATATTGCTGAAAATCTTTTATCACAGCACTACAAGAAGAAAAAATATTTGATCTAATTTTAGATATCTCTGATGATGGAATCCCAACATTTGAATATTCATGAAGAAATGAGGTATTCACTGTTCTTAAAAACTCTTTGATTCGATTAACAATATCATCACACTCTTTCATTGTTGCTATAAAATCAATATGATGCTTTACCGATTCTAATATTGAGTCTTTTTCAGCTTTTTGAAGATAAACTGCACGAGATGCTGTTTTCATATGAACCACATTACTACATTCATATTGAGAAATAAATTCGAAAACATTTGATATTATTTTAAAATGAGCATCCAATGAACAAACAAAAGACTCTTTTATATGATCCCTTTGGGCTACTAACTTTTTGGAAAAATCTTTCCAAAAGCAAAAAAAATCAATTCCTTTATCTTTCAGAGAAGAAGTATCCTTATTTGCATGATTGTTCATAATTGAATATGATAAAAGGCTTTCAAATCGGGAAATTTCGCGTATTAAATCATTATATCTTGTCTCAAGTATTTTTTTGTCATTTTCCTTTATTATATTGGATGAAAATCCTTCCCCGAGCCCAATAAAATACTGGGATGTCATTTCCATTGTATTTAAAAACAAAACTTGGAATTGATCAAAAGAATCCGATTTTTTCACGTCAACTTTTGATTTTGTGACTTTAGGAATGGAAATGGGACTATTTGATAGCTTTTTTGTCCCAATTGTAGATAACGAATAATGCTTTCGAATCTTTCTGTCACTCATTCACCAATATGAAAAAACTCTAAATGATTTTATTAACATATCAGATTAATTGGTTCGGATTCTTTCATGTAGATCCTCCTGCTTCAGTGGATCCAGTAAATTATCTGTATAAAAAATTGGTGGTATCAATTGTTCTGTGCTTTTAGAAACAGGAGGCTCAAATTTATCGGATTTATCCTCAGAACAGCATCCACCTCCAATATTACACACTAACATTACAATAATAACTAAAATAATAACAATTATAGCAAACACAACTATATCCATTCCATCACTTTTATCATCCCTTAACATACTGATGCTGGGACTCCATGTAGGGTCTGGTTTCATTGTCAAAACGATATGAATAATCGTAAAATAATTTACACAAGATATAATTTGGGATATATCCGAAGTGATGTATTTGATTAATTTTACACAATGTTTATTTGCTTGCCAATACTAATATTATCCAGCTGTATTTCCGAAAGCATAAGCAGCGGAAGATCATATTATTCATCTTCTGGAACATATAGTATTCTGTTTTGTTCATTTTCAAGGAGCAGTGTTTATACTGGTTCTGGAGGTGTGGTTTATCTTGTTGGAACAAATGTTATAGTTAATATTGAAGATTGTATGTTTTATAATTGTGTTGCAAAGGATCAAGGTGGCGCAATTGTAATTTCATCATCAAATGGCCAACAATCTCTGAATCGAGTATGTGCGAATATGTGTTATTCTACAACCACAGTGTGTCAGTTTGGGAAATTTGCAATTTTAAAAGATTTACCAAACTCTTTGCAAATGATATCTGTTTTGAATTGTGGCCCACAAAGCTGTAACCAAGACTATTCAATACGATTAGAGAAAGGTAACCAAGAGTTTTCTCAATCGAATTCGTCTAACAACTACTGCCCTAATTCGCCTGTGTTTGTTTCAACATACTTCGCCTCCCTGAAATTCTCATATTCAACGATTTTTCAGAATTATGGAGAAGATTCTGGGGTAAACATACTATACCCTTCATCTGTTCAAGAAATTCGCTTTAATAACTTTGCAAAGAGTATTATCAGTGCTTCAAATGGTCGTATTATTTACACATCTGGTTCCCTTAGCATTTCGTATTCTGTTTTTCGTGAAAATTCCGCAAAATACTTGTTTTATGTTTCAGCTGGTACACTGAGTGCAACTCATAGTTATTTGTCACATGGGTCAACTATCAACAAAGGTACTTTTGAAACGATAAATTGTTCGGCATTGATGTTCTCCACATATCATTTTTATCACTTTAATTCTTATCACTGTTTTGCAAATACCTATACACCAACTGCTAGTGATATTCCTTTGATTCGAACTCAGACTTTGGGTTCAACATTGCATCCTTCATTGTTTCCCGCTCAGACATTTGGTTATACATCGGTACCTTCATTGTTTCCTACTGCAAGTTTTTACCCAACAGTATTCATATCAATCCAACCTATTGGTTTCATTCTCTTGCTACTGTTTATATCACAATAACATAATCTAAAAATGTGTTTTTATCCAATTTTCGTGATTCCAGGATATTTTGTTTTGGAAATATCTGATGTAAATGCTTAAAATGCGCAAAAAATCATGTTGATCAGTTAGTCCTTAAATATGAAAATAATGATTCTGCGGTTCACTTTTTTTGTCAAATAAATCAACCAATAATACGAGTTTATCACTTGGATTGGTGGGAAATGATGCCCATGAACACATCGGCCTTTGAAATGAAGGATCGCTCCAGGGAACAACAGGATCTTTTTCGCAATTTCGAATAGAAGAGATTGACACATCACTATCAACCTGATGCGATTGAATTCCAATATCCTTTACATCAGGATCCTTTTCAAACATTACCTTCGTACTTTTTGAAGTACCTTTCATTTGTAAAATAAATAAACTAAACAAAATATAATAATTTACAATTCAGAATTATTTGTAAAATTTTCAATAAACTTTCTGAGATCTTCTGCCTTTTTGAAAACATGTATGTGGGTATTATTCCCAGAAAAATGAATCACTGCGGGTGTTCTCTTTGGCTCTGGTCCAAATAAAATTTCATTTTTGGAGATGTCCATTTTAAAAAATCTATAATGATTGTGATAAAGAGAAAGATTTTCATAAAGTGGAAACATTGTTTGATATATTTGATCCCATGCCTCATAGTATAATAGAAAGGTATGCCTATTATTTTGGACAATGGATTGATTCATAAAATTACAATTAATATCAGGAACAGATTCATTGTGTAGAATTTGAGATCTGGAACACTTAATAGAGGGTTTAATTAATCCGTTCATGTATAAATCAATATAACTGCATACACTTTTGAAATTAAAAGGACTACTTTCATTGTACAAATACTTATATGTTATGTTTTGAGAAAAATCTAGAATAGCAAAAGCAGGATCAGCAAACCTACTAAATCCTAATGATTGCATGAAACGATTACCGGACACTGCATCAATATATGCGAATCTGAGAGAACCCGAATACTTCTTTGCCAACATGGATAGTACATGAAGAACAATCTCTCTATTTTCTTCCTCAACAGGTGCAAAAAGTAATGCAGTGGGTTTAGATTCCTTATATTTGTGAATATTCCTTAGTTGAAACACTTCATACTCTGGGGTTGTATTATTAAATATCCAATTGCTTATCTCGGTTTCTGTAGATAGATTCGTAAGATCACGAAATATTATTTTGGATTTATCTTCTTTGCGAAATAACACAATTGAAGGAACGTTTCGAATTCGAAACTCATAAGAAGAGTCTGGATCTGGACAAAACCCAAAGGAAAACTTATCTCTAAGATTCAGAGATATTTTTGAAAATAGCTCGAAAACAGTACCTCCTGCTGTTTTCCCAAATAATATCACAGAATATGGATTGGAATCAACAAATTCCTGTGTTGATGAAAAATCTTCTAAAGTCTTAAATGCAACACCTGTTTTTTCCATTACAAAAGCATATATATCATCTGGGCTCCCTTTTCCATTATATTTAGTAATATATTTCCCATTTCGGAAAAAATAATACCCTCTGGTTCCAACATGACCAATGTTTTTAAGATAATTAGGGTTTCTATCACCATCCATAATTGCAAAATAGCATCTATTACTAATTTGATTCGCTGCTGATATGAAATCAGAAAAAATGCGATATCTTTGATCTTTTCCCTGTTGGACAAGCAGCAAAACCGAATGAAATCTATGGAAATATTCTGAAACGTTTGTTTCTGATACCCAAAATATATTTTTATCATTTTTTTTCGAATAAATCAGCTCACATAGGATCAGGAAAAGCATTTTTATGATTTTAAGATTGGTAAACAGGTATCTACAAGAACCTGTGGTATGGTATCAAAGTAAGGATGTCTTAAAGCCTCTATTGCGCTAATTCTTTCATCCGGGTTAGGGTTCAGCAATTTGGTAAGAAGATCAAGGAACAATGGATCACTAGAATTAATCAAGTCACCGAGCTTCTGTTGGTCGCCGTTTAATACACTCTCCGCATTGTCATATCCAATATTAGATAGCAAGTAATTGTTATCAGGAAATACCTTTAAAATCTTAATTGCTTGATCTAGAATGCAATCACCTCTAAAAATTGGTGATCCTGTTGACATTTCAGCAATAACACAGCCAGCACTCCAAATATCTGCCGAGAGATCATAATCTTCGCCTCCAAATAAACATTCAGGTGAAATATACCATATGTCATGAACAATGGGAGTCAGTTTGGGAATTGGAACAGGAAAAACTCTAGAATATGCGAAATCCGATATTTTGATATATCCAGTTCTATTGACAAGGAGTGTATTTGGATTGATATTTCTGTGAATTACTCTCTGGCTATGCATAAATGCTAATCCGCATAATATCTGATATGAATAAGACCTAATTAAATTTGCTTCGTTTTCACTCATCTGATTTCTTATTTTTGGTTTAATATACCTCCCAAGCGACAGATCCATGAATTCATACACAATTCTCATATAGTCATCATGTCTAGATACATCTAATAGTCTAACAATATTAGGATGCACCAAAGATTTAAACTGTGTAACCTCACGAATCACGCTTGTTCCAATTCCATCATCTATTTGACTAAAATATAACTCTTTAATCAACACTCGCTCAGAACTCTCATTATCACATCCAATAGACTCTGAGAATCCCCCCTGATTATTTATTTCCTTAAGTTTACTGTACCTGTTGTCATTCATTCTTCTAACAATGAAAAATGGTCTGATTGATTGTTAACAATCATGATTTAGAAATATTTTTCCTCCTCCGTAATTTAGATAAAGAAAAATGTTATTTTCAAATTTTCAATCAAGATCTTTCATGATTAGGATGCCCAGGGTAGAAAAAAAATTGGAATAGATATCAAAAAATACAGATAAATAAAAGCCATAAACAGAAGTGTTCGCCAAGATTATTTTGTAAATGCTGTTTTAATAATTGGCAATTTCAATGTATAAAAGTCAAAATGAGATCCATTGAGAACCCCCTGAACGGTGTAGTATACTATCATCATCAAAATAGAGAATATCATGAGAAGAAAAATGGATGAATAATTAATTTTCAATAAGAGACTCCTTGATCTGAACTTGGACTTTCACCCTCAACCCAATATCATCCAACCACAATACAAAATGAAATATCTTTTTTCTATGAACAGAAGATTGTCCAAATAGTAAGAATGGTCTTGGAGTTTGAATAGTATTGACATATAACATTGATATTGTTCCTTTTATTTAATGGATCTTTAAAAAAAGAAGATACCTTGTTGTTTGAGAAAGCCGAGTATGAGCTTCTGAAAATAGATGGAAACCAGAGACGAATACAAGGAGTCAGTTTTGCATTGTTTAAAAATCTTTAATATTGATTTGATGGAATATAAGAGCAAATTGATATTGAATCATCAGATAAGAACCAATATATGTAAAAAAATGCAGATCTCAAACTCCACTTTAAATTCATATTGAGGATTTAAAAGAACAAACAAAGACATAAAGCTTTAGTTAATGAAGTTCAATATTCTTCCAATGTAAGTTATTTATCTTGATTCTATCATTCATACTGATGATTCATTAGGTTCAGTTCAACCAAGGTGATTTGATAAAAGTGGCACTGAACTGGTTGATGAATATTAGGACTAAAGATACTCTGAAAAGTAACAAATTCATCAATTTTGAATCTGTTTACGCAGAAAGAATAATTGTTTTATTCAATGGTGGTTCATCTGGATCTATTCTTTCAGACCAATTAGTATCGTTAGTTAAGAATACCGATTTTAACGTTTGTGGGTCAATTCTTAATACTGTTTCCAGAATAATTTCCAAAGAAATCACCATAAGTTATAGTTTGGATTTGCTTTTCGATAGCATTTCTGATTTCATAAAAACAGTTGAGAACGTTAATTCGTTCAAGGTGTCTATTTTCTCTTATTTCAACAAATGTTCTGTTTTCCCGTTTGATATTCTTTCTAGATTGTCATTATCCAGCGCTTTAACGATTTCCACTTATGCATATGGTTCAACCTTTTCGAACAACATTAGAGAATTCATGGAAAATTATATATTTCCCAGAATTTTAGAATCTTCTAAGATTTCAATATGTGAATTAGTAATGTCTGAGCTCTGTTTTATTCCATTTGTTCCTAATGAGGTTAAGTCTTATCTTTCTATTCCATCAGCAATATCATCATTGACGCCTGTAGCTAATAATGATAACAAAAGGATTATGGTTCCTTTCTTCCAAACACTTCAAGAAACAAGATTGAACGAACTTTGTTCAATTCAATATCTAAGTAGGCTTTTTTCATTTTTCTCCGATTTTGATGAGAGTTATGCAGCTTCTTTTATTTATTTTTGCATCTCTCCGTATTTTCCAGTTAAAGCTCACTTTGAAAAAATGGATGATTCTTCAAGATTATCATTATTTAATGAATATAAGTATTTGTTTAATAGTTTAAAAGTTCCTTTAAGCAAATTGATTCAGTCATTAGATCAACCCTACTTGTCATCAATCCCCACCGATTCTTGCGGACTAATGTTTCAATTTTTATCAACAGTATTTGAACCAAATCTAATACCTTTTGGTCCATTAACTACTAATTGGAAAAACTCTTCTCTCCAATTGTCCATCATTTCATATATTGCTTCAAACACTGTTTCCTCAATCAACTATTCTCAGGCAGAAAGATATTTGAATCTGAAACAAATGTCAATTTCGTTTTCGCCTCTTTCAGATACTCCAAGTTGTTGGAATTCAATTGCCTTTGTTGAGAAGCTTATTGAGCTCTCAAATAATAATAGCAAATTACTATCAAGTCTTTTCAGCTCCTTAACCGATCAGTATCCTGCTTTGACAATCACTCTGATTGGTCTATCAAAGTATAGTACAAACCCTTTCGTATCACATACAGCATCATCAGCTCTGGTTAAAGTTATAACTTCTCAAAATTCATCAGACATATTTTCATTTTTATATAACACCTGTCATGATTTCGCAATTGATTTGGTTATATCTTTGTATCACCATAAACCACAAAAGATGGTGCTCATTGAAAAAGCTGTAGCTAAACAATATAACGAACTTGTCCTTAGTCATGATGTCAAATTCGCAATCGAATTAGCATTTTTCTCAACAACGAAGTACCCAATCAAGGTATTTTTTGAGAAATATGTATCAAAATATACCAAAGTTGTACTTCCAAAAATGATTGGAGTAATCAAAGAGATGATATCCGCAAGCATTATTTCTAATAGAATCATGTTTGTGAAGGATCTTAACGAAGTTTTTAGTTACATGAAAAATGATTTTGAACATTATTCAGTGGAAACTCAGAGTCTTATTAGGAATTTATATCAAGATGCCGAAAATACATATGAAGGATTAACAAAGATCCAATTTCAAGTTAAGATTCAAGAATCATATTTGAAAGAAATGAAACAAAGAGCCATTTTTATGTTTACTGATTTATTTAATGAAGTGAATACTCCAGAACATTATGCTCTGATTGTACAGAATTCTGTTCATACCGAGCATTTATTTGTAGTATGTATTACTCACTTTTTATTTGGAGAATTGAATTATTTGTCTCGTCATAATGAAAAGACTTTAATGTTAATATCCAAATTCTTTTCTCTTCTCATATCTAACAGCTCTTTAAATAAGAAGCAAACACAATTTATGTTTAATTTCATTAAGAACTCTCTAAATGAATCTGATAGATCACCTTCATTCATTTTTACACAGAAACTCTTGACTTATGTGCTTCCATCTTTGAAGAATTACCCTGAATTTGTTTTTTCTATACTTCAAGAAACACCTTTAAGAGATAAAGACTCTTATCTTTTTGAAAAGATTTATCGAATTGCTCAATCAATGAATACCCCATTGCATACATTTTACCCCAAGAAATTAACATTAAACCCAATTTTAAAGAGATTTGAATCACTTCGTCCTCATCCTAAGGTGTGCAAAGCTATTCAAACAATACATAGTGATCCCATTACCTTAATAACATTAATATCATCGAACAAAGCTGATTGGGATTGGATTGCTGATTATTTAATTTGCTATATACAAGATCACCCAAAGCAACTTGATGTATTTGCTGAAATCTTAATCTCACCAAATAGTGAAGACAAAAGAAGGTTTTGTGGGGTTGTTATACAAGCGTCTGCTGTTCAGGTTCATCAACATATTCATTCAGAATCCTTTTCTACTTATGATGGAGCTCTTGTAAGAAGGAGGATGATTTCTCTTGGAAAGTTCATCGGAAAAATCACCCTTGCCCAAGAACGACCTATTTTATCAAGGTTTCTTGACCTTAAAAAGATTTTATATTATGGGTTTTCTCAAGGGAAACTATATGGGATTGTTCCATTTGTATGTTCAATTTTCAAACAAGCTTCAAGCTTTTTCAATCCACCAAACCCATATACAACAAGCATATTCCATTTCTTGGCTACAATTTATCGTGTAGATTCCTTGAAAACATATATCAAACAACAAATTTATCTTCTCTTTACTCAGTTTAATATTACTGTTTCAATGTTTGTTAACCAAGGGTCTAGTTTTCCTTCAGTAGTCAATAATAATTATGATTTCTATCTTACCCCTTTTTCTTTGGTTCATATGATGCCCCAAAAGGAGGTAGACAAGTTACTTTCATTTGATGAGTCCATTCTTTCAAGATACATATCCAGCAATATAATAATGCCTGAAGGACTATACCCCACAGTATCTCCTGAGATTAGAGAAAGGATCAGAAACGACCTTACCAATCATACAGTTGCTGTTTTGCTATCAGAAGGCCAGTGTTTTTACAAAATAGCCTCTTCCACAGCTATTGAGCTAATTAATAAAGATTTATCCGGATGTGAAAATCTCATTGAAATCGGAAAGGCTATTACTAAACAGTACTGCTCTGCTCTAACACTATCATCAACAACAATGAAATTTACAAGACATTTTACCAACTTAAAATCAACATATAATGACCTGGATTCTGATTGGATTGACTGCATAATTGTTCGGAATTATGAATGGATAACCCAAATGATTAGGGATATTGTTAAAGAAAAAGCATGGGAGATTGTGAGAACTCATATTTTGCCAGAAGAGCCTTTAGTTTCTCGAAAAAAGGCTTCAGGAATCTCATGTGCCAAACCTACAATTTCTCCTCAAGTGCTTCAAATATACTCTGATTTTTCTGAAATATCAATGTCGCAGCAAGTCTTCCCAATATATGATCTAATATCTGCAAAAGAAAAATCAATAAGTATAGATCCGATTTTTGAAAACTATATTCAATCATGCAACAAGTTATTATCGATCGAAGGGTCGCAATCACCAGAGTCTCATGTTGATGATAGTAGTATCTTTTCTCATATCAATACTTGTCCTACTTTTGAAGGTTCTTTGCCAAAGATTGAGTCTGTTCGATCAGCATTAAGGCCAATTTTTATATGGGTTACCAAACAAAATAGAAAAGATGTTGAGCGAGTTTCGTTGTTTTCCCTTGAAAAAATTTTGCAGACAATCCCATCATCACTGATTCCTAAGATTCAATCATATGTGCTGTCTTGGATATGGCTGTATCGTTCTCCATATTTTATTGGAGAGTTGATAAGGCTTAATCTTATCCTTATAAGGGATCTGGATGTATTATTGACAGACATGATGAACTATGAACCTTTTAGTGTAAGAAATGCAATTAGTGTTTGTCAAATTCTTTACTTCTTAATGATTGATACTCAACGAGTAGAACCCACTCAAATGATATCTACATTAACTGTTTTATGTAGTATTCCTCCAGGGATTTCTGAATTATCGCAAATGCCTCAACTCTCAACTCTCACCTCATTATTTGAAAAGAAAGATGTACCCAAACATCATTTATCAGCAGCATCAGTTCTTCAGCCAGTTTCAACATTTGACCCTCTTGAAGATATTGGGGATATTGAAAAAATCAAAGAGGTAATTAATATTTATCGTACTTCTTTAACAAAGAAGAATGAGGGAATGATTAAAGAGCAAACAGCGGCATTAACTCAATACGGGAAAAATTTGTTCATAGTTTTTTTCACCACTCAGACATATGCATTATCCAGGCAATTGCTTTTGTCATTGGCTGAGATCAACGAGCTTCATAACCAAAGGCAAAACATTTTAGATTCATTGTATTTCATAATTCATGGAAATAGAAATGTAATAGGATTTGATCACACAAAACATTATTATGTGCTTAGGTACTTTTTAAGTCATATCTATCCATTTATGAATGGTGATATTATCGAGTTTTATGCACACTTTCTGCACAATCTGAGACCCATGATTGCCCCTTCATTTACTTTCTTTTGGATTGAGTTGATATCTGATAAGTTTTTAATATTTAAGTTGATTTCATCCCCACCAAAAGGATTTATCACTTATTCTGTTTTGCTAACAGACTTTTGTGCTTCAATATGTTTTAATGAGCCAACAACCAACAAAGAAGCATTTCAACAACAATACAATGGATTCCTACGGCTATTGCTTGTTATAGGTCATGATAATCCATCATACCTCGCTTTTATAACTCCTATTCTTCTTCACCAGCTTCCTTTCCATTTCTATCAATTAAGGAATATCTTGTTATCTAACAATAATTTTTCTTCCTATTCATATCATTCTTTACCACAAGATATTCTAGAATCATTTATAAATGAAGTAAATGGACTTATGAACAAAATCGATACAGATGGTATGAGTAAATTGATTTCCAGAATTGAGAAGAATCATGATATTCAGTATCAAATGTTGAATGAGATTATTATTTTATACACTGATCCCAAGAGAACTAACACACCAACAGATTTCTTAAATAGTTTTGTCCAATCAATAACACCAGATTTAGCCTACTCGTTTGTTTCTGTTGTTACTGATGGTATTAATTCTATGAATAACAATGTATTATCATATCAAAATATAATCCAAACACTCTTATTTTCAGGAACAATGTGCAAAACATTATGTATTGGAGAGATTGTAATGAGAGTTTTAATTGAAAGATTGTCTGTTCCTCCTCCTCACCCATCCCAATTAGTGAATTTTATGAAGCTTATCTTCTCAATGTCACCATCAATTTATAAGCTACGATTCATTGAAAGTAATAACTCAATAATATCTTATTTAATTACACTTGAAAAGCTAGTAAAAACAGCATGAATTAGAAAGTTTTAGCTATTTTCCATTGTTTGACAATATGTTATAGCATATACAAGTTTTTGGTAGCAGATTTCCTCAGTTGAGTATGGTGGAAGGTGCAATGCATAGAAACAGGTTGAGGCGGTAGGTAGTGATTGATCTGGAGTTCGACAGCCGAGCTTATCAATCTTGAGACGGAAGTCCTTTTGAACAGATGTGTTTGGTAATCTTGTGAGGGTTGTTTGGAATTTAAGAAGCAATCTCAATTGCTCAGAGTTTAATCTTTCAACAGCTGCCCAATAGCGTTGTATATGAGGATCATCAGGTCCTTCATAATCAACAACTTTTGTCACATCTTTCATGTGTTGAACAGAAATCCCACTTGTTCCTTGTAATACACGTGCCAATAGAGGACCGTTAAGAAGTGGATGCTTTTTGAATCCAATATTTGCCTGGAATCCTTTTCGCATTAGTTTAAGATAAGGTTGAATCATTTGGAGTTTGTATGTGGTGCATTGAGCAACATAAAGTTCTATTTGATTACTATCAACAAGTGTTCCTGTTGGGTGTCCCGGTAATTGAACAGATGCCCCTGTCCATGTATTTGTCTTCCATTCAAAACCAAGTTTGGAATAATCTGTCAAGTTCTTTGACTCTCTCATATGAGATATATGATCAGCAAACTGTTTGTCAATATCAAATATATCAATTGTTGAAAGCTTTTCTTTGGATAAATATTTCCAAACTAAAGGAGCAAACGGAATATCCTGTACAAAGCCGGATCTCATAATAATACCCAAAAGAATACCAATTGCCGTATAGTCAGTATTCCTACTAATTGATGACTCAGTATATGGGATGAAATATTCCCTATTTGGTCCTTCTTTTCTCATTCCATTTGGAACAGGGATTGATAACTCAGTGGATGCCTCAAATATCGACGTTGTAGCTTCTGTAAGGGCTTCTCTCATTGGACCACCTGCATCAATTGCAGCTTCTCCCACAAACGAAATCTTCCAAATGGTATCTTGGAACCTAAGTTTAATGTCATCTGGTTCTTTAAACTGACTAGCAAATTGGGAAATGATGCTGTCTGTTGGTGATCCAGATCGATCGAGAATCCTTCTTTGAGCTTTGTGTCGGTCAAGTTTGAACAGAGGGAGATTTGATTTGTTTTGAGGCGTTACTCTTTGTCCTTTAACAACAGCTAATATTGATTCTGCTGATTCTTCAATAGAAATATAAGATTGTAAAGATGCCCATGTCGACTCTGGAACTGCTTGTTTCTTTGTTAAGCGAATGAAATTGAACTGTTGGAACATGAGAACCCTAAGCGCCAATACATTCGTTGAAAACTGTCCTTTAAGGGAGCATTCTTTATCACAAAAATCTAATACAGCTTGATACAATGGTGACTCTAAAACATATCTTGGTATTGTCATCCTAATATGAGCAGTGTGTTCAACTTTCCATTGAACGAATTCCTTCATATCATTAATAAAGGCTTCTCTTAGAGGAATAATATTAATGTTTCTAGGTGCGATTGACTTTTTAGAAGCTTCAATATCGCTAGGTGATGGTACAATATTAACCTGACATTCATTCCAATATGAGGCAACCGAATTGATTCTGAAGAATATCTTTGGGCTGCCAATAGTTATCTTTTGTGTGAAGGCATCCCTCATTATGTAGTTTGGTGATATAAATGATGGTACAGTATCAAATACTATCATAGCATCATTTGATAATGAGCATGTGAAATTAAACTGAAGTTCATAACGAAGCCTTGATGGATTATCAAACCTTAGCATATCATCACCAACTCTAATATAGAAGGGAAGAATAGGGTCGTTTTTAACAGGCCAGTTATTTGTGACTCTCAACCATAGACCAAAAATTTCCCAAAATGGAAACCCTTCTATTGAAGATGAATCTGATGAAGCCAAAAAAATCGATTTGATACATTCATCAAAACCTGTCTGCATAGCACCAATATCAACTATCCTTCCAGGGATCGAAACAGAATCATTTGGTAGCGCATTGTTGTTTGACAAACCGAAAAATTCAGGGAAGTATCCGGATAATAGCTTACAGTATGGGGAGAGAATAACTGAGGTTTCTCTTCCTAAAAAGCTTAAACATTTATCATATCCAATCGATCGATATGTCTTTAAAGTCATACCATATCTGAACAATGACTTCAAATACTTCCTGGAATAACCAATCGGAGAAGGAGGAACCTTTGATTGAATAAATAATAACAAATCTGGAATAAATGGTAAAATTAAGGGTGATTGGGCACTAAACATATCCATTATGACAATTTTCAAAAGTAGCTTTTCTTCATTATTTGGTTTAAGGAATAGGAGAGCTTTCATTGCAAGAATAAGTTCATATGGTGTATCAAAAATCCAAGAATTATCATTCTCATTCATTTCAAACAGCGAAATTTCTTTTGTGACTGCAATAGGCGAAAAATCAATATTCACAGGACCTGATCTGACAATCAATGGCATTGGCATTGTACCATTAATCATAGGTTCTATGGTTTTGATGAGTATATTATTGAATGTTACAATTCCAGTTTTGAAATGAAGTCTGAATTGGTTTGGAGGTATTGAATTTGGTGGAATATAAACATGATAATGATTAGGACTGCTGCCAATGTGCAAATATTCCGAATTAACAGAGTTGATCAAATATGAAGAAATCAAAGAAGGTAGAACTTTCATTTGAGTTATTTTAGCAAGAGATTCTTTAATTTCACTCTCTAAGTTCATATAAACACCATTAGTATCAGTGGACATTTGCCAAATAGGTTCTGTTAAACTAAATGGAATCTTGCCATCTACAAGCTTTGATGGTATATAGAGCTCAAGTGTGGTAATAAAAATGATAAAAACCCGAATGAGAATCTGTGGATCAGAAATCTCATACCCGTGAATAATATGCCTCAAAATGGCAATGGTAGACAGTTGTCTTGATAATTTTTGATGAAGACCTCGAATGAATTCGTTGATAATCATATAAGATGCCTTTTCAGAGAGAATAGGATGAATGATAATATTCTCAGGAGTTTTTGAAAGCATATTGCTTATCTTAAATTCAAATGGAGCTTGAGGTATTGGTGGTAGGTCTGGAAATTGAGATAATTCTGCTGGAAACTGGTTTGGATTCTCTACCAATGAATCATTAACATCATATAAGAATTTATTATTGTTGCAAAATAGTGCTCCTTTTTGTGGAATATCTGGTGGAATTTCAGAACAGAATAATGATTGTGGGTCCACAGACGTATCAATTTGAATATTGATATCTATTGGATGAACAATAATAAACCTGAAAGAGGAGCCCATTGGAAACTGAAACTTGAAGTTTCCAATTTGGAAAAACTTTTGTTTATAATTAATAAAACATTGAATACCATGTATACTAGGCAATTGAGAATATGATGTTCTTGATGGATGATGAATTCCAGCAGGATATTCAAAAAGAGAATACCTAGTATTCACAACTTCAGATGAATTCGAAACAATTCCAATATACCCAGAGGCTTTCGGCGAAGAAAACTTAACGGTAATAGAAAACCATTCAGAATTTGGATGTATAGGCGATGATATATGAGAAACATATTTTGATTTTTGGGATAACAATGCGGAAAAAACACCAAGGCTTTCCTTAATGGTTTTATTCATTAGAATTGATGTCATTTGATAATCCTTTGGAATGGTGGACATTGGAATTGGAAAACTATATATTTCACGAATTATTCTTTCAGGGAGATTTTTTGCAAATTCTCCGTTTTGCATAAAATGAGAAATAGCTTGCATATAATTCAACGCAGGTATTGATGCAATGTCTGTAAAACACCTTTCAGCAAAATCATATATAAACTGGAAATGGGGGAATAAGGTTGGTGGCAAAGTTAACACAGGAATAGGATAAAAAACGTGTGTATCAGTAGAATCAACAGGCATAGGCTCATTGTTGAGCTTAAATGGCTTTGGATAGAAATTAAACTTCAGCCCTTCTTTTGAAGGTATAGCAATATAGTCACAAACATTTGATTTGCTATGGTGATATCTAACTGTACAAAATGCTCTAAAAGGTTCAATATATGATCCAATAACTGCAAATAATCCGGAAATAGCATCATCTTTCGCAACTAAAGGAGTACTTAAAAGAATACCTGACAGATTACTTTTTCTATTACTAGTTCCATCAATTAAAACTCGTCGTAGAAGCCAAATAAGTTCATAAGCAGTGTCAAGATTGGTTTGTGCAACCATCATTTCACCAATAAAATTATAAATTCGTAGAAATGCCATATCAATTAGATTATCATCAATATTAGGAGAATTCAAAACATGGAATAGTACTCTATAAAGATACTTCTTTTCTCTTGGTTCGCATGCCCAAAAGAAATCAACAAAGAAATTATAAAACTGATGAGATGGAGAACAACTAGCAAATAACTCAGAAACCAATAACCATCTTAAGGCATCTTTTGATTTGAGATCAATCAAATTAGTGGGTATATCTTGGGCCCCTTTTATCAATGATAGCGATAATGCAAAGAATGGGAGACGCATTTTGCTTGACAAGAATTTTTCAATCATTAAATCAAGAACAGCACTTTTCAAAGATTTCTCAACTAGAATATCTTTAAAGAATCTAAATGACATTAAAAGTAAAACCGAGCTATTTGTCATTTCGGCAATATATGCAGATCTCCTAAAGAATGATACCATCACATCAGAAAAACCTTCTTTGAGTCCTGATATCTTCAAAATAGAATTTAGATTTTGGAAATCCTCAATTTGACCAAAGGCATGTGATAAAACAGAAGCAATAAACGGATTATTAATTTGGGAAAACAGGCTATCTACATATAAAAATCCCAACAATGTGAGTTTGTTTCTGATTGCTTGAATGCTGATTGCATAAAGAAAACTCCGAGGAGTTTCATCAGATGATAAGAGCCTTTCAACATCTTTTGCGCTAACTTCATAATCCGAATCGGGTTCCATTCTGATTAACATCATAGTCTTTTGCTTTAATAGTTCAAGACTCTTGCGACCCTTTTCCAATTCTTCTAAAGACGAACCTTCTATGTTAGCATCATTTTGCTTAATTTTTCTATTAATTTCACGATAGTTATTCCGTAATTTCATCATCATATCTAGGGCTTCATTAAATTTATCAGATCGGTTATGTTCAGCTGTAAATTCAAACAATTCATTTAAACACCTCGTATGCTTACATATTGCAATTAAAAACTTCTTATCCATTACTTTAATATCAGCTTGCAAATTTCTATTAAGCTGAGGCTTGAATTTTTTGTATATTATATCCATTATTCCATTATCTTTGGTAATAAAGTATTGTTGGCCGATATCATCAAGTTCTTCATTTTCCAGAAACTCTTCAGCAAATATGTAATCATTTTGCGAAATCCTGAGATTACTCCTAATAAGCCAAGGTGAATTCTTTTCAACACTTGATAATGTACCTCCTTGAATAAGAGTTGAGCACAATTTTCCAAAAGTAAAAATAAATAGAATAGCGGTCCTATTTTCATTAGATACCTGCGAAATGCTATTATTAATAAAAACTGAATTGAGAATTTTCATTGAGGACGAGTGAAAAAGAGAGATAAGCATTTGAGAAATGCAATGTATTTCTGTTAATGGAGATAATAAGCGTAGATAATTATTAAATAGAAGAGATGCAAGGGAGGATATCAATTCATTAGGGTCTCTGGAAAATGATAGAGCACTTAAATAAGAATTAAATACCATTAAAGAATAATCATAGAAGTAATGAAGGGGGGTTTTCTTACCTTCAACAAGTTGTAGATCAAACACGACAACAGGCGGATCTGATTTTTCAATAAAAGTCTGGGTTACTGTAAACAACACTCTTTGTTGAGTAAGAAGAAGCATTAATGAGGAATCAGAAATGCTGGATGATTGAATTGCATTATTTGGCATTAAAGCTCTCAGAGTTGATGATGAAGTAAGTGGAATATATGCCAGAAGAGAAGATTTCTCTATTTTCTTATGAATAAAAGATAGAAGCGATGGTTGTTGACATTTAGCAACAAGTTTAACCATTGTATCAACTCTTTCTGATTTCAAATCTTTAAATAATGCAGGAAAACTATTGAAAAACAAAAAAATGGATATATTATAAGGTAAAACAAATGCTAATTCATGAATCTTATCGATTGTTTCAGTGTCAGTGGTACTTTTGGATGATCTTATATGATTATCAATCAGTGCTGCAGCAATAATAAATACCTTTTCTTTGTCTTGATTAGATAAATAGCATTTAGGTTCTAATATATGGATACATGAATCAACAATAGACAAGACCATTTCTTTCGAGCTTGGAATAAGTGTAGGAGGTACAACGTGCGAACCAATCGAATGAAACACTGAATGGTACAAAGGGTTAATATAATCACTAATAGAAAATTCATAAGTTTCTGTAGTAACTTTTTCTGGGTTGGGCAAAAACAAGTATTGAGGGCTTATTGATCCTATATATGCATATTTTTTCACAAGAAACTGATTTTTTTCGGTTGTAATAGCCCAGTGGCACCTATTTATTGAATCAAGTGAAATAGAAAACAAAATATCTTCGCATTCATAAGATTCATCATATAAAAACTTTCCATCTATTAATGAGAATGACCTCAAAATTACTTCGTTTGGAGAGACACGAAAATGAAATCCAATACAGGTTCCGGAAACTTCGATTGGAATCTTATCAAGATTTCCTTCAGGTAGAGGAAATGGAATTACATCTTTGGGCTTAGATATTCCTTTTGTGAGCTTAATGGACCATTCTTCCTTTGTTTCTATATTAATACAATCACAATTTATTGTGTTATTATTCTCAAATCGCCCAATATGAACCATAATACTACCATTTGAAACATGACCAATGCATTTTTTGCTATATTTAGGAGGCAACACAAACTCCGAAACTGCCAATGGTTTCCCATCAGGGCGCAGAAAAGTATTAATATCAAATTCATATACTTTTTCTTCAGTAAAGACACATATCTTTTCTTTCAAAGCAACCAATGATGCCATTTCAGGTGAATCAAATGGGAGCTTTTTCGAAGTCTTTGGTAATAAAGCACCATAGTTGATCAGTGGAAAACATTGAATAAAACCTTGGAGACACAAAACAAATAAAAACTTTCCATTTGATGATGTACCTAATGAATTAACTCTGGTTGAAGAGAAAGTTTCAGATGTTCCAACACCAGTCATCAAAAAATTCTTTGATGGCGGTGTTAAAGAGGTAGGAGGTAATAAATTTCGATAGAATTCCATTATTGGAAATAGGTTTGGCCGAATATCCATTCCAACTTGGCGATACTTACTCAAATTCATGAAATAGCCAACGAAAGAGTCAGAATTAATTGGAGTAACATCTTGCTCTACTGCTTCTCTTACAAAATCAAAAAAGCAATTGTTGAATTTGATAATTTGCTTATTGACAGATAACCTCATTTCAGCAAAAGTTACATAATTGTTAAATGATGCATCAATCATTTTAATTATCTCTTCCTTTTGAATATCGCATGCCTGAATAATATACTCAATAACTTCAGGAAGATTTTCAATTTGTTCATAACATCCAACTAATATATCAACAACCTCAGAAGGCGGCAATTTATAATTTACTTCTTTGCGAGTGTTCCTCTTACTAGATGAATAATAAAACACAGAATTCGAGAATTCTTCCAGAAACACAGGTGAAAAGGCGGATTTATAACTCTCTAACGGTAGGTAATCAGGAATAGATGATGGTGGATCGGAGCGCTGACTCGGTAAAGTGGTTTTAGGAGGACGACGAGAATCCGTCATAAATACAAGTTTTTGTTAAGGAGGATTCGGTTTTTATTTCAATTTAATGTCAATTTTTCTATCTAAGAGAAATTCCAACCAGGTAAAATGAGCAAAAGGGGCAGGTTAATTTTGGGTCGAGTTATTGGAATAGTATTTGTATGTTTGCTTCTTCCATTTTTTTTTGGGGAAAGGGACACATGCCCTCTTTGCAAATTCTCTCCTTTTCATGAGCCAAGTTCGAGTAAACATGATGTTATTCTTGCTTCTGCTCTGTCTGAGATGAAAAGGGTTGAATATTTTATACGGACACTACGTACAACAGGATGTCGCGCTCGGGTTATCCTTTTTCTTGACAATTTGAATCAAATTGACTTTTATTGGAAGAAGATTCTGAAATTGTGCGATATTGAAGTTGTTTTGGTGCATTACCAAAGCGATGTGATTCATTCTGCTCCAAAACTCTCTCGGTACTATCACGAGTATGAATGGTTGAAAAATAACATCAAGGATGTCAATAGAGTTTTGCATACAGATACATTCGACGTTATCTTTCAGTCAGATCCTTTTATTTCCGACATTAATGAATCAAATCTCTATTTTACTCTCGAACCAGTTACTCTGTCAGAGTCTTTGTGGACTGAAAAATGGATAGAGCAATGTTATGGCCTTGAAGTTGTCCAAGATTTCTCTTCTGAGTTTGTTTCATGCAGCGGAGTAACTTTGGGGGGAGCCAAGCCCTATTTCAAGTATCTTGAGATATTGGTAGGGTCACCTCAATGGAGCAGATGTTTTGGACATAGTTTAGATCAAGCACACCACAACTATTTGCTTTTTTCTGGAGATTTTCAATCGGCGGGGCTATCAATTGAATTCATGGACTGTCAATCTCCATACTTAACAATGCATTTCTGCTGCAAGAAGCAAAAGTGTACACTTAAATCAAAAGGTGTATTATATATTAATTCATCTAACCCACCTGTGCTTATTCATCAATATAACAGATGGAAGAATATTACGCAAATGAATTTTAACAAATGCCCAAAACATAACTTTTATTATGGATTTTCAAAATTCTCTCTTGTCCATATATATCCATCTGTGTCACCTGCCCCAATGAATACTATTTGGCCTCCATAAGGATAGTTGGATTGCTTAACAAAAACATGGACTTTATGATAATTTCTTGATTTGAAACAAGACATCAAAAGAAATGGATAGAGATAATATATGTTTACTAATGGCTCCATTAGATTGAGTACCAAGGAAGTTTGGATATCGGAATTACCACATACCAAAGATATTTTTATATTTTATTCATTTATTTTATGAAGTCATAGATTTCTTTTCAAACCCATTTTTGTTAATGATTGGGCAAGCATGCTGACTTCTTCAGGTAATGGTATTATTGAAGGTGATTTTTTGTCTTTTTTGGGCATTGGTAAGTTTTTCGAGTTCTTTTAGCAAAATCAAAAGAAAAATCCTTGGCTAAATATGTTCAATCAATCCGGATAATAGATTCAGTGATGCTTGAAGTATCTCCAATTCATAACTGAATGTTGGATATATGAAAATACCACCTTGTGGATACAGTCCTCTTTTTTAGAATAAATAATGTGTGAAGTTTTCCGTGATTTGTTGTATTATTGAAATATCAATTTGAATCAGCTTTCTAATGATCAACCCATCTCGTTTTATGTTGAGAAAGACAAAAAGAACAAGTCAATGCTTTGAAAAACCTTTTTGAGATTTAAGAAGATAATTTTATGTTCTTTTATTTTCTGTCTCAAATCTAAAATACCAACAATATGGTACCCAAATTGGAAAGTAATATAGATAGATATAACATTTTCCCTCTCGATCTCCCGGCATTCATCAAATCATCAAGAGTTTTTTCATAATAATAATTGTACCAAAAACAGAATGTTCATTATTCAAATATTTATAGTGACTATTTCACTGAAGAAAGAGAAGGGAAATCACCCCCAAAGGAAAGTTTTTCATATGCTTTGTTTTCATGTTTAAGATTGCTTGAATCACTGAGTCTGATGGTTCAATACCAATAATTTTTTTAAAAGCAAAAACTAAAATTGCAAAATTGCTGGAAAAGCCCATAAACACCACCAACTCCTCTCAATAACTGACTTCTGTCTTCAGAAGAAACACATAAAGCACTTAATGAAAAATGATGGCAAAAATATTAATTTGATGAACATTTTTAATTACAATATTGGACTTTTTGGGGATACTTTGACCGGAAAAACACATGTTTTTAGGGTATATATGCACAAAATGAAGACCCTACAGATAAAGATTATATGGGTACAATTGGAACTGAAGTTGAAAAAATTGTAGATCAATATGGAATCAAAGCTTTGATATGGGATCATGCCCGTCGTACACATTATAGAAATATAGTTTTACATTTTATTTCTCGATTTGATTTTATTTTGTTATTTTATAGGACAGATAATCTGGAGAGTTTTCAATCTCTAGACGAATGGTTGAAATCCATTAAAGAAAATTGTCCCGATCATGGTGAGATCATTTTGGTAGGCAATAAAGGATATTTTGAGTATATACAAAAGGTTTCCAAAGAAGAGGCTCTGAAATTTGCTAATAACCATTGTCTTCGCCATTTTAAGATTTCTACTTTAACTAGAGAAGGATGCAGTGCTCCATTTGATTATTGTGCAGAAAGAGTCAAAAATCGACGTGATAGTTTATTAAGAAAATATCAATTCTTAGCAGTGAACAAAGGTAGCAATTCTTTTAATATTCCATATGAAAAAGGCGTTTTGATTTTTGGAGAAAACAAATATAAACATTGGGAATACAATATATTCCCTAATTCAATCAATCTTCAAGAAGGACACCTTGAAGAATTGACCATGTATTGTTATAATGATTCTATTCCATATTTTATTAAAGATATTCAAGAACTTCATAATGAAATTCTATATTGGAATAGTGACAAGGTGGTTCAGCAATCATTGAATCAAGGAGTGTTTAATAATTATGAAGATCTTGTTATAATTCGTCGAAGTCAAGAGTATTGTGTTAATCGAGGATCTGTTTGTCGGGCATCCAAATTGCTTGAAAAGTTAATTTGTAATGCGAAAGGAAAATCAGTTATTTTTCTTGAAATCAGAGGAGATAATTTCAGTAGTCTAGTTTTTGATATCTTTGTTGGTTTTCATCGAATGAGTGATTATATTATTCCATTTGATGTTTTTGATGAATTTGAGCGATTTTGTGTTTTTTATGAATGTGATTGTATTTTGAAGCATCTTTCATACCATCGAATTGATTCAATTATCCAAAGCCTTTTAAAGAACGATATTGTAGATATTGAATCATTTCTAACAAGTTTGTCATATACAAGTATAGTATCTTTGTTATCCCAAGATTCTAAGTATCTTTTTCGTCATGAAAATTTTTTCAAACTTGGAATTGGTCTTCATTTTTTAGTTTTTTCTATTGAAAACATTCATATAACAAAAGATTCTTTAGAATCAAAGGATAATAATGATCCATCGGATTTTATCTTTTTTTTAAACTCACTTATTGGATATCATGGAATTTGTTGTATAAATCTTCTAGGATATCTTATTTATAATAATTTAGAATCACCTCATATATTTGATATTTTAAAAAATAATTTCTCCAAATCTAGTATTCTCTTCAATCTTTTTTCATCAATGAAATCTCATTCAGAACAAATATGCAATAAGGATCAACAAACAAAGAAGAGATTTCTGTTATTCTAACACATTTGAATTTTCTATTTGATTATAATCTCAATAATTACAAAGCTATATCACATGATCCAATAATTATTCATCAATTAATTGTTTGTTACATATTTCTATTAGGAATGTGACTTGGGTATATTGTTTGAATATAGGGCCTTTGTTTTTCCATTGATGGAGGTTGAACATGAAACAAACTGCCAGAAAACAAAGAAGTATATACCTGGCTAGTATCGAATATTTAATAATAATAATGAAATATATTTTCTAATTCATTCTCAAAATTCCAAGAACCAAATCAATACTATAATTAACAATTCGAAATAGACTCGAAAAAAGCTCTAGTAACTATCGAAACCTTCTATTCCGCCCTCTGATTATCAGTAAAACACAATATTATGTCTTCTTGCAAAGAATTAGGAATAGAGATCTTTTTTAAGATATCCCTTGGGATAATTATTGTCCAATTCCCCAAAGTGAATTCTAGATCTCTTCTTTACTCATATTCTGAATTAGAGAGTCATCTTCAAAAGCTGATGTTAAAATATATCAGTGAAGAAGAATTGTATTTCGAGTTAATTCCTTTGATTGGAGATGAAAGAGATGACATTTCCTTTATTGACCGTATTCTATCTGATGAAGTGATTATGGATGATAAAAATATTATGATTGATAATTTTGGGATTAGGATAGTTGATATAGTTATTCTCAAACTGATAGATAAAGAAATACTTAACGGAATCGACTTGATTAATCGGAATTTGAAAATATCAGATCATATATTGACAATTATTTGGCGAGATATTCCCAAAAATCAGCTTATTTCTTTTATGAATAGAAGAACGAAGACCATTCATGCAATTAGAATCTATTGTGAATTATTGCTATATGAAGAGACTTTTTTACCTGCTTTTAAGATTTTGTTTGGAGATTTAGATTCTTTTCCTGAAGTTGTCATTCAATACATTGATAAATCATTTCGAGAATCAATTAATCAAGGGATTTGCCTTAGCTTTCTTCCTGATATGGTTTCTTTTGCTTCTAATCTCCCTAAATCTCGATCAATGTTTTCTCTTTCTTTAGATATTTTCTTTTCGGCTTTGTGTGATGGTTTCGCTAGATTTATTAAACAGCCAGAAATGCCAAATCTCGATTCCTTATTCGTAATGATGTCTCAAAGGGGAGATTTACCCCCATCATTTCTAAAATTTGTGGTTTTTAGTGGTTCAAAAGTATGTTTTTCTGATCATCAAGTCATATTGTATTTTTTTCAGGTACCATCATTGTTTTTTAATTATACACTGAAATGTGAGTTTTCCGTTTTGTCGAGGTATTGGATGAATTTATTTGATAATGTGATTGCTCTCCCAAGAAGCAGTCTCTCGCAAGACCATCATATATCTCTATTGCAGCATTTTATAATATCTCTTGATTTTCATCCAGATTTGTTGAAGCTTTTTCTTGCAAAAAAAATACATCAATGGGCCGTTTCCATCATTGTTTCTAATACTAATTGTGATGTTTTTTCTGAAAGAGAAGCAGTTTTTTTATCATTGGTATTAATATTGTGTCGAAAGAATGAAATAATAGCTCGAACATTTTCTTCATCAATAGACTCATCAACATATTTTCACAGTATACTTACCAACAGCATAAGATATAGAGTTTTTGTGTGTTTAGCCGTATGGTTAATTAATCCGTTGGCCCCATTTCCATTTGAATCTTATTGTATCGAAAGGACTCAGTATTTTCACTCTCAAATATGCCCATCATCAACATTTTCTATTGATATCCTTCCTCATATTGTTATATCGATATTTGAATATAATATCGAAAACCATCTTTCATCTTTGGTTATAGAATCCACAAAAATTTTAGATAATTGTATTATTATTGATGAATGTTTTGAAAAACTTGTTCTTTGTATTACAGATGCCGGATCAACTCCAGTCATTGGAAGCATGATTTTGCATAGTATAGTATCAGAGGAATTATTGCTTAAGATTGTACCATTTTCATTTCATTGCCATGTTCTTTTTGAGTTTATGAAACAAATATTATCTATTTCTTGTATTTTTTCCGTGTTTGACCAAGTTTTTACTCATTTGTCACATGACATTCCTTCAACCATCGATTTCTTGCATTATATAACGAAAAAATCTTTTATTGTTAATGATTATTTACATATTGATTCTCCTTTACCAATTCAATCTCAAATAATGAATGGCTCAATATGTTTATGGGTGAGATTCGTTGATTTTTCTACACCATTGATGACTTTTTCGTGGGATAATCATAATATGGTTTTGTTTCAGGATACGGGCTATTTATATATTATTATTGATCAGAAATGTAATCAAAAGATATCTATTAAGAGTGGTATTGAGGGATGGCATTTTATTCATATAATTACCGAAAAAGATCGTTTTAATTTTTCTCTCGACCTCCAAAAAGTCAGCATTCCAGTAAGGCTTTCCACATCTTTGTCTCTGACAATTGGTGGGGTTGAAAGTTGTTTTCATTTACAATCTATAAGACTATTTCGACCTCCCATATCAAATAATGATGCCAACAGCCTTTTTTCTCTGGGGCCAAATCTCCAAGAACTCCTTATCAGCGATTTCTTATCATCAAAAGAGAATCGCCCGTTCTATGTTAATGGAAATGAATATATATCAAACCTATTTTTAGAATTTAGCAGCCTTTTTGATATTAAACCCTCATTTGGGTTTCTATATCAACCTACTTTTGAACTTTCAATATCTCCTCCATATCAGTATGCGGTTTCTTCAAGAAGATCGACTTTATCATCATCTGAACGTTTAAATGGAAGCTTAAATACCATTGAACCCACTCCTTTGTTATCAAAACGATGGAAGTTTTCTCAGTTTTGTAATTCTTTAGAAGCCCATGGAGGTGTTTATTTAATAATTCATCTTTTAACGGAGTCTATGATGAGATACCCTGATTTGCATGCGAAGTCATTTACATTTTTTAATGATCTTATTAATAGGTTTCCTTTTTATCATTATGCCTTTTCACAGAAAAAACTCTACTGTTTGATTGGGAATTTGTTTTGGGAGAATATAATTGATTCTTCGTCACTTATGTCAATCCTTTTTATAAAAATACAAGGTAGTAATCTTTTAAACAACTCAATGATATTGAAGCACTTGGTATTCGGTCCATCTCTATATCATCTTGATTATTCTAGTTTGTTGAATGAGGTTTTATCATCAATACATGGAAGATTTTCTGATCATAATCGGAGTCTATTACGGCATATTGATGCTTTTGCAGCAATAATTCATGCGGTTTCATTTTCAAGCAAACACACCCAAATATTTACCTCAATTTTAATTAATCTTGCAATATCAATTACCGATGCTAACAATGTCGTTGATCACTCACTATTAGTTTTTCGCCATATTATGGTTAATCATTTAAAATTTTCTAGAGCATCTGAAACCGGGATGGAAATGGATATGAATTACAAATCAACTGATCATAGATCTTTCTATAAACGAAAAACCAACAAATCAACTGCAGCTTTAATAAAAACTCTTAAAGGGATACTTGATATCCGACCAACAAACCAGTTGCCTCTCGAATTGATGCTTTCTGACATCCTAACTTGTTCAAAAACTGTTTTGATTTCTTTGATTGAGTTGCTAATCAATTATTTGGACCCATCATACTATTTTTTACTTATCTACTTAGTATCCAAAGTAACAAAGACAAAAGAACTGTCCATGTTTCTTTATGCTTATGCCAAAGGAATCGTGGACCTAAAATGTCTACATTCTTTTCATCAAATACTTCTTCCTATTGTTTATTTATCCAATGGTACAAATGATTTGGAGTATTTGTATGCCATTTGTACAATGTCAATAGGTATTTTAAATTCTCTTCTTCATATTCCAAAATATTTATATGATGTATTATTGCTATTATTGGTTTGTATTGAAACAAGAGAAATTACATTTGACAACACAATATCTTTGATACTGCCTCAAGTTATTTCTCAAAACCCGAATCAAAAAGATTTTTCTATAACAATGACCCCTTTTAGTCTATTTTATTCACAATGTTTATTCAGGGCAATTGAAGTCGGAGATTTGGATAATGTTGAGAAGTTTTTCATTGCTATATCTGTTATTCACACAATACCCGAGCATAGGCTTGGTGCTGTTACCATGTTTTTTGCGGGCAAAATAATAGAAAAGTTGTTGCAAAATAACAATGAGGTTTCATCGAAGAATAAGAATAGATTTGTCCTGTTTTCGTTAATGTATGGGTCATATGTTTTTAAAAGGATGCATCTTATACCGGGTGAAAAAAACGAACTCGTTTCAATGATTTTCGAATATTTTTTGAAACAAGTTTTATTCTTTATTGAAAGCTCTAATACTTCAGAAATTCTCAATAGAACAATTGACATTTTGGTTCAATACTCATCACATAACTCAAGAAATTCCTCTATTGTACAAGCGATCCAACAAAATTCTGTTTTAACAAAGAATAAGAGATTTGTTGAAATTATTGATAGACTTGAAAACCCAACAAGCTATACCCCAATCAAAACTACTAGGCAAAGATTCGAAGACCAGATTCCTGCTTTAGAATCCCAAATGGAAGCTCAACCAAGAATCCTGGAAAAGGCTCTTTTAACAATTTCTTGCAATTCTATTGGTTTTCAAGTTGTACATTCTGCTAATACAAGGATGAATCCTTTTTCTATTGATGATATTATTGAGACGTGGAAGGATGTTTTTACCAATCTACTCTTTCCAGGATCAACAGTATATAAAGATCTTCCAATTAAATACCGTATCCTGGATAATACTACCCATCACCAACAAAGAAAAATGCTTTTTCCAATTAACCCGAGCTATGATAGGCTTTATCTTTCTTTCTGGAATACAAAATATCGAACCGACCCTCCTTCAATTAGGCTTCAGCTTCGGCAAGTCTTACAAAACACTCCCATGCCATTATTCAATGAGAATTCTGTGGTTTTCAATGGAGATGGTGTAAGGTTATTTGGTATATCGATGTACAAAGGTGTAATTGTTTTATCAACCATGGCATTTAAGTTTTATCAGAAGCCAAAATCATCTTCATCTATTGATGAATTGCTTCAATTCGAATATTCTGCAATCAAGAATGTGCGATTAACACAGTTTCAACATCAAAGGCGTGGATTTATTCTTGAGGATATATCAAATAATGTTTACATTTTTGCTTTAGAAACAGCTAACTTAAGAGAACAGTTTGTAGCTCATCTATCTAGCCTAGGAATCAATATTGTTCATGGAATCAACCAAAAAGAGCTTCAGATATCGACAGAAATGTGGTGTTCAAACAAATTAAGCACATTTGAGTATTTATTAACTCTAAATTTTGTGAGTGGAAGGAATTGGGTCGATTTTACACAGTTCCCAATATTTCCTTGGATAATTATTGATTATGGATCTAACAAATTTGATTATGGCAATAATCAGCAGTATAGAAATCTCTCATTCCCAATGTTTGCTCAGTCAGAAAAGCAAAAACAATGCTGTTTGGATTATTATCAAGCTACTCTTGAAATGGCATCTGATCCTTATCATTTTCCTAACTATGTATCAAATGTAGGGAGTGCATTATATTATTTAGTAAGGCTTGAACCATTCACTGATGAAGAAATCAACTTTCAGTCAGGATCACTAGATTCAGCAGATCGAACATTTCAATCTTTCACAATAACAACAGAGTTAATGACCGCTCCTGGTTCAAAAAGTGCTCTTGAGCTTGTTCCAGAAGTTTATTATCTCCCAGAAATGTATGAAAACGCTAATAGTATTGTTTTTCCTCAGAGTCCAATTTATCCCCGCGATATCTCTCATGTCAGCCTCCCTGTTTGGGCGAAAAATTCTCCCTATAAGTTTGTTCAAAAACACAGAAAAGCTCTTGAATCGAAAGTTGTTTCTGGGATGATAAATGAATGGATTGATATGATATGGGGAAATAGAAGGGAAGGGGAATTAGCTAAAGAAAGGTTTAATGTTCTCCAAAAGATAATTTTCTCATTTGACCCGAAACAATATCAAAATGATAGACTGATGCTTAAAGCTGTTACAGACCAGATTCATAATTGTGGCCAGGCTCCTCTTCAACTCTTTACTTCTCCTCATCCAAAGAGAGATGAGATTACAACCCATTATAACCAAAAACTGGTTTTCATTGAAACTCGTCCTTTCACAAATGATGACTATCTTCAATATGATAATAGAAGCGAACAATGGGTCAGATCATTAAGTGGTTTCAAAGCTAGGGTTTATTGCGATACAATTGAAATCAAGAAATCAAAAAATCATGGTTTTCAGTATCGATTTAGTGATGAGATATGTCCTGTATGTATCAGTGTGGATGGTAACGATGTGGTATCAGCTCATAGGATTCCGCTGATAATACATTGGGTTTTATCCGGTTCTAGACTTAAAAGAGTATTCATATATAGATGTCATCAGTCAACCATTACTAGTATTGCACTCCTTAATAGTAGTAGGATTATTGCATGTGGATCTTCAGATGGTTCGGTAACAACCTTTTCCACAAATCCACATGTATTCTTGCGTCACTTTAAGAGTAATCACTCATCAACAATTTCCAAAATTATTATAACACCATCCAATTCTGATATTACCCTTATACAAGATATAGGGAAAGGATCAACAATATCCATGTGGTCTGTGAACGGAGCATTTTTATCTGAGTTATCATTTGAAACAAAGATCATTGATATCACTGTATCTTCTTTTCCGGAAGGAACAAGAAAAAATTTCATATATGTATTAACAGAAGATGGAAGGCTTATTGTTCTCAGTATTCCCTCCCTTCATATAAAAGAAACATCAACACTTGGTGATTGTCTTGGATCATCAATATCTTTGTGGAAAAATAAGATATTATTTGTTTTTAGAACAAATAATACCCTAATGATGTGGCAGATATAAAAATATAAGTTATGAATTCTGATCTTTGGTTTTTAATTAAAAGATTAACTCCATCAAAACCATTCACAGATATTATCAATTTCGACCATTTAAAAACTTTAACCAGAGAATTAAGATCAAAAAACCAAGAATGGGAGTCATTATACGGATTTCTTCAAAATAGGTCATCTTGCTCATCTTTGCAGGCGAGATACTTAACTTTACAGATTTTGCATTATTATTTTGTTAGATCAGCCCATTTTAGACAATTTTTCTGTTCAAGATATTTTTATCCATTTTTGATGAACTTTTATGATGATTTAAATCCGAAATCACGCTTTAAAAAGAGACTAGATGACCTATTTCAAATGATAATTGATAATTGGTCATCCACGTTTTCATCAAAATACCCACAATTGACACATCTTCGTGAACAGTTCCCAACGAAGAAGGATATGCCCCAGGAAACCAGTGTAGATAGAATTATAATGATAAAAGAGAAGTATTTCACACTGAAACACATAACACATGAATTACTCAATGAAACGCAATACCTAATTAGCCTTTTGGAGACACCAGAGCCCAAAACTGATGAGTACGAAGAAATTATCAAAGATTCACTCAGAGAGAAAAACAAATTCTTCTCTAAACAGATTAGAATAGTGGACTTTTTGTCCACCAATCTCAATCTGGTTAAAAATGATCCAATGTATGGAGAGATGCAGGCTTTCCTGGATAGTATTAGAAATACACACGGGAAAGCCCTCCAATATGGAATGGATGGCTTTGAAGACATCCCGGATTAAACATTATTATGGAAGAAAAGAAATCTTTGTTTTCTATTCGTGTTGATGATGTTGTGATTCAGCAAATTTTTAAGAAGTTTGAAGATGAAATAAGGGATTTAAGGCAGCAAGTTAAGTATATGAGCTCGAAAATCGATCGATATCCATCATTTGATGAGATGGACCGGCTTAAGAGTGATGTTGAGTTCTTAAAAAAGGAAAATTGCGAATTAAAAGAAGTAATTTCTGGGAAAATATCAACTTTGGAAAAAGAAATGATTAATAACGGAACTAGAATAGAATCAATGATTGGAAACTCGATCAATGATGCCATTATTTCGGTTAATAATGTAGTTCGGGCTCAAAATGCTATTATTGAACAAAAAGTTCTTGAACTCACAAAACCTTCACTAGAATTCACCGAAATGAAGAACAAAGTCATGGATGTAATGACTAGCCATCAATCAATACGTGAAGAAATTAACTTTTTATCTGGTTTTATGTGTTTTTTTGTTGGATATGACTTTAAACAAGGTGTAAAAAAGATTAACATTTCTGATTCTGTTCAAAAGATCATTGAACCTGAAAGATTGAGGCTTTTCAACTGTGAAACAAACATAGATTCATTGAAATCCAAAGCAATATCTGCAGAATCTCTGCTCTCACGAGTATTTGCTTCTGATAATGATCCAATGCCCCAGTTAAACTCGAATGTGGAATTCTCATTTACCGAAAAACCAAAGCTTCCTCGTATTAAGTTCAACAAAATTGTTGATTTTGGGAGATATTTAGTGGAATTAGTGCCTGTTTTGCAAGGAATTTTGTCTGCTTTCTATCACCAGATTATGTCTTTATCTAATTCTACAAATGATAGAAGTGAATTCTTAACCAACACTCCTAATTCTATCAGTAGCTCAACTTTAAATGAGATCCAGGCATCATTTGAGAAGATCAAGAATAATTCTGTATCTCGAGATGAATTCCATGAACTTGAGAACAAGTTTTATACTCTTAGAGAACAATATATACCAACAATAAGGCTTCAGAAAATACATAGCGACCTTGAAAGTATATATGATCAATTTGTGGAAAAGCCTATGTTTATATCTGCTATTGAAGAACTTAAAAATGATTTTCAAAGATCAATTGATTCAAAGAATACTGATTTGGTATCAAAAAGATCAATCACAGTAAATAGTAACAGGTCGCCAATCAAGACTTCAATAACACCTAGAGGTAACACCGCCCATAGCGTTATTTATGGAGATACATATAAGAGCCATAAATAGAATCATTATCAATTCCTTTAAAAAATTGTTGAACTAAATATCTACTATTTGACAATTTATTCGAAATCAATCAAGAAAATTCTCCCTTCTGTATCAGCACATATTAAAGAATATGTGATAGGAGAGTAGCTCATTGATATGATTTTAGATGTAGCTCTAATGGAAAATAGTTCTTTCATATTTGGCAATGTTATTAAAACAACTTTACCACTACTGTATGCAACAGCGACAAGTGATGAACCTGGATTAATGTCAATTCTACACCAAGAAACAATGGGTGAAGATGAAGTATATGTACTCAACAACCTGGTGTTCAAATTATATAATTTAAGAACGGATAAATATCCTCCAGATGACTGCAACTCTGTCGCTAATAAAATATATCCTTGGTCAAAAATTAGCACTCTGGAAAGGGATTCTTCTCCTCCTGCAACAAAAGACCTAATGAATCTTCCACTTGATAAAGATGAAAGAATAACATTTTTCCCTTTATCGCAACTTACAATTAAATCAAGAACAACATCGGAATCAACATCAACCAGGCTGGTTAAATGCGGAGAAACACGATATACTGGAATCTTATTCGATTTTTGAATATCCCAAAGTGTGAGTGATGAATCACGCCATGATGTAAGTAAATATGATTTGCCTGCATAAGAAAGTGATGATATTAAAGCAAATTTTTGTCTCTGAGAAAAACTGTGCGTAACACTTCCTCCATCTAATTTGAAAACATGGAAGGAACTATCCCAAAGCGATGAGGCTATAAGTCTATTAATCTCAGGAAAGAAAGCGAATGACTTTGACTCTGTAACAGATGATTTGTCAGGAATCATGAGAAATCTTTGAATTTGACCAATAATAGTCGGTACACTTATGATTTGCTGTTGTTTCGATTTTGATGGTAGTGCAATGGATACGATTTCACTTGCAGAATTGACAATATAAATACTTGTCATGTTCACTGCCATATACAGAATGGAATTAGAAATAGAAATGATTGGGAATAGTTCATATCTTTTTTGTGTAAATGAAAACCTTGGGATACTTATCAGAGAGGAGCGCTTTGGATGTGGAATAACAAATAACTGCTTTGGAATCATACCGGTATTGGATGCATGCATTTGAATTTGACGAAGAAGTTCAGAATCTTCAAGGACTTCTTTGGTAACTGAATCAGGATAGCAATAATGATGAAATGTGTTATATGAATTAATTGCTTGGATACCACTTTGCTTATATCCAAAAATAAGATCAATCCAGTCATTTATGTGACATGTTACATAATCACTCTCCAGCGCTTCTCGATTTATATGAATGAATTCAGTGGCAGATTTGCACCAAGGTGGTAAAACCACATCTGAAATTTTATCTCCAGTATCAGCGTTCACTCCAAGGTCAAACTCGTTTTCATTGGAAAGAAAATCAGGAAGTGTAAAGAACTCTGGAATCAACTCTCGAAAGTCAGGACTGTTAGAATTAACTCCTTCCCAGCTTTTTTCAACAGACCAAAAGAGACGATTCGGTTTATCGAATTTCTGATCTTGTAATTCGATATGAATAGATGTAAATGGTTCAACTCGCACTAAATAATGAACAACATAGAATGGATTAGAGTAATGAAAACGATATAGACACTTCTCAGGAATTCCATCAGGACATGCTAAATAATTATCTAAAAGCTTATGAAGTCTATTCTCATTGAAAGCACCAACAGGTTTAGAGAAATCCCTGTATACTAAAGGATTATTCAAATCAATCTCTTTTGAGGAATAGTCTGATAATACCCAAGGAAAAACTGGATATTGTGAGAGATCATTAAATGATCTCCCTGATAAAAAATTAATATTAATGAGGTATTCATAATTTGAAATTGCTCCTTTCATCCACTCATTTAAAAACTGATCAACTATGTCTTTTGGTGAACCCATTTGAAGAATACGGAGTTGAGGAGGTGAGCAACTTTTTAGGAATCTTAAAACCCTATCTCGATCTCCTTTGTTGAAATATACAAAATATGAGCGGCGTGAGACTAAGAAAAACTCAAGCCCAGAATCTATATGAAGATATGAACGATGTAAAACCATTTCCAATGTATTCAAAGCAAATCCAACAGATTTCGATTGAGATCCATCAAAATAAATATCGCTATTATTCATGAAGAATGTTCCATCATATGATCCGGAAATAGTAATAAGCTGAGCATCGGTGGAAAACGAATATGTTTTTTCGGAAATTTCTTGATCAAATTTCAAAGTCTCTTCAGGGGTTGGTGATATATCCTGCGTGTTAAGCCATCTTTCATATTTTGCCTGAGCACTTGCTGCGGTTGGCTCATCTCTCAGTAAAGAGGCCCTCATATGTATATCGAATTCTAAATTTGGTTTCATGAAAACATGACGATAATTCCTATCTAATCGATTCGACAATTTCCAATGAATATTCTTTTGAGAAGTACACCATGGACCTCCATTTGAAGAGAGATCACGGAAAATTCTTTTGTAAGCTTTTTCGCATAATATTTTTTGTCTTTTATTATACTGGTTGAACTCATTAAGTTTATGAGTAAAACCTTCGGTAAATGAAGACTTTAAACTATTAAAAAATAACTGAGAAAGCACATAAGAACTTGATTGAACAATATTTTCATACGTCTGTTTAATATTATCAGAAATCAAAGTAGATTTTTCATAAAACAATTGGTGAATTGAAGATGATATTTCTTTTGTGAGCTCAAAAAACTTGGCCAAGAAACCTATATCATATAGAGGATCTGATGCACTTATACTCTTTGTAATATATGGTCGGTACTTAATAAAAAATTGGTTTGATTGAGGAATCATAATCGGATAGTAAACGCATGTTCGATAGAGGCATAAAGCAAAATGAACAAATGTAGCTAATGTATTATCAAATGGAGCTACAGTCACTAAAAAAAGAGAAACAATTGAGATGGCTTCTGGTATATAACTATAATCATTACGAATGATAAAACCTGCAAGCCATGAAACCAATTCGGATATTCTTTGTTTCTTATTAAAAAATCTTATATGTACTTCTCCTAAATTAGTTAACGCTTTTGAGAGAACCAAAAGCTGTTTTGCAACTTCAAGATCATGCCAAAACAACTCCATGAACTCATTATTCTCTGACCTCGAGCTAAAAACCACATTAAATGTAACTGATGCATCAGGTATAAACAATGAGAGCAAGTCAGTAAAACAAATCCTGCCAGGTATTGAATCCGAAAGTGAGTTAGGGCATAAAATTGAGTGCATAGAAAATAGAGACACATTATTGGAAAACCTCTCAACAGATGGAATATAGAATAAATAAGAGAAAATTTCGCAAAAAACATAAGATGCAATTGACTCATTGGCAATTGGGTTGAGAATCTGAAGAAATTTAATGATAGATTTTCTGAACATTATCATTGTATCCCATTTATTTTTAAACTCCAAAATTTGGAAAAAGGAAACAGTTTCAAGAAATTGGAGCCTTTTATTGGTGAAAATCAAATGAACAAGAATAATTGAATAAAATGATACAAATTCTTCATTTGTAGATAAATCAAGACACGGCAAAGAGATTTGCAATAACAAAGTAAATGTCCACATATACCATAATCGACTTTGTGATATGGAATCAATAAGCTCGTTTTTAGATTGATTAACTTGTAAACATAATTCTTGAGTAAAAATCCTAATTGTATCATTATCATAAAACTGGGATATGGCACAAATAAACGGATACATTCCAGTTTGATAATTATTGTTCTTAAAAAAGCATTCAGAGCATAATTCCCATAATTTAGTAGTGCTGTTTTGGTGATTGAATGAGTGAATTGAACTTAAATATGCTCTAATATATTGATCTGAGGATAATTCTATTGATCCATCAACCTCAAAATCCCTAATAAGGTTTAAAAACCTAATGCCAAAAATCCTAACATTTTCATTTGGAGAATTAAAAAGGGTGATAAATGGATCAAAATAATCTCTTTTTTCAATAATTTTATGGAATCCATGAATCTTATTACTCATCAGAAAATATAAATTCTCTAGTGCTTCAATTTCTATTTTGCTAGAAATACATGCAAACGTAAAACCAAAAACAGCGTCTTGATCAGCTTCAGTAAATCTTAGGGAGGCAAAATACTTAATAAATGACCATAGTGCTTGCCTTATTGACAAATCTGGTTCACCGATAAGGAGCATTACAAATTTCCATACAGAACTATATTCTAATAATAGATGCTCTTTCTTTCTAAATATTTTTTCTTCGTATTGCTTAGTTACAAAAACCTGAACATCTGGTGTCTGTTTTCTCCAAAGAACAAAATTTAACCATAGATCTTCAACCATTCTTGAATTATGCTCATTTGTTTTGAGTTCATTATATAACTCTATTAGTTGTAATATTACTCTTCGTTGAAAAGTTGCAGGATTTATGCATGATAATAAATATGCAATACATTTCATTCCATCAGATTGAATGAAATTGGTTTGAATTGCGTCATTACTTCCACAAAAACGAGAAAACAAGCCAATTAAACTCATTAAAAATGGCGTTGAATCCGATTTGTTTTCATGAGCAACCATGAGATCCACCTGTTCAAATAATGGTAAAAATGATTTCAATCCTCCAACATTTAAAGTAACATCGCAAAAAGATGTTGAAAACGGGATAATTTGCCCATGTACCAATGCGTTTCCAATAAAATTACGGGCTACATTGGCGCATGTCGTATCAACAGTCATTCGGGCATTATAACAAGCGATTAATGAGTTATCAAGTTGTTGATCAAAAATCTGGGCTGGCAAATCAGGAAACAGATACATTCCTGATGGATCAAATCCATATACAAAATCCATTGGTAGTTTCGAAAGAACGGAAACAATTGCAGAGCTTAAGCAGGATGAGAATAAATAAACACAACCCATGTTAAATATCAAAGGTGCTTCACTTGTTGATATATGAGAAAAGGCTGCATTTCCAACTCTCCCTTTTTCAATATCTGATTCAAATTTCATTGATTTAATTTCAAAACTCTGAACAAGGGATCCATCAACATATATGGTTGCGGTTTTGTTTAAAAAGGTAACCACAAGGTGATACCATTGATTAGAATGGAAAATAAAGTCAACTGTGTATGATAATTTCTTTGATTTTTTTGCTGATTGATATTCGCAAATAAGATGCCTGTCATAAAACAACAATTCAAATTGTTGTTCACTTGAGTTTGATAATGATAGTAACCTTGGTTTGGTATTAGGTAGCCCATAAACAGAGGATAATTCAAATCTTATCATAAAAGACCATCCTTTAAGAAACAGAGAAATAGGAATTGTCGGCAACTCAATTCCACTATGTCGTCCATCAAAATAAATAAAAGATGATGGTGCTTCATGTGAAATTGAGGATAATATATTGGTAAATGTAGAAACAAGAAGTGTTACCCACCAAGCTCGGTGTTCCTTGTCAATCGCTCTCATTGCTTTGATTCCCTCAAAAAATGTTTTCCATTTAAAAACAAATGATGATACAGTAGAAAAAACCTTAACCAAAGCATTAATTGAGCACCATTCTTGGGGAGTTATGGATCCAGCACAAGGAAAGGCTGTTATAAACCTTAAAATTGCAATAGGCAATTTGGATTGGTAGATCTTAAGTTTATTGGTTACTGACAATAGGCAAACATGGGCAACATATTCAAATACTGAACTATGCTCAGGTAAATGCTTTGACATTTCATGAATATGCAACAAGATCTTTTGATTTCGAATTTCTGCTGATTTGTTAAGGCGTGGAAATCCAATTGGAGTTTCAAAAACTAATTGTAATAAAAGCTCAATTGTTGTTGAACCAAACTTAGTTCCTTGTAAAGAAATCATTATATTTTTCATTGGTTCTTGAGCAAGCTGTTTACGCATTTGAGGATTGGCCTGGGTAAGAGGGATAAAACTCATCAAAACAATATTTGCGAATTCAATTCTCTCAATTTCGTTATTTATACATTTCACAATATCAGATGCAGATTCCATAAATTTGTGATCATCAACATATAATAATAAGGATTTTCGATTAATAGAGAGTACATCTCGCATCGTTTCATAAACTCTAGTCATTAATGATTTCCATTCAAAAGAATTAATGTGTTCAATTGACACATTTGCAAGAGACTGGAAAATGGGAAATATTAAGTCAAATGGATTACTTGAAGGATCATCTGTAAATGATCCAGCATCAAGGCATAATCCTCGTTTCAATAAATCAATGGCATAATTTTGTGTCATGGGCTCAAAAAGAAGATGAAATAGAAGAGATACAAAATTGGCCCTACTATATAGATAATACCTTGCTGTGTCAATTCTTAAAAAAATATCTAAAAAATGAAATGCTAAGATTCTTGATTGGCCTAAATTAGGCATAAAATGTTTAAACTTCGGATCATCAATAATTTTGAGTGCCATTGATTGGGTTGTAATATGATACTGGACTAATGCACTCTCTAATAATGTTTTTGACATTGCATCAACAAAATAGTTAGGATTAGACCTAAATAGGGTTGTTAAAAACTTAATTGCCTCATCGACCATTTGTGGGGAAGATTCAATCAATAACGATCTAATTGAACTTAAAACGCTCGACGAGTGTTGTGGTACTTCTAAAAATAGAAGGCCAAAAAGTTGAAAAATTGATGTTCTTAATAAGCAGAAGAACCCTAAATCTTGTGCGTCTGTCTTTAGAGACCAAAGGTTGTGTTGTGGATTAAATGCATAGCTTTTTATGAGGGCTTGATATCCTCCAAACATTTGCAAAGAGTCAGAAACGGTATTCTTATTACATAACATCAAAAACTGAACAGTAAAAAAAGTTAATGATGTGGCTAATAACTCGGGAGGAGATGATAATTGTGATTGATAAAGTTGTTTTTCGCATAATTGCTTGGACATTTCAAGTGATGCACTAATATATGATTGTAGAAAGCTTGATGAGTGTGAGTATGATACAAGAGAAGCTAAAGTCTCTGCAAGTTTTAAAACTGGTCTTTTTGAGGCAATTATTTCATGTACCCCACTAAAACAAAACTGTGTCGCTTGATTCTCGTCATGAACAGCATAACTCTGGGCGGATAGAACAATCGGTGAAGAAAATGTCGCATCTGATACGAACTCAAAAACTGGAATGGTAATTGCTGGTAATGATTGTTTAAACTTGATAGATAATAACTCAAGCTCATTGGGATCAAATTGCGTGGTTGGAACCCATGATATAATGGGATACTTATCTAGAGTCCAAGCAGTAAAAGCAACAAGAAAATGAATCATTGGGTGATTCCAAATATATTGTTCAAGACTAATACTTACGTCAGAAACGTGTTTAAGTAGCCTTAAAACATTAATCCCAAGTTTAAATATATCAGATAATTCATTTTTTGGATTTGTGTTTAGAAATATAAAACTCAGGAGATTGAGGCTGCTACTAATAATTGGAATCAGAACTTTATCAATTGTGGAAGAAAGGATTGATAAATCTAGATTAATATAAGTTAAAATAATTCTTGTTATATCAAGTAGTTGTTGATAGTCAAAAGCATCTTTCATGTATTGTTGGTTCCAGTATACAAAGTAGTTAACTGTATACTCATAAACTGTGAGTTTATCAGATGATATTTCATGATTAGACATTATAAATGAGAGGGTCGTTGATAATATCTCGGAAAAGTAGTGTTTGCAGAATATGCATTCGTTCACTGTATCGCTTTTTAAAGAATCATTTAAAATACAAAAAAATGGTCTTAACAGAAAAAAAAGATCATCATGGAATTGATTTGGAATTTGTAGTGCTATATGAAATAAGGATGTAAGAGTTAGAAGATCAGCCTGAGATAGAGAATCATTATTGAGTGACTTTGAAAAGAGAGATGGAAACTGGTGCATAAACAGAATCAAAGATTGGAAAATATAAGGAGCAAAAATGGTGTATATTTTGTCAATTTTTTGTTTGAAAGATGACGTATTCCCCAAAATTTGGGTTAACCTATCAAATTCTGGTGGAATTGGTGAATCAAGCTGGAAAATTTGAATAAAATATTCCTCATCAGAGCAATCTCGATCCTCATTTATATTAGTCCTGGAAATCTGCTTTTCAGAAAGAGTTTGGAGAAGAGATATCAAATTGGGAAACTGCACTAGAGCACTATTTTGTTTCGGTAATTCGGTAGTAAACCATTTTACCCATATTTGATGCTTTTTATCATGGATTTCTCGCTGTTTTCCAAAAATCTTACCCAAAAAAGACATTAAATGATTGATTTTACCAAAAAGGGTAATCACTATTTTTTATCCAGTTTTTCATATATTGGCTGAATATCTGGATCAATGAATGCAGGTTGAGTTTTCTTTATCGAGTAATCGGTACCATCCAATTCATTTTTAAACTCCATTAAGTATAAGACCTTAGATAGATTATCAACTGCGAATTCAATTCTTGATGTTTGTTCCTGATTCTCATTATTTTTGGATGTATCTTTTTTTGGCGGTTTAATATCAATATTTTTGGATAATATAATAATCTCTTTGCATTTGAAATAGTTCAGAACAGCATTGAATGAAACATATTTATGAAGGGGGCTTGATGAAGATAAAAGAATATCTTTAATATCCCTTTTAATAGGATATTTGCATACTCTAGATACCTGAACTTTGTAATTTTTAAGCTCTTTAGATTTCTTAAAAATCTTTTGCTTCATTGATATGAGTGTTTGAGCCATAATCTGATTCTTGACTTCTTTGAGATTTGCTAATAAAAATGATAAGTCAAGGGTTAAGTTAGTTTCGGCATTTTCATCATTGGAGATTAATTCATTGAAAACAGTTTCATTTAATTCAAGATCTTTCATATACATTTCATAAAAGTATTCTTCGTTTTTAAAAACAATTTCATCTAATTTGTCACTAACTGTCATTTGAATCATATCAATCATGGACTTTTTCATATCTTTCGCCTTCTTTAACAAAAACTGGTATTTTTCAAATAATTCGGGATGACAATTATCTGACAATTTTGGTACATTAAAATCAGCACTTTTAGGAAGGGAAAAACTAATTTCAGTGAAAGTGTGAATTATGGGCTCTAACAAATTATCTTTATCTTTTGACAAAAGAGTATTATCAATAATAATATCAAGCATGATTATATCATAATGCGTGAAAATCATTTTAACCTGTTGATTTGTGAATATCTTATTCATTCTTTTAAGTTCGAAATACGAATCAATACTTAAAATAGTATTTAAATGACTATCATTGACTTCTCCTTCGTTAAAATTGAATTTAAATGTCGAAAATACCCTTGAATGAGTCCATTTATCAACAAGTTTAGGCAATAAAAACTCAACTAAAAATCTCCTGAAAACATCTTTTCCTAATTTGGCTACAAATTGCAGTGCCTTCAGTTTATACTCATCCAAAAATGTGAAACATAATGTTAATGAAGACATAACACAATCCAGATCTATGATTTCTCGTCCAATTGATTGATTAAACATGTTATAACCAAGAATTTCAAAAAATGAAAAATCACACCTAATGTAAGATGCCACTAATCGCAAAACAGAATCTAGTGGAAAATTTTCACCATTGCTATGGAAACAATTTATCACATAGAATCCTGCTTTGTTTGCAAAATCATAGCTAAAAAACTGAAATAGGGTGGGAAAAAATATATCCTCACAATAATGGTCTATGTTGGCAGTTTCATCAATGATATATCTCAACTTTTTTGCCAATTTTTGGCACTCTTGTTCAAAATTTTTATGAAAATTATTCAAGTAGTTTCTAAAACAATCGCTAATAGCAGAACCAGATTGGTGGGAATAGTTTGAGGAAAAAAATTTGGCATTGAGCAAATCTGTTGAAGCTATTATTCGATCGTAACTCGGTTCTTTCTCAGAAATCAATAATGACTTAACCAATGCGAGAAATCGTTGGTATTTAGTATGATATGTGATTCTAAACATATCCTTAATAGAATCTCGAGAGATATCAGCTGTTAGAACCTTTTTTTTAACTTGACCAATTAAAACGCACTTTTTGTAGTAATCAAGAATTGGACCTTCAATCGTCTTAAAAACTGATGGTTCAACAACCACAATAATATTGTCGCTTTCTATATTATAAAAGCTGAAAGAACGAGATCCTGCTAATATTTCATTATGGAAAATGAAAACTTTGTCTTCTTCTCGAATATCCTTATATATGCTCATTATCGGACTTTCTTTTTCAATTTTATGCTCTTCAATACATAAACTAGTATTCACCACATAAATAGGCATTTTTTTCTTACCTCTCTCCATCAAGAAACTTACAATAATAAAGTGGCATTTAAAAAAGAATGTCAGAAGGGTAATTTTACCACGATTCAAATATGATTTGTAAATGTGCCAGGTAATTTCAACAGATTTTTTTTTGTTTTCAAGAAACAAAAAATTTCCTGTATAAAATGCAAAAACATCAATATTTTTGTGATGGGATGTTTTAAGAAATTTTTGAGGAATATGGATTTAAAAAAGGCATTTTTTTGCTTCAAATGGTTCATTTTGTCTTTTTTGAAGTGATTCATATTCTTATTGAAGGATAAAAACATGAACTTACTTAATTTGAATGAGAAAGGATCTCTATAAGGGAAGCTTGAAGAATATTTTGTTTTTAAACGGGTTTTTGTTCAACTGAGAACATCTCAGGCCAAAATCTGTGAAATTTGTGGTGTAAATAATGTATTGGCTTGATATTCGATTATTTTTCCATTTGAATTTCCCCACCTATACAATAAATTATCCCATTTTCCTCCATAAATAGATGTTTGATATACCATATTTATCCAAATGGATGTATCATGTGTCAGAACCCATATTATTATCATGATTGGAATACAATGTTTCACTTGGTTTCAGTTAAAAAGATGGATTTTTAGAAGTTATTATTGTTTTAAATTCCATATGTGAATATAAATGATCAAAGATCTTAAACATTGAATAGCTATTCATGAATAATTCTAGTATATCAATGATCATATAAATGGTTATTCTGGGAAAAGAGTCTCACAAACAGGAAACTCTGGGTAAATTGATAGAAGGATAATCAAATAATGTAAAATAATCGTTCGATTTTAAATTGTTGACACCAGAAATCGTTAATGGAAACCATTTATTAATATCTCACTGAATGTTGAATTACGTAAACATATCATAGAACAAATTTTTCCTTGTTATTAATGGTGAACCTAGAGAGCATGAAAGAAAAGCTTCTGAGATTGAATAATGAATATTTGGCTTCCCTAAACCAAGATTTAGTCACTGATTTAACAATCATTAATAGACCAGCCTATATTTATTTGATCAACAAAAAATACTCCTGGCTAACATACAAATATCAGAAATTTGCTGAATTATTGGTTATAATAATACCTAGGGATCATCACCGAAGAGTAATTTTTGAATACTTGCTACAAATTTATTCCCATTGAGCTTAAATGTATCTATTTTTTACAATTTCCCCAATTTATACTCTGTTTACCCTGAATTATAATAAAAATAACATGTCATTGTTACCAAATAAAAATGTTTTATCTTTTATCGCCTTTATTTCCAAATAGCTGTCAATAAACAATGTGTTGTTCGTTATTCAATTACAGGGGGTACCACCGATTGCTGTAATTTATATCAAGATAACCCATTTTGTAAAAATATTTTCTCCAACGGTGACAGTACTATTGAAACTATTGGAATTTGATAGCCCAATTGAAATCCTTGATATCATTTTTCTGATATGAAGGGTATTTTCATCTTTCTTCTTCAATTAATTGTATCACAAAAGGTTATTATATTCGATGCTGGTAGTAGTGGAACTCGAATTCATCTTTATGAGTATACAAACTCATCTGATCCGGCAAATTTTTCGGCTTGTATTGATAAAAATCAAAAACCTGTGACTTCGAGCATCAAAATACCATTAGCAAACGCTTTGAACAATAATACAATCATGAAAAGTATAATTGATCCACTTTTGAATTATATTGGCAATTATTCAACTCTAGAAGAAAAGAAATCCATCTCCATAATACTCTATGCTACCGCTGGAATGAGAAAATTGAATAAAAGCGATCAAGAAATCATATTGAATGATTGTTATGACTACATTACCAAAAATTATGAGTACAAAGCCTCTAGAAACGAATTTAGGGTGATTGAAGGTTATGAAGAGGCTATGTTTGCATGGATTTCTGTTAATAGGCTTGTTTCTCATTTTGATGATAGGAATCTCACCATCCCAATTTTTGAAATTGGAGGTGCTTCTGCTCAAATAGCTACCGAACAAAGCGATTTGGATCAAGATGTTAGTCCTTATACTCATAATGTGTCTATTGGGAACAAGAATTTTAAAGTTTTTTGCCACTCATGGCTTGGATTTGGATATGATGATGCAATGGGAATTTTACACAAAAATATCCTTGACACTGGTTCATATGAAACTCCATGCGCTCTTACAGGTAGCACTCTAACTCTCAAACTTCCTGATCGAAAATCAGTCTCTTTTTATGGGAAAGTCAATTTTTCCAAATGTTATTCCATGTTTTCCGATATTGTATACAAACAGGATCAAAACTGTGGGAAATACAAATGCACATTCACAAATGTTCCACTTAGTAATGATTTTATCCATAGGAAAGAAATGTACGGAATGGGTGTTGTTACATATTCAGCAGACTTTCTCCAACTCCCTCCATCAATGAACGTAAGTGTATTCAGAAAGAAAGCAGAAGAATTTTCCGCTCTTACATACCAAGAAGCTTTGGATAAATACTACAACTATGCATATCTCAACGATACACTTCCCCAACAAATTGTGTCATTGAATTTCATGGAAAGGGGACTGTTTTCTGTTAGTAATTTAATACTAAAAGCGCCTAAAAAGATAAATGGCGTGGAACCTCAGTGGACTTTGGGCGCCATTCTTGCTGCTAGGTCTCCTGGTGTAATAGTTCATCCTAAAGATCATTCAATTAAACCATGGATCTATGTTGCAGCTGTATCAGTAGTGATGATTGGAGGATTGTTAGTCTTCTTGCTTATCCGAAGATCAAGGAACTCAATCGGGGTGATTACTAAACCTTTAATAATTTAATTGGTATCGTATTCCAAATTTTAACAAAAATCCTGCCACTTTTCTATACCGGGTGGGTAACTTTCAACTCTTTTTCTTTTAGTGCAACAAAAACAAGAAAAAAACATAAATAATTTTTATGAATTCTCTAATTTGGTTCAACTATAATTTTGGGGTAATGAAAATCAATTTCTATGAAGAGACCTTTGTGTAGGGTATTTCAATGATTGAGCTTTTAAATAGGGATAATCTTGATGAAATCTTTCTCTTAAAGTCACAAGGAGTCGGAGAAAAGTCAATCACCTCTGATGTATCTAGAACTCGCTCATATTGAATGGAAACCAATGGGAAATGGGGCTCAATGAGTACATCATCTGGGGGAAGTCCAGGTCCGATTAATATTACTTCCGGAGACTGATCTAACCCAAAACTATGCTCAGTAGCGACTAGATTACGGTTTTCCCTCAAGTACTTTTGAAGATCTGATGTTTCTGGAACATCAAAAACCATCCAGTTTTTGACATCATTAGCTCCAATTAAAGCAGCCAACTTGCTTCTGTTCTTTGAGGTAGATTCCTTCCAATTTTCGTCCTGGAGAAGCTGCAAAGTCCTTGATTTGCAACAAATCACTTGTGTCTGAAAAAGGGACAAATTTAACGCAACAGAATCTCCTAAATATATTATCCCCATTATTTTCAAAGTTTGTACAGGGTTTGAAACATTATGGTTAACAATTGAAAAAGTAAATTTTAAATCATCTGTAAGTGGTTTTTCCTTGCTTTTATCCTGCTTCTGTTCCTCTCTAAGCTTAAGAAAATGCGTCCTAACTATTTTGCAAATCTGATCTTCGCTTTGCATTTGCATTAGCTGAGATGTCTCCATCTTAAATTTTGTTGTTTCCAGAAATATTTCGAGACTAATTATTCTTTCTCATTCATTAAAATATATATGTATTTTTCCTTATTTAATGAATTTATCAATATGAAAGCCCAAAAAGTAATTCTATTTCCAAGAGGCAAATTATTTGTTTAAATCATCATAGCTACATATCAACAAGGTTGCATTTGTATGATTATGATTATGAGACAATACACAATACATCTAATTGTTTCTCTCCATAAAAACAGGACAATAAATCTAAAGCAATGTTAAATTAGATTCACTATCTATCTCATAAATATCAATGAACAGTGTTTTAGAACTCATACATAATTATTTCAATAAATCGAATGTTTCTCACATTCTATTTTGTGGCTGAAGGGACTACCTTCCATCAATACCTTGATAATTCTAGGGGGTGGATCAGGTATTTATGGGTGTTTATAAAGGGTAATATTTACCCATAAATATGGATGAAGCTATATATAGTTGGGTCAGAGATCATGAGCAAATAACAGAAGCCCATGATTTAGACAAAAGTTGTATTTCTTTAGGGGGCAGCCCTCCTTTATGGTCAAAACCTCGAAACACGGAAGCTGTATCTCATCCAGGTTATGACTTTTTTTTGAAGCCACCAATTACTATATCTCGACAATACTTATATCCAATACCTGAAGATAAAACAAGAATTCAGCCTAATCAAGATTTTTTCAATTTCGAAGCTCCAGTAACGGAAAATTCTCGAGGAAAATCAATCAATGAAATGATTGATGAATCTCCTCCTATTTTTTCTATTTTTCCTAAATCTAGTGTTGTTTCAATGAAAGATGAACGCCAAGACATAGGGATTATAAACCCAGATCAGATTAATCAAATTATGTATCTTTCAGCTCAGTTTTGTTCATTGAAATCATCTGTTGTGATTGTGGAACCAATTATAATCAATGTTTTTCTGTATAGTATTGATCAAAACAAGCAGATTACTGAAACATGGCGATACCTACCTATTGAGACCAGAATCAATGCTTCAATTGATTCGCTAATATATAAATCTATATTGGATGCATCAGATAAATTCAGAATTCCATGCGGATCACAACCATCAAGAGTTGTTTTTGTTGTTTTCCTTGATCACCTTCTTATTCAAGATGGAAATACGCTAATGGAAAAGTATTTATCTAAACCAAATGTTTCGACTACCAAAGCAGTTCAAAGTGCCCTCAAGAATTGTGGACAGCCTTATTCTTCAACCACATTTGCATGGACTAGTGTACCTTTTAATACCTTACAAACAAAAACAGATGCAAAAGAAATTACATTTGACCAGTTTTTACCTACAAGTACAGTGAGCGAAGAGTTTTTGGCATTGCAGTTTTCTGATACAATTCTTAAGCCAAAAGAAAAGTATCTTCCATTTTCTGTTTCTTTTATCTTTTCTAATATTAACGAAGGCTATAATCTTCGCCATTATCTTGCGCTACCCCCATTACCATATTTGTCTTTTATTAATGAACTTATTATTCATGTCAAGACGGCGCGGTTTAAGTTTCCACGTGGAATCCGAGGGAGGAATATTGTTTTAAGTTTTTCGCTTGAATCAGGCGGGGTACTTCTCCCTGTTTTTCGAGATGGTGAGTATTATATCACAAGGTGCCAGTATCATGTCGAAAGCCCATCTTTTCATGATGATATTGTTGTATTCCTTCCAACAAAAATGGAAAAGGACGCGATTCTAAGGATTCAATTCTTTCACGCCTCAGTTAAAGAAAAGGCCAAGGAGAAACTGGAGTTTTGTGGAATCGGTTCTTTACCATTATTTAATCCCAATGGAGCATTTATTGAAAGCGGTATTCATGATATTGGAATTTCTTATAATCCACAAGAAAAGTTTGTTGAACCATCTGAAGTTAATAGAGCCGTAATTGATATTTCTCTACATTCTTGCCTTTATTCATCAGATTCTCAAATAACAAAGTTACATAAGGGTGATTTTACTTCAATTGGAGCAATAGACGAAAAGGAAAAAATGAAACACATATTCTTTTTGCTCGATACCGTCATTTTAGGAATCAGTAATGGAATTTATGATGCTTTTCTTGCATTTATGGTTGTCCTTCGTGGTTTTTCCAATGATAGGAATATGCCAGATTCTCAAAAACTGTCTTATTATTCCAAATTCTGTGCATTAAGGGATGAGGGTTATTCATCATTTTATTCGAACTGTGTTGCATTTTGGACCAAATACCTTGAAACTTCGAGTTTTGAAAAGAAACGACCTGATATATTTTGTTCATGGTTTTTATTTGAGCTCATTATTAAGGCAATATTGCGTTTTCCTGTTGAAGATGAAGAATTGCGCCGACTTTTCGAGCTAAACACTAAACTAGTTGCACTTTTATCGAAGTTTAGGGTTGATGGACCTGCAATAGGGTTGACATTGAATAGCTCTCTCTTGTTCTTTTATAAGGATTTGATAGAGATTTCCAATATCAAATTGCCATATCAAATGATTTTTGAATATCTCAAAGTTTTGCAACTTGAGAAAAACAAGAACGACAGAACCTGTTTTAGGGCAATGTTTAATCATTTGTTAACACCAAAGGTGTTTTTGTTTGCTTTGGTAAGAATCAGTCATGAAAACTCATTTTTTGCAGATTTTATTTGCCCTAAGATTAAAGAAGCCATCTCAAATGAATATCATTCAGGACTTGTATTCAAAGCTTTATGTGAGCTATTAGTTCATTTCTCATTTGAGGAACATAGAATTTTGGCAGTTCTTTTAGTACCAATAATTGAGATTATTGGTGAATCCTATGATATTTTAATGGGTTATCATAATTGGATGAATTTGGTACATATAATTGCCATAGTTCACTTTGTTTTTAGATTTGTTCCACCAAATAATGATTTGAAGCATCATTTTGTGAGATCAATAGATCTTTTAATGAAGAGAGCCAAACATTTAACCAAAGAAGATATACTCAATCTTCAAGAAACATCGAAAAAAGTCCAGAATGCGGAAGATATGACACAAGAAATGACACGTGGATTGAAAAAAGATAACATTGTCGGTTCAGACGAGATTGATAGTGCTGCTGCAAAGACTAGAAGACATGCATCTTTGAATTTGAAAAAGGGAATGAGCTTTTTGCCAAAGGCAACAGACAATGATCAAGATTTAGGCAAAAAATTTGATGCCCTCTCATTTTGTTCACAGACTGTTCTTATCACTTATATTTCCAAGTATAACTCTGTCGATGTTGTTAACTCCATTATCGCTGCATTTTTTGATATACCATTGTCCCCATATCTAATACGTCCATTTTTTGATTCAGTGAAAGAATTTGCAAAACTGCATCCTGAAACATTTTTCGGCAGGAAAATGATTCGAACCCTCAAATCCGTTGATGATCTCCAGTCTCAGAAAGAAGAACAAATCAACTGTGAAAAAGTCTTGCCAAATATTAAGCATATTATCAGACATACAATCAAAAAGCTTGATCCCATAGGATTAGATCTGATTGAATCATTATATATGTCCGAAGAAGAGTATTACCATACTATCAATAGGACCTCTGCTTTAGTATGCCGTGCTCTTCAAAAATGCCCTCCAACACTACAAATCAAAGAATTAACCAGTACAAGCGAAAGGCTTAAATCTTTAGTGACACGTCTTTATGAAATCAATTCTGATTTAGAAAATCCTCAATTACAAACAGAGAATCCCGATATGATAGCATCTCTATTGTTCGAGAAAGCTTCATTACTATCACCGTCTCCCGATTCTCGTGTTGAAGTTTTGCTCCAACTTGCAGAGCACAATGTTAAGAATAGATACAAAAGTGAAGCAGTTATGGCTCAGTTATCTGCTGCTGCACTGGTCGTCGAATATATGACAATTTTGGGAAAGATCCCAGCACATTTATTCCCTAGTTCTCACCCCGCTATTGATTTTGAAGGAGCATGTCCTTCTGCATCTGCTGAAATCTGCCCTGAGAGTGTAATGAAGGATCTTCCATTCATGCCAGGTTATTGCACCAGTAAGTACTTTACTGAGTTTGGGTTGATTTATCTTATTCAGAACTCAATGGAAACTTGCAAAGTTGCTGCACTGTTTGAACTTTCAACTAGAATTCACAGCTTGCTTGGTCCAATTGCTTCGAGAAGGAGATTATGGAGAGTTTTACAAAAACACTATATTACAGGTTCCCTTTCTTGGTCAATAGCCGCAAAATTATACACAAGTAGTGATAGAATGCTTGGATCATATTATAAGGTCCAGTTCCAAGATATTGGTGTATTTATTTATCGTGAAACAGAACTTTCAAACTTATGGCAGGTTATTGATAAACTTCAAAAGAGTTCACAGTATTTTTCCAAAGGAAAGCCTGTTCAAGTTATTACTGAAGGTGAAGAACTTAATGAATCAAATTTGGATAAGGAGAAGTATTATGTCCATATTAAGTTTGTTAATCAGTACTTCACACCCGAAGAGAATAAGAAGAGAGTTACTGTATTCGAAAAGAATCACAACATTACCCAGTTTTATTTCGATTTACCTCTTTCGAAAAGTTCTCAAGCAGGAATGGAAGATTGTAGGTTAAAGAGGACGATTATTACCATACCTCACCCTCTTCCATATCTGATCAATAGAGTGAAAGTCCCTAAAGGTGGGATCACTACCCAAATTTTCTCTCCTATTGAATATGCTTGTCAAAATCTTCAGAGACAAGTCAGTCTTATCACAGAAGCCTGCGCCAAACAAAGCTTCAAAGAACTCCAACCTCTTCTTCAGGGCTCACTTTTAGTTCAAGTCAATGAAGGACCTGCCAAAATTGCAGAAGTGTTCTTGTCAAGATCAAACGATGAGGAGCATACTTCTCAATTGCGAAGGATTTTCCGAGATTTCCTCGAAATTGTTCGGAGGGCACTTAAGCTTCATGGTGAATATGTTTATAAGAACCCAATATTCGGTGTATTACAGGAAGAACTCGAACTCGGTTTAAGTAAGTTAACATCAACATTGCAACAATATTTGAAATAGTAAAATGAATATCAAGTCACTCACATTTTATTCAAAATTAAAAGTCGAAGGCTTAGGTAACATGATATCTCTAGAAGATTTAGTAACTGAGAGACCAGATGTTCTAAATCTAAGAGGGAATGTAGTCATATTAGACGTTTCCTTCGAGTCTGTTGTGGTTACAGAACCAGTGCCTTTAGCAATAACCTCTCCAAGGCTCTTAAACGATTTGCTGGGCTGAATTGGGTATGAACTCTGCACTGGTTGACACGATGTATGTGGTTTGGCAATCATTGTTTCAATACGCGACATAATAACCGAAGCACTAGGCCTTGTTGCAGGGTCCGGATGGAACATTGATCTCAAAAGTTCTTGGACATCGCAATCTAAATGCGTTGGGATTGGAATTGTACCTGTTGTCATCTGTTTTAGCATTCTAGGCAAATTAACTACAGCCCAAGGTAGATGCCCAACAAAAAAGGCATAAAAAAGAAGACCGAACTGAAAAATATCTCGTGCTTGTGTGACAGTTGAAGTATTTGATGATGCCCCCTCAGGACCAAGAAGGGCGAAAGAAAATACCTTATTTTCTGCATGAACATTATCATGATAAATTGCTTCAACGCCAAAATCGACTAAAACCGCATCATTCGAAGTAGTTAAAATCACATTCTCTGGCCGGATAATTCCAGCTGAATATCCTCTTTGGTGCAATTCATTGATTGTCCTAATTATGGTATATGCGTACTTCAAGGAGGATGCACGAGGCCTTGGCCCATGATCAAAAAGCACCTCTGAAAAAGGTGAACCAGGGATATAAGTCCTAACAATTTGAACACTAAGACCGCACCTGTTTGCACTCTGAAAAGGTATCCCATTTGAAAAATTGATTGACGAAATATTACTGACATCTTGGCAAATCTTGGTAACCATGGCTTCTGGGTTGTTAAAACGTGAACATTGGAATATTCTAACTACGTTTCCATTCTCTGTTTGATATGTTTGACTATGATAGTGATTTCCAATAAGGTGCGAGTTTATGATCTCGCAGTTATTTTGTTTCTCACTCATCTCAATGAACCAAATAACCCTATCAAAATTGACTTTGCATCTAAAATTCAAAAGATGAACAAAAAAGTTTTATTGAATGATTCAAAAGTTCTAAATGTCAGATTCAATATTGAAAGGTTCGCAAAATTGGAGCTTTATTTATCGTGAGATAAAGATAACCATGATGCAAATAAAGGTCGGAGGACTGTAAACAGGTTAATGAGCTGGACTTCTTGAGGGTTGGAGAAGCAGTTGGTTGGGGGCTGAGGGAGGGTTTGTGGAGGTGTTGGTGGGAGGCAGAGGGCAGAGAGTGGCTCGTAGTATTGGGAGATGTTGAATGGTATTTGGGCATAACATAGAGCTGTGTTAAGGTGTTCGAGGGCGAGTGAAGGGGTTGCAGAATTTGCATTGATTGTGAATGAGAGGAGTTGTATTTTTCCAGCACCATTAGTTGTAGTTAAAGTAGTACCACTATTAAAGTGTGAGACAAATGAATCAACAATGATAAATGACCCATATGTCCCTGTTGATGAGTAGAAAAGCCTACCAACATTGTTTGTGAATACAGATCTTTCAAATATGGTTTGGGATTCTCCAGTAACCCAAATTATTAAACTAGATGTTGCACCAATGTTAGCAATTATGTTAACATTGTGAAAACTGTTAGATTTAAAATGATTAGGATTGACTTGAACAGAGTAATGACCTGAAAGACTAATAATCGCAATATTTGTGAAGGCTACTCGAGATACTTCCGTTGGAGCAATGGTCAAAGAAGCATAATTTGAAATTCCTGATATTGAACTCAAATTTAATCCATTGATTTCTTCAAATCCATTTCCTAAATATAATGGATAATTTCTTGAGCCCGCTATACCTGGGCATTTAGTGATGGTGCTCTGAAAAATACTAATATTACTGGATGATGACGTTACAAAGTATGCAAATTGGTGACTCCCTGTTGAAGATTGGGTATAACAATCGGATCCACAAACAAAAGACACAAAAGTCATCCCTTTATGTTGGTAGTAGATCGCTCCAGTATTATCAGGGCTAGAAATATTGATAAACGTTGATCTTTCAAGATATAAATTTCTCTTCCTATCTGTAAAAACGGTGATTGCCCTTTCTGTTAATGAATCAAACATTGAATCGAATATCTGAACGTTCTCAGGTATGGGCGGATAAAAAACATTATGTATTTGAATTGGTCCCGCAGGGAAACAATTGTCATCCAGGGACCTTAGTGATAGTCGTATAAACAAGATTATACTTAACATTGGTGATTAATTGAAACAAAATCCGTTTACAAAAATTCAATAGGATTATCTACAGTCATGTAAAATCTTTATGAAAAGGATATTATTTGAATTAGTATGTCAGAATTTTTTGATAACATTTTTTAAATGTCACTTTTGCAGGTTTTTATAAGTGATGGTTACATGTTTACAATGACCCAATGTTATAAGAGCCAAAATCACAATTTCTTACTCTCTAGTATTTTAGGTTTCTTGGGGAGATGACTATTCCCCTCTTTTTAGAGATGACAATTTCTTCTAGTTTACATATGTAAAGTCAGTTTATTCGATATGACTGAAGAAGCGATTAATGCACCAGAGAAATTTAGCGCGCGCGAGGAGCAGCTTCGTCAGGTCAACGAGCTATGCAAGAAAATAGAAGTTCATGCCTTTTTGATGAATAGAGCATTAGATAACGGGGATTTAGGTAATGCTATGGGAAACGCGATTATTTTGATAGAAATACTTTCTACAGAAACATTAACACCAAGGAATTATTACACACTTTATCATTTGGTTTCGACATACTTACTTCAGCTCAATATTGCATTTCAAGATGATCTGAAAATACCGACACGAAAGATTGCAGAAATGTACGAAACTGTTCAGTATCACAATTTAGCATTGATTAGGCTCTATTTAATGATTACAATTGCGCCTGAATTATCAAGACGTAATTTGATTCGAATTGTTGATGTTTTGGATGATTTGAGCGACATGACAAGGCAAGCACAGGATCCTATCCGGGCCTTGTTTTTGAGACATTTTATGCTTTCTATATTTAAGCAGTATTTTCCTGACTCTAATGAGGCAGAAACAGAGATATCTCTCGACTTTTTACTGAACAACTTTGCCCAAATGAACAGATTATGGGTTAGAATTGAAGATATTATGGCTCATGATGACAGAAGAGACGAAAGAGTTGATTTATCAGTATTAATCGGAACAAACATTCAAAGACTCTCAGCCCTCAGAGGGTTAAATGTATCGAATTATTCGACAATCATTCTCCCATTTTTATCCAAACATGTGGAATTATGTGAAGATTCTCTTGCCCAAGAGTTTATTTTGCAATCGATTATCCAAGCATTTCCTGAAGACTATCATATAGTTACTGTTGATGATCTTTTTGCCATATTTGGTAAAGTTGAACAAGGTGTTAAGATATTATCCATAGTTAATCAGCTTTTAGAAAGGTTTTTACACTATCTGGGCCACTTAATTGATACTGAACAATCTACCAAGATTTTTATTTTGATAGCTAAGAACATCGAAGAATTATTTAATTCCGAAGGGCACCTGGCTTTAACTGACAAATTCGACACTTTGCAGCGTCTTTTAAAGTTTGCTTTGAAAATTAATCCCAACGATGTTAAAAATGTACAAAATCTTATGAAATTTACCGAATTTCATATTGATCTTGCCATAGGTGATGATATCCTCACTGCCATTGATCAATCGATTAAGCTAAGAGGATTTTTAGAGATTGTATTAACCAGTTTTACATCAGGAGATTCTCTCTTTGAGATCCAGTATTTGCCTGTTTTAATTAGGAGATTAAGACCAGAGGATAGAATGACAATTGCAGCACTTGCCTGTGATTTACTACTGAAGAGCGGGACAAAAATTAAGAATGCCGACCAACTTAATTTTGTTCTTGCTATGACTGCCACACTTGTCAGAGATGGACCAGGAGCAAGTTGTTTCTTTGCTCTTTTCCATCTAATTGATGCTGGATCAATTATGGAAACCATGGCCCTCATTCAAGAATTAGCCAATGCAATGGATGATGTTACTGAACGGGCTTCATATAGGGCAATTCTCCCCATCGGCTTTATTGCTCTCCGTCTTATTCCAAGAGCCACAGATGAAGAAAAAGCGAGGTTGCTTAAATTTATACATGCATATGGACAAAATATGTCTGATGGAAAAACAATTGCTCCATTTTATTTGTATTTAGAAACAGCAAAAATGATGGATGTTCTTGGATATGAAAGGTTTACAAATGAGTTTGCAATTACATCACTTGAAATGGTGGCGGAATACCGTGATTCATCTCATAAGTACCGAGCATTACAATCACTAACACAATTTGTAGTAGGATCTGATTATGTAGATTTATCCATTAATGCCCAACTATGTAACACAATTAGTTTAATCCCTGATCAAAACAAATTATTAACTTGTTTGTGTAATTGTGGAACATTATTTTGGAGGATGGATGAAAGAATTCGAGAACCCGATAAGGTTCAGGCTTGTTTAGCCAAAGCTTCGAAAGCATCAGCTTCACTTTCAGACACAGGACAGCTTCTGAAAGGATTATATACTGTTCTTGGATGGGCTGCTTATTTCCAATCAATTCAAGTTGGTCTATCAGAGAACTGGTTACTCGCACTTGTATCCCTAATTTCCGAAAAACATGAAGAGATTACAAGTCGAGGGTCTTCAATAGATGCACACATAAATAAGAATGTTAAGGCTTTCTACGTGAATACAGTCCAGCACATTCATGCTAAACACCTGTTCCCAGATGATGAATAAACCTTAATTTTTACGGAATACAATACCTTTTTCCACAAAAAACTCTTTAGAAATATGAGTGTTGTTGTTAATAATGTGTGACATATTATTAGATTCAATATGAGATGGATAGACATATGATAGAGAATTCTCGTCAAAATACAAGCATTTTAATAAATGGTTGGCAATATCATTAATAGGAGAAGAATCTATTACAATATCATGCAAGGTGGCTAAAACAGCATCTGCAAACGTTGGATAATACTGTGTAACTCCAGATATTTGTAAATCAGTTTGGGAATTGCTCTTTTTCTTTCTTCTTCCTTTCTCTTTCTTTTGTTTCCCTGATATATTATTCAAAGAGTTCTTGCATATCGAAACTATTATATCAGGTCTATCAATGAAACAACTCATTAAAAATGAAAAAAAATGGACATGAGGGGAATCGAACCCCCTGCCCCAACAATGCAAATGTTGTGCTCTACCAATGAGCTACATGCCCAGACATTTTATTAATAAATAATTAACATTTACCTCAATTATATTCCTGTTTTGTATGTAAAGCTTGGCCTACAAAATGATATTTGCATTTTGTGTTCTTTCGTTATCATATACCTTTCCAGAACTTAATCTATATACATTTTTAAATGGTAATTGGACCTATAATTCTAAATCCCCAATATCTATTGAATTACGAAATGAGACTAATAATTCTGATGGCACCGTATATAATGGATATTTTATGGACAACGAAATAAATATCAAGGTAACATCAAATTCTACATGTGTCGCATCATATCTTGATCATAAAATTTCACTTGATTTTAAGAAAAGTGTTGAAGGAGTTTCTTATACTGATTTCGTTTTATCTGATGGAAGCCATGCGTCAATTGTGATTTTTAATCAATTTGCATTCGAAATCACTATAGTAGATAAAGAAAATCAGCAATTTGGAGTATACGGTTTTAAAAAAGATGAAAAATTTGAGTATACCCTTAAGGATTTCTTGATTCCTACAGGTATTGCCATATTTATCATGGTCGTTGGGAAGAAATTCTTAGGAAAACTCTAAACACCTCTATACCACTTCTGATTTTTTTACATAATCGTATGAAGAACATTTCAATGGTTTTAACACAGATCGATTTATCAGAAAACATTTACCCATTTACCAATTTTCAAGTGAAAAGTGGAGAAACTTAAATCAAACCGAGTTTGCAAATTGAATTCAGCTTTATAAACGGTTTATTAGTTTTCGTGATGCTGTTTTTTGTACCTTTTAGTATGTCATGCAGTGTTGTATATAATGTATATCCTTATCCATCATCTTGGCTTGTTGATTTGCAGCCTAATGAAGAAGTTTGTTTTAATAGTTCATCGATTCGGACTGTGTATGCGATTGGGCATTCACCTAGCGATTTAAATGTTGAAGTTTTGCAAGAAGATAAAGAAGTAGTTAACATTAGCTCTTATTCCCCTTTAAGCGAGAATAATACCCTTTTGTTTATACCTCATAAGGTATCATCGATATCCATAAAATCGATCACAGGGGGCAATACCACTGTAAGTGCGATAACATTGGGGAAGGGTATGTGCACTAGCGGTATTATGGCAACAAATCAGATTTTGAACTATACTCTTCCACTATATTTGCAATTCTCTCACCGAAAGTGCTGTTTTTTTCGCCAGCTACGGCGAACAGAGCGTTACCGTAGAAAAGGATTTGTTTGCATCTGATAAGATGGATTATCAGTGTTATTCATCACTGCCAACCATTTTCAACAGCTCAAGAATGGATTGCGAAATAGGTCCAATGCTCACCTCTATTAATACAACTGGAAAAGAATATAATAGAGTCCTCAATTTTAATATATCATCAGATGATAGTTTCCCGCCAGCATTTCCGTTCGCTGTTGAAAAACTTTTCACTCCACTACCTGATCCAGATGATCCCTGGTATAATAACAGTACACTACTTGTTATCGTGATCATTGGAGGTGTTGTTCTCATTGTTTCCTTTTATTTTATTTGCATTGCATTTGTATACAAGAATAAGGCTGCAGTGGAAGATATGATGGATTCTCAATTAGACGAAGAGTCACAGAATAAGAAGAAGAAGCTTTCTGCATCGCCAAGCAAAAAGGGGTTTTCAACAGAACAGTTCTTTTTACCAAGAATATCTGCTTCTTCATCAAAGGCGGACTTTCCCACACTAAATCGACATGAGCCTGCCTCTGTCGAAAACTAAAAATCTGTTTAGATATTTCGCATCAGATGAATTTGGATTTTGTTACTCGTTTGATCAATTATGGCGGGAATGTTAATATTGAAGTTAATTTAATTTTTATTATGAGACTTTTTTTTAGTTTTTGGAGTTACATTTATTTTTACCAATTCCGATTTCTCATAATTGCATCATAAAGGATGACCACGAATCTTTGGTACTATTAGTTAATAATGGTGCAGAAAAAAAGGATTTATTAAGATTATGCATCAAGAACAAAGCCAATAATTGTTTAATTGCATTAATTCAAATGGGTATTGATGTTAATGAGTTTTATGATAGCAATCCACCACCAATATATGCTGCTGTTTCTAATGGAAATTACCAGTTTTGTGAAATACTTCTTAAAAACCAAGCAGATCCTTCCATCATATATAATGGTAAGACTTTAGTATCTCTAGCTGTTAAGAAAGGAAACATTAAGATTTTTAGATTACTTTTGGATAATGGAGCGCCAATTTCAACATTAGGAAGTCACACACCTCCTTTGATTGTGGCACTAGTTCATAATAGAATCGAGATGGCATCAGTACTCCTTTCAATGGGCGCTATTCCTAATGAGAATGGAAGACAAAAAGGAAAAAGAATGTTATCACCTCTCGAAATAGCTATAAAGAATCGATCAAAGTCATCTCTGAAGTTGTTATTGGCCCTTGGTGCTGATTCATCTGTATGCCAGACAAATGATGATGAAATGCGTAGGATTTTAGAAAATTATCCTTTCAAGAGTCCAACTAATGTTCATGTTGAATTATCTGAAAGAATAAATGAATTAAGGTCTTTTGATCTCCGAATTGAAGATTATATAAACAAATGCTGTTCTGTAATAGACATTAAGGGCGATCATTATATTCATATTCGAAATTCTGTTGAAGAAGTATATTCAATCATTAAAAATGCTGTTACGGTATCTCATCAATTACACAAAGCCAGAAAATCCCTAATAGATAAGCGGCTTAAAAAAATAGAGCAAGAGGAAGCCCAAATTTTCTTTCCATTATACGAATCCGAGAACGATAAATGGGAAGCCTTTTTTGATCGAGTTGTAACATTAATAGAGAAAAATAGATCATTGATCTCAGAGCAAAAATCAAATTTCATTGACTTTGTTTTGCAAGAAATTCACAACAAAAAGGGAGAATTTCTAGTTAAACATGCTGCAAAAGTGGTTGAAGAAAATGAAGAAATCGAAACATCTGAGTTATATGAACTTATTCAACTTCAATTATATTCGAATGTGATTTTTGAGAATATTTACCACTCAATCAAAAGATTTGATGATGCTGTTAATTTGTTTTGCACTGAACAACTTAAGGAGTCACAATTAATTTGTGATCATATAAAGAAATTATCTCAATCTGATAATCAATTCCAAAGAATAGGCTTCTGTTCTAATGAAATTCGAATGATCGCCAATGATATATCAGAACTTACATCATCTTCCAATATATATTCGCAAATTAAAGAAAAACAGATGAAAGATATCATGAATGTTTTGAGATTCATAAAAAACCTTGTTCTTAATCAGATGAAGTAAAAAGCGCCTTTATGATAATTCGAAAGATCCAGCAAATTCAATTGCCACAATAATTAGTTGTTTCATTTTTTCATAGTTTGTGTATTCTGGCATGTGAATGGTATTAAAGCATGTTGAGGCTGTAGGCATTAAATTCATTGAACCTGAGAGTCTATCTACCTTTAAGAAGAAGCCATTTCCGGATAACAACTGTGGCGGAGGCCTTGATCTTCCTGATGCAAATTTTACTAGGAGTGCTCTTTGTTCCGAAGTCATTTCTCTGATAACATTTGCAAAATTCTCCCGTTCTTGTTGGGAAATAGAACCATCCCATCGAATTATGGAGATTAGCGATTCAGCTGAAACTTGAGTTTGGCCACAAGCGGCAATCTCGAGTACTCTCTTATCAATAAATTGAGGAGGTGATATTCCAAGATTCTCCCATAAGCCCTGTTTGATAGGTTCTAAGTACGCCACTAATTCATTTATACGGAATGCGTTTGCTTTTTCAATAAATGAATGACATTTGGACAAAGTAACTAATTCTTGTCTTCCAGATGGAGTAATTGGCTGAACAATTCCTGCAGAATTTTGTACAACAAATCTTAGGTTAAATCTATTATTGAATGTTTCATCATCCATTTTACTTTCAACTGCTTCCTGAAGGGATTCAATAAGCAATTGATAATTTGTATCAATCGAAAACACATCTTGAATACTTAGTTTCCCGTAAATCATATACTCCCAGAAAAAGCTAGGGAAATTGAAATCCTGAACAATTCCAGTCCTTATACAAATACCCATTACGGCTCCAGCAATTCGATAGAGGGACTTAGGCTGAGTGATTGATGGATCTGGAATCGGAATCATTCTATCACTATTATTCCCGGTTCTATTTCGCATATTTGGAGTAGGTGTGACAAGTCCACAATTTGGAGACATGAAATCCTCAGCAAGAGATGAAACAAGTTCACGCGCTGGACCACCTACGTCAATACCTCTTTCATCAACAAAACTAACATCCCATGGTCTGTCACTGGCATTTCTAAACCTTGCTGGATTATCATAAATTGATGAAAACTGATTAATCAGAGATTTAGAATAATTTTGAGTAATTCCCTGTAATACATAAAATGATTCTCTTCTATCAATGGTAATAGAAGGTCTGCTATCACCATTAAATGATTCAAATGATTTCTTAAACAAAGTTATCTTAAACTCAGGGTGAATGAAATTGATAAACTTCTTATCCATTCCATCAGTTTGGGAATTGTCATAATTCTTAAAGAATCCAAAATTAAACAAATAAAGTAAATGAATTCTAATAGTCAATAGACGTATTGGTTCTTTGATACCTAAAACAAAGAGATCATCATATGGGATATCTATGAGACAACAAGATGAAACAAGTCTATCGGTTTTAAGCAAATCTAATAGTTTTGAATCATATTGAGAATCCCAATTAAAAATATATCTTTTCATATCGTCAATAAAAGAATCAGCATTATTCAATATATATTCAACACTTCCTATTCTATTCATGAAAAATACTATAAATGGATCCGCTTGAGCTATCTCTTTATCGGATGAGAATTTAACATAGATATCAGATTTTTCTTCAAGATCAATTGATGACTGGTGAATCAACTTCGAAACTGAACTAAATTCAGGATCAAAAGAAAAGATACCATCTACTCCCCTTATTGAAGGATTCATATAGAAACTTAGTGATGATGGTACTGGTTTGCTAATAGATACATGATATGAATTCTCTCCGATTCTATTGACTGAGTACTTATGATGCTTCAACGAATAATTGATCCATAGGGATAGCATTGGGTAATATGGAAATGTGGTTAGAGATAGATGCTGAGTAAACACTTTACGGGAAAACTTAAAAGAAAGTTTAGCAATTTCATTATCCTCCAATTGTTGGATGGGAACAATTTGATTTATCAGGAGCTCAACTTGTTCTTTTGGTTTGATATGTGGAAGTTCTTCATCTGATGCAAACTCCATAAAATATGCTTTAAAATCTATCTCTTTTTGTGCATTATATAGCTCAATTATATCATCAATAAATCTGTCAAGAGTTGAATTAGAAGAGTTTCTCAGATAAAACTTAACAAAGTTTATTCTTTCAACAACATCTTTCGAGACATCAATTGGATATAATGGAAGGTTTTCTGATAGGAATCGTATTATAGAAGCTGAATATGTGATAAAGAAAGGTGATCGCGCAATAATTGAGTCAAAAAACTTGAAATATACATCCATTTTCATTTGATGGAATCTATTGGCATCAATGATTTGTTTTTGATTCGCTAACATCAACACAAAATACTTGAAGGTAACAATAAGATCAAAAAATGTCCTAAACAATGATGTTTTGCTATCAGAAAACAGAGGAACTGCAACAATAATACATACATCCGAAGATAGTGCCTGTTCGATCATGAATCCCTTTCCCTTGGTTATTACTATCTGATCTTTGAGTTCATACTGATTATTAGATGAATCACGAATACTGCAAATATTCTTGCTATTCACACCAAATGAGTCTGTCATAATAATCCAATTCTCAACATTTTTCAAAGTTAGCCATATTGAATGAGATGATGGACCAAATTTGAATGAGGTGGCATACGGATGTGACGGAGGAGCAGAATGTGAACTATCAAGCAAAAACAAACCATGAACAATCTGATGCCACAAATCCATTATTGTTGGAATGATTCCTTTTTCTGAGATATATTTAAGAGCAGCTTTAATAAAATTATTGCTTTGGGATTGATCATTCTGGAATTTTAGAGAATTAAACTCAAAATCAATTATACTAGAATCGATCAATTTGATTGGTTCCAAATGTATTAAAACAATTAAAATCAAGCGAATTATTGAGTGTTCATTGGGGAAATATATCGGATACAAACTCTCGAAATCAAAAGAGGTAATACTTACAGCAGATATAAAAGTATTCATGGCAACAGATGATCTTAAGCTATTGACCAAAATAGGAATTAAAAAGCCCTTATTTGAACATGGATCATAAGGGAACAAAGTAGATGTTAATGAGCTCAGATAAATGAATACAGGAGATTCTTTGTGTATCCCCACTCCATAAATTGATTTCGAATCATCTTTAGTGATATCAAAATAAGAATTAGCGTTGCTGATATTTGATACATTATGAAATTTTGGAGGTACCATTTCCTGTTCAGGAGGGAACTGCTGAATGAAACCATTACTCATCTTTTCTACAAGAGAGTCTGGATACTCAACAAATGACTGCAAATTTGATGACCTTGGAAACCTTTCTTGAGAATTGAGAATATTAGATAAGCATAATTCATTATTAATTGAAGATTCGGCATTCAGTTCATATTCAATAGATATTATACCTCTCAAAATAATACAAAAGAATAATCTTGATGAAGATAGTCTCATTTTGGCTAAAACACATTCATTTTCTGATTTGGATGTAATTATATACATTCCAGAAGATTTTTCAAGGTAAATATGTATTGATTTCGGTTGAATAGATGTACCATCAATTGTACCTGATTGCATCGAAAGATTTAAAATATATGGTGCATTTTTGTTATTAGGAACTACAAAAAAGCCAAAATCACAATTAGAATTTTCAGTTTTCAACTTAAATGTCAGCTTTGATTCATCAGATAAAGAATCACTCAAAAATACATGACTTCCTTTTTGGCAAGATATTACATTTTTCTCATAAGTGATACTTGAGGGAAGGAGAGCGGAAGGAGATGCGAAATAGTGGAGAATATTAGCTAATCCATCTTTTGATGGACCTGTTATCGATGGATTTGGATGCATGTAGCGAATAATGGGCAGATAGCCTGTTATAAAAGGATCATATTGGCAAAGTACCGGTAATGACTGTAGTTTTGGAATAAATAAATTTAGAAAGCTTGCTTCTGCTGAAAATGCTTTCAAAGAGGATAAAGCATAGTACCTGAAGATAATGTTATTTGGAGTATCATCAGTTGATGTAAATACGTTCAAAAAGATTGGAATCAAATTGGAAAAATATGGGAACATTGATGGAGAGAAAACAATTGGGGGCGGGAATTTAAATTCATCAGATAGCTTAACGACCAATGGCTTTATCGAGGAAGATATTGGTAATTGATAAGCATAAAATTGAGATTTTTCTTGATCAAATCCGGATAAGCAATACAGATTTGGATTGCCTGATATTGTGACAAATGCAGAGCAGGCTTCTTTGTCATAACATTCTGACATAATAGCAAAAAGAGATAGAAGTAGCAAATCATTAGAATCATTTTCAGCAAGAGATTTTTCAAAAATACCTTTGATTATGCTGAGAAAGACCTTACCAGATGATGTCTCGGATCTTAAAAGATAGCGTCTAGAAAGTTGTATTAATATTGCACAGAGTGGTAAATAGCCTGCCTTTTGGCATTGATATGGAAGAAGATCAAGTTCACCTTTCGAAATGATCGCAATAATACCTAGAATTTTAATAAATATCTCTGTTGGATCGGGTACAGATTCGATAAGCTTGACAATGTTAATATATATTTGCCTATACTTTATTACCCCTAATTCGGAAAACTGGTTAATAATATTATCAAGTAACATTTCATGTTTCATTCCAGGATGGTACAATAGTTGGAAAGCATAGCTACTAACAGGATTTGCATTTAATGAAGAGCATGCTTCAATATAGGCATTTTGATATAAATGGGAATTTAAAAAAGGGATATTTTCTAAAGACAAAACATATTGAAGAGCCATTAGTAATGATGAATATGCTTCTATAATGTATTTTGGCAGTGTTTTTATTGAAGAATAAGCAATCATAATCCTTTTAGAATAATCAGATATATAACAGAAATCAGCAAAACACAACGAGTATACCATTTTCATCAAAAAGAAGAAGGTACTGTAAATTGAATAGAATTCTTCATTGGTTTCAAGCATTCTTATAAGATGTTCAATTATCGATACAAATGATTGCACTCCTTCTTGCATCATAAAATTATCGACAGAAAGTTTTGATAGAGACTTAATATATAATAATAATGAATCATTCATCGAAAACGACTCAAGAAAAACGGATACCATGTTTTTGTCATCATTAATATCTAACCATCCTTGAAGAAGAGATATCCCGTGTTTAATATTGCTTTGGGCAAACTTGGTTGATTCAATTATTTCAAAATAGGATTCAACAGTGAACTCAGACATAATAAAGTTGTGTAACCTATTCATAATTTCTGGAGCCGCTTTTTCCCTATCACCAGGTTGATGCCTTAAACATGGATCGGAGTAGGCAAGCAAAAGACACTTTTTTGTGATATTTGTCAGATAATCTGAATGAGACATTTGATTTTTGTTATCATTTGAATTACTACTCCTCATTTGCCGACTATGCAATAATGCTCTTGATGTTTTCTCTAACAATTTTGCAGCTTGCTTTACATAGTGGGATAAAATAACTGTCTCATTATCCACCATTTTGAGGGATAAATTAAGAACCTCAACAGAAAAACCAAGTTGTTTCATCAAGGCTGCCAGAACCAATCTATTTATATATCTAACATCATCTTGGATACTTCTTGTTCTTATTCCCTGTGGCCGAACTAAATAATCCATCAAGTGTTTAATTGAGCTTGACTCTTCTTTAGAGATAAGCTGTCGCAAAAAGGGGAAAAGATAATCAGCCCCTTTATTTTGCTTTGAAACGTCAAAACTTAAGCCCCTTTTAAGAAGAGATAAATCGCTCTTCATTTCAGTTGTCGTTTCTTTCAAAATTTGATCAAGTTGGTTCATTGTCAAACCAGCCACCAACGTTGATTTGAATAACCAGTTAAACTGAGAATTGTTGGAAAGCTCTTTAGTATTCAGTAAAAGAGAACTCATCAGATCCATATATATAAGATTCAAAGATAAATAGAATTGATATAATTCCGGTTTGGTTTCATTATTAATAGATATCTTTTTAATAGTTTTGCAAAAAGAGCAATATATAGGCTTTAGAAACTGCATCAAATCCATTGAGAACTTTAATACCGATGCATAAGGAATTAAATATATAATCCATTTATGATAAAACTTAAGTTTTTGCATATTCTCACTCATACTCATTTCTATGGAATCTTTTATGTTATCGAAAAAGTTTAATAGAGTTTTGCTTATCTCTAAATTAAAAGTATTGAATATGCTAACTAGTTCAGTATTAGATTTGTTATCAGAATACATAACCTTGATCTCATGATACAAACTTCTAGAGAAACAAATGAACATCAAGTCTTCATTGAAAGACATAATTCCAATTTTTGGTAATAATGGAAGAATTAGCTTATTAAAAACTGGCAAATCATAACAATATACCAATAAATTATTATTATACAAGTAACGAATAATAAATGAATACATTGTATCATTGTGGTTTTCAATGATCGCATTAAACACTAAGGGCATTAAAGAAATCTCAGTTTTGAAAAGTTGAGAAGAGCAATGAACTAATAAATAAATAACAGAATCGCGTAAATCAATAAATCTAATATCTGTTATTAATGAAATCAAGAAATCAACAACTCTTTTTGTGACTTTGAATGAAAAATCAATATTATTGACATTAGGATCAAAATTATTAATATTAATATCCAATAATCGAATTAAAAACAACATCATTTCCAAAGAATTTGAATCAATACTCGACTGGCAAGATAGAATTTGTGATTTCATTGAATATAGCATTTCCATTATAGAATGAGTAATATCGGAAGTAGAAGGAGAAAAGAATCGAGCAGTTTCAAAAGAGAAAGTCAGTAAATGTAATGATTTGGCAAAAGATATTCCATTTAAGTGTAAAGAATAAAGGTCTAGTAAAGAAATAATACTTGAGGCAAGGTGTTTGGGATCATCGATAGACGTAAATTCGGGTTTGATAATTTTGGATGGAACTGTACTTTGTCCAGATATCCATAAAGACTCAAGACCAAATGATTTTATCCTGACAAGTCTTACTCCACTATTATCCTGATGGGCAACCCAATAACATCCATTCCAAGAATCATAGGTAACTGATCTAATTTTATATTCAAATATAAAATCAGTGTCTCCAATGTGTTCACCAGTTATTAAAGAGAACGATCTAACAAAATACTTATATGGCTCTCCAGAACCATTTAAGATCAAAAATGAGGCAATTATTCCATTGGAAACCAATGGTGCATTTGTTAGAGGAAAAGTAAAGAGATTCTGATCATGAGGACAAAGAAGTGGACATGTGCCCATTTTGAGTTTAATAAACCTGACATACTCAATGCTTTGATTAATAACCTGAAACGCAGCTATTCCATGAGGATAATTCAGAGAATATATATATTTTCCATCTCCAGTGAGTGGTGGTCTGAGTTGAGGGATTATTGAGAAAGATCCATTGATAGAAAAAAGAGGCTCATTATTTTCAATCTCTTTAGTTATTCCGTTAAAAATAAAGAATGGATGCTCACTCAACTGACTGAAAATGATTTTTCGATTAGATGAAGCAATAATAACATGATTTCGAGAATCTAAATTCAGATTTGGTATTGCTTTTGCCATGACTCTCCCTGATAAATTAGTATTTGTGCAATTCAAATCGAAGAAAAACATCTCTCCATTCTTAGAAAAGAGGTAAACATTCCTATCATCACATCCAATGAATGAAGAATACCTATCTGCAAATCCTTGGTGTCCTTTGACCAGATAGCTGGCACAAAACTCCGGATTTACAGGTGTAAATACTCCACATGCTAATGACAGTGATCCAAAAAAACCTTTCAACTTCTCAAATGGAAAAGAAAGTCTATCAGACGGTTTTTTGGCCGAGTAATTCAACAAAGAATTGCAGGAACTCAGAATTGTTGTAATATCAGAAGCCAAAAATCCGATTGAAAGAATTTGATAGATACTTTCCAGCGACGGTTCACCAGATAATATATGTCTTGCTTTAGCAATAACCTTTGATCCACCACTAAATGGCATTGCTTTATGATTCTCCACAAGATCCATTAATTGGTTATAGCTGGCAGCCGAATCAATAGCATTTAGTATGTTCTCACCAGGAGGAGAAATCTCTTTTTGCTTTTTAGATGAATGCGATAACATCGATCCAATTATTTGGGCAGCATTGTTCTGCTTCTGAATCCTCCCTGAGTATAATTCATTGGCTCTTTTCCTAATTTCAGTCAAAGAATATTGAAATAGCTGCTGGGTTTCAGATAGATTTTCAATTGGAGTGGAAAACAAAGAAAAAAGAATGGAATTCAACACTTCATTTTCAGAAACTGCTGACGAATACAACGACATATCATAAATCATATCGTGAATCATTTCATTCGAAGGATAAATTGGAGGCACGGGATTCTTTCTGATTGGACAGAAAGAATCAAAAACCAATTCTCCATGAATAAACTTATCATCATCCTCTAAATTTAAAATGTTAGCCAGCTGTTTAACATCTGTGATACCACCAGATGTCGTAGAAAGAGCTTGAACAGATAGATTTGATCCCATTTTTTAAATGAGTATCAACATAGCCACCTTTATCGTCAAAAAGCAATAAAAGAACTTTATTAGATGGATTGCTGGGATTTGTACATTATTCCGGCCAGTAATCCAAGGAAACACTCGACGCTTTCGACAATTAAACAAAACAAGTTGAATGGGTACTCCACACGTAATATATATGTTTGATAAAATGCAAAATACACACTGCTTACAATAGAAAAAACAGTCACAAGAACAAACATGAACAAAGCTGTGGGATCAAATCTCGCTACACCTCTATTTCCTACTTTGTGTCTGATTAGGCTTATTAGTCCCCATGACACATAAAGAGTTACATCCATAGAATAATATGGTCCAGCATAAGGAAGAGTCTGTCCTTTGTAATAGAATAAAATCGAGTTAAATACAAAGATAAAAAATATTACGCGTCCTGTAACAAACATGATTAGCCCTAGGACCAAACCAGGAAAATTTGGTTTTGTTTCTCTCATTAACGTTTATTAAAATGTAAATAAAAACCGTTTACTTTTATCCAAAGTCAGGTTCCAGTGTTTGTGATAATACATATAGATCATGTGGTTCGCTTTTTCTTAAAAATAGGATTATGGTGCCTATTGTAAGGGAAATGATAAGCAAGATAGATAACCCAGGAAGAATATAAGACTTAAAGAACACAATATACTTGTTTTCTACATTTCTAGTTATTTCATTATGGCAATAATATGAAGAAAAGTGATTGATATGATATGTCATTAGGGCAATCGCTATAGATTCTGGTCGAAATTCAACAACCCCAGAAGTTAATTGGTAACTGTGAGAAATATTGCATTCAATGATACTGACTTGACCAATATCTACACATATCAACACATTGTTGTTGCTAATAAAACAGGAATGACATAGTTTTATATCTATGGGTCTCTTAAAATAGACAACCCCATCCGATAATGGGCTGTTGTTCTTAACAATTGTGCAGTGTTCAATTTGACAGTATGCATTTTGCACCTCAAAACAGATCGAATTCCTGGCTTTGTTAGAATAAAATGTGTTCATCGCAAAAAATGAATCTCTAGATGAAACTATTGACAATGTAGAGCATTTTAGAGCACAATTAAAGGAAAAATTTGATTCTTGGATATTATTTTGAAAGCTTTCGATATACAATGAAGCAAACCCGCTAGTCATGTGGGAAGATTCTGTTACAGATATCATATCAAAACTCAAAGATGGAAGGCTGTTCCCAAAAAATGCAATAAAATGACCCCATATTGCAGTTGATTTGAATGAGCATAAATAATTAAAAACAACTCGGCGCATATCATTGCAATCAATATAAATCACTCCTCCTTTTGAGTTACAAGAACAATTATTAAACACTGTGTGATTAATCACCAAACTTTCCACTGTATTGGTAATACATACAACACCTCCATTCCCATTAAATTCATAAATCCTCCGAAAAAAGCAATCGCCAACAAAAATTGATGTGGATAATGACATTTGAGATCGACCGATATCAAATCCCTCGCTTTCACAATTATTTCTTTTAAGACCAAGAAAAACTAAATATTTCACATCTAGTTGCTCATAAAAGGGCTCTTTTGGTTGAAAGTTATCATGAAAATATATGTAAATCATCTTCAACAGCAACCATATCATGGAGTAAGTGAAAAACAAGAGTAATTTAGAATTAAATTTAATTTAATGGGACCAGATAACTCGGTTCCTACACGAATTCCATCATTGCCTACCAACAGACTATCTTTGAAGAACAAAGGTATAAGAATAATAGAATTTGAGAATGAAAAGGATTTAAATTTAGAGGTTCTTGATTTATATGGAAATCAAATTGAATCTTTACCGAAAGATATGGTTTTTCTTAAAAAATTGTGTTTATCTGGTAACTTATTACAGCAATTAAATGAAGATTTGATTGATGTTCTAGAGTCTTATAAATCTCTTGAAGTACTTGATATATCTCATAATTTTTTCATTGAAATACCAAAATTGCTGCATAAAATACCAAAACTAAAATGTTTATACTGCTTTGGTAATAGAATAGTTGATTGTGACTTATCACTTTTTAAAGTGGAAAGTATTGACCTTGGCCAGAACCAAATAAAAGTTTTCCCTTCATTTGACATTCAAATTGAGAATATTAGACTTGACTTTAACTTGATTTCTGTTATTGACACATGTTTGCCCAATTTGAAATCACTATGCATGACAATGAACTCAATCACGGAAATAACCCCAAAAGCATCATTTGAATCTCTAGTGATTTTAGATATTTCTAGGAATAGACTCTCTTCATTGCCAGATTTTTCAATAATATGTCCTTCTCTTAAGCAATTTGATGCATCACATAATCAGATATTATGTATTCCATTATTCCCGAAATCGATTTCTGAAATAAGAATGGCATCAAATCATATCAAACAGATGCCTTGTATCTTTAAAGATCTCACCCAGCTGGTGTATCTTGATCTATCTAATAATAAGATTAAAAGTGTACCTGAACTCCCAGTTACAATTCAGACTTTAATTTTGTATAATAACCTTATTGAAACAATTGAAGATTCAGAAACTCCTGATTTGAGGACTATTGAGATATCTCATAACTATCTGGAGGTTTCTCCTGTGTTTAGAATTAATGAAATAGTAGAACTTTCATTTTTTTCAAATCACCTGCGAGTTCTTCGTACCGAAATTTTTTATGAGAAGATTTATAGGGTTGATATATCTGATAATGATCTTGAGTCCCTGCCATCGGACCTTTTTAAACTACCAACTTTGGTATACTTAAATGTCGCCAGGAACCGCTTGAAGTGTTTTCCTCCTGCAATTGCCTCTTCTCCATTGATTTACCTTTGTTTCTCAGAAAATCCGATTGAAGTTTTTCCTGAAAGATTGCCTCCTCCTCTTGAACAGCTTTACATATCTGGATGTAGTTTAACCGCAATCCCCGATTCTATTGTTAGAAATGAAGAGCTTGTGATGCTTGTTGCATCAAATAATTTAATTGAATCAATTCCTTATCTCCCATCGCTTCATCATTTAGATCTATCGAATAATAAATTATCCAGGTTACCAATAGTATCCTATAACATCCAAAGTCTTGATTTATCATATAATGGGATTATTGGAAGTTATAGTACCATCAACTTTCCATTTTTGAAGGATTTCAACATTTCCCATAATTCTATTTCTTTAATGAATTTAGGGTTTCCTCAGATTGAATTACTTAATATTTCTAATAACCCTATTGAGTGTGAATATGATTTTTCTCCATTTACACATCTTAAGAATCTTGATATATCTTCAACAAGTATCACAGTTGTTTCTGATTATCACTTTGAATTCTTGTCATCGATTAAAAATAACAATGCTAGAATAATACATTCTTCTAATGGTGTTGCTTTTTCTCAAAAGAAGAAGCCTCAAAATTATTTTCAAGATAGTTATATTTCTCTTTTTCTTGATAATAGGTGTTATGCATTTGGTATTTTATGCTCTGGATGTCAATCCAAAAACACTAATGAAGCTGCCAATTATATTCAAAATTCCTTGTGTAAAAATGATTCCCCATTGTCATTTGAAGAGTTTGAATCAATATCATCTCTTTATCTTCGAAAGTTGCATTGTGATGAAAGCGAAGGCGATTCACTTTTATCATTGACGCTTATTAGGAATAATACATTGTTTATGTTGAGGACAGGAGGAATACATTTACTTATTGTAGACGAATTAGGGGAGATATGTATATGGGAAAAGAACAGAACACCATCTCTTCCTTTGGATAAGAGAAGCATTTCATGGTACAAGTCTATTGATAATCTTTCAATGCTTCAGTCTTTGGGAGATAATATTGTTTTTGGAAATGAAGACAGTGTCATAGTTAAAGAAATTGCATTGCTCAATAACTACAAATGGTTAATTATGTGTTCTGATGTTGTATTTAATGTTATATCTGAAGGTGAATTTAAAAAGTTAATTCATCTTTCAAAATCACCCTTAGATTTGTCATATAATCTTCGTAATATTACATATGGAAGTATGTATAACTATAAGATATCATCATTGGTTGTTTGTTTGGATAGTTTAACAAATGTCAAGCAAACAGATTCCTAGAAATCTGGAAATAATAAATTCACATATATGCGATTAATTCTCTCTTAGTTTGCATGTTTTCTATGGATATAAAAGTGGCTATTTTCTTGGATTTTCGATTTTTATGGCCAATTCTTTTGAGATTATAAGAAATATTATGGGAAATCTTGATAAACAATATATAAGCACTTTAATTATATATTAAAGGCAGCTATTGAAAAAATAAAAGTCATTAAAAACTTAAATAAATATTTGAACCCTCAAGATAACCTGAATCTACACATAATAGATAGTTTTGATAATTCTTGAATATGGAATACATCATCTTTCTTGATCCTGCTCCATTGACAATTACAACTCCATTAGAAATGGGACTGTTGTTTTGAATTACATATGACATTGATATTGTTCCTGAGGTAGAATATAAGTATATGCAAATGCTATTAGATGCCTTGTTATTTGAGAAAGTACAGTGTGAGCTTGTGAATGATGATGGAGAAGAGATAACAATACCAGAACCCTGAATAGCATTGTTCATTGAACTGTTTGTGTTGTCAACTCTCTGATAACCATAGTCTAAGCAAATAGTTAGAATTTGTCGAGCAATGGCACAAAATTTTTCCATTATTGCTCGAAAAAGTCCCAAAATCCAAAACTATTGCCATCTCTTGGAATAACAAAGCTTCTAAGAATCAACTTGTGGGATCAATTCACTAATCCTTGAGCTATTTGGGCACATTTTAATCAATTATGTCCACTAAATGTACCCAAATATATAATTAATACTCAACCAAAACCAAGGAAATTTGTTTCCCAAAAGAAAATCACAGTTATTTATTCCAAAGAGATGCGCTGGTGTTTGCTAGGAACACCCCTCACAATCAACCATGTTAAGTAAAATACAATTGCCAAGAGACTTAAAGACACCCTCTCATGCCCTGCTATGCCTGATCCATCGGATCAAAAACTAGACACTGCCCGCTGTCTCCTTGGAGGCCGGTGATACCAGTGAAAACTTGACACATATCGTCAACTTCACCTAACTGTATTATCTAAACATATAAAATATAATTGTATTTATTCCAAGCCAATTTATTATTTTCTGTGAGGTATTCAATTATGTTATTGAAATAAATAATTCAAATAATATTTTAAAATCTTCCCTTTGATTAATCTGGTTCTTTTATATGATACCATTAATGAGAGAATATTATTCAATTATAAAAATCAGTATTAGTAACTCTATCATGCTAATATTGAACTCCTATGAATCCCAAAATAACATTGAACAAACATACTATTTAAAATTAAATATCATGGAATATAAATTATTAAAGATATTTGTTAACTCTGTACCATATCTCTCTCTCGAAAATGCTATTTGGACCCTCTTCATTTTGGATATCACTATTTCTGAATATCAGTATTTAATAGCAAATATTAAGAATTTAATCGATTTTAAATTAAATGGAATCCAAATATCAAGTTTTTTCAAGATTTCCAAAAAAATAACTTATTTGTCGATTTTTTCCCTATTATTCTCGAAAAAGGAACTTAAAAGTACCAAAAAACCGAATAAAATTACCAGACAAAAGATTTTTACTAACAATACTATAACTATATCGAGCATTATTTTTATATTATGGTTTTTTATAATTATTGACAATTTTGAAAAACTATATAAGAGAAAACAACAATTATCACTATTAAAAGAAGTAGACAAGTTTTTGAAAAATCCCAAAAATTACCTGATTGTGCCTCTATTGTGGTTGAATGATAATGAGATTATTTGCAATGTTGGTTTGGGATGTGAAAGTGAAAGTATAGATCAAGGAAGGTCATATTTTAATGTTACTATAGATATTTCTCACTGTTTCTTCTCAAGATCTTCATCATACTCGGGACATGGTGGTGTAATATATGTTAATGGTGGTTCTTATTCAATGAATATCAATTACTCAATGTTCTATAACTGTGTTTGTTCTTCTCAAGGTGGAGCAATATACTTCGTCTCTTCTAATTCATATCTCAGAATGATATGTGCTAATAGTTGTTCTTGTGGAGCTTCTTTTTACAATCATTTTGCTTATCTTAGTGCTTTTCAGGTTAATCAAGTGGAGTATCTATCAGTATCAAATTGCTCTCATACATCATCTGGATGGAATTCTATTTGGTTAGAATATGGTAATCAGAGTGTTGACAACACAAACAGTTCAATGAACAATGCTTTACAGTATTCTGGTGTTGGTATCTTTTCTCCATCCTCAGTCACAAGCTCACACTGCACTTTCTCAAACAATAATGTATCTTCTTACATTTGCATATACTTATTTTCAACCACAGGAACAATATCAATGTCATATGCTAACATTGTTCATAACAACAGTCCCATTTCTAATGGAGTTGTAATTGTCAATGGAGCAGGATCAAGAAAGATTTTGTATTGCAATATTCAAGAATAATCAAAACACTCTATTCTGTGTATGGGAAGGTTCTCTTGAAGTCTCTCATTCGTTCATAGATCACTCTGGATCTTCGTTCTCTTGATCAACAGCAGGATCAACATCAAATAATAATTCATTCACTAATGCAATCACATATCAATTACAATTCTTCAATGCTCTTCATTGTAATGCTGATATACCTCTCATACAGAGATCATTGAAAGAAACTGTCAAAGAAACTCAAAAAGAAACAGTGGGAAGAACATATGATTCAGAATGTGAAATGAGGATGTTATCAAGTAATTTAGTGAAAAGAAAGAGTGATATGAATATGTTTCCAATCTTCATTTCATTTGTGATTGTGTAAAAGAAGTATTAATAATATATTATAATTGTATATGATGAAGAATAAATGATATAAATACCAGAATACTGAATAACATTGTTCATTGAACTGTTTGTGTAATCAACTCTCTGATAACTTGAGGATAGGGAATACATTTATTTCCTGATGTAGGTATTATCAACATAAGAACTTCCTTGATCTATACTTTCATTTTCACACCCCAAGTTGGGGTCACAACCAGATCTAAAATAATTTTTTATTCAGTTATACTTAATAAAAACAAGTTCATGAACGATTATGTATAATAACCGACATTATTAAAATGTCCAACCCAATCCTCACATTATCGATTTTTGCTCTATACTTTTCGGTTATTGCCTTATGGATTGTGTCTTTTTTCACTTATAATTTTTTTACTGATGAAATCCTATTTACCAAATGCAATTTTAACAGACCATTATTATCTCTAATTACTGCGGGAAGCGCTCCAATTATATTTGGTCTATTGTTTCTATTCATTGAAGATACAAAATCGACTGCTAATTATGTCATTACTTTTCCTAGTTATTTAACTTTGCTGTTTTTGTTCTGGTATAATACCACTACATCGTCTCTTGATAGATGCATGAGCAGATATAGTTCCGACTGGTCAGTTGGTGTTCTAGTTAACGAAAAACCATTTGAATTCGTTTACCATTGTTGTGGATGGGAAAATTACACAGATAGAGGCGTTGCAGTATGTCCATTTGACTATGAATCAGGATGCTTGAAGATTATCAAATCATATCTTTCGCCCAGAATGGAAGAGATTAATTCATCCATTGTTACTATAATGTATATAGCGGGAATATCTTTTGCGCTATCAATGATCATATTTATCAGTACATCAAGCTATTCAATAGTTGATGAAATGGGGATTTAGGCAGTAAATTAAGGTTTCTTTTTGAAAATTTCTCGGGGTAAACTCGTTATTAATGACTGATCGTTTTTCTAGAGCTCGTTCTCGTTTACTGACACATGAACAAGGGCTTGTTACCAAAAAATCACAAGCAAAGCGACTTGGACAAAAATTACCAGAAGAAATTGTAAAAATTCCTAAAATTGGTGAATGGTCATTATCTAATCAGAGCGGGGCTGAATTAATAGAAGAAAATTCGGTGGAATCGAAACCACCATCGAATTCTGGATCGAAAAATGAAAAAGAGAATAAAATTAGTGCGCCATACCATATAAAAGCTCCAAAGGCAATTTCTGATGCGCCGCCTGCTGCTTCCGGATCTAAAATCCACCACCAATCTGGATCAATGACTACAGATTTGAATGTGATAATGAAATCAAAAATTAGGGCTCCTGCAAGGCCATTACCCCCACTTAAAGATAGTGCACCAAATGAGGAAGACTCATTTCTTCCTCTTGAAGTTTTTGATGATTTATCTTATGCAGAATTTACTACTGAAGAGTTGTTAAAGCATCCAGATGCTTTTTCCAAATTTCCTTCTAAGAATGGAGAAATTGTTTGGGAAAAATGCAAGGTTATAGACTATGACTCCAAGCAAGAACTATTTATTATCGAATGGGAGAAGAATAAAAAACAAAAAAAAGTTGCTCGGTTCAATATTAGATTTGCTATCGAAAGCGAAGAGAAATTCAATAGAAGACTCCAAGCCGCCAAAAATGCAAGCCATAGATACGAAATGCAATTTAGATTCATTAACCGAGTTGAACAAATGCCAACGGATTACCTTCCAGAATTGTCTCCATATGATCTTGAGAATATTTGGATTAAAACAGGAATTCCTTCCAGTGACAACATAGCACATATAATAAATGGGCTGTTTGAAGAAACTAAGATCAATTTCAAGAACATGAATAATCAGCTTGATTTCATATATGAACTCGAGCATAATCCATTGATTCCTAATAGAGATGATTTTCTTTCATTGTTTGAAAAGAAGAAAGAAAGAACTAGTTTTGGTTTAGTTACGGAAAAACTTATTGATTTTGCTTCTGTTTTTGATATGTTTGAAATGAGGTTCTTGAAATCAAATCCACACATACTTGTTGGGCTACTCACAATATCAGAAACATTTCAATCTTCATTGGATCTATCTTTCCTGACAAATGGTTTCAATACTGTTCTCTCTCTTGAAGAATTTGCAAAGAGGCAATCTGCAGAATTGGTACAAACAACCAAAACATTCAAGAGTTCAATTCAAGAGACTCTTGAAAATGTAATATCTTCAACAATGAATGATGATTTTCAAGGAGACAGATACCAGGAAAAGAATTTATACCAGAAAATGGTTTCTTTAACCCAACGAATGCTTCATACAATTTTGCTAGATATTATTAAGAACACTTTGAATAATTACTCTTCTCTTTTTGAAGGTTATATTGACTCTGAAACAACCAATCTCCTTCCAGCACAGTTTTCCATTGATTTGGTTTTGTCAAATGATTTTACTATCGGATTATCTCCTTCGATAACTGTATTCCAAGAAACAATTCTTTCTCTTCTGATTCAACTTGAAAAAACAGTGGTATATCTGCCAGAAATAAATCTTCCAATTCTTGACGTTGACACAACCACAGTTTCTTTTTCTGATTGTGTGACATCCATAGTAGAATCTCGAAAAAGGCTTGGAAATACATTGGAACATCTCTTTAAAACTTTGAATCAGTTTATCTCAGAATACAGTGGTATTGAATCGGTTTTAAGTCTTAATCCACAAAGTTTTGTTCAAGATTTTGATCAAAATGGTTCAAAAACCCTTGATGATTATAGAGCTCAATATAATGAGTTTAACAAAGTTCTTGATATTTGCCAAAATCAAATGTCACATAAGTATAAACTTGGAATATTTCAAATGAATTGCGAGTCTTTTAAAGACAAAAGTACAAGTCGTACTAGATCATTAATTCAATCTTTATTGTCACATATGAAAGGATTTGCGATGAATGAAATTATGAAACTTCAAAAAGAGTTCAATGTTATTAATGACCGGATAAAAACCGTGCCAAATACCCCGGAGGAGCTTTCTGATCTTAAGAAATATATTGATCATATTATTAGCACTACTCAAGAGAGAGCAACACAAATGAAAGTATCAATGCAAAGATTTGCATTTTTAGAGGAGTTTAAATTTGAGATTTCCAATGATGAGTGTCAGGAGAAGTATATGACTCTGCAACTGCCACATAAATTGTCAATGAATATCGAAGAAACTGAAAGGATGCTTCAGGTTGAAAGGGTTAGAATGATAAGGGAGCTTAGAGGCAACCAAAGGCAACTAGAGACAAGTACACTTTCGGTTTCTGAAGCTCTTCCTGTTTTCATTAGCAAGTATCAGGATTTAGAGCTGACAATCGAAGCAGTTGATCATGTAAATGAAATCCAAGGAAAATTAAATGAATTGAAAGAACAACAGGATAAGTTTATTCAACATGATACACTGTTTGGTTTTGAAGCATCTCCCTGTAAAACACTTGTCAAACTTGTTGAAGAGTTTACACCTTTACATATTTTGTGGAATCTTGCTGGAGAATGGCTCAATATGAATACACAATGGCTTGATACGCCATTCCCTCAAGTTAAGCCAGAAGTTATGAATTCATTTATGATTCAAGCAACCAAAAAAATATCCAAACTCAAAAAAGATTTATCGCCTCAGCGTGCATTACTTGAAAAAGTACTTAATCCACTCTCTGAACAGATTGATAAATTCAAGCAAAACATTCCCTTGATATCACGCCTGCGTCATCCTGGTATTAAAACTAAACACTGGGAAAAAATTTCTGAAATAGTAGGATTTAGAATTGAACCATCAATGGATTTGACTCTACAAGGGTTTTTAGAAAAGAATCTGGGAAGATGGAATGATAAGATATCTGAAATTGCTAGCATTGCTGCGCAAGAATATAATATCGAAACTTCATTGGATCAAATGGATGCAGAATTACAAACCAAACAATTTGGATCTGCATTGTTTAGAGGAACTAATGACTATATTCTCACAGATGTTGAAGAAATAGTATCAATAATTGATGATCAGCTTGTTACAACTCAAACATTATTGACATCGCCATTTATTGCGCCAGTTAAGAAAAGGGCTACGGAGAGATTACAATTCTTGCGACATTGCCATGATACTCTAGATGCATGGATTGAATGTCAGAGAGGATGGCTATATTTGAAGCCCATATTCACTGGTACATCAATACAGAAAAAACTTCATCGAGAATCAAGAGATTGGAATACCGTAGATAAAATGTGGAATGCAACAATGACATTAACACACAACCATCCTGACTTTGGAAACGTTATGCATCGAGATCATCTACTTGAAGATCTTCAAGAATCTAATCGCCATCTTGAATCAATTACACAGGGATTGAATGCATATCTTGAAGCTAAGCGGCTTGGTTTCCCAAGATTTTTCTTTTTATCTAACGATGAGTTGATTTCTATTTTATCTCATACCAAAGATCTTGATAAAATCCAGAAGTCAATGCAGAAACTTTTTGAGTATATTGCATCAATATCAGTTGATGATGAAAATATGATAACCCACATGAATGATGATAATCTTGAAAAGGTTGAATTAGTCAATAATGTTAACACAGATACTCCCGAAATTGAAGATTGGTTGAACACATTTGAAGAAGAAATGAAAACCACTTTGAAAGAAAGTATTAGATCTGCTGTTCCAGCTTCCTCTAAGAAGAAACGTGAGCAGTGGATTGCAGATTATCCTTCTCAAGTTATTCTTGTTTCTAATCAGATTTTATGGACAACACAGGTAGCTACAGTTTTAAGGGGACAAAAACAAAGAGGAATGAAATCATTACTTAGCAAATATGTTGAACAACTTGATGTTTTAACAGCAATTATTCGCCAGCCATTATCAAATTCTTTGAGACAAGTTATATCATGTTTGCTTATTTTAGAAGTACATAATAGGGACATAATCAGTTTTCTATTGGGCAACGATGTAAATGATGTTGATGATTTTAAATGGACGCAGCAACTCAGGAGTTATTGGGAAGAAGATAATGTTCTGATACGTAGTATTAATAACACCTATGAATACTCATATGAGTATGCTGGGAACTCATCAAGACTTGTTATAACTCCTTTGACAGATAGATGTTATCAGACACTATTATCTGCATTTAAACAAAACATGAGCGGTGCTCCTTCAGGACCTGCTGGAACAGGAAAAACTGAGACCGTTAGGGATTGTGCAAAAGCATTAGGTAGGCCTTGTGTTGTTTATAATTGTTCTGAAGAGGTTACTCCAGAACAAATGTCTCAATTTTTTGCTGGATTAGCTTCATCTGGTTCCTGGAGTTGTTTTGATGAGTTTAACAGAATCAATATTGAGGTTCTTTCTGTGATAGCACAGCAAGTCAGAACAATTCAAAATGCTATAGCCTCAAATTCTGAGTCATTTATTTTGGATAAAAGAACTCTGAAATTGAATTCAAATGCCGCAATTTGTATAACAATGAACCCCGGTTATGCAGGAAGAACTGAACTTCCTGATAACTTAAAAGCATTATTCAGACCCTGTGCTATGATGGTTCCAGATTTTGTTTTTATATCCGAAATATTATTGTTTTCTGGTGGTTTCTCATCCGCTTCATCTCTCTCTGTGAAATTAGTCGCGCTCTTTGACTTATGCAGAAAACAGCTTTCTAATACGCATCATTACGACTGGGGACTTAGAGCAATGAAAGCTATTCTATCCACTGCTGCCAAATCAAAGAGGGATAATTTAGACCAGCTTGAATCTTTGTTATTAGTTCAATCGATTCGTGATTGTACGAAGCCAAGGTTGATATCTGTTGATGTACCTTTGTTCGAGGGGATTATTCATGATGTTTTCCCTGAAATTGAATCATCAAAAATAATTGACCCTCAATTAGAATCACATATGATTAGAGCCTTTCAGGAGCTTAATGCCCAGCCTTTACCAATTTATTTATCGAAATGCAATGAGATTTATGAAACCTCTCTTGTTAGGCATGGATTAATGTTCGTTGGCGGACCAATGGGAGGGAAATCAACCTGCTGGAAGGCACTTCAGAAGTGTTTGTCGTCTTTATCAAATGAAGGAGTTGGGAAAGCAGTTACAACATATGCTCTTAATCCCAAAGCCATTTCTATTCCTGAACTATATGGCTTGTTTGACCCGATTACCTCAGGATGGTCTGATGGTGTTTTATCAAGTTTCATCAGGTCATGCTCTATGAGAGAACCCAAAGAATGGAATTGGATTATTATTGATGGTCCTGTAGATTCTCTTTGGATTGAAACTATGAACTCTTTGCTGGATGATAATAAAGTTTTGTGCTTGTCAAGTAATGAGAGGATATCCCTTGGACCTCATGTTAAAATGATGTTTGAAGTTGAGGATTTATCTCAAGCATCTCCTGCAACGGTTTCACGATGTGGAATGGTTTATTTTGACCCAACAAGTCTCCCATGGACATCTCTTATAGATTCTTGGTCTCAAATTAATCAAGAGAAGTATCCAATAGTTGTATCGACAATTCGTGGCTTGGCCGAAAAATATATTCCAAGCCTCATTAAATTTGTTCAAGTTGATGCTTCTCCAATAATTGGCTCAAATGTTATGTTTTACGTGAAAAATATGATTTCAATAATTAACTGTTTCATATCAATTCTGAGGAAACCTGTTGAAACACAATTTCTTGATGGAGAAGAAGCCAAAGATATTGACCCACTTGATCATACGTTGTTTTTTTCACACTATTCTAGATATAAAAATGAAGGTTTTGGATACTTTAATGATGAGAGAATTCCTGAGGTTTTTGAGTATATCTTTCTGTTCTCAATTATATGGAGTTTTGGGTCATGTTTAGGCGAAGATTCCAGAGTTTTGTTTGATAATTTCTTCAAAGATCTTCTTCATCAAGTAGGATGTAAAGCACCATTCCCTCAAAAGGAATCTGTATTTGATTATCATATAAACCTAAATAAAATGGAATGGGTACAATGGATTGATGGCGAGACTGGTTTAGAATTCATCCCCTCATCAGAAGTTCAAACACTAAAAAGCAAGCCTATTGAATCGATTTTGATTCCTACAAATGAATCCGCAACAATGCTTTTTTTCTCTAGGTTATTTATTCAACATAATATACATATGTTATTCAATGGGTCAGAAACTTCCAAATCTCTCTCTATTCATACTCTTTTTAAATCCATTCTAAGTAGCAAATATGATTGTAGATCTTTACCTGTGTTTAGTTGCTCAACTCCGTCTAATATTTTGAAAGTTCTTAGAGGTTTTATGCATAAGCGACATGGTGCATATGGTCCACTTACTAATCAACAATTGGTGGTTTTTCTAGATAACCTGGGATCTGTTAAACCAGATCCTTTTGGTTCTCAGCCACCATTGGAATTACTTCGACAACTATTTGACTATGGAGGGTGGTATAATACCTCAAATCTTGAATTCCAAAATATTGTCGATACCACGATTGTGTCAGCAGTTGGTTTGCCTGGAGGTGGGCTCTTTTCGTTGCCAGAAAGGCTAATTCGGCATTTTTGTTTTATTTACTTTCCGAAAATGAAAAAGAATTCAATGAATCAAATATTAACTAACCTACTCAGGATTAAGCTCGAGGGGTATAAAGAGACGGTTCAAATTCAGATTAAATCAATTGTTGCCTCAAGTATTGAGGTATTTGAACAATGTTCATCAGTATTATTACCCATTCCATCAAAACTTCATTATGTATTTAGTCTGAGAAACATTATCAGGGTTTTCAAAGGTATTCTTTTAGTTAAGGAGAGTGATCTCGACAAAGGGGATTTGTTTACACGTCTGTGGTATCATGAAATGATCCGTGAGTTTCATGATAGATTTAATTCTCTTGATGATAGGCAATGGTTTATCAAGTTATTAGATAGTATTACTGAGAAACATTTTCAAATGAGGATGTCATTACTATTTCCCAACGGTCATGTACTTTTTACCAATTTCTTAGATAAATCTCAAAGGTACAGAGAAGTTACTTTGAAGTCGGAAGAAGTTCTTCAAATATGCAGGGATCACTTGGATGATCATAATAGGGATGCATCAAAACAGTTAGATATTGTGATTTTTGAAGAAGCTATTGATCATCTTGTTTCATTGAATCGAATTCTAGCTATGGATAGGGGTCATGCTTTACTAATTGGAGTTAAATCTAGTGGTAGAAAATCTCTAGCGAGATTGTCATTACATATGTCATCAATGGAGATTTTTGAAATTCAAATAAGTAGAACATACAATTTCAATGAATGGAGAGAAGACTTAAAGAAATTGATGAGAACAATTGGGATGAACGACCTACCAACAGGTTTCGTAATTACCAACTCTCAAATAGTTGGATTATTCCAATTGGAAGATATTAGCAATCTTCTGATTCATGGTTTTATTCCCAACCTTTTTGAAAGAGAAGAAATTGAGCAAATAAAGGCAGAACTCCAGTCAAATGAATTACTTACTGATGAAGATCCTTGGGTGCTGTTCAATCAAAGAATTCGCCAACACCTTCATATTGTTCTAGTATTTTCTCCTTTTAGTCCCATTTTCAAAGAAGCGATACTTGGATTTCCTGCTATTAGGAATGAAACTTCGATTGATTGGTATATGCCCTGGTCAACAAATGCCTTAGAATCTGTGGCTAATTCAGCATTTACTAATTTGAAAATGGGTTCAAATTCCATGTTAAAGTCCGTCGTGAATATGTGTGTTCGAATATATAAGTCGGTTGAAGAAGCTTCTCTTAGGTTTTTAACAGAAACCAAAAGATTCACTGCTGTGACACCTTCCCGCTATTTTGAACTACTTAACAGTTTTGTCGATAGACTTTCAGAGCAACAATCAGAGATACATGAAGAAATTAAGAAATATGATGGAGGTGTTGAGAAAATCCGGACAACAAGAGCGCAGATTGAGCAGCTGAGCCAACAACTTGATCGGGATATACCAATGCTAGAAAATAAAAAGAAAGAAGTTGGATTAATGCTCAAAGATCTTCAAATCAAACAAGTTGAAGTTGAAGCCACACGTCAGGAAGTAATGGAGCAAAGTCGCATTGCTGAGAAAGAAGAATCCGAATCAAGGGAAGCTAATGTAATAGCTCAAAATCAACTTGCAAAAGCCAAACCGATTTTAATGGCAGCACAAGATGCTGTCGAAGCAATTGATAGAGATTCATTGGTGAATATTAAATCATTAAAGAAGATACACCAGGCCCTGAAAGAAACTTTTGAAGCGATATGTATTATATTTGGAAGACAACCTAGGAAAGTCGATGGGCAAAATACCGGGGTTAAGGAGGAAGATTATTGGCCTGAAACTTTGGCCCTATTGAATGATGTTCAATTCATTAAAAAAGTTAAGGGTTTTGATGTCGAGAAGATGACACGCGAAACTGTTATTAAACTCAAGAAATATGTTGGTTCAGACAAAAAAGAAAGGGAAGAAAAGCTTCAAGCTGTTCAATCAGGGTATCAAGCAGTTGCCAATCTTTATCTATGGGTATGTGCTTCATATGATTATTGGTGGGTATATCAAGAGATTGTTCCTCTTCAAATAAAAGCAGACAAAGCTCAGGCTAAACTTGAGGCGAGTCAGAGAGTTTTGGCAGAAAGGAGAGCTCACTTGCAGGCAGTTGAGAATCAACTTGCAAATCTACAAAAGAAATTTGAAGATGAGAAAATCAGAGAAAAAGAACTATCTGAAAACGTTGCAAGAACCCAAATTAGATTATCGAGAGCACAAAAAATTATGAATGGCTTGAGTGGAGAAACAAGAAGATGGGAAGAAAATGCACTCAACTTGAAATCTTCATCAGAGTACTTAACTGGTGATTCTTTACTGGTTGCTGGAGCACTAACATTCTTAGGTGCCTTTTCTCCATCATATCGAATAAGATTAATTGACCAATGGAAAGCTTACTTAATATCTGAAGGAATTCGCCATACTGCTAGTTTTTCTATTGCACAAGCTATGGGAAATGATGCTACAATCAGAGAGTGGATTATCCAAGGCCTTCCAAATGATACACATTCTATTGAAAATGCTTTGCTGATAAAAACTAGTAAAGCGAGTTACCCATTGTTTATTGACCCTCAGTTAAGTGGTACAAAATGGATTCGTTCGACCCTGGGAGAATCATTAGTAGTATTGAGATTTGATCAGCCCGATTTTATTCAGAGAATGAGAAGCTGTATTTCGTTTGGAATACCTGTTCTCATAGAAAATGTCGGTTTACGCCTTGATCCATTGATTGAGCCACTTTTGTCTAGAGAATTTTTAATAGTTGAAGGAGAGAAGAAAATTGCACTTGGAGGTGAGTATATTCAGTATTCTGAGCAGTTTAGATTATATCTTTCCACAAAATATCCTAATCCACACTATTCTCCTGAAGTTTGTTCACAGGTTTCATTAATTAATTTTACAACAACACAAGATGGGTTATCTGATCTCTTGATGAATAATCTTATTGAGGTAGAAAGAGACGATTTGGATAAAAAGAGACTCCAAATCATGGAAGCTAATGCTGCGAATATTAAAAAGATGAAAGAGGTTGAAGAAGAGATATTACAAATAGTTAGTAACGCTGGAAGTGATATTCTTGATGATGATAATGCAATTGATACCCTTCAGAGAGCCCAAAAAACATCCTCAAATATTGAACAACAAATGGCGGCTTCTGAAAAAACTGAGAGACAGATATCCGTTTTCAAAGAAAAGTTCATAAGCGTAGCAGAGAGAGCTGCATTATTATACTTTTGTACATCTGATTTTTCCATTATTGATCCAATGTATCAATTTTCGTTGAAATGGTTTGTTTCTGTTTTCAAAAACTCGATAATGCAATCTGATCACCCACAAGAGCCATCTGCTTTGATACATTCTTTTAATTCATCAATATGTAAGTCATTTTATCAAGCGGTAACTTGTTCTCTGTTTTCTCGTCATAAATTATTGTTTTCAACTCTAATGGCTATAAGATTACAATTGTTGGAGAAGAAGATATCAACCCAAGAATTAGCATTTTTGTTATCTCCAATTCCTTCTAAGGATTCAAATCCAACAAAATGGATGCCTGATGAGATATGGCAGTACTTTATCCTCCTTCCAACCCTAAGTGAGAACTTTTTTGGTATTTTGGAAACTATTAATAGTCATCAAGATGAATGGATTTCCTATATTCATTCTGAAACCCCCGAAACTGCATCTTTCCCATTTAAGAAGAAGCTTTCGTTATTCCAAAGACTGATTGTTTTAAGAGTTTTTCATCTTCATAGAGTTAGTGAAGGATTAAGATTATTTGTTAGTGAGTCATTAGGTAAAGAATTTATAGCTCCGCCTCCATTAAATTTGGTCAAAGTGTTTAAAGAGTCATCACCATTATCTCCCTTAATATTCATAATTACTCCAGGCATTGATCCACAAGATGAGATTATCAATGTTGCTCAAACAATGGAATTGGAAAGGTATTTAAAGAGTTATTCATTGGGAAGAGGAAGAGGTGCTGGAGCCGAAGAATTGATACAAGATTCTGCAGAAAAAGGTTTCTGGGTTCTGTTGCAAAACTGTCACTTGTCATTATCATGGATGCCTAAGCTGGAGCATATTATTGACAATTTAGATCCTTCAAAAGTTCATTCCCGTTTTAGACTTTGCCTTGTTACAATGTCATCTCCTGACTTTCCAATTGGAATTTTGTATCAAGGGTCCAAATTGATTTATGAGATTCCTAAAGGTATTAGAGAAAACATGTTAAGAGTCTATACTGGTTTTAATTCTGATGATTACGTCTCGGATTACACAACTATTGAAAGACAATTAACTTTCCATCTATCATTCTTCCATTCAGTTGTGCTTGAAAGAATTCAATTTGGCTCTATTGGATGGAATATACCATACGAGTTTAATCCTTCAGATCTAGCTATATCTAGGAAACATTTGAAATCATTTTTAGCAGAATCCCCAGAAACCATTCCATTTGAATCTTTATCATATGTAATTGGTCAGCTTAATTATGGTGGTAGAGTCACAGATAAGTGGGATAGAAGGTTACTTATAAGTTTGTTGAAAAGATATTTCAGCCAAGAAATTAATAAGCCTGGGTTTAATTTCGGAGAAAAGTATTCATCACCTGATTTTAATGGAACTTTGGCTTCAGTTGAAGATGTAATATCAAAATGGCCTGTTACCACAGAAGGCATTGATGTTGGATTGAGTAGAAATGCATCAACAATCACTGCAAGGAATCAAGCAATGTCCATTTTTAATTCATTAATTGAAATCCAGCCAACACTTGTTGTAGCATCTGGGTCAATGAGCGAAGAACAGTTTTCTTTAAATCTAATTGAGAGCCTAATAAAGGAAATCCCAAACCCATTTAATATATATACGTTCACTAAGAGCATTGATATTTCAGATACTATTAATACTGTATTGCACCACGAAGTGCTGCTTTATAATCAACTTCTTGTTTATCTGAAGAACTCTTTAATCACTCTTCAAAAAGGCCTCAAGGGATTTGTCGTGATTGACGAAGAATTAGAACATGTTCATAAGAGAATCTTGGCAAACAAAATTCCCGAATCATGGTTAAGGTTTTCTTACCCTTCAATTTTAACACTACGATCATATATTGATGATCTGAAACAAAGAATATCTTTCTTAGATCATTGGATAAGAAACGGAAAGCCAAAAGTTTTCAGACTAAGTGCATTCTATCATCCTGAAGAGTTTTTAACTGCAGTTCTGCAGGTTTTTGCCAGAAAACACAAAGTACCTTTTGATAGACTCCAGTTTTCCACAATAATATTAGACACGACCAACCCGGATACCATTGCAAAAGAGCCAGAAGACGGAATTTACGTTGAAAACCTATTTATGGAAGGCGCCAAATGGGATCTCAAAAAGAGAGCGCTCTTAGAATGTGAGCAAACAGAGCTTATATCCATACTTCCAATCATTCATTTCCTTCCAACTGCCGAACATAGCTTTGACGAAAAGAACACATTTGAGTGCACTATGTATAGAATGCAAAATCGTGGAACAGGGGCCCTTGATCTTCCTAACTACATTATGTCTCTCTTCATAACAACTCCTAATCAGTCACCTGATCACTGGATACAAAGATCAGTGGCTGTGTTCATTACAGTACAATCATAAATTTTTTTTCTTTTTATTTCTTAGACCAAGCGGTTATTTTTCGAACAAAGTTCTTCAAATGCCTCGATTCTTTGTTTTGTTCGAGTCCTCATATGGGCTGTCCTTGTTTGATTGCCATTCTTTAAACGAAATATCTGTATCGAATAATAATTATCAAAAGCAGTTTATTCAGTTTAATTTATTTGCGAAAGAGGTTCATTTGATTTCATTTAGTCGGTTTCCAAATCCAGATTCATCGCTTGATACAATGACATGCATTAATGAGGGGAGAATATCGGAGTTTATGAAAGACTTTTTGTCTACAGTTCTCCCCAAGCAGAGTTCAAAGCATAAAACTGGTATTCTTCTTGGAGTATCTGAAAAGAAGCTTGCAAATTCTATCAAAAGCGAGCTAGGGTGTGAGTGCATTGCTGATTCCAATGTGAACGAAGTTTTAAGAGGCATCAGAATGCACTTTCTTAAATTTTTGGATACCACCACACTTGATGATGTTAGAATCGCAGAAACTGCTCTATCACACGGATATTCGGATCTTAAAGTACACCATAATAAGTTCGGCAATGATAACATGATATCCAATGCGATTCAGCTCCTCACCAAAATTGATAAAGATCTTGTATCTCTTAACAAGAAGCTTAATGAATGGTACTCTGTTTTCTATCCAGAACTATCGATCCTTGTTCAGGATCCATTGGAATATACAAAAATAGTTATGTCCGTATCATTACAAAAGGTAACATCTGATGATCTCCAAGATATACTTAAAGATGGGCAGCTTTCTGAGAAAGTTGTTAATTCATTATCTCGGACGATTGGGCAACCAATGGAAGAAGCAGATGTTTCTAGAATTGTATTATTAGCAAAAAGAATATTAAGTATGTATGAGTATAGGCAAAATCTTCAGACTTATTTGGATGAAAAGATGCACACAGTTTCTCCTAATGTCACATCCATTCTTGGTACAAATGAGGGAGCGAAGCTAATTGCCTCAGCTGGATCTTTAATGGATCTTGCAAAAGTTCCTTCATCAAGTATAAAACTGCTTGGAATTGACTCAAGAATTTTCCCCAAAATGACACCAAAGGGAACAAGGGATTTATCTAACAAGTTATCCATTGCTGCAAGAGTCGATGCCTTTAGCGAAACAAATAGAAGTGGTGAGTATGGAAAGATGTTGAAAGATGTCTTAAAAGGCGAAATAAAAGATGAAATGGTTGTATTAGCCCAAAAAGCAAGAGAATTAGATAATAAAATAAATTAGAGATATTTGGTTGTTTAAGAGACAATAGATCCTTTTCTATCCACAGGATTTATCATCAACAATTGGAAAATTATATCTGAAAGAAATCATTTTTTCTCTGCATTCAGGGCATTTTCTTCCTTCTTTCCATAATCTTATAGCACATCGATAGCATACAGCCTGGTGACCGCAAGGTAATATAGTGGTATCACATTGCTCAAAACAAACTACACAGCGTTCAGACTTATAAATCGGAACTGTCTGTTGTACATTTGTTTGACATAATGGACACTGTTTGCAAGAACCGGTACAGTTATCACATATAATACAATGTCCACAAGGAACAATCGTTCGTGATGGATTTTTGCTTTTGCAACACATACATTTTGATGGTTGTTCATTACTCATTTGGTGTATTCTGTTAAGTGCCTCATCAACATTAAGAAATGATAGTGGGCTGTGCTCCATGATATGTGATTTCGAATTTATTGTTTTGTCTGATAAAACAAATGTTCCATCTTTGATCTCGACCGGTATAATATTTCCATTTAATTGAATTACGTTATTTTGTATCTCAAGAACTCCTAGATGATGAATATGCGCAACAAATGGAAGCATTTCTTCTCCATCATTAATAAAAGTATTATCTTTCAATGTCAGCATAGCCTGTGTGAATACATCACATATTTGATTACATTTAATAATTGTGTTTCCAAGAATAGTGGGAGTGGCTCCATTGTATGCTGAAAAAGCATATCCCTTAATATTTTCAATTGTACAATTCTGAATTACAGGTGATGAGAAATCAGAGATGGAAAATCCATTCACTGCTCCATTTGATATTTTAATATTTGAAAAGAGTGGCCTTGATGAATCTCTTGAAACTGCCGCAAAAGTGTTACATTGATCTATTTGGCAATCCTGAATCACTGGATTAGAGTCATCTCCAAAAACAGCAAATGCAGGGTATTTAAAATTAGAAAATTTGCAATCCTTAACTATTCCAACTGAGTTTTCAAAATTAACACCATTTCCTTCGCAGTCATCAAACTGAGAATTAAAAACTTCCAAATTGCACTCTTTCATCCCATGAATAGAAGACAGCTTTATATGGGAGAATATGCAATCTCGAACTGATGTTTTAGATTTGTCTGCTATACTAATGGCCCCACCAATACAATTGTTAAACTTGCAGCCACTAAAATCAGCTGTGCTACTAAGAACAAAAACAGATTTTCCTTGATCTTGGTTAAAAGAACAACCATTAAAAGTTGCTGATGATTGCCTATACACGTAAACAGAAAAACGCGTTTGATCTGTTCCTGGAAATCTCGAACCTTCCACAATTGCGGAAGACCCATCTAGAATTAGCAAAGAAGAATGACCGTTATTCATAAAGGTGCAATTAGAAATCACACCTTTTGATCTATCTCTTATTAATAATGCCGCTTTTCTCGAATCAGATAATTCACAATCCTTAAAAATCAATTCTGACTGTGCAAAAATCTCAATCGCACATTCAACATTCGCCGAACCTGGTTTGAACCTGCAATTTATGGCCTCAAGTTTACCTCGAGCCGTTACCTGAATAAGCCCTTTAAAACTAACATTTCTCATAGAAACAGATACCTGACTTATTGTTATCCATTGTACAGTCGCAAAATTCCCTGAACCAAAGCCGTACAACGTTATCGGATTTCGCAAATAAATGGCTTCGCTAATAATCGCATTTTCGGTAAATTTACGACATATAACCCCATTTTCATCAATATATTCAGTAGTTACTCCCTCTAATAAAACAGGCATCTGTGGTTTCAAGCTCATTGTCATTATAACCTCCGAACACACTAAGTCAAAAGATAAATTCTTTATCAACAATTATAATTCAATAGGCCTTAGGGTCTCGTTCTTGAAATGCCTGAGGTGTCCTGCTGGTTTTGCGGCCTGGAAAGCGGGGAAAGCTCCGTAAGGCTTTGATAGACCATCTGCTGTTGGGTATGCATCGAATCTCTGTCTTCCTGGACGCTTTTCCTCTTCATCATCTGAGTCGACATTCTTTGGTGTGTTCTGATCTCTTACATGCATTCTTATAATTTTGTCTGCGTACTCATCGAAAGCTTCGCCTCTGTTTGTTCTCTGTCCGGCTGCATCCAGTGTTTCCTTAATGGACTGTTTTTCTTCTTCTAGCTCGACTTTCTGGCCTGCGTAGAGTGCCATTTCTGAGTATGCTGCCATTTTCTTTCTTCTGAGCGACATTGCTTCTGCGCGCAGATTTCCTCCTTTTTTCAGTACTTTCTCTGTTTTAGAGATGTCGTTTTGCGCATCTTTCCCCAATTCTGCGATTTTTTCCTCTATTTCTTTGAGCAGGATCTCTTTTTCCCATAACTGCTGTCCCTTCGCGTTGATTCGCTGTTCATATGTTGCTACTTTCTGCTCGAGTTCCTTCAATGTGAAGTCTTTACCACAATATGCTCTTGGCCTTGCTTGTTCGTCTGGTATTTCAAGCTTTTTAGTAATTTCATCAACATCCTTCTTTTCTCTATCAAGCTGCTGTTGAATATCTTTGATTTCTTCATCGTAAGCTTTGACTTGAGGAATCTTTCTCCTGGTTATGTCTATTCTCCTTTGGAGATCATTTATGGAAAGATTAAGAATACGAATCTTTTGCTCTTGGTCGCTAAGTTGGCGCTCACCCTCTTTCATAACTTCTTCGTGCATTCTAAACTGTTCATAGATTACACATAGAGCATCTTTCTTATCAATGAGGTGCTGCTGTATCATCGAGCAATCATTAGATTGTGTTGAAAACCGTTTTTGATTCTCCAATATAATATCTTCGAGACTTCTGAGTACCTTATTAAGCCTCTTCGTCTCTGTAGATTGGAAATCAATCTTTTGCTGTAAAGAGAAATATTTCAATTCTGCTTTTTTCAGTTCGCTCTTTGTGGTATCTCTACGTTTCCTTGACTGGACTAACTCGTTCTTCTTAATAGAAACTTCCGCATCAACAGCTTCAAATTCCTTTCTGAGAACTTCAACTTCATTAAACAATATTCTAATTTTTTCATCAAACTCAACCTTTAATTGCCTGGATGTTTGAATAATGGTAACATATCTATTTCTATCTGCTTTAACTTTCTCATACATATCAGAATACTCTTTGAGTCTTTGAATAATAATTCCCCTTTTCCTCTCAAGTTCGTCTATATCAAGTTTGGATTCTTTAGCAGCATCTTTTGCATCTTTTGTCCTTTTAATCATTGATGCCATCTCTCTTGCTTTCCTGTCCCTAATTATTGATGCCTCAGCAAGTTGTCTTTCAATTTCATGTTCTTTTTTAGAAAGCTGATCATGAATAGCTTGTTTCCTGTTTTTATCTTGGAGTGCTGTTTTAATCTCAGCCAGAACTTCTGCTGTAACACCCTCCATTTTAACATATGCCTGAAATGCTGCCTCTTTTTCTTCCATAGCATGTTGAAGCTGTTGACTCATTTTTGAATTACTATCAATCTCTCTTTGTTCATCGCTTGAAAGGAGAGCAACTTGATTTTCAAGGTCCCTTTTTTCAACCGTTTGTGATGCCATAGCTTCCTCTAATCTAACTGCTTCTTTATCCTTTTTCGCAATATCCTTAGAAACAGTATCGATTCGGGTTTCAAGCCCGAATATCTCTTTGTTCATTTCGGAAACTTGCTTTAAAACTTTTCTACTTTCGTATTCTCTTTGTTGCTTTATATTTGTGGAATCTTGGCACTTTTGTCGGAGATCTTCGCTCTTCACTTTCATATCTCCTGTCGCAATCGTCATTCCATCAATATCATTTAATAGATGTTGGTGTTCTGTCTCAAGATCATGAGCCCGCCCATGCAACTCTTGGAGGGTATTTTCAGCTGTAATTAACTGATTGTTGGAAGTTTTTTCTTCGCTAAGCATGGTGTTATGAGAACTTTGAACAGCTGATGCCTTTTGACGAGTTTTATCTGGAAGAGGGGATATTTCAAGCATTTTCTGTGTAGCTGCTCGTTTCTTTTTATCAAGATCAGCCAATTGTTCCTCACAGCTTGCAATAATACTCATGAGATCTTGTCCTTGTTTCCTTAGAGTGTCAATGTTCCTTTCAAGAGTACCTATTTCATTCTCGAGATTGGTAATCTCAACTTGAACCTGGCGCTTCAACGGCTCAAGCTTGAGCCTTCTGTCATCTCTAGCTTTTGCAACTTTATCTGCTAATTTATCCCTCTCTTTATGCTTTAGAGAAGTGTTGGCCTTTGTCACCTCTATTTGTTCTCTGGTTCCTTCTAATTCTGTTTGAATATTCGTAACATACTGGCGAAGAGCAGAAAAGGCTGATTTATGCTCTTGCTGTTGAGCAGCACTATTCTGAATAGTTAGTTTTTGTGCTTTTAACTCTTTGTTCAATTCTCTGGTCCTTCTCAGTAAAATTTGCTCAGTAGAGCATGACTGAGAAAACGCTTGATGAAGCTTCTTGAATTTGGAACTTAGAGCATTAAAAACCGCAGAATTAATTTGATTGTTCTCAAACAGCTGTCGAAGAGTTAAAATAGCCGGGTGGTTGTCCTCACTAGGCTCGTTGATTGTAGGATTATCTTCTTCAGTCATTTCCAGGTTTAAAAACGAACTAACCCCTTTAATCGTTTTTCATTGTTTATTCTAATATGTTAAGTTTTATTTTCTTCTTTGTTTGCGTCAGTCTATCAGATCACAATTCTCCAGATGAAACGCCCGAAATTACTGAAAATGATAGTGATCATTTTACTCCTCCTCCACACCCAACAGATGAAGTTATTGATCGAAAATCTGGTGGAGGCATTGAGTTTAATGCCGCCACATATGTTGGACTAGCTATGGTTTGCTTCATTATGATGCTTTTCTTAGCTTGGAAATTCTGCGTAGCAACAGCGAGTCAGCAAATTGAGATTAGAGATGATCTAAATTTCGGTGGCAACATTAATGATATCGAAAAGCCACTTGATGAAGATTTGCAGATTACAATCATAGCAGAGAATAGTGATGATATTCAAGCCTAAACACACTTTTTCGTATTTTTTCATGCCTCGATTTTTTTCGTTCAAGAACCTTGATTATATCTCGAAAAAAGCTGTTAGATTCAAGTATTTATGCTGTTCGATGTTTGGAGATAATATCGCGTTTGGAACCTCGTCTGGGAGCATTCATATTTACAAATCTTGTTCAGAAGACCCTCCTATTGTTATTTCAATCGGAATTATCGAAAACGAGATTTACTTTTTATCATTTTCACCAACTGGATCATCAATTATTGCAGCTGATTCGGAGGGAATATATATTATTGATTCTCCATTTGGGAATGCGTCATTACTTTTCTCTATAGAGACAAATCAAAAGAGAATTGTTAGTGGATGTTGGATAGTTGATCACTTAACCAAGAATAACAGATCAGTACCTTTTTTCATATTTGGTGATGAAAACGGATCAATTTGTGGAATCAAACAACAAGAAATAACTAATATTCATCAACTTAAATCAAAAGTGATTCAGATTCAGTTTTATGGGAAATTCTTCTTAATTTCAACACTTAACCACTCATATTTGATGTCACATACATATGAAGTGACTATGATAAAAACCAAAAGGCCAATCGGAGAATATGGTGGTGTTTATTCCGAATCATTTGATGCAATATGTTTTTCGAGACCAGCTGGTAATCTGTTGATAGCATCACCACAAGGTAAACCAAAGGCTTTAATTGATCTAATTAAGGACTATGTTTTTGAGAAATCAAATTCTAAATTATGCAATGATCTGGGTAGGATGTATATGTGTTCTGAGTTTTTAATATCTATTGGTAATGGATTGTATGGATATATAATTAATCTTAAAGAGGCAAAAATTGTGTATTCTTTCTCAGATGAATCTGAGTTTCTTGATTGTTCTGTATCAAATAATCAAGCAGTCATATTATGGAAAAATAGTGTTGTATTGTTTAAAGTTGCTGATGATGATGATGCATTTCTTGTTTCATTATACACTCAAGGTGAAAAGGAGCAAGCTTGGAGGCTAGCTATATCTAATAACATTAAGAGTATTGAAACATTGAAAAAACTTCTCCCAGAAATCACTGATGAAAAATCTGCCCCATTTATTGAGTATTTTTCTAAAATTCAACTTGAAGTTCTTCCGAATCCATTGCAAAAATCACGCCCTGATCTTTATGAAAAGCTTTGTGCTGGGAACGAACCAACTCCTGATGTCATGGAAAATATATATAGTATTCTTCATCTTGTTGTTATGGATGATGTAACAAAAGAAAGGATAAATCGATACGTGTTGAAATACCCTCGTGATTGGTTAAGATGGTCTATCTATCTAGATGTTGATAGATTGGTTCCGGTTCTGAATTCAAGTGAAGAGTTCTCTCAATATGCAATGGAAATGGCCAAAAAGGGGAAAAGCTATCTTTGTCTAGTATTATCTAGGATTAATGCTTATCCTGTCCCCTTTTTGGTAGCCAATTCTCCTCCTATTTATTCATATAATTTATCTGGAAATCAAAGAATTGAATTTGAAAAACTCATCCAACAGGATATGTTTCAAACAAATATTTTTCTTAATGATTGCGTAAACGATGCTAATTATTCGGAAAAACTTATTGAAGACTGCATTAATGAACTAACAGAAGAAAAACTAACAAAAATTTTACATACAAAAGACTGGGAAGACAAATTATTTGATTGTATTGAAGAAATTTCGGATTCTTTGTTGGAATTCAAAAAGAGCCAAGGAGAAAAATCAATTCCAACATGGATTGAAGCTCTCATTTCTCAAGAATCTAAACAAAGAATTCAGTATGATGTTAAAAAGACAGAGAGCGAAGGACATTGGGGAATTATTGTCGACCAAACAACATGCGATAACTGTGGAATGGCATTAGCCTTTAATGACTATAGATCGAGTATTTGTGTTTTTCCATGTTCACATTCTTTTCACAGCAACTGCATTAAAACAAAACATTGCCCAATATGTTGTAATTCCGGTATTCAATCAGATTATTGACTGGTTTAAATATAAGATATGTCCAAACCTATTTAAAATGAGACTTTCAGGCATGTTTTCTATAAGGGAATGAGAAACAGAATACAATGAACCTTTCATCAATAGATCGGAGAAAAACTGACTATGTTGAACATGGTCTAATATATTTTGGATTGAGTTTACAGAGCATATTCCTGAAAACCCCATTGTATCTCTTGAGAAATCTAATTGATCCAGAATCTTTTTCTTGTAATATGGTGAAGCGCTTCTATTTGCCAATAATAGATTTAGCTTATATGTTTCAAATCTATAACAATTAATATATCCATAATTTGGGGGAAATCGAGACCTTTCATTGGGCTTAAAGATTTGGTTTTGATTATACTGACTTTCATAAAAAGAATGATTAATCATGGATAAATTGAGACCCATGTGTTGGACATTTGAAAGCGTAAAAAGCATTTTAGGGATTAGATATTCAAATGATGTATTCTTCTCAGATAATGTCTTTTCAATGAGTTTTCCTATTATTTCGGATTGATTAATCATATTGGAAACAGTCAATATATCTACAAAATCAAGAAATGGTTCCTGCGCATTATAAAGATATTTTTTTGTTTGATTGCCTTGATCTCCCCAAAAAAGCGGAAACTCTTTTGTTTCATTGTTTAAAATTAAAACAACCTTCTCAATATAATTATAATAAAGAATATCTTGCGTTTCCCTATACAGTGTCATAATTTCTGGTAACCCTGCCACAATATTAGATATCAAACTATAATTGTTGATTGAGTGTAGTTTTGAAATTCTTTTATCAAAGTTAAGGAATGAAGGATATTTAGAAGATCCTTCGATAATCCCGATTGCTTGTTTGGCACATTTATCAGCCATTTCTAAAAATAATTTGTCCTTGCTCAAGATGTAGGAACCGATTAAAGATCCAACAACCCTTTCCCAAAAATCAAATACACTTATCCATGATAAATTCTCACATTGATAATTACTAACAATCCATTCTTTTGACATATTAAATAAATCTTTGAGCTTAAGAACTTGGAGAACTTCTAAAGATTCAATTAATGTTGCTGCAAAAAAAGAATTGTTTAAGCATTGAGCACTATTGGATTTCACTTCTGAACTGCCCTTGCAGTTTCTAATATAATGGATAAATGATGAAGAAGCGATGTTTTTGATTTTTTGAAATAATTCGTGATTCTCATAAACAATTTTCGGTTCATTTATAATAATCTTAGTATTTTCAATTTTCGGGGAATTTAAATATAATACCATTAAAACGACCAGAGGAATAATAAATATAACAGTAAAACCCCTTTTCATATAGATCCGAAAGTACCGAAACAAGGAAAACATGTTTACACTATAATACGGTTATGTAAACTAGAGCTGATTCTTGAATAAAAATACAAGTAGTTTGAACACTGGGTGATCCATATAATCCCTTGTGTTAATTATGATAACAGAGCGTACAAAGCTGTCTAAATATGATAAAATGGTATCGTGCACAATTTTGATGTTTTTAATTCTGTTTTGAGATGGCAATTCATATCTTTTTCCTATTAACATTTTGAGTATAGTTTTAATATCATGAGAAAACTCCTTAGATTTGTGCATTAAAGACTTACTTTTATCGAATTCCGATAACAAAGAAAGTGAAGATGCAAAAGGATGTATAATGACTTCCATTAATATAGAGATACACTTGTTGATATCATTGGATAATAATGTGAACATTGAACTCATAAAGCACAGGGCTAATTCGGGTATTGATCCATTTTTTATCAGGCTAACAAGTTGGCCTATAATTCCAGCTATTCCTCCATTGGGAGTGATTTTTTGTGCCCAATCAGTAGATAAAGCAATCCATATATTCGTTAAGGCAACAAGCTCAAGACATGATTCATCATTATCATTTGACAAGCTCTCTGTACATGAACAGACAAGAGAAAACACAAAAAATTGCAACATATTTTTGGAATTGAATAACTCAAGCATAGAAAATATAGCAGGAAAGGCCATTCTATCAGAGGCTAAAAGAGTTAAGCTCAATGAAAAGCATAAATCCTTTGACAAAAGAGCTTCCTCGAATGAGGTTAAATAGCCAGCAGTCTTGTTCTTCGAAGTAATGACCGAAATAAATGCTTCAAATTGGGTTCTCCTTGCAGTTAAAGATGATTGATTGAACACAAAATCTAAAAGAGCAGTCTCTTTAGACCAATTAGGACCTCTGAACCAAATGGATGGCGGAATTATCATTGAAGACTCTGATTCTTCTCTATCAGCAAGAGGAATACATACCTTATTATGATAAATATCGATAATAAACCGGTAATAGCCATCAACAAATGCAGGGACTGGATCAGGCATAAGTTTTTTTGGTTGAAGATACACCTTAGAACTAAAAAATGACATTGAAGATAGAATATCGTGGTTTAGAGGATATAGCTCAAAGGAAATAAGTGATCTTAAAAATAGCAATTCCAAATCACTTTTTTTTGTTGAGTAATACATTGAAATTGCGGAAAAATGTTGTCTAATAATGCTAAAACAATAGCAATCATAAGAATGGCGAGAATAAATTAAAAATGATTCATTATCTATCCTTGCTTTCTTATGTAACTCTAAAAGAAATAACTTACATTTTAGCATACCCTCTCTACTCCCTAAACCAAAATAAAGCATCTCTTTTTCGCTTCTATGATACTTTTCAACTTCTCTTGAAAGCTCATGAATCTCCTTTTCCATAATGCGAATAGCTTTTAAAACTGATTTTTACTTGAAAGACTTCTTAAACTGAAACTCATGAACGTTAATCCCGAGCTCAGGGGGCACAATTTTTTGAAGTTTGTCCAGTTTCGCAGAGAACTGCTTTTGTGACATTTCAAGCATTTTCTTATCCTGGACTAGCTCTTGTTCCTTTTCCTCCTTCTCTTTTTGCTTGAGAATTTCCATCTGTTTAGCTTGTATTAACTTATAACGCTTTGTTTCATTCTTTTTTTGAATTTGAGCAAACTCATCTGCATCTTGTTCTGGTACTTGAAGTGGGAATGGCTTTTTGGTAACCTTTTTTTCATTTAACATATTTTCTTTTTGCAACTTTTGGAGATCATTTCTTCTTTCTTCTTCTGCTTTCCTCTTTTTTTCAATCTTTGCTGCTTCTGCTTTCTCTGCATTTTTTTGCGCCTCTGATTCTGCTATAGCTTCTCTCGTGTCAATTTTGGATTTCATTGTTTCTAAATTCTTCGCTTGTCTTTCTACAACGCGTGCCCTCATTTTGGTTTTTTCAAGTCTTCTTCTTTCATCTTCTTGTGCTCTAGCAGCTCTCCTTTCTTGATCTTCTGCTGACTCCTTTTGAAGGCGTTTTTCCTCTTCTAGCTCTCTTTGGTGTCTAGTTTTCCTGGCCTCCAACAATTCCTGATTCTTTCTTTCAAATTCCTCTCTTCTTTCTTTCTGGATTTCTTTGTTCTTCCTCTTTTTTTCTTCTTCTTCGGCCATTGCTCTTCTGTCTGCCTCTAAAAGTTGTTCTTCGTATTTCTTTTCAGCTTCGCGCTCTTTTGCTTTGCGCTCATTGACAGCTTGGAGTTGTTGTGTATAAGCTTGAGCTAGTTGTGTTGTCTGATTATGTTGTTTCTGTTCTTCTTTGAGAGCTTCTTCTTTGGCAATTCTTAATTGTTCCTCAAGGATTACATCATTGGTCTTATTGGCCTCTTTCTTATATTTCTCCATTTCTTCATGATACTGAATTTGCTTAGTTCTGGTTTTTATCGTTGATTCTAAAATATACTTCCCTCTTTTGGTTCTATCAACATGGACAGTCTGATCAACAGGAGGAGCAGGGGGTTGAATTGGAGAACCAATTTTCTCTTTGGCTATTTCAATAGCTTGATCGTTGATTTTGTTGTTTAATGGGTTTTGGGTTGAACTTTCCCGAGTATTAGTGGGTTTTCGAGCTTTACTTGGCGGAAATTGATATCCTTCATCAGGAAATAGATCTTGGTTCGTAAGCACATCGACATTCATATATCCGGAATGATAGTTAGACCTACTCATTTCTATTTTTAGATCCGTTATTTATGAAGCGGTTTCCATTTTATATCACATGTCTTTCAGCAGTATTGAGAGCAGACTCAGGTTTTTCGAGAAGTCATATCTTGGTCGAGCCAAATCTGTTTTTCATCGCGAAATGGGTAATGTTTCAAGGGATGTTGTTTCGTTTTTTTCGCCTTATTTTGAAAAATCAACAGTAGTTGACATATTGCCAATTGAATCCATTCTAGAATTGGCAGTATCGTGGTATGCTTTAGGTAAAATTTTCCCTCAAAAGCTTTTAAATTCAATTTTCATTGTTTGTCTCAGGGAAGATAAGATATTGGGAAAGTTTTTGCTGTTCCAACATCACAGGCCTTCTGATTGGTTGTTTTATTCCATTTCTCATTCTATTATAACCGATTTTGAACTATTTAAATCGAGTATTATGAAAGAAAATGATATTTGGGACTATTTAGCCGACCAATTCGAGAAAGACATTCATTCAAAATCTAGTGAGCTAAATATCCCCTATCAGCAAAGATCTACATCTTATCTAATTGAATCAATACTCTTTCATTGGCCTCACAGCACAAAAACAAATCTCACTCTCCTTGATTTGGCGAATGTTTTTTTGGCATATTGTGATAAGAATCCAAACAAAGTGACTAAGAGACTCAGAGAACAGGTGCTCCAGGTAATGCCAATAATATCCCCTAGACGATAAAATTTAATGGCACAAAAAATGTATATTAAAGACAGAATAAACGAATTTATTTCTTTTAGAGACGGGTCCAATAGGAGTTCTCGTCCCTCGAATTTAAACCTCGATAACTCTGATACGGCAACTTTACTAAATCATTCACCAAATACGCGTTCTGCTTTGGAAGATTTTTTTGAAATGAGTCGTGGTATTAAATCCGATATGAGCAGAGTCCAATTATCTTTTGACTCCCTGATAAAAGCCCATCAAGCAACTTTGAGACCTACTTTTGAAGACGCATCATTTCAGTATTCGGCTGTGAATGATATATCGCAGCGTATTTCTAGCGATTTACAGAATATATTTAATCGGATAAACATGCTTTCACTTAAAAATCCCAATTTTCCAGATAGAGAGAGAATCATTGATAACATTCGTCAAAGCCATATTGATTCTTACCGTAATGTCTTTTTGCAATTTCAAATGACTCAACAAGCATTCACTGCTTCAATGAATAGATCTAAAAAACCGACCAATAGCACAGCTCCATCAATTGATATTACTACCTTTAATCTTGGAGAAGATGGAAATCAAAGGGAAATGGAGTTGAATCAAAGGCATAATAACGAAGAATTTGAACAGATTAGCAGAAGAGCCGCAGAAATTCAACAGATATTTAAAAACCTTGCTACTCTAGTAAATGAGCAAGGAACACTCATTGACAGAATAGATTACAATATATCTGAAGCCCTGGACAATGCAAAATCTGCCCATGAAAATATTGTAAAGGCAGAAAAATATCAACAAAAATCAAGAATGTGGATATGTGCAATTTTGTTGGGGATAATGGTTTTGATAATGGTGGTTCTATTAATCTTGAGGTAAATTTTCAATTATTTCTGAGAAACCGTTATAAACTTTTTCTGTGTATTTGCATTATATCACATACAAAAATATAAATGGTCTCCCATAATATTTCTGAATTCTTCTGAATTCTTTCGAAATCAAACTTTTCAATTTAGCTAATAAATCTGTCAAAATCGAGAAGAGATCTTTATATCGATTTATGGATGAACAAATACGGATTTTTGTTCATACGAATACAGAAGTTATAGAATTAATTGTTATACAGTCTGATCCCGTTGATTGCATTCGCAAAATGGTAAAGATGCCGCTTCATTATTTGATATTATTTAACGATTCTGTAATAATGCGACATTTCTCTTTTGTTTTTTATGGTATTAGAGCAGATGATCACTTTTATGTTGTTGATCTTGACATAAAGAAGCTTCAAGCATTTTACACTAAAGAGCCCACATCAAAGAGGATTTATGATCCTTTAGTCCAAATTGAAGGATATGATGAACCCTTTGTATATTCTGAGAGCTTCAAGCGCGAAAGATCCCGTTTTAATGATCTTCGAATCACAAGATTTGAAGAAAGAAATACATGCAAAAGAAGATTTATTGATATGTTAAAAACCATTCAAACAATACCAACCGACTCAAATAGGAGTTATGGTCTTATCCTATCTCCAAGACAATGTGGGCCTTCAACAGAGTGTCTCCCTATTATATGGGATAAAAACCATGCAAATTGTTAGATATATTCAAAAGTAATCTGTCATATATCAATATTGAAATAAATATTCTATTAATTGTTTAATATTGCGGTACTTTGTTTTTTTTCAATTCTTCCGATCACAATTTTTGATAGCATAAAAGTGCAAAGTGTTATTCTTTTCAAATTTTCAATACACTTGAAACAACGATCAGAATTGAGAACTTATATTGTATTATATGGTGTAAAATGGTCATTTGGGAATTGAAGTTATGAGAACCCATTTGTTACTAAAAATTTATCACTTTAGGGAATGATTTATATTATCCCGAGGAATTAAAGAATAATATACCTCTCTTCACCGTTTTACAGTTATTGATATTATTTTGAGAATAAGATCTTCTCTAGTCTTCACTGGTACCATTAACCAACTCCGAAATTAATGCGGTTATCATTCAACAATAATAAATACCAAATTTCACCATATTTAGAAGATATATGGACTAGAAACATACTCATTACTATTTTGATCTCTCTTTTTCTCGTAATCATAAAACTTCTCTTTCTTTGTGCTGTCTTCTCTATTGTTTTTGGTTTCTGATGATGACGAAATACTTTTCCGGTTCTGGTTCCTTTGACTTCCGATATGGTAAGATATCATCACTATTATAATCATAAACAAGCCGACAGTTAAATACAGGAATACAGAATTTAAATCGTTTCCATCAATATTATCATAGGATCTATAAGGAGTAACTTGAGCTGTATTCATGAAAGTTGGATTCATTGTCATTGTTTCCATTAATGTATTCTCAGTTGTCTCTAAGGCAGTATAATGTAATGTCTCCATTAAAGTTGCATGGGGAATTGGTATATCAGCATTACAATAATGTGAATAGAAAAACTGAATTGGAAATGTCATTCTATTGGTGAATGAATTATTTGTATCTGTTGATACCGTTGTTGAAGAGGAAAAAGATGATGTTAAATGTTCAATGAAAGAGTGAGATACTTCAAGGGATCCTCCATTTAGGCAGAATAGATAGTTCTGATTATTTTGGAAAATGCAATAACTCATCTTTCTTAATCCTAGTCCTGATCCTTCAGCATATACAACTCCATAGGCAGATGGACTGTTATTATGAACTATGTTAGCGAATGAAATTGATATTGTTTCTGTGTTAGAACAGATATATAAACAAATGCAAGAAGATACCTTGTTGTTTGATAATGTGCAGTGTATGCCTGTGAATAAGTTTGGATACATGATAGAAATACCAGAAACCTGAACAGCAGTGTTCATTGAACTGTTTGTGTTGTTAACCCTCTGATTTCCATTTTCAAAGCAAATAGAAAATGCTCCTGCTGTATTATGAGTGCAATTTGATACTGATAGATACTTCGCTTGATTATCTTGAGAAGCATAAATACGAGCAAAATGACAAGAATATTGAGCTCCACATGAGCAACTATTAGCACATATCATACTGAGATATGAATTAGAAGATGAGACTGAATTCCATGAATAGAAGAATATTGCTCCTCCTATCTGAGAACAAATGCAGTGATAGAATAATGAGTAATTAACATTCATTGAGTATATTCCATGAACATATAACACACCACCATCTCCATCGTATAGAGAAGATCTTGAAAAGAAACAGTCAGAAATACCAATATTGTTTTGAGAATATGACCTTCCTTGATCAATACTTTCATTTTCACACCCTAAAATAAGGCTCCAAATAATATCATTATTCAACCACAATTGAGCCACACTTGGGGACTTTTTTTTAAATAACTTGGATATTATGGAATGGTTTATATCTGAGATGTATTGTTTTGATCCATTTAGTTTTTCAAAATTACCAAGAGTTAATAGAATTAATAATGAAACTAAGACCTTATAAAACAAGGAAAGATTGAATGTATAACTTTTTTGATTGGACACTTTGCTAGTTTTGCGTTCTTTTTTCGAGAATACCAAGGGGAAATATAAGAAAAAAGATGATTTCTTTGGAATTTTGAAAAACCGACAAAATACCATTCCATAATATCCAAAAGAGAGTATTTTTCGAATATACGCACAAAAAAACAAATTTACAAATCTGATGATACCCATAATGAAGAGTGTTCTAAATTCAATTCGGAAATATGATAAATTATATGTTGTAAAAATTGTGGTAATTATCAGAACAAACTTTAAAATTAATGAATAATTATTTGTTGTTGTTGGACTGTTATGTTGATTTTGATGCTCATACATTATAAAATATTTTCAAAGTTTGTGATTAATACACAAAAAGTGGTGCCAGAATTGATAAGTTTATGATGAAAAATGTGGTAATAAAAAGGATTAAAATGATCGTTACTCTATCACAAATATTCAAATTACAAATTATGAGAGATTATCCCTTCGGTTCACATATAATTGAATAGATACAAACACTTTTTGTTTTACAATTGTTTTATTGGGAAAGCAAATTAAAAGTAGTACTATCATATATTGAATAAGCAAACTCATAGAGAAAAACACCAAATTGGTCATGTCGAAGAGTAGGATCAAAGAAATCATGAAAGCAGATATTGGTATTTAGTAATACATGTGATATTGTGAGAATTATAAAACGGGTGAATATTTGAAACCTCAACAGATGTTGCATAAACGAGATGCCCAATTAACATGCAAATAACTGAAGTCTACATTAAGTTACTGATAGCAGACTGAAGTAAAAAAAGTGGGTGTAATGATGCTCTATGGTTGTTAGTTATTTCATAAAAATCACAATTCTCAATTTTTGGAACTTTGATGATTTTTGTTGGAGATTTTGTATTGAATGAGCATGAATACAAGTTAGCTGAATTGATATTATTTGAATGGCAATCAAAGCATGTTCTGTAGAATGAGGGAGTAGGGCCTCCAATTGAACCACAATATGAATAACCTGTGTTATTGAAGAAAATATAATCATAAAAAACAGTGACTGATCTATAGAAAGTGAAAATTAAACCATATGTAGGTATTCTAATTGGACAATTTATCACATTTCCGAATTTTAAATCGCATACCAATGGATTACCTAGAAAGTCAAATGTTGCACACTCTGGTGAATCACATGAATCGATATTGATGTAATCAAAATACTGATTCTGTATACTATCTATATATAATCCAGAAACATGACGTGAAACGTAGCAATGGGAGCAATTCAAATTCGATACATATGTTAAAGCTTTAAAAATATCATATGAGGTGAAGCTGCCACTGTTCTCATAGTATGAACACTTGAATATACTCACTTGGCAGCAATTGAAAACATTTCCCAAAACATAAAATGATTGGCCTCGATAGCTTCCAACACATGAGTCAAAGCAGCATTTTGATATAATGGATTCTGAAGCCAATGAATAAAGTCCACCGCCTGTAACACAATTACAGTTCCTAAACAAACAATTTGAGCAATCAAAAACACCATAGTCAGCAGATACATAAATTGCACCACCATCTCCTGAACTAGTTTTGCTTTGAAACACCACATCCTTAAAAACAGCACTATTACTCAAAACATTTATATTCTCTGCTTGATATAAACAAAAAATCCTGTCTAAATGCCAAATAAAACTGCTACTCTTAGTTTCTATTATGCCTGATGCACATCCATTATAAAAACTCGAAAATGACCTGAAAGAGATAATTTCATTAAATACTGTCCGGGAAAAATGCGATAAAACAGATCCAGTTTTCATCCCACTCAAGCAATACTGGAGAGAAAGTTTAGTTAAATAACAATTCATAATTATTTTGTTTACGATGATTATAATTTTCCAGCAACAATTATCACTCAGTGTTAAACAGGGATTATCTTTGATTTTTACATGATCATATTCCAGAAAATGATGAGAAAATGCCAAAAAATGAAATTTGGAAATTGCTACATGATGGAGATTATTTCATATGAAGTAATATCATATTATGTATTGACATCATAATTTTGTCTTTTGAATAACCATAAATCATAATACTCTCATTAAAATATCGAAAACTAACACATTATTAGAGGCAATTTTCATGAAACTGGGTATTTGGGCTGTGAATTGTTATCTTTCATCAATTCTTTACAATGAATCAAGAATTGTTTGTTTGAAAATGATCAACTAATTGATTGGAAGTGTGAACATTAAGGTCCTATAAAATAGGTTGTTGGTTCAAATTGTTTCACTCAATGATTCTTGAAATACTTCAATATTTGAATCTCTCAATCGACTTCAGTTATGATAATCTCCACATATAAAAATTTTGTCTAGAAATACTAACCTTCTCAGAAAAAATCAAAGGGAATTATTTTGCCTTTGATCGTTTCAATACAATCAGAAAATTGAAAGGATCTTTAAGTCAAACCATTGTTGCTTATGAGTCGAAAACCATCCCAGCCAGATAAAATTAGAACAAAAATGAATGCCCAAGATGTTCACTACGCAATTTTTAAGGAAAATGTATTGAGAAATGGATTCAACTCGATATCATGTAATGCCAACAGCATTCTCAAAGAACATTTTGGTTTTATCCCATCATTTGAAGAAATCAAAGCAATTTCGAAACTATTGTCGAAAGTTACGGGGATTCCCTACACAAGAGAATACTCAAGGGAAAAACTTCTCAACATGTATTGGTTAGATATCCATTATGAAACCCTCCAAACACACATAAGGGCAATAGCTTTTCAAACATCCGATACAAAAGCTAGTAGTGAGTGACAATTGGAAAAAATAATTGGGATTATGTCTCAAATCCAAATCAGAATAACTATAGGATAAAACAAAAGAATTCCAAATAGCTCATTTGTCCTCATATTAGAGTTGTTTGAATCCAAGTATAGGGAGGAAACTAAATAAATTTATCTAGGCAAATTTTAATGATGAACTCCGAAAGATTCTACCAGCTGGATGCCCGCGTTGAAGAATTCTCCTATGGGATTGAAATCGGCGATGGCCATGGAACAATAATTGATAAACTCAAAGGCGAAATTGATAATTTCCAAAATAAGTTCAATGCTAGAATATCCGATTTAAAAGATGATTCTAATCATTTTTATAATGAATTTAATGCTACTGTAGGATTAAATAATGCCTTTGGAGAGTTTAATAACTCAACTCTGGCATTCATGGAACAGGTGGAATTGTACCAACAAAACTACCAGAATATTTCCAATATTCTTGACTCTGTTGATGAATTTAAAGAATTAAGTAGCTTGAAAAAAAAAGTGAACAAAATCCGAGACTTCCATGTGGCATATGGAGATTTGGAATATGCCATCAATAATTTTGATTTGGAAAGAATTCCAGAACGCCTTGAAAAAATGGAAGCATCTTATTTATCTTTGAATATGAATGAAAATGGAGAATTGAAGAAACTCTATGATGGAATTAAATTGGTTTTGAATCAACCATATGAAGTTCTCCTGAAACGGTCTATTGATTACCTAATGTTGACAAAATACAGTCATTATGGTATGTTTAATGTATTCTTTTATGACCAAAGCGACAAGATAAAGGAACATCTGACTTCTATATATGCAAATAATCAAAAGAATCTTCCACTATCACAGTTTTTGGTGAAAGAAAAGAACTTATTTCAATTTGAAAAATCATTCAAAGAATTCGGGATTTTGTTTGAAAACATAGGGTTTTTCCCAAATATTGGGGAATTGATCTTTCATGCTCGGAATGCTCTACGTCATTATATCTTAGATGTAACAGATAATGATTTTATTGATAATATGGAGGCATTCATGGATTTTAAACATACTCAACCAATTAACAATGCTATTATCACAAGAATAGAAAGTGACATATCTGAATCAAAAGAAGATCGGTTTAAAGCCATTCTTGATGATAAATACGATGATAAAAAGTTTAGGTTTCTGACAAAGGTTTTGAAGAATTTCTCAAATATCTCAGAAAATATCCAAAAAATATTAGACACCGACACTATGTGTCATATGAAATCAATTTTTGAGACTTGCAAACTAGATTATAGTACTTTTAAACAGCTAAGTACCGTAAATTCAAAAAAGATTGACAGGCCAATAACCCAAGATCAAATTATGAATAGTTATAAGTATTTTTGTCTTAGCTCGCTGATTTTTCCGAATCTTAAGAGCTTGTTAGAAAAATATAAATCTATAATCAATATAATTGTTGATCAAGGGCAACTTGAGAGGCTAGAATTAGAGGCACAACATAAATTTACATCATTGGCAATAGAAGATTTATAAAATGAGACAACCTTTCAAGAATACTAGCATTCTTGAATTCCTTCCCTCTAATAGTAAAAATAACGCACTTCCAAAGCTTGAAACATATATAAATACTTTTCCACACTTGGTCGAATTCATCTGTTTTCCAAATCCTCGAAATCACTATGAAAGTCTTCGGATTTTTATTGCAAAATTTGTTTCTTCAGTTAAAAAAGGTGCTGGGAATGTTTTAGATGAGAATTCTGTTTCAATCCTTAACACGATTGAAGTTTTTTTGTCGAATTCCCCAATATATGATGATTCTTATTGCCAAACACTGAGAATAGATGTGATAGAAATGCTCTTAAAACACCGGCCTAGCATTGTCTTTTCAATTCATTTAAAAAATCCTCATTTATTACCATCAGTGTATCTTGAGAATTCATTTTATCGGATGTTTCGATTTGTCTGCGAGTTTTCCGCAATTAGTGATGATAGTATTCTAAATGAACGGATTCGATCTTTGATTAATGGTTTAGATACCCAATACTTCAGTTTTGCTGCTGCTTCTATTCCCTATGTTTTTTCTAGTTCTCTAATGAATAAGAATACACCACATTTATTATCCTTTGTTCAAAAACTAATGTCTTTAAAGTGTTATGAGCCACTGATGTTACATAATTACTCAAAGACCTCAATACCAATACTTGAGATTTTACCATATTCTTTGAGGTGTGAGGGTTCAGTTTTATCAAACAATATGGTTATTGCTCTTCTTCGAGTATTAAGTCTTGGATTTCAACTTGTAAGAGGATTTTTATTAGAACCTTCTCAGCAAAAGATTTTAATGATTTCCCAGTTCATTATGAGCGGAGATTCCTGTATTGATGCAATGATTATAGCACTAACCCACTTTTCCAGTTCTTTGTGGTCAGTATTATCTAGTATTGGAAATGATTTGAGCAAAATTTTTGGGTCGATTATTGCATCCTTGTTATCATGTCATGAGTTTCCATCCTTAAAAGTATTTGTTATCCAAAATCGACAAGAAATAATTTTGTTTTTGACAAAGATCATTCAGATCACAAAAATGAAATCACTAACATCTGTTTTTTCTTCGCTTATTGCAGGTTTAATTGGCAGTTCAATAGCTCCGATTTCGCTTTTAACATTTAAGGACCAGATACCTACTTATTTTCTTTCCTATATATATACAATGCCTTATTCATCTTCTTATTTTGTAAGTTTGGTAAATGAGTGTCTTTCAACCATTGCATCCGATCCTTGCTTTGCTGTTCATGTTTCCAAAAAGCTTATGTTTTTATTGCCAAATAATGCTGCTTCTTTTGCTTTGGAATCTTTATCTTCAAAAATTAGTATTTCTAAAATGATGCAATTTCTCACAAAAGCTAATATTTTAGATGTGATTCCTGGACTACAATTAATATGTTTATCTAACCATTCTTTATCAAAATTAGATTCATCAATGATTTCATCGATTGTAAGAGCAATTATTATTTCTGTCTCAAGTGAATCCGTTTTTTCATTAACGCATGCAACATATTTATCAAAATTTTTGGATGAAATTGGTGGAGATAGTTATATTCTATTTTGGAAGATGGCAAATTCAATTTCTGATACCAGGTCTTATATTAGATTTCTATTATTTATTACATATTATCCTGGTTTTTGTAGTTTTGTGTCGAAAAGTAAGGATATTTTTGAAAAATTTATGCTTTCTCTCAACAATATGCTTAGTCCAATCAAAGATGAAAAAGAGATTACTGCTATTTGCATCGCATGGAGGAATTTATCAAATGGGATTAAATCAAATGACACTTTTGAAAAACCAGAAATTCGGCGCGTTTTCGATTTTGGTTCAAATGCCTTAATAAAATGGATGTCAAGTGGTATTAATCCAACATTTTTGCTGACAACAGTATGTGAGGTAGCAAAAAATCCTGTTTTACGGATTTCTATTTCCGAGAAAGTTGCGTCATCAGTCCGAATTAAGGCACCATTTATTGCCTTTTTATCCACAATTGATAAGCCTCTTACAGCAAAACTTTTTCCTCAGTTTGTGAATTTAGTTAACATTGTTCCTGTACTTCCTGATCCAATAGTATATGAACCTATATCATGGGCCCCATATGTATCAGGATCTATTGATGTATGTTCGATTTAAAACTCAACAATCCTTTCTAACCAATTCTGATATACTTGCTGTACTGCTTATCAAACTGTTAGTGCATATATTTTGCATCAATAGGAATAGAATCGTTGATTTGTAATGGCAAATGAAATTAGATTCTCTCGTAATGATTTTTGCGTGATGAAAATGAATACTTTTCCAGAAACAATAAAAGTTCATATAATTAACAAACGTAAGTATTGGCTTATTTCTCCATTCACAATCAAAGATTTGAAAGAAAATTGTGAACGTTTTTAATTTTTTTATTCAAATTTGGCAATTTTTTTATTGGTCAATAATTGGCCTGAATCTAAGATTTTGTTTAGGCTATTGTTTATATTTTTAATGAATTTTAATGATATGGCCTGGCCATCTATTGATATTTTTTTGAAATATTGTAGGTTATTACCAGAATATCTCCCATTATTGGTATTATTAATGTTATGGATAGTGATTATATGGTCAGCATTGATTTCCCCTAAAACAAAAGCAATTTCTTTTCAATTCTTTATTTTATTTTCGTTTATATTGACGAATATTCATGATTCTTGTAATTGGGTTTTTCGAGAAAGAACTAAACCTTTTCAGCAATCAACAATGTTTGCTGAAAAACCATCCCTTTGTATTGATAAAAATGTAACTGTTTGCTGGGTTAGTTTGATGGATGAAAGCATAAGTCAGGCTAGGTTTCATTTTGAAATAAGTTTTGAAATCAGTTATTGTTATTTCAATCGATTGACAATGTATTCTGCAAATGGTGGAGTTTTATATATTTCTGATGGATCATATTCTATGAATGTTTCTAATTCAATGTTCTATAACTGCACATGTTCGAACAATGGAGGGGCAATATATTTCTATTCTACGAATTCGTCTATGAAAATGATATGTGCAAACAAATGTTCATGTAAAGGAGCTGATGATTTTTATGGTCAGTTTTCATATATACTTGCTTCCAAAGAAAATATTGTTGACTACGCATCATTATCATTATGTTCGCATATTATGGCTGGAGAAGCTCCAGTTCTCCTTCATTCAGGAAATCAGAGGGTTGATAACACGAATAGCTCTTTGAATCATGGTTATCAATGTTCTGGAATTCATATTTCTTCTCCTGTAACATACCAAAGTGCATTTTGTACCTTCTCAAACAATAAAGTGTCTCATAGCATTTGTTTGTGGTTCACATATAATACTGGAACAGTATCATATTCTTGTGTTGTCCATAACAATAGCCCCTCATTCGGGATTATTTATTCATATAATGGATCACCAAAAATTCAGTATTGTGTATTTGATATGAATCAAAACACTCTTTTCTGTGCAGTAACGGGTACTTTTGAAGTATCTCATTCTTTTATCTCTCTTATTGGATCATTATCTTCTGATGTTGCAGTATCAATTGCAAACAATAATTCTTTTACCAAGAAACAAACATATCATATGGTTTTCTTCAATTCCTTTTATTGCAATACAGACATTGTTGTAGGAACAATCGGAGAAACCCCTATAGAGACAGTTCAACGAACTTATGAAGATTGCTTGGAATTCAATCATACTTCAGATTTGAATGAATTAAGGTCAATATTTTCATTTCGATTTCTAAGTCAAATAATACTTCTGATAGTATAATATCCACATAATCTAAAGATTTTTTTCAGATATATACTCATATAATCACTCAATCTCTGGAGAATTTATCTTGTTTCAAGTTTGCTAGAGTATTTTAATCAAATCATTCTCCTTTTGATTATTTAACTTAATAAACTACCATTTTTTAAAATCAAATCTAATGACTGGCTCACCAATGATGATATGTCATGTTTTATGGCTAATACACCCATATTTCACTTTTTAATCATGAGAATATCCTTTCCCATTCCCCGCCTTTAAAATTATTCTGCCCAAAAACGAGTAAAAAATATTCTCCATTCATTAATATTGATAAAGAGAATTAATCTGAATCCTTAAGGCCAAAAAAACAACAAATGAAAATCAAAATCCAAATCATCCATACTGATTCATCTTCAAATGTATACCATGATTATTAATGTTATTCGAAATATCTCCCTCTTTCATCTTTCATCAGGTACTTAATAACTATTTCTTACGATCTAGGAAAAGTTTCAATCAGAACCTCAAAGTAACAATTTGAATGATTATCGTTAACAGTGTAAATCAATGTGCAGTTTGGGCGATTTCCAGGTTTTACTGGCGAATTCGCTTTCAAATGACACTGTTACTAGACAAAATGCCGAATTTATTTATGGTGAGATGGTTGAAAAGAATTTTTATGAAGTTATAGATCTCCATTTTTTAAACATAGAAGACGGGGCTAATGATCCAGCCCAATCATTATCTGCTATATTAGTTAAGCAAATCATGTCATCTTTAGATAGTGATGTGTTAGAAGAGATTACATCTTCATTTGCATGTTCGTTAATGGCAAGAATCAGCAAATTATTCTACCAAGAGGGGTATTCTGGGGTGTTTTTCTCATTAATTTCCAATATGGCTGCTCATGTTTACATTATTTTGTGCGGAACAACAGATTTGAGTTTTTTTATCTCGAATTTGTTTGAAATTGCAAAAGTTGGCAGCGATCCTATAGTTATTGCTGCAATAGATTGCCTATGGCAGATTCTTGATCGATCAACAAAGCATTATGAAAACCATATTGAAGAAGCTTACCAAATTATATCAAGGGGAATAACCAATATATCCAACCCGAATGTGATCCTTATTTGCTTGAAGTTTTTGTATTTTTTAGTTCTTTCAAGGATATCTCTTCCGTCATATTTTGTTGAGTTTCACTCTCATATCCCAAGTGTATTACAGCAACTACCAGATGATCTACTCGGATCTGCATTATCCGATCTTGCATTTATTATTAGAATTAAGCCATCGTTTTTTGGTGAACATATATCATGCTTAATTGAAGTGTTAATCAGCATTGTATCCAACCAGCATCCTTCTCAATCAAGGACTCTTTCAATGGAATGCATAATAAGTATAGCTAGAGATTTTGGTGTAGGATTTACAGATTATATCAGGAAGTCTATAGAGGCTTTTATGATAGCAGCTGCAGATGTTAATGAATCTTTAATAGAGAACGAAGACCAAGATCTATCCGTGATCGAAACCGCAGAGGGATCACTTCATCAATTGGCAGAACTTTTTGGAAAGAGAACTTCATATCCAACATCTTGCATAGAGTTGATTAACCAGTTTATTAATAGCGATTATTGGCCTTATAGAAGGGCCGCCTTAGTTTCTTTAGATGTTCTAATGATGGTGTGTTCAAATGCGCTTACCAAAGAAATCAATAATATAGTGCCAATGCTGTTCGATTGTTTTCAAGATGATATGCAAATAGTAAGATATACAGCATATTATGCTTTTTCTCAAGCTTCTTATGATTTCGGGCCACAACTGGAGTATGATTTTCATTCTGATGTGATGGTATATTTACCAAAAGCAATCAGGCACGAAACAAGTGGTTACCTCAAAAGCGCTGCACTTAAAGCATTATCAAGGTTTTGCGAAAATTGTACAATTGAAATACTAAGTCATTATTGTTCAGATTTGATAGAGATTTTTTTGGAAATGCTTGATCATGAAGAAGCAGAATTACAAATAGCAATTATGGCTTCTATATCTTTTCTTTCTCAAGTAACACAACAGAGTTTTACTGAGTATTATCCATTCATTATGAGTTGGCTAAAGGGGATCATTACAGAAATAAGGCCTGAAAATATGGATCCATTAAGATCCAAAGCTATTGAAACAGTTCCTTTAGTTGGTCTCTCTGTTGAAGAAGAACTGTTTATCCCTGATGCTTCTCAGATTCTTAGTGTTCTTTCAGAAGATAATTGGTATGCTATGTGTGATAATGAATTTGATGCTACACATAATGCAATTTCGCAGTTAGCAAAAAATTATCCAGATTCTTTTCTTTCTTTTTCAGAAAAAATTATGACCAATTTGTATGATATTGCTTCACAACAGTTGAAATATCAAGTGGATCCTTATATACCTCCATATCACCCATCAACAAATTTCCCATATAAGATTAATGAAAAAGAGAATACTGTAATGATTTTTAATATATCTCAACTACAAATGATCAAAGCATCAATAGAAACGATAAATACCATAATCAAATCATGTGGATCAACTTTTTTTGAAGAAACACCCGAAATTTGTACAATAGCTCATCAAATTTGCGGCTATTCAATGTACCCCGATGTACAATTAGTAGGTATAAACTGCCTATTTAATCTACTGATACATTATCTTCATTTCAAAGAGGATTGCTTAAATGAGTTTGTTTCTTGGTTAGTTGATTCATTGTTCGAAGATATTCTCGAGGATTATCCCATACGTGTATTGAATCCCATGATTTTACTATTAACAAAGGGAATTGATTTAATCCCTCCCCAGTCGCCAACATATCAGAGTATTCCATCCACTGTTATCTCTATCATATATTCTTTGCTTTCAGCATCATGTGAAAGAAGAGAGTCGAATAATGAAAAGGGACTCTCAAATACAGTTAATTCTCCAGAGAGTCTTGAAGAAGATGAACTTGTATTTTCTTTGGGTATGCTTTTGCGAAGCTGCTTTCAAAGATTTCCCCAACAATTATCTCAATATTATCATTCATTATCATTCCAAAGAGAAACAATTTTCTTGTTAGAATTAATGACAGATTATATTATTTATTCTCCTACATCTCATCAAAGTCATTATGAGTCTCTTTTATCGACAATAACTGATCTCATTAATGGCCAGAGAGTTAATGAGATTAGATTTGCATATGTAAGCTATGCTAATTTAGTTTTGAGCGGGAAAATCACAGAGCCAAATATTGTTTTGGGGATTATGACTCAGGCTCGTGATTGTTTTATTCATTATGAGAACGAAGAAGATATATGTTATCAATTAGCAATTGATGGAGCTATTGTCGCTATTACTGCTTGTGAGAAAGCATTAGAAGAATATGATGAAAATATTCTTAAACAGTGGTTTCGGCAGCTCCCAATGTATAAAAGTATTCCAGAGTCAATATATGTTTACAACTTTTTATTAGAACTCGTCGAAGAAGGGAACCAAAGCATTTTAGAGGAAGATTCAATGAGCCATCTATTAGAAGTATTTTCAACTATCCTTGATGATCCAAATATTGACGAAGAAGTGAAGATGAGGACTCAAGAATGTATTATTGCGTTATCTACAAACGAATCAACAAAGGAGAGTTTTTCAAATGCATGCAGTTGTCTTGGAAAAGAAAGCAGATTAACAATTACGAAGTGTCTAAATTAAATATATAGATTTATTTCACAAACATTTTTAATTCTGTATAATTCTTGTTTTGAAATGACGTAATGCAATTAGAGTGACTGCAAGTGAGCTGTTACTATCAGAACCGGCTTTTTGGGCCAAAATTCGCAATAAATATGAATATGTTTTTTCCATTGAATTAATTGCTGACTCGGGTGTCGTGGCTGAAGTGAAGGCTGTTCCCTTCCCTTCTGAAGGAGAATCGTAAAAGACAATCCTAAAACCAGTTCTATTATAGAGGTCAAATATAAATCCTTCAGAAAACATCGTCTTTTTAAGATCTTTCATACCCATTTGAGAAAATCCAGGATGACTCATCGCATTATGAATTACTGTATATCTACTTTTGGATCCTTTTGAAGGACCAACCCCTTTCAATAATTTAACTTGACCAGATTTCTCATCAAACCCGGAACATAATCCAACATAAACTGTGGATAAAACAGATGGATATGTATTAACCCTAATATCAAATCCAATAATACTAATTTCAGGATTTCCTTCTTGATATGACATAAAGTCTATTGTTACATAACCCAGGGCTCCCTTTTTTAGCAAAGTGGTACCAACTTGTCTTGCTAAACATATCAATTTATCATATTCAACTGAAATCGCAGGAACTATTGATCCTGCAAATCTGAATGGAGAATGATGCATTCTGTCATATGTACCAATTGTTCTAATATGATTATGGCAAATAAGCAAAGAAACTGAAGGAAAGCTTCTTACAAGAGCAGGAACAGCCTCAATCGTTGCGCCAACGTTTGGAATCATTGATAAAAACTGATTGATAGGTTTGGCACAGTGAAGTGCTTTTTTAAATGCAGATTCAATATCAATTCGAGAGTCAAAAAATTCTATTGAAGAATCATACCATGCGATTGAATCATCAGTTGCAGAAAACCCTAATCTGATGATCCATCTAGTGATATCGCGGTTCATATCCATTAGATCCCTTGCTTCAATAAGAAGCTCAGATAAGTTATGATGCTCACGAGTTGTGATTGTTGAAATTACCCCACTCTCATTAAAAATTGATCGAATTCCAGATCTGCTTTGAAATTCAATTGTATCTACAATTCCAAGAATAGGAATCCCAATATCTGATGACAATCTCCTCTCAGCATGCCAGTCTGGATGTGGAATAATATATGAATCTCTTTTGCAAATGATCTTCCGAATCTGTTGAACAGAATACATATCACACATCAGCTTATGAGTTATTCCACTACCAGTATTAAGTTTTTTCAGTACAACAAAATGAAGTCTTTCATTCATGTTAGGAATTCCATTATGGGACATAAACTCAAGAAAATCTTCCCAAACATGTGGAGGAGGTAAAGCATTAAGAATTAATATTATTTCGTTATTAGAATACATCAAATCGCAACACCTAGCAATGTCTTGCAAGTTGGCTACTACATGAACAATTATATGATCAGTTTTCTCAATCTCTAAAAAAGATTTTGATAGAGTCTTGGATAGTTCTTCCGCTTTATGGTCAACGAGTTTGATTCTTTGCTTCAATCCAATGAGAAATGCTATTTTTTTCTTTTGTAATCTCCAAAATGATTGAATCATGTATGCACTCATAAAGAGCCTTTTGCGTTCTTTTATTTCTTGTTTCTCCAAATAAACATCCCAGTTATACTTAATAATATTTGCTGCATCATTCCTTCGTTTTTCAATAAACTCATCGACACCAACTAAACAAGAATATACATCATCATCATTTAAGATGCTTAAAGATGCAGCCTCACTTAGTTTTCTACCATTAATTTCAGAAAACTGAATTCCAAACAAAACGCAAAACTTTTCAATAGCACTGAGAACTTGTTCTATTGACTCCCATCGAGCTTCATTTGTTCTCTTAAATGATTCAAAGTCGGGGGTATCACGTGCTATTTTCCCTCTTACAACGAGTAAAGTTTGAAAAGCATACTCATCTTGAAGCTCTTCATAAATTCTGGGATGATGAACTTCAACTGTTGTTTCGCTCATTCCACCAGAAACAATAGAAGCAGATTCGGGTGTAGGAGGATGTGCTTGAGCGATTAAAGGAGTGTTTGGATTGTTATTTTCATTCTCCTTCTCATATTTCTCAATTTCTTGTTGCTTTCTTTCCCTTTTAATCCGAAATGATTCGGCTGCTCCTTTAATATCTATTCTCATATTAGTAAATATGCCATTCGATCCAGAATTCATTGAGGGGCTGATAGCAGGTAAGATTCCAGCTAAATCATCTTGCGGTGATATTTGCCCTTTTTCAATTAACTCCATAATAGAGACATTACCATTGATAGATTTCAAATGGGGTAAAACTTTTGGAGGAGCAGCCTGTTTTAAGTATCTTTTCCTGAGTTCCATGGCTCTATTTCCCCTAAATGGGACATATTCTTTTGGAGATGTCGCTCGCACTTGTTCTATTAAATTTTGAGGACGCTGGGGTGGAATTAGAGGCAATAATGAAGATTCTATAGCTTTTTGATTTTGAATTGTCTCTGATTCTGCTTTTAGTTTAGCTGATGTCTCTGATAATTGCGATAAGATCTGCTCATAATCAACATTAGGTTGCTGCAGCGTGTTTTGCAATTCTTTCAACTGTCTTCGTGACTCAAAAATCGCATTATTTAGTGGATCTGATTCTGTTTCGTTCATATTATTTAACGTATAGTTTATATTATCGTTGTATTTTACAAATATATAGTTATGAATCTAAAGCAAATTAGATTCCAACAGTTGGAATTCTTACACTTCTCCTATTAAATGTGTCTTTAGCTTTTGATGCGAATAAACAAAAAGCAGGTTTTGATTCAGTGTTTGCTTTGTTTTCTAATAATTGATTTGATGATTGAAACTTTTGCCTTGTCCTAGAAATCGGTATTCTTGTTGGCTTTTTTGGATGCAGATCATTCTCGGATTCAGCATCAGGGGATTCTTTCTTTTTCAATGGTATATTTTTTGGAATTTTTGTTCTTTTTGGCTTTTCTAGTTTTAAAAACCAATCATCAGGATTAGAATTGTCTTCTTTGAGAAGATCTACCCATTTTGGAGCATCAAATTCCCAATCTAGGTCGATTTCAAACACAGACATTATATTCTAAACGTCATTTATCACTTCACATTACATAATTCCAGCAGCTTTTTGTTTAAGAACCCTATTAGTTTCGATAGTTTCTATAATATCCTTAATTTTTATACCATCATTACGTGTTGTTATTGATTTTTTCAAATTTTCGATATCTTGTCTTAGTGAAGATATTGCATGATGAGGAGCTTGATAAGATGATTTTGATGATGCATTGATCTGAAGAGATGGCTTTGAAACACGGTCAGTCCCTTTTACAATCTTAGAACTCTTACAAGGCTCCCACAACACGGCAAAATCAAATGACAAATTTGGGATGTCTTCAACAATGCGCTCATTGACAATTTCTTGAATTCTATTTTTTAAATCATTCATCATTATTGAGCATTCAAATGTAGATTCCAACTCTTTTAGTGCAGAAACACACTTGGATAGCGCTTTTATATTATGCTTAATCAAAGTTGGATTCAATGCTTTCATTAATGATTGAGTTGAATTATATAGTTTAATAAAAGGCATCGGTTCAATTTTCAAATCAATTCCTATTTCATCAATTTTCTCACGAATGTTTTGTTTTTCTTGCTCAATAACCTCACTTTGGCGTAATGAAGCAAATTGCTTTGACAATTGACCAAAAACCATATAAATCCTTTTTTCAGAACTCAAAAGTTTAATGTCCTCGCTTAATCGATGTAATTCTTCTTTATACTCATTAATTACCGCTTGAGAATGCTCGACAATAATATGATCAAGAATTTCCTTAATCCGGGCAATATTCAGATTTTTTGAAGTTTTTTTAATATAAGACTGGATTTTAATGTCCATTATCACATTTTTTAGTGACTCAATTTTATGAAAAAAATCCTTTTTCTGCATGAAAAATACCACGTTTACTCAAACTCGACTTCTTCTTCTTCGCCAAAGAAAATACCAGAGGAAAACTCAAATTCTTCTTCCGGATCATCCAGTAAAATATCTTGTGACTGATCTGATTGCAATGGTTCGTAGTTTGGCTTGTCAAACAATGGCTTTTCAATATCATCAACTTGGGATAGTTGGTTCTTTAATGCTAAAATTTCCTTTCTTAGCATCGTGTTTTCAATCGCAAGAGTATTGTCATCACTAGGAGCGCCTTTTCTATCCATGATTTCAATCTTCTTATTAAGATCAATAATTTGCCCTCTTAAATTATCAATTGTGTCTTGAGGATTAGGCGCATTCTGTCTTTGAGCAAGTTCAAATAGTTTCTTGACCTTTGTAGGTTTATCTCCTATGTTAAATGAATCATTTTCATCTTCATCCTCAATTTGGTCAATGATGTTTCTCAGTTGAACAGCACTATCTCCAGAAGAAGGGGTTTCTCCATACTTTTCAATGCGGGATCTAAGGGCCTCCATAACTTCATCAATCGTGAGACTAATGCCAAGTTCTCTAATCTCAATGACTTTTCGGATATCTTCTCTAAGCATTGTGTTCTGAATCTCAAGAGACTCGGCCTTTTCAAATGCTTCTTCTTCTCCAGCCTTTTGATCTCGAACAATTTGAGAGAGTCTCTCTTTAAGTGATGCTATCTCTTCCTTCAAAGCCTGCGTATTATCATCAAGGCTGTTCTCTTGAATTTCTTCGACCATGTTCTTTAATTTCTCGTTTTCCGCAACCAGAATATCATATGAATCGCATACAGATGACGCTTTCTTCACATCTTTCCTCAGAGAATCCAATTCACCCCTCCAGTCTTCTGACACAAATTTTTCGAGCTGCTTTTTAAGATATGATACCTCTTCTTTCAAATTTTCGTTTTCGGACAATACTTTCATGCTCTCTTTCGAAACGTTGCACATCTCAAGCATTCTCTTTAACGCAACGTTTTCTTTGAGTAATACAAGCCTGTTTTGCTTCTCTTTCTGCAAAGACTCTTCTAAATCCCCAATTCGACTCTTTAAACTTTCGTTTTCGTTCTTGTTTTTCTGCATTGCTTTTTATGGACGATAGACAGTTTTATGTTAACAGAGTCACTAAAAATTACCATTATACTAGTGTTTTGCAATATAATAGCTGGTATAATGATGCTGGTTACCACAAAAACGTGGCTAGTTGACTCTGGACTGATTTATTTATCCAGGAAGCCAATTTTCATATCATTTGTCTCAATAATCACGTTTTCTTTAACGCTTGTATTGGTTTTCCTATTTTTATTGACAAAAGAGCCTTCATTTTTTTACATTAATTCTTTCATATCATATGGTATGGCTGCCGTTGAGCTCTTTTTTTCGTTTCATTGGATCATCAACACAAATCAGTATTTCAATGACCTTTATGGTACATGGGAGGATATGGCAGGATCCCCAATGCTTGTACCTATTCAACACAAGCTGAAATGTTGCGGTTTCTATGCTGTTGGTGAATTTGCGAACGACACATGCACTTCATCTCAGACTAACTCTTGCTATCGTGAGATCCACCGGCGATTTGGATCAAGCTTGAAGAGCTCAGGTGTGTTTATGATAGCACACTTTCTCTCTCACGTGTTTATTTGCTTATTGTTTTATAAATTAAAGAAATCTGGAATGAGATCAATGAACTATGGTATTCTTCCGAATGAGTACAACTAAACCAGGTTTTTCGGTGCTTTTTTATTATCGTACAATGTTTGCAGCAACTGTACAAAACAACTATTTATGTGTTGGAAAAGTCGCTTTACCGGGATCTGTTTTGAGATGGGATGATTATTGGATCCAGGTAAGAGACTTTTGGGTAGAAATATCGAAAAAAGTGGGACAACCTAATTCATTTTGCATTGCCCTTGATTTGGCAACTCTTGAGGGATCTTTCAGCAAAACTGGGATTCAAAATTCTATTTATTTGGAAACAACACCATATACAGGCTCCTTTGGGATTTATATTTCGACTACTAATCGACTTGACATAATTCAGCTGTTTCAATCAATCAAAAAGGGACAAAAGATTCTATCTGATGCAATATCTCGACGACAGATTGAGAAATCCTGCCGATTTGATGTCGAAACAGCTTCAGGTTTCTTGGGGTTGGGAAAAGAAAGGCTGGTTTTCCAAATGACCCCAAATTCTCTTGATATCAATGGCCAAAAAGGATCAGCTTTGCATTACGAACTACCCCAAATATTGCATATCACACCCAAACAAAATGACCAGAATTGTCACACTAGAATATCCATTGCGCTAAAAGAGAATGAGGTTAAAGAGTTTAACTGCCTCGAACACTCTGCAATGCTCAACGCGGTTTCTTGCTTCATATACAACACTAGATCAAGGATAGAACAAGAAAATCGAGCAAATCCCAACCAATGATAATGTACTAAACTTTTTTCTTGAACGGTTTTCCATTATTATAGAGAATGAATCCAAAGACATCCAAAACGAAAAAGAATATAAAAGTACCGCAGGCCCAATGTGCAAGGCTTTCCAATCAAACATTTATTCTTGATTCATCTTGTCCTTATAAGATTGTACGGATTATTGGAAGCGGTACATTTGGTGCAGTTTTTGAAGCGCAAGACATAAGTGGGAAGCATTATTCTATAAAAAAAGTTGTTCAAGATCCTAGATTCAAGAATAGAGAACTTGAGATTCTTCAGCAATTAGATCATCCCAATTGTCTTTATTTAAATAGTTTTTTCTACACAAACGAAGGATCTCCGGCGGAATTATTCTTACATATTGTAACACCAGTGTTTCCTATGGATTTATCAAATTATGTCAAAGTATTTTCTGTTCCATCACCAGTTATTGTCAAGATATTCTCATATCAAATGTTTTGTGCGATTTCTTATCTCCATTCGCTCAGCATATGCCACAGGGATATAAAATCCCGGAATGTTCTTGTAAATCCAGATAATGGGATGCTAACCATATGCGATTTTGGATCTGCCAAGCCCATTAGTCCAACAGAACAATCTGTTTCGTATATTGCGACTCGGAGTTACAGAGCTCCAGAGCTTCTTTATGGTGCCACAAGGTATGGACCCCCAGTGGATATTTGGGCACTAGGATGTGTCATAGCAGAAATGTTACAAGGTTTGAAGCCATTGTTTAATGGTGAGTCAAATTCACAGATGATTGTTTCAATTGCTAAAGTTATTGGGGCCCCAACAGATACTGATATGAGTGAAATGGGTGGGGATCAGATCTTTAGTGGCCGAAAAAGCAAGCCGAAAACATTAGATTCAATATTTAAAGGGTCAGATCCCCTTCTACTGGATTTGCTATCCAAGATTTTTGTTTATTCTCCTCAAACAAGAATCACAGGAATTCAATGTGTCCAACATCCATACTTCAATGATATAAGGGAGCATAGGATTTTATATCCAAATAATAGTGTGTTTGTCCCTCCTGCAGATGAGTATACTAATCATGGGAAAAGAAGAGTGTATTAATAAATAGAACAGTAACTAATAAAATTTAATCGTCACTATCAGGATGAGCAACAAAATCGAAGAAGCCTGGAAAGCAGCCCAGTTTAATCGCTTAAATGATTTAGAAAACCTTGTACCATCGCCGGTAAATGCTAATGCATCGACATACAGCCAAGAAAATCATGTTCATACTCTTTTAATGTCTGCAGCAGCTCATGGATCAACAGAGTGTGCTAAATATCTGATCGAGAAAGGCGCAAACGTTAATTTGAAGAATTTTGCAGGATATACTGCTCTTCACTGGGCAGCATTCACAGGCAGAACAGAAACGTTACCACTTCTTTTGGAGAAAGGCGCGGAAATCGACTCTAGGACTGAAGATGGGAGAACTCCTCTTCATATTGCGGCATTTAGGGGACATTTAGAGTTTGTCGAGGCTTTATTAAGAAGAGAAAAAGCTCACGCAGACATTGATGCTGTGTCATGCAATGGGTGGAATGCTCTTCACTACTCAGTTTTATCCAACCAACAAGCAGTTGCCAAATTCTTGATTCAGCAAGGCATTGATTATCAATCCCTAGACTCAGAGGGTAAGTCAATTCAAGAGATTGCAACCAACCTGAAGAGAACCTGGATGATTTCCTTAATTCCCTCAGAATAAATTTAAGCTATTAAATGATTTTTATTACTTCTTACGTTCAACTCCCAATGCGCCACCCTTGCGACCAGTAGACTTAGTGCATTGACCACGAACCTTGAGATGGAGTGAATGGCGGATACCACGCTTCATTCTCATCTTCTTCATTCTTTCGATTTCAGCTCTTAAGTTTGAACCAAGATCTGATGATGACCAATGAAGGTCTTCACCAGTAGCACGATCGAACCTGCGGTTAAGCATCCAAACTGGGATTCCGTGTTCAGTTGGGTTCTGAATAATGGCAACAATAAGTTCTTCTTCTTTGGCAGTTAATGTTCCAGCTCTGCGAAGTGGATCAAGACCAGCCCTTCTGGCAACAGCATGAGCAAAGCGGCGGCCGATACCAGAAATAGCGCAAAGAGCAAGATATAATGGGCGACGGCCATCGACGTTTGTGGAAAGCATACGAACCATATCGCGGAAAGTTGATGGATCTGTTACCTCTAGAGGCATTCGAGATAAGGCCGACCAAAACCGCTAGTAAACCAGTTTACTAAGAGTTTACTAATCGTTAAATGCATGAGGAAGGGGAAGAAAAATGTGAAAATTCCGCCATCTCAGAGGACCTTGTTCGACTTTGTTCAAAAACCAGAAGCTATTGAGCCTCCTTTAATTATTAGCCAAAAAAGCAGCTGCAGCAGCCAAGAAGAGTCTTTATATGAAGAGGTTGAAAAACGTGTTATTGATTTGGTTAGAAATCACCGACTGAATGAGGTATTGGTTGTGTTTAGAATGGCAGAAGAGATGAAAATCCAAATTGGGAAACGAGATTTACATAAACTGTATTTGAAAGTTCAAGATGAGATGACATTGGAATTCGGCGCAAGGCTAGCAGATAGCCTATTTCCTTCATTTATCTTTGAATAAATTTCGAAGTTTTTAAGGACAATTTTGCAAGATGCTTATTGTTTGGACTAGTAATGGGTATCACGTGAGAATGATTGTTTAATTTCATTCTTCACCAACAAGTGTTGAAGGATTCACTTTAATATTCATGAATTTTGATCAGTTTTATGCTCTACTTGTTAAATGTTTCAATCCACACGAACCAGAAAAAGCAAAATATGAGCAAAACCTGATTGACTATTCAGAGAATGATGTTAATGATTATTTTACCAAATCGATTGAGTTATTAAGTCGAAATGTAATTCCGATAATTAAGCAGTATTGTTTATTGTATATGTCGGCATTGTTCTCTAAGAAAGGGAAAGAAGCTAGTTTTTTAGGATCTCTTGATTTTTCTATTATTAAGGAGCTTTTAACGTGCCTATTTAATATGTTTTTCTGTGAAGATTCATCTACATCTTCTTTATCTGGGCTTGTATATTCAAAAATCTATAATCATACAAATGGTAGTATTGGCCACGACTTTTTTAATCTTGTGATCAATTCTTTTCTTGAAAATAACCTTTCTATTCCCAAAATGACCCTTTGCAATGTAATATCTGATATTATTAGCCAAAATGATATAGAACCAGAAAATGTCAATGCTATTCTTCCAAGTATCCAAGAAGCATTGTTTGATGAAAAGTTGGATTTGGCTTCTCAAAAGAGTTTTTTGATGTTTTTTATAACAATCATCACATGTACTCATGGAGTTATTGAAGAAAAAGTCATATTCAATAAGTATATGAATGTTTTAGTTGATTTAACCGAAATTGTTAGAATTAAGCCAACTATATATCATTGTTGGTCTAGACTTATTGATGAAAATCCATCTTTAATCGAAGAATATCTCCCATCATTGATAGAACATGTAATATCTGATTTTGATATCATTGATGATATTGAATTACCAATATCTTTATGTAGTGTTATTTCTTCTATTGTGAGCCAATGTAGCACAGTTGATTCATATTTAGCCCAAATTAATGCAAATATCAAAGAAATCTGTGTTTTGTTATTTCATTTAGCATCATCTGTTGATCTATATGCAAATGATGAAGGCGAAGAGAACTATCCACATATACATGCAACAAGGGTTTTGAAAAAGCTTTCGAAAATCGATTCATCCTTTGCAGTTTTCCAGGCATTATTTGATGATTATGCGAAATCTTCAAATTGTGGAGAAAGGGAGACAGTGATTTCCATACTTTTCTTTTTTATCAATACTCTTAGTATAGATGAATCCTCAATTGTTACGGTTTTGATGAACTACTTTCATGATGAAAATATAAGAGTCAAATCGAATGCAGTTTTCTGCATTCATTCACTATTGGAAAAGACAATATTTAGTCAAAATCGAAACAGTTTTATTTCCTCAATCGAAGAAGAAATCGATTTGTTTTTTGAACCAATATGTTTCATTCCTGAACTCTCAGAACCATGCACTTTGATTATTTTAGATCTTGTAGTTATAAACAAGGACTCTGATCTCCTAACTTTTTTGTTCCATACATTATCGTTATCTCAAGAAAAATGCGCTATAGAAATTATCCATACATTAATCAAATGCATCAAGATTTTGGATCAGAATATACTATCTATTATGTATACATTATCATTAAAAATCATTGATGAATCTGCTGATAAATTGGAATCTGATGATTTATGGTTAGTACAGCATATTTTATATTTGGCTTCGACTATATTGAAGCATACCGAACAAATATCCGAAGATCTTTTCTTGCGAAGTTGGACAATTTTGTCAGAGCTATGTAATTGCAAAGAATTTACAAGCTCAGTGTTAATGGTACTTGCGGTTCTCGGAAGGTTAGTTGGTGAACCATTTTGTGATTATATTGCCCGTTTTATGGATTACTTTTATGATAGCGTAGATAATATTTCTTACTCAGAATCCATATCATCTTCATCTGAAGCATTAAGGATTATTGCCTCGGCATTTGTAATTCCGAATCCAGAACTAACATTTAATTCCATTCTCAGGCTTTTCTCGATTCCATCGATTACAACTAGGACAATATTAGTATCAACAATGAAAACCCTTATTATGAATTATCAAGATACTTTTATCGAAAAATTTGAGAGTGTTTCTTTGCCAGCATTTCAACTATTTGATGATATTCACAATAACCTATTTCAATACCTTGTTAGAAGGAATCTTTGTCCAATAGAAACCGAGACAGAAAACGAAATATCATGCTCCATTTCTTTTTTAAACCAAGCTTTCCAAATTGCAATTGAAAAAGAGATTAATGATTACAAAACATTATATCAGTATCTTCACAAAGCACTATCATTGGCATCAATGATAGATATTCAAACAGAGATCCTGATGGAAGACACAATCACCGCGGCAGCCTTACTAATGTCCATTAACCAGGATTACTTCAACGAGTTTCTGGCAAACAACACAGGTTTCTTAAATACCCTAAGAGTTTATTCACAAAACTATCCAGTGCCAGAAATTTTTAGTTTATTTATTCAAAAAGTGGAATGACGGCTTGACACTTTACGCGCTATAATTGTTCAAGAAAAATCATGAAATTGACCATCATTTGGCCTCGAGGATCTTTCCGTATTGAGTGCACAGTCACAGATAGTATCAGGAAGATTTTAAAGATGATTTCAGATCAAATTGGGGTTGAAGTTGGGAGGATTAAATTGTATTCCACTCCTGATTTTAAAGCCGATATTAATCTTTCTTTTTCTGTAGCGAAGTCCAAACTCACGGATGAATCAATAATATATGTTCAAGTTACTGGGGAATTACCTGACGTTCCATTTGCACAAATGGCAATGCCAATTGATGTGCAAGAGAAATTTTTGGAGCATGGACAAAAAATACCAATTCATATTCAAAAAATTCGCAGTTTATACGGGACGAGGGCTATTACAGGCGCCTTGTTTGAGCACAGAGAGAGTTTACTACCTCATGTGGATTTCCAAAAAGAGTCCAGTACTTTTGCAATAAGAATTGGCTTCGAAGCACTAAAGAGATTCCAAAGTCATGCCATTCAATCAGGTTTTAAGAATCATCGAATTTTGTTCTTGTATGGTACTATTAACAAAATAACTGGAAAGGTAACAGTGCAAGCATCTTCAGAGCCAGAACAGAATAACTTTTCTGATCATGTTGAAATTTCGGAACAGTACAATCCAATTTCGGCGATTTTGTTAGCTAGAGGTTTTGGAATGGAGTGTGTAGGAATGGCGATTTCTCATTCAGGATCTGATCCAAAACATCCAATGACTGAGTATATGGTGAAAATGGCTGCCCAGTATCAAAATATGTTTTCCGAATATTTCACAACACTTATTATCACCCCCGAAATGGTTAATGGTGATGTAGCTACACAAATTGTTGCTTTTCAAGCTTCTGATGCTGCAATGAAAATGGACCAACAATTACTATTTGACCAAAGTGACAATGCAGGAGAAATTCATGTTAATCAAGATGTAATTGTTTGTGGAGCTAAAAAAAGGAAGGTTGATACTAATCTCATTATTTGTGCTGTTAGAGTAAGGCAAACTCATTCAAGGTTTGTATCTCATGCATTTCCATGGCCATCGCAGAACCCAACAACTCTCGACCTGAAGAAGTATTTGGGTGATAATGAGTATTGCCCTCATTGGTATCAATTATTTGATTTTAATCTCCTTATTCATCTAGCAAATTTTGGAGTTTTTGATCCAGAAAACGAAGGAGCTGATCTAGTTAACAAGATTCTCAATAAGGAGGAGATTCCACCTACTATTATAAGAAGGATGAATGAACTGTCAAATAATTAAATCAGTTTTTATTATACATAAATGATTTTATCCTATATTTTGATTCTTTTTCGAAACAATTATCCAAAAGTTCGTGATTTGAGGTTAGAAATCGAAATTAAACAAACAGTTTTAATATTTAGTGAAAGATTAGTTGAATATGATTTTAAAAAGTGGTTTGGTAATCTCGGATATCAATATTATCCAAAATTTAATAAAAATATTCCTGAAAAAACGGCCGAAGAAGGGGATTTTTCGAATATATTTATTCATAATTTGAGTTACGAGTTTTTTCCTGTTTCAAAATCTGATATAAGCACGACGAAATCAATTATGAATAAAATTTCCAGAGATTCTGACCAAAATCCATCAATACATTATGTTCATTCATATCCTCTCGGTATTGTTCTTGAAAACCTAGCAAAAAACTATCATATAGACGAAAACGCTATATTCATTTTTGATTTTGCTGAAGAACAATATAAAATATGTGAAGGAGTGTTTGGAAATGATGCTGATATGAAAGATATTGACATCGAATCTGGATTTTTTAGCAGTTTCTTTGACCCCCAAAGCGATAGATTTATTGGAGAATGGCATGACAAAGAAAAAGCTCTTTTATTTTTGAATAATAGGAAGAATGAAATTATTAATGAGAAGATACAATGCTCAAAGAAGTGGTTTTTCCAAAACAATATTGTTTTTCTTGATGCAACTAGCATCTTTAAGACCAATGATATGAATGAAACCCTTGTTTCAATATCAAATCTAGTTATAGATTCAACAAAAAATATAATGGTACAAGAGTACCAATCTGGGCTTTTTTATGATAATGATAAGTTTTGTGTAGATTTGCATATTATTAATGATACAGAGTCAGCATTTCCTGCGAGTAATCTCTTTTCACTAATAAATAGTTATACTGTTCCATTCCGACCCATTATTGCTAATAGTTTCTTTTGGAACACTTCAGTGTTTCCCGAAATGGCATTGGTAAGCCACACTTATAATCCAAAAAAAGGTATTCAATCATCAGAAATCGAGCATTCTTTAGTCTTTACAATACCAGAATCACAATGTAATAAAATTATTGTATATGAATCTGATAATGAGATACTCATTGATAAAAGAATTACCACATATTTCTATTCAAATTCTATATGGTCATTTTGGAAACGAAGCGAATCCATTAAACCAATATTAATAGAGTGTTTGAAACAATATTTTGGATTGCACTCACAGTATAAATGGCATTCATCATCATTAGTATCTCCTAGTTCAAATGATTTATTCTTGTTGAACACCTCAATAAATGTGATAATGAGACACTATAAATACCACAAATTGCGTAAGTTTCTTAAAGAGATACTTCTATATGAAAACAAATCTATTGCATTACTGGAAATATCAAACGAGTACTTTCCATCATTCTACACCGAATTATCCAATCAATTCTCTTCATTGTATTTTCAAACTAATCACACTGTTCGAAATATATCCAAAACCATGTTTTCTTCTGTTTTAATTGGAAATTCTCTCGATGATCTATGTGCAAAATACGCAAAATGGTACAGCACAGCAAGAGCATCTCTTCAACATGATTTTTGTCATATAAATAACTCATTGCTGATGACAAAAGACTCATTGACAGCAAAGCTAGATCATTTCGCTAAACTAACATCACCAATATGGCTCACATTTCTTATTATCTCATCGATACTGGCATTCTGGACAAAAGTCCGGATGCTTAAGCTGAAATGAAATCTTGAAAGCCTTTTACTGAATAAGGCAACATCCGCCTTCTGAACTTGCTTGGGAGTCTCCATTGGACTTGGCTGGTTTAGCAGTGGTTGTCTCGCCTCCTGAGACAGTTTGTGTTGTAGCTTGATTGGCTTTCCTCATTAGACGTGTAACAGCAAGGAAAGATTCTTCGACATTGATATCCTTGAAAGCAGATGTCTCGTAGTATGGAATCTTAACGGTTTGGAAGTATTGTTGAGCCTCAGCTTGGTCAACTGTCCTATCAGGAAGATCACACTTGTTTCCACATGCTACAATTGGAATATCCTCTTTTCCGCTTGTCAAGCGAATGTCTTTTTGGAAACGATCAATGGCATCATATGATGCAACATCATTCAAAGCAAAAACGATAATGAAACCATTACCTTGCCTCATATATGTCTCACGGATTGCCTCAAAATCATCTTGACCGGCAGTATCGAGGATGTCTAACTTTACCTGCTTACCATCAACTGTCAAGAGTTTTACGTAGCTGTCTTCAATTGTGGGATCATATGCTGCTGAAAAGCGATTCTGAACAAGACGAACAGTAAGGGCTGATTTACCGACACCACCAGAACCCATAACATAGAGTTTGTATGTTTCTTCTTCCGCCATGAAAATGGCCGTTTCATTGAAAAAGCACAGGCTTTTTCAATGTCTTTTGATCGGTCTAAACGTCATTTTATCATGTATTGCATTTTACATCATTTCCGGTTAGTATAAAATGCCACTTTTAGGATTTGTGAGAAATATGAGGTGGTTGTTGTGAAAGTCTAATTATTTTTATGAAGTTTTATGGCAAGAATTGAGAACTGAACCACTTCTTGTAAATTATTCAAAAAGGCACCAAAACCGCCTTACCGGTTTCTGACAATCCTATTACCAATTTTTCTGACGGTATTGAGTGTATGTGGATTATTTTATCGTCTGATGTATAGAGGCATTTTCCTGGTTGGAGGTAGAAAGCCTCGAAAACAAAGAAGCAACCGATGTCATCGACATATGCAATGAAATCAAATCCATCATCATTTTTGAAGCTGCACATGGCTGATATTGATCTAGGTATTTGTTTTCTCTCAATTTTTTCACCATTTATGCTGTATATAGATAAGTAGTATTTAAGAGTTCCCTCTTTCAGCTCTGAAGTATAAACAAGAATGAATCCCCACGATTTGGTTATAAGGACAGAAAGGGGGCGATGACCATCCATTTCAATAATACGGACAATTGAACCATTTGTTAATGATATTAGAATTATTGAATTATCCCTGGTTCCACACACAAGGGAATGAAATCCAGAATGCACATCACAACATCTAATTGAGCTAGCAAAAGATGGAATGGTATATTTTGGAGTGCTGAAATCAGGAATTACATATGCAAAAATGGTGCCGTCTGAAACAGCAGTGACTAACCAATCTTCATCGGTAGCAATTGAAGTAATTGCATTGCGATGATGAATTATTGATGAACTCGATGATGGCCTGACCTTTAAAACTTTACGACTATTGTGTTCAACATAAATCAATGTTTCATCTTTCAAGAAAGAATAAAATCCTCTCTCTTTTGAAGACATTGGATTAATTGGCAATTGTTTGTATGACTGCTTAACATCTGATTGATTTGTGATTTCAAATGAGCTGGAAAAAACACTATCGATACTAATATGACGTTCAGTCGGCTTGTACTTTGGCAATATATAAGAATTCTTTGAATCATATCCACTTTTTGAACGAGTTCTGTTGTTGGTTTCAACAATCAACTTCTTTATGTCAATATGATATGTAGATAATACTCCTGACTCATCAACAACAGTGAGTTTGGCTTTTTGATTTCCAATACTGGAAAGATTTGAAGCAATAAACTTGTGAGCCATAAGCTTCAATGACGCAACGCATTGTATATTATTATTACTTTGGAGCTTCTCTCGTTTGATATGTGGCTTGTCAAATAACTGAGGCGGTATCTGGCCTACATGACAAAGAACAGCCTCTGTTTCTGCTCTTCTGGTTGGATTCTTCAAGTTTTCATCATTCCATATGGTGGAGTACATCTGAGGCAAGTACATGTTGTCATTCGCCTCGGAATTTTCACCATTTTGCTTATAACCCCATATCAGATCAATCCATTCGTTAATATGTTGTGACACATAATCACTTTCCATTGCTTTTCTTTGAATGTATATGAATTCATATGGGTTTTTAGCCCATTGAGGAAGTATAACATCACTAACAGTTCTTCCATCAACTTTTCCAAGATCGAAATTATTTGAATTCATTAACATTTCTGGCTGAACAAAAAATTCAGGGATAAGCTCCCTAAAATCATTTTGGTGGGTTGTAGAGAGTTTCCATGCACCTGATATAGAGATGAAGAGTCTAGCAGCATGATCAAACCTTCCGCTTTGAATATCAATATGAAGAGATGTGAAAGGCTCCATTCTTAACAGCCATAAATAAACACTAAGAGGACAAACAAGGCCACTACTAAATAAGTATGGTTCCATCCCCATTTTGGAAAACTGTTGTTGTCTTTCTTTAAGCAATTCGAGTCTTTCAGCATCTATAGCTCCCATTGGCTTAGAAAGATCACGATATACTCGATTATTATTCAGATCAATACTATTACTTTCATAATCAGAAATAATCCAAGGCATAACAGGATACTGTGAAGGATCATTGAAAGACCTTCCACTGAACTTGTTCAAATACATTAAATATTCAAATGTTGATAATTTCCTATTAGCCCACAATGTGGTAATTGTCAGTGATTCAAAATATTGTTTAAATGGCAAAGATTGTGAAAAAACTACCCTAGGCAAGTGGACATTCTTAAAGCTCTTCAAAACAGGAATGGAGTTAATATTTGGGAAATTGATAAAATAGCATTTACCAAATATTGTCAAAATTTCAATTGCGGTGGGTCTATGAAACCTGGTTCTTAAAAGAATACTACAAATTTCATTGAGTTTGATTGATTTTGACTTATTATTCAACAATGTGATGAGAATAATGTTAGATAACAATGCAAACGTACCATTTTGATTTCCTTTTGCTTTAATTATTTCGCATGGTATTTCAATTATGCATTGATTAACAGAATACTTGATATCTTCTTTTGTTTGTTCTCGGGTTTCAACAACTTCAAATAATGGCGTTGGAGCATTCTTAGAATATTCCATTGCTAATTTGCTCTCATAGTTTTTAAGAAGTTCTTTCATTGCATTTTGATTTCCTGTATCACGTAAGAAAGAAGATTCATGATGATCTTTGAAATTATAGTTTCTCTTGAGTTTGCTTGGACAATGATTACAACATACAGAAAAATCTCTCTTAAAACGGTCTTGCTGCCTTATATTAAGAGATTTGGCCCAAGGGGCATGCTTCATTGTCATGTACTGCCAAAATGTTGTCCATTCCTTTGATGATTGAGAGAATTGTTGCAAAATAGCATCACTATGGTCATTCACAGTATTTGAAGACAGTGAAATCAGGGAATCAGAAATCAGAGAAAATATCTCATATGCTTTTTTGACATTCTGATCTTGCATTTTAATATGATGCTTTAAAAATCTTAGTGATGATCCATACAAACTATGATTAAACCCTTTAGAAATACCATTCAAAAATAAAAACGAACCGGATACAATGTTCTTATTATTGTTAGCTTTCTTGTGAATATAATGGTTTAAAAACGAAAATGCATCTGCAAGTTTTTCATCATCCTGTCTAATCAATGAAATAGCTGCAAAATTAACATTTTGTCCGAAATGTACTAATAATGAATATAAAACAATGACCAGATCAGAGTACTCAAGGCATGGAAATCTGATAAAAAGGCCAATTACCATTTCTGCAAGATCAATGTCAATCCATGAACCAATTTTTGAGAATCGAATGCCAAATTTAATATCAAATATTCTTGATGCAATTCGGGCAATTTTCTCATCAAGTTCACCTGGCATGATAGATATTACAACCTTTTCAACTTCCTGCTTAACTTCATAGTCGTATGGCAAAGTTCCAAATGTAAGCATTGATACTCTTCTACTCTTAAAAGATGGTATTGCAGGAGCTGGTTGAGCAAGGGGGCTCATTGCAGCGAGGGCCTTTTCCGCAAGTTCAGTTGAGAAGTTCGATGTTTGTTGAGTAAATTGCTCAATATCCGATGGCCTGAGTGAGTGCCTTGTTTTTTTGGTTCTTTTCTTTTTAGGCGAACCGGATACTCTATTGGATTTAGGACTATGATGAGGTTTAACAGGTATTTTCATACAAAATGGACTCTCATCAATTAGAGAGTTTAAGTAATAATTACAATCTTCTTGATCTCTAAAAAGGATAAACAGTTTTGTTACGGAATAAAAAACATCTGGATCAACCACTTCTTCTCCTTTCGCCAAAGAATGCCCTATCTCAACTAAGAAATCATGTTTCAAAGATTCTGGATTCTCCCCAAGAGATCTACCAACAACATCAATAACAGGGAATACATGAATAATCTGATTTTTTCCAGTACATTTGATAATATACTTAATTATGGTATTTTTGAGTTCAGGATCGGCTTTATAAATACCAACGATTGGCCAAATTGCCCAATTAGAACTACGAGAGAAAGCTGTTTGGGGAGCTAGCTTTTTCATTAAATGCTTTGTTGCTTTATTTCCAATATTAATGGCCATCCAAAAGCATATAGGAAAGAGCTCCGGAGCAAAAGTCGAGGTCATTTGAATCAAACTAATAAGCATTGATTTTGTAACAAAGTTAGGAGTTAGTTGATGAAGAATAACATCAATATGGTCAATAAGAGATAAATCATTGAGCAAACCATGATGATGTGCTTCTATAACTGCAGCAATAGTTGAACAAACAATTGTTTCATCTCGAAGATTAAAAAGATATTGGAGGAGTGCTATCAAATTTGTACTCTGAAACTTTATTAATAAACTAGAATGATGATTAATTAAATCCCTTAAAAGCTGAAGAAGATCTATATTAGGTTTGGATGCACCTGAAGTTATAATATGACTCATCAACAAAACAAAATCAGAATCAACAAATCTATATGAAACTGATTGTAGAGCAATCATCATCAGATATTTACGAGATTCAGTTACATTAAGCTTTTGTCCTCTGACTCGATCAATACACCTTGAAATTCCATTGATATCAGGATCAAACCAATAGTATACCTTTAAAATACTCAATACCCAGGAAAATGTACATACTTCGGACAAAATTGAAACTTTTGAAGGCCAAAGAGACCTAGCCCAGTGTTTTAAAACTCTAACATGATTCTCAGAATCACACTTTAACCATAATTCGACATTGGTTAATACATGCTTTATTAGTTGAGCTTGAGCCTCAGAGAAGGTCAAATGAGATAATATACCATAGAATTTAAGATAAAGTGAATATGTTATATTATTCTGATTTGATGACATGAGCAAATGAGATAAAACACTAAACCCTTTAGAGTCGGTAAAAGATTTTTGACTACTCTCTCCAAGTTTCAAAGCATTTTCAAAAAGTTCAACAGTATTTTCTATTAAATATGATGAAATAGAACCTTCTTGTGTTTGTAGATCCCATTGCCCGAATAGCGGGAGGAGAAGCTCAATTCCACATTGATTTATCAACAGTTCAACAAATGATTGGGATCTGGAATACTTAATTGAATGAGGTCTTATGGAAACTGTGGCATTATTTGCCATGGCTTTCAACGAAACTGAGTCGGAACTTTCAAGGATATTAAAATATACTATTGGATCCAAATGATTAGGCAGGATACCAAGCGGTCCTGCTTCACAAACTGTTCGAATTTTATCAATATCCATATTCTTAAATATACCAACAGGGCCAAGCAATGATTCAATCTCTACAGATTTTGAGTCAGATGTTACACCACCAATTCTACAAGTTTTCATTGGACCCTTTTGTATTCTAACTAAGGGGAAGAACAACTGTTTGTATTCACAAGCATTCATAGAAACATAAACAAAGTATTGCTCTCTATAAACATCTATGGCGAAAGTTACTGATATTAATGACCACGTTTTCATTGGAATAACAAAATCAGCCTTACCTGAACACTGAGAATCATTGTCTTCAATGACAATCAATAAATTGGATGAAGTAATAAATACACCAAATTTTGTGTCATTTATATCCCTTAATAACAAAAGCTGGGGCTTATATTGTGGCTCATTACTCCTAGAATACACCCACATTGTTAATGTGAAGGTATTATCAAAGCTTTCTCCATTAAGACCATCAAAATCAAAGGAAGCTCCATTTTTAAGCGGAATACACACCCTCGGACTAGATTTGGCAGAGATAAGCATAGCATTTAGGGACTTTAATGCAATTTGGTGATGATGAGGTATATTTCGACCTTCAATGGGACAAAACAATGATATGAAATGACGAACAACGCTCACTGATGATATGAAAGAGGAAATAATCATAAATAATGATAAGGCAGAAGCAATTAATGTTGGGTTGATTGTTTTATCATTCATCCACCTGAAGAGGGTGTCTATTAAAAAGCTATCGAACCCCCCTATATGCGCTTGCTCTGAATTTTTTGATGAATATTGAAGCAATTCTGCAATGAACTCAAAAACTTTTCCAAGCAATGGTGAATTTAAAAAGACACTAACTAAAAGTCTGAGTGCCTTTGGTTGAGTAATAGAGAATGAAGGATGAACTGTGGCCAGTGGCTTTCCTGCAATAACCTGAACTAGTTTAATGAAAAGTTGCTGAGAAGGAGTTGCAGCAAAACATTTCACTAAAGCGGATTCTATTGCAGCAAGTTCGGGTGATGAATAGTTGTTTGAAGGCGCAATTTCACAAAGAAATGTTATAACTTGGAGCAAAAATGACTCTGATTCTCCAGAAGATACTAAACGATTAAGTCCAGTAGTTATTGGGTTAAGTAATGCCGAAAATTCTTTCTGATATAATGATGTATGAGATATAACATAATTAATCATTAGTAGTAGAGAATTTCCTAGAGAAACATATCCTTCATTATGCAAATTTTCGCAAACCATTTCAACTATACTAATAATTTGGCTCATCAGTTGATGATTTGAATATGAGCTAGGGATAACAAGATATCTTTGAAGAATCGAAAGAGCAAACGATCTTATTGGCTTTTCAAATATTAAATGAAGATATGAGTGTGAAAAGAGCTGGCATTCAAAAAACTGAATAAGAATGGTCTCATTGATGCACAAATGATGGATTAAAAGAAATAGAGCGAGCCTTGCCTTGTTTATCGTATTAATCTCATCTGTATTATTGCTCATATAAGCTTGGTAACTTCCCACTATCTCCATTGTTACTTGAGATACAATTTCGATATTCTTCGAATTGAAATCAAAATTTATTTGACTGGAAAGAGTCCTATGGCAACATTCAGCCAATAACAATGGGTATTTCGAGCAGTATTGAAATATCTTTGCATAACATACAACACTATTAGATACTAAAATATCAAAAACTGTTTGACGAATTGTATTAATTATTGCATAAGTCTCATTGGACTGGGAAAAGAAACTGTTTGATGGATCAAAAACAATTGAATTGAGTAAAACATCAATTGCCGAAAAATCCTTATAAACAGATGATACTGACATTAATATATAACTATACACATATGAAAACATGGCGCTATTGATCAAATCAGAGTTTTTAGACCTTTCTTTAATGCTATTCATCACATCCTTGCAAACCTGCTTACTTTTTATAAGTACTTTGCAAAATGTATTAATATTAATAAATAATGAATGTGGGATAATTTGATCATATTCTAATGGTTTAGGCAAACAAACACTATTTGTTAAATCGATTTCATTAGAAAATGATGAATATTCTTTCATTTCAAAAGAATGAGACTGCCTGTATTGAGAAGATATGTATAAAAACTCTCCTCTCACATATAATAAATGGTTTTCTTTGATCCCATTAAAAACAGAATTAGTTAAAGTCTCAATAAATGGACTGATTTGATCTTTTGTGGCAAATTTAGCAACATCAAATAAAAAGTTCAATGCCAATTCCTCAAATCCATTTATTTGATCGAATAAATATGGGAGAAAACTAAGGGCAGTATTGATTGGAAACTTTTTACCAATCACTTTCATTAATTCAATAACTAATGATAGTGTTTCATATACTGATTCTTGAAATGGATGAGATTTTTTGGAAAAAATCCTGATAGCATATTTTGATAGCATATCAAAAGCTTCTTGGGGTATCCAGGTATTCATCAAAAATACATTTCTTATGATCTCATTATACTTAGATATAGAGAATAAGGATTTTGTAGAAACAAGCATGCAAAATGAATGATAAAAGGCGGATATAAGAATCTGCCTATCTATTGATACAATTTCTGTAGCAGTTGCCAGAGTGATATTCAATACATTAAGCAAAACATCAAGATTATTTTCCTCTGAAGATCGCGAAAATTCCAAGAACCAGGCCAAATATGAATGAAGAATCATTGTCATGCTTGTAAATGAACCTCTGACAACAGACCAGTCATAAATCATTAATTCTAAAGCTTTAGGATTATATACAAAGCAATAATTGTTATTAGAAAGCGATTCTGTAAACAATTTTGGCTGATTTTTCAGATCATTGACACAATTCTGAGATTCAGCGAAAGAAAACGAAGAAAATTTGTAATCCTCATCATCTGTGCGTATACACATCATACCATTAATCGGAAATCTCGTCAAAATGATCGAACAAAGCTCATTTTTCTTCAACATGAATTTATTAAACGGCAATGCTTAATCATAAAACAGATGGTAAATGAAATTCATGTGATGAATAAAAGCAAATCTGAATATTTCTCATAATGGAGATAGTGGTATGAAAAATTGCCTCTTTTCAGTTGAATAGTTTTTATTGAATTTTCATTTTTGGAAGTGAAAACAAAATAATCTCCATATAGACCATTTTGTGGAGTTTCTTTATGCATCTCAGATGAATCAAGTAGAGAGTGTTTCTCGATCGTATTTCTCTCATAATACATCTGGATATTATTATATTTGCTTGTTCTCAAATAATAAGAGAGTTCACAACCTGAACGGTAATATTTCAGCCAAAACGTTGTATTAGTAAACAAGAAAAAGTGACATCAAGGTTTTCCTCAATTTCGAAAAATGTTCAGAACTCCATTCACATTAGAGAATAAATTCATAAACACTTTCGAAACGAGTGGAATTTACTTTTTTGGAACCAGTTTATAACTTTGCTTTTAATTGAAAAGTCTTACATTAATGATCAACATGTATTCAATTTCATTTGACCTTTATTGTTGTCAAATCTTCAATTTTGATATTTTTTGTGAAAATGTTACTATTGGGTAGTTCACCAACAGGATCCAAGCCATTATATGAAAAAAACATTATGAACATGTTGTTTAACTTATATTTGTGCCAAATATTTGAACAAAGAATACATT